>Ga0102593_1000035_pt1 | contig 408922 bp, 333 predicted proteins | sample AraplaCol_mMS_r2_2_FD_76862 | JGI IMG/M metagenome (GOLD analysis project Ga0102593, IMG submission 76862) | Arabidopsis root microbial communities from North Carolina, USA - plate scrape MF_Col_mMS_r2 (SPADES assembly) (version 2) | ecosystem: Host-associated > Plants > Roots > Endosphere... | reverse complement strand
ATCTTATGGTGGTTATGCCGAGGGTGTTCACCTCTTCCCATTCCGAACAGAGAAGTTAAGCCCCTCATGGCCGATGGTACTGCACCACAATGCGGGAGAGTAGGTAGCCGCCGTATTTATTAGAAAAGGCGCTGGTCATTTGATCAGCGCCTTTTTGTTTTTATACCTTTCCAGATAGATCTTTATTGTTTGTTATACCATTGCCCGATATTAATGCTCACGCCCATCCCCACAGATACCGGCTGGAAATATTCATTCAACTCATAACCGCCGTAAGTAGCATCATCAAAAGGCAGCATAAAGGAAAGCTGCGACTGGAACTTCACATATTTATATCCCACCCTGAACGTAAAGGCCGGCTCCAGTAAAGCATGGGTGCCGTTACTGATCTTCAGAAATTCCGCCCGCTGGCTCTCTTGTCCCGCAAAAGCCTTGTCGCCAACGCCCATACCATAGAAATTCAATACAGATACCCGGCTGCTGAACGCCGCTTCGAATACAGGATGTACAAAACCAATACTGGGCTGTATAAAGAATTTACTGAACCTGGTGGTTAGCTGGTAATCGTTCACAACACCGGTGCTGCCATCATCATTATAGGCGCGGTCCAGCGTTTTGAAACGCCCGCCCCCGAAACCGGCATAGGTATCAAATACCATTCTTTTCTTTTTGTCTAAAGGCTGGAAGAAACCAACGGCGCCTTCAAATACGCCGCCGCGGGTGTACTTGTCCAGGAACAGGTCATCATCGTTTTTCTTGGTGTCATTGTCATTCAGGTTCCAACGGTACACGTATTGTCCGTTAGCCATAATGGCTACCTTATTGGCTACCGCAAAAGCCGCCTGGTAATTGGTGGGCGATATACTGCCCTTGAACTCATACTTCTCTTTTAATAAAGGTGCGTTCACGGTATTCGGTACATAGATGTACTTGTTGCAGGAGGCAAGGAAGAACCCCGCTGCCAGCAGATAGGGAATCGCAAAAGGTTTTTTCATGTTGTAGGTTTGTTCAAAGATATATACGCCGGCGGAAAACTTATAGTTTATGACGCCTGTGTAGATTCTCTTTCCATAAGCTCTACCGGGAACACGAAATTCTTGGTCACTTTAACGGTATCATCCTGGTTGACAAGCTGTATAACGGTTTCGACGGCCTTCTGGCCCATTCTGTACCCGGATTGCTCAATGGTGGAGAGGGAAGGGGAGATGATACGGGAGGACAGGTCGTTGGAATAGCCAACTACTTTTATTTGTTCCGGAATGCGGATATTCCTGCGCTTAGCCTCCTGTATAAATGCCACTGCAGAAGTATCATTGGCGGCAAACAGCCCATCCGGTAAAGGATCGCTGGTTAGCAGCAGCTGCGCGGCGTTGGTGGCTGCTTCGGTGGTCAGGTTGTGTATATACAGCAAACGTTCGTCAAAAGGAATATTATACTTGGCCAGGGCCGCCTTATAGCCTGCCAGCCGGTGCTGGTACAAATTACAGGTCAGCACGCCGGAGAAATGCGCAATACGTTTGCACCCCTGTTTGATCAGGTGCTCTGTGGCCAGGAAACCTCCTGTAAAGTCATCCCCGGTAATGGAATAGCCAGGGAAATCGATCGGCACGCGGTCATAGAACACCAGGGGAATATTATTCTTGATAAAGGGACTGAAATGCTCGTAGTTGGTAGTGAACATGGAGGCCACTGCCAGCAGGCCGTCCACACGCAGGGAGAAGAAGGTATGCACCAGCTCTTTTTCCATGGCCACTGTTTCATCAGACTGCCCGATCATAATGCTGAAGCCGTATTTATGCGCTTCGTGCTGTATACCACTGATGGCAGTGCTCTGGAAGTACATAGACGTACGCGGAACGATCAGCCCGATGATATTGGAGCGTTTCTTCCGCAGGCTCGACGCGATCCAGTTAGGTACATAGCCCATATCCTGCGCTGCCTTCTGCACCTTGTCGCGAGTTTCATCGTTGATCAGCGGATTGTTCTGTAATGCTCTCGAAACAGTAGAGGCTGACAGGCTCAGCGCCTGCGCAATGTCATATATGGTTATCTTATTACGTTCTTTCACTTTTTGAGGCTTCAATAATGACAAATAATAGGCTATATTAAGCAATTTATATTACAATTGAAACTTTCATTCACATTGCAATCCATAGTTTGTTGCAGCAAATCAAAACTTTCCTTTCTTGTGGGCTTGATAAAGCGATTTATTATTCATAATTTTTGACACTATTTGATTACTGTTCCACGGAAAAACTGATTTCGGGCTCGTTTAAGATCTGGTTTGCATGAAAGAAACTGATCTCATTGCCGGACTGCAAAAGGGCGAAGAAGCTGCCTTGCGCCAACTGTTTGAGCAGCTGTATCCACGCTTATGTTACTTCGCCCGGGGAATCCTCCAGCATGATATGGAAGCGGAAGACGTTGTGCAGGAAGCCTTTATGAAGCTATGGCGCCACCGGCAGCAATTCAACAGCTTTGCTGCCCTGCGGTCCTTTTTGTATATAAGCGCCCGCCACGCTTGCCTTAATATTCTCAAACACCAACGGGTGGTACATCACCACGAAACCGGCCTGCAGGCTGAAGAAGCAACTGAGCCCAGTGTGGCGCAGCGGCTGATCCAGGCTGAGGTAGCCGGACAGCTGCGCGAGGCACTGGATAAACTGCCTCCAGGCTGCAAGCAGGTGATAGAGCTGGGATACCTGGAAGGCATGCGTAATAATGAGATCGCCAGTCTGCTCCACGTATCGGTCAATACCATCAAAACACAGAAAGCCCGCGGGCTGTACCTGCTGAAAGGATGGTTCAAGACCATCAGCATCCTCCTGTTGCTGTTGAATTGATCTTTCGAAAAAAAATTTCTTTTCCTTTCACCCGCTTTTTCAATTGGGTTGTTTTAATGATACACATGGATCCGGTAAACGAACATCTGGAAATAGCCGACCTGATCGCTAAACATTTCAGGAGGCAGCTGGCAGATCATGAAGCCGCTGCACTGGAAGCATGGATCAATGCTTCGGCCGAGAATCAACGCCTGTGGGAACAATTGAATGATGATACAACGCTGCGCGAACAAATACTGGCCATGCCGGATGCCGGCAGTACAGGCGCCGCCTGGAACCGCCTGCAAGCCAGGCTGATAGCTGAAAGGCCGCGTCCGCACATCGGCTACCGGATCTTCCTGTATGCAGCTGCCGTCACGGGCATGTTGCTGGGCGTGTGGGGGCTCATTTACCTGATGCTGCACCGTCCGGATACAACTGCGCCCGCTGCTATCGCCAAAGTAGAAAAGCCTGCCCCGCAGGCGATCATTCCCGGCGGCAGCAAGGCGCGCCTGATACTGGGCGATGGTAAGGTAGTAGAGCTGAAAGATAAGGCCGAGCAGTCATTTACAGAGGAAGATGGTACCCGCGTTACAAGCAGTGCAGCAGTGCTTTCCTATTCAGCTGCGGACGCTACAAATGCGCCGGTATTTAACACGCTGGAAATACCGCGGGGCGGGGAGTACAGGGTGGTATTACCCGACAGTTCAGTGGTATGGCTGAATGCTGCTTCTTCCCTGCGTTTTCCCACCAGGTTCAGCGGCGATAAGCGGAAGGTATATCTTTCGGGGGAAGCCTATTTTGAGGTCGCCAGGAACAAGAAGAAACCCTTTATTGTCAGCATAAACAATATATCCGTCGCCGTTACAGGCACACAATTCAATGTGAAAGGCTATCCGGATGAAGACTACGTGAATACCACATTGGTGGAAGGAGGAGTGGAGCTGAGAACGGCAGACCATCCTGCCGCTAAGCCGGTACAGCTGCGCCCGGGCTACCAGGGTGTATGGGCAAACAATAAGATCACCGTAAAGGGAGCCAACCTGGAAGAAGCGCTGGCATGGAAGAACGGCCTCTTTGTATTCCGCAGCGAGTCAATCGGCAGCATTATGCGTAAGCTGAGCCGCTGGTATGATGTGGAGCCAAAGTATCCGGATACATCTGTAACAGCTATCCGTTTCACAGGTACTATCCGTAAATATGAATCTATTCAGAAAGTACTGGAAATGCTGGCATTGACACAGAAAGTAAAATTCACGATCGATGATAGAAATATCTCCGTGCTGAAAGCTAACAACCAATAGCCAACAGCAGGCTGTTCTCATGCTGATTCCGCGTTATGGGACTACCCGCCCTTAATACCGCATTTAAAGAACAGCGCCGCCTTCAAACAAAAAGACCGGGAATGCGCTAACATTTCCGGCCTGTGTTCAGTAAACAAATGGTAAGCCTCCAATTGGACCCGGACGGCCTGCCTATTGTCTAACCTATAACCATACTAAGGTATGAAAAAAAAGTTATGGCCTGCTGTTATTCTGCTTGCTATGCGTATCACTACCTTTCTTATGCTGGCTTGTATGCTGCAACTACATGCCACCGGTTATTCCCAGGAAGTGAAGCTTACCCTGAAGCTGAAAGGGGTAAAGCTGGATCAGCTCTTTGAGATCATCCAGCGCAACAGCGACTACAGGTTTCTCTACAACGATGATGATATCAGGGACACGCTGGTATCCCTCGATGTAACAAAAGCTACCGTACCTGAGATCATGGCCCAATGCTTAAAAGGGCGGCAGCTGCGTTACAACATTGTAGACAAGACCATCATCATTGCTCACATCAACACCTCAGCTCCCAGGGTATATACTCCTCCGCTCACAGTGAACGGCACTATTACAGATGCCCGTGGCGCCCCTCTGCCCGGCGTCAGCATTGTGCTGAAAGGACAGAAAACCGGCGCAATATCCGATGCAGCCGGTCATTACCGCCTTACGGTACCGGATAATAATTCCGTACTGGTGTTCAGCTTTATAGGCTACATTTCACAGGAAGTGGCGGTGAACGGGCGTAGTGTACTGGATGTGAAACTGGCAGAAGACCTTACCAAACTGGGCGAAGTAGTGGTCACCGCACTGGGTATACAGAAAGAGGCCAGGCAGCTGGGATATGCTGCTACTACTGTAAAGGGAGCAGATGTAGCGGTGAACAGAACGCCCAACATTGGGAACAGCCTGCAGGGTAAAGTAGCAGGTCTCAATGTGAGCTCAGTAAATACGGGCGCCGGCGGATCGAGCAAGATCCGTATACGGGGCGCTTCTTCCTTCAAAGGCAATAATTCCCCGCTGATCATCCTCAATGGGGTGCCCATCAATAACAATAGCTATGGCGCGCGCAAGAATGATGCGGAAGGCAATACCTCAAGAGCAGAATCTTATACAGACGGCGGCGATGGTTTACTGAGCATCAACCCGGATGATATTGAATCCATCAACATACTCAAAGGCGCTACGGCCGCTGCATTATACGGCTTTCGTGCAAAGGACGGCGCGATTGTGATCACTACCCGCTCCGGTAAAAAGAACCAGGGCATTGGAGTAGAAGTGAACAGCAATTTTGTGGTAGACCGCCCTATTGATCAAACAGATTTTCAGTATGAATACGGGCAGGGTGAACAAGGGAAACGCCCTGCCACTGTAGCGGAAGCAGGGAATACCGGAACCTGGAGCTTCGGTGAACGGATAGATAATCAGCCGACCATTCAATTTGATGGGCAGACAAAGCCTTATTCAGCAGTAAAGGATCGTATCAATAAATTCTATCGTACCGGTTTTACCTGGAGCAATACCGTGTCGATGTCTGGTGGTAATGATCAGGGCAGCTTCAACCTCTCGCTGTCTGATATGAATAACCAGTCTATCATGCCCAATTCAACGTACAGAAGACAGGCCATCAACCTGGGGCTCAACTATAACATTACGTCGAAGCTGAAGGTGAACGTATTCGCCAATTACTCACACGAAAAACATCAGAACCCGCCTAACGTATTTGTACAGCAATACAACGCTAATACTACTGTATATACACTGGCGAATACGATCAACTTCACTGACCTGAAGGATCATCGCAGGGATGAGAATGGAAATGAGCGCAACATCTCCCGTTTTACACCGCGTACCAATCCTTACTGGATCGCTTACGAACGCTTTGAGAATATTGCGCGCGACCGCCTGATCGGCAATTTGTCCATCCGCTATGACCTTTTACCATGGCTCTATGTACAGGGACGCATCGGTCAGGATTATTTTACCCGCTCGCAGGATTATAATGTGCCTACAGGCACCCGTTTCCTTGGACCTGTCACCACTGGCTTCAATGGACAGTATTACCAGGAAGTGGTAAAATTCAGAGAGCGCAACTATGATTTCCTGGTAGGCGCCAATAAGAAATTCGGCAATATAGATGCAGACCTTACACTTGGTGGCAACCAGATGGTACAGATCGCCGAGAACAATAATGTGAAAGCAGACAACTTCTTTATCCGTGATCTGTACACCGTGCAGAACGGACAGATCAAAGATCCGCAATACCTCTATAATGAAAAGCGGGTGAACTCTCTCTACGGTGCGGCAGAACTATCCTGGAAGAATTATCTCTTCCTGAACATCACTGCACGTAATGACTGGTTCTCTACGCTTAATCCTAATTCCAATAACTACCTCTATCCATCTGTCAGCACCAGCTTTGTATTTACGGATGCTTTCCAGCTACCTGCCTGGTTTGAGTTTGGTAAGCTGCGCATAGCGTATGCAGAAGTAGGAGGCGATACGGATCCTTACCAGAACAACCTGTATTACGTGCTCAATCCCAATCCACATATGGGTGTGGCATTGGGCGGTATCTCAGGTACGCTCAGTCCTAATCCCAATCTGCGCCCGCTGAAGGTAAAAGAGTTTGAAACAGGCCTGGAAGGAAGACTGTTCGGCGGCCGTATCGGTTTTGATTTGGCCTGGTACAGGAAGAATACGATAGATGAGATCTTGTCTGTACAGATCTCCGGCGCTACCGGTTACAGCGCTACGCTGGTGAATGTAGGACGGCTGCGCAACCAGGGCGTTGAAATGCTGCTCACCGGTATACCGGCAGACCGTGAAGATTTCCGCTGGGAAGTAAACCTTAACGGTGCACACAACACCAGCCGTGTACCGGAACTGGCGGCTGGTCAGCCTAGCATTATCGTAGGCACCGGCGAATATACCGGCCGACTGGCGCATGAAGTAGGCAAGCCCATGGCTTCCCTGCAGGGCACTTCTTATCTCCGCGCAGCTGACGGACAGATCATTTACAAGAATGGCCGCCCGGCCAATGATGTAGTGAAAACATTCGGCAGCGCTATCCCTACCTGGACCGGCGGTATTATCAACACCTTCATCATTAAAGGCATAAGGATCTCTGCATTGATAGATGGTAAGTTTGGCCATAAGCTGATCTCGAATACCAATTTCAATCTCTGGCGGCATGGCCTTCATAAGGCCACCCTGGCTGGCAGAGAACAAGGTTATGTAGTAGGAAAGGGTGTAATGGAAGATCCTGCTGCGGCGGGAAAGTATATTTCCAACACAGTACAGGTGCCTGTGCAAACCTATTACGAATCCGTAAGAAGCAACAACAATATAGCAGAGGAGTTTGTGTATGACGCGAGTTTCATCAAGCTGCGGCAGATCACCATTGGCTACGATTTTACGAAGATGCTCAAAAGGCAGCAAGTGATCAAAGGATTGGCGGTATCATTTGTGGCCAATAACGTAGCAGTGCTCAGCAAGCATACACCCAATATAGACCCGGAGATGGTAACGGCCGCCAGTGATAATCTGCAGGGGCTGGAATCCGGAGGGCTTCCCATGACACGGAGTATGGGTATTAATGTACATGTTAAATTCTGATGTGTATGAAGCAATGCATCATGATCACCTGGATAGCCTGCCTGCTTGTAATAAGCGGTTGCGATAAGAATTTTGAAAAGATCAACACCAATCCTGTATTACCTTCCTCGCTGGATCCGGCCTATCTGCTGGCGCAGGCAGAGCTGAATGCCTCCTGGGGATCAGGTACCCTCACATATCAGAGCGCCATCGTACAGCAGACCATGCATCCTTTCCTCGGCGTATTGGCTGGTGGGAATGTGAATCAGAAGAATCCTGCAGTAGAAAGATTGCAGTGGGATCAATACTATCCGCTGGTCCGCAATGTGGCAGATATCCTGGATAAAACCAAAAACGACAGCGCCCGCAGCAATCTCTATCATATGGCGCGTATCTGGAAGGCTTATATCTTCCAGGTGCTCACAGATACGTATGGAGATATTCCTTATGCACAGGCAGGGGAGGGTTTTCTCGAATCACAATATTTCCCGGCATATGATCCGCAGCAGCTGATCTACAGCGATCTGCTGAAGGAAGTAGATGAAGCGGTGAATGGTCTCAATCCTGCTAAGGCGGCAGAAAAGAATGATCTGTTCTATGCCGGTGATGTTGGTAAATGGAAACGCCTGGGTAACTCATTGCTGCTGCGCATTGCCATGCGCCTGTCAAAAGCAGATGCTGCAAAGGCGCAAGTCTATGCAAAGAAAGCTTTCGAGGGTGGCGTAATGACATCCAATGCAGACAATTGCCTGATGCCGCATTCCGCTACTTATACCAATGCATTCGGCAACCAGCTGAATGGTTCAGAAAAGGCGAACTATTATCTGAACCAAACATTCGTCAATTACCTTCAGCGCAACAACGACCCGCGTTTAGGAGTCATCGCCGTGATCTATGGAGATGCTACCAAAGATCCTTCGCAGACCACACAGGATAAAGATCCTGTTCACCAGATAGGGATGCCCAGCGGTTATGATAATACGACGATTGCATCTGCGCCCGGATATCCCGGTTCTTTATACAAGTATTCACAGATAGACCGTCTGACATTGGGGAATATCACGGCGCCCTGCTTTCATGTGACCTATGCACAAACACAATTATTGCTGGCAGAGGCAGCGCAGCGGGGCTGGATCGCCGGTGATCCTGCTGTACTATACCAGCAGGGTGTGACGGCTCACATGCAGCAGCTGGCAGCATACGGCGGCACTGCAGTGATCCCGGACGCGGCGATCAATCGCTATTGGACTACGCACAGCTTTGATGCCGCCAGGGGCCTGGAACAGATCAATACACAATACTGGGTGGCCTGTTTGATGAACGGAACAGAGGCTTACGCCAACTGGAGGCGTTCCGGCTTTCCCGTTATACCGGCCAATGCATATGCCACACAGGATATTCCGAGAGGACAGAGCATTCGCCGCCTCCGCTATCCTGATACAGAAATATCACTGAACACCACACATTACAACGAAGCGCTTTCACGGCAGGGCGCCGATGAGCTCAATATCCGCATGTGGTGGGATGTGCAATAGGATGGAAGTAAACTGTAACACTATATGAAGAAACTCCTCATTTACTGTCTGTTGCTGGGCTGCCTGTATCCATCAGGCAGGGCCCTGGCGCAACAGGTAGCCCTCAGCCCCGATCAGATCAAGGCGCTCACGTCTTCCTGGAAAGGAGAACGCAGTCCCGACGGAAGGCCTAAAGTGCCGGATGCACTGCTGCAACGCCTGAAGAACATCTCTATTGAAGAAGCCTGGGGCATCCTCCGTAACAAAGGTTATCAAAACCAGTTTGAAGGCGAATGGATGCTGCTGCGGCAAAACCAGGTAATGACAGGCAGGGTAGTTACAGCCCAGTACATGCCGATGCGTCCTGATATGGATCAGCTGATCAAGGATAAAGGCAAGGCGGAAGGCCGGATTGGCGGCACCAATTCCTGGCCGATAGATGTGCTTAGTAACGGCGATGTGTACGTAGCAGACAGCTACGGCAAAGTGGTGGACGGCACATTGATCGGTGATAACCTGGGCAATTCCATTTACGCAAAATCAAAGAACGGCGTCATCTTCTATGGGTCTGTCCGCGATATGGAAGGCCTGGAAGAGATCGATGGTTTCACTGCCTGGATAAAAGGCTATGATCCCTCTTATATTCAGCAGATGATGCTGGCAGGCATCAATATACCCATCCGGATTGGCCGTGCTACGGTGCTGCCGGGCGATGTGGTGCTGGCAAAAAAAGGCGGTGTGATCTTCATCCCGGCGCATCTGCTGGAAGAGGTGGTGTTGAACGCAGAGTTCATCGCCCTCCGTGATCAGTTCGGGCATCAGCGCCTGCGTGAAGGCAGGTATACGCCCGGCCAGATAGACACGCAGTGGACGGATGCTATCAAAAAAGACTTCCTGCAATGGCTGGATACCCAGGGTGATAAACTCCCTATGAGCAGGCAGGAGCTCGATCAATTCATGAAAAACAGAACATGGTAAACACTTAAACTTTTCTCAATGACACCTTCAGAAAAATTCCTCGCAAAATTAGGCGTACAGCAAAGCGCTGCTAATACGGAAGCACAGCAGGAAAATGATCGCCGCTCCTTCCTGAAGAAGACGGCCCTGGGTGGCCTGGCCCTGGGCGGTTTTATGTTTTCCCCGCTGGGAGATACCCTGGCGCATGCTACCTCTAAAGTGAACCGCCTTTCATCGCCATCCGACCTCAAGATCACAGATATGCGCTATGCTGTGTGTATGAACTCTACCGGCCGCTGTCCGATTATCCGCATAGACACCAACCAGGGCATTTATGGCCTGGGAGAAGTGAGAGATGGCGCCAGCTGGCGTTATGCGCTGTTCCTGAAAAGCCGTATCCTGGGCATGAACCCCTGCAGTGTGGAGATGATCTTTAAACGCATTAAGCAATTCGGTTTTCATGGCCGGCAGGGCGGAGGGGTATCCGGTGTAGAAATGGCCCTTTGGGATCTTGCAGGTAAAGCCTATGGCGTACCCGTGTACCAGTTGCTGGGAGGTAAGTACCGCGATCGCGTGAGGCTCTATGCAGACACCCCTGAAGTAGAAGATCCAACGGAGTTCACTGCCAAGCTGAAAGACCGTCTGGAGAATAAAGGATATACCTTCCTGAAAATGGATTTCGGCATCGAGCTGTTGAAAGATACCCCCGGCGCCCTGGTAAATAATAAGTTCTGGGATGTAGGCCGTCAGTGGACCAACCAGCCCATGACCTATGGTGGAACAGAGCATCCCTTCACCCAGGTGCAGATCACGCCCAAAGGCCTGGATATACTGGCTGAACGTATTTCCAAAGTAAGGGAGGCAGTAGGCTATGAAATACCCCTGGCCTCTGATCACTATGGACATTTCGATCATAATAACGCTATTCGCCTCGGAAGGGCGGTAGAGCCTTACCGCCTGGCCTGGCTGGAGGATCTGATTCCCTGGAAGTTCACAGAGCAGTGGAAACAGATCACCAATGCCATTGAAACACCCACACTTACGGGTGAGGATATCTATTTGAAAGAAGAATTTATTAAATTGATAGACGCACACGCGATCGACCTGGTGCATCCTGACCTTGCCACGGCAGGCGGCATCCTGGAAACAAAACGCATCGGCGATTACGGTGAGGAAAAAGGAGTGGCCATGGCCATGCACTTTGCCGGGCTGCCCATCTCTTTTATGGCCAATGTGCATTGTGCAGCGGCTACGCAGAACTTTGTAGCGCTGGAACATCACTCGCTGGATGTGCCTTACTGGAACAACCTGGTGAAGACAGACAAGCCGCTCATAGAAAAAGGTTTCGCCATTGTGCCCGATAAACCGGGACTGGGTATAGAGCTGAATGATGAAGAGATCAAAAAGCACCTGTCGCCGGACGACAAAAGTTATTTCGCTCCAACGCCGGACTGGGACGAGAGCCGTTCCTGGGACCGCCTCTGGAGTTAAAGCAATACCACTTATGAATACATACAAACTATCCGCCTATCTGGCCATGGTGGCCCTGATCGCCTACATCGCCATTACCATTCTGCACTGGCATCACATAGGAGGCTGGCTCCTGATGCTCTTCTTTGCATTGCTGGCCTTTGCCTTCCGGGGGAATGCCCTGCTGAAAGGTTTCTCGTACACGGTCATGATCTTTGCCGCCGTTAGCCTGGCAATGTATTATCCGCAGCATTTCATCACCGTAGGAGGCTTTAAACTATCAAAGCTGATCGTGCCTTTGCTGCAGATCATCATGTTTGGCATGGGCACGGGCTTAAGCTGGGCGGATTTTGCGCAGGTGGCCAAGATGCCGAAAGGTATTGGTGTTGGCATTATCGGTCACTATACCATCATGCCGCTGATAGGGTTTACGATCACCCGCATATTTCATTTTCCGCCGGAGATAGCGGCCGGTATCATACTGATAGGAAGCTGTCCCAGCGGTCTGGCTTCCAATGTAATGTCTTACCTGGCAGGCGCTAACCTGGCGCTCTCGGTATCTATAACAGCTACGGTCACACTGCTGGCGCCATTCATTACACCGATGTGGATGAAGCTACTTGCAGGAGAGCTGGTGGAAATAGTTTTCTGGGATATGATGTGGCATATTATCCAGATCGTGATCCTGCCGATTGTGTTGGGTTTGGTGTTTAATCATTTCCTGCATGGCAAGTTCAAATGGCTGGATGCAGCGATGCCTTTGGTGTCTATGGTGAGCATTGCACTGATCATTGTGGTGATCACTGCGAGTGGGCGTGATAGTTTGTTAACCGTTGGGCCGCTTTTGGTGATGGCTACCTTATTGCATAATCTCTCAGGTTATTTCCTGGGTTACTGGGGCGCCCGTTTATTCAGGATGCCGGAGAAAGATTGCCGCACGGTAGCATTGGAAGTAGGCATGCAGAACGGAGGTCTGGCTTCGGGCCTGGCATTGACGATGGGTAAGCTGGCTACAGTGGGATTGGCGCCGGCGGTGTTTGGCCCTTTGATGAATATCACCGGTTCTGCACTGGCTACCTGGTGGAAGGGGAGGGATAGTCGACAGTCGGCAGCGGGCAATTAACTTCATCCATTATTTACATGAATGATTCCTTTGACTGAAAAAATTAAACAATAGATATAGTAAAAGAACGTTAGAGTTATATCGGTCATCATGATCGCAGGCCAGATGAAAATGCAATAATCACAGCCCAACTGATGTGCATCATGAAACGGTTGCGTGAAAAGACTTTTGGGGCGAATTAAAGTTTATTTTAATTTGATAGAGCGATGAATTTCTTAAATAGTTCATAACATAAAATTAAGTTAAGAAGTCGTAATTTTCCCTAAGAGTGTTTGTAATTTGAATTTTATTTTATTATCATTGTTATCACATTATTTTTGTCTGCTTTCAGCCTAACTATTAGAGACATAATGCCGGCAAGAATGCAAAGTTCAAATAATCTTTAAAGAAGTTAAGGTTTTCTCTATCTGTATAGCTTTTGTTTCCCGAGCTATACATCCTGTAATTGTATTCTTTAATTTTTTAATGGACCGGTTTTGTTACTCATTGTAGCGATAGCTATATCTATCCCATAGCTATGGAGGCCGATGCATTATGAGACTCCCGATTTGTAGCTAAATAGAAATTTAGCTGATAACCCATTTCATATTTTATTTTATGAATACCTTTCCTATTGGTTGGTACCTCCTTTACACAAGAGCTAACAAGGAGAAAAGAATCACCTCCCTCTTAACCGGACAAAGAATAACATGTTTTTCTCCCACAACAAAAACGATGCGACAATGGAGCGATAGAAAGAAATTGATTGAAGTACCTCTTTTCCCCTCTTACGTTTTCATCTACCTGGAGAATATGGAGAGCTTCTATAAGGGTCTGCATACAGACGGCGTTTTAAATTACGTGAGGTTTGGTAAACAAATAGCCAAAGTGTCTGAAGAGATGATGAGTAATATTCGCATACTCTCCAATAACGCCCAGGACCTGGAGCCATCTTTCAACCATTTCAAAAAAGGCCAGGAAGTAGTGATCACACAAGGTCCATTAACTGGTTTATCAGGAGAAGTGATTGAGTATAGGGATATCCGCAAGATATTGGTGCGGTTAATCCTTTTACAAAGGAATATATTGGTGAATGTAGAAGAGAGCTACCTGATGTCTGCTGTTGAGTTGATGCATTGCTAAAGCCACTAACATGGAAAAAACAGAACTGATCTGCCTGCCATTTGCGGGCGGAAACAGATATTCCTATCGTTTATATAATGAAGCCGCGTCACCTTCCTTAAAGATGATCCCCCTTGAATATCCCGGAAGAGGGAGCCGTTTAGATGCCGCTTTCATTACTGACATTGATTGCCTGGTTGAGGATTTGTATCAGCAGGCCCGCAGTGTCATGAGCTTTCAGCGATACGCAATTTATGGCCATAGCATGGGAGGCCTGCTGGCTTGTTTATTGGCCAGAAAGATGATTGAAAATAATGAAGTGCCCCCTCTGCATGTTTTTATAACCGGTACTATTGGGCCTGCTGCAGTTTCCAGAATGAATAGTAAAAGGCATTTGCTGGGTAAAGAGGAGTTTATTAAAGAACTAAGACGGCTAAAAGGGATACCGGAAGAAATACTGGATAATAAAGAGATGTTTTACTTCCTGGAGCCCATCATACGGGCAGATTTCAGGATCTGCGATGAATATGTGTATAAAGAGCAACCGCCATTGCATATTCCTTTTACAGTAATTACAGGCACGGAGGAGGAGATGAAAACGGAGGATATTCAGTTATGGCAAAAGGAAACGGAACATATCATTGACTTCAGACAAATACCAGGCTATCACTTTTTCATTTTTGACCATCCGGCCGTTGTTATGGGCATTATATCAGACAAATTACTCAATCATTCAAAAATAATTCACTCATGAATGATACCAAAGTATATCTCAAACCTAATGTGGTGCTGGAGCCTCTTGTAGACAGGTGGTATGCCTGGAGTCATTTGATCTCCCCCGCTACTGCTGCCATGAATATTGTTGACAGACACCTGAAGATCATGGAATCCTATCTTTCATCACCTGATCTTCACGCACAGGCTGTGCTGAACCCTAAAATGAGAGGCGGTCCCTTTATGGACCTGGGGGGCGGTAGTGTGGCGGAAGTAGCAGCTTTACAACGCCAAACACTGCAGGAGCGGCGGACCTTAATTCAGTTGGCCGGCGACATTAAGGAGCTTGACAAATTATTGATAGCGGAAGCGAAGGGATTTAATATGGAGGCGGTTTATGAAAAAATTCCCGAACGGCTGAAGGGATATGTTGAGCTCTTTTATGACCGCAATAATAATGCGGGATTCCGGTTTTTTGAGTCCTTGCTTTACAAAAGTGAATACTATGATAAGAGCGCCCAGAGTGTAGCCTTATGGATCACCAGTAATGATCAGCGGCCATTTTGTCTGAGTACTCCCCGCCTGGATGAACCTCATGTTTTGCATTTAAATATACCGTTTGATCATCGCGGTATTGATGAATTAGGCAAGATGAAGAGAACGCCCCAAACAATAGGGTACATTCAAAGCCTGCTGGGTATTGAACCTTCACAGCTTCCCCTTTTTGAAACTTTTTTCACGGAGGAAGCTCCCCCTGTGTATGAAAGATATACCGGTGAAAAGATCCGGATGCGATATTTCGGACATGCCTGTATACTCATTGAAACAAAGGATATCAGCATACTCATAGATCCACTCATCAGTTACTATGGTTACCATTCTGACGTAGAGCATTTTTCAGATGTTGATTTGCCAGACGTTATTGATTATGTGCTAATCACACATAATCATCAGGACCATATCCTTTTTGAAACGCTGCTTCCTTTAAGGCATAGGATAAAAAACATTATTGTTCCGCGCACCTGTTCCGGAAAGCTGGAAGATCCCGATCTGAAACTGATGTTTGCTAATATAGGTTTTCACAATGTGCAGGCAATAAGTGAAATGGAAACCATTCAGTTCGCAGATGCTGTTATTACGGGATTGCCTTTTATCGGGGAGCACAGTGATTTGAACATACTGACCAAGTCCTGTTACCTTGTGCAGATTGACAAATTCAAGCTCTTGTTCCTGGCAGACTCCCGGATTATTGAACCGGTGCTATACAGGCATGTGCAAAGGGAGATAGGAGGCGTTGACGTGATGTTCCTCGGGATGGAGTGTGACGGTGCACCCTTAAGCTGGCTTTATGGGCCTTTAATAACGAAAAAGATACCACGCGACCAGGATGGAAGCCGTCGCTTGTCCGGATCCGATTGTGCCAAAGGCATGTCGCTGGTGGATATTTTTAATCCCAAAGAAGTTTATGTATATGCCATGGGGCAGGAACCATGGTTAGAGTTTATAAGCAGCATCAAGTATACAGAGGAATCCAATCCAATTATCCAATCCAACAAGCTGGTAAGGCTTTGCGAAGCAAGGGGAATTGTGGCAGAGCGGCTATATGGAGAAAAGGAGCTTTTGTATGAGAAAAAAGAAATGTTTGTATGACAAAACCGCAAGCTCAGACCCTGGTTGAAGTACTGACAGGCCTGAAAGATACCAAGGACAAGGGAATAACATTTATAGTTGACAGTAATAAAGAAGAGTTCCTCTCATATCATCAGCTGTATGCTTCGGCGTTATCATGGCTGAAGTACCTGCAAGACAATGGCTTGCAGGCTGGCGATGAACTTGTTTTACAGGTAAAGGATAATAAAACATTTGTCCAGCTGTTCTGGGCCTGTATCCTGGGGGCTGTCATACCCGTTCCGGTAGCCATGAGCCACCATGGAGAGAATGCCCCAAAAGTGTTTACTATCGCGAAGATCCTGAATAAGCCGGTTCTGATAACAGACCGTAAGTATTACCAGAATATAATTGCGCCCCGGGATATAGATGAAGCCGGCAACAGGCCGTGTTTTGATAAAGTGTTATTACTGGAGGAGGGAGAGAACACTACAGGTGCAGGAAACCCGCAACCGGTAAGCGGGGAGACGATTGCTTTTCTGCAGTTCTCATCAGGATCTACAGGTCATCCTAAAGGAGTCGTGCTCAGGCATAGTAATCTTTTAGATAATACTTATGGCTTTTTATCTGCGATGGCCTGCAATGAGCAGGACAGTCATTTAAGCTGGATGCCGCTTACACATGACATGGGTTTGATAGGGTTTCACCTGTATCCTTTGGTCGCCGGGGTGCAACATTATCTTATGCCTACGGATTTGTTTGTCAGGAATCCGTTACTATGGATGCAGAAGGCGTCAGCGCACAAAATTACCGTTACTGCTTCTCCTAACTTCGGATATAAGTATTATCTGGATCATTTTACAGCGGATAAAGCAAAGGGATTGGACCTGTCTGCAGTAAGGATCATTTTTAATGGAGCAGAGCCCATTTCTGCATCTCTGTGTCAGCGCTTTATGGATACGCTGGCGTCCTATAATCTGTCTCCCGGGGCCATGTATCCTGTATATGGCCTGGCGGAAGCAACGTTAGATGTAACGATTTGGCGGGGCCACTCACCGTTTCAGCATGTATATATACGTAGAAAGGCATTGAACATAGGAGATTCTGTGACAGTAAATGACATCCGATCAGGGGGAAATGAAAGAGACAGTATAGCAATAGTAAATACAGGGACGCCCATTTCAGGTATGGCGATAGAGATTGTGAACGAGCAGGGCGAGAGGTTACCGGAAGGGTATATGGGTATTATCCGCATAAAAGGAAAGAGCGTAACCAGCGGGTACTATAACAATGATGCGGCTACAGTATTGGCAATCAAAGAAGATGGCTGGCTGGATACCGGCGATACCGGGTTCATAAGAGAAGGCTGTCTGTATGTAGCAGGACGGAAGAAAGACATCATTATTGTGAATGGAGCGAATGTATATCCGCATGATATAGAGCAGCTGGCGGAAACGCTGGATGGAGTGGAAGCGGGCCGGGTGGTAGCTTGTGGCATACCGGATGAGGAAACAGCGTCGGAAGCTATTGTCATTTTCGTTTTATATAAAGCTGCAGTGGCGGACTTCGCGCCATTAGCAACAACGCTGAAAAGGTTTATTGCTGCCAGATCCGGGTTGCCGGTGAAGCATGTCATACCTGTACGGAAAATATTTAAGACAACAAGCGGGAAGGTGAAGCGGTATTTATTTGCCGAAGAATACCTCAAAGGCGTTTATGATGAGATCATACGAACGGTAGAGCAGGCAGACCGGCAGAAGATATTAACGGCAGATGGTGAAGCTGCAATAAAGGCGAAAAGTATCCGGCAATGGTTGGAGCAATGGCTACGGCAACGGTTACGGTTATCAGAAAATGACCTGGTTACGGAAAAGACTTTTGTAGAATATGGGATGACATCTATGCAGGCGGTGGAACTGTCTGCAGATATGGAGGCCTTTTTGCAAATAACAGTTGATAATACAGTTGTCTATAATTTCCCTACACCGTCTGCATTAATAAATCATTTCTCCGGTATCGGCGGGGATGTAGCAGCAGATTATAAAGCAGAGAGCCGTGAGAGACCGGATGCCACAGATAATTGTATTGCTGTGATTGGAATAGGATGCCGTTTCCCGGGGGGTGCGTATAGTCCTGAAGCTTTCTGGAAGCTGCTGCAGGAGCAGGGAAACGCTGTTGCTCCTATTCCTGAAGACCGCTGGAATGTAAATGCCTATTTTGACGTAAATGAGGATGCCCCGGGTAAAATATATACCCGTCAAGGCGGCTTCATAGAACAACCAGGTCATTTTGACCCGTTATTTTTCGGTATCTCTCCGAAGGAAGCTGCCTGTATGGACCCGCAGCAGCGTTTGCTCCTGGAAGTATGTTGGGAGGCGCTTGAGCATGCAGGGTATGCGCCGCAGCATTTAAGGGGAAGCGAAAGCGGGGTCTTTATCGGCCTGGGAACAGACGATTACCAGCAGATCATCCGGAGTAGCACGGATGAGACCTATTTTGAGGATGCCTTTAGCAGCCTTGGCATAGAAAGAAGCGTAGCAGCAGGAAGGATCGCTTACCTGCTGGATTTTCGCGGGCCGGTATTACAGTTGGATACGGCCTGCTCTTCATCATTGCTCAGTGTGCACCTGGCATGTAAGAGTTTATTACAGGAGGAATGTACACTGGCACTGGCTGGTGGTGTTAATCTTATGCTCACTCCGGAAACTACGGTCAGGCTATGCCGCATGAAGGCTCTTTCTCCATCCGATTGTTGCAGCGCGTTTGATGATCGTGCAGATGGGTATGTAAGAGGAGAAGGCGGTGGCATGGTGGTGTTGAAACGGCTGAGCGATGCTTTGGCTGACGGAGATAATGTGCTGGCCGTTATCAAAGGGTCAGCAGTAAATCATGACGGAGAAAGCAACGGGCTGACAGCACCCAATGGAATAGCGCAACAACGGCTTATTGAAAAAGCCTTGCAGCGTGCAGGTATTGATGCTGATACCGTACAATATGTGGAGGCCCATGGTACGGGAACCCGTTTGGGAGACCCTGTAGAAGTAAAGGCATTGCAGGCAGCATATGGCCGCTTTCGCGCTGCGGGCCAACCCTTGCTGATAGGAACGGTAAAGACAAATATTGGGCATCTGGAAGCTGCCGCAGGCATTGCCGGATTTATAAAGACCGTACTTTCTTTACAACATAAACAAATACCGGCCAGCCTTCATTTCAGGGAGCCGAACAGGTTTATTCCGTGGGATGAAATATCCGTGAAGGTAGCAAGCAGCCTGTTGCCCTGGGAACCGGCAGCCGGGAAGCGGAGGGCGGGTGTAAGCGCATTCGGGCTGAGCGGTACCAATGTCCATATTATCCTGGAGGAAGCCGCCGGTATCATAAACCAGCAGCCGGCAAGGCAGGCGGAACCCTCCTGGCCGTCTTATCCGGTATTGCTGTCTGCTCAAACGCCAGAAGCGTTACGGGCGCTTACAAGCAGTTATATTGATATGCTGGATAATACATCTGCCCCTTTGCCGGATATTGCATACAGTACTGCTATTGCGCGTAATAGCTTTCAGTACCGTTTGGGTTTTGAGGCCGATTCTGCAGAAACGGCCCGCCAGTATCTGAAGGATCATATAAATGGAACAGGCCCAAAGCGGATATCGCAGCGGAAAGTACCTGCCGGGCAGGCAGCAGTGGTGTGGTTATTTACCGGACAGGGATCCCAATACTGGAACATGGGTAGGGAATTGTATGAGCAGGTGCCCGTATTCAAAAAGGTAATAGATTATTGTGATGCTTTCCTTAGCAGTCATTGGGATACTTCATTGGTAAATTTACTTTATAGCGGAAATAGAGAGCAGGGAAGCGCACTACTGCGGCAGACACAGTATGCCCAACCGGCCTTATTTGCGCTTGAGTATGCATTGGCAGAGGTCTGGAAATCCTGGGGCATTTTTCCATCTATGGTTGCCGGGCACAGTGTGGGAGAATACGTTGCAGCCTGTGTGGCTGGCGTTTTTAGCCTGGACGATGGATTGACCCTGATCATGGAAAGGGCGCGCCTGATGCAGGCTGTTAAGGAGCCGGGAGGTATGGCGATCGTATTTGCAGCGGAACAGCCTGTGAACGAAACGATCCGGCCATATGGGAAAGATCTGTCTGTTGCGGCAGTGAATGGTCCCGAGTTTATGGTTATATCAGGGGGGAAAGTGGCCCTGGAATCAGCGTTACAGCGATTAAAGCAGGCTGGTATCAGTTGCAGGGAGCTGCCTGTTTCGCACGCTTTTCATTCGTCTTTAATGGAACCGGTGTTAAATGGTTTCAGGAAAGTGGCGGATAGTATCCGGTATCATCCACCCCTTATTCCTTTAGTGTCGAATGTGACCGGTGAAGCGATCACTGATGAAATAACAACGGCGTCTTACTGGTGCAAACATCTGCTGTCGCCGGTCCGGTTTTCCCAGAGCATTAAAGCAGTTGAATCATCAGGTGACCCTGTCATATATATGGAACTGGGGCCGCAGGCCAGTTTATTGTCAATGGTGCAATTAACCAGCACTGCTGACGATAGTTGCTTACTACCCAGCCTGCGGCAGAACCGGCCAGACTGGAGCACCATGTTGCAAAGCCTGGTAGGGCTGTATGTTAAAGGAATCCCGGTGAGTTGGGACCAATTCTATGCTGGTCAAGGCTGCAGGAAAGTGCGGTTGCCTAATTATCCCTTTCAACGTAAGCGTTATTGGATAGCCCGGCAGCAAGAAAAGGCGCCTGCCGTACGGGAACAGGCCGATATAACGGCTCCTGCTGTAAAAGACCCGGCAGCCATACAGGATTATCTCACCCATATTCTTGGCAGCGCATTAAATATAGCTCCGGAGGATATTGATATACAAGCTGATTTACTGCTGTTAGGCGCTGACTCTCTGGTATTGAGCCGGCTGGTACGAAACATAGAAAAGGAGTATCGCCTGAAGCTACCCGTCCGGCAGCTGTTTAGTAAGCTGACTACCATCAAAGAAGTAACCGCTTATATAAGTGCTCATGCCTTTGTTGAAACAACGGCAGGTCCTGTACAGGGCAGCAGGCCCTTACGTATTCCTTTATCTTTCGCCCAGGAGCGTTTATGGTTCATAGACCAATTGGAAGGCAGTGTAAAGTACCATGAATCCGCTGCTTACAGGTTAAAAGGGGCATTGCATACCGCTGCTCTTGTATCGGCGCTGCAAACTATAGTAAACCGCCACGAGGTGCTCAGAACGGTAATAGACCAGGAGGGAGGGCAGGCATATCAACGGATACTGGAAAGAGACCAATGGCAGTTAATTACAATAGATGGCGCCGCTTACAGATACGACCAGGCGGGACTGCAGGATTATTTGGCGGGCCTCATCCAAACTCCCTTCGACCTGTCAGAACACCATATGCTGCGGGCCTGGTTGATCAGTCTCTCCGATGATGAGCATATACTGCTTTTAGTGATGCACCATATCGCGGTAGACGCGTGGTCAGCACATATTATTTACCAGGAGCTGATAGCAGGGTATAGTGCTTGTATCGAAGGCCGTGATGGGGAATGGCCATCCTTGAAAATACAATACGCCGATTATGCTATCTGGCAACGGGAATACTTAACAGGCTCCGTATTGGCGGAACAGCTGGATTACTGGAAAGATAAGTTATCCGGTGTTACGCCACTACAGCTGCCTACCGACTTTACACGGCCACTTGTTCAAAGCGCCCGGGGAGCTATATGCAGGTTCCGGTTTAACAGAGAACTATCAGCACAATTGCAGGCAATGGCAGGCCGGGAAGGCGTTACCCTGTTTATGTTGCTGCTGGCGGCCTTTAAAGTGTTATTATATCGTTACAGCGGCCAGGAAGACATTTGTATAGGCAGCCCCGTTGCGGGCAGAAATAAGGAAGAGGAAGAAGCGCTGATCGGTTTTTTTGTCAATATACTAGCATTGCGTAGCAATGTGAGCAACAATCCTTCTTTTACATCATTGCTGCAGCAGGTAAAGGAAACCACGCTATCGGCTTATGAGCACCAGCATGTACCGTTTGAGAAAGTGGTGGGTGCGGTAACCAATGAGCGTGATATGAGCCGGAATGTGCTGTTCTCTGTGGCGTTTACATTACTGAATACGCCGGCCGTGCCTGCAATAAGCCTGGGAACGCTGCGCTCATCGAAAGAAGAAATAGTGCACACCAGATCGCTGTACGATCTGAATTTTCTTTTTGAGGAAGTGACAGATGAGCTGGGAGGATACGTAGAATATAGCACGGACTTATACACCGGAGAAACGGTACACCGGATGATGGAACATTATGAGCAGTTGCTGCGCGCTATTGTAAAAGATCCCTCACAGACGGTGGGAGTATTAAACATGCTTGCGCCCGCTGAAGAGGAACAGTTGCTCTCATCATTCAATAACAACAAGGCTGCCTTTCCGGAAGATAAGACGCTTATTACGCTTATTGAGGAGCAGATGCAGCGCATCCCGGAGGCAGCCGCCCTGATCTATAGCGGAGGAACTTTGAGCTACGGGGAGCTGGATGAAAGATCCAACCGGCTGGGACATTACCTGAGACACCTGGGTGTGCGTGAGGGAGCATTGGTGCCTGTATGCCTGTTGCCGGGTGCATCAATGATAGTAGGGATCCTGGGCATTCTGAAAGCAGGAGGAGCGTATGTTCCCATTGATGCGAATTACCCTGCAGCACGGATCAGGTATATACTGGAAGATACGGGAGCGGATATATTGGTGAGTGAAGTGGGTAATTTAATGGATGTGCCCATAGATAATCGCATACAGGTGGTAGACCTGACAGAGAGTGCGGAAGCACTGTTGAAGTATCCGTCCGGCCCTGTGGATCGGTCATTGCAGCCGTCAGACCTGGCGTATGTGATCTATACCTCGGGGTCTACCGGTCATCCCAAGGGGGTGATGATTGAGCACAGGAGCGTAGTGAATTACCTGGTGAACAGAAAGACGGCTTACCTGGAAGCAGGGGGGATGAGTGCAGGGAGCTTTGTACATCTTTCCTATACGTTTGATGCTTCCATAACCGCCTTGTTTCTTCCGCTGCTATCGGGCCGTAGCCTGGTAATAGGCAATGGTGCCGGTGCTGATATTTTTAATGATGCCATATTTATTAGCCATGCTCCCTATGACTTTATTAAACTGACTCCGGCACATCTTCCGCTGCTGGAGGCAGCTATGGAAACATCTGGAACGACTTTTACAGGCAGGCTGGTGTTAGGAGGAGAAGCGCTGCATTACAGCCAGCTGCAGTATCTGCATGATAAAGGGCTGGATATAGAGATAATCAATGAATATGGTCCAACAGAAGCGACAGTAGGTTGTACAACCTATTCGTTACGAACAGGCGCACCCTTGCCAAATGGCGGGGTACCCATCGGGAAACCGATTGACAATGTAGCTATCTATGTGTTGGATGCGTATCATCACCCCGTTCCGATAGGTGTAACGGGGGATATTTACATAGGCGGCGCGGGCGTGGGGCGTGGGTACCTGAACCTGGAGGCACAGACGGCAGCGGGTTTTATACCGGATGGGTTCAGCGGGGTGCCGGGAGCCCGATTATACCGCACGGGCGACCTTGGCAGGTGGTTGCCGGATGGCACACTGCTTTACACCGGCAGAAAGGATGACCAGGTAAAGATACGTGGTTACCGTATAGAGCCGGAAGAGATAGCCTTCGCATTAAATGAGCTGGAAATGGTAGCGGCGAATTGTATGGTCGTTAAAGAAGACGAATCCGGCAATAAGCTTGTGTGCTATTATGTGCCTGACCACAAGGCAGTGCTGGCAAAGGAACAGGCATTGACCCTCCGGCAGGTAGCAAACTGGCAGGAGCTATATGAAACGGAATATGCGAAAACGACAACAGACACTCCAGCAGAATTTAACCTTATCGGGTGGAACGATAGTTTTACAGGAGAGGCAATTCCGGAAGAACAGATGCGTGAATGGCTGGATGATATTACGGCGGTGCTATTATCAGATAAGGCAGACAAAGTATTTGAGATAGGATGTGGAACGGGACTTCTCTATTACCAGCTGGCAGGATCTGTAAAGCATTATATTGGCGCTGACCTGTCTGAAGTATCCCTTAACCAGATCCGGCGCAGGCTCAGCGAAGCGGCAAGAGAATACCCTCCTACGATATTAAAGCGCCAGGCGGCACATGAAATAACGTTAAATGGAGATGAAGAAATAGATCTGATCGTTATAAATTCCGTTGTTCAATATTTCCCCGGAGAACAATACCTGTCGGAAGTAATAAAGAAAAGCATATCCGCGCTCAAAGGCGGCGGGCGTATTGTTATAGGCGATGTGCGGGATAACCGTTTGTTAAGATCGTTTAAGAGAAGGTTGAGCCTCGATAAGCTATCAGGCAAATCTGATGTAAGGAGTTTTGAGTGGGAAGTGGACCAGGAGCTTTTGAAGGAAGAGGAACTGTGTATTTCGCCAGGATATTTTTACAAGCTGCAATCACTATATCCTGAAATTACACATATCGATATACAATGGAAGCAGGGGAACTATGTCAATGAATTAACATTATACCGTTATTCCGTTACTATTTATGTGGGTGTTGAGAAAGAGACGCTTCACCCCGATTGGCTGTCATGGAATGAGATAGAAGACAAACGGCAGATAACAGAACAGTTTGATAGCGGAGCTGCGGTAATTGCGTTACGGAATGCGCCGAACCCAAGGTTGTGGAAAGAATTCTTGCTGGAAAGAGGTATAAAGGAGAAATCAGTACTTACCGTTGTGGATCTCCTGGAGTATGTAAGCACCCCTGATCATGATACGGTAGTAATGAATGAGCTGCTGGCCGCAGCTGCATTCAATGGATATCATTGCCGCTTTTTGTTGAGTGAAGACCCTTTCCGTATTAACCTGTTATTGGAGCGGCAGACCTTCACAGGATTTATAGCCCCTGTATATGATCATCAGGTGGCTGAAAATGAGACTACCAATACGCCCTTATTTGGTGAAGCCTGCGAACTTTTAAAGCAGGACATACAGCGTGGACTCCGGCAACGGCTGCCGGATTACATGATGCCAGCTGACTTTATAGGCGTGAAATACCTGCCGCTAACAAACAATGGTAAAATTGACAAAAAGTTCCTGTCGGCGTGTGCGTATATACAGGTAGGAAGCGCAAGCCATTACGAAGCACCTTCAGCAGCAGTAGAGCTGCAATTGGCAGATATCTGGAAGTCATTGCTGGGTGTTGACCGTGTAGGCCTCCGGGATGACTTTTTTGAGTTGGGAGGTCATTCATTACTGGCTATCAGGGTAATATCAGCCATTCGCAAAGACCTGCAGGCGGAGCTGACAGTAGGGGATATTTTCCTTTATCCGACCATTGCAGGGTTGGCAGCGCATATTCAAAAGCAGGGAAAAGGGTTATTGGTACCTGTTATTGAACGGGTAGTCAGGCCGGCGCGTATTCCTCTCTCATTCAACCAGGAGCGTTTATGGTTTATTGATCAGCTGGAGGGCAGCGTTCAGTATCATATGCCGGGCATACTAGGCTTACAGGGGGTGCTGAATAAAGACGCACTGGAATATGCCTTGATAAACATTGTGAACCGGCATGAAGTATTACGTACAGTTATTTATCAGGAAGATGGTAAAGGCTGGCAACGGGTGCTTGGGAAAGATCAATGGAAACTGCATGTAATTGATGAGGACCGGTACCGCTCCGATATGACCGCTTTGAAGGCGCTTATCGCAACATTGGTTCAGCAACCTTTTGATCTGTCCTGCGATCACCCGTTAAGATGCTATCTTATCAAGCTGGGGAAAAGAGAACATAAGCTGGTGGTAGTCCTGCATCATATAGCAGCTGATGGATGGTCGCTACATATTATAGTGAATGAACTGATAGCGTTCTACGAATCCTATATCAGCAAAAGCGCCCCCCAGCTAAAACCATTGACAATACAATATGCAGATTATACAATATGGCAGCGGCAGTACCTGGAAGAGCAGACACTGTATAAAAAACTGGCATACTGGGAGGCGCAGCTGAGCGGGTTAATTACAATTGATTTGCCTGCTGATTACTCCAGAGGAAATGCTGTGAAAAGCAATAGAGGCGCATTATATAGCTTACATATAAGCGAAGAGCTGACAAACCGGTTAAGAACGGTTTCAACGGAGGGTGGCGCTACTTTATTCATGACATTGCTGACCGGCTTAAAGATCCTTTTGTCCCGTTATAGTGGTCAGGAAGATATTAGTATTGGTACTCCTGTAGCAGGTAGACAGCAGCAGGAGACAGAAGGGCTGGTTGGTTTTTTTGTCAATATGCTCGTTTTGCGAAGCAGGGTGCCCGGAGATATAAGCTTCCGGGAATTGCTGCAACAGATAAAGCAAATTACTTTAGCGGCTTATGAACACAAGGAGGTTCCTTTTGAGAAAATAGTAGAGCGAATCGTGAAAAATCGTGACGGCAGCAGGAATCCTTTGTTTCAGATCATGCTCAGCTTAGAGAATGAAGAGGTGATAAATGTAACCAGAATGGGTGATGTAGTGCTTACGCAGGAGGCCTTCGAGCATGTAACCGCGAAGTTCGACATCGGTTTTTGGATCACAGAACAGGCTACAGGTCTGCAGGTAAAAGTAGAGTATTGTACAGACCTGTTCAAAGAGGAAACGATTGGCCGGATGGTGCACCAGTATGTTCAGCTGTTACATGCTATAGTGGAAGAACCGCATCGTAAACTGGCAGGAATAAGTCTGCTAACTCCTGCTGAACAACGGCAATTGTTATTATGGAGCAGCAGTGATATATCGGTTGCTGCCGGTGATTTTTCTTTTGTTAAAATGTTGCGCCGGCAGTTGCATGCAGGAGGTAGTGGGGATGCCATAGTTTATAAAGATACCGTTATCAGCTACAGCACATTGCAGGTAATAAGCCGGCAATTGTGTTACTATCTCCATAACACGAGTGGATTAGCATTTGGAGCATATGTAGTAGTGATGGTACAACGTACAGAGTGGCTGCCGGTGATTGCAACATCATTGTTCCTGAGTGGACGGGTATACATACCTATAGATGTAGATACTCCGCTGGAACGCCTGCGTTTTATACTCGGAGATGTACGGCCGGCGCTGGTGATTACGGAGGAGCACCTGCAGGAAGCCGTAGCCGAACAAGGCTGGCCGGTAATAACCATACCGGTGCTGGCGGCGGCCTTGCCCGCGTGCCCCGCACCGAAAGAGATCGTATCGGTGGCGGCGACAGATACCGCCTATATCATTTATACATCGGGTTCCACCGGTACTCCTAAAGGCGTTATAGTTAGCCATAAAAATCTGGATCATTTTTTCAGCAATGTATATGATCAGTATATAGGTGATAAGTCGTTGATCATGCCTTTTTTGGCATCACATGCATTCGATATATCCCTGTTCCAGCTATTTACCCCGCTGTTATCCGGAGGCGCCTGTGTAGTAGTAGATAAATCTGATCTGCTGGATATCGATAAGCTGATACAAATACTGCGAGATGTTACTGTTATTGATACAGTGCCCGGAATGTACCGGTTACTGGTGAACTATATCAGCGAACATCATTTTTCATCCGCCTTTAAGCATATAGAAAAATTGTTTATCGGCGGGGACCATATACCGGATGATCTGTTAACCAAACTTTCAGAAGTATTCAGCCTGGCTACCATTATAGTTACCTATGGACCAACTGAAGGGACCATATTCTGTACACAGCTGTTCCATGCCCCGGGCAGCATAACCGGCACAACAAAAGGCAGTGTTATCGGCCGTCCTATAGCCGGTAGTTCAATATACGTTCTGGACGAAGAGCTGACCTTATCGCCGGCGGGAGCAGAAGGGGAGATTTTCATAGGAGGGGCAGGCGTTAGCCGGGGCTATTTAAATAGACCGGAGCTGACAAATGACAGATATGTTAATCATCCATATGTCCAGGGCGAAGCATTGTATAGGACTGGAGATATGGGACGCTGGACGGGAGCCGGAATGCTGGAGTTCCGGGGGCGGAATGATGACCAGGTGAAGGTACGCGGTTATCGCGTGGAATTGGGGGAGATCGAGAATTGTATTAAAAAGCATGAAGAAGTAGCAGAAGCAGTAGTAACAGCTGTTTTGGGAAAGGATCAGGAGAAGACGCTGGCAGCTTATTACATAAAAAAGCAGCTTATACAGGTATGGCCCTCCATATCCGAATACCTTGGCTATAACGATATTGCTTACTTCGCAATGAACTATGATGATTTGCGGGCGGGTAGTTACAGGGATGCTATCTACCAGGCGGTGAAGGATAAAGTGGTGGTGGATGTAGGTACCGGTCCGGACGCTATCCTCGCACAGCATTGTGTGGCGGCGGGGGCAAAGAAAGTATATGCTATAGAATTGCTGGAAGAGGTTTACCTGAAAGCAAAGGAAAAAATAATTTCACTGGGATTGCAGGATAAGATTACCCTGATTCATGGAGATGTACTGGACGTTGAACTGCCGGAGCAGGTAGATTATTGTGTTTGTGCGTTGGTTGGCAACATGGGAAGCTCAGATGGTTGTATCCCAATTATGAACAGCGCAAGGAAGCTGCTGAAGGATCCACGCAATATGATCCCTTACCGAAGCGTAGTGAAAATAGCAGCCATCAGCCTGCCGGAACATGGAGTCTGCTTCCGGTTTACAGAAACAGGAGCTTACTACGTGAACAATATTTTTGACCTGCTGGGAAATAAATTTGACTTGCGGGTTGCGCTACAGCATGTATCCTCTCATCATTTGGTCTCCACTGAAGGAATATTTGAAGAATTAGACCTGACGGATTATTTATCCCTGGATGACGAGGGGCATATTGAGCTGGAGATCACGGCTGATACAGTCATGCACGGTTTTGTATTATGGCTGAATCTGTATACGGCGCCAGGTATACTGAATGATATATTTCAGAGTCAGCAAAGTTTTTTGCCGGTGTATTTTCCTGTGTTCGAAGAAGGGGTTGCGGTAATGCGGGGCGACATGGTGAGGGCAAGCGTCTGGAGGAATACCCCGGCGGGCAGCATCTATCCGGATTATGGTCTTAAGGGAGAGCTGCTGCGACCCGGTAGGGACCCGCTTTCTTTCCACTATGAATCAAAGAGACTATCGTCAGATTTCTGCAATACGTTGTTCTACCAGCGGCTGTTCCCGGGAGGAATGGTACAGGCCCATCTTGGTTTATCAGCCCAGGAATTGCGTACATTTTTGGAGTCCCGGGTGCCGTCGTATATGATGCCGGGATACTTTATACAATTGGAACAGCTACCATTGACCCCGAATGGAAAGGTAGACAGGAGAGCCCTGTCTGCACCGGATAAAGCAGGTCCGGCCGGTTATGAAGGCCCACGTAACGAGATGGAATTAGGACTGGTAAATATCTGGATGCGATTACTGGGCTTGCAACAGGTGGGTATCAATGACAATTTTTTCGAGAGAGGAGGACATTCTTTGTTAGCCATACAGATGGTGTCAGCCATCCGGAAGGAGTTGGGAGTGGAAGTGAGTATAAAAGACCTGTTTACATATACTACGATTGCCTTGCTGGCGGGGCGCCTTCAGGGTCAAGGCAGTGGCGTATTGGTTCCTCCTATTAAAGCGAAGGAGCGGCCTGCTCGCATACCACTATCCTTTAGCCAGGAGCGCTTATGGTTTATTGACCGGCTGGCAGGCAGCGTACAATATCATATCCCGGCATTATTGTGGGTGCATCAATTGGATGAGGATGCCCTGGAGTATGCATTACAGCGCATTGTTGACCGCCATGAGATACTAAGGACCGTAATCCTGGAAGAACAGGGAGAGGTATTTCAGCAAGCCCTGGACAAAGGCTTGTGGCGGTTGCAGATATTGGATGGACCTACGTATATGCAGGACAAAAATGTTTTGTATGACCAGATAAACTTACTGATCAATCAACCTTTTGACCTGTCAGCAGAGCACCTGATAAGGGCTCACCTGATCAGAATGGAGCCAGCCGATTTGCTGTTGTTAACCATGCACCATATTGTTGCAGATGGATGGTCTGCCGATATTATGATCAGGGAGCTAGCCGCCTTTTACAATGCTTATCGGGCAGAGCAGCAGCTTTCGTTGACTCCTTTGCCGGTACAGTATGCAGATTATGCCATATGGCAAAGGCAATACCTGATAGGAGAAGTATTGACTGAGAAGCTGAGATATTGGGAACAGCAGTTAGCTGGAGTAAGACCGCTGGAATTGCCGACAGATTATTCGAGGCCGGCAACCCAGAGTATAAAAGGGAAAGAGCTGCATTTTACTTTTGATAAAGAACTGACAGACAAGCTGCTGCTGTTAGGGCAAGACCATGGTTCCACTTTATTTATGACCTTGCTGGCAGCCTTTAAAATATTACTATACCGTTATAGCGGTCAGGATGATATCTGTATAGGCAGTGCTGTTGCTAACAGAATGCAGGAAGAAATAGAGGGACTGATCGGCTTTTTTGGTAATACGCTCGCATTGCGCAGCCGGTTAGCCGGTGAAATGAGTTTTCTGGCCTTACTGCAGCAGGTGAGAGCTACTGCCCTGGAAGCTTATACCCATCAGGATGTACCGTTTGAGAAAGTAGTGGACGCTGTTGTAAAGGAACGCGACAAGAGTAGAAGTCCGTTATTTAATGTAATGTTCGATCTGCAGAATAACATTGCTGCAGGAAGCATGGAAAAGGATCTGACTGCGCTGGGATTCAGCTATGAAGCAAACAAGGGAACCACTACAAAGTTTGATTTGGGTTTTATTATAACGGAAATCCCGGAAGGATTACGGATAAATGTGTCTTATTGCACGGACTTGTATAAAGAAGATACGGTGGTACGTATGGTCAGGCATTATAAACAGTTGTTGCACGCTATTGTGGTAAATCCTGATCAGTCTATTGGATCTCTTAACCTCCTTACACCCCCGGAGGAAGAACAGCTGCTGAGATCCTTCAATAACAACAGGACAAGCTTTCCCGAAGATAAAACTGTTATTGACCTGTTTGAAGAACAGGTAATGCAATCTCCGGATGCAATTGCGATAATATCCGCCAGGGGGCAACTGAGCTACCGTGGGTTAAATGAACGGGCAAACCGTTTGGCACATTATTTAAGGCGATCCGGAGTGCGGGAGGGGACATTAGTGCCTTTATGCCTGTTGCCGGGCGAAGAGATGATGATTGGCATATTAGGCACCATGAAGGCAGGAGCTGCGTACGTACCGGTTGATGCCAATTATCCTGCAGCACGTATCAGGTACATACTGGAAGATATCGGAGCGGCTATACTTATAAGCGAAGACCGATGCATTCGCAGCCTGCCGTCCGATATGGATATCAGGATAGTGAACTTGAAGGAGGTTGCGGAAGAATTACTGAATCAGCGTCCGGAGCGTGTAGAGCGGTCTTTGCAGTCATCTGACCTGGCATATGTGATCTATACCTCCGGTTCCACAGGTATCCCTAAAGGGGTAATGATAGAGCACAGGAGCGTAGTGAATTATTTGTTCAACAGCAAAACAGCTTATTTGGAAGCAGCCGGAGATCAGGCTGGCAGCTTTTTACATCTGTCATATACATTTGACGCCTCTGTAACGGCTTTGTTCCTTCCGTTAATATCCGGCCGGAAGCTCGTCATAGGATCCGGTTCCGGCATGGAGGTTTTTAAAGATGCATTATTCAGCGTTCACGCACCTTATGACTTTATAAAACTGACGCCGGCGCATTTGCCGTTGTTGGAACTTGCAATGGAAGAAGAAGGCAGGTCATTTACCGGAAGACTGGTGGTGGGAGGAGAAGCATTGCACTATAGTCAACTACGGTATTTGCACGATAAAGGATTGGATATAGAGATCATCAATGAATATGGACCTACGGAAGCTACAGTGGGGTGTACTACTTTTTCGTTACTGAGTGGGAATATACAGGACAATCTTAAGGGAGGGGTACCTATTGGTAAGCCCATTGGTAATACGCAGCTATATGTGCTGGATGTGTATAACAATCCAGTTCCGGCAGGCGTAATAGGGGAGATTTGTATAGGAGGCGCCGGAGTTGCCCGTGGATACCTGGGCCGGAAAGAATTAACCACCGAGAAGTTTATTAAGGATTCATTCAGTGGGGAAACAGGCGGGTGGTTATATCGGACTGGAGATCTGGGCAGCTGGTTACCGGATGGCACATTACTTTATGCCGGCAGAAAGGATGATCAGGTAAAAATAAGCGGTTACAGGGTTGAACCAGGAGAAATAGAGCAGCAAATGTTGTCAGGAGGACTGGTGAAACAGGCTGTAGTGCTGGCATATGAAGAATTGGAAGGACATAAGCGTTTGGCGGCATATATAGTACCGGCCGCTGGTTATGATAAGGCAACATTATTGGAATATTTAAAAGGCCGGCTGCCTGCATATATGGTGCCTTCATTGATAATACCTCTGGAGGATTTACCGCTAACATCAAATGGCAAAGTAGACAAACGGGCACTGCTAAATATTAATACGCTGGAACAAGTGTCAGGCGGCTATTCAGCTCCCCGTAATGAAGTGGAAGAGCAGCTTGCAGTTATCTGGCAGGAGTTGCTGGGCATAGAACGTGTAGGTATTCATGATAATTTTTTTGAGCTGGGTGGGGATTCTATTATTACCATACAGGTAGTGAGCCGTGCCCGGAGGTTGGGCTACGAATTACAGGTAGGCGATCTATTTGATCATCAAACCATCGCCAAGCTACATGCTATCCTGGTACAGCGTATGCCAGATGAGAAGATGATACCGGGTGAACAGGGGGTATTACTGGGCAATTGCGGCTTGCTGCCCATACAGCAGTGGTTTTTTGAGCAGGAGCAACCAACTGTATCTCATTTTAACCAAAGTGTTTTACTGAATATAGATAAGCGTATTGAAATACAGCAACTGGAAATAGCCATAAAGGAGTTAATGCAGCAGCATGACGGGCTACGGTTTGTATACCGCCGTACTGCAAACGGCTGGGAGCAATACTTTGGCACTTATAATGGCATAGTGTATGTGATAGACTTGCCGGAAGAGTCCTGGGACGCTGTTATCACAGAAGAGGCCAACAGATACCAGCGTAGCCTGGATATAGAAAAGGGGGAACTGGTACGTGTGGTGTTACTGAGAACGCCGGCGTCAACCACTCATCATCGCTTGCTGATAATCATTCATCACCTGGCAGTAGATGGCGTAACCTGGCGGATCATCCTGGAGGACTTAGAATTATTGCTGTCAAATACCGGGCAGGGAATAACGCCTGCCCGGGCACAAAAGAGCAGTTCCATGAGGCAATGGTATGAGGCGTTAATGACATATGGCAACAGAAGGGCTAAAGCACAACTCAGTTACTGGAAACAGGTGGTAAAAAGCTATCATTCGCTACGGACGGAAAACCATGCACGCCATTCCGTAACAATAGATGAAACGGCCAATTTTGAAGTACGGTTGCCGGCGGTATTAACCAAACGGCTGCTACAGGAAGTGCCTAAAGCGATCAATACGGAGATTAATGATCTGCTGCTATGCGCATTTGCAAAAACGATGGGAGATTGGAGCGGCCATAGCAAAGTACATATTGGCATGGAAGGCCATGGAAGGGAACAAACATTAGTTGATAATATTGACCTCAGCCGGACTGCCGGGTGGTTTACCAGTTTGTATCCGGTAGCATTGGATGTTGGTAATGATTTATCTGCGGGGGACCTGATCATGTGGGTCCGGGAACAATTAAGGCAGGTGCCCGATAAAGGCATCGGATATGGAGTGTTGAAATACCTGCTGAAAGAAGACGCTTTGCAAGGTCCTTCTCCATGGGATTGCGTATTTAACTATCTGGGACAAACAGATAACATAATAAGCAATAGTAATTGGTTTTCTGTCATCAGCGATGCAACAGGCAACAATTTAGGGAATGGTCATATTCTGGATGGTGAGCTCTTTGTGAACGCCCTGGTACAAAACGGAGAACTGGTATTTAACTGGATTTACAGCCTCCGCCGCTACGAAGGAGATATTATAAAAACACTGGCAACAAAGTACATAACAAACCTGGAGGCATTGATTGACTATTCGCTGAAGCCGGGCCAGCCAGGTATAGCCTATACCCCCTCTGACTACGGGCTAAGCGGGAAGATAAGCTATGAAGAACTGAACAGCTTCCTGAACGCAGATAGCACCGAGATGAATGATATTATGGAGTTTTAAAAATCTCACTATATAATGGAAATGAATGATTTTCTGGCAATGCTGGAAGGAATGGGTTTTTATTTGGTAAAGGAAAATGAGAAGCTTGTCTTAAAAGGTGACAGGAATAAACTGTCAGAAAAAGAGATTGATGATATAAAGCGCAATTATCAGATTATCGATTATATAAGAAATAACAAACAGGCGCTGATGGAGCATATTGCCATCACTAAAGCACCTACTGTTATGCACCGGGAGAATATTGTAAGAATGTACCGGTTGAGCAGCCTGCAGGAAGGAATACTCTTTCATGCATTATATGAGCAGGGGCAAGCTTATATCATGCAGTTTGTATGCGATCTGATGAACCTGCAGCCGGAAGCATTTTGCCGCAGCTGGGAACATTTACTGAAACGGCATACTATATTGCGCAGTGGATTTTATTACGATGCATTCAGCATTCCCGTACAATGCGTATACCGGGAAGCAATATTGCCTGTGGAAATACTTGATTTCAGTGATCTTGATGAGGAGTCCCGGTCGGCCGCTCTGGAACGTTATAAGCAGGAGGATCGTTCCCGTCCATTCGATCTAAAGAGCGCTCCGCTCATGAGGCTGGCGCTGATCCGGCTCAATAAGGAGCAATACCAGATGATATGGACGCATCATCATATTATACTGGATGGCTGGTCACAAGCAGTATTGATACAGGAATTGCTTGATATTTACGATCGGATAGCATGGGGGAAACCGTTGTCTGTACTGGAGGAAGATTGCTATGAAGATTATATCCGCTATATAGAAAAACGTGCTGAAGAGCAGGAGGAAGCCTATTGGCGCGAGTATCTTTCGTCGCTTACCTCCGGCAGTCAGCTGCCTTTCATAAACGTGTTAACAAAACAGAATAAAGGGCTTGGAGACTATAGAGAAGAAGAACTGTGGCTGGATACTGCTTTAACGGATAGAATAACATCCTGTGTAGGCGCTCACCGGTTAACGGTGAATACGTTAATGCAGGGTGTGTGGGCGTATTTGTTATACGGTTATACCGGCGACCCGGATGTGACTTATGGCGTGACTGTATCGGGGCGTCCGGAAGGGCTTCCGGGCATAGAAAGCCGTGTGGGTATGTACATCAACACCTTGCCATTGTACACATTTGTGAACGAGGACCAAACGGTGAAGGAATGGCTGCACACGATTCAGCAGGGGCAGGTAAAGAGCCGGGCATATCAGCATACTGCACTCATCGATATTCAGCGCTGGACCGCTGTGCAGGGTGACCTGTTCGACAGTGTGCTCGTATTTGAGAACTACCCGGTAAGCAGGGACATGACAACCACCGGATCTGGGTTGAAATGGATGAATGTGCAAACGCACGAACGAAGCATTTTTCCGTTAAGTATTACTATCGCAGTTACGGAAAAAATAATGATCCGTTTTGGTTATAATGCCAATCTGCTGGAATCGTCCTGTATCGAGCAGATAAAAATGCATTTTGGGCAGGTGTTGGATCTGATGGTGGATAACGTAGCTGGCAGGTTGGCAAACATTCGACTGCCTGCAGCGGCGGAGCAGCAGCTATTGTTTTCACGGAGCAGGAGTCGTGCTTCTGCTGAAGCTGTTGAAAGCGAATTGTCAGACAAGGGGTATGTTGCGCCGCGTACTGAAACAGAGCAGCAGATAGCAGATATCTGGCAGGAAATCCTGGAAGTGGAACAGGTAGGAGTGTATGACGATTTCTTCCAGTTAGGAGGAGATTCTATTAAGATCATAAGCGTGGTAAGCAGATTGCAAAAACTGCTTAAACGAGAAGTAAAGATGTATGAGGTGTATCAGGCCAGAACGCTGGAACTTCAGGCAGCCTTGGTCATGCGCTATAGACTGGAGGGGAACCAGCCGGACAGCCAGCTGCAAGGCAAAATAGAAGAGGAAATTGCAGCGCTGAAAAATGCTGTTCTCCCACAGCTGGCATTTGCCGCGCAAATAGCGGATATATATCCCATGAGCGATATTCAGCGTGGTATGGCATATGCCTCCATGTTGGAGCCGGAACAGGCTATCTACCACGACCAAATGATATTCCCGCCGTTTAAGGACCTGGATATTGATATGTTTCAACAGGCGTTTGCCTTGCTTGTAGAAAAGCACTCTATATTAAGAACGGCGTTCGACCTGGAGTTGCATGAGGAAGGGCTGCAGGTAGTGTATAAACAGGTGCCTGTTATGCCGGATGTAATAAATATTCAGCAGGCGGATAAAGAAGAAGCCAGAGACATTATCAAATCTTACCTGACAAAAGAAAGAAACAACCCTTTCAGGTTTAACAAAGCCCCGTTATGGCGTATCACGATATTTAATCAGGCAGATTACAGTACGGTGGCATTCCAATGTCATCATGCACTGTTGGATGGCTGGAGTGTAGCAGCGTTGAGTACTGAACTGAATAATCTGTACCTCAGTCTTGCTGCCGGGGAGAAACAGTATTTGGCGCCGCCATTGAAATGTACCTATAAAGATTTTATAATACAAAGTATAGTAGAGAAGAGAAGCGATAGTAATAAGAAATTCTGGGAGACGGAAATGAAGGGGTACAGGCGACTGGATATTTTTACACAGAAGGAGGTCTATCAGCGGGCGGTAAGGGCATATGATGCGGATTTCATTGCACTGTTGAGAAAAAGAACAGCTAAGGATCATATCTCCCTGAAGGGACTACTTTTTGGCGCCAGCCTCTTCACAATTAGTATGCTTACTTCCGAAGAAGAGCTGACGGTGGGGCTGGTAACTAATAACAGGCCCGCAATAGAGGATGGCGATAAGTTGTTGGGATGCTTTTTGAATACTATCCCATTCAGATTTAAAAAAGAGAATAATGTTACCTGGGGAACCTATTTCGAACGGGTAGAAGAGAAGTTGAAAATGTTAAAGGAGAAGGATAGAAGCACTTTGTTTGAGATCGCAAGGATGACGGGAGAACGGGCCAGTGAAAATCCATTCTTTGATGTGTTTTTTAATTTTGTGAACTTCCACGTTTTTAAAGGTGCAAAGAGCGGGCTTGTGGATGAGGCGGCACTAAAGGAAATGGCGCCTGATGAATTCTCCGTAAATGAGCGTGCTAATACTTACCTGGATTGGACTGCCAATGTAACAGGCGATGCATTGACTTTATTTTGTTCTCTGAAGAGGGAGTTGGTGTCTGGTAAGTCTCCCGAATACATATTGGATTGTTTTGAAGCGGTGATCAGATGTTACCTGGACCGTTATGAGGCAACAATAAACAGTAACGATATAATTCCCTGGCAAGAACGCCGGCAATTGCAGGAAACGTTCAATGGGGCGGCGGGATATACATCAGACAGGACCGTTATAGAATTGTTTGAAGAACAGGCTACAAAGACACCGGAAGCAATAGCAGTGGCATGTGGAGAGAAACAATTGACCTATCGCGAACTGGACGCGCGTTCGAATCAGTTGGGTCATTATCTGAAGAAAAAGGGCATAGAAGCAGGGACATTGGTGCCTGTGTGTATAGGCAGGAGTATAGAGATGGTAATAGGGGTACTCGGTATATTGAAGGCCGGAGGGGCATATGTACCGGTAGATCCCGATTATCCACGGGAAAGAAAGTGTAATATACTCGAAGATACATCAGCAGCCATGGTAATAAGCAGCAGCATGTATAGTTCCGGCTTGTTATCAACTGGTATTGAGGTTATACAACTGGATGCGATGAGGGCGGTTATAGAAAAGGAGCCGGTAAGCCCGGTCGCGTCAGATATCCATCTCAATCATCTGGCTTATGTGATCTATACCTCCGGTTCTACCGGAACACCCAAAGGTGTAATGGTCAGGCACGGGAATCTGAGCCATTTTTTGAGGCATGTAAAAGATAGTTACATCGGATCGGATAAGCTGGTGATGCCTTTTATAGCATCAAATGTATTTGATATATCCCTGTTCCAGTTATTCACTCCGCTATTGTCGGGAGGCAGCAGCGTGATAGCAGATAAAGAGGAGCTACAGGACCTGGATAAACTGGTGCAGGTGTTGCAAAATGTTACTGCCATTGATACGGTGCCGGGTATGTACCGGTTACTTGTAAACCATATCAGGGAACGGAATTTATCATCTTCCTTCAGGCATATAAAAAAATTGTTTATCGGTGGTGATCATATACCGGATGATCTGTTAGTGAAATTATCGGAGCAATTCAGCGCCGCAACCATCATCGTCACCTATGGGCCAACAGAAGGGACTATATTTTGTACATACCTTTCATATAAACCAGGCAGTATAACAACTGAGGCAAAAGGAAGCATTATAGGCCGCCCTGTTGCCGGCGCAGCGATATATGTATTGGATAAGGAACTTTCGTTACTACCGGTAGGCGTGGAAGGGGAAATCTTCATTGGGGGTGCAGGTGTTAGCCGCGGATATTTGAACAGACCGGACCTGACAGCAGCCCGGTATGTGAACAATCCTTATGCACCAGGTACTGTGTTATATAAGACAGGAGATAAGGGGCGTTGGAGGGAGGATGGTTTGCTGGAGTTCAGGGGACGTAATGATGACCAGGTAAAGGTTCGGGGATACCGGATAGAGCCGGGAGAGATAGAGCACTGTATCAAAACGCATGGAGGAATAGAAGAGGTGGTAGTAACGGCAATAAAAACAAAAGATGGGGAAAAAGCACTGGCTGTTTATTACATTATTAAAAAGGAACTGTTACAATCAGCTGCCACTGTATCTCCTCAGGAACTACAGGCTCTTTTAGAGTCCCGCCTGCCTTCTTATATGATTCCAGGGTACTTTGTGGAGATGGAGAAGTTTCCCTTAACTTCTAATGGAAAAATAGACAGGCATGCTTTACCCGCCCCTGGCGAGGTAGGCGGAGACAGTAATTATACGGCGCCCCGCAATGAAACAGAATCCAGACTGGTAAATATCTGGCAGCGCTTACTGAACGTAGAGCGGATAGGGATAATGGATGATTTTTTTGAGCTTGGCGGGCATTCGTTGCTGGCGATGCGGTTGGTGTCTGCTATCCGTAAAGCACTGGAGGTGGAATTGAACATCAAAGAGCTGTTTACCTATACTACTATATCCCGTTTGTCGGATTACCTGCAGGGGAAGCAAAAAGGAATTCTGCTTTCAGCTATTACATCCCGGAAGCGCCCTGACAGGATACCTTTATCTTTTGGCCAGGAACGTTTATGGTTCATAGACCAGTTGGAGGGCAGTGTACAGTATCATATACCTGTAGTGTTAAGAATTCAGGGTGATCTTGATGAATCAGCCCTCGAGTATGCGTTTCAGATGGTTATCGGTCGCCATGAAGTGTTGCGAACGGTTATAGAACAGGAGGAAGGACAGGCCTGGCAGCGGGTACAGGAAAAGGATGGTTGGCGGTTGTCGATCATAGACAATGCGGAGTATGGATCAGGCCATATATCAGCATTCATCGGACGGCCCTTTGATCTGTCAAAGGACTATATGCTTCGGGCCAGTCTGATCAAATCAGCTCCGCGAACGTATATACTGGTGCTGGTCCTTCATCATATTGTATCAGACGGTTGGTCTATGCCCATTTTAATCAGAGAACTGGTGGAGGCGTATGAGGCTTATAAATCAGGACGTGCTTTAGAATTGCCACCGTTATCCATACAATATGCCGATTATGCTATCTGGCAGCGGCAGTATCTGGAAGATAAAGTATTAGGAAACCAGTTAGACTATTGGGAACGTCAATTATCGGGAGTATCGCCATTGCAGTTACCATTAGATTATCCACGACCGGCAGCTCAAAGTACCAGCGGAGGAGTGGTTAGTTTTAAAGTTGGTGCAGAACTGACCCGGCAGCTCAGGCATCTGAGCCAGGAGCAGGGAACGACCCTGTTCATGACACTGCTCACTGTCTTTAAGTTATTAATGTTCCGTTACAGTGGTCAGGAGGATATTTGTATAGGATGCCCTGCCGCCAACCGTACCCTGCAGGAAACGGAGGGCCTGATAGGATTTTTTGTTAATCCCCTTGCCTTGCGTACCCGTCTCGATGGTAATGACTCGTTTATCTCTTTATTACAGCGGGTTAAGAAGACAACATTGATGGCTTACGAGCATCAGGATGTGCCCTTTGAGAAAGTGATAGAGGCGGTTGTGAAGAAACGGGACAAAGGCGTGAATCCTTTATTCCAGGTATTCTTTGAAGTAGGATATAACGTCGTGGATATTATGGATGAAAAATTAGGAGGGGTGGAGATAATGAATGAATCGCTCGAGCTGCCGGCGGTAAGATTTGACATTGGATTTTTCCTGTCTGAAACGCAGGATGGTTTGCTGGGCAGGTTGGAATACAGAACTGATCTGTTCAGGAAGGAAACATTAATGGTAATAGGAGAGCATTACGAAAGCTTATTACAATCTGTAGTAGAAGCCCCTGGAGAAAAAATTGAGGCGCTATGCCAGTTAGCCCCCACGGCACATTATCCGCTGCTCAGCGAAAATGACTTGTTCAATTTTGATTTTGACAGTAAGGAAGCCAGATAATTACCCTATAAATATTATTATCCTGTAATCAGGTAAATTTTAAACAATAGTACTATGGCTAATGCTCCATTGAATGAACCATCATTGTCAGCCGGCATAAACATTACGAAGAGTAAAGGGTACTGGTTGCAGTATCTTGAACAGCACGTGGTGAATGATGCTGTTCTTTTGTTCAATGATGGAGTAAGAAGGCAATATCCGGAAATATTCAGATACAAGGTAGAACGTGCGGTTGCAGATAAAATACTGGCGTTATGTAAAAATAACGAGCTGTCTGTATACCTGTATATGCTGGCTGCCTATGGTGTTACAATAAATAAATACACGGGCGCGGAGTATGTAACTGTTGGAATGCCGCTGGTTAATGAAAAAGACAATGCTTCCGCAGGTACTTACAATAAGTGGCTGCCCCTGTTTTTGAGTATAAATTCAAAGCGTACTTTCAAGGAGCTGCTGGGTGTAACCAGCAGAATCGTATCAGAATTAGTAATGCACCAGCATTATCCTTTGAACATCGCCTACGGAGAACTGAATATTCAGTCAGCCTCAGCGATATTTGACACGGTATTTGTTTGCAATAACCTGCATAGGGTAGTCCCCGGCACTTATGAAAACATTCCGCTGGTAGTAACATTAGAGATAGTTGAAAATGAAATAAATTTTCAGTTGACAACATCCGTAGAACCTCTCTTTTCAGTGGATGTTTTTTTTGATCATTTCCATTATGTCATAACCAGTGCTGTCAATTCTCTTGATAAACCGCTGGAAAATATACGTATTTCAGGTAACACCCGGGAGACAGCGGCTCTGATGAAGTGGTCTGCCGGAGGCGATAAATTATTTCATACGTCTTTTTCATTCCGAAATGAGCTTTCCCGTTGCTTAACGGCATATGGTGGTGATACGGCGGTAGTTCACGGAGGCCGGGTACTCAGTTATGCAGCGTTAAAGCACATGGCGGATAAACTGGCAGGATACCTGCGGATACAGCAGGGGATTGCCAAAGGCCAGCGGGTGGTTGTATTGCAGTCCCGTTCTGAAAATACCGTGGTGGCGGCACTGGCTTTGCTGCAGTATGGGTGGGTTTATGTGCCGGTAGATATAGACTATCCGAAGGAAAGAATCCGTTTCATGCTGAAAGATATACAGCCAGCCTGTGTGTTTACGGAAGGCTATCTCAAAGACTGGGTGGAAGAACAAGGTTACAAAGCATTTGTGCTATCTTCCCTGCTGCCTTCTCTGGATGGTAATAAAGCAGAGAAATTGCCGGTGGTCGAAATAATGCCGGCCGACGAGGCCTATATTATTTACACATCAGGATCAACCGGTACCCCCAAGGGAGTTAGGGTTTCCCATGCGAACTTAGACCATTTTTTCAGACATGTATATGATCATTATATAGATGATGAGAAACTGGCAATGGCGTTGCTGGCTTCCCACGCGTTTGATATATCACTGTTTCAGTTATTTACACCGTTATTGTCAGGCGGTACCTGTGTGGTGGCGGATAAAGAAGAATTACAGGATATGGATAAACTGATGTCGGTGCTGAAAAATGTGACCGTCATTGATACAGTGCCGGGCATGTATCGCCTGTTGGTACAATATATTAACGAGCGTAATTTGTCTTCTTCTTTTCGCCACATAAGGAAACTGTTTATCGGAGGCGATCATATTCCCGATAATCTGTTGCACGAACTGGCGGAGCTTTTCAGCGAAGCTGCCATCATTGTTACTTATGGACCAACAGAAGGGACCATATTCTGTACACATCTGATGTATGAGCCGGGAATGATCACCGGGCTTACAAAAGGCAGTATTATCGGCCGGCCTGTTGATGGCTCTGCCATATACATCCTCAACAAGGAACTGTCTTTACTCCCGGCAGGTGTAGAAGGAGGGATTTTCATAGGAGGGGCGGGAGTTAGCGGTGGATATTTAAACAGACCGGAGCTTACGGGAGAAAAGTTTGTAAAAAGCCCTTTTGAGCCTGAGGAAATATTGTATTGCACAGGCGATATGGGACGTTGGACTGCGCAGGGACATTTAGAGTTCCGTGGGCGGAGTGATGATCAGGTAAAGGTACGGGGATACCGGATAGAGCTGGGAGAAATTGAGAGCTGTATCAGGGAGCATGAAGAAGTTGCAGATGCAGTAGTCACGGCAATCAGCGCAAAAGATAACGAAAAGTCGCTGGTAGCTTATTATGTTAAGAAGCAAGCCGTTCAGATATGGCCTTCTATTTCTGAGTATCTGGGGTATAATGATGTTGCCTATTTTGCGATGAACCATGATAAGCTGCGAGCAGACAGCTATAAAAAGGCCATTTACCTGGCGGTGAAGGATAAAGTAGTGGTAGACGTTGGAACGGGGCCAGAGGCGATACTGGCACGGCATTGCCTGGAAGCAGGCGCTAAAAAGGTATACGCCATTGAGCTGCTGGAGGAGGTTTATTTGAAGGCGAAGCACAAGATCGAGTCGCTGGGATTGCAGGAGAAGATAATCCTGATCCACGGGAACGTTTTGGAAGTTGAACTGCCGGAGCCGGTAGATTATTGTGTATGTGCGCTGGTGGGCAATATGGGTAGTTCAGACGGCTGTATCCCGGTTATGAACAGCGCCAGGCGGTTCTTAAAGGACTCCCGTAATATGATCCCGTACCGCAGCATTTCAAAGATTGCGGCCGTTAGTCTGCCGGAGCGGGCACTTAGTTACCGGTTTACAGAAACGGGCGCCTATTATGTTAACAGTATTTTTGAGGCTACGGGAGAAAAATTTGATTTGCGTGTGGGTTTGCAGCATGCATCATCCCATCACATGATCTCAACGGAAGGAATATTTGAAGATCTTGACCTAACTGCATATTTGCCATTGGATGGTGAGGAGCGTATAGAGCTGCACGTCATCTTAGACGCAGAAATGCACGGTTTTCTGATATGGTTGAATCTGTATACGGCGCCGGGTATATTGAATGACATATTAAAAAGTCAGCAAAGTTTTTTACCGATCTATTTTCCGGTGTTTGAACAGGGGCTGTCTGTTCGGAAAGGCGATGTGATCAGGGCCGGCGTATGGCGAAAGACGCCAGCAGGCAGCATCTATCCTGATTATGGTATTGCTGGTGAAGTACTCCGGCCGGGCGGGGAGACGTACTCTTTTAGTTATGTGTCGGCAAAACAGCCATTAGCTTTTGGCAGTACGTTGTTCTATCAGCGGTTGTTTCCTGAAGGTGAGCTGCAAGTAAAGCCGGCTTTGTCTTCTCAGGTGCTGCATGATTTTGTCGGTTCGCGGTTGCCTTCATATATGGTGCCCAGTAACTTTGTACAACTGGAAAAACTGCCATTGACGCCAAATGGTAAGCTAAACAAGCAGGCATTGCCCCCTCCTGATATGGCAGGGTTAACCACCAGCTATGTGGCGCCCCGTAATGAAACAGAAACCGTACTGGCCAATATCTGGCAGCGGTTACTGAGGATTGATCAGGTGGGTATACATGATGATTTTTTTGAACTGGGGGGCCATTCATTGCTGGGCATGCGGGTGGTATCTGCCATCCGTAATGAACTAAAAGTGGAGTTGGGCATCAAAGATCTCTTTGCCCTTACCACGGTTTCCCAGTTGGCAATGCACCTGCAGGGCAAACAAAAGGGTATTTTGCTTTCTGGTATTGCAGCACAGAAGCGGCCGGAGCGTACGCCCTTATCCTTTGGCCAGGAACGATTATGGTTTATAGACAAGTTAACGGGTAGTGTCCAGTACCATTTACCAATGGTGTTGAGCCTTAAAGGGAATCTTAATGAGGCAGCATTGGAGTGTGCGTTTCAAACGGTTATCCAGCGTCATGAAGTATTGAGAACGATTATAGTGCAGGAAGAAGAGCAGGTGTGGCAGCAGGTGCTGGCCAATGATAGCTGGCAACTGGATCTTATCGACAGCAAGGAGTATGGATCCGATGATGGAAACCTGGCGACAGTTATGTCAGATCTGATTCAACAGCCCTTTGATCTGAACAAGGATTATATGCTGCGAGCAAGCCTGATCAGGTCAGGGTCGGACGAGTACATACTAGTGATGGTCTTACATCACATTGCATCAGACGGATGGTCCATGTCCATTTTGGTTAGGGAACTGATGGAAGCCTATGAATCATACAAGGCGGGAGGGACAGCAGATCTGCCATCATTGCCACTGCAATATGCTGATTATGCTATATGGCAGCGCAGGCACCTGCAGGATAAAGTGTTAGAGGAACAGCTGGCCTACTGGTCAGGACAATTGTCCGGAGTAATGCCATTGCAGTTACCATTGGATCACCCCCGGCCGGTGGTTCAGAGCTTCCGTGGTGGAATGATGAATTTTGAGATTGGAGCGGAGCTGAGTCAGCAGCTGAAGTATATCGGACAGCAGCAGGGAGCGACGCTGTTTATGATGTTGCTGGCTGCTTTTAAGGTGTTATTGTATCGTTACAGTGGGCAGGAAGATATTTGTATTGGTACCCCTGTAGCTAATAGGCCTCAGTATGAGTTAGAGAAAATAATAGGCTTTTTCGTAAATATGGTGGCCCTGCGTAGCCATGTAGATGGAAATGTACCTTTTATATTGTTTTTGCAGCAAATAAAAGCGGCCACTCTGGCTGCCTATGAACACCAGGAAGCACCATTCGAGAAAGTAGTGGATGCAGTAGTGAAGAAAAGGGATATGGGAATGGCTCCCTTATTTCAGGTAGTGTTTGCGCTGCAGAATACTCCGGAGCTGCCCGAGTTTAAGTCGGCCGATACCCGGTTATCAGCAGTGCCGTTTGGTCATACAACTTCAAAGTTTGACTTATCTTTTGGAATAAGAGAAGCTTCGACGGGTGAACTGCTGGTAGATATAGAATATTGTACAGACTTATTTGATGTTGCCCGCATAGAACGGATGCAGAAGCACTATCAGGTTTTGTTGGAGTCGATAGTGCAAATGCCCGGACAGAAAATAGACTTGCTGCCTATCCTTACGACATCAGAGGACCAAGGGCTGCGGTTTGAATTCAATGTCGCAGCAGCGGTGAACTATCCTAAAGAGAAAACAATATTAGACCTGTTCGAATCACAGGTGAACAGGCGAAGGGAATCAGTAGCTATAGTGTTTGAGGATCAAGCAATCACATATGGAGCGCTGAATGAGCAAGCCAATCAATTGGGGCACTGCCTGCAAAGCAAAGGTGTAGGACCGGAAGTGCTGGTTCCGATATGTATAGAGCGGGGAATAGATATGATAACAGGGATACTCGGCATATTGAAAGCCGGTGGCTGTTATGTGCCGATAGATCCGGATTATCCTGAAGAGCGTATCGCTTATATGTTGGAAGATACGAAAGCCGGGCTGGTGTTATGTAATAGCAAGAGCCGGGTAGTGTTGCCACAAATGGAAGGCCGGGAGATCATAGAATTGGATGGAGACAAGGATATGATTGCCGGGCATTCAATAGCAGCGGTAACAAATAACTTAAGTGCGGAGCATGCTGCTTACGTGATCTACACTTCAGGGTCAACCGGACGGCCTAAAGGTGTAGTGGTTGAACATAGGAACGTGGTGCGATTGTTTGAAACGGAATCTCCATTGTACGATTTCAATAGTGAGGATGTATGGACGCTGTTCCATTCTATGTGTTTTGATTTTTCCGTCTGGGAAATGTATGGGGCCTTGTTTTATGGAGGGAGGTTGGTGGTGGTGCCGAAGGTTATAACGAGAGATGCAAGGCTGTTTGGGGAATTATTGATGCGGGAAGGAGTGACGGTGCTGAATCAAACACCTTCGGCGTTTTATGTGTTACAGGATTATGCAGTAGAGAACCATTTGCCGCTGGCAGTCCGTTACATAATATTTGGAGGAGAAGCCCTTAACCCGAGCCGTTTGCGGGATTGGAAAGAATACTATAAGCACTGCCGTCTGATCAATATGTATGGCATAACGGAAACAACGGTACACGTAACCTTTCAGGAGTTATCAGATGCTCATATTCTGGAGGGCCGCAGTATGATCGGAAAGCCTATACCAACATTACGTGCATATTTACTGGATAAGGCGGGCAACCTTGTACCGGTAGGGGTAACAGGGGAGCTGCATATAGGCGGAGCAGGAGTAGCAAGAGGCTATCTGCATCAGGCCAGGCTTACCTCAGAACGATTTATAGCAGATAAGATCAGTGGGGAACCGGAGGGCCGGCTATACCGGACCGGAGATATGGCCCGGTGGCGGGCAGATGGAAGCCTGGAGTACCTGGGCCGACTAGACAACCAGGTGAAGATACGCGGTTACCGTATAGAGCTGGGAGAAGTAGAAGAAGCTATGTACGAGAGTGGGCTTGTAAGTGAGGGAGTGGTAGCAGCATGGCCGGGAGACGATGGAATACGGCAACTGGTTGGATATGTAGTACCAGGGGAATCATATTCAAGGGAAGGACTGCAGGCCTTCATGCGCCGGCGTTTGCCCGAATATATGGTCCCTCCATTGGTGGCGGAGATAGAGAAAATACCATTGACTGCCAATGGAAAGGTAGACAGGGAATTATTGCCTAAACCAGATGTGATCCAGGCATCGCAGAGTAGCTATGCAACGCCTCTCACCTCAGAGGAAAAGGAAATAGCAGCGATCTGGAGTGACTTGTTAGGGATAGAGGCGATAGGTGTAAATGATAATTTTTTTGAGCTTGGAGGGCACTCCCTGCTGGCAATGCGGGTATTGGCTGCCGTGCGTAAACGGCTAGGGGTAGAAGTTGCTGTCCGCGATATTTTTACTTATACGCGCCTCGGGGAACTGGCGGCATATATAGCCCAATATGGGAAGGAACAGCTGCTTCCGAGATTGAGCATACAGGAACGTGGGGATCGTATTCCACTATCCTTTTCTCAGGAGCGTTTGTGGTTTATAGACCGTTTGCAAGGCAGTGTGCATTATCACATTCCGATGGTGCTACGTCTGAAGGGATCATTGGATACGGCTGCACTGGAGTATGCATTTACCGCCATCATGGATCGCCATGAAGTGTTGCGGACAGTGTTCACCGAGCAGGAAGGCAGGGTTTACCAGACAATACTGCCGTCAGGGAACCAGGTATTTGCTCATAGTACAGCGGTAGATTTTGAGGACGACTATCAGTTGCAGCAATGGCTAAAGGAGGAACTTGTCCGACCATTTGACCTTAGCAGGGACTATATGTTGCGGGTTGGCTTGATGCATTGCGCGTCACACGAGCACTTGCTGGTGGTGGTGCTTCATCATATCGCTTCTGATGGCTGGTCCAATTCTATTTTAATGAGGGAGCTCAGCGCATTTTATACAGCAGCGTTGTCAGGTCAACCGGCGGCATTGGAGCCGCTTGCAGTGCAGTATGCTGATTATGCGATCTGGCAGCGGAGATATCTGACAGGCCCCGTACTGGAGCAGCAACTCTTATGGTGGGAGGAGCGGCTTAAGGGAGTTTGTCCCTTGCAGCTGCCTACAGATTATCCCCGTCCTGCGGTACAGAGTATTCGTGGTGCTGACTTCACATTAACATTGGATTCCCAGGTGCTGGAAGGAGTGGAGCAGCTGTGCCGGAAAACAGAAGCTACGTTGTTCATGGTACTGTTGTCTGTGTTCAAGGTGCTGTTGCACCGTTATAGCGGTCAGCGTGATATTTGTGTAGGTACACCGGTAGCAGGCCGTCATCATAAAGAGGTAGAAGGGCTGATTGGTTTTTTTCTGAATACGCTTGCACTGCGCAGTGAAGTGGACTCCGAGATGCGTTTCTGCGATTTTCTATCAACAGAGCGTAATATGCTACTGGAAGCATATTCCCACCAGGAGGCGCCTTTTGAGCAGGTAGTAGGACGGGTTGCAGCAGAACGCGACATGAGCCGCAGTTCTATATTCCAGGTGATGTTTGTTTTACAGAATACTCCAGATATGCCGGATGTAGACCTGGCACCATTGACCGTTACACAAGAGCTATATGGTAGTATACATACGAAGTATGACCTGACATTCACTATTTTTGAGACGCCCGATGGCTATAAGCTACATATTTCTTACTGTTCTGATCTCTATTTACCGCAGACAATAGAACGAATGGCTGGTCATTACGCAACATTGCTGTCTGCCGCCGTATCGGATCCCACAACAACACTTGGCCATCTCAGAATGTTGACAGGAGCAGAGGAGCACCAGCTGCTAAAAGAGTTCAATGGAACGGAAGCAGACTTTCCTGTGAACGAAACTGTAGTAAGTGCCTTTGAATGGCATGCGGCCAATAATCCCAATGTTGCAGCAGTTGTTTATAAAGAAACTTGCTTAACCTATAGTGCATTAAATGAGAAGGCAAATAAACTGGGGAAATATCTGAAAGCCCATTACCAGGTTGGGCCTGGAGATTTGGTAGGGCTGATGCTCGACCGGTCTGAATGGGTAATTATAGGGATAATGGCGATTTTAAAGGCTGGAGCGGCTTATGTACCGATAGATAAGAAATTTCCCGATCAGCGAAAAAAGTATATTCTGGCAGATGCAAATCCAAAGCTGCTGTTTACAGACGTACCATTGGAACCTGTATTGCAGCCTGAAATCAAAGTGCCCTGGCAATTACTGTCGGAAGATTTGTTTGCTGACATGGAAGAACCGGGCGATCTATTGGAACATAATAAGCCAGAGGATCCGCTATACGTAATTTATACTTCAGGGTCTACCGGAAATCCCAAGGGCGTTTTAATAGAACACGCTGCTATACTTAACTACATGAGGGGAATGCATCAGGTATATGATCCTGATACGGTCAACAGTTATGCTACAGTCACCGATATCAGCACCGATGCAGGTAATACTGCAATATATGGAGCACTTTGTTTCGGGAAAACGCTGGATATTATTCCATTGTCTGCAATAGAAACAGCAACGTCCTTTTTTGATTATTGTAATTCCAGGTCAATTGACGCAATAAAATTCACTCCTTCTTTTCTGGCTGCATTACTGGAAGGTGATGAAAGCTTTGATTGGACTTTTAACCAGCTGCTAATAGGAGGAGAAGCATTGAGCAGATCTTTAGCTGAGAAGATTGTCAGTAGATTTCGCGGTAAAGGTATATACAATCATTATGGCCCTACGGAAACAACAATAGGAGTGCTGGTAAATAATCTTTCGGAATGTTTTAATGAAGCCGCTGCTCCTCCTATTGGAAGGCCTTTGGCAAATACATATGCGTATATTCTGGATTCGCACCTGGAATTAGTCCCGGTTGGGGTAGTGGGGGAATTATATATTGGAGGCAAAGCTCTTGCACGAGGTTATCTTAATCGTCCGGAACTGACTGCTGCCAAATTCATTCCGAATCCTTTCCGAGCCGGAGAAAGATTATATCGTACAGGTGATCTGGCCCGATGGCTGCCGGATGGAAAGGTTGAGTATCTGGGGCGGACAGATGATCAGGTAAAGGTTCGAGGGTACCGTATAGAACTGGGAGAGATCGAAGGGGCGCTGACATCAAGCCCTTTGGTGAGACAGGCTGTGGTGCTGCTCAGAGGCGATAGTAACAGTAGCCAGCGTTTGGTAGCTTATGTAGTGGCGGCAGGAGTATTTGACAAAGAAGGGATGATCCGGTTCTTAAAGGAGAGGTTGCCGGAGTACATGATCCCTTCACTTTGGGTAGAACTGCATGCCATGCCGTTAACCAAAAACAATAAGATAGACAAGCAAGCGCTTCTTGAGCCCCAGATATCAGAAGACCAGGGGTATCTGGCACCCCGTAATGAAGTAGAAGACACATTGGCGAAAATCTGGCAGGAATTATTAGAATTAAAGGAGGTAGGCATCAACGATAACTTCTTTGAAATGGGAGGGCATTCTTTGCTTGCTATACGGATGGCAACTGCTATAAAAAGAGAGTTCGGAATAGAGGTCCCTGTGAGTGTCTTATTTCAATATCCTGATATAATGGCGTTAGGCGGGTATTTGCAGGAAGTGCATGGATGTGGGAATATTGAAAACTTAAAGCGACTTCAGGAAGACACCGTATTTATTAAGGAGCCAGGTACACCGGCGGAGCCAAAAGAATATGGAGGCGAGTATTATTATGATATTACGGCTATACAGGATTACTGGGTAGATGAGGACAAGGATAGGGAGTATAAAGAAAAAGACGACAGCCATGGTGTTATCGTAAAAGTTTATAAAGTAAAAAAAGGATTTAAACCTGATACTTTCATGAAGGCCGTTTCCAGCATAGTCAGTCATCATGAAGCGCTCAGGTCAACATTTCATCGCATCGACGGAAAGAACATGATGAAAGTGGAGCCTGCAGGCTCCGGTAAATTTGAAACAGAGTATAAGGATCTGAGGGCGGCAGTGCTTACTGACTGGGCTGCTGTAAAGTATATAATAGATTTTAAAGACCACAAGTTTTCGCTCACGGAAGGTCCTTTGTTTTTAACCCGTGTAGTTCAGACAGGTGATGAGGAGTATTATATATCCCTGAAGCTGCACCATGTTATTTCTGATACATGGTCTCATGAGGTACTGGTCAGCGATTTGCTGGTGGCATATAAAAACCTCAGTAAAGATGACAGGCCGGGGCTTACGCCATTGCAATATCAATATAAGGAATGGCTGGCTTTTCTTAATGCATACAACGATAGTAATTATTATGCACACAAAGCATTTTGGAATAGCCAGTGCCCACAATTGCCGGGAGAGCTGATCATTCCCGGGGCAAAGAAGCAGTATGCCGGTAAAATGGAAGAACGGATACTCCAACGAATGATTATTACATATGCCGACGATATTTTAGGTCAGCTGGTTCAATTGACAAAAAAGTTTGGGACCACTTTGTTCGTAGTATTGCAGACGACGGTCAAAACCTTTCTCTATAGCAAAACCGGGCAACCAGACATATCGTTTGGCACCTATGTTTCAGGAAGAGATTATCCCGGATCGCAATACCTGCTGGGATGTTTGGCCGCAACAGCTTTGATACGCACTGTATTCAGCGAAGAAGACTCATTTGCAGCGGCTGTAGAAAAGGTAAAACAGGCTAATTACGAGATGGCCAATTATAAAGCCTATACGCTTCTGGACGCCATTTTAGAGCTGACAGCGCCAAGCCGGGATTTTGATGCCTTTTGGAAAATAAACATGCTGTATAGTGATACAAACGGTTTTTCTGCAAATGGGGCGGAGTTCAGACACTTAATAGAAGAAGCGGGAATAGATTTTACTCCTGTAATAGATAATACCACTGCATTAATGCCTATACATTGGATATTGGATTTTGTATACTCCAAAGACAAACTGGTTATTGATTTTCAATATGATAGCAGCTTGTATGAAGCAGCAGTTGTGCAACAAATAATGGATGAATATTTCCTGTATGTGAAGGAGGTAATGGCTGATGTAAACCTACCTCTTAAAAGATATGCTTTGTTGGATAAATTGGATTAATCATGACAGGGACAACCATTTCGTTAAGGTCGCTCGCTGATACATTAGCTGATATCTGCGGGAGGCGATATGTTGCCACAGATGAGGAAACCCTGTTCATGTATGGCAAAGACCAAACTTTAAATCTTTCCTTCCCTTTTGATATACTGGTTAAGCCAGGCACACCGGAGGAGATTGCAGCAGTATTGAAGGTTTGCAACAGGCACAAGGTACCGGTTACTCCTCGGGGCGGAGGCAGCGGTGTTACTGGCGGGGCATTGCCTGCCAGGAGAGGAGTAGTGCTGTCTCTGGAAAGATTAAACAAGATCATTACTATTAATACAACAGATGCATACGTTGTTGCGGAATCAGGTGTGGTTACCGCAGATATGTGCCATGCTGTAAAACAGGCTGGTCTTTACTTCCCTGTATTGCCTACAAGTGGGTCCTGGTCCTTTGTAGGAGGAAATGTGGCTCAAAATGCGGGCAGCATTAACTCCTGTAAATACGGGACGACTGCGCAGTATGTCTTGAACCTGGAAGTAGTATTGCCTTCGGGTGAGATCGTCTGGACAGGAGCTAACGTGACAAAGAATGCTACAGGGTTTAATCTCACCTCATTGTTTGCGGGCAGTGAAGGCGTATTGGGGATAATCACCAAAGTGGTTTACAGGTTGTTGCCATTGCCGGCACATGAAGTAGTGCTGTTGGCGGCATTTCAGGAACCGGAACACGCCTGTAGAGTGGTTGCTGCCATTAAGCAATCGGCCGTGACGCCATCAGCGGTAGAATTGATCACAGAAAATGCCATAAAGATAACCGCCACATATCTGCGGGCTCCGTTGCCGCTTGTGAAGAAGCAGATAAAGGCGCATCTGCTGATTGAGTTCCAGGAAACCACGGAGGCTGCATTGGACAGGTCCATGGAACTTGCGGCTGGTATAATTGAAAAGTTTACCACGGAAGAAATACTAACTGCATATACAACCGCCGAAAAAGAACTTCTATGGAAGCTGCGGATGAATATAGGATATGCAATGACGAGCAACAATAAATATTACAGGGATATTGATATTGTTGTACCCCTCTCCCTGCTGTATCAGTATATAACTACTGTAGAGGAAATATGTGCGCGACACCAGATTGAGGTGGCATGTTTTGGACATGCACTTGACGGCAATCTACATACCATGTTGTTGGCAAATACGGCTGATCCCGTTCAGGAAGAAAATTTCCGGAAAACTGCGCGCGAAATATACAGTTATGCCCTTGCCAGGGGAGGGGTTATTTCCGGAGAACATGGAATAGGGCTGCTGCAACAGGAATTTATGCCCTTACAGTTTTCTGCGGCACACTTAGCCTTGATGCAAAGTATTAAAACCCTGTTTGATCCTAACGGAATATTAAATCCGGGTAAAATATTTTAGTTCCTTTTTCTCTTTCTGCCACTCCTGAAGTTTAAAATCATATTGTTAACACAGATAATTGCTTGATTATGGAAGATCTCACAATTTACCAGGATTATAGTTTGTACCGGGAAGAAGATCATGAAACATGGTCGGTACTATGCAGCAGGCAGCAACGGCTGCGCGATGGAAAAATATCCGGAGAATATCTGAATGGATTCGATAAACTTCAACTGAATGAAAAACGTATCGCAAAGATAGAAGAGGTTAGCAGGCGGCTGGAGCGCATATCAGGCTGGACTTTGATACCAGTTGCAGGACTTATCCCTACCAAGGATTTCTTCTATATGCTAATCAATAAAAAGTACCCGGTAACCGTACCAATCAGAAAGGCAGAAGAATTAGACTTCAGTGAACAACCGGATATTTTTCATGATGTGTACGGGCATTTGCCACTTTTGACAAATGAAAAATTCATCAAATTTCTTACTGCTTATAGCATTATTGCGCTGAAGTATGCAAACAACGAAAGAGCTATAGAACTGCTTGGCCGGTTATACTGGTTCACCTATGAAATGGGTATCATTAATGAGGAAGGAGAGCACCGGCCATATGGGGGCGCTATCATTACCTCTGCAGAAGAAATAGCAAATATGCAGAACGAAGAGGTGCCGAAATATCCGTTTGATCTGGATCATATATTCCGCACGCCCTACAATAGTTTTAAGTTGCAGAATGAATACTTTGTAATTGATTCCTTTGATGATCTATTTAATAGTATAGAGCAGCTGGAAAATAAATTGATAGCGCACCTGCTGTTGCCCGACGAGGATTACACAATGCGTAACTACCCTCTCAATGCCAGGCTCGGAACAGGATTTAATGATGTGATAGGTTTTCTGAATGATATACAGTTCAGATTCCCTGAAGCCACCTCTTTTGTGGCCGGTCAACCGGATGAGCATTTTTTTGACATAGAGAACCATATATTGAAATTTCAATTGTTCGTAGACCATCTGGTAGCGACAACAGGACAAGAAAGGAAAGCTGTTATCAATAAGATTGGTCAGTACAATAAAACGAAGGGAATCGTTAATGAACTGGTGGCCAAATATTTATGGAAAGACGAAAGCATTAATGTAAAAGGGGAGCACATACTCATGACAGTAGGTGCACAGGAGGCATTTTCTATTATCGTATCTACTATTTGCAATAGGGAGAAGGATGTTATACTTGTGGAGGACCCGAGCTATATTGGCCTTAGCGGTTTTGCTAAAGTATTTGATTATCACCTGGATACTGTACGGATAGATGAAGAGGGGATTGATATAAAAGAGCTGAAGAGCCGGATCATAGAGATTAACCGATCAGATAAACGAGTAAAGCTTTTATATGTAATACCGGACTACCAGAATCCTTCGGGTTCTTGCATGCCTATTGGTAACCGTCTTAAGCTGTTGGAACTGGCCAAACGGTACAATTTTCTGATAATCGAGGATAGTGTTTATAACAGTTTTACTTATGCGCAGCAGAAGAATCCCACATTGAAATCACTGGATAAATATAACAGAGTTATATATGTAGGATCTTTTTCCAAATCGTTGTTTCCCGGTTTAAGAATGGGATTAATCGCCGCAGACCAGCAGATAGAGAACGAGGTAGGAGAGAACGCCTGGTTGATTGATGAGATGGCGAAAGTGAAAGCACAATTAACCAATAATACACCTACTATTAATCAGGCAATACTGGGAGGAGTCTTGTTAGAACTGGATTGCAGTTTGAGTAAATGGAACCGCCCCAAATTTGAAAGCTATAATGAAAAGAGGAATAAAATGATTGTTTCTCTGCATAAGTATATCGGAACATATGAACAGGAATGGGCACATGGGATCCGGTGGAATCAGCCTGATGGCGGCTTTTTTATCAAGATGTCTCTGCCTTTCGAGATCAGCAATAATGATGTGCTCGAGAGCGCGGAAAAGCATCAGGTAATTTTTTGCCCCATGAGATATTTCTATCTGAAAGGCGGTGGTGAGAAAGAGATCCGGCTTACTTTTTCAAATCTTTCACTTGAAGCAATAGAACTGGGAGTAAAGCGGCTGGCCGCTTATTTGGAATATCGTGCCGCAGGTAAACCGAGGAAGGCACTGCCAGGCACAGCACCTGTTTACAATTATTGATCATTTTAAATCATCATGTTATGAATAACCAACAGCTTCAGGAATACGTTATTGATTATATTGAGATATATACCCCTATGGCGAAAGCACTGGCTTACTGGCATATGCAGGCGCTCGGGTTTTCACTTGCGGCACGGGCGGACGCTGATACCGGCATGCCGGGACTTTCTTCTTACGTGTTGACCAGCGGAGATATACGACTGGTATTGACGGCTGCATATCCAACCTTGACAGGTAATAATCATAATGAAGTAGCAGGATTTATTGCACAGCATTACTGCGGAATTAAAAGATTGGCATTGCGCACCGATGATGTTAAGGGTGTTTTTGAGAACAGTATCATAAATGGCGCCATACCGGTAAGATTTCCGGCAGTGGCAGAAGATGCTACCGGCCGGATTGAAGAGGCGGCTATAAAGCTCTATGATCACTGCGAGATCACATTTATTAACAGGTCTGCTTATAAAGGGGCCTTTAAGCCGGGGTACCGTGCACGTGAGATCAGGCAGGAGCCTTTGTTCTCAGGAGTAGACCATATAGCTAGTGAGTTAAGAATAAATGAGATTAATCATTGGACACGTTATCTTTCTGATGCCATTGGAACGCGGCTGGTGCAAAGCATAGAAAGAGGAGGGGAAAACAAAACCGGTATGGTGCTGAATATTAACCAATCGCCGGATAAGAGACTGACACTGGTAATGGCAGAGCCGGAAACATACATGCATAAGTCAAAAGTGCAACAGAATATAGATACGTTCGGGCCCGGCATTCACCACCTTGCTTTTACAACAAACGATTTGGCCGCAACAATAGAAACACTGGCAAAAAGAGAAGTGGAATTTGTTAGCTTTCCTCCTTCCTATTATGACCTATTGCGCAGTAATCCTGAATTCAAAGAGATAGATATCGATGTCCTGCAGAGAAATGGTATCCTGATCGATAAGGAAGACAACACCTATTTATTACAGAAGTTCATTAAGCCAATTAGTGACAGGCCTTTCTTTTTTTATGAATTTGTGCAACGGGTAAACGGCTATGAAGGTTTTGCGCTGAAAAATATAAACGTGCTTAAAAAGGCGGAGGAGCTGGAAATCATGAAAGCAAGGTGATAAACAACCAGCACAGCGTAGTGTAAAAGTTTAAAAAAGCTCTTTGAGAATATGATACAGGACCTAAAAAATAGAAATGTCAGGTTGGAATGGATCACCAGCGCACCTCCCGCAGGGAAACGCGTGGCCTTGTTAATTCCTCAATACAATGAGGCCTCCACTTACAATCTGAGAGAAAGAATGCATTATTTCAGCAAGGTAGCAGAGAAGTATAAAGAACAGATGGATGTGATCCTCATTGATGATGGCTCTACCGATAATAGCCTGCAACAGATGACGGATTTTATTAACTGTAATCCCGATACTTTTTATCTTGCGGCTGTATACCCTAATGCCCAGAAGGTAGGTGCCTTGTTCCTGACTGCACAGGCAATAGATCATGGATTTGTGATATTATCTGATTTTGATACGGATATCAAAGATCTCTGCAACCTATGGGAAAGCCTGAGCACACTGAATAGCGATCCTTTATTGATGGGATGTTACTTCAGAATGATACCTCATGAGGGGAACGGAAAAGTATTCCTGTTACAACAACTGGAATACGCTTTTGCAAGAATGTACTACAGATTTCATGAACCGGAGCAAAGCGTACCGGTAATGCCGGGCGCGGGCTCGTGCTATAAAAGGCAGATATTGCTAGATATTTATCACCAACACAGTGGATTAAGAAGTGGCGAAGACCGGGAAGCCACTTTAATCGGCCTGAAGCTGGGATATAAAACGGTGTATAAAGAAGATGTGGAAGCGCTGACGAGGCCTCCCCTTTCTTTCATCAAACTGCTGTACCAGCGGAAACGATGGAGTCTTGGCTACTTTGAGACCTTCATGAAGGAAAGAAGGTTTTATGCAGCGCAAATGATGAAACCAACCAGAATTGGCCTGAGAGCGTTAAAGGATGTGATTGCTGTAACACTGCTTTTACTCATTCCTTTGGAAATCGTGATCCTTTTTTCGGTGAGCCCCATTTTATTGGGGCAGTTTGCTGTCACCGCATATTTGCTTAGCCTGGTCTATTATGGCGGGATGCTGCTCTCTAGCCCCCGTGAAGTAAGCGAAATAAAGTACAGCAAAATCCAACTGGTTCTACTTTATCCGTTTTTCTGGCTCACCGTATCTTTTTTTGCCTGGTGGAGCGCATGCCTTGCCTTTAGGAAGCAAAAAAAAAATGCAATGATAAAAGTAAAGAACAAGCAAATCGCTACTACTCTAAGCCTCAGCAAAAAAAATGTAGGATAAGCAATATGGAGATAAAGCATGGTGGCTGTTGAAATCTCCGTTGGAAAAAGAGCAATTCGATGCGGTGCAGATGATTTCATGCCAGGTAAAAATTAAAGCATATGTTTTCAATTGATCAATTTAGAGGCGCAACATTGCCGGAAAAGGTATTAAGCTTCACTTTTGATGATGGTCCTGGCAGAACGAGGGGTAATAGGCCCGGACCCAAAACAGTAAAGCTTGCTGAATACCTTCATGAACAAGGGGTATTTGCAACTTTTTTTATGGTAGGAAAACTTATCGCGCAGGACCCTTACATTTTATCTGAAGTATCCGCTTTAGGTCATATCATTGGTAATCACACGTATCATCACAGCAGGCCTTTGCCGGAATTATTAAAAGCAGGAGAAGACATTGTTTCGGAAATAGAAAGGACAAATGAGCTTATAGAAAAGTTCAACGCTAATAATACCATTTATTTCAGAGCCCCCTGGGGAGAATGGTCGGCTGACGTTGCGGTTGAGCTGAACGACAAATTAAACGGCCATTTGAATCATGTAGGCCCTTTTTACTGGGATATTGATAGCAGGGACTGGGCCTACTGGCGGGATGGCCAGAGCGCTGAGAAATGTGCTGATGAGTGTTTGGCGCAAATCGGAAAAGAAGGCCGGGGCATTGTATTGATGCATGACTCCTCTGCTGATCTTATGCATGCGAGAATAAATAATCTGACATTTGAAACAATAAAAATATTGGTCCCGCAGCTTAAAGCAATGGGTTACAGTTTTGTCAGACTTGATGAGATACCCATCCCAACGCAAAATCTAACAACCGACAGACTTTAAAATAATATGAAAGAAAATACTATCCTCCTATACAGCAAGCCTTGGGGAATGACCTATGAGTTGCATAACCATGCGATAGCAGATGGATTTGAACTGACAACAGATCGTAGCTGCCTGGATGAGGCAGTTGCGGTAGTGTTTCATATGCCCACCCTGCCCAGAGAAGATAGCATATTGAGAGAAAGCCGGAAGCGCAAGGGGCAGTTATGGGTATTCTGGTCTATGGAATGCGAAGTACATTATCAATGGCAATATAAGCCAGGAATATTGGATTTGTTTGATATAATGGCGACGTATAAACTGGATTCCGATGTGCCAACTCCTTACTTTGACTGTAAGTATCCGGAATTATTTCGGCGGGAATCAGCTCCTAAAAGTCAGTTCATCAATGCATTCATCTCCAGTGACTTTGATCATAGTAAAAGAATTGTCTACCTGGAAGAATTGATGAAATATCTCAACGTGCACTCATACGGTAAGCTTTTTAATAACCGGCCGATTGTGAACGATCAGGGAAGGGATACCAAAGAGCAGTATATTTCATCCTACAAATTTTCCATAGCATTTGAAAATGCAATAGCAAAAGATTATGTAACAGAGAAGTTTTTTGATCCTTTGGTTAATGGCTCCGTCCCTGTATATCTTGGAGCTCCAAATATCGAAGATTTTTCTCCGGCAGATAAGTGTTATATTAATGTAAGCTCTTTTCCCTCTGTTAAAGCGCTGGCGGATTATCTATTGGAGTTGGCCAACGATGATAGCCAATATGAAGAATATCTGAAGTGGAAAAAGTTTTCGTTGAGAGAGTCATTTATTGAGAAAGCAAGTATTTTTTCTGAGCCCGCACTCGTCAGATTATGCAGATGTATAAAGGAAAAGTTAAGCCGTTAAAGCTGCATAACAAAAAATTACGCAATATTACCGCAAATACTTCAACTGATTACTAACACTGTCAAAGTCGAATCATATGATGTTAGATAATTTAAGTTTTTTAAAACCACTGTCAATAAAGAACAAGATCAGGCTAGGCAGAAAAGGGGATGGCGGCTACATAATATATGATAAATTGCTTTATGAAACCGATGCATTGATTACATATGGTGTCGGCTATGATATTTCGTTTGAAGAAGACTTCAACCGGTTAACCAATAAGAAGGTATTAATGTTTGACCCTACATTATTCGGAGATTACCTGGTCAATTGGAAGGATGTATTGAAATTTGCCCTCCGGTTGAGATTTGTCCAGGTATTTATTCTCCTACATAGAGGCTTAATGTTATGGTGGAAAAAAAAGGAATTGCGGGGCAAGGATATATTATTTGTAAATGAAGGAATCTCAGCGAAGAAGGCGGGGAAGTACGATGTCTTGTCAAGCCATCTGAAGCGATTTGGACAAACAACAGGAAGACTGCTATTAAAACTTGATGTAGAAGGAGCCGAATATGAAGTTTTTAACTGCGATGCTACATATGATTCTCTTGCAAATGTCAATCAACTGCTGATCGAATTCCATGATCTGAAAAACAGGTTACGTAATTTATACATGATATTAAAACGGCTGTCGCAGGATTTTGAGATTATTCATATTCACGCAAATAATGCGGGGCACACATTTTTACTTTATGATTTGGTTGGCGACGGAAATACGGATAAAGAGCTTCCGGATATACTAGAAATATCACTGGTTCGTCGCGAGTTAATACATGCTAATGATATTTTGGGGTTGCCGGAGCTATACCCGGTGCCGGATCTTGATTTTCCATGCGATCCTTTTAAGGCGGATATAAAGATTAGCTTTATTTAAGTGCTGATCTGAAAATATTATTCACAATAAGAAACACCTCTGGACAGCAAGTGCTGATTCTGAGGTGTTTCTCCATAATAGGGCCGCTGTGATTTTCTATTTCGGCTCCAGAACCATATTAATTCTTTCCACGAGGTCTAGTAAATGGTATCGGCTCATGTTGTCTGGCATGGTTGCCGCAGCGGTTCGTATTTCGTTTCTGAGAGAAGTAAGCTGAGCGCGGGCAATGCTGCTAACATCCGTACGGGTGGGATCTGCCGGCGGAGCGCCGAACATGATCACCATACCGCCGCCTCCTCCGCTGGAGCTGCCACCTGGAGAGAGCAATTCAGATAAATGTCTTACATAGGCCTTTTGCAGGTTCCTGCGGAAGATATCGATCGGCCTGTGGGCATATACTTCGCTGAAGATCCCTTTTTTCAGATCGTTCAACAGATCGGTAGCCTGGTAGGCTTTGCTGCCTTCCGTGGCGGAAGCATTCAACAGCTTGTTCAGGGTGGCAGTGCTCAGCAGGCGGTCCAGTACAGGATCCTGGCGGGTGAGCACCACGTTGGTGGCATCGTTGCCGGTGCGGTTCATAATATCTTTATCCAGCAGCCATTGCGGTGTGGTGAATAGTTGCTGGTTGAGGAACTGAATGGCAGCCTGTTGGGTGGCTTTGGGCACACATTCATATACCGCGCCGTCCTGCTCTACGGTCTTAGGTGTTTCACAGATACCACCTACATTTTTAGCCACATGGTTCATATAGCGGCTGAACTGGCCGGTGACTTCCCTGTATAGTTCACTCAAATTACTGTACCCTTCATTGGCTTCGCGGGTCCAGGCCATCAGGTTGGGAACGATGCGTTGCAGGTTTTTGATGCCGTAAAGGCTGGCTTTCATGGCATCGTCGCCCAGGTCTTCGCTCTGTGAGCGAGGATCATCGGGATTGCTTTCGGTGCCAAACCAGTAGCGCTTGTCTTTCAGACGGTTAATAGCCCACTTATTGAGTGTGGCTTTTTCCTCTTCAGCAGTATGGGCGCCGGGGATCTGGTGATAGCCCCATTCAATAGCCCATTTGTCGTAGTAGTTGATGCGGGGGTAAAGGTCGGCCCCGGTAATGCTGTCTTCCGGCTGGGCTACATAGTTAAAGCGGGCGTAGTCCATAATAGAAGGCGCGTGGCCATTCTTCTCCACCCAGGCTTTATCACGCAGTTTCTCTACGGGGTAGGCCGAGCTGGCGCCGTAATTATGGCGTAATCCCAATGTATGGCCTACTTCGTGGGAGGATACAAAGCGGATCAGTTCCCCCATCAGCTCATCGTTGAACTCCATGGTACGGGCACGGGGATCATTGGGGGCGCATTGTACAAAGTACCAGTTGCGCAACAAGCGCATCACGTTGTGGTACCAGTTGATATGGCTTTCCAGGATCTCGCCGGAGCGGGGATCATGTACGTGAGGGCCGCTCGCATTGGCTATATCTGAGGGTTTGTATACGATGGCAGAGAAGCGGGCATCTTCCAGTGACCAGGTAGAATCTTCCTGGGGCGTAGGCGCCAGTTTGGCAATGATGGCGTTTTTGAAGCCGGCCTGTTCAAAGGCGGGCTGCCAGTCGTTCACTCCCTGTATCAGGTATTTACGCCATTTAGCGGGGGTAGCCGGGTCTATGTAGAAGATGATCGGCTTTTTGGGTTCTACCAGCTCACCGCGGTTATATTTCTCCAGGTCTTCCTGCTTGGGTTCCAGGCGCCAGCGGGTGATCATCTGTACGCGTTTCACCCCTTGAGGGTCGGCGTCAAAATCGGTTACGCTGGTGGTAAAGTACCCGATACGGGGATCGAAGTACCTGGCCTGCATGGGGACTTTGGGCAGTAGTACCAGGGAGCTGTTAAGTTCCAGGGTCGCATTGCCGGAGGGGCCGCCCGGACCACCCATTCCGCCGCTGCTCTTGGAATAGGTCTTTACGGTCTTGATCTCGGTATTAATAGGGTAGGAGCGGACATCAACAATGTAGGATTTATCGGACTGCACGCTTCCCAGACGCAGGCCTGATTTCATGCGTTGGTCGAAGAAAAGGATCTCGTTATCGCCGTTGATATAATCGGTGAAATCGATCAGGCAGCCACTACTATCCTTTGAGAAGGCTTTGATGTCAAATGCCGCTGCAATGGGCTGGATATTGGAGTTCATCACCGCATTGAACATAGGCTGGGTGCTGTCCTTAGATATTTCGCTGTAGGAAATGTTTTTAAGGAAGATGCGGTTATTGGGCCCCTTATCAAAGCGGATCACGTTCTCGCCGATCTGGTCGCCGCTGTAGCCATAGAACATGGCGCGCAGGCCGGCTGCCGATTTGGAGATACGGTTTACCACCAGTATATCCCGGCCCAGGAGAGAGTCGGCGATTTCGAAATATACCTTATCGTCCACCTTATATATATTGAATAAGCCGGAGTCTGCCTTGCTTCTGGCTGGAATCAGCTCCCCGAACTGCTTGGGATTGGCCTTCGGGGTGCCCTGCGGCGGTATCATAGGCGGTTTAACGGTGGTGTCTTTGGCGGCGGCGGCAGTGGCGGCCTCAGACTGCTTTTTCTTTTTCCTTTGTGCAGATGCCTGCGTCCCAAGGAGGATACCCGTGCAGAGTATGCCCGCCGCAACCGCAACAAATCTGCTTTTTACATGCATGTTCATAGTGTTTATCGAGATTGATCTTTGATCCGGCTGCCTATTTTAGGCGGCAGTTGCAAATAAATATATAAAGCAGTAACTTATCAGGAAATTCCATAAACGTTATAATTATCTTAAGAATGGAAGGAAGCTCCCGGATTTTATTAATTTGTCAGTTTTTATATGGATATTGTTCTTGATATATAACTGCTAAATCGATGCTTTATTATGGGAATGAGGGCTTTGAACACAGGAGTGACGTATGTTTTGCCGGGCTTATAAGTTAAGACCTGCTACTGTGGCGAAAAACATTTAAAACGAATACTTGTAAAATTTGTTGGAACATTTAAAAATTTCCTTAAATTGTGCGTCCAACTTTGAAAAAAAATCAATAAATTTCGATTTTCAAGGACAGTAACGATAGAGGGTTTAAGTAGGCCACTGCATTGTTGCTACTCGTTTTTGTGTTTAAAGTGTATGCTCAATAAATTGGAAAGAAGTCCTTACAGATGGGCTTTTGTGTGGAGGTTAAATTTTGTGAGATTTTTTGAGCAGCACTTGTTTTTTTAAGGCAACCGTACAATATTTGCGAATTCGGGGTAATTGTAGGCGTTACATTTATTTATTGAATAAAACGGAAATACAAAAAAAACCATAGTTTAATTTTTAACACTAAAATTCAATCAACATGGCTGAGACTAAAACAACTGTGACTGCAGCTGCTGCCAAGACGACCGCTTCTTCTCATCAACCTAAAAAGTCATCCAACCTGTTTGCAGTGTTGGCTGTACCTATCTGCCTGGTAATTGCATTTCTTTTTTTCTTCTTTGTATTAGGCAATCCTGCTAACTTCCAGGGAGGCGTTGTAGGCGGACATCCAGTTGAGGAAGGCATTGGTAAATGGTTTGGCACGGTTTACATGGGTGGTTATGTGGTACCTGTACTGATTTCAGTACTATTAATCTGCTTGACCTTCGTGATCGAGCGTTTTCTGTATCTGTCCAAAGCCAAAGGTAAATTCAGCGGCGGCGAGCTGGTAAGAAAAGTACAATATCACCTGGCGAACAAGAATGTAGATGCTGCACTGGCCGAGTGCGACAAACAGAAAGGCTCTGTTGGTAACGTACTGAAAGCCGGTCTGAAAAAATACAAGGAAATGATCACCAACACTGAGTTGGATACTGATCAGAAAATACTGTCTATCAAGAACGAGATCGAAGAAACTACAGCTCTGGAACTGCCTATGATGGAAAAGAACCTGGTGTTCCTTTCCACTATCGCTTCTATCGCTACCCTGTTAGGTCTGTTCGGTACAGTATTGGGTATGATTAAGGCGTTCTCTGCGATGGCAACCGGTGGTGCTCCTGACTCCGCTCAGCTGGCAGGTGGTATCTCCGAAGCATTGATCAACACCGCACTGGGTATCGGTACTTCTGCTGTATCCATCATCATGTACAACTACTTCACTACCAATATCGACAGCATCACTTACGCTATCGACGAGTCTGGTTTTACTTTAACTCAGAGCTTTGCTGCTAACCACAAATAATTTTTAATTATTTGTATGGAAAATCAGTAATTCTGAATCTAATTAAAGTACAAACTAAAAAGGAGTAAACATGCCAAAAGTTAAAATGGCCCGTAAGAGCACCACGATCGACATGACCGCAATGTGTGACGTTGCGTTCCTGTTGCTCACGTTCTTCATGCTGGCCACCAGTTTTAAGCCGGAGGAACCGGTAACTGTGGTTACTCCGTCTTCTATTAATACCAAGATTCTTCCCGACTCCGATGTAATATTGCTTACTGTGGGCAAGGATGGCAGGATATTCTTTAGCATGGACGGGCAGCCCAAACGGAAGAAACTGATCGAGGACCTGAATTCTCAGTTCCACCTCAATCTTGACCAGAAGGCGATGAATAACTTCATAGTTGGCGCTATTGTAGGTACTGAATTAAAGAACCTGAATAGCTATCTCAGTATGAAGATGGAGCAGCGGAAAGCATCCGGTGTAGAAACCGGTATTCCCGCAGACTCTGCCAACAACGAACTTGCTACCTGGGTGAACTACGCCAGGACTGCTCAGGGAGGAAATCCGAGGCTGCAGTACTGTATCAAAGCGGACAATGGTACGCCTTATCCTAAGATCAAGCAGATCATGCAGACATTTAAGGATCTGAAGATACAGAAGCTGAACCTGGTAACTAACCTGGAAGAAGCACCTCCCGGATCTGCAGCTGCAGATTTCCAGAAACAGGCTGCTAAGAAAGCCGGAGAATAATATTTAAGTAAATGACAGGTTCATTCTGCGGAAAGAACGCTGTCCATTAAAAACCAAAAAAAAGAGCTACTATGGCAGAAATGGATACCAGCAGTAGTGGTGGTGGTAAAAAACACCAGGGTACGAAATCGAAGAAGCTTTCTACCCGTGTGGATATGACGCCAATGGTGGACTTAGGTTTTCTCCTTATTACCTTCTTCATGCTGACGACAACCATGTCCAAGCCCAAAACAATGGACTTGATCATGCCGAAAGATACCAAAGATGAGAAGGAACAGAACAAGGTGAAGGAGAGTACAGCCCTTACCATACTGCTTGGAAAAAATAACAGGGTTTATTATTACGCGGGCTTAGCCCAGGACCCGAACGCATCCGCTGATCCGAACTTCTTCAAGGCAACCAGCTTTGCCAACAAAGATGGTATACGGGATGTGATCATTAAAAAGAGGGATGAAGTTGCACAACTGAGGAACGGCAAAGGTGAACCGGAAGATGTGGTAGTGATCATCAAAGCAGATGACGATGCTACTTACAAGAACTTCGTGGACATCTTAGACGAAATGGCCATTAACCGCATCCAGCGTTATGCTACCGTTGATATCAGCGATCAGGATAAAACATGGATCAAGCAAACCGAAACAGCGAATGCTGGTGGCTCCCAGTAATTTGTGGAATTATCTAATTTTTTGCATCCATCCATAAACAAGTAACAATGGATTCAGCTAAAGTACTAAAAGCCGATTTTCTCGATATCCTGTTTGAGGGCAGGAATAAGGATTATGGGGCTTATGAACTGAGAAGAAAATACGAGAAACGCGTACGCAATGCCCTTATCGGCACTGGCGCCGTGTGTCTCCTGGCCATCGGTGGTTATGTTACTAGCAACATTATAAAGGGCATTGAGGCCAGAAACCCCAAGAAGCCCGTTATAGAGCAGATAAAGATGGAGGATATCAAGTTGCCGGATGATCCTAAGACTCCGCCTCCTCCGCCTCCTCCGCCTGCTCCGCCGCCGCCGGTAAAACCCTCTGTACAATTTACTCCGCCCGTAATTAAAAAGGACGCGGAAGTACCACCGGAAGAAGAACCACCAAAAGTGGAAGAAATAAAGGACAAAGCGGTAAGTACCAAAACTATGGAAGGTGATCCCAACGGTATCGATCCGGGATTGCTGGAAGATAGCAAAGGTTCTGGTGTGGTAGAAGCACCGCCTCCGCCTCCTAAAGAAGAGATCTTCACCTTCGTGGAGCAACCTCCTACCTTCCCGGGTGGTGAGGAAGCCCTGGCCAAATACCTGAGCAAGAACATCCGTTATCCGCGCGTAGCACAGGAGAACGGTATTTCCGGAACAGTGTTTGTGCAATTCGTGGTAGACTCTGAAGGCACGATCAAAGATGTGAAGACAGTTGGCGCCGCAAAAGGTGGTGGTCTGGAAGAAGAAGCTGTACGCGTGGTGAAAACCATGCCCAAATGGAAACCTGGTAAGCAGAACGGCCGTCAGGTATCCGTACAGTTCAACCTGCCCATCCGCTTTACTTTACAGGAGTAGTACTGTTAGAACAATATTCTTGCAATTCCTCACCGGTACGCCGGTGAGGAATTTTTATTTGTGCTATATTGCTGCCTTATGTCGGCAAAACTTACAGGATACGATGAAACGATTGTGGCCCTGGCTACTGCCCCGGGCATAGGTGCTATTGCAGTGATACGGTTGAGCGGGCCACAGGCCATCGCGATCTGTAACGACCTTTTTCCTTCTAAAGACCTGCTGCAGCAGGCCAGTCATACGTTGCATGTAGGCAATATCGTGAGCGAAGGAAGGATCATTGATGAAGTAGTGGTCAGCCTCTTTAAAGGTCCCCGTTCCTATACCGGGGAAAATGTGGTGGAGCTCTCCTGTCACGGTTCTCCTTATATTCAGCAACAGATCATTGATGCGTGTATACAAGCTGGCGCCCGTATGGCAAAGCCGGGTGAGTTTACGATGCGTGCTTTTCTTAACGGTAAACTGGATCTTGCACAGGCAGAATCAGTGGCGGATCTGATTGCCAGCCATTCTGCCGCCAGTCATCAGACAGCTATGCAGCAGATGCGGGGAGGGTTCTCTAAAGAGCTGCAGGCCTTACGTGAACAGCTGATCCGGTTCTCTGCGCTGATAGAGCTGGAGCTGGACTTCAGCCAGGAAGATGTGGAGTTTGCAGATCGTACGCAATTGTATGCACTGATCAAAACTGCTATGGAAGTAGTGAAGCATTTGGCGGATTCTTTCCGCATGGGGAATGTGATCAAAAACGGCGTGAATACAGCGATTGTGGGGAAGCCTAATGCGGGAAAGTCTACCTTGCTGAATACACTGCTGAATGAGAACAGGGCTATAGTGAGTGATATTGCAGGTACCACACGTGATACGATTGAAGAAGTATTGAATATACAGGGTGTGCTTTTCCGGTTGATAGATACAGCGGGGATACGGGAAAGTGTGGATACGATCGAGAGCATTGGTGTGCAGAAGACACTGGAGAAAATAAAGGAAGCAGGGGTAGTGATATATCTGTTTGATGTGAATGAAGTAAGTGCGGATGAATTACGCAGGCAGGTGGACGTTTTTGAACAGGATGGAATTAATCATTTGCTGGTTGGGAATAAAATGGATGTGCTTGGGGAAGGGACGGTGCAGGAGAAGTTCAATGGCATTCCTGATATATTGTTCATCTCTGCAAAGGCGCATGATCATATTGATACATTGAAGGAAATGTTGGTGCAGCGGGTGATGAGCGGAGATATTAATACGGAGTCTACGATTGTGACTAATGCAAGGCATTATGCAGCGCTGCAATCAGTGCTGCAGTCTTTGCAGGATGTGAAGCAGGGGATGGATAGTGGTTTGCCAGGGGATCTGCTGGCACTGGATATCAGGAGGTGTTTGCATTTCCTGGGAGAGATAACAGGGGAGATTACGAATGAGGTCCAGTTGGATTTTATATTTAGTAAGTTTTGTATTGGGAAGTAGATTGTGTCTGCCCGAGGTAAAGCTCTTGACAAATTCGAACCTTGGGACCCGGGCAGACATGAAATCCATGAATGTTAATCTGAGTTTTCAACATCCACCCTTGCTGCGTATGGCATAGATCACGTTGCCTGAGACAGATAAATTGAAGACCTTATTTTCTACAGAAGGAAGTAATAATTTCCATGTTTTTCCCTTGTCAGATGATTTGAAAATGCCGTCAGGATGAGCACAAAGGAAGTTTCCACCAACCTGGATAATTGAAGTCATGAAGGCTTGCACACGAGGGCGATCATTCCAGGTCCGCGATATTGAATCAATAACAACTTTGTCCTGAAGGCCGGCATCAATGGGCTGCCAGGTTTTACCCCCGTCGTAGGATGTCCTTAGCCTCCTGGTATTCAACACTGAACTGGCAGTGATGGCAGCGAATCCACCTTTGATCTGTTTTACATCGAAAGCCACACCGCCTTCACTGTCCACCACCGCCCAGTTTTCGCCATTATCGGTAGATCTTATTATTTTGCTCATACTGATCGCCAGCAGTACGCCATTCGATTCAGCCAAATTTCCTACCCCGCCTCCGGCATGAACATGTTTCCAGGTTTTTCCACTGTTAGCAGTTTTAAAAAGGCCTCTGTTGGTGCCGATGAAAATTGAACCTCCGGCAGTTTCAAAAGCGCTGCGTATTCGTGGCTCCGGAAAATTTTCGAATATCGGCGACCATACACTCGTTCCGTTTGTTTTTTTCAAATTTATACCCCAGTAAAATATCCCGGACTTGCCGGGGGCAATGCTGCTATGTTCGCCAGGGAAGGTCTCTTGGGTCCAAAAAGGAGGGGTGGCGTTTGGTGTACTGTGATAGAGTCTGTTTCCAAGCCTTAAAAACAGCCCTTTATCATTTGCAAAGAAGTCATTTCCCCGGATATCATCTTCGCGCAAATTTTCTGGCAGCCCTTTGCTAATGTCCTGCCATGTTTGTCCGCCATCTGTAGATTTAAAAACGATGTTTACAGGCCCGGATTTAGTCCTTTCGGTTGTTTTCTTTCCCGCTTCCTTTTCTTTTAGCACAAAAGAATTTAATAGAAATAATACCAGGAGGATAACCGGAACGAGCACCAATAATCTTTTCATTTTTTTAAAATTTAGAAGAATAGGGCATATTGATTAATAATTAGCGGAATGTAGCAGGTAGGGCAGTACTCCGCTCTGAGGCCTGTTAGCAACCACCTTTTCGAGGTAAATGCTTATAAATTACTTTACCATCTCGTTCTGCATATTCGCCCGATACTATCGGATATGCATACTTGGGCGCGTACGATACGCCATGGCTTTTTATAATTATTTTGTCGTTGACCTTCAGACTACGTAGCTGCTGAGGATCATCGTCAAACCTGAGAATATAATCCACACCATTAATCCTGGCCATCACTCCGAAACCTAATCTTGATCCTGGCGGAAGAGAAAGAGAGGTTATAACAGCCTCCATATTAGTAAAGCCACTTATATGACTCCTTATTTTAGCTGCACCGGCATACACTTTTTTACCTGCGGGGGACGCTTCCCATTGTTTGAACTTTACACCTGCAGGGGTGGCCTCCCATTTTTTTCGTTCGGCATCCCTTTCAGCAGCAGAGAGGGGGTTGGGGCTTGGACTTTTAGAAGGGTCATTTTTAATTTCGCGATTAGCAAATACTAATCCGCTTACCACAAGCAGGGCTAAGCTCAGCGCATAAATACCTTTTTTCATAATTTTTGTTTGTTTAAATGATATAGATTCGTAAAAGACATTTTCTTTATTTTTCAATATCCTTTCAAAGCCGGTGCAACAAAAATACTTTGATATGTTTGAGCCTGAGGAACTTGGATTGTAAATAAAAATGTAACCTTTGTAAATAAATGGTAAAACGGTATGTTTGACAGCCGAAATCTACTTTCCGGGAAACGCAAATACTTGTGGGGATTGATACTACTCCTGGTTATCTCTGCAACATGCGTGATTTTCAGTATGACCGGCAGTGATGACTTTGATATCGCCAGGAGGGAAGTTTTGCTTCGGAAGATAGGAGACGAACTACTCACCCAGTCGGGCGACAGTAGATCAAGGGTTCTTCCGGTAAAAAAGATCGCCGAAAATGAATACCAGATCAGCTTTGAGAATGAGCTTACTTTTCAACCGGGCTCCCTGGTGAATACAACCCGGCGTTTGTTGGCCCAAGACCCCCTCGCAAGTGATTATGTTGTTAATGTTCTGAACTGTAGCAACTCCAGTATAGTCTATGGATACGCTATATCCAACAATAAAAAAAATGATATTATAGCTTGTAGGGGAAGAGTGCAGCCCAGGGGATGTTACAGGGTCAACATTAAATTTAAACCGACAAGCCTAAATACAGTAAAGAATGTCTTTTTGTTAGGCGGTTTGCCAGTTTTAGCTTTTATTGGTTTTATATTTTTTAGGGTTGTTAAGCCGCGCCAGGTTTTATCTGATGGTCAGATTACTGGTGTGGTCACTTTGGGCTCGATATTGTTCGATGCAAAGAATCGTAAGCTCATAATAAATGGAAAGACCATTGATCTCACAGGAACTGAAACCCGTGTGTTGCATATTTTCGCATCTTCTCCTAACGAGACCATAGAGAGAAGCAGGCTACAAAAAGAGGTATGGGAAGATGAAGGTGTTATAGTAGGCCGCAGTCTTGATATGTTCATATCAAAACTCAGAAAAAAACTGGAACCCGATCCCAATATTTCCATTGTTGTTGTACGTGGCAAAGGATATAAGCTTGAAATTAGCGCTTAAGTGTCCCTTTTGTTATCTAAATTGTTGATAGCCAATATTCTTAATTTTTTGTATAAACATAAAAAATCGGGGTTCCTAAGAACTCCGATTTTTTTACTGCTTCATGATGAGCTCGAAGAAGTTATTTTAACAATCGGCCAATCATGGAAGAAAACAGCCCGCCCGATTTCCATTCCTTTTTCCGTTTCAACGCTTCTTCATTTCCCGGAGACATCTCCAACACCGTGTTCACCGTCCCGATGGCCGCCTGTTTATCTCCGGTAGCCATGCAGGCATCCGCATATCGAAGCACTGTGGCGAAGCAGTCTTCATCCCATTTCCAGCCATTATTGTTATAGCAGTCAACAGTGCTTAGTGCGTACGTTTTGCATTCTTCCCATTCCTGCTGCAGGTAACAACATTTTGCGAGCAGCATGCTGACGTTGCATATGCTAGACTGCATGCCTTCATCTGTGGGATCAATCTGGTTCAGTGCTTCAATAAGGTCTTGTTTAGCCTGCTTGTACTTTTCCGTGTTCAGATAAGAAACGCCGCGCATGTAATATACCTTCAGGCTGGACTCCGGTTTAATGGCTTTCCCTTTTACAGACAGGTAATTATTAGCGCAGGCAATGCACTGATGATAATCTTTCTGCTGGTAATAGTTTTGCATCAGCATGAACCAGGCTGAATTATCATCCGGGTGTTTTGCTAATTGTTCCTGCCAGGCTTTGATGGCATCTTCCGTACTGGCCTTGCTCAGCAGGTCATGCCGTGTATTCTGGACAGTGATATACCGTTCGCTCAGGATAAATAATTCTTCTTCGGAAAGTTCGGCGCCATGATCCCTGATAAAATTATTGTATTCTTCTTCGGTACGTTCCAGCAATGCCTTCACTTCATCCGTTCGCCCCAGTGCGAATGTAGCTGTCAGTATATCTCCCTTTAATTGAATGTAGTAGGCAAAGTCAAGATAGTCGCGGCCAATTTCCAAGGCCTGCTTAAACGCGGCAATGGCCTCCTCGTATTTTTCCAGCCGTAGGTGGGCTGCTCCCAGGTTGCTTGATTGTTCCCAGAAAGGAGAAATGGAATAACCCAGTGTGTGTACTTTAACTGCCTGTTTGTATTCTCCACCTTCTCTTAGCGCCATGCCATAGTTGTTGCAGCACATCGCAAAAATGTGGCCCTCGTTGAATCCGGCTTTCCCTTTATTGTTATAGAAATAATCATAAAATCCTTCATAGGAGATGCGATAGAATTCGGTCCTGATCTTTAGCAGTTCGGGCGCGACCAGCGTTCCTGCCATCAGCTCTTCGAATTCAGCGAAAATTACGCCTGCGTTGTAGTAGTCAACAGGAGGGCCATCAGGCCACTTTTTTATCTCAGGCAATTCACCGTTCACATGATAAGCCGTTTCGATGAAACGCTGCAGGCTAAAGGCGGTGCCTCCCAGCTCCAGGCTTTTTACAAGATAGGGAAGCGCGGCCTCGTAGCTCTGGACGTCGTATAAGGCAGCCCCGGCATAGTGATGGGCTACATACCAATCGGGGTAGATCTTAATGTACTGTTTCGCGAAGTTCAGTATTTCTGTGGTGTCTGTCCCCACTGCTTCAGCAAATATTCTTTGCCCGATAAACAACGCCTGGATCACCGGTTGATGGATGACGCCCTGGTGGTTTAGTTCATCCAGTCTATGATAGAGCGCCAGCCGGTCTTCCTCTTCCACGGTATCCGAAAAGAATGCCAGGATAGCGGCTTCTCCGGCAGTATCATAATCTCCGTTGTCAATGGCAATGTCTGCGATCCTGCAATAGACCCTGAAGTCGGTATGACGATGTTTGAGTACCTGCCGAAAGGCTTCCAGGGCCTTGACGTGGTCGCGATATCCTTCCAGGTGAACCTTTCCTTTTCTAAAATAGATGTCACCCAGCTCCTGGTCCAATGTAGGCAGGTGCTTGCTATAAGTTTCCCTGGTGAGTTCAATTAAGGATACAATATCTTCAAGGGCAAGATCAAAATTCCCGGTCAGATAATATCCCTGATGGCGGTAGCCAAAGGCGCGTCCCCGAATTTCGGGATCGGGTGATGCAGTGAGTTGGGTGCAGTAGCCAATGGCTTTTGCTACATTGGATTGTGTGATGAAAATATTGATATATGCTATGAATGACAGTGCCTCTTCATTTGAAGGCGACAGCTTCAGCACTTCCTCAAAGCTGTTGCAGGCAGCGGTAAACCCGTCAGTGTCGTCCGGGGCTGCCTCGTTCAGGGCTACCTGGTATAAACATTTACTCTTTAGTATTAGGGCGTCTATATGCTGTGGATTAAAAAGCAATAGAAGATTTATTTCTTCAAGGCATTTGTGATAGTCCCCCTGGTTGAAAAGTGATTGCAATTGTTCTATATTCAGCATGGTTGCGGTTTATTTTTGTTTGTTTACGGCTTTTTGTGTGCTATTTGTTCAGCCTATCTCATTCCCATAAACTTTCCGTTTACATCAAACTTCACCTGGTAATTGTGCCTGGCTCCTTTTATCATCAGGTACCATTCCTTTACATGTACTTCTTTTATCTGGTTAAAATAGACGTGGGTGATGGGCTCTGCTCCCTCAATTGTTTTCGATTTTTCCAGCCCGGCATCATATACTTTTTTTGCCGTACTGAATTTTACTTCATCCAGGGGCGCGAGCAGGAATTTAAGTGGAAAATGTTCCATGATCTTCACAGGTCCCTGTATGCTCCATTCTCCATTGCTGTAGGTATAGGTGTCAACATTTTTGGGATTGTCTGGATCCTGCATATCGATAGAAATTATTCCACCCTGATAATCGTAAAAAAAGAAACCACGGAGGAAGAACAGCTTTTTCCCCTTGAAATGCGGAAGATTGCTAAGCTCCTGTTGAATGCTGTCCAGCGCTGCTGCGCTTTCAAAAATACTTTTAAAGCTTTCCTGGCTGCCTGTTGAAAAGCTGTAGGAGGAAGAGGAGGAAACTACCGTTGAAGCTATTTGGCTGTCAGCGGGAGCAACTTTTTTCCGTGGTTTTGGATGCAAGGTTTCTTCAATACTTTTCCGGACCTCATTGCAAGATACCAGGAAGGGGAGTGACAGCAAAATAAGGAGAACACTATAATGTAAGGTCTTCATAAAATACAATGTTTTGCGGTTGGGCAGGCAGATACATGATCTCTTTGTGTTCTGCATAGATCTTGTGCATTTCGAGCAATGAGACTATTTTCTTATATAGCGTTGTTTGTTTGAAGCCTTGCTGATCAACGTATTCAATTTCAAATTGAACCTGCGGTTGATCATTAATGGACAGGCCTGTCTGGCTGTAGCTTAAAATAGTGCCGGTAGCCTTTACGCCATACAATACCATGCGGAGCGGTTCTGCAGGATTGCCCGATGCTTTCCCGATAAAGCCCAGGAAAAGCCACACCACTATAGCAAGGCCCAGGTTGATAAGCGGCACCAGGACCCAGGGATGAGCCATGCTTAGAAAGCGCCAGCCATTTCCCTGGCTTTCGAGCTGGTAGGAAAAAATGGGATAAATAACAGCCGCTCCAAACAGCAGCAAAAAAACAAATGAATAGAGAAATACGAAACCCTTGTCACGTAATACCTCCATCCTTTTGGGAACAAATACTGCGTTTGAGCCGTCTAAGCTGGCGCGCATCTCAATGGTGTTGCCCACTACAAAGCGGTTTTCATCAGGTCTGCCATCGTTCAATTGGTAAGGTATTTCTACGGCGGTACCGGAGAGGTTATTGAATGCGAGTTTGAGATCAAGCACCGCGCAGCCCCGGGCGGTTCCAACCCGCCTCATACCCGTGATCTTTGCTATAATGGTGATCCCTTCCTCTGCTGCCTTCTCAAAACGCTGTTTTTCTGTAAAGACGGCCTTAATAAAAAAACGGCCGTATAACAGCAGGATGACCAACCATGTGAGCACGCCAAGCCCAAGGTATAGGAAAGCCATCATCGCGTTTTCGGCTGGTGCAGTATCCTGGTAGCCTGTGGTATAATACAGCACCGTTGGAAGAGCGACAGTGAAACCAAGCGTGTATAATGACCAGAAAGAAATACGAAAGTTCATCTTTTTAATGATCTTAGGTTATTGGATTTAGCGGTTAAATTTGGGCATTTCCACTAGCGGAATATGATGGTCTTTGGCGTATTGGATGCCGATATTGTACAATTTGTCATACTTGACTAAAAATGCTTCATACGATTTTTTATCCAGGGCTTCCATCGCTTTGGCTACCTCTTCCTGCGGGGCCTGGCGGTCAATCATCTTAGCTATTTGCAGGTGATCCGTACGGTAGCTCTCCAATGTGAACTGAAAGAGGTCTTTGGATGCCTCCAGCAAGGGTTGGGTATCTTTGGTCGACATCAGTTCGTCCACGTTCTTCAGATAACGTTCTACCCGCTGAATGGCAAAACCTATCTGCTGCTCGTAGGTATACTGGCCAGTGCTTAGTGGCCTTTTACTATATCCAAGGGCAGTAATAAAGTAATCACTACCGAAATGTGAAACCGCGTTGGCATTCAGGGCAGCTGCATCAAAATACTTTTCGGGCGATGCAGGCATTTTGCAGGCTAGTGCTGTTATAGTGCATAACAGCAGGATGACCCGGATGTATCGTTGTTTTTTCATGGGTAAGGTTTAGTCTTTAATGAATTGAAGGATGGGGTTTAATATGTTCTCAACATATTCCTTTTCCCTGGCCAAGCTTTTTTTGCTGTTGCTGAAAGTATCGCTGATGGAATAGTTCTTTTCGAATTGTTTTTTCTTCCGGCCGATTGAATAGGTCATCAGGCCTGCTTCTGAGCTGGTCAGAATGGTCATTTCATCGAAAGCCATTAAACGTTTTTTGAAAATCAGTCCGGTGATCTTATAAATGGACCTCGTCCTTTTGTCAAACAAAAACATGGTTTTTACATTGAACAGGTAATCGTAGATCGTATAAAAGAGGAGGATGCCCCCAAGGCTCAATACTATTCTTACAATATCCGTAGTTAGCAGGGTGTGAAAAAATGGAAGAAGGCCAAATATTAAAACAAACAGGAATGCGAACAGTCTTATTTTGGGCATATAGCCAAAATATGGCCGGATGCTTAGTTCGTAGGGTGTTATTTTTAGCTGATAATTGTTCATCAGGAATTATTCTTATTAAAATACGCCGTCAGGCTGCTTCAATGCCCATGATATCGCCGACCTCATTTACAGCCTTTTGTGCTGGCCGGGTACTGAAAAGTCCTATCACTACCGGTACCCTCTTTTCCTTCCCCTTTTGCTCAAATACCAGGAAGGCAGTGCTGTCCATTGTTATGAACTTAAAAAGATAGCTGCTGGTGAGCACATAAAACTGCACGAACTCATCAAAACGATAAGTCATCTCTCCGCTCAAGACGTTGTTTTTGTGAATGATGATTTTGGCCCCCGTGTCAATCGTCAGTTTTTTTGTAGATATCAATAGGTTAATCAGGGCAAATACTACAAAGAAAACTGCTCCCCAGACCCCGATCTTTTTCTCCGAAGGAATAAGGGCATACAAACCTGCGGCTATCCCAAGACATATCAGCGCACGGACAAGCGCCGTAGACAATTTACTTTTCAGGTGGAATTTGCTACCCTCTTGTGTAAAATAATTGTACTGAGTCATAGTATGGTTTTTTGTTATTAGTTGCCTGCGCTCGCTATTATCTATCCATGCAAATTTCCATCAGACACTTGCCTGTTTCCAACTTCCACTATCCTACAGTACATCTACTTTCTGTGAAAAGAGCGTATACAGAATGTCTACAAGCTTGGTTAGTTGTTGGTTTAAAATGCTTTATAAATATTGATAATGAGTGAAGTAAGAGGTCGGATGCATGGCCGCTGCCAATTTTATTGTAATTTGGCCGCATGAAACCCTGCCTCCATATATTATTAATGTGCATTTGTATGGTGATACCTTCCGGCAGTATCGCACAAACCCGGTTGTCAGACAGCCTGGCCGCAGTGATTGATCATGGCAGGTTAAGCGACGAGGAAATGCCGCCTTTATTGAATCAGCTGGTGGAAATATACAGGATCAATAAAAACTATAAGGTGGCAGAGGCCCGGGCACGGCAAAGTGCCGCCATCGCCCTGCAGCATAACAACTATACGGATGCTGCAAAGGCTTACACCTTGCTGGTGGATATAAAGATCAATACCCAGCAATTCAGTACCCTGAAGCCGGTCAGTGATTCTGCTTTGGCACTGGCAAAACAGGCAAATAACCCGCTTGCCATGGCCTATGGCTATTATTCCCAGGTATTGCTCTTCAAAATGCTGGATAATGGGGAAGATGTGGTAAGGTACTGCAACCAGGCACTAAAGGAGCTTGAAAAGGTGGATGACCCTTATATCACCGCAAAGATCTACTACCGGCTTTACGCCGTTTATTCGGATTGGAATAATGAAGCCCGGGTGAACAACTATGCGCGGAAAGCCACTGAAAACGCCCTGCGTACAAAAGATTATAACCTCTTAAGCAATTGTTATATGGCGCTATCAGTAGCGCATGAGTATAACTTTAATGCTGCTAAGAGCCAACCGGAGCTTGACAGTACCTTGTTTTACCTGAACAGGGTGGAAGACCTTTATGGAAAATACCCGGGGCAGGTGGCGGCTTTTACCTATGCAATTGCTTGTATCAACCTCTCCAACTGCTATCTGAAATATTTTCCTGAAACAGATGGGCAGGCCCGGGAAAAAGGGATTTATTATGCTAATACGGCCAGGGAAGTATTAAAAGGCGTAGCGAATTGTGAAGAGGTGGTGGGCAGCAGTTTAGGCATCCTTAGTGAATATGCCAGCCGTGCAGGGAACCATGCACAAACCGAAAACTACCTGCTGGAGGCCTACAGGGTGATGAAAACCCAGCAGCCGCCTTATTCTTATTATACAATGATCAATATCGTGCAGGCCCTGTCTATTTTTTATGAACAAAAGAACGACTACAGGAAAGCGCTGGATTTTCAAAGGGAAGTAACGGAATACAATAACAAGAATTTTAATCAGAAACAGGCGCTCAATGCACAGAAGCTCGAAATTCAGTATGAGACTGAAAAGAAGAATAATGAAATGCAGATCCTGAGAGAGCAGGCCAAAAGCCGAAGATTACAGAATTATTTATATGGGTCTATTGCACTTGCTGCTATTTTGGGATTGTTATTTATGTTCCGGGCCTATCACTTTAAGATGCGCTACGCTAAGCAACGGGAGAAGCAACTGCAGCTGGAGCAACAGGAGTCTGCATTGCAGATAAAGCTGGAGAAAGAAGAACAGGCCAGATTGAAAGCGGAACAACAGCTGCTGGAAGCACAGCAGCAACAGTTGAGAAAAGAGGTGATGGCAAACGTACTGCAACTGGAGCATAAAAACCAGACCTTACTTAGTATTAAGGAGAAGCTTGCAGAAGGAGAGAAGGTTAACATACAGAAGATCATAAAAGAGGAGATGGTGCTTGATAGCAATTTTGAGCATGCAAAATTGCAGATACAACAGGTACATCCGGATTTCTTTAACCTGATTGGTGAAAGAGCACAGAGGAAACTAACGCTCCTTGATCTGAAATTCTGCGCTTACCTGTACCTTAAGATGGATACCCGTCAAATTGCACAATTGATGAATGTAGAGGCCAAAAGCGTAAGAATGACCCGATACAGGATCAAGCAAAAATTAGGACTTGACAAGGAGGATGACTTAACCAGCTTCCTGGAAGGACTGGGAAAATAAGTTTTGTTTGTTTCACCATTTGTAACCATGTTTATTTTTCTCCGGATCACTGGCGATATGTTTTCATGGAGCTGGCTTTACGATAATGACATCATTCATTAACGATAAAATAAAGACTATGCAACAAGAACAAAAACAATCTCAAGGTATGGGAATGCCCTGGGAAGAAGACTATGGTTATGCACAGGCAGTAAAGAAAGGAGATACCGTATGGATGGCCGGGCAGCTTGGCCATGATGAAAAAGGTGTGTTGCTCCAGGGTATGGAAGCACAGATGAAACAAACCTATGCGAATATTAAGAAATTATTGTCCCGCTTCAACATGACGATGGATGATGTGGTAGAAGAAGTGCTGTATGTACTAGACATGCAAACCGCTTTTGAGGCCCGCAGGGATAACAAAGCGCAATTTTATTCCGACCCGAAAAGCGTGGCAAGTACGATTGTTGTGGTAAAGGGACTGGCATTGCCAGACCAGCTGGTTGAGATAAAGATCGTTGCACGCCAATAATATAGCGCCATATTGGAAATCAATGCATTCACTTTCTGTGTAGGGAAGTGACGGTCTTCTTTTATTTATTGCCATTTTCAGTTATCTTGTTAGTGGGTGAGCGCTCACCTGACTTATGAAACATCTTATTTCCTTATCAAGCTCCATTAAGTCCTTTGTAAGGTTCGTGGGAACATTGTTCCTCACGTTGTTAGTGGGCTTTGCCGCCTGGGCCAGCTGGCAATTGTATGAAAATGAAAGGTTGTCCCAGCAGTTTGTTAAGGAGGGTCAGCCGGTAGCCGTGCAAATAACAGCCACAGATCGCGGGAACTATTCCTGGTACGATCAATTTACCAATCACGTTTATATTACTTTTAAGTACCTCAGACACTCTTATTCCACCCGTTATACACAAGACTCCGGGTGGGTTAGTGAAGGCGACAAGGTGGTCTTATTATATCATCCGCAAATGGGTGCTTTCCGGCAGCCGGGGAAACGCATTCATTTTACTTCGCATTTCAGAGATCACTCCCGCCTGATCGACTTTACCATCGCCAGTATGTGGAGCGATGAACGTAAATGGCAGGTATTGGGCCTGGCATTTTCTACTTTATTCATGCTATTATTGTTTGGTATGCTTACCAGTATCATACGCCTGCAGTGGCTGCAATGGGTGGGCCCGTTCGTAATGGTGGCGTTGGTGCTTACGGGAACTTTGTACTTCACCTTCAATACGCTGGAATATTTTCACTACTATCAAAAGGTAAAATCCGGCAATCAGACTACTGTTCAGGTGCTGAGCACCGATTATAGCGCCCGTTCCAGGAGAAGTGACGGATGGTATACGTATAGGGCTACGGTGCAGTTTAATAACGGGCAAAGGATAATCCCTATTGAAGCTGCAGATTATAAAAGACTGCAGCCCCGCGACCCTTTGGTGGTAATTTATAACAGGGAAGAGGATGATATGATGCCATTAGATTATGGCCCGGAATATTCGAATTTAATAGTAACCATTTTTATGTGGTTCTTTACCATCTTCCTTGCCCGGCAATATCTCTTTAAACGAATCCATAAATCCAGGGAATAAAGCTATTTTTTAGAGACGGTCCTTTATCGCTTTCAGATACTGCTTGTTATTTGATTTTGTAATGCTAACTTCCATGCACCGGTTAAATTCAGCAAATGCTCTAATAGCATCAACAAGCTTATCAATCGCTGCTTCGTTTAATTTTACCGGTTCAAAGTGAAGATTATGGATGATTAACACCCGCTGTTTGCGGTCGGCCTTTGAATCCATCCTGGCAACAAAAGTGTCCCCTATCAATACGGGCAGTGAAAAGTATCCATACTTCCGCTTTGCCTCGGGAACAAAACATTCTATCTGGTAGTCGAAATCAAAAAAATCTCTTAGGCGGTGCCTGAAGACATTTAATACATCGAAGGGTGAAAGAATAAATGCATCGCCAGACAGCTGGATCTTTTTATTTTTATAAGCCGGCAGCATGAAGAGGGGGGCCGTTTTAAGCCCTTCTATAGTTACACTGCAAACTTCGTCCTCATCTACCAGCTTCACCAGTTCTTTCTTTACCAGATTATCTTTTACGAAACGGGTGCGCCAGGCCAGCTCTTTTGCGTAGGCGATACCCAGGGCATTCAATTCACGGCGGATAACATGTCTTGCATATTCCTCCGGTGTTGGCATGGTGGTATCAATATCACCTGGTACTAAGTTTTTAGGCAGATCATATACTTTCAGGAATTCTTTCGTGCGTGTAGTCATTAGTCTTCCATCCTGGTACAAGCGCTCCAACGCCACCTTAGATGGTCGCCAGTCCCACCAGCCCGCACTTGGGGCCTGACGATCATTTTCAAAATCTTTTACCATCAGGGGCCCTTCACGGCCCACTCTATCCAGCACCTTGTTCATGAGATTGGTCTCCGCCGATGTAAGCGGTTTTCGGCTTGCTGTAAAGCCTTGCTTCACCGGCAGTGAAAAGCGAAAGTTGTGCATGGGCTGAAATCCTGAATCGGCGGTAAGGAATTCAAAGATCCTTCCATCCTCCTGCAATTCTTCCAGCCATTCCAGTTTATAGTCAGGCACACGTGATGCGAGCGCATGATGATGGGCACGCTCGACAACGTAGTTGGTATCAATCTGAACATAGCCGAGATGCTCTATCACTTTAAATACCGCCTCACGGCCCTTTCCAAACTGCGCCCGCCTGGATAGGCCCGCTGCGTGAAGGATGATTTTCCTGGCTTGTGGTATGGTGAGGGTAACTTGTTGCATATGTATCAAAATACGGAAATATTCCATTCACCTTAAAGCTTCCTTAAAATTACCCGAATTTGCCCCGCAGGCTTGCAGGTTGCCGACTTTGTTATTAATTTTACGGCTCCTGTTACGATATGTAATAAGGGGATTTGCTAGCTTTCCACTGAAGGGAAAGCTTTTATTTTTTTGAGCGGAATGAAATCCATATACCTATTTTATAAACTTCATTGTATTTTTGAAGCTGAATGATGAGGGTAGTAATTAAACTTTTGCTGTCATGTTGTGTGTTCCTCCTGGGAGGGTACGCCCTCACCTGTCACAATGTCATCGGCTATACGCCGAAGAAAGTGTTTGACAGAAGCCCGCACATCCATTATTCCTGCCTGCGATATGACAAGGCCGAGATCAGCACGGCGCCTTCACCTAAGACCAAGAAGGGAAGGGAAAAGATCAAAGCGATCGAGATAGAGGAGGAAGATGAGGAGTCCGCGCTTTTCAAGAAGTCCTTAGAGACCGGTAACACCCTCATTGCCTTTCTGAACGCTTACGAACCTACATCTGTATACCAATATATTGAAGGCGCCCTGCCTTTTTGCGAGCATTTTTCGTATTTCTCTTCTTATAAGTTCATCATCCACCTGGTCATCAGGATTTGATCTTACATGCTCAGGCAAATAATATCCGCCTGATCTCTCCACCAGCATTTTTCACCCTTCTTCCTGCATAGCGCTACGCGCTACAGCGGCTCCCTATGTCATGCCCCCGCAGGAAAGAGTTATCCAGAATCCGAACCAAGAACACATAATATATCATGAAAAGAATTCTCATGCTCGCTGGCTCGTGGGCTTTGTTGTGCCATACCGGCTGCAAACAAAAAGAGGAAGAAAAAGAAGCTTCCACTAAATTTCTCGTTACCAGCGCATTGAAAATGGACACTGCCTACACGAAAGAGTATGTGTGCCAGATCCGCTCTATCCGCAACATTGAAGTAAGGGCGCAGGAAAAAGGCTATCTGCAGGGCATTTATGTTGATGAAGGCCAGTTTGTGAAGGCCGGACAACTGATGTTCAAGATCATGCCCACCATTTACGAGGCCGAAGCAAACAAAGCAGAGGCGGAAGCCAAAACCGCTGAAATAGAATTACAGAACACCAAAGCCCTTGCAGACCGCAATGTGGTATCGAAAAATGAACTGGCAATGGCCAATGCCAAGTTCGAAAAGGCAAAGGCGGAACTGGCGCTGGCTAAAGCCCACCTGGCCTTTACAGAAATAAGGGCGCCTTTTGACGGTATCATTGACCACCTTCATCTGAAGCTGGGAAGCCTGGTAGGAGATGGCGATCTGCTCACCACCCTTTCAGACAACAGCCACATGTGGGTGTATTTTAATGTTTCAGAGCCGGAATACCTGAACTACGAAGCCACCGTTAAAAAAGATGGCAAGCCGAAGGTGAACCTTTTAATGGCCAACAAGGAAATATTCAAACAGCCCGGTGTAGTGGAAACCATTGAAGGCGAGTTCGATAATGAAACCGGCAACATCGCATTCAGGGCAACATTCCCCAACCCGGAGAAGCTGTTGAGGCACGGAGAAACAGGCAGCATCCTGATGAATGCACAGCTGAAGAATGCGATCGTTATTCCCCAGAAAGCCACTATGGAGATCATGGACAAAAAGTATGTATATGTAGTGAATAAAGATAACATCGTGAAGCTGAGGCCCATTACCATTGATGTGGAGATGCCGGACATCTACGTGGTCAAGAACGGTTTGAACGAAGATGAGAAGATCCTCCTGGAGGGCCTGCGTAAAGTAAAAGACAATGATAAGATCGCATTTGACTATGAGGAGCCCAGGTCGGTCATCGCTCATTTAAAGGTGGAAACCGAATAATATCAAGACTAAAAAGAAAAGAACATGTTTAATATATTCATGAAGCGGCCGGTCTTTGCGATAGTGATATCAGTTGTCATTGTCTTCATGGGCATACTGGCTATTAATACCCTTCCCACATCGCAGTTCCCTTCTATTGCGCCGCCGAGGGTAATAGTAAGTGTGGCCTATCCGGGGGCCAGCGCTGATGTACTGGTGCAATCTGTGCTCATTCCGATGGAAAGGGCAGTAAACGGCGTGCCGGGTATGAAGTACATGACTTCAGACGCGACCAGCGCCGGTGAAGCTAATATCCAGGTGGTGTTTGACCTGGGTACTGATCCTAACCAGGCTGTAGTAAACGTTAAGAACCGTATCGAACAGGTGACCAACAGGCTGCCTGTACTGGTGCAACGCGAAGGTATTGTAGTGAACATCCTGCAGCCAAACATGCTGATGTATGTGAACGTTTACAGTAAAGATCCTCAGGCCAATGAGAAGTTCCTTTACAACTATTCCAATGTAAACATATTGAATGAGCTGAAAAGGGTAAAGGGCATTGGTACCGCCCAGATCCTGGGTAGCCGCCAATACGCGATGCGTGTATGGTTAAAACCTGACCGGATGCGGGCATACAATGTATCAACAGATGAAGTGATGGAAGCGCTGGGCAGCCAAAGCATCATAGGCTCCCCCGGCAGGTTGGGAAGAGCTGACGGTAAAGAATCACAATCACTGGAGTATGTTTTGACGTACCAGGGAAGGTATAATCAACCACAACAGTATAAAGATGTTATCATACGCGCTAATGCGAACGGAGAGCTCCTTCGTCTCAAAGATATTGCTGATGTTGAGCTGGGAAGTGAATTTTACGATATCTATTGTAACCTGAATAAGCACCCTTCAGCAGCGATCATGCTGAAACAAACCTATGGCAGTAACGCCAGCCAGGTAATTAAGGAAGTGAAGGATAAGCTGGAAGAGCTCAAGGCTTCTTTTCCCCCGGGAATGGAATACGAGATCAGCTATGACGTTTCTGCTTTTCTGAATGCCTCCATTGAGAAAGTACTGCATACATTGGGAGAGGCGTTTGTACTGGTAGCAATAGTGGTGTTCCTGTTTTTGGGCGACTGGCGCTCCACCCTTATTCCCACACTGGCCGTTCCGGTATCCCTGGTAGGCTCCTTTTTCTTCATGCAGCTTTTCGGGCTTACCATCAATCTTATCACATTGTTTGCGCTTGTGCTGGCGATCGGTATAGTGGTGGACAATGCTATTGTGGTGATCGAGGCCGTGCATGCCAAAATGGAAGAAAAGCATTTGTCGCCCTACCAGGCTACAAAGCAGGTGTTACATGAGATTGCCGGTGCGATTGTGGCCATCACCTTTGTAATGACAGCGGTATTTATCCCGGTGGCATTTATGTCAGGCCCGGTGGGTATATTTTACCGGCAGTTTTCCATTACCATGGCTACTGCCATCGTATTGTCCGGTGTGGTGGCCCTCACGCTTACACCCGTGCTTTGCGCTATCATATTGAAGAATAACCATGGAAAGCCGCGGAAGAAATCACCGGTAGATAAATTCATCGATGCCTTTAACAGGGCTTTTGAGAAACTGACAGGAAGATATACCCGGCTGCTGGAAATCATCGTGAACCGGAGATTGGTCACCTTCGTCCTGTTGCTGGCTTTTTGCTTCGGGATCTTCGGCATCAGCAAGACCCTGCCCTCCGGCTTTATTCCGAATGAAGACCAGGGCATGATCTACGCCATCGTGCAAACGCCTCCGGGATCTACGCTGGAAAGAACCAATGATATCGCCAAGAGAGTGCAGGACATTGCCTTGCGTGTGGACGGTGTTCAATCTGTTTCTGCATTGGCGGGCTATGAGGTGTTGACGGAAGGACGCGGATCTAACGCGGGCACCTGTCTTATCAACCTGAAAGACTGGTCGGCACGTAAACATTCAGTGACTGAAATTATCCGTGAGCTGGAAGAGAAATGCCACGATGTTCCCGGCGCTACCATAGAATTCTTCGGGCCGCCGGCAGTACCGGGATACGGCGCCGCGGGTGGTTTTGCACTACGTCTCCTTGATAAAACGAACAACGATGATTACAGGGAGCTCGAAAAGGTGAATGACGATTTCATGGAGGCATTGAGCAAACGTAAGGAGCTGACAGGCTTATTTACCTTCTTCAGCGCCAATTACCCTCAGTATGAACTGGTGATAGACAACCAGGCCGCCATGCAGAAAGGCGTTTCAATTGGTAAAGCAATGGACAACCTTTCCATTTTGATAGGAAGTACCTACGAGCTCGGCTTTATCAGGTTCGGCACCTTCTCCAAAGTATTCGTACAGGCTGCTCCTGAATACAGGGCGCTGCCCGACGACCTTATGAAGCTGTACGTGAAGAACAACCGCGATGAGATGGTGCCTTATTCAGCTTTCATGTCCATCAAAAAGACGCATGGCCTGAATGAGATCACCAGGTATAACATGTACACCTCATCGGCCATCAGGGGGGAACCTGCGGCTGGTTATAGTAGTGGTGAGGCGATCAAAGCGATCGAGGAAGTTGCTGCCAAAACATTGCCGCGTGGATATGGTATAGACTGGGAAGGCCTTTCAAAAGATGAGGTAGGCCGCGGAAACGAAGCGCTCTATATCTTCCTGGTGGTGTTGGCATTTGTTTACCTGATCCTCGCTGCGCAATATGAAAGTTTCCTGCTGCCGCTGGCGGTGATCCTCTCTCTCCCTGCGGGCGTTTTTGGCGCATTCATGCTGGTGAAGATCATGGGCTTGTCAAACGATATCTATGCCCAGGTGGGATTGGTTATGTTGGTTGGTTTGCTGGGTAAGAACGCCGTACTGATCGTGGAATTTGCCGTGCAGAAACACCGCTCCGGCGCCACGGTGCTCGAGGCTGCTATTGAAGGCGCCAAAACGCGTTTCCGCCCGATATTAATGACATCCCTTGCGTTTATTGCAGGCTTGGTGCCGCTGGTCTTCGCTACGGGCCCGGGCGCTATTGGTAACCGTACCATTGGTGCTGCATCCGCAGGTGGTATGTTGATCGGAACTGTTTTCGGGGTGATCATCATTCCGGGCTTGTATTACCTGTTCGGCGTCATCGCTGCAAAACGGAAGCTCATTAGAGATGAAGACGAAAATCCGTTAACTGAAGAAATTGATCACAATGTTTAGAAGAAGTATCTATAAATACATGGGGCTCGCCTGCATCCCCTTTATCTATGCGGCGTGTAGCGTGCCTGCGCTGGTAGAAAAAACAGAGAACAAAGCGGTGCCTGCGAGTTATAACAACTCGCAGGACAGCACCAATACGGCAAGTGTGAAATGGAAGGAGTATTTTACAGATCCTTACCTGGCAGCACTGATCGATACGGCCTTAAAGAACAACCAGGAGCTGAACATCACTTTACAGGAAATAGAGATCGCAAGGAACGAAGTGAGAGCGAGGAAAGGAGAGTACCTGCCTTTTGTTGGTGTAAAAGGATCTGCCGGCCTTGAAAAGGTAGGCAGGTATACCAGCCAGGGTGCGGGCGATGCTACTACCGAGATCAAACCGGGAAAAGAGATACCGGATCCCTTACCAGACTTCCTGGTCGGGGTGTATGCTAACTGGGAAGTGGATATCTGGAATAAGCTGCACAATGCCAAGAAAGCCGCTGTTACCCGGTACCTGTCTACTGTAGAAGGAAGGAATTTCCTGGTGACCAACCTGATCGCTGAGATTGCCAATTCTTATTACGAACTGCTGGCGCTCGACAACCAGCTGGATATCGTAAAGCAGAACATCGAGATCCAGAGTGATGCCCTGGAAATAGTGAAGCAGCAGAAAGAAGCGGCACGGACTACCGAACTGGCGGTAAAGAAGTTTGAAGCGGAAGTGCTCAATACAAAGAGCCTTCAGTTCAGCATTCAGCAGCAGATCACAGAAACAGAGAATAAGATCAACTTCCTGACCGGCAGGTATCCGCAGCCCATTCAAAGGAATGCGCAGGCTTTCAGCAGCGCGGTGCCAGCATCTATTCACGCTGGTATTCCGTCTCAGTTATTAGCTAACCGTCCTGATATTAAACAGGCCGAGCTGGACCTGGCGGCGGCCCGTCTGGATATTAAGGTGGCCAGGGCGCAGTTCTATCCATCTCTGGGTATTTCGGCCTCTTTTGGCTACAATGCATTTAACCCGTCCTATCTGCTGAGAACGCCGGAGTCTATGCTGTATTCCATAGCGGGAGACCTGGTGGCGCCATTGGTCAATAAGAATGCGATCAAAGCCACCTATTATAACGCTAACGCAAAGCAGATCCAGGCCGTGTATAATTATGAGCGTACTATCCTGAACGCTTATATTGAAGTGGCCAATCAATTGTCAAAGATCAATAACCTGCAAAGCAGCTATGATCTGAAAACAAAAGAGGTGGATGCATTGGTGCTGTCTATCACCATTTCAAACGACCTTTTCAAATCAGCAAGGGCCGACTATATGGAAGTACTGCTGACCCAACGTGATGCACTGGAGTCGAAGTTTGAGCTGATCGAAACTAAAAAAGCGCAGATGAATGCCATGGTGAACATCTACCAGGCACTGGGCGGCGGATGGAAATAAGTTTTTGGGTCCTATAGATCTGATATAGATGTATCTTATAGCCGGTTTTTTTGCCGGCTATATTTTTTAATTTTGAAGACGATGGAACCGAAAGCAATCTTAAAAGCGCATATCGCCAAAACCGCCTCATTAAGCGATGAGGAGTTTGAGTATTTCTTCTCCCATTTCCAGCCACATTCCTTCAAAAAGGGTCAGGTGGTGATCAGGGAAGGAGATAAGGTAGACTGTGAATATTTTGTGCTTTCGGGCTGTCTCAAATCATTCTACATTAATGACGAGGTTAAAATGCACATCCTGCAGTTTGCCATGGCCACCTGGTGGACTTCTGACTTTAATGCACTGTATACACAAACCAGGGCCACTATCAATGTAGACTGTATTACCGATGCCGATGTGCTTAGCCTGAGTAATGCCGATCGTGAAAAGCTTTGCAGTGAGATCCACCAGGTAGAGCATTTTTTTCGCTGGCGTACCAACAGAGGTTATGTAGCTTCACAAAAAAGGCTTTTGTCTTTAATGAACAATGATGCTAAAACGCGCTATGAAGAATTGATGAAGCTTTATCCCCAATTGTACGAGCTGGTACCCAAACACCTGATTGCCTCCTATCTGGGCGTTTCAAGGGAGACATTAAGCCGTTTGTATAACGCCCACAGCAAAAAGTGATCTACGTCACGTAATCACTCCCCGATTCTGTCCGTCCTTTGTGTCGTAATTATAAACAATAAAAACACCAAAGGATATGAAAAAGCAACAATTTAACATCGTAGTTTCCCAGAGCAACATTGACTGGGTTGGCCGGAAAGTAACCGGTGCACATGACGGCACTATCGCCATTAAACAAGGTACGCTTACGCTGGATGAAGGCAAACTGGCCGCCGGCAGCTTTGTGATCGATACTACGTCCATTAAGATCCTGGATGTAACAGACCCCGCTACCAACGCCCAATTTGCAGGCCACCTGGCTTCAGACGATTTCTTCGCTATTGACCGCTACCCCGAAGCTACATTTGAGATCAGCAGGGTCAATGGCAACCACGTTGAAGGTAACCTGACTATCAAAGGTATTACCCAGCCCGTTAGCTTTGATGCCAATGTGAGCGTTGCGGGTGATACGCTTAACGCCTCCGGTAAGATCGTAATAGACCGTACCAAATATGGTATCAAATTCCGCTCAGGCAATTTCTTTAAAGACCTGGGAGATACCCTTATCTACAATGATTTTGATCTGAATGTAACCATCACCGCCAGGGCCGCTGCTGAGCCGTCTTTGGCATAAAACCTAACACTATGCCGTACGTAAAAATTGAAGTGACCCGTGAAGGCGTCACCCGCGAACAGAAACAGCAACTGATAAAAGGTGTGACAGATGTGATCACCAATGTGCTGAATAAAGATCCTCACCTCACACATGTTGTCATACAGGAAATAGCGCTGGATGACTGGGGATATGCAGGTGAACAGACATCTGTTTTACGCGAAAAAGGAATAACTGCTGATAAAAAATAAAAATATTGATACATGAAAAAGCAAACTATCATAGTAACCGGCGCCTCCTCCGGGATTGGTAAAGGAGTAGCACAGTACTTCCTGGAAAAAGGAGATAATGTAGTGATCAATTCCACCACACCGGAAAAACTGGAGCAAACATACCGCGAGCTGGGCGCTGGCCCCAACCTGGCCATGGTGGCAGGCGACGTAAGCGATAAACATACCGGCGAACAGCTGGTAGCCACTGCTGTTGAAAAGTTCGGTTCTGCAGACGTACTGGTGAACAATGCTGGTATATTTGAGACCAAACCTTTCCTGGAAGTAGATGAAACCTACCTGGACCGTTTCCTGGATACCAACCTGAAGGGTACTTATTTTACCACCCAGGCTGTTATTCCGCAGATGCTGAAACAGCATGATGGAGTGGTGATCAATATCGGCACCCCATTGGTAAGCCATGCCCTGGGCGGCGTGCCTGCTACCGCGCCGATCTCCAGCAAGGGAGCCATTCACTCATTAACCTTACAGCTGGCCGCCGAGTTCGGTAAGCAGAACATCCGCGTGAATACGATTGCCTCCGGAACGATCCGTACACCCATGCATGGTGATGAAGTAGATAAGATGGCGGGCCTCCAGCTGGTGAACCGGGTAGGGGAGATAGAGGATATTGTGCAGATGGTATATACGGTTGCGAAGAGTAACTTTATAACGGGTGCTATTATCAATGTAGATGGTGGTTCAGGGGCAGGACATAATCTCAATTAAAAATAATCAGGGCTGACGAGAAAGTACGAATGGTGATACTATTTTAACAAAAACGGCCGAAGCATACCGAAAGCATAGAGAGCACATAGAGAAAGCATATAGAAAGCATGGAGAAGACTGTTAAAATAGTATAATACCATTCACTTTTGGTCAGCCTTTTAAACCTTATAACATGGAAACGCAACAAACAGCTTCCTTAGCGATCTCACAGGCTTTGGAGGACTATTATTTCAAGGGCATCTATGAAGGCGACCTTCATGCGCTGAATAATATCTATCAGCCAGGCATCCTGCTTTTCGGCGATGTAAAGGGTGTGCCATATGCAAAAACACTTGACCAATACCTGGATGGTGTAAAGAACCGCCAAAGCCCGAGAGACTCCGGAAAGCCTTTTAAAGGCGAAATTCTCAATATACGCGTCGTGAATTCCATTGCTGTCGCTGAGGTAAAAGTAAAGATGTACGACTTCCTCTACCACGAGTTCCTGTCTTTCCACAAGATAGATGGCCAGTGGCGCATCGTTAATAAAATGATCACAGATACGAACGTATAAACATTGCAATCATGTGGTATAATACAAGAGCAACGGCATTATTAGGCATCGATTATCCTATCCTGCAGGGTCCTTTCGGAGGCAATCTTTCCTCAGTTGAACTGGTTTCCACGGTATCCAATGCCGGTGGGCTGGGTGGCTATGGAGCGTATACCTTAAGCCCGCAGGAAATTTACGAGGTGGATAAACAGATCAGGGCCGCCACTGATAAGCCCTATAATCTGAACCTGTGGGTATCTGATACTGATGCACCGGATGGCATGGTGAGCGATGAGCAGTATGAGCAGGCCCGGAAAACCTTTCAGCCGTATTTTGATGAGCTGGGCATACCGGTGCCTGAGAAACCAGCTCCGTTTAAGTCCAGGTTCGAGAATCAGCTGCAGGTGGTGCTGGATATCCGCCCTAAGGTTTTCAGCTTTATGTTTGGGCTGTTGCCGGATGATGTGATGGACCAGCTGCGCAAGCTTGGGATCACCACCGTTGGTGCGGCCACTACGTTGGATGAAGCCATCGCCCTGGAAAAAACAGGTGTAGACCTGATTATTGCCTCCGGTTTTGAAGCGGGTGGTCACCGGCCTTCTTTCCTGGCCTCTGCAGAGGCGTCTGTCACTGGCACCTTTGTATTATTGCAGCTGATCAGGGAAAAAGTAAGGACCCCGGTTATTGCAGCAGGGGGCATTGCAAACGGCAGGGGAATAACGGCCGCACTAACATTGGGAGCGGAGGCCGTTCAGGTAGGTACAGCCTTCCTGGCTACGGATGAATCAAATGCCCTGCCTGTTCACCGGCAAATGTTGTTCTCCGATGCGGCGAAATACACAACTTTATCCAGGGTATTTACGGGCAGGCTGGGACGTGGCCTCACGAGTAGAATAGCCCGGGACCTGGTAGCAAAAGAAAAACAGATCCTGCCCTTCCCTTTACAAACTACTTTCATGTCTTCCCTCAGAAAAGCCGCGCTGGAACAGGAGAAATGGGATATGATATTGTTCTGGGGCGGACAGATAGCTCCCGTACTTAAACACCGCAGCGCTAAGCGATTGATGGAATCACTGATCGAAGAAACGACAGCCGGTTTCAATAGTTTAAGATCTTAATGGCATTTGTTCCGACGGAGCTTTCAAATCTGCGGGTTTAATATTATATTGGAAATATCCATTAAGTTTTAACACTACAACTGTTCAGTATGAAAAATAGCCTTACCTGCTTAGTAATCGTATTCGGTTTGCTTATTTCCTGCCAGGCTCCTGAAAAGAAAGCTGACCGTCTTGCAAAAGCTTCCCGGAAAAATGTCAACGGCTGGGCATATATTCATCTTGAGGGCGCCCCGGCCGATCTTGGCTACCAACATGGATATCTGATGGCAGAAGAAATAGATACGGCCCTGCAGATGATGGGCTATTTTCTTGTGCATTCAACAAAACGGGACTGGAATTTTTACAGGAACGCGGCGCAGCAATTCTTCTGGAATAAGCTGGATAAGGAATACCAGGATGAGATAAAAGGGATTGCTGAGGGGCTGCAGGCCAAAGGAAAGCACTATGATTCAATTGACATCGCAGCACTTAATGGCTGGATTGAACTGGCCTGGTATTATGTGCCAGTGTTGGATAACCAGCGTCTGGCGGGAAGCGGCGATAATAAAGCGCCTGGTAATTGCAGCGCATTTATCGCCACCGGCAGCTTTACAAAAGACGGGAAAATTGTGATCGGGCATAATAACTGGGTAGACTATATGGTAGGGGAACGATGGAATGTGGTGGCTGATATTGTTCCTGAAAAAGGCAGTCACATACTAATGGACTGTTTTCCGGGGTTTATTCATAGCGGGGACGACTTCTTTATCACCGACAAAGGGATGCTTATTACTGAAACAACTATTACCGGCTTCCAGGGTTTTGACTCTACCAAAACGCCGGAATTTATGCGTGCAAGAAAAGCGGCTCAATACAGCAACAGTATTGACGACGTGATCAGGATACTGACTACGGATAATAATGGCGCTTATGCAAATGATTGGCTGATCGGCGACACCAAGACAAACGAAGTGGCTAAGCTGGAATTAGGCTTAGAGAATCACAAAGTATGGCGCTCAAAAGATACCGCCATGGCAGGCTCCAATTTTCCCAGTGATGAGAAACTGATCATGGAGGAAACGAATTTTAATGTAAAGGATACCAGCTATTCTGCCAACAGCCGTAAGCTTCGTTTTGAGAAGCTGTTAGCGGATATGAAAGGAAAGATCGACATAGAAACAGGAAAAACAATGGAAGGTGATCATCATGATGCCGTGCAGAACCTTAGCCGGAAGAACCGCTGTGTGATCTGTGGGCATATTGATGAAGATGCGCATGGCACACCGGAATTTTCCTGGGGGCCGTATTATCCCGCAGGGGCGGTGCAGGGAAAAGTTACCACCGCCGAACTAGCAAAGGACATGAAATTCTGGGCGCATATGGGCCATCCCTGCGGCGAAACTTTTGTTGCCGCAACATTTTTTAAACAACATCCTGAATATGCCTGGCAGTCAAAATACCTGCGTGATATGATTGCTTATCCATGGACCTTGTTTGAAGCGGGCAAGTAATAGCAATATAAACGTCATTGCACGCCTTTTAGCTGCTTAAGCGCTTTCCTGGCATGCTCTCCGGCAATACTGCCGGGATCGAGGGCTATGGCCCTATTATAGTATTCGATCGCTTTATCTGCTTGATTAGCCTTCTCGTAAGCTTCTGCAAGGCTATCCCATGCATTGGCTGAAGCAGGGTAAAGCCGGGTATTTAACTGGAAAACCCAGATAGCATTATCCAGCTGATTGGCATTGATGAGATGGTAACCGGCCTGGTTGAACTGGCTTTCCAGATCCAGGTAACGGTATCTTGGATCTTTTACAATTCTTTGGGCCTCTGCTTCCACCTGATCCTTTTTACCGGCCAGGAATAATTCCCGCATGTAATCCATCGGGTCCAAAACCGCATGCTCATCTGAAAAATTAAGGCAGGCATCCAGCACGGGATCTTTATTGGTTTTGTAATCATTAAAGCTCATATCTACTGCCAGTTGTGGGGCTAGCCAGGAGGCGTTTTCCCAGGGGGCTTTATCCTGCCACCAGGCAAAGGAGAGGTAAACGGGCGTTTTAGTTTTGGGTAGTTCTACCCGGCGGTTGTCGCCATAAAAGTTGATATTTTCTCCGGTAGGCTCACCCACAAATAATGTGTTGGTATAGTTACTGAGCTGATTTACCAGGTTCTGGCAGGCAGAAAAAGTTCTCCGGCCAATGATCACAAATAATTTCCCCGGCTGGTTGATCTTTTTGCTTTCTATGATGCCGGTGATAATCGGTTTATTCTTGTAGTTGTTACCACCACCGTTAAGACGTACATCCAGCACCAGGCGCTCCACATCATGCTGATCTATAAATTCAAACACCTTCTTATAAAAAACGGGGATTGCTTCCTGTGGATCATCTTGTATCTGGCTATGCCGCACGTATACTGTTTTAGTAGCAGGCAGATATTCATAGTAATAGATCTTATCCAGGTTTTTTAGATAATAGGGGGTAGTACTGGTATCACGCACCGTTAACCAATCTGTATTGCCTTTTATAAACCCATAGACCCGCGGCGGAGCGAATGTATCGAGGGTGGCCACCGTTTGTTCAAATGATTTACCATCTTTCTCAAAAGTATAGGTAAGATTTTTTTTCAGTGCTTTGGTTACATGCTGCGCATGCAAGGCTTCAGGATTGCCCAGGTAATCAAGTCCGTATGCTTTAAAGAACTGTTCGTTCTCAGCAGACACCAGGGGTTTAACAGCTTCCAGTGCCTGCATTACCGGAACGCCTTCCACCCTGACCAGCTTGGCGCCTAATATGGGCGCATAGTTTTTACTCACTCCTTCCACATAAACGCCATCACTGAACCAGTAGAAATTAATGGGAGCCGAATGATACCTGGATGGTGATTCCCGCCAGCGAAGGGCCGTATGTCCGTATTTTAACAAGGCCACCATGCGAACCAGGCCCGCTGCACGTTCATGTTCCTGCATGGAAGGCATGGCGTTGTACAATTTATCTACTTCCGCATCAAATTGCGCTGCGGTTATTTTATGAAAGAGGAATGGGTAATCTTTGTGAATGGTTTGTTGCAGAAAGCGCAGATCGGATTGCCAGTCGGCAACAGTGATTTTTGTTTGTGCCTGCGTAAGGGCAAACAGGAACAGCAACGGTAAGAACAGATAATTTTTCATGAACGTATCTTGTGGCGGAGTAACTAGTGAGTTGACCTATACAAAGTACGAAATTCCGCTAAAATAAACATGGCCTGAGGATTCCTCCCCAGGCCATGACAGATACAATTAGCACAGCTGCTTAACCAATTGGTATGGTATGTTGCGCAGCTTCTTTACCCGGAATAAGCGGCAGGCTTACCTGCAATACGCCGTCCACATACTTGGCAGCAATGTTAGCTGCGTCAATGGATTCATTCAGGGTAAAGGTCCTTACAAAACCTCCGCGGCTATACTCCCTCCTGACCCATTCTGGGCGGGGGAAGCCTTCGGGCGGAACGTAGGACACGACCAGCTCATTACCCTTTACTTCCACATTGAAATTTTCCCGGATGCGGCCCGGGGCAAATACCAGCATTTCGTAACTGTTGTCCGTTCTGTAAATGTTTACAGCGGCTCTTTCCATTGAGCGGATAAACAGGTGCCGGTCCCTGTTTCCGTAGTTGCCTTTTGCGGCGCATGACTGATTGTAGTTCATGGTCTACTCTTTTAAAGTGAATAATAGTAGTACTATAGAGGTAGACGAATGAACCGGGAAAATATTTTGTCCACCCCGCTGCCAGGTGCGCCGGGGCCTTTTCTATCAGAAACATTCTATATAGGCCAGGGGAATCTCCACCCTGGTGCCGGTAGCCTGCCCGTTTTCATTTTCCATATCGGTGATCCTGATGGGGGCGGAGAGGCCGTTCTCTTTGTTGAATAATTCGATCCGCTTGATGGTGATCTCCATACCATGCGATCTGCGATGGGAACCTGATTTTTCCTTTATCCGGCGGGCTGCCGCCCTTCCAATGCCATTGTCTTCAATGATGCAGTGGAGACAAGCGGCATTTTTAATGATCTCTACTTTCAGCTTGCCTTCCTGTTTTTTGGGAAGCAGACCATGCAGAATGGCGTTTTCCACAAAAGGTTGAATGATCAGGGGAGGCACTTCCGCAATGTCAGGATCTGCGCCGTTTACCTGGATGTCAAATTTAAAACGATGCTCAAAGCGTATCTGTTCCAGTTGAATGTAGAGCATGGCTACTTCCAGTTCATCTCCCAATGTTATTTTCTTTTGCCGGGAATGGTCAAGGATCAGCCGGATCAGTTTCGAGAATTTGCTGATATACTGGGTGGATTGCGCTATGTTGTTACTATTAACGAAAGAATTGATCGTATTGAGCGAGTTGAAAATAAAATGGGGGTTCATTTGTGTGCGTAGTGCACTGTTCTCCAGTTCATTCAGTTTTATTTCATAGTCGCTCCTTAAGCGGGCTTCTTTACTCACACGCCAGATCCGGCGCCTGTAAAGCAGGTATACCAGCAGCAGAAAGAAGGATACTATCAGCAACCTGAACCACCAGTTTGTCCAGAATGCTTTGCGGATGGTTATTTTGAGCGGATGCTGTGCTGTATACCAGTCTTTTCCGTTGATAGACGCTTCGGCTATAAATGAGTAGTTGCCGGGTTTCAGGTTGGTATACCGTGCAATTCTCTGCTGCCCCGCGTAAACGTAGGCGGAATCAAAAGCGCTCAATTTATACCGGTACTGCACGGATGGGCCTAATTGAAAATTTACAGCCAGGTAGGAAATGGATAGGTTGTTCTGGTAGTATTCCAGCCTGTAAGCGCTTTTTTGAAGCGTGCTGATAGTGGTATCTTTTGATCCAAGTGAGGTAATGAACACCGGTAAAGGGCTTGCTTTACTGTTTATCTCCCGCGGGTAGAAATGATTAAAGCCGGCGGCGCTGCCGGCAAAAATTTCTCCATCAGTCGCCATGTAAAAGTTACACAGCCCATGATTGCTTTGTTCAAGGCCGTCACGGGCATCGAAGCTTTCTAATCGCCCGTTTAGGGGATCGTAGCGGGACAGCCCTATATTTCCGAGTATCCACATCTTGCCTGTCTGATCACAAAGCAGGTCCATGATATTGTCGCTCGGAAGACCAGCCTTGCTGTCTATTACCTTTTGCACCCTCAATGTACCGGGTGATAGGATGAACAGGCCGGAGGGGCTCCCGGCGTATATCATGCCCGTACTGTCCCTGGCCAGCGCCCTGATGCTGCGATCTGTATCTTTGACCGGTAGCTTGACGGCCAGCAGGCTGTCTTTCTGCCTGTTGTAGTAATACAGGCCGTCTGCCTGTCCCAGCCACCAGTTATCATGGCTGTCCGCCATGGCGTAATACGTGGCCTTGTCTGCAATGGCCTTCAGGCTGCGATGGTTAAAGTATGTCTGCATCTTTCGGGTCAGCGGATTAAAGTAGGCAAATCCGCCAAGGGTGCAGATAATGAAGTTGCCATGTTTGTCTGTAACGATGGCGTGTATGTCATTATTGGGAAGCGTGTGCGCGGCATCCTGCGAATTTCTCCGGTATTGTTTAAAAGTTCCGTCTGCCTGCAATAATCCCATACCCCCGCCAAAGGTGCCTGCCCATATCCTGTTGGCTTTGTCTGCAACAATGCTGCGGATCGTCTTATATTTTCGCTGGCCGCCTTCCCGATCATAATAAGAATAATAGGTGCTGATGCCAGTCCGTCTGTCAAGGCAGGCAAGATGACTGTTAGTGCCGATCCATAGTTTTTTATTGTTGTCCTGCCAGAACGTATTGAAACCGCCGTCATACTTTTGGCCCGCGCTGTTAATGAGATACTTTTTAAGCCGGAATTGGGCACTGTCGGATAAAGGAGTATATGAAATACCACGGGAATGCACGAACAGGGTGTTACTGCGGGTAACAAAGAGGCTTCTGCAATAGGTGGAGCTAATAGATGATGGATCTCCGGGATCGTGTGTGTGGTGGTAAGCTTTTCTCTTGTCCAGGTCAATAATATATACGCCGTAATAGCGGCAGGCGACTGCAAATCTGTTAGCGCCGATTGCCTGGATGGTGCCTGCATATCCGCCTATTGGTTTGCCATCGTCAACCGGCCAGTCATTGATATATGTTACTGCGCCTGAGCGAACGTTGATCAACGCGAGGCTATCTTTTGAGAAGCTTCCGGCCAGTATGGTAGTGTCATTTACCCTGGCGGCGGCCCAGCATTTTCCATAAGCAAATTCTTTTAAGGGCCGCTGTTGCGGGATATTTACCAGTACCAGCTTCTCTCTGAACCCGATCAGCCATTGGTTGTTCCCGAAATGTTCAAAGGCAAGCGGTGTTCCATACTGCTGTAACAGCGGCGAGAGCCCCGGGAGTTCTTTTAACTGCATCTGAGGGTCCAGCTGGTATAGATGGTCTGATGAAAGGAGGAGCAGCTGCCCGTCCGGACTGTTGCCAAAAAACAGTACACCGGCGCTGCTTGCAATACCCGGCCCGAATTGGAGAAAGCGGCTGTCGTTTTCCCTTTTATACTGAATACCCGCCGGTGTATAGATCCAGATAGTGCCCCGGGAATCGCAGTGTATGTTGATAATATTATTGCTGATCAGCCCAGAAGTGCCGGGCACACTATAGCTGCTTAGCTGGTAGCCGTCAAATACATTGATCCCTTCATCGCTTCCTATCCATACACGTCCCTGCCGGTCCTCTGTAAGTACCAGCCGGAGGTCGCTTAATAAGCCTCCGGCAGTGGTGAGGTGCCTGAAGGATAGCTCCTGTGCGGACAGCCGTAAGCCCCATGCCAGGATGAAGATCAGTATGGAATATAGGCGTAACAATTGTTTTAATAAAAGTAAAGGATACCTGACTTTTAAACAAAAACGGGAGGCCTTATCCGTTAACTCAAATGGCCCATTCGTTAAGTCAAAGAGCCGCATGAGGGTAAATGTGTGACCTTAGATCAAAGCCTATGCATGCGGAGGTTTCTTAACATTATCAGTGGTTTGTTGCTCTGCCCGGGGATGGCGCTGGCGGCAGCCCATCCGCCTGGCTGGAAAACTGATCCCTGGAAGCAGGTAAGGCAGCAAAAACAAGGCGTTATTACTGTGTTATGGGATGAAATAGAGCCTTTTATCTATCGTGACAAAGATGGAGCATTGGTAGGCATTGAGTATGAGCTGATGGAAGGGTTCCGGGGCTTTATGGAACGGCAGTATGGTGTGCGGCTAAAGATCAACTGGGTGAACGCGAATGGATTTGAGAACATTTACCCACAGATCAGCCGTTCAGATGCCAGTGGTTTATTCGCCCTGTCTTACTATTCAATTACTGCCGAAAGGAAAAAAGAGGTGAAATTCTCACCGCCTTACATGCCAGACCTGAATGTACTGGTAACTAACAGCAGTGTGCCCGCTTTTGAATCAGGCCCGCAGCTGATAGACAAGCTAAGAACAATGAATGGCTATACGATGGGAGGGACTACCATGGAGCAGGACCTGTTGCTGTTAAAAGAACGGTATTTCCCTGCACTGCCTGTAGATCATGCTCCTGTTAATGACTATGAAGTATTGAAGCATATTGCTGCAGATCCGGTTGGCATTGGCTATGTACCGGTTTCCATCTATGTCGTGGCATTGCAGCGCGGTATTAAAGTAAAACGGCAACGCCTGTTCGATATCAGGAGAGAAGGGTTTGCAGCGATATATCCTAAGAAAAGCGATTGGGATGAGCCAATAGACCGGTATTTTAACAGCGCTGAAGCGAGAACGGGGGTTTCTGCGCTTATCAGAAAATATCTTGGTGAAGAAGTAGCCGGTATTATTCTCAATGTTTCGGCAAAGGATACTTTGGGCAGGGGTAAGGGTGATATAGAGCTGCTAACGAAAGAACGCGAGATCGTAACGCAGCGCCTGATAGATACGGCACTGGTAGTAGAGCGGCAACGGGTACTGCAACGATTGTTACTTGCTGCAGCTATTATAGTGTTAATGCTTGCAGCCTTGTTCTATAGCCGTTTTCGTACCCGTAAGAAGCTGGTGCAACAGCTGGCCCAGCGAAACCAGCTGATCGTTAAGCAGAATGAGCAGATAGAGCAAATGAACCAGCTGCTTAAATTGAAAGTGTTGCAGGGGCGGATGAACCCTCATTTTCTTTTCAATTCACTTAATTCGATCCAGTACTTTATAACAGCGGATAATAAGAAAGCATCCATTCAATATATCAATAAATTTTCCACATTTTTGAGGAAGATCATTCACTATGGTGATGAGCTTTCTATCAGTTCAAGGGATGAGGCCAGCCTGCTGGAAGAATATTTATGGCTGGAGCAAACGAGGTTCCCGGGCAGGTTTGATTATGTGATCACATTGCCCGAGCATGCACAGCAGGCTCCCATCCTTCCATTGATAGTACATAGCCTCGTGGAAGATGCCATATATAAAGGCGTACTGCATATAAAAGATAACAGGATAGGAAAAATAACCATTGACTTTAATTTGCAGGCAGATGGGCTGTGGGTGGAAGTGACTGACAATGGCATCAGTCGCGAAAGTGCAGATCAGCTTGAGAAAGTAAAAGGGATAAGCTCCGGGGAAGAAAGTGTATTGTCCAGGCGTATACGCTTATTTAACCGCCAGGGCAGCAGGAAGATCAATCTTCAGCGTGCCACAGGCAGGGGCCTGAACGAAGAAGTATTCAACCGGGTCAGCTTGTACGTTCCACAACCATTATTTGACGGGCCATTTTCGTAACTTACTTGCACCAGGAAAATCAGTTTAATGACCTATAAAGCATTGATCGTAGAAGATGAAGTGCTCAGCAGGGACTTCCTCAAAAACCTGCTGGCAGAATTCTGTCCCCATATAACGGTGACCGGCACGGCTGGTAATGTAGAAGAAGCGGTGGCGTTCATAAATACCCACCTGCCCGATATCGTTTTTATGGATATTGAGATGCAGTCAGGTACCGGTTTTGATGTTTTGCTAAAGGTGGCTCAGCGTAATTTCCGGGTTATCTTCACTACGGCATACGATCACTATGCAATAAAAGCGATCAGGTTCAGTGCAGTTGATTACCTGTTAAAACCGATCAACCTTGAAGAGCTGCAGCAGGCAGTAGCCACCGCCATAGAAAGCCTGCGGCAAAAAGATGCGGACAACAAGCTGGAATTGTTAATGAAAAATCTGCAACGCCCGGAAGGAGAGGATTTTTCCATCAGTTTGTCTACTTCCGAGGGGATTGAATTTATACAGTTGAGTAATATTACCCGTCTTGAAGCTAATGGCCCTTACACTACCTTCTTCATAAAAGATAACCGCAAGATCATGGTCAGCAGACATCTGAAAGAATACGAAATGCTGCTTACCGGTCACGGCTTTTTCCGTATCCACAACTCCCATATTATTAATTTGAAAGAGGTGAAGAAAATGATCAAAACCGATGGCGGTTATGTGATCATGAGCGATGAATCGATGATCGCAATCTCCCCTAAGAAAAAGGAAGAATTCATGCAATTGATGTCAAGAAGGCTTGTATAACATATTCCCTATTGCCCCTTTTCGTTAACCCAGGTCCCGTATTCATTAAAGCAGGTGTTTACAAGGCTTTCGGCCGCCGCATATTTGCGGGCATAAAAACCTCAAAAAATTGAATATTATGAAAACTTTACTCAAGAACACCTGTATTATTCTCGGATTGAGCGGTACCCTTTTAACGGCATGTGAAAAGCCGGATGACTTTGTTGACAAAGGATTTGACGTGGACCTTTTTGCCCAGAAGCTGAAAGAAAGCTTTGAAGGTAAAACGGTAGGTTACGGATTTGCTATTGGTAAAGATGGAAAGATCGCAAGACATGGCAGCGGCGGCCTGGCAAGACGGGGCATTGATCAGCCGGAAATTGACTACCTGGTTACCACCCGCCAGGGTATAGGCAGCTGTTCAAAAACAATTACCGCGCTGGCGGTATTGAAAGCCCTGGAAGATAAGGGCCTGAACGAGAATGCGCTTCTCTGGGAATTGTTGCCTCCTTCATGGAATATTCCAGCGGCAAACAGGAAGATCACGGTGGGCCAGCTCTTAGCGCACAAGGCAGGATTGACCCATTTCGGCTTCACCTATGCAGCGTTGCGGACGTGTATGCAAACCCCGACCACTGGTTTCGGAGATGATCAGGCCTTTTATGATTACGACAATGTGAACTTCCTGATGTGCCGCGTGCTGCTGCCCTGCATCGTAAAGGGGAAAGCCGCATTTGAAGGCCAAACGGATATAGCAACAGATGAAGCAGTTTCCCAGTTCTATCGCAGTTACGTGCGTGAGCAGATCTTTAAAGCTGCTGGACTGCCCGATTATAACATGATAGACATAGGGCCCTGGAACAATTTAGGGCCGATTACCCCTAAATTTCCTGATCGTACCATGACCTTGTATTACAATTACTCCGAGCCGGTATGGCATGGTATAATGCGCTATACGCCGTACCTGGAAGCCGGTGCAGGCGGCTGGTACATGAATGCCCCGGAAGTGGCCCAGGTGATGCTTACTGCAGAAAAGAACAAATATGTGTCTGCGGCTATGTTAAAACGCATGAAGGATAAACTGATGGGTTTTGACGGAGTTATTGCAGGCGCTCATGGCAGTTACGTGTGGAAGAACGGAGCATGGAGCGACGCCGAGGACAGAGGGATCTTCACGGTGATCATGTACTTCCCGAACAATGTGCAGGTAGCATGGCATACTAATTCCCGTAAAACTACGATCGGCGATCCAATGAATGTGATCGCAAAGGCATATGACGGGTCATGGCGCTAATCGCCAGATGCAGAGAAGGCCGGTGTTACATGTAATGTAGCACCGGCCTTATTATATTTAAATGAGCGTGACTTATGGAACTGGTGTATATTTCACCTTCACCTCCGCAGGATATTTTTTGTCAACTATCCGTTTGCCAATAGCTATAAACGGCTCTTCCACCCATCTGTACAACACATAGCTAAGCAATAGATTGATTAGGATGAAAGCAACAAACGCAATCAGTACAATGAGGGGTTTACCTGCCGGTAATTTGGTGGAGTAGAAAAGTATGATCTGCAGCGTGAAACTATGTATAAGATACAAGGAGTATGATAAGTTGGCGCCCATGGTACCAGCCTTTCCTCCCAGCAGTCGCTTAAAGAAGATCAGGATGCGGTAGGCCCAGCCTGGCATGTTGTCTTTCAGCTCTTCGCTGAACATAAAGATCAGGATAGCGGCTAATATGCCGATGGTGAAAATATCCACCTTCAGGCAGATACAGATAAATGAGCAGAAGAATAAATGGAAATAACCGGCTTTATTGATCAGTACTTTGGCCATGATCATACCGGTTACAAAATAGATCAGCTGGTAGGTAACCAGTGTTGGCAGTCCCAGGTCAACGATACGGGCTTTTCTTACCAGGGAGGCATCTCCAAAAAGTTTGTACGATAATATATACAAAGCGCCTGCGATCAATACAATGAATGGCAGCTTTAAAAAGTTGCTTCGTTTAGTGTAAAAGAACAGCAGGTATAACAGCGGAAAGATAACATAGAATTGCACCTCGGGAGAAAGGCTCCATGCAGGCCCCAGTATGCTGGCGTTGATTACAGGAAAAAAGCCGTGCAGGAAAGTGAGGTGTAAAAACAGATCTTTAAAAGTGGGGCTCAGCGCAGGATCATAAGTCCATTTGAAGTGAGGCGTTTCGCCGGTAAAAAAGGTGACATTGGCATGAGCGAAATCCCTGGTAACAGGCAACAGGAAGAACGCTACCATGATAGCAATGAAATAGATGGGATACAACCTGAAGAAACGTCTCAGCCAGAATTTAATGAATGTTTCCCTTTTCTCGGGTAGCTCTTTCCTTTCACGCAGTGTATAATGGAAGGTCATCAGGAAGCCGGTGATGATCATAAACCCGCTAACGGCGGAAGAGTTATGATGCAACACTTTACCTAATATGGGAAGGGGAAAGACTTTGTCTGCTCCTATATAATAATAAAAGTGGCCCACTGCTACCCAAAGGGCCAATAGTATTCTTAATCCATTGAGGAAAGCGGTGTCAAATGTTGGCTGGTTTACTGAATTAGGTTTTTCCATTACTCCTGTACAAGGTTATTCAATTATTAAAGTTGGCGCATTCTTGCGGTTTTTGCTATTCCTAGAATAAGTAGATAAGTGTTCCTAAAACAAGTAAGTATGGTCAGAGCGTTGTAAGGCCTTTATTTAACGGTGTTTTAGGCTCATTTGTTTACATATCTGAGAAAAAAGCAATGTCGTAATATATGTTTTACCGGTCTGGTTTTTGCAAAGTGTGTGCCATTTGCTGGATGCTGAACCTGTTTCAAACTTTTCGCGGAATCATGTATTTTTACAAAAACCAATCTAATTAAAAAACCTGCAAGCCTTGAAGCACGATACTAAATTCTTGGACGGAATAAGACTTTGCCTGGCACTATGGGTAGCACTGGGGCACTTTTATAAATATATCGGCGGCGCTTCTTTTGCACAGCTCCCTTTCTTCATGAGGCCTTTTATGGATGCAACCCCGGCAGTAGATGGTTTTATGGTGATTACCGGCTTCCTGATGATGTATCACTATACATTGAGAGAAGATAAAGAATTACCCAGCGCTGCATCAACAGTCAATAAATTTTACCTGAGAAGGTTCTTCCGCCTGTTCCCCCTTTACTCATTGGCGATACTGGCTTCCTACCTGCTGTTCAGTGTTAACACCGGGTTCCTGTATGATAGTTATCAGCATCTTTCAGGGCATGCGCCCCGCTTCGATACTACATATGATCCCACCAAGTATCCTGATTTCTGGGATGTTTTCCTGCACCTTACTTTCCTGCATGGGTTTGTACCTGGCCGGAATGTGAGCTTGCTGGGGCCAGCCTGGAGCTTGTCGCTGGAGATGCAGTTCTATATTATCTTCCCGTTTCTGTTCCTCTTCTTTACAAAGAACCCGAAATTAAGAGTACCGTTGACGATCCTTGCTTCAGTGCTCCTGTATGTAGTGGCAGACAAGTTATTCGGTAACTGGGCGCAGCCCGGCAGGTTGGTTGATTTTGGAGCGCCTTCCCTGATCATTCATAAATTTCTTTATTTTATAGTGGGCATGTTACTGTCGCAGGTATTGCTGAAAAGGTTAAGCCCTTACTATCTCCTGTTCATACTTGTTATCAGCTTCCGGTTCATACCGCTTATTTCTTTTGCGGTGACATTGCTGATCACCATTTTTATGTTCACCCATGAGTTAAAGGAAAGGGTGCCTGCCTGGATGTATAATGCCCTCGAAGCCTGTAAAAAAATATTTTCCGGGAAAGTGGGTAAGTTCGGGGCAGATATTTCTTACTCGCTGTACCTGCTCCATATGCTCTTGCTACCGGCAATATTGCATTATACCATTGCATTGGGATTTGATAAGGTTACTACGGTGCTCATCGCGTTGATCCTTTTTGTTACGGTCAATTTTGTGCTGGGGTATGTTCTTTATAAAACATTGGAGAAACCATTTATACTGATGGGCAAACGGCTGCTGGATAAAAAGTATCCGCCGGAGTTGGTGCCGTCGATCAGGGCTTCACGGCTGGCAGAGTAATAAATAACTTAGGTATAATAAAAAAACCGGCTTATACAGCCGGTTTTTTTATTTACGTTACTTATGCATTAATGCTTAGCCCACCACAGCGGTGTCAATACTGCATCTGCACCACCAAGCAGCTGTACTGCCTGTTGATATCCTGCAGGATTGCTGTTGGCAAGGCTGCTGGGATATTTGATACGCTGCGGGAAGAAGCTGATATTGCTGCTCATGTAGTTGCTGCTGTTCAAAGCAGGCAGGTTAGGAAGCGGCCTTTCGATAGCAGGGTTCTCGTAGAACGGCAAACCCAGCCTGCGCTGATCGTTCCATGCTTCCAGCGGTAACCAGGGCACCTGAGCAATGAATTTTTGCGTGATGATCTTGGTCAGCAGATCGTTCTTTACGCTACCGCCTTTATATAATGTATTGGACGGATAAACGATGTTAGCTGTGCCGGGTGTGTTGTTATACGCATCTTTATACTTCATAGTATGTGCGGCAGGCGGTTCCGCAATGTGGGCCCAGGATACAGAGGTGCCTGCCCTGTTATAGCTCTGGGAGGCGAGATACGCACCCAGGTATTGGGTAACTCCCCAGTATTCAAAGCTGCTTTGTATACCCGCCTCGTAAGCTGCCTGTGCGGACATTGGAGAAGCCCAGCCCCTTACGCTCGCTTCTGCCAACAGGAAGTAGGTTTCCCAGGGTGCAAAGAAAACGCGCTGATTGGTGCTTTTCCTGAACTGTTGGCCCAGCCTGGGGTTGGTACCGATGTAGCTGTACAGGAAGTTTTTGGCGCCTTTGTCGCCCCAGTCGCCGGTAGTGGCAGCGTTCCAGGTGAAAGTGGCGTCTACATCTCCAAATCCATCCATGCTACGCTTAACGGTTCTGGCATCATTGGTGTAGCTTGGGTAAAAGGAGTAATTCGGGTTATTGAATTGACCTGGTATGATAAATGCTTTGTACGCACGCGGGTCAATTGAGTCCGGCAAGCCATCAAACCAGTAACCAGCAACAGGGTCGTTGGTCATGGTAGTGATGTGGTTGGAGAATTTCAGACCCAGCCAGTCAGCAGGCTTGATATAAGGACGAAGAGAGTCAGGAAGCTGGTCAGCAGAACGGATGCCACCTAAACCTATATACAGGTTATTGAGTGTGGCAGACAGCAGCTGTGAGTTCCACTCGCGGCTCATTACCCCTGAGAGGTCACTCCATCCGTCTTTCTCCTGTACCTTGAATGTATGATCTGTTTCAGTGATAAGCAGATTGGTGGCAGCAGCTGCTTCAAATTCTGCCTTGGCTTTGGCCGGGTCTACTTCAGACAAACGCATGGCCAGGCGTAAGCGCAGGGAGTTGCCATAACGTTTCCATTTATTGTAATCATAACCAAAGGCAGGATCGTACGCGCTCAGACCATTGGGATTGGCAACGTTCACATCCAGCGCAGACACGGCTTCTGTCAGCTCCTTCAGGATTGCATAATATACATCCTTGACACTGGAGAACTCCGGGTTTACTCCCTGAAAAGCTTCGATTGGAATAGGGCCGAAGTTATCGGATGCTTCGCTCATCAGGTAAGCGCGCCATATACGGGCTACCTGTAACAGGTTATTGGTATGAGGCTGTGCAGTACCGTTGGCTATTTTCTTTTGCGCCAGTTCTACTGCCAGGTTAACGCCGTTCAGCCAGCCGGATACCTGGTTGTAGTAGGCGGTTGTCCAACCGTCATCGTATCCGCCGCTGGATAAACCGCCCTGCCTGTGCTGGCGTCCGGCAGTTTTCCAGTATAATACGAATGAACGTTCGGCCACATCAGGGTTCATCTGTGCGCCTATAATGGAGCCGTTGATGGCATATTCTACTTCTGCCTGGCTTTCACTTGCAGACTTTGGATCTGTGCCGAGCTCGTCGAACTTTGAGCATGATTGTACAAGAATGGCTCCTGCAAACAATAAACATGCACTTTTTATGATACTTTTCATACGATTCTTTTTTCAGCAATTAGAAAGTAACGTTTAAGTTAAACAGGAAGGTGCGGAAAGTAGGCGCGCTTCCATTTTCAAAACCAACCGCATTGGTATTGGTGGCAAACACAGATTCCGGATCGATACCTTTAGCATGGCTGGAGATCATCCATACGTTATTGCAGGAGAAACCGATACTGGCACGCTGGATGGGAGTGCGGGCCAGCAGTTTAGCCGGAAGTGAGTAGCCCAACTGAACGTTTCTCAGACGCACGTTAGATGCGTCATACAGGTTGGCTTCTACAATACCCACGTTGTTGCGGCCGATAGCATTTACCCAGTACAGCGGAGGTGTTACGGCAGTGGTATTCTGGCTGTAGGTTTTTGAATTGGCATCGTACTTTACACCATCTACTACAAATTCGTTACGCTGGCCGTTTACAACGGTACCTTCCCAGGCGCCGCTTCTTTGCATGGAGTTGAGCGTACCGGAGAATATCTGTCCGCCGAAACGTGCATCCACCTGGAAGCCGAGAGAAATACCTTTATAAGAAAAAGTATTGGTCACTCCTAACAGACCGGTAGCTTGCTGGTTACCCAGTCTTACTTTATTACCTGTAGACAACGGTAAGCCTGCATCATCAACGATGATCTTTCCGAAATAAGGGCTGTTCGCATCTTCTACTCTCTGGTAGGCAGTACCCCATATTTCACCATACTTTTCACCGGCAGATCCATAGATCTGTACATCGTCAAAACCACCAAGAGGATATAAGGATATTCCGTCAGTGAGTTTTTTAACGGTGTTCTTGTTGGAAGAATAGTTTACGGTTACATCCCAGCTAAGGCTGCTGGGTTGATCCAGCACACGGCCGTTCAGCATGAGCTCATAACCTTTGTTTTCAATATCGCCGGCATTGATCTTTCTGGCCGTATAGCCGCTGAGCGGGTCCATCGGCAGATCTATCAACTGGTTAGTGGCATTGGATTTATACCAGGTCGCGTCCAGACCTACACGGTTGTTAAAGAATCTGATCTCAGCACCTATTTCAGTAGACTTTATCAGCTCATTTTTTACATTCTCATCGAACAGTACGCTCTTTCTTTTGATTACGGTGTTGCCGTTAGGGTCCTTTGAAACATCAAAGGTGTTATACAGCTGGTAGGCCCCCATGTCATTACCGGCCTGTGCGTAAGAACCACGTACCTTGCCGTAGGTGATCCATGCGGGAACCTGACCACCTAAACGGTCAATCATTTCAGTTACGATCAGTGAAGTGCTCACTGAAGGGTAGAAGAATGAGCGGTTCTCGGGCGACAGGGCAGATGACCAGTCGTTACGGAAAGTTGCGTCAACAAACCAGTAAGCGTCCCAATTCAGACCAACGGTACCATATATTGAATTGATCCTTTTCTCACTAAAGGTTTCTGTAATAGTAGGATTGTTTTTACTATTGTTAATAGCAAAGAGATTGGGTATCTGCAGTTCGCCGGCATTTCCTTCGAGACGGCTGTTCTTTTGCCGCATCAGGTTACCGCCTACAGAGGCAGATCCGCCTAACTTACCAAAGAGGTTATCCTTGTGGGCATTGATCAACGCACTGTAGTTAGTCTCGTTAAAAGTTTGTTTGCCGTTGCTGTAGCTGCCATTAGCAGGTGAAGGGCTGCCGGCATAACGTTTGGCTTCAAAGTTGGTGGTATAGATATCGGCACCAGCCCTTACTTCCGCATTCAACCAGGAGGTGAAGTCATATTTCAATGATCCGCTCATAATAAAGCGGTCCCTTGTGTCTTCATTCAGGTCATATTGCCGGCTCCAGTAAGGATTCACTTTCTGGCTGGAACCATACCACAGCATCTTGCCGTTATCCCTGGTGGCAGCGCTGAAGTCGCGGATGTTCAGGTTTACCGGAAGCATATATAAGGTATTGAACACGTTGCCGTCGTTATTACCGCCGTTCGGGCGATTGTTTGCCCTGGAGTTCACGTATTGGATCTTTGTGTCCGTAGTCCAGCGGTCGCCCTTGCCAAAACGAGACACCGCGCGGGCCGTCAGGTTTGTACGTTCCAGCTTGCTCCCCGGGATAATACCTTTATCGGTCAGGTGCGTAACAGAGGAGTAGATAGAAGTACCGTTACTTACCTGCTGTTGGAAAGAGACTGTATTTTTAAAATTCAGTCCTTTGTTCAGGTATGCGGGTGTGTTATCATATGCCTGCAGCTGTACCTGTTTGCCAGACCAGTCGGTTACTGTTTGTCCGCTGATCTGGGGGCCCCATGAATTTTCTGAATTGGGGTCAAATACGCCCTCAGTACCTTGTCCGAAAGAATTTTGTTTTTTCGGAGTAGTAAAGAGCTCTGAATAACCTATCTGGGAAGAATAAGTAATACCCAAACCGTTTTGTTTTTTACCGCTCTTGGTTGTGATCAGTATTACACCGTTACCACCGCGGGTGCCATACAGCGCTGCTGCGCTGGGGCCTTTCAATACAGACATGCTCTCAATATCATCGGGGTTGATGTCTTGCAGACCATTACCCATATCCCTGGAAGGATTCCAGTAGTCGTTGTTGATGGCGCCGGTGGTGTTATCAACAGGCACACCGTCTACCACGATCAGCGGCTGGTTGCTACCGGTAAGTGAATTGAAACCACGTAATACGATCTTGGAAGAACCTGCAGGGCCGTTACTGGAGCGTACCACCTGCAAACCGGCTACTTTACCGGTAAGCGCATTGGTAATGTTGGTTTCCCTGGAATTGGTCAGCGATTCTCCGCTTACTTCCTGCAGGGCATAGCCCAGTGATTTCTTTTCACGTTTAATACCCAACGCAGTTACAACCACCTCGCCCAGGTTTTTGTTGTCTACTGCCATGCGTGCATCTACGCTGGATTTACCGGATACTGGGATCTCCTGTGCTACAAATCCGATACCTGAAAGTACCAGTGTTGCATTGGGGTTAACTTGTAGCTTGAAATTACCGGCGCCATCTGATACGGTGCCATTGTTAGTTCCTTTTTCCAGAACAGTGATGCCGGGCAGGGGATTTCCTTCTGCGTCCCTCACAGTACCCGTGACGCCTCGTTTCTCCTGAGCTGATACCATCTGGTATGCAGATAAGAACAGGCATAAAAAGATCAGTAATCTTTTCATAGATTGTTGTTTACGATTGAGAGTGAATAAATGGCAGCTAATGCTGTAGAATAATGATAGAAAAAGTGATTCCCCGGCGGAAGCTAAAAACGTGGCTTAGCCCCACCAGTGTTGGTTGACTACAAAATCTGTCCCTGTGTTTGTTTCTCTTGGTTTAGTTTAAATGATAACGTGCTTAAAATTTAAAGACGTGTTTAAATCATAGTGAAACTTTTGCGCATATTAGGTTGAAAAAATTTTGCCCAATATATACAGCATAAAACGATTTAGCAAATTATCATTGATGAAAGGAAGGCCCATGGCCACTAAATGCAACATTAGTGTTATCCCGGTTCGATAGCAACCGATTGAAATATTAGAATGGGATTAGAACGTGAGGAGAAAATGAGGTAAACAAGATAAGAAAAAGAGGACGTGGAAAACTTTCCTGTCCTCTCCGGTTTATATAAAGGTCTTTAGCAAAAGCATGCTATCCCGAGGTTTCTTTCTGCACCCGCACTGCCAACAGTAGAATACTGATCCCGCTTCCACCAGTCAAGCCCACCTATCAGTTCTTTTACACGAAAACCCAACTGCGCCAGCTTAAGCGCACCCTTGGTAGAAGCATTGCAGCCAATACCGTCGCAATAGGTCACATATAACATGCTTTTGTCAAGGTGTGCGGTAGTGGCGGCATCCATGGTGCGGTGCGGAAAGCTGATCGCACCCGGTATATGTTCCTGCTCATATCCGGCCGTGCTCCTGGCGTCTACCACTACGATCTGCTCTCCCTTGCTCAAAGCATCAAACAGGTCAGCGGAGTCTATCTCATAAGCAAGCTTGTTTTCATAATGTTCAATTTGTACAGTCATAAGTAACATTTTTGATTGAAGTGATACGCAAAACTAAGCAAGAGCACCGTCCGGCGCCAACTCAAAGAATTCATGATCATCATCTAAAATTTTAATAGTTGTCCTAGAACGGAACCTGTAATTTTATAGCCTATGGAGATAAGGCAATTGAAACTGATAAAGGCGATAGTGGAAGAGGGCAGCATTACCAAAGCAATAGATAAGCTGCACCTCACGCAATCTGCATTAAGCCATCAGCTCAGGGAGGCAGAGTATCATCTCGGTACCCGGATCTTTCATCGTATCAATAAAAAAATGGTGCTTACAAAAGCAGGCGAGAAAGTATATGAGATGGCGAATGACATCCTGTCACGCATGTCAGACACAGAGTTACAGATAAAAAAGCTGATCTACGGAGAGGCAGGAGAGCTTCGACTGAGCACGGAATGTTATACCAGTTATCATTGGCTGCCTGCCCTGATGAAGCAGTTTCACCTCATCTATCCCAATGTTGCGCTCACCATCGTGATGGAAGCTACCCATCATCCGCTGCAAAAGCTATTGTCAGGCCAGCTGGATATTGCCATCACCAGCGACCCGGTGAAGGATGATAACATTGCATACACAGAACTGTTCCAGGACGAAATGGTGGCCGTTGTGCCGGATACCCATTCCTGGGCGGCTAAGAAATTTGTGGTGGCAGAAGATTTCGCGGAGCAGCACCTCATCATCCATTCCCTGCCCATGGAAACAGTCACGGTGCATCAGTTCCTGCTGGAGCCCGCAGGCGTTTCTCCTAAAAAGGTCATCGTGCTTCCGTTAACCGAAGCGTCTGTTGAAATGGTTAAGGCGGAAATGGGGATCATGGTAATGGCAAAATGGGCCTTGCAGCCTTACCTGAGAGATACTACGTTAAAGGCGATCAAGATCGGCCGGAACGGATTGAAAAGAACGCATTTTGCCGCCACATTAAGCAACAAACAATCTCCTGAATACCAGCATCGATTTATTGAATTCCTCCAGAAGGAGATCGTATTGGGTTAAAATGAGCGATGCCGGCTGCAATAGCGCCGGCATCCTGAATAACAAGTCTAATTTTAACGGCTAAGGTTGGGGAGGAGTGGTTTTAAAAGAAACTTTTTCCACTACAACGCCCAGCTTCTTTAATACAGATTGATCGGTCTTTACTTTTTTGTCACCAGTTACCTGGTCATATAGTTTCGGGTCGCCACTGTTAACCGCCTTAAATACCAGGGTTACGCCTTTGCCATCCATGGCGCCGCCTTCCCAGCTGTCTACCATACCGCTGTTCACCCATTCAAAGCCATTCAGCCTGAAGTTACGCCCGTTAACTTTAACGATCTTCTCCAGCGGGTCGCCCACCTTGATACCGAAGGGAGATTTCCATTTGGAATTTTCCCTGGTGAAAGTGATCACTTTACCTTTATCTCCGTCCAGGAAGAGTTCCATTTCATTATCCGTGTCGGGGAAAACGATGTAGCCCTGGCCGAGGTTATTCCCTTCCAGGTCATATACATCACGTGCAGCTACGTTGCCCTGCCCATATTTGGCTATCAGCTGGTCCTGGCTGGTAATGGGGAATATATTGCGTACATCCCAGTCGTAAGGGTCTTCTGCAGGAGCTGGCTGTGCCGGCGCGGCGGCAGGTGATGTAGCGGCCGTAGTGGTGGTGGTCGTAGCTGGCGCGGTGGGTGTTGCAGCCGGACTGGCACTTGTGCTGGCCGCATTGCCGGTAGCAGGCGTTGCGGCTGGAGCTGCTGCCTGAACAACCGGGGCCGTTGGCGTAGCGCCGATCTGGCCGGTCTTGGCAAGGGAGGCCTTTTCCTCTATCAGTTCTTTGGCCTCTCCCTTGAACTTGTTTACGGTATAAGTGGCCAGGGCGAAAGTGCTGTTACTCGGGAAATTCATGGAGCGCAGGTTGGCGATCAGCGTCTGGCGGTTACAGTCACTGTACTGGTACAGGTATTTCAAAGCTGCATCCAGGGCGGCAGGGTCCTTTTTCAGCTCCACCATGGTCTTGTCTACTTCCAGGCCACCTGCCCCGCTGCGCGACATCTGGTCTGTTATAAATACCAATATCGGATCATTCTTCAGCTGGAAGCGCTCTGCCGCCTTTTCGGAAAATTCATTGATCAGCGCATCTGTAAGCTTGGTTTGCGCCTGTAACGCTAGCGGTAAAATGAGCGCGGCCAGTATCAGGATCCTTTTTATCCTCAGTTTCATAATGTGATGGATTAAATAATAGATGAACGTAACTATGTATTAACGTTTCCGCAATTGCTAAATTATGCAATATTTCACCGCTGCAATATTTAATCTTTCGTATACCCGGCTTCCCGCTCCAGCGCCTCCAGGGCAGCGGCCAGGTATACAGCAGGAGCATTCCAGTTAATGGCGATCTCGTTGCTGGCATAGGAGCCGTCGTCATCTGCATAGGCGGTTTCCGGTTCTACAAATTCGTAGTAAACGCTGTCCTGCCTGCCCGGGTTGGGCCCGCCGGCCAGCAAGCCGGGAACCGGCTCGGCAATACCGTCCGCCACAGAGGGGCGGTGGTGCGGATGCATGGGTGAAAAACTGCCTATGCCAGTGATAAAGGAATAACCGGTGGCATTTCTACCGAGCAGGTAATCCAGGTTGGTCAATGCACCGGCAATATATTTTTTCTCTTTTGTCAGCAGGTAGGCGTTTATCAGCACAATCCCCTGGTTAGCAGCCACTGAATTGCTGCCCCATATAAAATCCCGCCGGTTTTGCCCCATTACGGTCCGGAAGGCGCTCTGCTGAACGTTTGGCAGCAGCCTGTCAGCAAACCGGATGAACCGCTTCCTTAAAGCGCTGATGTCAGTGGCTGGTACGGTGCTTAAAGCCCGCTCAAACCGCAGTAAGGTATAACAGCCTAAGAGGTGAACGCCCGACCAGGAAGGTATAGACAGGCTATCCGGCAGATAAGGCACCAGGACCGTATAATACTGACGCTCTCCGGTAGTGGCCAGCAGCTCGGCGCCTGCCCAGAAACGTTCATCCGTAAAGGTTTTGTCTCCATAGCCGCCGGTAGACACCTGGGGCTCATATTGCTGATTCATCCTGTTCTGGTTATATGCTACAGATGGATTACGATCGGCCCATTGCCAGGCGCGTACAGCGGCATGCAAACAAGAGTCAGACAGGCCGGGCAGCGCTTTGTTAAACCGTTTGTATACCCGGCTGGCCTGCGCCATTACTGCGGCAAAGTCCAGTGTGGCGGCAGTGCCTTTCTGTACCACATAGCGCGGCGCCTTTGTCACGCCGGGCATTACCATTCCGTCAAAAGCGGCGTTGGTGCATTTATTATAAACCCCTCCGTCAAAAGGATCCTGCATGCTGAGCATCCAGCGGAGATTGTACAATACTTCATCCAGCAGATCAGGAATCCTATTAACGCTTTCCGGTATATTGGTTTTCAGGGTATCAAAATAGGGGGCCAGATCTTCATAGGCAGATAATAAAGTGCCCATGGTGATGCCGGAGTTCACTACGTATTTGTTGTAGTCACCGGCATCGTACCATCCACCCGGACTGGCAATGCGGCTGCCTGCCGGCCGTTGGGGACTTGCCGCAGAAGGATGGATCAATACCGCTGTATCCGGGTGCCCGGCCGGTCTGGCCCATTTACCGGCATAAGCAATATCCAGCGGCATGGAAACACGTTGATAATAAAATCCTTTTATAAGCGCCGCAGCTGCGTCATGATGTACATGTGGCTTTACCTGGAAAGGGTAGGATAGCGGCAGGCCTGGTATCGCGATCACAAAACTGCCTTCCTGCCGCAAACCGCTGAAATCGATCACCTGCGTATGTACGGAAGAGTAGTCAGATGCCAGTGTATTCCCGGTACTTCCCCGGTAAACAGTATCCTGCCTGTTCAGCTTCAGGATATAAAAGCGCTGAGCCGGTGTGCCGGCGGGCACAATTACGATGGCAATTTTTGCTGCCTCCGGGTAATATCCCAGCTGATTAACACGTATAGGGCTTATTGCCTTTTGCGCCGCCGCAGGCAGCATAAGCATTAGCAGCAGGCAGGCAAGAGAGATGCGGATCTTTTCCATGTAATGAAGAAAACTTAATTAGATGGAGTAAGATAATAAATAATGAGGTCCCTTTACCGGTAGAATGCTTTGGCAGGTTCCAGCATCAACACCACTCCCTGGCCGCTGTCTTTTTCCATCCAGCTTTCCAGGAAAGTGGTCTTGTCAATTTTTACCAGTCCCTTTTCCGGGTCTGCGATCAGTATTTTACTGCGGGGATTATTGCTGGAATAGTTCTGGGGCGGGATCACCACAAAATGATTTTGTTGCCAGAGCACAATGCACGGAAGCGGCGTTTCATTGTCCAGCTGCTCAAACGTAACGGCCGCCGCCAGCGTTTTAAACCCCATTTTTTCTGCCGCTTTACGGAGCTTCAGTAAGGAGGTGCCTTTATGGGTGATGCGGGTTAACCTGTTCAGCAGCCCCGGAGCAAAATGTTTTCCATAATGTTGGGCGATCATGCGCAAACAGGTAGGGCCGCAATCCATTTCCGCCAGCTGCTTATATATTGGGAAGGCCATGATTGCTGGGTAGTTGCTGTAATTGTTTTTTCTGTATGGCGATCTGTGATTCGTAATACCTGCTCAGACAATGATAGATCACTAGTTCATGTTTGCGCTGGTTAGACAGCAGCATCCTGTTCAGGAACATATGGATGTAGCTTGACAGCTGATCATGAACGGGCAGACCTGCAGCCTGTAATGCGTTCACTGTCCGCATGGAGCGTAAGGTAAAAATAGCCGTCACTTCCTCTATGCTGTTCTCACTGTCTTGTTGCGGGTCCAGGAAGCTGACAAGCTGCCGCATATGTTCCCGGTGTTTATCGTTCAGCTGATTCTGTAAGCCTTTGTCTCCGCCAAATTCCTGGAAGAAGCTTTGCTGCATTCTTTTCAGCAAGGCAGCTTTGGTGTTCAGCGTATAGCCGGCATCCTGCAGCAGCATATCAATGCCCCTGGCTGCCAGCAGCCAGCGGTAATGCTCGCCTTCTTCGCCTTCCAGCAGATCTATGGTGTCCAGTACGGCTTCACTGTCGTAATAAAAGAGATCCTCGCTTAATTCCATGGTGGCTGCGCCATAACGTTCAATCTCCCGTTCGTAGGTATCTGTCTGTATCTTATATGCCAGCCCATTGTCCAGGTCCTCCTGCAGAACGGCGTATAATCTTTCCAGTACGGTTTTCCAGAATGCCTTATCGCTGGCATGATGAAACCTGATCCGGATATGGTGCTCCGGATCGGCATACCGTAAAAAGAACCATTTGTCGATAGTGCCTTCCTCTACCAGTTCCTTTGTCAGTGGCTTGATCACGGTTTTTAAGATCCTCTCCGCACTGCTGGTGCCACAGTATATTTTTACATACAGCCATTCGCTGCCTGTAACAAAACGTCTTTGGGGAAGCTGCGTTGCCCGGACAGGAACATTCAGCGTTTGCTGGGGCTTTATAGCGGCGCTCTTCAGCGGAATGATCACTTCGTTGGTATAACGGCCTTCGGTGCCTTCTACCCAGCATTGACCGTCTGTATGCAGGAACTCCTGCAATGCTACCCGTTCTTTTTTTATCAGTGTGGAGGCCAGAATGTGTAAGCATGCTTCACTTTCCATATCAATGAGCAGCTCATTATCTCCTTCTGCAATTACAAGATGGCGTGGTAACTGCAATTGTTCCCTTATTTTACGAAACAGGGGCGCGTGCTGGATGGCTGCGCCGTTCTTTTTGTCTTTTGCCATCAGCTCAGGGTAGTCTTTTTTTTGCAGCACCCAGGTGCATTTGCTGAGAACGATCTTTCCGTAGCGTACCCTTGGTAAAAAGGGTTCATTGCCCAGGTGATCCCAGTGCCAGCCAAGGCCGGTGTTCAGTTGCTGGAACTGGAGGTCGCACAGGAATTTATAAATGGGCAGGCCGCCGGCCCGGTAATTATGCGCGGTGCTTAAACGCGGGATTACCCGCTTGTTCAGCCTTTTTGAGCGGAGCACAACGGTATTGTCTGGCTGGATGCTCACCATCAGGTCTGCTACCGGTATCTGGTGTGCAGCATCTACGCTGCCGTTGCCCAGGTATACGATCTCATACTCCCTCAGCTGCGGGCGTAATAAGATGTTTCCGGCCCTGGCTTCAGGCAGGTGTATGATCTCAGCATAAATGTGATCAGGATGCGTTTGCGCTTCTTCTTCCAGGCAGGCTTTTACTTTTTCAGTGAGTGTAGTATCCCCGTGGCAGAACCTTCCCAGCAGGTTGGCTGCTGATGGACCGCCGCAGGTGCTTAATTCAAACAGGTAATTGCCTTCGTCGGCTGCCGCTGCGCTGCTGCTTAATATGCTGCCCATCAGGTACATGCTGTCGGGCAGTGCAGGGGTATCGCTTGTTTTCAGCTCGTCCAGGTCTTTATCTGTCAGCACAATTTCCTGCTGCTGCAACCGTAAGCATTCGTGCAGGCGTTTCAGCTGGAACTCATGCAGCTTGCTCCATGAGATGCTGTTATTCTCCTGGCCTTTTTGAACGAAGATATCATCTATCAGCGGCGTATTGTCCGCGTGGCCGCCACTGTTGCCGGCATATCCTATACCGGTTTCAGCATCCAGTGCGATGGCCAGCGGGATCTCCTGGTCCTCATAACGTTCCCGGAAAGCGCGGGAGAATTGCTGCAGGTCTCCGTTGTTATTGGTCCGCGTTAGTTTCCAGAGCGGAATGAGCTCCTGCTGTATGGAGTTGATCAGGGTATGGCTGATGGTATTATGCTGAGTGGCCAGAAAAAGGTCGGTCTGTACCAGGTCTTTACTGTTGGTGTCTGGCAGCAGCTCTTTTACCAGCGCATGTGTTTCCAGGTATTTATCTGTGCTGGCTGCGGGGTTTAATAGCAAGCTGCGGATATTCTTCAGGGTGGCGGTCAGCTCCCCGGAATGCTCCAGGGTATCCAGCTTTTGAATAAGGCTGTTGAAGAACTCGTCGCCCGTAACGGTAGGTTCCATCTCACTCACCAATATCTGGCTGTCGATCAGCTCCTGTATGAATTCCTTTGCTTCCTCCCCGGTGATCTCATCATCTACAATGCATTGATACAGGGTGTCTATAGTGGCGCCCCTGGAGGCGGTGGCAATGATCTTTTCAAGATATTCGGTACAGTTCACAGAAGTCAGGTCATAATGTCTGAACTTGTTTTTGATGGTATATGCGGCATACCGGTAGGTATTAGCCATCTGGTACAGCGAATTATTGGGAAAATAGATCAGCTGTTGTTGTATGGCCGGAATGCGGGTAAGCATAGCGGCTAATTCCGCCACATAGTTCATATCCAGCCGGCAGTGTTTTTTATGTGCTTCCATGGATGATAAGACCACCTTCGTAGCTTCATCAAAGCGGCCGGTGGCGCATCCGGCAAAAAGCCCGTATGGCGTGCAGCGGGTACACATGCGCAGCAGGTATCTGAACAGTGCAGATACCAGTTTGTTTACCTCTTTCTCATCAGTTAAGCGGCCATCCTGCCACTTCAGCAGCTCCCTGTACAATTCGGGGGAGGCAACGTAGATCGCTTCCAGCAGGTAAGGCTGGGAAAAAATGGTTTTGACCTTATCGTGTAGTTGCGGCCAGGATATATCGTTGAATTGATCCAGGAAGTTCAGTGGTAAAAGGGGAGTTCTGATCAGGTAAAAATCTTTGGCTGCTATCATGTCTCACGGGTTATTAAAAATGAAAATTAGCGTATTTGGATAATGGCATGCATCCCCTTAAACGGGGATATTTTTTGTTACCTGGCAGGCGGCGGTATACGTTTGTAAATGTAAAAAATCCCCTTTTTACATGAGGCGCCTTACCTGTATTTTTATTTACTTTTAAGAATTGTCAGGCATATAGCCGGAATGTAGAAACATTTATGGGGGACATCTTATATGAAGTACCGCTAGGCGGGGTACAGCATATTGGGCGTCCCTTATACTTTTTATATCACTCTTATTCTCAAATCTAAACTGTCCTCTATTATGAAAAAAGGAATGGAAAAAAAACTATCTCTTGGCAAAATTAAGATCGCTAAACTGAGTAACGCTGCACAGGATGCACAGAAACCTACCTACACTGGTTGCAGCCTGGCTTTAAAATGCATCCCGCCGACGGTATAACCTAAAAAAACTTTCATCATGAAAAAGCAACCCTTAAAAAGACTCAGCCTGGGCAAGATCAGAATTGCCCAACTCAGCCAGTCAACATCTGGAATGCCGCAAGGCGAAGTACTGGCTACCTTCATGACCACCTGTAGTGTGCTTTGCGCTACGAGACCATGCACTACGCCTCCTCCGCCCGATCAGTTCAGATAACACCGGGAAGCTTTATTAAAACCTGTAATCCAATGAAGAAGAAAACTTCAAAAAAATTGCAACTGGCCAAAGTTAAAATTGCCAGCCTCAGTAAATCAAAACAGCAAGCCCTTAACGGCGGCATGGCAACGTCCATTAAAATAGCCTGCCTCAGCCAGGGCGCGGAAATATGCAGCGAAGATTCCTGTATATTCTAAAAATTAAGCTATGAATAGGAAAGTCCGCCGTGCAGATGGCGGACTTTCATCTTATTTATTCACCCTCAAAACTAGTATGCATATGAAAAAGCAATCAGGCAAGAAGCTCAGCCTGGGCAAGATCAAAATTGCCAGCCTGAGCTCCTCCAAACAGGAAGCGCTGAAAGGTGGCATGGCCCTTACCGCCGGTACCTGCAGCGTGCTTTGCAGCCTCCGCATCTGCACAGACAACATCAGCCAGGGTGCGGAAATATGCAGCGAAGATTCCTGCCGTTTCTAAAAAAAGTAATTGATCATTTCCTTTAAGCAGTACGATTCATGAAAAAGTTAACAGCAAAGAAACTGAACCTTGGCAAGATCAGGATTGCAAGCCTGAGCAGCGCTAAAGTGAAAAACGGTGCAGATGCACAAGCCATCTCTAATGTAGGCGTTTGCCCTACCACTACCGTTATACGCACTTTTGACTGTTAGTGTAAGTAACACTGATAACTCGTATTTTAGCAGCAACACATGAAATTTGTGTTGCTGCTATTTAAATTTAACTACGTTATGGATCAAGCAAAACAGACAGGCAAAGTTTTACAGCAGATCAGCCAGGTACTCGATAGCTTTATTGAGCAGGAACCCCACCCCGGCCTGCTGAGCGGATATAGTGGTACTGCATTATTCTACGCTTATTATCACAACCTTACCGGTAAAAAGAAACACCTGAAGAAAGTGCATGAGGTGCTGCTGAAAAGCATACAGGCATTGTCTGAACAGGAAATGATCCTTTCCCACTGCAGTGGCGTTGCGGGCATCGGCTGGTGTATCCAGCACCTGATGCAGGCCGGCTTTGCCGAAGGGGATGGTATGCAGGATATTTTTGAAGAAGCAGATAGTATCCTGGGCGACTTCATGGAAACAGACCTGCTCAATAATAACTATGATTTCCTGCACCAGGGCCTCGGCATTACCCTCTACTTCCTGGAACGGCTGCCCCACCCAACAGCAGAAAGATATTTGAAAGAAGTTGTAATGCTTCTCGAAAAAACGGCCAAGGAAACCGCACCCGGTATTAGTTGGAAAGATCATTTCTCACGTACCAGCCAGGAGCTGGGTAACCTGGACTGCTTTAACCTGGGCCTTGCGCATGGAGTGCCGGCTATTATTACCGTACTGGGAATGATCTATGAAAAAGGCATTGCAGCCGATACCGCATTAACGCTGATAAACCGCAGTGTGGCCTGGCTGCTGGCCTCAAAGAATGAGCCGGAAACCGGTGTCACTTCCCTCTATCCCTCCCTGGTAGGAATGAACAATGAAGCCCTGCATGGCAAGCAAAGCAGGTTAGGTTGGTGCTACGGAGACCTGGGTATTGCTATTACCTTGTGGAATACCGGCCATCGCACCCAAAACCAGCAATACCGGCAGGCGGCATACGATATTTTTGAACATACCATTAAACACAGGGACAAAAAGAACGGCAGCGTTAATGACGCCTGCCTGTGCCACGGCAGCGCCGGTATTGCGCAGATCTTCCACCGGGCCTCTCTGGCTACCGGCGATACCTTGCTGGCGCAGGGAGCTGCACACTGGACCCAACAAACCCTTCAGCTAAATACCTGGGAGGATGGTCCCGCAGGATATAAATTTTTTCACAGCCCTACCTATGAGAATTGTTATAATCTGCTGGAAGGCATTACCGGCATAGGGCTCTCCCTGATCGCCTCCCTGGATAAGGATACCGTTCCCGCCTGGGACAGATGTTTATTGTTGTCGTGATTTCATGGCTTTTTATTATATTACTGTGTAATCTAAACCTGTATTTCCAGATTAGCCCGGGTTAACTGTGCCAAAATAGTGTTTGTTGTAAATTAATAACCATGATCCGCCTGTATTTTGTAGATAACCATCCATTAGTGTTGGAGGGCCTCTGTTCCCTTCTGCGTTCCGAATCTGATATTGAACTGGTGGGACAAACCCGCCACGGACAATCCTGCCTGTCATTCCTCACAGACCATTCCATAGACGTTATCCTGGTGGATAGCATCCTGCCGGATATTAGCGGCATTGACCTCTGCGCCGCTATCAAAGCCAAATATCCCGAAGTGGTAGTGCTGGGCCTTAGCTTCTTTAAAGAAAGACAATACGTGACTGGCATGATGGACAGCGGCGCCAGTGGCTATGTACTGAAAGACGCCGATAAGGAAGAATTGCTGCAGGCCATTCACGATGTGCATGCCGGTAAAACCTATCTTTCCGTTGATGCGGCGCAGGCCATGAAAGAAGAGTCCAGGCCGGCCGGTAAACGTTACCCGCACCTTACCAGGAGGGAAAAGGAGATCCTGCTGCTCATCGCAGAGGGTTATACTAATCCCGAAATAGCAGAGAAACTTTTTATCAGTGCAACTACCGTAGACAGCCATCGCAAAAACCTGCTGGCCAAGCTCAATGCCCGCAACTCTGCCATGCTGGTTAAATGCGCAATAGACAGAAAGCTGCTGGTATAAACGTTTATACTACCACCCGCAATTTATGCGGCTTCTGGCTTTTACCGCTCAGCAATACGCCATACAGGGCTAACAGCGTAAAGAAAACGTTGAACCCGATGTGGACAGGGTAAGGCATGTTCCCTAAAATACCGCCGCAGGAGCAGGGAATGTTGTCAAAAAAGAAGTACAGCATGCTCAGGTACAGACTGAATGTCAGCATGATGAAAAAGGACAGGTACATGCCCGCTTTCCTCATTGCAGGGATATTGACCAGCAATGCGGCCATATATTCCAGGCCGAGGATAACAGGCGCCAGCAGCGGTTTGCTGAAATGTACCAGTAGTGGCGACTGCCCCATGCTGTCTATAAAACGGCTATAGTCCAGTGCCTTAACGGTAGCTGCATAGAAGAAAAGGACGGTTAACAGGAAGGTGATGACCACCAGCAGAGTATTTCTCATAGTAGTTTGGAGCTTAATTCAAATTAGCAAAAAAAATTGCAATTAACAATACTCCAGCGGATCATAGCTCATGAAATACCCACCATTTTTTTACTGTCAGCATCCCACACTTTTAGCTGGAAACAGGCATATATATCACGGATCCGCAGCGAAGTGGTCTTAGGCTGTTGCAGGGCCGGAATGGCTTTCATCGTTTCCGGCAGGCGGTAAAAGGGAATCCGTGCATTCAGATGATGTATGTGGTGATAGCCGATATTACCGGTAAACCATGCCATTACCGGGTTCATTTCAATATAGCTGGAAGACAGCAATGCTGCTTCATGATAGCACCAGTCTTCATTCGTATTGAAAGAAACGCCCGGAAAGTTATGTTGGGCATAAAAAAGATAGGCGCCCATACCACAGGCTACAAAGAATGGAATAAATATAAAGAACAACCAGCTTTGCCAGCCCATCAGCAGGATGATCAGTACGGTGGCGGCTATATGCAGCATTAGCGCCAGCAGGGAATCAATATGTTTGCGCGGGCTGCTCAAAAAGGGTTTTAAGCACATCCCCAGCAGGAACATGGACAAGTAACCAAAAGCAATGGTCAGGGGATGCCTGATAGCCAGGTAAGTCCGCTGTTGCCCTGCCGGCAGCGATTGGAATTTCTTCCTGGTGAAAATAGGGTAAGAACCGATATCAGCGCTGAACAGCTTGGAATTATGTTTATGATGATGATCGTGGGAACGTTTCCAGATACTGGTGGGGGCCAGCACATAAATGCCGAAGCCCGTCATGATCAGGCTGGCCAGCCACGACTTGTGCAGGATGGTATGATGCTGATGATCATGATAGATAACGAACATGCGCACGATCAGCAGGCCGGAAAGTATACTGCAGCAAAGCTGCAGGCTAAAATGCGGCATGAACAGGGTGCCCGCCAGTGACAGCAGTAATAATGCAAGGGTGGAACAGGTGTAGAGCCAGCTTTTATATCTGATCTCCCGGGCAAAAGGCTTGGTAGCCAGAATCAGTTCTTTTCCGTTAAGCATAGGATAGCAAATACAGTATTTTAAATACGTTTATGTTTCCAGCGGCGATGAGACCATAGCCAGGTTGCTGGTTGCGCTATAATATCTTCTTCCAGTTTTTTCGTGTGGGCTACCGTGATCTCTCCATCCTGCGTACCGGCAGGCTGGGGGAACAATAGCTCCGCCATCACGGTATAGTAACCTCTTTTTATACGTTGTACAGACACATATACCACCGGCTGGTTCATCTTTTGCGCAATTTTCTCAGTACCCTTGAATACAGGAGTGTCCTGTTGCAGAAAGGTCATCCAGTGCGCGGCTTGTGGATGCGGTGTCTGGTCTGCAATAAAAGCAGTGGCATTTACCTCGTTACGATGCGCCAGCATATCCCGGAAAGTATCCTGCATCGCGATCAGCCGGGTGCCAAAGCGGGTACGCATTTTATATATCAGGTTGTTGAAATGCGGGTTGGCCAGAGGATGATAGATCACATATAGTTGTTGAGAGCATAGTATACTGAAGGTATTACCTGCCCACTCCCAGTTACCCTTGTGCCCCATTACCAGTATGGCGCTCTTTTTGTCTGCCGCCAGCCGGTCAAACAACGCCACCGTATCAGGATGAAAGCTGCAGTGTTTTACCATCTTGCCTTTACTGATGGTCAGCGTTTTGAAAGTTTCAAGAAAGAGGTCGCACAGGTAGCGGTAAAACTCCCTGCAGATCTTTTTTATTTCTTTTTCACTTTTATCCGGGAAAGCGTTGCGCAGGTTTTCTTCCACTACCTTTTTGCGGTAGCCGCTCACATAATAAAGCAGGAAATAGATACCGTCTGATAACAGGTAAAGCACAGAAAATGGCAGCAGCGATACCAGGTAAACGAATGGCAGCGCCAGGTAATACAGGAACAGGGACAATTGCTGTTTAATGTTTGTTTTAGGAATTGGGTAAATATAATGTATTAATAATTAGTTTTCATAATATTAAAATGGTATTCCAGATATGTTTTTCAAAAAAGGGAGACAGTGTCCTTTATTGCCCTAATTGTGGTAAATTTAGATAGACCAGCACCACAGGCCTTGATCACATTTATCCTCAATAATGACACCGTCCATACCGATATGCCCCCCGGCATGTTGCTGCTGGATTTTATCCGCTACCACCAGCACCTTACCGGTACCAAGATCGGGTGTAATGAAGGAGATTGTGGCGCCTGTACGGTGCTCATTGGCGCCCTTTCAGGTCACGGGCTGCAATACCGCTCCTTTACTTCCTGTCTCACGCCGCTTGGTAATGCCCACGGCAAACACGTGGTCACCATAGAAGGCGTTAATATGGACCGCCTTAATCCCATTCAGCAGGCTATGTACGATGAATCTGCCACGCAATGCGGTTTTTGCACGCCGGGATTTGTCATGTCGCTGGCCGGCTTTTGCCTGGGTAAACAGCCGCCTGCCCTTGCAAATGCTATCGCTGCTGTTGACGGCAATATTTGCCGCTGCACAGGGTATAAATCCATAGAACGTGCTGCTGCCCGCATAGCACAATTGCTGGAACCGCGGAAGGATACTGCTCCGGTATCCTTCGCCGTATCGCAGCAGTTGCTGCCTGCCTGGTTTGCCGGTATCAGGGAGCGCCTGAATGCATTGGTAGCCTCCCTCAATGGCGAATTTGAAGCAGCGGAAGACGTAACGGCGCACTTCGTAGGCGGTGGAACAGATGTATACGTACAGAAACCGGAGGAGATGAAACAGAAAGCGATCCGCTTCCTGTTTGATCAGCAGCTGCTCAACGGTATCAGCAGGGATGGGGATCGTTGTGTACTAGGACCTTCCGTAACCGTTACAGATCTGCAGGCATCGCCTTTGATCAGGGAATATTTCCCGCGCATAGATCAGTACGTAAAATTGGTATCGTCTACCCCTATACGTAATATGGCTACTATTGGCGGCAACTTTGTCAATGCGTCTCCTATTGGCGACTTTACCATCTTCTTCCTGGCGCTGGACGCCACATTGGTATTGAGCAACGGGAGCCATTCAAGAGAACAGCCCTTACGCCGTTTATATAAAGGATATAAAACATTAGAAAAATCACCGGAAGAATATATTGAGACGATATGGTTCCAGCTGCCTGCTGCTCCCCGTATGTTCAATTTTGAAAAGGTGAGCAAGCGCACCAACCTGGATATAGCGAGCGTGAATTCCGCTATCAGCATTTCGATGGAACAGGACGTCATTACCCGGGTAAATATCTCCGCCGGCGGGGTAGGGCCTGTTCCCATGCTGCTGGAGAAGACAGGCGCCTTCCTGCAGGGCAAACACCTGGAAGAAAGCCTGATCAGTGAAGCGGCAGCGGTGGCGCAAACAGAAATAAGCCCTATCAGCGATGCCAGGGGCAGTGCGGATTATAAACGCCTGTTGCTCGGACAGCTGATCAAGGCACATTTCCTGACCCTCTTCCCCCAGCTGAAAATAGAAGAGGTATTAAATATAGCAGAATGAATAACATAGATGCACGTACGCATGTAAGGGGTGAGTCCATCTACCTGGACGATATCCCGGTGCTGAACGGAACTTTATACGGGGCCGCATTCGGTTCCCCGGTTGCGCACGGTACTATCAATCACCTGGATATTACTGCCGCGGCGCAAATGCCGGGTGTGGTGAGGATCTTTACCTGTAAGGATATTACAGGCGAGAACCAGATCGGCGGCATTATTCCGGACGAGCCTTTGTTTGGCGAAGAAGAAGCACATTTCTGCGGCATGCCGCTGGCCTTTGTAGTCGCTACTACCGCCGAAGCGGCCAAAGCAGCGGTGAAGAAAATAAAAGCAGATATTACCCCCCTGCCGGTTATTACTGACCCACGCGAAGCCCAGGCCTTGGGTGAGCTGATCATTCCGCCCCGTACCTTCAAACTGGGTGATACGGCGCAGGTCTGGCAAACATGCACACATGTGTTTGAAGGAGCTACCTATACAAACGGACAGGAGCACCTGTACATTGAAACGCAGGGCGCCTACGCCGTTCCGCAGGAGAACAATGTTATAAAGATCTATTCTTCCACACAGGGGCCCACCGCCGTACAACGCGCCGTTTCAAAAGCCCTGGGCCTTCCCATGCATCAGCTGGATGTAGAGGTGACCCGTCTGGGCGGAGGTTTTGGCGGAAAAGAAGATCAGGCCAATACATGGGCCGCCCTCTGTGCCCTGGCAACACATCATCTGAAAAAGCCTGTTAAATATTCCCTGCACCGGATGGAGGATATCGCCATGACAGGCAAACGCCACCCCTACGCAGCAGATTTTAAGATAGGACTGGATAGTGAACTGAAGATCCAGGCCTACGAGGTAACCTTTTACCAGAATGCCGGCGCAGCGGCAGATCTCTCTCCGGCAGTACTGGAACGTACGCTATTCCATTGCACTAATTCCTATTTCATTCCCAATGTAAAAGCTACTGCATACAGCTGCCGTACACACCTGCCGCCTAATACGGCCTTCCGCGGCTTTGGCGGTCCGCAGGGTATGTTTGTCATTGAAGCGGCCATCACTAAGGCTGCCGCATCATTGGGTGTGCCAGCCTCTCTCATTCAGAAAAAGAACCTGCATCATACCGGTGATGAATTTCCGTACGGGCGGCTCGCCCAGAGTGAAGCGCTACCCTGCTGGGAGAAAGCAGAGGCACTGTACGACGCTGCCGCTATTGAAAGATCAGTTGCCGCCTTCAATGCTGCCAATAAATTATACAAGAAGGGTATGGCCTTCATGCCGGTATGTTTCGGTATCTCTTTTACCAAAACGCTCATGAACCAGGCCAGGTCGCTGGTACATGTATATACCGATGGCAGCGTAAGCATCAGCACCGGCGCTGTAGAAATGGGGCAGGGGGTAAACACCAAGATACTCCAGGTGGCTGCCAGGGCCTTTTCCATTAAACCCGAAAGGATCAGGATACAAGCCACCAGCACTTTCCGTATAGCCAATACTTCCCCTTCAGCAGCCAGCGCTACTGCAGATCTGAATGGTAAAGCTACCTGGATTGCCTGCAATGCGATCCTTGACAGGCTAAAGCAGGTGGCGGCAGATGAAATGCAGGCGCCGCTTACCGCCATTACCCTGCAGGATGAACAAGTGCTGTTAAACAACGAGCCAACTGGCTGGGATTGGAAGAAGCTGCTGATGGCCGCCTATATGAAAAGAGTGAGCCTTTCAGAACATGGGCATTATGCTACCCCCGGGATCCATTTTGATCCCGCTAAAGAAAAAGGACATCCCTTTGCGTATCATGTATATGGCACTGCCATACTGGAGGTAACGGTAGACTGTTTGCGGGGTACCTATACGGTGGACGCCGTGAAGGTAGTACACGATTATGGCGTCAGCATGAATCCCGCCATAGATAAAGGGCAGATGGAAGGCGGGATCGTACAGGGCATCGGATGGATGACCATGGAAGAAGTAGTATACGATGCGGAGGGCCGCCTGCGCTCCAATGCGCTCTCCACCTATAAGGTGCCTGATATTTACGCTGCGCCAAAAACAATAGAGATCCATGCACTGGAAACGGTGCAGGATAATCTGGCCATTTTCCGCTCAAAAGCAGTAGGTGAACCACCGCTTATGTATGGGATAGGGGCCTGGTTTGCCTTGAGGAATGCGATCAGCGCATTTAACCCTGCTGCCGATATCCCCTTTATAGCTCCCATGACGCCCGAAAAAGTATTGATGGCATTATATTCAAAACCGGTGAACGCCGCCTCCGAACAGCATGCAAAAACAGTTGGCCACCTGGCAGTTGATAAATAGCAGTTTAGAACAGCAGGTTCCCGTCACATTGCTCTATGTATTGCAAAGTGACGGCAGCAGTCCCGGCCGGGCAGGTTTCCTCATGGCGCTGAATGCTGCTGGCCAAATGGAAGGGTCTGTAGGCGGAGGCATCATGGAACATAAGTTTGTGGAGATGGTAAAAGAGCAGCTGCAGCAACATACCGAAGCCGCTTCCATCCGCAGGCAGATCCACAACAAAGAAGCTGCAAAAGACCAGAGTGGCATGATCTGCTCCGGTGAACAAACGATTCTCCTGTATCCGGTAAAAGAAGCAGATGAGCAGTCCGTGCAGCAGATAATAGCATGCCTGCAGCAGCATCAGTTTGGAACATTGCACCTGTCTCCATCGGGTCTCCGTTTTGAGCCAGGCGAAATACAGGGAGCTGCTCATGAGCTGAACATGGTTTCGCCCTCAGACTGGAACTACCGGGGAACTATCGGGTACCGGCAGCATCTGCATATAGTGGGCGCCGGGCATTGTGCCCTGGCCTTGTCGGAGCTGATGAGTAAGCTGGACTTCTATGTTCATGTCTATGACGATCGTCCCGGCCTGCATACACTACTGCAGAACAACTTTGCACATGAGCAGTATACGGTAGGGGATTACAGCGAGCTGGCGCAGAAAATACCTTCCGGTCATCAGCACTATGTAGTGGTCATGACCTTTGGCTACCGTACTGACGATATTGCCATCAGGGCCCTGCTAAATAAAACATTTAAGTATTTCGGCATCCTGGGCAGCAAAAGCAAAATAACTACCATGTTTGATGGATACCTGGAAGAAGGGATCCCCGGAAAACAGTTATCTACCATCTATGCCCCGGTTGGTATGCCCATTAACAGCCACACTCCGGAAGAGATAGCCATCAGCATTGCAGCTGAGATCATTGGGGTGAAGAACCGCCCGTAGCAGTCAGCTACAGATTTGCTCCAGATTTAATACAGAATTTGCAGCCCCTGTACATTTTGGATTTAAGCATGAACAAGATTGGAAGTCGAAACGCCAGGCTGGCACACTACTATTTTCCCGTACTTATAACAGGCATCCTCGTAATATCGGTCTCATTTTTTACCCGGTTGCTATTACTGATCAAAACCGCCGCCGACGTACATTGGAGTTTTACAAACATTGCCGGTATCTTCGGCATGGGGCTACTCTACGATCTTACTGTGGCGTCATATATCATCATTCCCATGATACTGCATTTGTGGTGGATGAATGAGCGCATTTATTCTCCCCGGTGGAAATGGCCCGTTGCAGCAATAGCTGCAGGTATCATACTTTTATTGCTCCTGACAGACCTGGTACCCAAAGATTTTAATGAAGACCTGCGGAAGATACTGATCCGGTATTGCATGTTCCGCCTGGGCATTTTCGTTTTCCTGGCCCTAGCCGGCCACCGGATGCGGCTATACTGGCGAAAAGCAGTATTGGTACTGGATATTGCGATCACCTGTTTTGTACTGTTGTTTAATGCAACGGCAGAATGGTATTTCTGGAACGAATTCGGGGTGCGTTATAACTTTATCGCGGTAGATTACCTGGTGTATACCACAGAGGTGATCGGAGATGTATGGGAATCTTACCCGGTAGGCTGGCTAATGGCAGGCATGGGTTTGTGCAGCATGTTATTGGTATGGATGATCCGCCGTCCGCTTACCCGCACTATTGAACAGCCGCCTGCTTTTATGCTGCGTTCCCTGGCTGCTTTGGCATTCCTGTGTTTACCACTGGCCGCTTATTGGACGGTGAATAGTCAGTTCCGGCAATTCAGTAAAAATGAATATGTGAATGAGCTGGCGGGCAATGGTATGTTCGAATTTGGCACCGCTTTCCGGCACAATGAGCTGGACTTCTTTAAATTTTATCGTACCCTCCCCGATAGCACTGCTTTCACTATCCTGCATAAACAGTTACAGACGCCTGGCAGCAGATTTACAAGTAATAACGTATTCAATATTGAACGGGATATAACTTATAAGGAACCGGAGAAACAGCTGAACGTAGTGCTGATCAGTGTAGAAAGCCTCAGCGCAGATTTTATGCATGCCTTCGGAAATACCGGTAATATTACCCCCAACCTGGATTCCCTGGCGCATGAAAGCCTCTTCTTCACAAATCTGTATGCTTCAGGCACCAGAACAGTACGAGGGCTGGAGGCGCTATCCCTGTCTATTCCGCCTACCCCGGGGCAAAGCATTGTAAAGCGTCCGGGCAATGAAGACCTGTTTTCCCTCGGGGCGGTTTTCCATTCAAAAGGCTATACCACGCAGTACATTTATGGAGGCTACAGTTACTTCGACAACATGGCGTATTTTTTCAGCCATAATGGATATAAAGTAATAGACAGGGACGCATTAAAACCTGCTGAGGTTCACTATGCCAATATCTGGGGGGTGGCAGATGAAGACCTGTTCTCGCTTGCTCTTCATCGCCTGGATAGCAATTATGCGGCTGCCAGGCCCTTCTTTGCACATATCATGACGGTATCCAACCACCGTCCCTTCACCTATCCGGATGGGCGCATCGATATTCCGCCTTCCCGCCAGGTACGCGAAGGCGCCGTGAAGTATACAGATTATGCGATCGGCAAATTTATCCGCGAGGCAAAACAAAAGCCCTGGTTTGATCATACAATATTCGTTATAGTGGCAGACCACTGTGCAGGAAGTGCCGGAAGTGTAGCCCTGCCGGTTACCGGCTATCATATCCCGATGCTTATTTATTCTCCGGCCAATATCTCCGCACAGGTAACCAACAGGCTTACCGCACAGATCGACATTGCACCTACTATACTGGGACTGCTAAAGTTCAGCTATCGCAGCAAATTTTTTGGACAGGATGTTTTTGCGGTGCCGGAAGACAGGCAGCGCGCTTTTATCAGTACCTACCAGGGTTTGGGCTATCTGAAAGATAAACGGCTGATCATACAATCTCCTATCAGGACGGTCAAAGAATTTATCCCTGATTTTGCCAATGGCCAGGCAACAGAAACACCGCTTACAGATAGTCTGGTGCAGGAGGCAATTGCCTATTACCAGTGCGCCAGCTGGCTGATCAAACACAAGGGCTACGGCAAATAGTCTAATCTCTGGTTATTGTACCGGTAATATACCCGTAAGGCGCATCAGTGGCGATAAAGATGTCATTGTTGTTTTGCATGCCAAACTGTTCCAGGTTGAAAGGGATATGGTGTTTGTTAGGCATGATCAGGCTGATCTCCTTTACCATTGCATTTTCCTCCAGCACAGCCTTGCCCATGTCAAAAAGGGTTTGCTGAACAGACAGGCTTTTATGAAAGGCGAAAATGCGTAACAGCGTATTACGGATACTGTTATAAACAGTGTTGAAATCCAGGCTTTCAGTGGCGTAAAGCCAGCTGGCCTCACATTGGGTGGCCAGTATCCGGTCGCTGGTCTCTTTAAGGGTAGTATATCTGTCTTTTATGTAGTTCTCAAACCCTGAGTCGGTGGTCTTTAGTATCAGCAGGTCTTTAAAGCCGGAGCTAACCGTGATAGTATCCCTGTTCTGTGTGATCAGCGTCGTACGTTTTTCTGCTCCACCGCTGGCATAGGCATGCGGATGGGGGTGGCCGTCAAAAGCCATCCGGCTCCATAAATGTTCTGTTATTTGCACCTGCACCTGCCATACCTGGGGATTATTGCCCAGGAAGTAACTGGCCAGGCAGGTCCCGAAATCTTCTATAGAGCCAGTAAAATGCTCCCTGGCCAATGCATAAACAGTGTTCTTCTGCGTATCCGTAGGTAAAATTTTGGTATTATCCCCTTGAGTATAGGCTGTTTCAAAGTCGCCTTCAAGCGATATGTTGACAGATATCTGCCGGAATTCATGATGATCTGTATGCCGGATGATCTTTGAGAGGTGCACGGCATTTTTACCGTATAGGTTCTCGCCAAGTTTGATCTTCATAGCCCTTGTTTTATTTAACTTTAGCGTAACCTAATTTAAAGAATTAATTCTATTTTTAATAAAACCGGTACCGCGCTATGTTTGACCTGGCTATCAGCGGAAATAATATTGTGACGCCCGATGGAATAAAGAAAGCGGTTGTTTTGATAAAAGACGGCCTGATAGCTGCTGTAGCGGACACCCTGCCCGCAGGTGCAGATGTAATGAGGGTAGATATACAGGATTTAGTGCTGATGCCGGGTATCACAGATCCCCACGTACATATCAACGAACCAGGCAGGACAGATTGGGAAGGTTTTGAAACCGCTACCCGGGCTGCCGTTGCCGGAGGGATTACCACCCTGGTAGATATGCCCCTGAACGCTTCTCCGGTAACCACCACCGTAGCGGCTTTTGACGCCAAATTGCAGGCAGCCGTTGAACAGTTGCATGTTAACTGCGGTTATTGGGGAGGCGTGGTGCCCGGTAATGAAAATGAAATAAGCGCTTTAATTGATAAAGGGGTGCTTGGTTTTAAAGCATTCCTCACACATTCAGGTATTGACGATTTTCCCAATGTAAGTGCAGCGCAGCTGGAAAAAGTAATGCCTGTCATAGCCCGCCATGATCTGCCTTTACTGGTGCACTGTGAACTGACCGGGGAACAGGCGCCGCCTGTAACAGGCCCTGACCCGTCTTACCGCCGCTACCTGGACTCCCGTCCGCCGCAATGGGAAACAGCTGCAATAGCGCTTATGATACGCTTGTGCGAAAAGTATAGCTGCCGTGTGCATATTGTGCATGTATCTGCTGCAGCTGCTATCCCGCAGATACAGGAGGCAAAAGCAAAAGGACTTCCTCTCACTGCAGAAACTGCGCAGCATTATTTGTACTTTAATGCGGAGAACATACCGGATGGACAAACGCAGTTTAAATGCGCTCCTCCCATTCGCGAAATGGCTAATAACAACCTGCTGTGGGAAGCCTTGCAACAGGGCGTGATCGATTTTGTCGCCACAGATCATTCGCCCGCCCCGCCGGCGCTGAAACAATTGCAAAGCGGAGACCTTCGCCATGCCTGGGGCGGTATTGCTTCCCTGCAGCTGGCTTTACCGGTATTGTGGACGGCGGCCAGGAAAAGAGGGATACCGCTTACCACCGTTGCCCGCTGGCTGTGTGAGGCGCCGCCGGCGCTGCCAGGTTTGCAGCAACGTAAAGGGAAGATCGCTCCCGGTTATGATGCAGATCTCGTAGTCTGGGACCCGGAAGCGGCTTTTACTGTTACGGCAGATATGTTGCACCACAGGCATAAGATCTCGCCTTACCTGCAGGAAACGTTATACGGGCTGGTAACAGCCACCTGGCTGGGCGGCAAAAAAGTATTTGATAATGGAACATTCCCGCTTGAACATAGCGGGAACAGCATATTAAGACAAAGTGCATGAAAGGATATTCAGCAAGAGCGGAAAAGGTCATGGCCCGCATAGAGGAGCTGGCTTCCATCAGTGAAACGGAGCAGGGGATCACCCGTACCTTTGGCTCCGCCGCCTGGAGAGAGGCGGCACTCACAATACAGTCCTGGATGCAGGATGCAGGCCTGCATGCCTGGATAGATAACATCGGGAACGTCAGGGGCCTGCTGAGAAGCCAGCTGCCGGGCGCCAAAATGCTGGTGATCGCTTCGCATATGGATACCGTAGTGAATGCAGGTAAATTTGATGGTCCGCTGGGCGTGGTAATGGGCCTGGATCTGCTGGAACAGCTGGCTCACCAACATACCGCGCTGCCTTTTAACATAGTGCTGGTGGCCTTTAGCGATGAAGAGGGCTGCCGTTTTCATACTACTTACCTTGGAAGCAAGGTGCTGGCCGGCGCATTTGAACCAGCCCTGCTGGATAAAAAGGATGCTGCCGGTATTCCGCTCCGCAATGTGGTGCATGCCAATGGCAGCAGCACGGAATTGCTGGAGGCAGATGCCATTGCTGCAAACGACTGGCTGGGATATTTTGAGATCCATATAGAACAGGGGCCCGTACTATATGACCGCAATATCCCGGTGGCCATAGTGAAGGCGATTGCCGGACAGAAAAGAGCAGAGATCACCTTTGAAGGCATTGCAGGCCATGCCGGCACCGTACCGATGGATATGCGGAACGATGCTTTGTGTTGCGCGGCAGAATTTATCCTGGCGGTAGAAAGCACCGCCCTGCGGTACAAAACGCAGATCGTTGCCACAGTTGGAAAGTTGCAGGTAACCAATGCCGCCAGTAATGTAATACCCGGCGCTATCACCTGTACACTGGATCTGCGAAGCGCTGATGCCCGCATGCTGTCTGAAGTATACGAAACGCTGCAAAGAACAGCTGCAGCTATATGCGGTCGCCGTAACATCACCTTTGACTGGACGGCTGTGCAGGAAACCAGTCCCGTTACCTGCGACCCTGCATTGAGCACGGTATTGGCCGGTTCAGTAAAAGAGGCCGGGTACGAACTACTGGAGCTGGTGAGCGGGGCCGGGCACGATGCGGTAGCTATTGCCACTGTGGCCCCGGTATGCATGCTGTTTGTGCGGTGTTATAAAGGCATCAGCCATAATCCGCTTGAAAATGTGGAACTAAAGGATATGGCCGCTGCCCTGCAGGTAGCGGATAATTTTTTACAACAAATGATTCATCAGCATAATCAACCTTAATATGGAGATATCAGCATTGACCAGGTCTGTAGTAAAAAGCAGCCATGCGGTGATCAGTCCGGACGGATATGTGAACAGCACGGTGCCTGGCTGGACAAACTGTACCGTGAATGTGATCATCAATGAACAAATGGGCGCACACCTGTGCCAGATGCTGATCACCCTGCACGAAGATGGCCGTTTAACAGGACGTACACAGGCTTCGCAGATATTTTTTTACGTCATATCCGGTGAATGTACCGCCACGGTAGATGGAGAAGAGAAGGTGCTCAGCGCCGGGCATTTCCTGTACCTCCCTGTTGGCAGGTCATACCAGCTGGGCTACGCAACAGCCGGTACCCAGCTGCTTACTTTTCACAAAGTCTATGAAAAGCTGGAAGGGTATGATGTGCCGCCCGTAATATTTGGCGATGCAGCTGCAGTAGAAGGTGCTGCCTTCCTGGGCGATCCTGCCCTGCGCCTGCAGGTGCTGTTGCCAGACCATCTGTCATTCGATATGGCGGTGAACGTATTTACTTATGATCCGGGTGGCCACCTGCCTTTTGTAGAAACGCATATTATGGAGCACGGGTTGTTATACCTGCAGGGGCAAGGTGTATATATGCTGGATCATGAATGGTATCCCATCAAAAAAGGGGATGCTATCTGGATGGCTCCTTACTGTCAGCAATGGTTCACTGCCATGGGCAAGGAGCCGGCGGTATATATCTACTACAAGAACGTAAACCGCTTCCCAACTACCGTATAATGACCCTCGCTGCATTAAATAGTCTTCCGCTGCCGCAACTGAAAGAAGCGCTTCGCCAGTGTTGTGGCGCTACCGCATGGGTAGACCGCATGAGCGAGCGTTTCCCGATGAAGGATACCGCCGGGCTATTGGATGCTGCAGGCCGTATATGGAGAGCCTGTACGGAGGATGATTGGAAAGAAGCCTTTTCTTATCATCCGCAAATAGGAGACCTGGCTTCATTAAAACAAAAGTTTGCTACCACTGCCAGTTGGGCAGCAGGAGAGCAGGCTGCTGTGCAGCAGGCTTCAGAAGCTACTTTGGAAGAACTGGCGGCAGGTAACCGCCAGTACCTGGAAAAGTTCGGCTATATATTCATTGTTTGTGCCACCGGCAAATCAGCCACCGAAATGTTACACCTGCTCAAAGAACGATTGCCCCATACGCCGGGAGAGGAGATATGGGTGGCAATGGCAGAGCAGGAGAAGATCACCAAAATCAGACTGGAAAAACTATTAATATGATGAGACAAATAACTACCCATGTTTTAGACGTTAGTCAGGGAAAACCAGCAGCAGACCTGACCGTTTTTTTATACCGGCAGCAAAACAATGAATGGGAAGCCATTGGCGGCGGGGCCACTGATGACGACGGCCGCCTGAAAGATATGATCGGAGACGACGTTGTATTGTCTCCCGGCGTTTACAAGCTGAAGTTTGCCACAGAGGAATATTACGAGCAACTGGAGACAGACACTTTTTATCCTTTTGTAGAGATCGTATTTTATGTAGACAAGGGCCAGGACTATCATGTGCCTTTGCTGTTAAGCCCTTTCGGTTATTCTACTTACCGCGGTTCCTGACAAACCCTGAACATAATGCAACTATCCATCAAAGAAAATGAACAGGCCCGGCTGCTGGATACCTTAGGAGCAGCCAACCGGCAATTTCAGCAAAGCTATCCCGGTGACAGAACAGACCGGCAGCCGGTGCATACGGTATACGGAGGCGCTAACCTGTTTAAGGCGGATACCTGTGTGAAGATGGGAGAGGTTGCGCTGAAAAGCCTGCAAACCTATTCTCCTGATTTTACTACACTGGCCAGGGTGCTGGAACTATCCGGCCATGAGCATCTGCCGTCCCTCCAAAGCGATATTATAACGCTTACCCATAAACTGGATAGCTTAGCGGAAACAGCGCGCCGGCAGGAACCCGCCTGGCTGGCCTATACCGTGTACAACAAGATGATACGGAAGCTGCAGACAGAGCCGGTAGAAGATTTCAGGATCGATTTTGAAGACGGCTTCGGCAATCGCCCCGATGATGAGGAAGATGCTACAGCTGTTACAGCCGCACAGGAGCTGGCAAAAGGCATGCAGCAGCACACGGTACCGCCTTTTATCGGGATCCGTATCAAACCCTTTACAGAAGACCTGAAGCATCGCGGCGTACGCACACTGGACCTTTTTCTCACCACTTTACTGCAAGCTACCAATGGTGTGTTGCCTGCTAATTTTGTGGTGATGCTGCCAAAGGTAACGATCCCTGAGCAGGTGACTACCCTGGTAAGATTGTTTGAGCTGATAGAACAGGCACATCATCTGCCACAGGGGACACTGAAAATGGAAACCATGGTGGAGGCCACGCAGATCATTATGGACGATGAAGGCCGGAACCCTTTGATGCGGATCATCAAAGCTGGAGAAGGCCGTTGTATTGCCGCGCATTTCGGTACTTATGATTATACGGCATCCTGTGGTATCACCGCTAAGTATCAAACCATGGCCCATCCGGTTTGTGATTTTGCACATCATATGACGAAAGTGGCCTTGGGCGGCACAGGTATTTTCCTGTCAGACGGCGCTACCAACGTAATGCCCATAGGTCCGCACCGCGGCGATCACCTCACATTTGAACAGCTGGCAGAGAACCGCGCTGCCGTGCACAAGGCATGGCGGACCGGTTATAACCATACCATGCATTCACTCATTAACGGCTTCTACCAGGGCTGGGACCTTAATCCTGCCCAGTTGCCCATGCGTTATGCTGCTACGTATAATTTCTTTCTGAGTAGTTATGAAGATGCGGTGTTCCGCCTTAAAACATTTGTAGAGCGTGCCGCCATCTCTACCCTTACCAGGGATATCTTTGATGATGCAGCCACCGGCCAGGGCCTGCTTAACTTTTTCCTAAAAGCCATGAACTGTGGCGCTATTTCCGAAGAAGATGCGCTGGCTACCGGCCTTACACTGGAAGAGATCAGGAGCCGGTCTTTTTACCGGATATTAGAAGGACGAAGAAAAAATAAATAGTTACCCATTATCATGCACTTAAGCGGAAACATGCAAGCCGGAGCATCCGGGAAAAAATATGCCGGTCTGGATCATTTGCGGGCCCTTGCCATTACACTCGTTTTTTTATGCCACTATCGCATGTTTGATCATCCCGGGTGGTTGAACGACATTGGGGGATTTGGATGGATAGGCGTAGACCTGTTCTTTGTACTGAGCGGTTTTCTGATCGCCGGGCAACTGTTCAGCGATATCCGGCAGGAGAAGCCGTTACAGATAAAGACATTTTATATCAAACGTTTCTTTCGTATTATACCAGCCTATTTGTTTGTATTAACGCTGTACTTCACCGTTCCGTTGTTCAAAGAAACAGAGGACCTGGCGCCGCTTTGGAAGTACCTTACTTTTACACAGAACTTCGGGCTGGATCTCTCAAAGGAACGCGCCTTCTCTCATGCCTGGTCACTTTGCATTGAAGAGCAGTTCTATTTGTTGCTGCCATTCGTTGTTTTGTTCTTTGTTAAATCATCCAAACCTAAACAGGCCTTTTACCTGGTATTGGCGCTTTTTATAGGCGGCTTTGTGCTCAGGATATATTCCTGGCTGCATTTCATTGCTCCCGCGAGAGGACAGGATGGCTTTTGGTTCATCTGGTACAAATGGATCTATTATCCTACCTATACCCGCCTGGATGGACTATTGGCAGGTATCTGTATAGCTGGCATTTTTCAGTTCAGACCACAGTTAAAAGAGCGTATTACAAAGCATGGTAACAAATTACTGTTACTGAGTCTCCTGCTCCTTACAGGTGCTTATTTCTTATATGAAGATTCTTCTACTTTCGCAGCATCTGTGTTTGGCTATCCTTTAATTGCCGTCGCATTTGGCGCCATGGTAATAGCTGCGTTGAGCCCTACTTGTTTTTTATACAGGGCAAGTGCAAAGGTCACGGGTGTTATCGCCACCTTGTCTTATTCCATTTATTTAAGTCATAAAGGGGTAGTGCATGTAACGCAGTTTTGGATCAATAAATGGGGATTTCAAATTGATAAAAATTGGATGATGTTGATTTGTATAGTATCAACAATACTTGCAGGATTATTGATACATTACACCATTGAAAGGTTTTTTCTGAGATTGCGTGATAAGGTGCTAATACGCGACAGTAAAGCGATTCAGGTAACTGGTGTGGGGGATGAAATGAAGAAAGCCGGATGATGTACGCCTGCGTAAATTAGTGGTTTTGCTGAACGTATTGAGAGTTCGTTTACATTTGTAGAAGTAAAAAATATACATATGGACAGATATACAAGGTCAAACAGAGAAATAATGGAGTCGATCGAAAGAGATTTGAAAAAGAAGTATACAAAGGAAGAATCCCTTCAGTTTTTTGTAAGAGCTGGCATTCTTGATCGGGACGGTAATTTTACGACTCCATATCAGAATCTGGCTAAGTACGTTAAGTATACTAACCGATAACTAGTTTTAATCTCAATTAAGTTAACCCGTTATTAAATTGTCTTACGAATGTATAATGTTAAGCCCAATCTCATTATCGGCTTTCATGGCTGTGATGCAGATATATGTAGAACAATTCTAAATGATCCGGATAATATTAAGATTAAAAAGAACCCTTATGACTGGCTTGGGCATGGTATGTACTTCTGGGAGAACAACTATGAAAGGGCATTGCAATGGGCAATCGATAAGCAACGGCGTGGCGCGATAAGGGAACCAGCGGTAATAGGAGCGCTCTTACAGCCTGGCAATTGCTGTGATTTCCTGGACACTCAATATATTCGGATACTTGCAGGTCACTACAAATTAATGGAAGAGCGGTATGAAAAAACACACATCCAGATCTGCATCCGCAACCTCAACTGCATAAAAAGATTCTTCCTTCCAAGAAGAGAAACAGATTTCCTGAATTACTCCATCGTTAACGAGCCGGGATGGCCCTTAGAATTTCAACTATGGCAATAACTATCCACGACATCCTTCTCCAATACCCAACAACCGTATTCAGCCTGGGCATGCAGCTACGTGATCATTTGATATCTGTACTGCCCAATATCATCGAAATGCCGGATGCTTCCGCTAATATCATCGGCTATGGCTATGGCTTCGGTTATCAGGATCTGATCTGCACCATCATCCCTTCAAAAAAGGGTATCAAGCTGGGTTTCTATAAAGGCAGTAAACTGCCCGATCCTGACCAACTGCTCACAGGTACCGGAAAAGTGCATAAGTATGTTGAGATCAAAACACCAGATCTTATCACCAGCGCCCCTCTGAATGCGCTCATATCCGCTGCAGTAGCGGCCTATAAGCAACGGATTGCATAAAATGATTTGGTGATAAGCAGCAAATTTTGTAATTTTCTTTTTCAATCGAGCCATGTGCTTAGATAGATAATCCTGGCCTTTTCAACAACATTGTGAATCCTGCTTTCGAGAGTGTTTCCACTTCTTTCTTTTAACCAGCCAACTATTCTCCGATGTACACTTATCGCCGCTAAGGCATTCCTATTTATTGCGGACTAAGGATATAATGTAACGATCACATTGTAGCAAGCTTGTATTACCCTTTTACCCCAAAAAAGAACTCTTATGAAAAGCACTCTACAAGTATCAATTGTTATGCTCCTCTTGCTGGTCTTTTTCTTTATACCCCTTAAGATCACTGCTCAAACCGGTAAAACATTCACTGTAAATACAATGGGCGATGCCGCTGATCCTGATGCAGGAGAGATCGGTGATGATGGCCTGTGTGATGTAGACCCCAATACACCAGGGGAGCAATGTACTTTCCGCGCTGCCATTCAAAACCATAATGGCAACCGCAACCTGGACCATAACTACATCTATTTTGAAATAACAGATGCGCCGCCGGGAACAGATGCCATTATCATTAAAGTAGGCAGTACAGGCCTGGGGCCTTTACCGCCTGTTTTAGGCTCCGTAACCATACAAGCCCTGAGTGTTACCCAGAGTGGCGATACCCGCCGCGTGGAAATTGACGGCAGCATGGCGGGCAGCAATGCCATCGGCCTGCGATTATTGGGTGGCAAGTGTGAAGTAACTTTTTTAGGGATCACCCATTTTAGCTCTCACGGCATTTTCATAGCAGGTACGCCTCCACCTGGTGAAGGAGGGCACCTGCTGCAATCAAACCGTATCGGAACAGATGAAACGGGCACCCTCGACAGAGGCAATGGCGGTGATGGCATCTTTATAGAAAACACGCCCAATACCCGGATCGGTGGGAAGAGCGTATTAGGCAACATCATATCTGCCAATAAAGGCTGGGGTATTCACATCCTGGGCCGGGATCAGGCCGAAGCCGGCCAGCCCAACGGCGCTTTCGGTAACATCCTGGAGGGAAATATGATCGGCCAGGACTTTTCCAGAACGGTAGTACTGCCCAACCTGAAAGGAGGCGTGTTTGATGAAAGCGCTCCACAAAACCGGATTGGCGGTTCCGAACCAGGGCAAGGCAACAATATCGTTGGTGTTGAAAAAGGCATATCGGTAGAAGGTAGCCTGGCAAAAGGAGTGCTGATCATCGGCAACTTCATTGGCAAAGACGGCACCGGCGCCAAATTCAGGGCTGGGATCTCCACACGGGCCGGAGAACAGCTGGTGATCCAGGGGAATATCCTCACCAATATAGATTCCGTTGGCCTGGACATTTATCTGGATGCCAATGGCGCCTATAACATAAAGGAGAATAGCGTAAAAGGTAAAGTGAAAGTGGGCGCCAAGCTAACCTTCGGTACAGGGCGTACTATCGACGTGAACTATCTGAATAATCTCAGCTTAGGGAACGACCTGGGACTTCATATCGAAGAATCCGTGAACAGCACCATTAACTGGTTGCTGGTTTCGGATACGGCTAAAGACGGACAGATGGGCGCCAATGTAATTTTCAGATCCGCAGGCAAAAAAGATATCAGAACCAACCGCTGGGAGGCTAATGCAGGCATTGGGTTCAAATACTTCTATGATTTTGGAGCGGGCGTAAAAGCCACGATCAGCGTTGATGGCGATGTATATTTCAAGAATGGGGCAGAAGGAGCTTCCGGCAGGATAGAGTTGAAATCGCAGGCTGACCTGCAATACAAGATCCTAAAGATATCGGGCAGTGAGAACGGTAAAGATGGAATGAGCCTGGGAGTGGCCGCATTGGCCGGCTCAAAGGCAGATATCTTTCTGGGCGACAAATCCGACCTTTCTTTCAACCTGGGAGCCGCCCTGCGCCTGATTGGTGAAAAGAGCAGTATCGATCTGTTCAAATTCTCCCTGGAAAACCTGGATGCACACGGCAATAAAGACAGGGATGCAGTATTCTATCTCTTCGATGTAAAGCTGGGCGGCAATAGCTTTACACACAGCTCAATAACCGGTAACACGGGTACTGCCATTGTGCTGGATGGCAGCTCCACAGCAAGGATTGATAGCAATACTATTTCCGATAACGGAGGCGCCATTCTCCTGAAGGATCAATCCACCGCTACCGTGGCCCGCAATACTATCAATGGTAATGGCGCAGGGCTGCTGCTGGAAACCGGAGGAACCGGCATTGTCTTAAGCGCCAACAGTATTTTCAATAACCAGGGCCTGGGAATAGATCTCGGGAATGATGGCATTACTCCCAACGATGCCGGGGATCCGGACACCGGTCCTAATAATCTGCAAAACTACCCTGTATTAACGGCAATGAGCTCCTCAGGAGGAAATACCACCATACAGGGTACGCTCAACAGCACACCTAACACTACTTTCAAGCTGGAATTCTTTTCCAACACAAGCTGTAGTCCTACCGGCTTCGGTCAGGGAGAAACATTCCTGGGCACGCAGCAGGTAACTACAGATGGCAATGGCAATGTAGCTTTTACCGCACAGCTTACAGGCATAAGCCTGCCTGCAGGTGCAGCGGTAACCGCCACTGCTACTGATCCTAACAATAACACCAGTGAGTTCAGTAAATGCCTGTCTGGAGGAGTGGTGCAATCGGCAGATCTTGAACTGGTAAAACAGGCAGACAAGGTGCAACTCTCCGTCGGCAATGCTGTAACATTCACTATCCGCCTGGTAAATAATGGCCCGTCCGCTGCCACAGGTATTGAAGTAACAGATCTGCTGCCGGCTGGTATCACCTTTGGCCAGGCAACGGCAACTTTAGGTACTTATAGCAATACTACCGGTAAATGGCAGCTGGCCAGCTTAAACAGTGGCAGCCAGGCTGTGCTGACCATTACAGGCACTGTTACAAGCGCAGGCGCTTTCACTAATACCGCCGAAGTAACGGCCAGCGGGGTTGCAGATCCGGATTCATCTCCCGGCAATGGTGTTGCTACCGAAGATGACCAGAGCAGCGTAACAATCACCGTACAGGAAGCCAATACAATTGCCGCACAGTTCGCACAGCTGCGTGCACAGGTCAATGCGCTTGTGACTACCGGCGATCTTACCCCTCAGCAGGCAGGCCTGCTGAATGCAATACTGGGCGTTGCGCTCAACTTCTATAACGATGGTAATATCAGGGGCGCAATTGGTGCTACACAGGTGTTTATCGGAGTAGTAAGGTTCTTTGTCAACTTCAGCTTCTTCGGCCGTTTACCTGCAGCAAAAGGGCAAGTCCTGATTACCGCAGCCCGCAAGATCATTGCGGCGTTAAGGGCATTAGAACAGCTGCCAATAGTACAGTCACCTGTAATGGAGGCTGATGACAAATTCATACCTCCGGAAGCAGCAATGCTGGCGGCCAGACTGGAAGGAATAAAACTATACCAGAATTATCCTAACCCCTTCAGTACCACCACCGCGATCACGTTTGAAATGCCCATTCCATACAAAGTGCGGCTGGCAATTTTCGACGGTAACGGAAGGATGGTGAGCACCCTCCTGGATGCCGCAATGCCTGCCGGGAAACATAATCTTAACTGGCAGCCGGGTCATCTGCCGCCGGGTATCTATATACTCCGCTTAGATGCCAGCCATGTTAACAGGTCAGTTAAGATGTTACGCGTAGAATAAATAAAAACCAGCCATTTTTTAAGAACAAGGGCCGCCATCTGGTGGCCCTTAACTTTAACATACTTTTAAGGATACATATCTTATTTTAATAGCACTCACCAACCCTTCGCTCAAACGAAAACCATTTAAAATGAACTTCAACAAGATCAACAACATTACCGGTTGGATCGTGTGTTTGATAGCGTGTACCGTTTACATCTCTACCATGGAAGCTACCGGAAGTTTATGGGATTGCGGCGAATTTACAGCCGCTTCTTACAGACTACAGATACCGCACCCGCCCGGCGCTCCCCTGTTTGTGCTCCTGGGCCGTCTGTTCACTATGTGGTTACCGCCTGACAAGGCAGCCCTGGGGATAAATGTGATGAGTGCGCTGGCCAGCGGGTTTACCATCCTCTTTCTCTTCTGGACGATCACCTATTTTGCCCGCAAGCTGCTGGTGAAAGCCGGTACGGTAATGTCCCGTGAGCAGCTGACGCTTATTATGGGCGCAGGTGTAGTAGGCGCCTTAGCTTACACTTTTTCCGATTCTTTCTGGTTCTCTGCAGTAGAAGGTGAAGTATACGCCATGTCATCCCTCTTTACCGCGATGGCTTTCTGGGCTATCCTGAAATGGGACGGGGAGGCAGACCAGCCCTATGCAGACCGCTGGCTGATATTCATTGCCTATATCGTCGGTCTGTCTATCGGCATTCACCTGCTGAACCTCCTAACTATCCCTGCCATTGTAATGGTGTATTATTTCCGCCGTTACAAGCCAACGGTAAAAGGCGTATTGATTGCGTTGACACTGGCCTGCGCGCTTACCGGCATCATCCAGGTAGCCTTCATTCAGTATCCTGCTGCGGCTGCCGGTAAGCTGGATATATGGTTTGTGAACAGCCTGGGCTTACCCTTCAATTCGGGGTCGCTCTTCTTTGTTGCCTTAGTGATCGGTTTGCTGACGTTCGGCATTCGCTGGGCATACCGTAAACGCCGTTATTTTGTAAAGCTGGCATTGCTGTGTACTACCTTCCTCTTCATTGGCTATGCTACTTATATCACCACCATCATCCGTTCAAATGCCAATCCCGGCATCGACATGTATAATGTGGATAATGCAGCCACCCTGCAACGCTACCTGAGCCGTGAACAGTATGGCGATTTTCCGCTGCTGTACGGTCAGGTGTTCACGGCCAAACCGGTGGAGTATAAAGAAACGGGGACGGTATATACCAAAGGCGCTACACAGTATGAAGAAGCAGGCAAGCGTTACAAAGCAGTATTTGACAGCAAGGACATGATGCTGTTTCCCCGCATATGGGATAACAGTAACGAAACAGGCCATGCAGATGCATATCGTCAATGGCTGGGCCTGGCAGAAGGTGAACAACCTACCTTCAAAGACAATGTAAACTTTTTCCTGGGCTACCAGGTGAACTTCATGTACCTGCGCTATTTCATGTGGAATTTCGTAGGCAAGCAGAATGATATACAGGGTTTCGGCAATGTTCGTGACAGTAACTGGACCTCCGGCGTATCCCTGGTAGATAACCTGCTGTATGGCGATCAGAGCAAAATGCCCGATAGCCTGAAGGAAAATAAAGGCCATAACACCCTCTTCTTCCTGCCATTGATCCTGGGCATTTTAGGGCTGTTTTTCCATTTTAAACAAAGGCGGGGGGATACACTGGTGGTAGGACTCCTGTTCCTCTGCACGGGCCTGGCCATTGTATTATACATCAACCAGCCGGGCGCCCAGCCACGGGAACGTGACTACGCTTATGTAGGTTCGTTTTATGCATTCGCCATCTGGATAGGCCTTGGAGTGCTGGCTTTGCACAGTTATCTGCAACGCCGTACACGCTGGGCTTTTACCGCTCCTGCAGCCATCCTGGTATGCCTGCTGGCAGTACCTGCGCTGATGGCCTTTCAGGAATGGGATGATCATGACCGTTCTCATAAAGTGCTGGCCAGGGATATTGCCCGTGATTACCTGGAATCCTGTGCGCCAAATGCCATTCTTTTTACGGCCGGCGATAATGAAACCTATCCCTTGTGGTATGCACAGGAAGTAGAAGGTATCCGCACGGATGTACGCATTATCCATACCAGTCTGCTTAGTGTTGACTGGTACATCAACCAGCTAAGGAGGCGGGTAAATAAAAGTGTGCCCGTCCCCATGACCTGGGCAGCTGAACAATACAAAGGTGATAAACACGACTATGTGATGTATCACGACGCGGGCATTTTTCCGCAGGATAAATTCTATAACCTGAAAGAGGTAATGCAGTTTGTAGGCAGTGACGATCAGCGGGCGAAGCTGATGACTAACACAGGAGAGTCCGTTAACTATCTGCCTTCGCAGCGTTTATTCCTGCCCGTAGATAAGTCGCGTGTGATCGCCAATGGTACGGTGAATGCAGCAGACAGCGCCCGCGTGCTTCCTCAGGTGGCCTTCCAGATAAACAAGAATGCCCTGTTCAAAAATGATCTGGCCATGCTGGATATCCTGGCTGCCAATAACTGGGAACGCCCGGTATATTTTGCTAATACCGCCATCCCACGCGGCGTAGGCCTGGACAATTACCTGCGCAGCGAAGGGCTCACTTACCGCCTGGTGCCCCTGGTTCCTGAGGAAACAAATAACGCTGTGCCTGTGGGCAATGATGTACCTGTCAACACCGCAAAGATGTTCGATAACCTGATGAACAAATTTGCCTTCTGCAGTGCTGATGTAAAGGGTGTGTATTTCGATGAGACCAACCGTAACATGCTGCAGCAGCTACGCAACAGTTATGCCCGCCTGGCCATCGATCTGGCGGCAAAAGGAGATAAGACCCGGGCCCTGCATGTACTGGACACTATGGATAGAAACATTAAAGAAGAGAACTTCCCCTATGGTATGACCTCTCCGGGCAATTTCCATAATATCAACGCTATGCAGGTGGCCTACGCCTACTATCTGGCCGGTAATCCGGAAAAGGCCGGCGCCATCTCACAAAAGATCATTAAGGATTGCGAACAGCAGATCGCTTACTATCAGTCATTACCGGCGTCCAAACTTTCCGGTGATCTTCAGCAGGATTATCAACGGGCCGCCGAATATATTATACCGCAACTACAAAAAATGAAAGCAGCATTTGCAGGAGAGAAACAGCAACAGCTGCTGAACTAGTTCAGGAAGATCGTCATCCATATAAAGAAAAAGTCCATGGAGCATTTTCCATGGACTTTTTCTTTTCTATCGCAGCAGTGCCGATGCGCACCAGAGCACCGGCGCCTGTCCGTGCAGATCGCCTGTAAGGCGCCCGCGGTCCAGGTAATACTGTCGGTCATTCTTTTTATTGGTGCCTTCGCACACCTCCCGTATATCGTTATTTTCATTCAGGTAGGAGATCAGTGCCAGCCATCCCTTGCGTGCAGCAGGACCATAAGTTTTGCTATCCAGCCAGCCATTCTTTACGCCGGTGATCATGGCGAAAGTGAACATCCCGGTGCAGGAAGTTTCAGGCCAGGAGGCCGGGTCATCTATCAGTTGCCGCCACATGCCGTCTTCTGCCTGGTATTTCAGCAAAGAGGTCATCATGGTTTGGTATCCTTTCATAATGCGGGCCCTGTTGGGATTATCTTTAGGCAGTGAGCGCAGTAGTTCGCTCATGCCCGCCGCCATCCAGCCATTGCCACGGCCCCAGTAAAATGGTACATCCGGTGCATGGTAGAACAGTCCGTTGGGCATTTGCAGCGAATCCAGGTACATGACCATTTCTTTTGCAGCACGGTCTATATATTTACGATCGCCTGTAGCGCGGTAAGCCTGCGCCTGTACGGCTGTGATCATGAACATATCGTCTATCCACAAACGGGTTTGCCAGGTATATCCCTTATCATACCATACCTGCGATTCCGGCTTTGCACGCGGCCCTTCCGGCGGGCCCCATTGTTTATCCGCTATACGCTGGCCTACTTTAAGATATTGCTGATCTTTAGTTTGCATATATAACTCCAGCGGAACAGATCCAAACACGCAATAATCTACGTGGTCGGGCTTGGGTATCATGGCGGAGTCAGTGCTTAGCAGCGGCGTAAAGCGTTCTCCCAGCTGGTGGGTCATTGCTTTGTTGTGGGTTACCTTAGCAAAGGCCAGGGCGCCATACCAGGTGCAGGTTTCCGGGTAGGTAATGAATTTGGGTGGCGTTGTTCGCCCGAAATTGGTATGCGGTGTGGCTATAAAATGATCGGCTACACGTTTACCAACCTCTTCAGGGGTGCTGCCTTTGGGAAAATGTTTAAGGTCTCCGTTCTCTTTTTTGGATTGAGCGTGGGTAGTATGGCCGATAACGGCAGCGATACATACCATCGCCAGCAGGTGGGTGTTTGTTTTCATACGTGTTTATATTAGGCAATGCCTAAGTTAACACCTCCTGTATAAACGGGCTGATTCTATTTTCCCTTGTTTAGCGCGTAAGTTAACACCGGCGGTCTGCCACCCGGCGGATAGTTGGTAGTAATGATCAGGGATGATTTGCTGGCGTCGGCAAAATCCATGGCGATAATACCAAACCTGCCCCTTGGATGGCTGGTAAAATATTCCTTCATATAGGTGCCCATGGTATTCGCCACATGCTTGATATTAGGAATACTGAATAAAGCCGGCCGGTAGCCGCTGGTGAAATTAATATATAAAGCATCCGGGTTACGATCCCTCGCTTCTGTTAACAGGGCGGTACTGCAGGTCCATTTGGCATGATCATCCGGTACTACAAACTGGTCCTGTACCCTGAGGCGGGCTTCACGACTGTTGATCGTAAAGGTGGTGTTACGCCCCCAGCCACCGGATGCGTCAATGCCCTTGGGCAGCTGCTGTGCGATAAAGCGGCGTAGCAGCACAATTTTGCCCCTGGCCTGTTGCAGGGTGGGCACGGTTGCTCCCAGGTACCATTTGCCGGCATAACGGCGGGCATATGTATCAAAGGTCTGTTCAAAGGAACGCGTATTATGGGCGGGGGTATATTCTTCCTTGATGCTCATAATAACGCATTCGCTGGGATACTGTTCCAGGAATTTTGTACAGGCCTTCATCACATCGTCAAAGTCCATGTTTTGGTATACGTACCCGTGGTGAATCACAAAGCCGTCATCAGTGTGGCGGCAGCGTATGTCCAGGAAACGGATGCCGGCATTTAGCTGCTCGCTGATAGTGAGGGCCTGGCACCTGGCGGTGCCACCGATATACTCATACCTTGCGGCGGCATTATGCGAGCCGGGTAGCGAAAGCTGTGAAAGGCTTACCTGGTCCGGCAGGGTGGCCATCCAGCTGCTAAGGGATATAGCAGCGGATGGAGCGGCATTAGGGCTTACGTCATAGCTATACACTTCTCTCACACAGCCAAACTGTGATAACATCACCGCCAGGCACAAAGCGGCGGTAATGAACGGTCGCGTCTTCATAGAAACAGTTGTAGGTTTCGCAAAAATACAAGTAGTTGTCAGTCTGTTGGCAGGCCTGTCCAGGTATAACAATTATATAATACAACCGGAACGAATATCTGCACAGATACAACTTTCGTTTTACAGGAAGGGACTTCATTTCAGACCCTTACACAAAAAAGGAATATTTCCGAGATTTTCATAAATAGAAATAATTTTTCTTTTAATTTTATTTCGACAACTTATTAGGGAAGCAGACCGGTTCATTGCAACTGGCATAGGGAATTCGCACAACAAGGGGAAGAGCTGCCGCAGGCAGGATTACATATGCCATTGAAACAACATGCTAGTGGACAAAGTAAAAGAGGGGGTCCATCCGGTCAGCGAGGGACAATTGTACACGGATGAAATGCAGGAAAACACCTACAATGAAGTGGAGTTATTTGTCCGTATATCGGAAGGGGAGGAGCCTGCTTTTCGCCGTCTGTTTGAATTATACAGAGAGCGGCTTTTTATTTTCGCCAACCAGATATCTCATTCAACGGCAGATGCAGAAGAAATCGTACAGGATATCTTTTTAAAGTTATGGGAGAACAGAGCACATCTCTCACAGGTAAGCTATCCCCGTAAGTACATTTATACCATGGCCCGTAACCGTGCCCTGGATCACCTTACCAGCATTGCCCGGAATAAGAAGGCCATACAGGCTGTCTATGATAGTATTTCAGGCCTTAATAACACTACAGAGGAACTACTGCAGGCACAGGAAAGCCAGCAGCTGATCTATAAGGCTTTGGCCCAGCTGCCTGAAAAGAAACAGACCATTTTCTGGTTAAGCCGCCGGGATGGATTGACCCACCAGGAGATCGCCCAGCGAATGAACATGTCTGTTCAGACAGTTAAAAATAACCTGACTGACATATTGAAATATGTTAGAATGTATCTTTCCGGTCATTCTGAGCTCCTTGCCATTGCTGTTTTAGTGCAGTTCAGTTATCTGCTCTTCCAGGACGTACCGGTTTTTTAGTGCCCGGAAATTTTTTTTTAAATTTTCCGGTACTATCATCTTTCCAGACAGTCTATATATATGTAAGACTAAATCACCACCAAGATGAGCGGTACTGCCGAACGCCTAGCTTACTTATATCAGCAATATATTAACGGAGTATGTACCGAAGAGGAGCTGCAGGAGTTTTTTGAGTATGTACGTATGCCGGAAATGAGGCAGGCCTTACATGAGCTGGCAGAAGGTCACCTCCGTCAAATCGCTCCCAGCAACAACCTTACGGAAGCTAACTGGGATGATATGTACAGCAGGATCATGCAGCAGGGAGAGCCTGCAGCAGCAGAGAAAAAGGGCATTGTAAAACGCTTGCTTACCCGCCCGCTGGTAGCGGCGGCTGTTGTTATCCTGGTGGCTTCAGCTGGTATCTGGTTCCTGCTTGCCAACAGGCCGCAACCGGATCACCTGACAATAGCCGACAGGTTCAAGAACGACATACCGCCCGGAGGCAACAAAGCCATACTGACCCTGGCAAACGGCGCTTCCTTTGCATTACACGATATGGACGACAAGAGCCGGCAGCAGCTGGCCAGCGGAAATTTTCTCCAGCTGGACAGCGGCGAACTGGTTTATAATAGCAGCGGTGCCACCGCACGGACAACAGGTTACAACAAGCTAACCACTCCCCGCGGCGGACAGTTTAAATTGATGCTGCCTGATGGCAGCCGCATATGGCTCAACGCAGCCTCTTCCATTACGTATCCGCTAAGCTTCAGGCCTGAGGAACGTAAGGTGGCTATCACCGGTGAAGCATACCTGGAGATAGCTAAAGATGCCGCCAGGCCATTTAAAGTAATAGTGAACGGAATGGAGATAGTAGTGTTAGGCACTAAGTTTAATATTAATGCCTACACCAATGAACCAGTCATCAATACAACACTGCTCGAAGGAGCTGTGAGGATCAATAAGGGCGCCAACAGCCGCCTGCTTAAGCCGGGAGATCAGTTGCAGGTATCACCGGACGGAAGCTTCCTGGTGAAGACGGACGTAGATACCGCATCTATAGTAGCCTGGAAAGATGGGATGTTCTCTTTCAATGATGAGGATATCGCATCCATTATGCGGCAGGTAAACCGTTGGTACGATGCGCAGATAATCTATGAAGCCCGCATCCCCGATCATTTTATAGGCACCATACCCAGGAACGTGCAGGTCTCTAAACTATTGACCATGCTCGAGCTTACAGGCAGGCTGCGCTTCAGGATCGATGGGAGAAAAATTACTGTAGCAGAACCGTAAGTAAGTAAACTTGTTATTCAAAACCGTAAGTAAACCGTTATCCAGAGCGTAAACATGGAAAGTAAAATCGTTACTATTGTTCATCTAAAAAACAGCCAGCTATTAATGTAGAGAGGACAACAAAAATTAATACCCGGTAGGAGATACCGGTCGCATCCGTATCTGTCCCCGGGTGGTCTAAACCAAAGTATTTAGAATTTTATTCATCAACCAAAATCTAATCTATGACTTTCACCGTACGGTGTAAGAACAGGCTCGTTACGCTATGCTTGTTATTCGCCTCGCTTATCGCTGCATCCCTGCCTGCCAGCGCCGGCAACACGCAATCAGTCACCCTCTCTTTGAAGAACATCCCGCTTGCAAAAGCCTTCAGGGAGATCCAGAAACAAACAGGATACTCATTCCTGTATTCCAAAGAAGATCTGGAAAAAACACAATCTGTCAATCTCGATGTCAGAAGCCAGAACATCGAATCAGTGCTGAACCTCTGCTTTCACCAGCAGCCGCTCACCTACAGCATTGTAGACAAAGTAGTGATCATAAAAAGAAAATCCGGCAATGCCAATGAAGCCAGCCCGGAAGAGGACCTGGCGCCTGCAGCACCTCCCGTTACAGGCGTGGTGCTTGGCTCCGACGGCTCTCCTATACCCGGCACGGTAGTGCAGATCAAAGGCACTAATAAAGGTACCGTTACAGATGCCGACGGCCACTTTTCGCTGGAAGCGCCCATTGGCGCCACCCTGGTGATCAGGTCTGTAGGATTTGATTCACAGGAAATAAAAGTGGAATCTGCCGGCCCGCTGAAGATCACGTTAAAAGTGAATACTTCCATACTGGAAGAAGTGATTGTAACGGCAGGCGGTATTAAAGCTAAACGCCGCGAAGTAGGTACTGCTACTTCTGTAATAAAAGCAGAAGCACTGGTAACCGGTAAAGCAGTGAATATTGCCGGTGGCCTGCAGGGCAAAGTAGCCGGTCTGCAGATCAACGCCACCAGCGGAGGTGTAGATCCCAACTACCGCCTAATATTGAGAGGCCAGCGTTCACTCACTGGTAACAACCAGGCCCTGGTAGTACTGGATAACGTGATCGTGCCGAATGAAGTGCTGGGCTCTCTGAACCCCGACGATGTGGAAGACCTGACCGTACTGAATGGTGCGGGAGCTGCAGCGCTCTATGGTTCGCAGGCTTCCAACGGTGCTATCATCGTTACCACCAAAAAAGGTAAGAAGGGGTCCACTGCTACAAAGGTGTCCAATACCACTACTGTAGAATCTGTTGCCTTCTTCCCTAAACTGCAGTATGCCTTTGGCGCGGGTGGTAGTGCATACGGTTTTGACGCGAACGGCAAGCCGCTGTTCTCCAACCTGGAGAACCAGTCTTATGGTCCGGCTTTCGATGGCTCCTATGTGCCTTTAGGCGAGCCGCTGGAAGATGGCAGCCAGGATTCTGCTAGTTATAGCGGCAATAAAGAGCATAACAACTTCTGGGAAAAAGGGATTACCAACCAAACAGATTTCTCCGTTACCTCCGGTGATGATAAATCTACCTTTTATCTCTCCGGTCAGTATGCCACCATTACAGGCACTACTCCTAAAGATAAATATAACCGTACCACCCTGCGTGCAAACGGTACACGTAAGATCGGTGAAAAAGTGCTCGCCACTTATAGTATCGGTTATACGCAAAAAAGAAATGACCTCACCACCCAGACCTCCAGCATGTACGCCAACCTGCTCAACATGCCTCAGAACGTGGATATTACGAAATATAAGAACTGGAAGACCGATAAATTCGCCAATCCGAACGGATTTTACAACCCCTGGTACCAGAACCCTTACTTTACTTTGGACAACTACCGTTCTAAGGAAAGAAGGGATTACCTGACCGGGAATGTTGAACTGAAATATTCACCCGCCTCCTGGATAGACCTTACGGTACGTCAGGGTATCTCTACCCGCAACCAGTCGGCCAAAGCATGGGTAGGTGCATTCGATTATACTACTTATGCGGAGGAAACCTCCAATTCAAAGACAGACATCAAGGCTTCTGTTGCCGATGCAACTGCCTATACCACCGAGCTGTTGAGCGATGCGTTTACCCAGGTGCGTAAAGAATTTGGCGATTATAGCTTAAACGTTATAGCAGGCGGACAATGGCGCCAGGATGAATCCAAGTTCATTGGTATCGGAGCCAGTGGCCTTACCATACCAGACCTCTACAACGTTAGCAACAGTACTTCCAATCCAACTGCAAACGAAGCTAACTATAAAGCCCGCCAGATGGGTTTTTATGGTGACGTGCGCATAGGTTATAAGAATTTCCTATACCTGCATGGTACCGGCCGTAATGACTGGGTTTCCATACTGGCCCCAGAGAACAGGTCTTTCTTCTATCCTTCAGTAGATCTGTCATTCATTGCCAGCGATGCTATCAGCCTGTTAAAACAGAGCAAAACGATCTCTTACCTGAAATTAAGAGGAGGCTGGGCTAAAGTTGGCCAGGTAAACCTGGGTAACATCAACGACTTTGGCGCTTATTATCTTCAGTCAACTTTCAGCCAGGCCAATGGTTATCCCTATGCAGGCGTAGCGGGTTACACTATCAATAATACACTCGTTTCCGCCAGCCTGAAACCGGAGATCACCAAAGGATATGAATTCGGTTTTGACCTGAACCTGTTTGACGATCGCATTACAACCGCACTAACCTGGTACAACACAAAAACAGATAACCAAACGGTGAACACTACCGTTTCCAATGCTACCGGCTATTCTGTTTACCGTGTGAACAGCGGGCAAACTACCAGTAAAGGCCTGGAATTAACTGCCCACTTTACACCCATCAGAACAGCTGACCTGGATGTAACCGTAGGCGGTAATTACACCTACCTTGATAATAAAGTAAATAATATCAGCGCAGACCTGCCCCGTTTATCCCTTGCCACTTACAGCAATGCAACCGGCTCATATGCAGTAGCCGGCCAGGTCTTCCCGGTTATCATGGGTAAAGATTACCGCCGCGATCCCGAAGGACATGTGGTAGTAGACCGCGTAACCGGTACACCTTTTATCGATGACACCATTAAAATACTGGGTAACGCTACACCAAGGAACCGCCTTAGCCTGGACCTTAACATTCGCTATAAGCAGTTCCGCTTTACCATGCTGGTAGAATATCGCGGAGGTTATATGGTATATAACAACATGGGTGGCGAGCTGGATTGGTCTGGAACTGGTTACAGAACCACCGCATTTAACCGTGAACGTTTCGTATTCCCGAACTCAGTATACGAAGATCCGAACAAACCAGGTACTTATGTCAAGAATACCAACATCACAATTGTAGATGGTAACGGTAACTCCGGCTTCTGGACCAATGAAGAGAACAGGGGAGTAGCGTCTAACTATATTACTTCCGGCGACTTCTGGAAATTGAGGGAAATATCGCTCTCTTATGACCTTCCGGCTTCCCTGCTGGGCAAATCCGGCTTCATCAAAGCTGCAACGATCAGTGTGCAGGGCCGCAACCTGTTTGTATGGCTGGCTAAATCTAATTACTACACAGATCCTGAATACAGCGATGCAGGTAATGACAACAATGGTATAGGCCTCACTGGCCTGGGACAGACACCGCCTTCACGTTTTTACGGAGCTACCGTGTCTTTGACGTTTTAACCGCATCTTAAAAATCAGTACAAATGAAGAAACTCATACTTTTTATAGCAGCAGGCATGGTCGTTCTGGGTAGCTCCTGTAAAAAATACCTTGATATCAACGAGAACCCGAATTCGGCCACAACAGCCACACCCGAAGTAGTATTGCCGCAGGCCATCGTTTATACTGCCAATGCGATCAACACTTATAACACCTATGGTTCGCAGCTAGTGGGCTATTCTGCCAATGCAGGTGGTTACGGTGGTTTTGGCACCTCAGTAACTTACGGTTTTAGTAATTCTACCTTCAGTAACCTGTGGACGGTTTCCTACGACGTGTTGAATGATTTCCAATGGGTCACCCTGAACACAAACGCTGATCCGGACTATGGCTACTTCAACGGCGTTGCCAGGATCATGAAAGTTTTTAACTTTCAGATGCTGGTAGACGCTTATAATGATATTCCTTACAAGAACGCATTAAAAGGAGTAGAGGAGCTTACTCCGGCATATGACAAAGCCGATGCCGTTTATGCTGACCTGGCCGTACAGCTGGATTCTGCTATTACTATTATAGAGGCTACCGAAGACCGTCAGCATGCCAGCTCCACCAGTAACGTAAAGGACCTGGATGGAAGCACCGATCCCATGTTCCACGGCGATTTGGATCTGTGGAAACAACTGGCCAATACCATTAAGCTGAAACTGATGGTACGCGGTCGCGGCAAAGTTACCTTCGCCAATACTACCTTTAACGCTGCCGGTTTCCTGGAAGAAGACGCTATCGTAAATCCAGGTTATGTCAGAGATAACGGCAAGCAAAATCCTGCATGGAATACATGGGTGTTCTCCTATACCGGAGAGGCTGGCAACAAAGCTTGGGTGCCTACCAAATTCATTCATGCATTTTATGATGGGCAGAAATTAACGGATCCCAGGGGTGAGGTTATTTATTATGATTTCCCCAATACGGCTGTCAACCAGTTGGGCTTTGAAAGCGTAAACGTTCCCAGCTCTCCTGCAGGCAGCGCATGGCTTTCAGGCGCCAATAGCGGCTCCAGCAGAAGCTCGGGATCTGCCGGCGGAAGCATCGGAATATTTAAAGCGCCTACCTGGGGCGAACCCATTTTACTGGCGGCAGAAAGCTATTTTCTGCAGGCAGAGGCGGCTGTTCGTGGTATCACCACCGGGGGTAATGCAAAAGCTTTGTTCGATGAAGGGGTACAGGCGTCATTCAATTACCTGTACCTGAAACCCGATGGTACCTACGATGATGATTATGATCCTGCTGCAGGTTATACTGATTACCTGGCGGCTAACAGCGCCAGCCCTCTCGTGCATTTCGAGTTGGCCGCAGGCGTAGAGCAACAGGTGGAAGCCATTATCACGCAGAAATACATCGCGCTTAACTTTATCCATGGTCACGAAGCCTGGAATGAGTACCGCAGAACGCATTATCCGAAGATCGTTAATAGCTCATCTAACGCTATTCTGACCTTTGCGTCTACCCAGTCACAGAGTACAAGGCCCGACAAGCTGCCTACAAGGGTGCTGTACCCTAATACGGAAGCTTCCAACAACTCAACGAATATGCCTAAAGGTATAAGCCCCTACACTTCACTGATTTTCTGGGCTATACAATAACTAAACAGATAAAAAGAATGCTGATGAAACATATCATAAAGAAAGCGTCAATGGTCGTCGTGACAGCACTGGCTCTTACTTCCTGTGTGAAGGACTACCTCGCCGTGGATCCTGCCCAATCGAACAACGTGATAGAATTTGCCAATACAGGTAACATAGTTTCCTCTGCTGGCGCTATTTATCCCAGGTTTGCCTCGGACCTTGGCAACCTGCCGGTGGGCGACTCTTCCACATTTGTAGTGAATGTGAGCTATTCAGGAGCTGAAAAAGCAGCGCCTAATGATATTACGGTCAACCTGGCTGTAGATGCCGCAGCATTAACTGCTTACAATGCAGATGATGAAACGGAATATGCCTTGCCTCCTGCAAGCTCCTACCGCTTCCCATCATCTATTGTCATTAAGAAAGGTGAAAAAGTAAAACAAGTCACTGTAACTATTATCAGGAGCCCTGAATACAATTTCGATACAAGCTATGCCCTGCCTTTAAAAATTGCGTCTGCTTCTTCCGGAATTGTCAGCGGCAATTTTGGAACCGCCATCTATTCATTTACCGCACGAAACGTCTACGATGGTATCTATAAGATGGAGGGTACATTGACTGATGCCGCCAATTCTTCTATTGTGGGTGATTACCCGAAAGATGCCATGCAGCTGATCACCTACTCCAGCAGAGCAATAGGATTATACGATCCTTACGTTGCCAAGAACTACGGACATCCTATTAAAAGTGGCGGAAGCGGTAGCTATTATGGTAGTTTTAGCCCGGTATTCTTCATTAATGACGATGGAACTATTTCGAAGGTAACCAACTATTACGGCCAGCCAAGCTCCAATAATCGTGCTGCTCAACTCGATCCAACCGGTGTAAATAAAGTGACCTTTGGTGGGGATGGTAAAGTGGTTTCTTTCGAAGTAAGTTATATCATGCTACAGGCCGGAGCGCCCAGGACTTCTTTTAAAGAGAAATTTACCTACATATCACCAAGACCAAGATAATGAGATAACAGTTGTCCAGCTGATGCTCAGGCATTAACGTCCGGAAGTCTGTGCGAAGGCTTCCCTTCATAAGCGAGAATATAGCCCTGCTCAGGCAGGGCTATATCTTTTTTGTGAAAAAATAAAACGGCGCTGTAACCGTTTTACCAGAAATCGCTATCTATGAAGTGTACTGCAGCCCTTTTGTTACTGCTGTAAACCACTCTAGTACTAATTTGGCAATATTTCCAGGGCCGAAAAGCTTATTTTTGGATAAACCTGTATCTGATGTGTAAGTCAATCCTGTACCTGGCGGCCTTTGTGTGTTGCTTCCCCATATTGACAGCAGCACAGTCTTCCTCCTCTTTTTCGCGACGATATACACCCGGAGAAACGTATCGTTATCGTTTAACTACTAACGTTACCCATAACGGCAAATGGCAGTCGGGGATCATTGCTGTGTGTGAGCTGAAAGTGGTAAAGGATAGCAACGGCATCCCTGCAGATGAGCTGCATTGGATCTCTAAAAAGCTGTTTACATTGAAGGATACCGCTGATCTGAGCTCAGAGGCTGCACAGGTGGCGCCCTATCGCATTTCATTATACCCCGGGGGCAAGCTGGACCTGCCTGTAATAACGGTACCCGGCATGACCGGTGAGATCACCGATCTAAATACTTTCTTTGTGGCAGTGGCCCCTGTCTCCGGCGTGCAGCGACTGACCCGTGAAGGCGACCACTATACTAAACCTGAGCCGGCGCGAGGTAATTTTGCCAACGGAAAAGATATTATAGTAGGAGATGATTGCATTCAGATGACCGTATCAATGCTGGAGGATACGAAAGACAGTGTTGTATTGCAAACAGACTTTTTACCACCGGCTGCGCCGTGCCTGCATTACCTGCTGAACGATATGCGTACACCCGTGGTAAAGGACACCCTTAATAATTTTCAGATGGTAAGGCCGTCAGCAAACGGTAAATGTAATGTTCTGTTTGGAAAAGAAGTATTCTATATTACCAGCACCCTGCAAAAGCACGATGGAAAGATCAGCCGCGCCGTCATGAGCAATACACTTACACTGAAGCTGAAGCTGAACTGCGAGGCCACCTATACAGGTTGCCAGGCAGAAATACCCTTCATCATTCAGCGAGATCTCCTGCTCGAATTAATAGATCTTTAAATTGCCTCCAGGATCTTTCTGATCATCTCATCCATCGACTTATTATCTATCCACCTTACTACCGCCACCAGGTCATGCTCCGGATCTACATAAATAAGATTGGTGCCATTGCCGATGTGCACAAAACTTGTCACCGGTGCGCTTGGCAGCAGTTTATGATCAGTATTCAGGAACCAGTTCATATAGCCGTAGGTAGGCTGCGGTTGGGTAGGCGTTAAGGCCTGCTTCACCCATTGCTCTGAAAGCAGCTGTTTACCATTCCATTTACCCCGGTGTAAGGTCAGCAATCCAAAACGCGCCATATCATAGGCATGAATGAACATACCGCCACCCCAGTGACCGCCGCCGCTCACCGACTGTACCGGTGCGCCGTCCAGTACGATCCAGGCATTGCGGTAACCATTCCAGCGCCAGGTGTTGGAAGCGCCGATAGGGTCCATGATATTGGTCTTCAGTACCTGTGGTAAAGGCTGTCTCCATACGCAGGTAGTGGCCAGCGCCAGGGCATTCACCCGCACATCATTGTACTTATAAACAGTGCCGGGAGCATTCCTTTTGCGATGCAGCCATACGTCCGGGTTAGTGCCTTCCGGCCGGTCTGCCCAGTCAGGTTTGTCCCAGAGGGTACCTTCCCAGTCGCTGGTTTGCCGCAGCATGTCATCCCAGGTAATGCTGCGGTTATGCGCGCTGGCAAAAGGGTATAAGAGCGGATGCCCGTTGGGTGTAAGGGGATCATATATCTCAATGGGAGGGATATACGAAGCTACGGTATCGTGCACATCGCGGATCAGGCCCCGGTCTACAGCCAGGCCTACTACCGAAGAAAGAAAACTTTTGGTAACGCTGTTGGTGATGTCCACGCGTAAAGGCTCACCCCACTCCGCCACAATATATCCATGGTAAACGATCAAACCGGTGGGCTCGCCACGCTCAGAAAATGGGCCAACACCTGCGCTGAAGGGTTCCTTGCCGAACTGTATGGCCTGGGTCAGTTCCATATCGCGGGGATATTTAGCTTCATTGTCCCGGGCAAACTGGATGGCCGCCTGCAGTTGATCGGCTTTCATTCCCAGCGAAGCCGGCTGACGGTGCTCCCATTCCCCGCGCGGCGGAAAATAGGCATTGGCGCCGGAAGATTTGGATTGAGCACAAACAGTGATAACACTGCATAAGAGCAGGAGCAGGGAAAAGGAACGTTTCATCAGGGTAAATTACAAAATCCGGTGTGGGAATCGGAATTTTTAGTACAGCTGGTTTTCGAGTATCCGTTTGATCATTTTGATCGTAGTGCGGCTGGTCTGACCTTTATATTTTTCAGCTATTTTATGCTCGCTCATGCCTGTTCCCAGGTCGTTCACAATGTACCACCACTGTCCCAGGAGCTCGGCGTTAGGCGTGCGGTATTGCAGTATTTTCTTTACGGTGGCGATAATGGTCATGCTTACTTCGCCGTCGTGCAGTGCAAACACTTCGTCTATGCTCAGGCCCAGCCGCAGGTCGTCGGCTATCCTCGAGTAGTCATGCAGGTATTTTTCATTGGCTTCCATTACCTGCAGCATCGGGTTGCCGCTGTAATGGATCTCTCTGCTCTTCCTGGCAGACGATTGTCTGCGCCATTGCGCCTGCTCAAAACTTCGGGCAATATTGTCGCATATCACCAGGTCGGCCGGCGTCAGCTCAAACCATTCTCCCTTTACACGTTTGTGCTGGAATACGGTATGAAGGCTTTCTTCCAGGCTGCTCATCTGTGGTGTGAGGTATTGTCTTACAAGGCGGAAAACGATAGGCAGGTGGGTGTGATAGGAGGCAAGCCGCTTCTGAAGATCCTGCGTTTTGCCGATCTTGTAGATGTTCTTCCCGGTTTTCAGGATGTAAACGGAATGGCCTTGCTGCAGCTGCTCCATGAAAACGAAAATAAGTTAATTTTCTCAATTTGATCCTAACTTCGTCTGTATGTTCTATATAGCAGACCTGCATGTGCACTCGCATTACTCCCGCGCTACCAGCAAAGACCTCAACCTGGAGTCTTTATATCAATGGGCGCGCACCAAAGGTATCCACGTAGTGGGCACCGGCGATTTCACGCACCCGGAGTGGTTCAAAGAACTGCAGGAGAAACTGGAACCCGATGGTAGCGGTCTCTTCCGGCTTAAACATCCACCTGCTGATCCCGCGCTGCCAGGCATGAAAGTACAGGATATCGACGTGCGTTTCCTGCTCTCCACAGAGATCAGCTCCATTTACAGGCACGGTGATAAAGCAAGAAAGAATCATAATCTCGTATATGCGCCGGATTTTGAGACCGTAGCCCGCATCAATGCGCGGCTTTCTGCTATCGGCAACCTGGCGTCTGACGGCCGCCCCATTCTCGGCCTGCCATCGCGTGATCTCCTGGAAATCGTCCTGGAATCTTCAGACAGATCCCACCTGGTGCCTGCGCATGTATGGACGCCCTGGTTCTCCACCCTGGGTTCCAAAGGCGGCTACGATAGTGTTGATGAATGCTTCCGCGATCTCTCCCGGCACATCTTCGCCATCGAGACGGGCCTCTCCTCTGATCCGGCTATGAACTGGCAGTGGAGCGCCTTAGACCGTTTTACCCTGATCTCCAATTCAGACGCACATTCTGCACCCAAGCTGGGCAGGGAGGCTACGCTGTTCAATACAGAACGCAGTTACGACGCACTTTTCAATGCCATGAGAACAAGGCAGGGATTCGTTGGTACTTATGAGTTCTTCCCGGAAGAAGGTAAATATCATCACGACGGGCACCGCAACTGCGGCGTGTGTTTACTCCCTGAAGCAACGATGTCGCACAATGGCCGTTGTCCCGAATGCGGTGGCCCCTTAACAGTAGGTGTACTACATCGGATACAAAAGCTGGCAGACCGTAAAGCGCCGCAACCGCCGGAAAACGCACCGGCTTTTGATTACATCATCCCCCTGCCCGAAATACTGGCGGAGATCAGGAAGAGCGGGCCTGGCACGAAGGCAGTACTGAAAGATTTTCACCAGGCCATCTCCACTTTCGGCAACGAGTTCAATTTACTGAAAGCGGTACCGGTGGAGGATATACGCCGGCAGGGCAGCCCTGTACTGGCAGAAGCCATACGCCGTATGCGTGAGCATGAAGTGAAACCCGTGCCAGGCTACGATGGCTTATATGGTGTGATTAAAATATTCAATGACGAAGAACTGAGCCGGTCCTCACTTTTTTAACAGTACCTCCCAATAGCTTTAGATCGTATCTTGTATAGATAAATAAGTTCGATCCTATGCGCAGGTATTTATTCTTCTTTGGTGCATCGCTGCTTTGGTTTGCGCCCGTATTCTCTCAGCAATCAGCCAATAAGCCCGAAAGGGAACAATGGTTCATGGATATGGGCCTCGGCATGTTCATCCACTGGAGCGTAGATGTGCAGGTAGGCGCGGTGATCAGTCATTCCATGGCCGGGGCTTCTGAGGCATACCTGGAGAAATTTACCAAAACCCTGCCGCAAACATTCAATCCTAAAAAGTTTGATCCCGAAGAATGGGCCATACTGGCCAAATTGGCGGGTATGAAGTATGTAGTGTTCACTACCAAGCACCATGCGGGCTTTTGCATGTGGGATACCAAAACCACTGATTTCAATATCATGCGCACGCCGTTTAAACGCGATGCACTGAAAGAGATCATCGCAGCCTTCCGCAAGCAGGGCATCGCCATCGGCCTGTATTTCTCTCCGGAAGATTTTTACTATTTCTACCAGCATAAGCTCCCTATTGGCAGAATGCAGGTGCCGCAGCATTTTCCTGCTAACAATCCCGGGTTGATGGCCTATGATAAGGCGCAGGTAAAAGAGCTGCTCACCCAATACGGTAAAATAGACCTCATCTTTTTTGATGGCCCCGCAGAAGGATTGAAAGAATATGCCTGGCAACTGCAGCCGGACATTGTCGTTACCCGCGGACAAATGAGAACGCCCGAACAGGAGCTGCCAGACCAGCCGGTAACCGGTCCCTGGGAGGCATGCTTTACCATGGGGACCGACTGGCAGTACAAGCCCACCAATGATCCCCAGAAATCAGGTACTGCCATTATCGATATGCTGATCGAAACAAGGGCCAAAGGCGGTAACCTGCTGATGAACGTAGGTCCCAAGCCTGATGGAGAGATCCAGATAGAACAGGATGCGCTGCTGCGTGAGCTGGCCCTCTGGAACCTGGCCAATGAAGAAGCCATTGCGGGCATCCGCCCCTGGAAGATCATCCGCGAAGGCAAGATCTGGTTCACACAGTCAAAAGATGGCAAGGCGATCTACGCCTTTGTACCCGCCGGAACCGAATGGAAATATGGCGAACGTAAAGAACTGGTGCTGAGAAACCTGCAAGGCAGTGATCAGACCAAGGTATCTGTGCTGGGCTTTGGCAGCGAGCTGGTGGAATATAAAAAGGATTTCGACGCGCATGTATATGTAAAAAGCACACCTATGGGACTGGTGATCAGCGCCGTGAACGGACAGCGCTTTTACACCAATAACCAGTGGCCCAACCCCGTAGTGCTGAAAATAGAGAACGCGGAATACCGTCCTTACCAGGACCGCTCTACACGGGCAGAGCTGGAAGGCGCCAAATAAGCTTAGTATTTGTCGTCGTTGATCTCTACCCAGTAATTGTCAGGATCCTGGATATAGAGCTGCTTTACGCCGTCTACGCGTACATTGAATTTTTGCTTTTCTCCCAGCCAGTTAATGAAGGGGATATGGTGTTCGTTCAGGCGTTTCACAAATTCGTCTACAGAGGGCACGCTGAAGCAGAGGTGTGAGGCTTTGTCGTGCTGGGTGACCTCTTTTGCGCCGGATATGAGATGCAGCTGCGCGTGCTCGCCTACTTTAAACCACGTATGCTTGCCGTCGTGGAAAGGTTCCGGCATGGTATCAATACCTACTATATCCCTGTAAAAGGTGCTGCTCTTTTCCAGGTCAAGTACCGATATGGCGACGTGGTTCAGGATGGCGCTTTTATGTTGTGCCTGCGCCCGCATGGTTTGTACCGTTATACCGGCAGCGGTGAGCAGTCCGGCGATGATCAGCTTTTTCATTATCCCAAAATACGCAGTAATTTGTATTTTCTAAAACCGCTCATATGCTTTATCATCCGCTGGGCTCCTCCGGTTTAAACATCAGCCAGGTAAGTTTTGGCACAATGTCCTTACAAGGCAGCGATGCAGAGAATGCAGCGCTGATCGCCCGCGCCCTGGATGCGGGCATCAATTACTTTGATACCGCAGATCTCTACGATCAGGGTCGTAACGAACAAACGGTAGGTAAAGCCCTGCAGGGCAAACGCAAAGAGGTGATCATCGCCACCAAGGTGGGCAATCAATGGCGGCCGGACGGCAGCGGCTGGGACTGGAACCCGCGCAAGGAATATATCCTTTCTGCGATAGAAGGCAGCCTGCAACGCCTGCAAACAGATTATATCGATCTGTACCAGCTGCACGGCGGTACCCTGCAGGATCCCATCGATGAAACCATCGAAGCATTTGAGCTGCTGCAGCAACAGGGTAAGATCCGCTACTACGGTATTTCTTCCATACGTCCCAATGTGATCCGCGAATATGTAAAACGCTCGCACATCGTTAGTGTAATGATGCAGTACAGCCTGCTGGACCGCCGTCCGGAAGAGGAATGCCTGGAGCTGCTGCGTCAGCATAACATTGGTGTACTGGCCCGTGGCAGTGTGGCCAAAGGTTTACTGGTCAATAAACCTGCAGCGCCTTTCCTGAACTACAGTGCTGAACAGGTACAACAGGCGGCAGCCGCCGTTGGGGCATTGAGCACGGCGCAACGCGGGCCTGCACAAACTGCATTACGCTTTGTATTGCAACATCCCGCTATTACTTCAGCGGTAGTAGGCATACGAACAGCAGAACAGCTGGCCGATGCAGTTTTCGCCGTTTATACTTCCTCCTTATCCGCTACTGAAATGGAACAATTACGCCAGGCCGTACCGCTTAACCGATACCAGGAACATCGTTGATGGAGTTTAAAATGTAAGCACCTTTCCCTGTTCAGGGAAGATCAGTTTCAGCTGCAGATTATTCTGCCGCGCTAACTGCCGGCGAATAGCCGCCTCGTTATTGCCGGAGGGCTTGATATGGGTGATCACCAGCGGTAATCCCCTGAGTGCATCAGCGCCACTCAAAGATCCCAGCGTTTTCATCTCCTGCATCAGCAGGGCAGGAGTGAGGTGACCGAACAGCTGTTTCAGTGGCTGTTCATCCGGGAAAGATACTTCTATAAAAATGGCTTTCAGCTGCTGAGATTTTACCAGGGGGGCTACTGCCTGCCATAGCAACTGCAGTTTGTCGGAGTGCTCAATGGTGTCTGCCCCTGTATCTCCCAGGTACAGCAGGTATTGTTGTTGATGATTGACTAAAAAAGCGGTGCTTTGATAAGGCGCTGAATGGCTTAACGGGAAAGCCTGCACGCTCATATCTGTTTGGGCAATGGCAGTTGGTTCGCCCGGCGTCAGGGGGTAGTAATGATATTTTTTCAGCAGCGGCGCTTCTCCCTCATCTGCAAAATTAGCCCAGCTTTTCCAGCTGAAGTATTTCTCTTTAATAATATCCAGGCAGCAGGGCAGTCCGTAAATATTCTTGGCACTGTCTTCCGGGGAGTTAATGATCATGCCTGCCAGATGGTCTAAATGAGCATGCGATATAAAATAACCTTTGATATACTGCCGCAATACAGTGCTTGCCGGAACTTTGAATGCGCCTTTACGAATGGCCTGCTGAATACCGGCGTGCAGGGTACCGGCATCCAGGCAGATATAGTCATTACTGCCTTTGCCTGCCACCATATAAGCCGACAGATTGCTTTCATCCATCCCGCCTTTCACCCCCAGCGGCACCACCCGGAAACCGGATTGCGCCTGTGCGCAGCTAATGATGCAGCAAAAGAGGAGGACTAAGCGGATGGTTTTCTGATAAGAATTCATGCGGTAAATATAAAAGGAAACGGGTTATGTAAAAATCTACATAACCCGTTTTTTATCGAGGGATAGACGGTAGTTACCGGTCATCTGTTATTCTTAATGTCAAAGTCCACCATGCCGTTGAACTGCCCGGAAGTGACAGATCGCTTGATGTTGATACGGGCATTCGGGTTGGCCACTACACGTTCTGTGCTGGCCTGGCGGAAAGCGCCCGTTCTGATATAGTTGAATATCTTGCTCAGGTTGTCGTCTTCGCTATTGCCCCAGGGAACATTCACATAGTCTGTTGCAGCCTGATCGGGTTTGATACCGCTGTAATAGCCGCCGGACTGTTGCGCGTTCTTGGTTTCGAAATTGATGGCGAAGAGATCTGCCAGGTATTTTTCATTTCCTGATGCGTCGTGATCAGAGATGGTATAGCTGAAGAACCCTACGGGTTTCCCGTAAGTGGTGTCGCCCACCTGCTTCACGTTCATATAGGGTTTCAGGTTGTTAAGCGTCAGCTCACTGGCAGAAGCGGTTTGTGATCCGGTGATGAAAAACACATGATCCAGGCTGAGCCCACCCGTGCTGCCAAAGCTGATGGAGGCTGGCAGGCCGGTGGCGGCCAGGTTCTGGGTCAGTTTATCATTGTAGGTGTAATAGTACATCACTTTGCTCTGTGCGCTGGCAGGCGCAATGGCATTATCCAGGTATTGTGCGGTGGATACTGCGCCCCCGGTATTATAACGCAGGTCTACGATCAGCTCACGTATACCGGCTGATTTAAACTTGCTGAACACCTGGTCCAGCACCTGCCTGGTAACAGTAGATGCCCCTGTACTGCTGGTTACGCTGGAAAAGGTGTAGAATACAAAGTATCCTACCTGTTTGCCATTTACGGTGTAAATAGTATCGTACAGTACCGGGTTCACATTGTAGGAACCGGAATTCAGTGTGATGGTCGGTGTAGTATTGGCCGGTGTTTTAAAGGTAAAGGTTGAGGAAGAGGAATTGTAAACGGCGTTGGTTACCTTGGTGGTATTGGCGCCGCTGCTGCCGTCGTAAGACAGGTTTTTATCCCCGTTGATGGCAGTGATCTCCCAGCCCCGCTGTATACCTTTTACGCCTGCAGGAGAGTTCTTGTCGGCATAGAGCACCAGCAGGTGGCTTTGATTGCTGTTATCCATCGCAAAGGTCACTTCCATACCAAAATTGCCGTTTTCGCCCTGCGTCTTTTCGATCACGCCGTTCTGCAGCTTGTTGGCCAGTGTGCCGGTGCGGTCCAGGAAACTGTAGCGGTCTATTTTCTGACCGTTCACCTGCGGATAGCTGATCATGGTAGACAACAGGTTCTCTGCCGTGCTGTAATTCGTGCTGAAGGGATCCATGGAAGGCACCTGGTTGTACCAGTAATAGGTAGGCAGGCCATTGCTGGCGTTACGTCCGCCGTCTGCATAGGTCACTTGCATAATGCGGTACATCAGGTATTTGAGCGAATCCTCGTCCGTGGTAGAGGAAGTAGTGCCACCCCCATTATTATTGTCATTGTCCTGCGGCGCGGTCTTGTCCTTCTTACAGGAGAAGAAAATAATACTGCATAGCAGGCTCACCATTAACATAGGTACTCCAGGCGATAGTCGATGTTTTTTCATTGCACATGCCATTTTTTGCTGTTATGTCAGGATGTTCGTTGGCTTTCTGAAAAGATGATGATCCTGCAATGGTAATGTTCTGTTCTATATATAAACGGAAAAAAAGTGCATTTCTGCGAACAAGTCGATGAAAAGCGTAAAATGGCCGGTGAAAGCAGTTTACGCCTGGCTTTAATTTACGAATTTCTTTCTAATACGGGAGATGATTGTGGTCAGTTGCCTGAAGAGATTAGAGAAAGTTTTAATAAGGTGGTGTCAAGAGGGGCTTACATCCCCGTCATTGCGAGGCCTTGCATCCTCGGGTTTTCATCCCCGTCATTGCGAGGAGCCGCGGAGGAAATGAAGCGGGGCGCGACGAAGCAATCTCCTTGCATAATCTCCAACATAATCTTCGCGAAGATTGCGTCAGGAGATTGCTTCGTCGCCCAACGCACAAGGTGCTTAACTGCTCCTCGCAATGACGGGATGGGAGACCCTTGCCTCGTAAAGATGTTATCCGCGTCTAATTAATCCCCATCAATATCGCCGTAACTGCCACGCCTATACCCAAACCGCCTATACCCCAGTACAGCTTATCCAAAAAGCTCTTCCTTCTTGCGGTATTCACTTTGTCAATCGCATCTGTGATCAGCACCTGCGTATTATTCAAGGTGTTATTTACATTACTAAGGTCATGCTTTACCGTGCCTATATCCTGGCTGGTCTGGTTGATCTGTGACAGTGAGGAATTGAACAGCGTATCAAATTTCAGTTTCAGTGCATTATAATCCCTTTGATTTTCGAGGATGGTGCTATCCTGCCGGATCACCAGCGCTTCATATGATTTGATGATCTCTGCTGTCCGCGGGTTCTGTTTGCGATAGGCCTGGTAGGCTGTTTCATACATCTGGAAGGTGAGGCTGTTCATCAGCATGGCGCTGTCGCAGCTTATGAGAATGGTATCTCCCGTTGTTAAACGGAAACCGCTTTTTATGGCGCATTGATCAAAGACTTTCAGTTTACCCTGTGACTGCGCATTCAGTGCAGGGGCCAGGGCCAGCAACAGCAGGCCGTATAGTTTAAGATGTTGTAGCATAGGAAGCGTTTAAAGATTGACAATTGGAATGATGGTAGAGTCAGCGGGCTGAAAATCCTTCAGGCTGGCGATCCTGTCTTTGATGCTGTCTGCCTGCGCTTTGTTCTTAGCATCTTTTACTTTCTTTTCCAGGTCCATCAGCTCAGTGCGTACGTAAATGCCTTTTATCACTTCCCGCTGGCGGTCAAGATTGGCCTGGATAGAATCCAGCCGTGTTTGGGCAGTACCCAGTTGCACCAGCGCGGTATCAATGCTCTTACGCGCATTTTCCAGGTCCTTGGCTGCCTGTTTCAGCGTCCCGGAGCCAAATAGGTTGAAGGCCAGGTTAACGACCAGCACACCGATGATAATAAGGAGAAGTACCTTAGGGGTATTCGTATTCATGGCAATAGTGATTACGGGGTTAAAAGTCAAATATAGCAAAAAATATTTAAATGTAAAACAGTTAAAATAGACGATGCGCTTATAAAAATATAGAACAACATTCCCTTGAACCATTATTTTTACACCCTTTATCGGGACTAAAATCACGTTATCGTACTATGAGGAAAATAATCGCAACTGCGCTGGTGCTGGCATCGGGCTTGGCCCAGGCGCAAACCGTGGACAAGGTCACAGATCCGGCTGATTGGGTAAATACCCTGATGGGAACCGACTCTAAATTCAGCCTGTCCAATGGTAACACTTATCCCGCCATCGCCTGCCCCTGGGGCATGAACTTCTGGATGCCGCAAACCGGCAAGATGGGAGATGGCTGGGCGTACACCTATCATTCAGAGAAACTGAGGGGCTTTAAACAAACCCACCAACCCAGCCCCTGGATCAACGATTACGGACAGTTTGCCGTGATGCCGGTTACCGGTAAGGTACGCTTCGACGAAGATGAGCGGGCCAGCTGGTTCTCTCACAAATCAGAAGTGGCAAAGCCGTACTACTACAGCGTTTACCTGGCAGATCATGACGTAACCACGGAGATCACACCCACAGAAAGGGCTGCACGCCTGCGTTTTACCTTCCCGGCTACAGACAGCGCTTTTGTAGTAGTGGATGCCCTCAACAAAGGCTCCTATGTGAAAGTATTGCCACAGGAAGGCAAGATCATTGGCTACACCACCAAGAACAGCGGCGGCGTTCCCAGTAACTTTAAAAACTACTTCGTACTGGTGTTCGATAAGCCTTTTACTTACCAGGCTACCTTCGCCAACAAAGCACTGGCCCCCGGCCGCCTGGAAGCAAAGGATGACCATGTAGGCGCCGTGATCGGCTTCGCAACCAAAAGGGGCGAGCAGGTGAACGTAAAAGTGGCCTCCTCCTTTATCAGCCCCGAACAGGCAGAGCTGAACCTGCAGCAGGAGATCGGCAACAGCTCTTTTGCCGAAGTGCAGCAGAAGGCCAAAGCCGCCTGGAACAAAGAACTGGGCCGTTTAACCGTAGAAGGTGGCACGGTAGATCAAACCCGCACTTTCTATTCCTGCCTGTACAGGGCTATGCTCTTCCCCCGCAAGTTCTATGAGATAGACGCTAAAGGACAGGTAGTGCATTACAGCCCTTATAACGGACAGGTATTACCGGGTTATATGTTTACCGACAATGGTTTCTGGGATACTTTCCGTTCTGCCTTCCCCTTCTTTACCCTGCTCTATCCCACTATGGATGGGCATATCATGGAAGGATTGGTGAACGCCTATAAAGAAAGCGGCTGGTTGCCCGAGTGGGCCAGCCCCGGTCACCGCGACTGTATGATCGGTTCCAACTCTGCTTCCATCATCGCCGACGCCTATCTGAAGGGTATCAGGAATTTTGATGTGAACACCGCCTACGAGGCATTGCTGAAGAATTCAGAGAACGAAGGCCCGCTGACCTCCGTTGGCCGTAAAGGCGCTAAATATTACAATGAGCTGGGATACGTGCCTTACGATGTTGATATCAATGAAAACACCGCCCGTACGCTGGAATATGCATATGATGATTTTACGATCTATCAGCTGGCCAAAGCGCTGAAACGCCCGGCAGATGAAATTGCCCGTTTCGCTAAACGCAGCCAGAACTACCGCAATGTGTTTGATCCGGAAACAAAGCTGATGCGTGGTAAGAATAAAGACGGCCGTTTCCAGGCGCCTTTCAACCCTTTCAAATGGGGAGATGCGTTTACAGAAGGTAACAGCTGGCATTACAGCTGGTCTGTATTCCACGACGTACAGGGCCTGGCAGACCTCATGGGCGGTAAAGACAAATTTGCCGGTATGCTGGACTCCGTATTCCATATGGCGCCCGTGTATGACGATAGCTACTACGGTCAGACCATCCACGAGATCCGCGAAATGCAGATCATGAACATGGGCCAGTATGCTCACGGCAACCAGCCCATCCAGCATATGATCTACCTGTACAACTATGCTGGTCAGCCCTGGAAAGCCCAGTACTGGCTGCGCGAGGTGATGAACAGGCTGTACACGCCCGCTCCGGACGGTTACTGCGGTGATGAAGATAACGGGCAAACTTCTGCCTGGTATGTATTTACTGCCCTGGGCTTTTACCCGGTTTGTCCTGGTACCCAGCAGTACGTGATCGGTGCGCCGCTGTTCAAAAAGGCTACTGTAACAATGGAAGACGGCAAGAAGCTGGTGATTGCTGCACCTGCCAACAACGCACAGAACCGTTATGTACAGGCTATCAAAGTAAATGGCCAGGCATATACGAAGAACTGGTTCGACCATAAACAGCTGCAGCAGGGCGGCGCCATCAATTTTGATATGAGCGCTACGCCTTCCAAAACAAGGGGAACAGCTGCTGATGCCGCTCCTTACTCCTTCTCCCGCGACGAGAAGAAATAATTTCTAATTTTGTGCCTTGAGGGTTTGAATGTTTGAACGTTTCAAACATTCAAACCCTCAAACGTTTAAAAGAGGTGAAGATGGCAAACCCTTATATATCGCTGTTGCGTACCGCCTGGCATTATGCCCGGCATGAACGGAAGAAATACGTACTGGTGTACTCCATGTTCTTCTGCTCCGCCATCCTTGCCGCCATCTATCCCGTTTTGTTCGGGTGGTTTGTAGGTAAGGTGCAGCAAAACACAGGCGCGGTATTGCGTTACGCGCTTATATACGCAGGCTGTTATTTCGGCCTGAAAGTGCTGGAATGGTCCCTGCACGGGCCTGCCCGTGTAATGGAAAGGGAACTGGCCTTTAACCTGAGCCGCAACTTTTTGCAGGAACGTTACCACCAGGCATTACACCTGCCCGTAAAATGGCAGCAGGATCATCACAGCGGCGCTACCATTAACCGTATCCGTAAGGCATACGAGGCATTGAAGCTCTTCTTTGACCAGGGCTTCATGTACCTGCAGTCTATCAATAAGCTGATCTTTTCCATCATCGCGATGGTCTATTTTTCGCCGCTCTTTGGCATGATCGGCGTGCTGCTGGGCGTACTGACCATCTGGGTGATCTTCAAATTTGACAAGCCCTTCATCAAAACCCTGGACGAGGTAAATGAAAAGGAACATGTGGTGTCTTCCACCCTGTTTGACAGCCTTTCCAATATCATGACGGTCATTACCCTGCGGCTGGAAAAGAGCATGGAAACCGGCTTGATGGGCAAGGTAATGCAGATCCTGCCGCCTTTCCGCAAGAACGTCCGGATCAATGAATGGAAATGGTTTGTGGCAGACATGCTGGTTACCCTGATCTATTGTGTACTGGCTGTGGGCTATGTGCTGCAGAACTGGACGCCCGGACAGGTATTCCAGGTGGCCGGGCTGGTTACCCTGGTGGGGTATGTGAACCAGTTTACCAGCGTGTTCTACAATTTTGCCTGGCAGTATACAGATATCATCCAGCATAACACCTCCGTACAAACGGCCGCCGGTATACAAAAAGCCTTTGAGGAGCAGCATCGCCCGGACGCACCTACCGACCTGCCGGCAGATTGGATGTCTATCAGCATTAAGGGACTTAATTTCTCGCACCGGGAGGCCTATGATGCGGAACATGCGCCTCAAAGCCTGCACCGCCTGAACATAGAGATAGGCCGCGGCAAAAGGATCGCCCTGATCGGCGAAAGCGGCAGCGGCAAAAGTACCCTGCTCTCCCTGCTGAGGGGCCTGTATAACCCCGAGCCGGGCATGGAACTGACCGTAGATGGCAGGAAGTACGATCTTTCCACCATCAACGAAACCGTTACCCTCTTCCCCCAGGAACCGGAGATCTTCGAAAATACCATTGCCTATAACGTTACTTTGGGGCTGCCCTTTAGCGAAGAAGATATTATGAGCGTGTGCGAAAGCGCGCATTTTACAGAGGTGATCAAACAACTGCCCCAGGGCCTGGAATCAGACATCCGGGAAAAGGGGGTAAACCTTTCCGGCGGACAGAAGCAGCGCCTGGCCCTGGCACGGGGTATCCTGGCCGCCCGGGAAAGCGAGCTGGTACTGCTGGACGAGCCTACCAGCAGCGTAGACCCCAAAACAGAGGCGATGATCTATGATAAGCTGTTTAAGGCGTTTTCAGACAAAGCCCTGATCTCATCTATGCACCGCCTGCACCTCCTGGGACAATTTGACTACGTATATATTCTGCGGCAGGGCTACGTCGTAGACGAGGGCACCTTTGAGCATCTGCGTAATAACAGCCCGGTATTCCAGGAACTATGGAAGCACCAGAAGGATACCATCGGCCGCCATTACCAGTAAACCGGACTTTTTTGGCATAAAGTTGGCTCTCATTTACCGACCTAATCATTTGAAAATGAACAGAGTTCTTCCACTGCTACTCTGTGTAGCAATGATAGTAATGTTGTACTGCTGCTCCTATTCGCCCTATAAAAGCACCAATAAAGTACATAAGCAGCAGGCCAAAGCCTATGCCGCTGCCCTGCGTTTGCCGCCTGCACCCCTGCATATCGATTCTGTGCAGGACGTAAGCTGGTGGGCCGGCACCACCAATTTCAATATGCGCAAGCCCAACCTGGTGGTTATCCATCACACGGCGCAGAACAGCTGCGATCAGACCCTGCAAACTTTCACCCTTACCCGCACCCAGGTAAGCGCCCATTATGTGATCTGCCGGGGCGGAGTAGTGCACCAGATGCTGAATGATTACCTGCGGGCCTGGCACGGCGGAGTAGCTCGTTGGGGGAATCTGGGCGACATCAATTCATCTTCCATCGGCATTGAGCTGGACAATAACGGCATGGAGCCCTTCGACTCCCTGCAGATACGCAGCCTGCTCATCCTCCTTGACACTTTGAAACACCGTTATAACATTCCCACCCCTAACTTCATTGGTCACGGGGATATTGCCCCTGGTCGCAAGGTAGACCCCAGCGCCTGGTTTCCCTGGCAGCAGCTGGCCGAAAAAGGCTTTGGCCTTTGGTATGGGGATACCTCCCTGGTGACCGTTCCTGACAATTTCAACAATCTCCAGGCCCTGCGCATCATCGGGTATAATGTGAAAGATAGCAGCGCCGCCATTGCCGCCTTCAAGCGCCATTTCATCCCGGCCGACACCATTACCGGCACGGAGCTGAATGAAGGCGACAGGAAGATCCTGTTCAGTGTTATGGAACAGAGCATGTAATCCACTTATTATACTACTCCCAGGAATATCGCCCCCGGGTAATGACTTAGTCATTCCCGGGGGCGATTCTGCTTATTTCCGATACTATTTAAACAGCTATTTTCCGGCTTTTCATATCCAATCTTTTCTAAATTCTAAGCTTTCCCGATGATATCTCATACCTAAATAGGAATGAAATAATAGTGAGTTAAATATGGCTTATATATGGCTTATATATGGAACATCTGACAATTCCAAGACAATTGTCATGCAATTCCAGCCGGATAAGCCGAGAGCTTCACCTGGATTTTGCCCGGGTTTCAAAGGGTAGGGAATGGGAAAATAAGGTGATGGAACGGAAGGTAATTTAGGATTAGAATAGCTTACACAGCGGGTAAATAGCTGACAGAGATAAAACCAGCCTCTTCCTGAATTTATCTTGATGAGATTGCTATTCTATTTAGTCCATAAATTTTGTAGAATATTGTTAAAATTTTATACTTTTGCCGCGGAACCTTAATCCATGCTGTAAAATGAAGACAGATACAGACTATATGAGCACCTTGTTGTATGCTTCGTGCTACTGTAGTAACGGCCATCATCATATGCGGTTTCTTTCACATAAAACTGATAGGTGTATGCCCCGGCAGGGCATATGTTAACAGCATCCTTACTTTTTAATTAAGCTATCAATCTATTGGCGGCAAGCGCCTCATTGTGGTCTTTCGTACCGCAACAGACCTTCTTTTGTCAAAAAAACTAAAACCAGCTCAAATCATGAGATTTTTACAAACGACCGTATTCCTGCTGGCACTGCTGCTTGGGCTGCAGGCGGGCTATGCACAGGATACGAAGATCACGGGGGTGGTCACTTTTAAAGCAGATGCGCAGCGGGTACCCGGCGCCGTTGTTACGGTAAAAGGGACTAACAAGGGTACACAAACCGATGCAGATGGTAAATATGCCATCAGCGCATCTGAGGGGGATACACTGCATTTTTCCTACATAGGATATAAAGGAGAGGATGTGCTGGTTGGCGCTACCCGTTCCATCAATATTGCGCTGGAGAGCGTAGAAAGCAGCCTGAAAGAAGTTGTAGTAACGGCCCTGGGCATCTCCAGGGAGAAAAGGTCACTGGGATATTCCGTACAGGAATTAAAATCCAGAGACATTACCGAAGCCAGGGAGACCAACCTGGTGAATGCATTATCAGGCAAGATCGCCGGTGTGAACATCACCAGCAGCCAGGGTGATATGGGCTCTTCCCGTATCGTGATCAGGGGGGAGACCTCTATTGCAGGTAATAACCAACCGCTGTTCGTACTGGATGGGATACCGGTAGATAACAGCCAGCTGGGTGTAGGCGTGGCCAATGCACGCGACTTTCCGAATGCCATCTCTGACCTGAACCCGGATGATATTGAATCTGTCAGCGTACTGAAAGGCCCTAACGCGGCCGCCCTTTATGGTTCCCGCGCGGCCAACGGGGTACTGGTGCTGAAAACAAAAACAGGCCGTGGCGCCAAAGGCTTGGGTATTACCGTTAACTCCAGCGCCAGCATGCAAAAGCTGCTGGTATTGCCGGAGTACCAGAACTCATACGGACAAGGTTCCGGCGGACAGTTTGACTATGTAGACGGCAAAGGCGGTGGCCTGAACGACGGGGTGGATGAAAGCTGGGGCCCGAAACTGGACGGCCGCCTGATCCGTCAGTTCTTCTCTAACGGTCAGCCGGCGCCCTGGGAAGCCCATCCGGATAACGTACGCGATTTTTATGAGACCGGATCTACATTTAACAATGGCTTGTCACTTTCCGGCAGCAATGAAAAGCTGGATTACCGGTTCTCTTACAACAATACCAAGCAAAGCGGTCTATTGCCCAACACCGGCATCACCCGTAATACCTTCACCATTAACAGCACCTATCGTATCACGCCCAAGCTCACATTGAGTACTTACGGCACTTATGTAAGAGGTGGTGCAGATAACCTGCCGGGCGTGGACGGCCGCCGTGGCAACAGCGTTACCCTGCAGTTCATCTGGTTTGGCCGCCAGGTGGATACCCGTTTGCTGCGTAATTACAAAGATGCTGCCGGTAATGATTATAACTGGAACCACAGTTATTACAGCAACCCTTACTGGATACAGTATGAGAATACCGTGGCCCAGCAGCGTAACCGCTTCTTTGGTAACGCCCGCCTGTCTTACCAGGTGCTGGATTGGCTGACCGCCAACCTGCGTGTTGGTACTGATTATTACAACGACCGCCGTAAATATAAAGTGGCCTACGGCACCAACGGTACGCCCTTTGGTTCTTATACCGAAGACAACTACGGTGTAACAGAAACCAATGCGGAATTTACACTGAATGCCAATAAGAAACTGAACCAGGACTTTAACCTGGATGTACTGGTAGGCGGCAACGTGCGTACCAACCAGTATGAGAACAACTATCAGCAGGCGCCTAAGCTGGCAGTAAAGGGTGTGTACACTCTGAATAACTCCCGCGATCCGCTGATCTCTACCAGCTATTTCTCCAAGCTGAGGGTATACAGTCTGTTCTCATCTGCACAGCTGGGTTTCCGCGATTACGCCTTCCTGAACTTCACGGCGCGTAACGACTGGTCTTCTACATTGCCGGTGAACAACAACTCTTATTTCTATCCTTCCGTGAATGCGAGCCTGGTACTGAGCGAAGCCCTGCATCTGCAAAGCGATGTGCTGAGCTTATTGAAGATCCGCGGCGGATGGGCACAGGTAGGTAAAGATGCAGATCCTTACCAGATCATCAACACCTATCCCTTTAACCAGCCCTTTGGCGATAAGCCGCTGCTGACGGTGTCTGACAAGTACCTGAACAAAGACCTGAAGCCGGAGATCACTACCGCTACAGAAGTAGGTACGGAAGTAGGCCTGTTCAAAGACCGCGCCCGCCTGGATGTAACTTACTATAGCTCCAGCAGTAAGAACCAGATCCTGCTGGCGGATGTAAGTCCCACCACCGGCTATACGAAAAAGCTGCTGAATGCAGGTAAGATCAATAACCACGGTGTGGAAGTAACCCTTGGTGGAAGCCCTGTGAGCACCGCCTCCGGTTTCCGTTGGGATGTGAACATTAACTACTCCAGGAATATAAGTAAAGTGGTAGAGCTGGATAAAGACGGTTTCCTGAATGATTATGTGCTGGGCAGCAGCGGTAACATGCAGGTACTGGCCAGTAAGGGGCAACGTTACGGCGCCCTGTACGGCAAGGCTTATCTGCGTAATGATGAAGGACAGATCCTGGTGAATGCCGATGGTACACCTGCCATTGATCCTAACAAAAAGATCCTGGGTTATTATACGCCCAAATGGATCGGCAGCATTAACAATACGCTTTCATTTAAAGGGTTCAGCGTAAGCTTCCTGATAGACACCAAGCAGGGTGGCCAGCTGTGGTCAGGCACTAACTATACCGGTATCTATACCGGCGTACTGGCAGCCAGCCTGCTCGGCCGCGATGAAGAGCACGGAGGCCTGGCTTACTACTATCCCGGTAATGACAAGAAAGTTGCCCCGGTACAACTGGCCGCGCACAATGCCAGCACACCCGGAGGAGAGACCATTTACCACGACGGGATCATCTTTGACGGTGTAACTGCAGATGGTAAGAAGAATACCCGCATACTACCTGCGCAGAACTACTATAAATCAGTGTACAACAGCAGCCTCAATGAAAGCAGTGTATACGATGCTTCTTTCATCAAGCTGCGCGAAGTAAGGATAGGATATACCTTCCCCAATGAGCTGATCCGCCACTGGGGCTTCCAGAACCTGAATGTGACCCTCACCGGCCGCAACCTCTGGTACATTGATAAAAAGGTACCGAATATTGACCCGGAAACGGCTTTCAATACAGGCAACGGCCAGGGCCTGGAAACGCTCCAGATACCTACTGCACGCAGCTTTGGTATCAACCTCAGGGCATCATTTTAATTGTGAACGCGAAACTGATAAAACATGAAAAAATTTAAGATCGTATATACATTACTGTGGGCGCTGCCGGTACTCGTTTTACTGGCGTCCTGCAAGAAGCAGCTGGAGGATATTAACCAGAACCCGAACGAGGTGACTGATCCTCAGCCTGATTACCTGCTCAGCAACGCCATTAAATCCAGTGTGGATACCTACTGGGGACCGGAAGCTACCATGGAAGGAACCTTGTTGTACATCCAGTACTGGGCCAAGATACAGTACACGGACCCTGACAGATACATTCCTTCAGCTGCCAATATCCAGACCGTATGGAGTAATTTTTATGCACAAGGCATACAGGACTTTACTACCCTGAGCCAGCTGGGTGATACCCTGCATAATCCTAACTATAAAGCGACTGCTGTGATCATGCGCTCCTGGCTGTTCCAGGTGGTGACAGACCTTTTCGGCAATGCGCCTTATACGCAGGCGGCCAATATCCAGCAATACCTAACGCCGAAGTATGATGAGCAAAAGGATATCTACACAGGTATACTGGCTGAGCTGAAAAGCGCGGTAGCACAGATCGATGTAGCGGGTAATCCCATCCAGGGTGATCTGCTGTTTAACGGTAACATGCTGCGCTGGAAAAAATTCGCCAATTCACTGCGCCTGCGTATTGCCCTTCGTATTGCAGATAAGCTGCCGAATGAGGCTAAACTGGTGTTCGATGAGATAGGAGCCGATGATGCGCTGCTGATCGCTTCCAATGCTGAGAATGTACAGCTGAACTACCTGGCTTCTCCTAACCAGAACCCGGTAGGCCGTAACCGCGAAACCCGTAACGACTACCGTATCAGCAAAGCGATCGTGGATAAGCTGAAGGCATTGAATGATCCGCGGCTCACCATCTATGCAGCTAATCCTAAGGATACCAGCGTGCACCAGATCATCGGCGTGACCAATGGATTGTCCGTAGATTCTGCCGCCAGGCTGGGTTTTGACAAAACTTCCGATGCAGGTACTGTTTTTACCGCTACTACTGCACCGGCTGTATTGTTCACCTATGCAGAGCTGTTGTTTATAAAAGCAGAAGCTGCACAAAGAGGATTACTTGGCGGTGTTGCTGCTGATTACTACATGCAGGCGGTGACCGCTTCCTTAAAGCAATATGGCGTGGCTGACGCAGACGTAGCCACTTACCTGGCACAGGCGAGCCTTGCTTATAACACGGCTAATTACAAGCAGTCTATCGGTGATCAGAAATGGCTGGCCCTATTTGGCAACAGTCTCGAAGCTTTTGCAGAATGGCGCAGGCTGGATTATCCCAGGTTGACGCCCGCTTATACCGGTGCGCTGAATGGTGCAATACCGGTGCGCTTTACGTATCCGTCAACGGAGCAAGCTGTTAACAGGGTGAACTACCGTGCAGCAGTAGCCAGCCAGGGAGCGGATCTGCTGACTACCAAGTTATGGTTTGATGTAAATTGATAGAGCCGCAAGCCTCAAGCTACAAGCTGCAAGTATTAAAGGGTAATTCAGGCTTTCTGCCTAACATTCCTGCTATTACTTGCAGCTTGTAGCTTGAGGCTTGCAGCTTTTTGTTTATGTTAAAGCTGTTTCTGGAACAGGATGGGAAAATCTTTCGCCAGTTCTTTTTGTTTGCCTGCATCCAGCTGTTTGAAATTTTGCTGGTATTTGTCCTGCGCAATATGATCCTTTACGGAGTCTTGTACATGTACTACCTGGTCCATGATATTACCGCGTGCGCCCATCATGACAGTGCCCTGGTATTTGAAGCGAAGAAAGGAAGGGAGTTTTTTCTCGCCGTTATAGAACTGTATCCAGGAGCTGGCCAGTATGCTGTCTAAAGCGCCGGGGCGGCGGGGCACTGTTTCGTTATTCACTTTTATGTTTACCATAGAATCTACGATCACGAACTGGGTATCCGGTACAGCGGGCGGAGGGCCCAGGTCTGGCGCTGCGGTAATGGCCTTGGGACCGGCGACGGAATCGCTGTCTGCCTGGGCGGATGTTTCAGCGGGAGATGGTGCTTGTCCGCAGGCTGCCAATAATAACAGACTGCACAGGGCCAGGCCCCATTTGATGTTCGGGACGGTCATAGATAGTTTTTATTGTTGAATGCAATATTGATGCCTTAATGTAAGATCAGCCTACGGGGGTTTTACCACCGTCTACTGTAATATTGGTGCCGGTAATATAGCTGGCGGCCGGTGAGGCCAGGAAAGCTGCCAGTGCGGCCACTTCCTGGGGTTGTCCGAAACGTTTCATGGGTATTTCGGCCAGCATTTCCTGTTCTACGGCTGCTTCCGTCATATTGCGGGCTTCCGCATTGGTTGCAATAATGGAATGCAGGCGCGAGGTGGAAACGGAGCCGGGCAATATATTGTTCACGGTGATACCGTAAGGGGCCAGCTCGCTGGCTAGTGTTTTTGCCCAGGCTGCTACTGCCCAGCGGGTGGTATTGGAAACGCCCAGGTTCCTGATAGGGGCCTTTACAGAAGTTGAAATGATATTGATGATGCGCCCGTAGCCGGCGGCTGTCATACCTGGAATAACGGCCTGCGACAGGATGTGGTTACATACCAGGTGCTGGTTAAAAGCTTCCGAAAAAGAGTGCGCCTTGGCATCCAGGATGGGGCCGGGAGCGGGGCCGCCGGTATTGTTCACCAGTATGTGAATGGTCCGGGTTTCTGTGAGGGAATTGATCACCTGCTCTACCCAGGAGGGGTCGCGGAAGTCTGCTACTACATAGTGATGCTGTTGCTGGGAACTGGAAGCCAGCGCATCCTTTGCCTTCTGGAGGCGTGCCTCCGTTTTGGCCATCAGGATACATTCTGCACCGGCGTCAGCCAGTTCTTTGGCAATAGCCAAACCAATTCCCTGGGAACCACCGCAAATAAGGGCAGTCTTCCCTTTTAATGAAAGTTCCATGGTCTCCGCAATTTAAGTTAATTAACAATGAATAATCGTTAATTCAAAAAAGGCCGGGCCTTTGCATTTTATGTTAAGGCCCGGCCCTTTTAAATTAATTTATTGGGCAGCTATACGCGTACGTATATACGTTTTTTGTCCAGCACTTTGCCTACACTCCAGCATAGCAACATATATACCACAGCAAACAGCAGTGAGCCTACTTTACCGGGGGCTATAGGCTGGAAGATCGTTTCATTGATCCACACATATACAGACTTGCCGGAGCTTGTCTGGAAAAAATACAGGAAGATCACGAGCACTTCCGACAGGAGGTAGAGGAACAGGGGATTCTTTCCAAACACGGTAAAGAAGCCGGTCCAGCCTGTCAGGTGTTTAAAGTCGATAATGAAGATCAGCAAAGAGAGCAGCAGCAGATCAATACCTATGGTGTACAGCACATAAGAGCTGGTCCATATTTTTTTGTTAATAGGCAGCGCCAGGTTCCACAGCTGTGCAGCGATGATCAGCACGACGCCGGCCAGGAGCAGGCGGCTGAGGCCCTGTTGTGTTTTACCCTGCTGCTGTACAAACAGGCCGGTGTAATAGCCTGCCACTACATTTACAATAGCGGGCAGGGTACTTAACAGCCCTTCCGGATCAAAGGGGAAGCCTTCTCCTTTATACAGATGGCTGTCGCCCAATATGATCCTGTCAAATTTCAGCACGGCATTACCGTGAAGGCTATACGGATCTCCGGCATCGCCGAAGCACCAGAGTATCGCCCAGTAACCTAACAGGAGGATGGCTGATAGAGCCCATACGCCTTTCTTAGGCAGGAAGTAGATCATCAGCGAGGCCAGGCCATAGCAGAGCGCAATGCGTTGCAGCACGCCCAGTATACGGGTATCTCCCAGGGGGATGAACTCATAGCCGCCGGAAGCAGAATGCCGTACAAAGGGCAGCCAGTACATCAGGAAGCCCAGCAGGAAGATAAGGAAAGTACGGCGGAAGATCTTGGACAGCACCGCCCCTCTGCCCAATTGGTCGTACTTACGCATGCTGAAGCTCATGGCATTGCCTACAGCAAAAAGGAAGGAAGGGAACACCAGGTCTGTGGGCGTACAGCCGTGCCAGTGGGCATGGTTCAGCGGCCCGAAAGACAGGCCTGTACCCGGTGTGTTTACGATGATCATGAAGCATACGGTCATGCCCCGGAACACATCCAGGGGAAGAAAGCGTTGTGGTGCTGTCGACATACGTGAAGGAATTAATTTCGAATAATACGTAAAAAACGCTGTTTTTCCTACATTAGCGGCAAATGAATAAAGGTGAGCCGGAAAGTAACCATAGCTGATATTGCCAGGGAGCTGAATCTTACAGGGGCGACAGTGTCCAGGGCATTGAATAACCGCAAGGGTACCAGTGACAGCACCCGTAAGCTGGTGCAGGATACTGCCGAGCGTATGAACTATCACCGCGACCGGATCGCTTATTCGCTTCGGTCGGGCCGTACCAATATCATAGGGGTGATCATTCCCAGCGCGGAGATCAATTTCTTTGGCTCTGTGATACATGGCATTGAGAACATGGCCAATAAGCACGGGTACAATGTGCTCATTTACCAGTCTAACGAGCAGACGGAGTTCGAAAAGAAAGGGATCGCCACTTTTCTGGGTACCCGGGTAGACGGTATCCTGGCCTCTATAGCTAAGGAAACCACCGATTTCCGGCATTACCTGGAGATCAAGGAAAGGGGACTGCCCCTGGTGTTCTTTGACCGCGCCAATGACAGCCTCAATATACCTTCTGTAGTGGTAGATGACTATAAAGGAGCCATGTACGCCACGGAACATTTACTACGGCAGGGCTACCGGCGTATTGCCCATATAGCCGGCCAACAGCATCTTAAGATCTTCCGCGACCGCCTGGAGGGCTATAAAGCCGCCCTGGCGGCCAACCATATACCGCTGGATGAATCCCTGATCTATTACGGGAATGTATCCATAGAGGCCGGACGGCAGGCCATCCGGCACTTCCTGGAACTGCCGCAGCCACCGGATGCCACTTTCGCGGTAGAGGATTTCTCCGCATTGGGGGCCATTAAAGAGCTGAAAGACCGGCACATCGCCATACCCGCCAGTTTTGGGGTGGTGGGCTTCGCCAATGAAGGTTTCGGGGAGCATATCAGTCCCAGCCTGAGTAGCATTGACCAGCAAACCGTACAAATGGGGAAAGAAGCCTTTAAGCTCCTCCTGGAAATGATAGAGGAAGGAGGAGGCGCAGTAAAAAGCCATACCAAGTCCAGGATCATCCTGGAACCGGTGCCTGTTTTCAGGCAATCCAGCCAGCGTAAATTATAAGTGCCTAATTATGAGGGGATAAGAAACGGAAAAACTTCCAAGCTACTACTTGTATATTATAAAGTAAACGATTACTTTTAACGTTTAAGGTAAATAGCCAAAACCCTTTTATACAGTGACGTAATCGATTACGAAGAAATTACAAAGAAATAATTCCACATGGAACTGCAACAAGCACAAACTACTTTCCGTCAGCATGCCGATCCGGCAGCCACTTTAGCGGCTTTCTGTAAAGCACATTTCAGCACAGCGCCTTTACTGGTGCGGGCCGCCGGCCGTATTAACCTGATTGGGGAGCATACGGATTACAACAACGGTTTTGTATTACCGGCTGCCATAGACAAGGCCATTTACCTGGGTATTACCAAACGGAACGACCGTCAGCTGCAATTTCATGCACTGGATCTGGGGGATCATTACAGTGGCAGCCTGGACAGCCTGCAGGCTTCTCCCAAACATTGGCCGGATTATCTGTTGGGTGTGGTGGAGCAGCTGGTACAAAGAGGCTATCAGATAGGCGGCTTTGAATGTGCATTTGGCGGTAATATTCCGCAGGGCGCCGGCCTTTCGTCTTCTGCAGCATTGGAATGTGCGGTCCTGTTTGCCCTGAATAATCTTTTTGAGCTGAACATCACCATGATGGATATGGCGCGTATTGCGCAGGCGGCAGAGAACAACTTTGTAGGCGTTCGTTGCGGTATCATGGACCAGTTTGCGAGCATCTTCGGAAAACGTCAGCACCTGATCAAACTGGACTGCGGCTCGCTGGAGCATGAATATATTCCTTTCCGTTTTGATGATATCAGCTTAGTGCTGTTGGACACACAGGTGAAACACTCCCTGGCATCATCTGAATATAATACACGGAGAGCAGAATGCGAACGCGGCGTGGCGCTGGTACGTGAGCATCACCCGGAAGTAAGCAGCCTGCGGCAGGTGTCTATGGATATGCTGAATACCTATGTTAAACCGGTGCATGACATCACGTATAACCGTTGCCGCTATGTGGTAGAAGAGATCGCACGTTTACAGGATGCCTGTAAGGACCTGTTGCGCGACGACCTGGCCGCCTTTGGGCAGCGCATGTTTACTACGCATGAAGGCTTGGACAAACTGTATGATGTAAGCTGTAAAGAGCTGAACTGGCTGGCAGAGATGGCGTCAGGTGCAGCAGGCGTACTTGGGGCGCGTATGATGGGCGGCGGTTTTGGCGGTTGTACCATTAACGTGGTGCGGAAGGATGCAGTGAACGACTTTATTGCGAAAGCCGGTCACGGTTACCAGCAACAGTTCAATGTACCATTGAAAGCATACGTGACCAGCATTGAAGATGGTTGCAGATTGTATTAAAGCAGGAGTGATATTCCCCCGAAATAATTCCGTCCCGGGGCCGGGTTGTAATACCGGTTGCCTACTGCATTGAGGTCGTTACCCAGGCTGTAGGATTGGTTCAGCAGATTATCGGCCCCGGCAAAAATATTCATACGGCACTTACCATGCAACGGCAGCTGCCAGCCCGCTTTGCATTGTACCAGGTGATAGGAACGTGCATAGGCAGTGTTGGCATCGTTCAGTGGCAGGCGGTCTGTATAATTATGCTGGCTAAACAGGTAAATACCTGCAGGCAGCTGGATCAGCAGGCTGTTAATGATCACCTGTTTGGGCACGCCTGTCAATTCATTGTTTGAATAATCCTTGCCCGCACTTACATAATCACTAAAACGGAAATGGCTGTACGTATATCCTGCCTGCCATTGTACACCCTGTATAATGCCCTGCCTGCGTGGCGACAAGATCCATAACATGCCCTGCGCTTCTATGCCGGTTTGGTGGGTGCCGCCTGCATTCCTGAAAAATTCAGTGCCATCATCATGCAGGTTTCTTACAATGGCATTCTGCAGGCGATAGTAATAAACAGCAGCATCTACCCAGAAGCGGTTGCGGCGTCCGTTGAAGCGCAGCCCGGCTTCGTGGTTCCATCCATTCTCTGCCTGCAGGCTGGTGTTAATGATATTATCTGAGGCGCGTACTTCTGCAATAGCGGGAGGGGAGTAGCCGCGGCTAATGGTAACACGTGCGGCCAGATCATCTGTGATCAGGTAAGACAGTGAAAAGCGTGGCATCAGTTGTGCGCTGAATCTGCGGGTGCTGTCTGACCTGCCTGTTTCATCAAATGTATAATGGAAATAGTTCAGGCTTACTGCTGCTTCCCAGATCCATTTTTCATGCAGTTTTACACTGAGACTGGTAAAGTAAAAATGCTGCTGTGCGGTAAGCTTGTCTGCCGCTTGTACGGTATCGCGTTTACCTGCACGGTTGCCGTAGTTCACAATGTCGGTGCCGGTGACTTGCCATTCCAGTCCGGTGTTCCAGTTAACACGAAGGTCAGTACCGGCTATTGATTGATCATGCAGGGAAATATAAGTACGCAGGCCCGCTGTGTTCTCATCGCGCGCTTCATAGTTGGTAATGAAAGGATTTTCAAAATGCGTATTGGCGCCGAAAACGGTGATCACATGCCGCCAGTGCGAAGTAATGTCAGACTCATGTACCAATCCCCCCTGGAAGCTACGGTTGTATACACCCGCCTGTTGTGTGACTGCCCCGGGAAGAGTAGGAGTAGCTGGACGAGCGGCCCGTGGATTGGACAGGGCCTGTGCTTCTGTCAATCCGCCTGGTGTACGGTAGGAGAGGTCGCTATAGAAAGCAAGCAGCTTTAAGCGGTTATGTGCATTGTACTGCCACTGTTGGGCAGTTTGTACGTAATATCTTTTCAATGCGCTATTGGTTCGGTAACCATCTGAGCGTTGCCAGGCCTGGTAGACGCTCAATTGGTAGGGACCGAATTGTTGCTGCCAGCCGGCTTTTTCGTGGAACAGCCCGTAGGAACCACCTTGTACCGTTGCCTGTAAACGAGTACTGTCTGCGCTGTTCAAACCCAGTGGGTGCAAAAGGATAACTCCGCCTGAGTTGGCGCCAAAGAGGCTGCCATCCGGTCCTTTCAGGATCTCTGCGCTTTGTATGGCGCCGGGGTCGGCAAGGTTCAGGTAGGTATTGCCGCCCGCATCGGTCAGCGGCATTTCATCCATATATATTTTAACGTTGCGGATACCGAAGGGAGAGCGCAGTAAGCTGCCTCTGACTGAAAGGCGGTAGCTGCCGGGGGAACGTTCTTCCATTCGTACACCCGGTACCGTATTCATGGCCGGCACCAGGGTAATACCGGGTTGCAGCTGCAGCTGTTTTGCGGTGATAACGCTGGTGGAGGTAGGTACCTGTAAGAGGTTTTGTTTGTTGAGGTAGGCCTCCACTACCACCTCATGCAATTGATGTGTGGTATCTGCGCTTTGCGCGGTGATTTCCGTTACAGGTAATATGCCTGCCAGCAATAATAGAATGCGTTTCATACAGGAACTAATGTAGAAAATATTCGGGAGCCTGCCATTATTTACCTGATCGTTGGTGAAACTGGAAAAAAAATTCTGCGTAGTTCTTTGGAAATCTGAATAAGCGATGTATATTTGTCTACCAATTCTATAGGGAATACAAAGAATTTACCACCACCCGGGGAGCACAAGGCTCAGTGCTCCGGCAGTACATGTCTCACCAGCAAATACTGTAAGCCGAATCAAAAATTAACCAAGAAAAATATTGCTGTTATGCAACAGTTTGCCCATGTATCTAAACATGCTATTCTAACGGGTGAGGTGGTTATCACTACTACTTATTACCATACCGTAAACGGCACCTGTCGTGGCTGCTGTTGTTGCTAAGCGTTGTTTGCTGTAAGCTGTAAATAAATGCCCGGTAAGGCTTGCGGGATTGGCATATTGCGAATTTATTGGTGGTAAATTTTATGTAATGTGCCTCCCGCGCCCCGTGGCATCTCTGCGGCAAACCTTTCTCTTCGATCTGAAATTGCATATAGATATAATACTTCCTTTAGCAAGATAGGTGATCCCGACCCGGATATCAATCTGGGCTGGTATTTTATCAAATACTGATAAACCTTTTTTACTATGACCTGGCAAGATGTATGGCTGCTTATACGCAAGCTGGCGGTTAGTGTACTGCTTTACCTGCTGCCTTTATTATTCGTGTGGGTGATATTACAGATACTGAGACAATTTGTACACTGATCATTCATCTTTCATAATTTAATAACAATGGAAACAGTAAAACTGATCTTTCAACACCTGAACGGGTGGGGGCTCACTGTTATATTACTGGTAACAGGCGTGCTGGAATTTTCATTCGGCCTTTACAAAAACTGGAAGACCAACGAAAAGCTGACAGACCTGGCCAGTATATTGTTGGGAAGAGTATTGATGCCGGTGATCATCTCTTACTTTGCGCTTACCTTTTTACCGGCTGTGATCCCGGGCCTGCGCAATACTTTTGCCTGGGTGCCGCTGGGCTGGGGATTGCTGCTGCTGGCGGTGGCAGATGATCTTACGCAATACTGGTACCATCGCCTGCATCATGAGGTGGGCTGGTTATGGAAGTTTCATCGCACACATCATTCTGCTCCCTATATGGGCATGGCAATGGCCAGCCGGCAGAACTTTATCTATACGGTATTATTTCCACAGATCTACGCTACGGTAACGCTGACGTACCTGGGACTTGGGTTACCGGCTTTGATAGTGAAAGGTGTGAAAGGTATTATTACTACCATGGCGCATTCAAGTATACGCTGGGATAAACCGCTGTATGATATTAAATGGCTGCACCCGGTGGCCTGGGTACTGGAGCGTACTATCTCCCTGCCTGCTACCCATCACGCACATCATGCGGCGCATGACAGGGATGGTGTAGGCCATTACCAGGGCAACTATGGCAACATGTTCTTTCTGTGGGATGTGATATTCGGTACGGCAAAGATCACACGTAAATACCCGGAGGAGTATGGCCTGGAGCATTACCAGGAAGAAGAGTGGTATGCGCAGGTGTTGTATCCCATATTCAAATCAAAGAAACAGGGTAGTGAACTGGCGGCAGATGAAAAAGCGTCTGTGCCTTCAGTGACTCCCGCTACATAGTATCTTTATTATCAGGACATCGTTTTGCTCATTAGATGTCGGAAACCTGCTGAAAAGCCGCTGCATTCGTAGCGGCTTTTCAGTTTTTTTATTTTTCTGTATGGAATTTATTTTTCGCCTGCATCTAATTGTAAAGCTTATACCATGAACACAGCTACTATCTCCGGGAATGACTTCCTTGATATCCTGTTCAATGGAAGGAACAAAGATTATGGCGCATATGACTTACGCCGTAAGTACGACAGGCGGGTGCGCAATGCCATTATAGGCACTGCTGCCGTTACAATGACGATCATAGGCGGATATGCCTTGAGCAATCGCTTGTCTGTAACGGACACGCATATACTTAACAGGCCGGTTGTCGATCCTGTAACATTGGCATCGTTACCTCCTGAAACAAAAACACCTCCCCCGCCGGCCCTTCCATCCAGTACCCCACCCCCTGTTAGACCTTCTGTAAAATTTCTGCCTCCTGTAATTGCGAGGAATGAAGAAGTAAGACCAGAAGATGTTCCACCGCGAATAACTGATTTTGAAAATAAATCAGTAGGTGTAACCACTGCTCCGGGTGTCGAAGACGGTATAGATCCGTCTTTGCTTCCGGAAACAGCCTCCGGCGACGTACTCATTGCTCCCAAAGAACGTGATGACCGTGACAAGCCAGTGAGTTTTGTAGAAATAATGCCTTCTTTTCCCGGTGGTGAAGCCGGGCTTGCCGAATACCTCAGCAAAAGTATCCGCTATCCGCACATTGCTGCTGAAAATGGTATTGAAGGTCTTGTAGTAGTACAGTTTGTTGTAGACTATGAAGGAAATATAAAAGACGTGAAGGTGCTTAGCGCCGCTAAAGGCGGAGGACTGGAGCAAGAAGCCTCCCGCGTCATAAAAGCAATGCCCAAATGGAAACCCGGTCGGCAGAACGGGCGTAACGTTTCGGTGTTATATTCCATCCCTGTTAATTTCAGGTTAAGTAACTGATCAAATAACAACTAAACAGTCGATGGAAAGCAATTGCCCGATGCCGTGAAGGCCGGGCCTTTTGCTGTTTGTAACCCAGCCGCCGATCCCCCATCTCCCACAAACTTTCAAACCCTCAATTTTTTTCGTACTTTGTCGTCCGGGAATCAGCAAATCAGCATTCATGGAAGCACCGGTTAATAATACTTTGCAATTATTCAGGAACCTGGTAGGAACTAAATTTCAGCTCTACAACAGTCTTTTTACTGCCTTACCCTTCCACAGGGTTGAAAAAACAGGCATCTTTCTGTCCCTTTTCCTCCTGCACTGCGAGGAAGGGTTCGCTAAAGAACAAAGCCCGGAAGAGATACTGAACTCATTTTTTGAACAATATACCACCTACCGGGACGAGCAGCAGCAGCTGGATCTGCTGTTTCGCTTTGTACAATATTCAGAACGGCAGGTGGTGCTGTTTGACGCCCTGGAAGATGCCGCCTTCCGCGATATCCATGATATGCAGGGGGCCGGTAGCCTGAGGCACCTGCAATCCGGCGTAACACAGTACCAGAAGGAAGAACAACTGGCCAAAAAGCTGGAGGACTTTGCCGTACGGCTGGTGTTAACAGCCCATCCCACCCAGTTCTATCCCGGCGAGGTACTGGGCATTATCAACGATCTATCCAAAGCGCTTATAAACGATAACACTGCCCAGGTGAATATGTACCTGCAGCAGCTGGGTAAAACGCCTTTCTTCAAGAAGGAGAAGCCTACCCCTTATGATGAGGCCATCAGCCTGGTGTGGTTCCTGGAGAATGTATTTTACCAGGCTGCCGGGCGTATCATGTATTACCTGAAATCACATTTCCCGGATGCCGTAAGCTCCGCCAACCCGCTGATCCGTATGGGCTTCTGGCCGGGGGGCGACCGTGACGGTAATCCCTTTGTAAAGGCAGCTACTACCCTGCAGGTGGCAGATGCCCTGCGCAGTGCCGTGATCAAATGCTATTACCTGGATGTACGGAGGTTAAAACGCCGCCTTACCTTCCGCGGTGTAGAGAATGAGCTGGCCACACTGGAACAGAAGCTGTACGGCAACCTGTTCATACCCGGCCACAGAACCAACCTTTGCCGCGAGGAGATACTGGATACCCTGCAAAGGATCCGTACTACCATCCTGGAACAGCATAACGGGTTGTTTGTGCACCTGGTAGAATCGCTGATCAGCAAAGTTGAGCTGTTTGGGCTATTCTTCGCTACCCTGGACATACGCCAGGACAGCTCCGTGCATGGCCCCTTGCTGGAGACCATTGCCGCGGAAAGCGATGTATTGCCCAAGGACTACGCATCCCTTAGCGATGAAGCTAAAATAAAGGCATTACTGAATATAAAAGGCCGTATCAGCAGCAGCCAGTTAAAAGACCCGCTGCAATATGATACGCTTGAGTCTATTAAAGCCATGCAGACCATACAGGCTGCCAATGGCGAAGAAGGCTGCCATCGTTACATCATCAGCCATAGCACCAGTGCCCTGAACGTAATAGAGGTGTATGGGCTTTTCCTGCTGGGAGGCTGGCAGAAAGAACAGATCAGCGTAGACATTGTGCCGCTGTTTGAGACCATCGATGACCTTCGGCAGGCGGGAGAAGTAATGCGCTCCCTGTACGAGAATGAAGACTACCGCCAGCATCTGCAAAGGCGTGGCAATAAGCAAACCATTATGCTGGGCTTTTCTGACGGCACCAAGGATGGTGGTTACCTGATGGCTAACTGGAGCATCTACAAGGCCAAGGAAGAGCTGACACAATTGTCAAGACAAGCCGGTATCGACGTAGTGTTCTTTGATGGCCGTGGCGGCCCTCCCGGCCGTGGCGGCGGAAAGACCCATCAGTTCTATGCCTCTATGGGACGTAACATCGCCAATAAAGAGATCCAGCTGACCATACAGGGGCAAACCGTGAGCTCCAATTTCGGTACTATAGACGCCGCCCAGTTTAACCTGGAGCAGCTGATCCATGCGGGCATTGCCAATGAGCTGTTCTCTTCAAGAGAAGTGACACTGAGCGCGGAAGAAGAAGCGCTGTTACAGGCCCTGGCAGATGAAGGTTACCGCTCCTTTAACCAGCTGAAACAACATCCCAATTTCCTGGATTACCTGGAACATACCAGTCCGCTGCGTTATTACGCAGAAGCCAACATCGGCAGCCGTCCGTCTAAACGTAATGCAGCGGCCAGGCTCACGCTTAACGACCTGCGCGCCGTGCCCTATGTAGGCGCCTGGAGCCAGCTGAAACAGAATGTGCCCGGCTTCTATGGGGTAGGGTCTGCTTTGCAGCAGTTGGAAAAGGCTGGCAAGTGGGAGGCGCTCCGGCAGCTGTATAAACGCTCGCTCTTCTTCAAAACCCTGCTGGACAACTGTGAAATGGCAATGATCAAGAGCTATATGCCTTTAACCGCTCACCTGGCCAAAGATGAACGCTATGGTCCTTTGTGGAGAATGATCCGGGATGAGTTTGAGCTTACAAAGAAGTACCTGCTGCAGCTGTCCGGCCAATCCTCCCTGATGGCAGACAGCCCTGTTGACCAATTGTCCATACAGATGCGGGAAAGGATCGTATTACCGCTGGTTACTATACAACAGTACGCGCTTACCCGTATCCGTGAGCTGGAAAAGCAGGGCGGAGGCAAGGATCAAAAGGCGGTATTTGAAAAGCTGGTAGTGCGTTGCTCTTTTGGGATCATTAATGCGGGCCGGAACTCTGCCTAAAGAGACTGCCACCGGATTGTCATTATCACTGTTTTTATTGTGTTTTTCACTGATCCGGTTCATTTTACGGTCGAGAGTTAATAATTTATAAATGTATTTGTTCTAATTTTACCACCACTTTCACTTTTACTTTTGCTTATGTCAAACAGCTTATATGACTTCGGAATGATCGGTCTGGGTGTAATGGGCAGGAACCTGTTACTGAATATGGCCGACCATGGTTTCTCCGTAATAGGATTTGATAAGGATGCTACCAAGACCACTGCGCTGGAATCTGGCGCCACGGCAGGTACAACGGTTAAGGGCGTAGCAGAGTTGGCTACTATGATACAGCTGTTACAGCGCCCGCGCCGCATTATGATGCTGGTGCCTGCAGGGCAGCCGGTGGATGATGTGATCGAGTCCCTGTTGCCCCTGCTGGAGCCCGGTGATGTGGTGATAGATGGTGGTAACTCTCATTATACAGATACACTGAGAAGAGTAAAATACCTGCGGGAAAAGCAGCTCCATTTCATGGGGATCGGCGTTTCCGGCGGTGAGATGGGCGCGCGCACTGGTCCGGCTATTATGCCCGGCGGCGACGTGGAAGCCTATGAAAAAGTAAGGCCCATGCTGGAAGCCATTGCGGCCAAGGTAAAGGGTGAGCCCTGTGTAGCCTACCTGGGTAAGGAAGGCGCCGGCCATTATGTAAAGATGGTGCACAACGGCATTGAGTACGGCATTATGCAGCTGATCAGCGAAGCATATGCCTTACTGAAACATGCGGGGTTGGATAACGACCGTTTACATGAGGTGTTCCGCAAATGGAATGAAGGCAAGCTGCAATCTTTCCTGGTAGAGATCACCGCAGATATATTCCTGCAAAAGGATGATAAGACAGATAAACGCCTGGTAGACGTGATCTCTGACAAGGCCGGATCCAAAGGCACCGGTAAATGGACCTCGCAGGAGGCCATGGACCTGCCGGTAGCCATACCTGTAATAGATACCGCCGTGTCATTACGCACCATCAGCGGTTATAAAGAAGAAAGGGTGCAGGCTTCCGCTTTATATGAAAACCCTGCTGCTAAAATCAATACACCAGTAGATACTTGGATACAACTGGTAGAGGATGCACTGTACTTTGGCACTATCATGAGCTATGTGCAGGGATTGTCACAGCTGTACCAGGCCTCTATCGCACTGAAAATGGAGATTCCCTTACCGAAGGCAGTAAAAGTATGGAGAGGAGGATGTATCATCCGCTCCGTGCTGCTGGAAACATATGCGACCGCATATGAGCAATCGCCTGAGCTGCCGAACATCCTGCTGAGTAAAGATGTGGCAGCACTGGTAAACGAAGTAGAGACCAATACCCGTACCGTGGTGGCGCAAGCCGCACAGGCAGGCATTCCGGCAGGCGCTATTATGGCGGCACTGTCATACTTCGACGCTTACCGTACAGAGCGCATGCCTACCAACCTGGTGCAGGCACAGCGTGACTATTTCGGTGCGCACACGTACCAGCGTATAGATATGCCCGGTACCTTCCATACTGTTTGGGAACAACACTAACAGTAAGTATTAAACAATAGATATATGCAAGACCACAAGCGCCCGCCTGCCTCCGTGCTGTTTATTTTTGGTGGCAGTGGCGACCTGAATTACCGGAAACTATCGCCCGCTTTATACAATCTTTTCCTGGACGATTGGATGCCAGAACAATTTGCCATTGTTGGCATAGGCAGAAGCGCTTATACCAATGAGGCTTACAGCAAACACCTGCTGGACGGGATCAGCAAATTCTCCCGTCGTAAAGGTGAACAGAATGGTCACTGGGAAGACTTTTCGCAACACCTGAGCTTTTTGCAGATGGATGCGGAGAATGCCGAGTCTTACGACGCCATCAGCGAATTTGTGAAAACAAAAGAGCAGGAATGGGGCCAGCACCCGAATGTGATCTTCTACCTGGCGGTAGCGCCCCAGCTGGTGCCTGCCATCGCTACGAAGCTGGGTAAGCTGAACCTTTGCAGCGATACGCACAGTACCCGCATTGTGGTGGAGAAACCTTTCGGCCATGACCTGAAAAGCGCACATGAGCTGAATGCACTGCTTACCCGCATGTTCTCTGAAGAACAGATCTTCCGTATAGATCATTACCTGGGTAAGGAAACCGTACAGAACATACTGGCGCTGCGTTTTGCCAATGCCCTGTTTGAACCGGTATGGAACCGCAACTTCATTGAATACATCCAGATCACTGCTGCCGAAAGCGTTGGCCTGGAGGGAAGGGGCGGTTATTACGAACGCTCCGGCGCGCTGCGCGACATGGTACAGAACCACATACTGCAGCTGCTGTGTATGGTGGCGATGGAAGCGCCCGTATCTTTCGACGCTAACGAGATCAGGAATAAGAAAGTGGATGTGCTCAATGCTATTCGCCCCATCAGCCGTGATAAGGTACATGAATATGCCGTACGCGGCCAGTACTCCAGCGGATGGAAGAAAGGTGAAAGGGTAGTAGGCTATCGCGAAGAGAAAGGTGTAAATCCGAATTCCAATATCGACACTTACGCTGCAGTAAAATTCTATATCGATAACTGGCGCTGGCAGGGTGTGCCTATTTATGTGCGCACCGGTAAGTACCTGCATCAGAAAACAACACAGATCGTGCTGCAGTTCCGCCAGGCGCCGCACTATGCGTTCCCGCGGGAATCAGCAGAGACCTGGAGGCCTAACCGTCTTACCATCAGCATACAGCCGGAAATGGATATCCGTATCCGCTTCCAGGCTAAACGTCCGGGACAGACCATGACGCTGGACCCCGTAGAAATGGTGTTCAACTACGATGCCGCCTACGGAGAGCATGCGCCTGAAGCATATGAAACGCTGCTGCTGGATGTAATGGAAGGAGATGCTACTTTGTTCATGCGTGCAGACCAGGTAGAAGCAGCCTGGAAGGTGATCATGCCGATCCTGGAAGCATGGGAGAACCGCACACCGCAGGACTTCCCGAACTATGCACCGGATTCATGGGGACCTAATGATGCGGATGCATTGATAGCACAGGACGGGCACGCCTGGATCAACTTGACTAAATAACAATGTGCGGATATGTAAATGTGCAGATGATCGTTTTCATTTGCACATTTACATAGCCGCTTATCAAATAATTTACTATGGAGCTTCACATTGCCAAAGACCCTCAGCAACTCAGCGAGAACCTGGCAGCCTGGATCAGCAATTATATACAGGAAGTATTACAGGAGAATGAACGTTTTACTTTCGTACTGTCTGGCGGTAGCACGCCCAAACAGCTGTATACATTGCTGGCTAAGGAGCCGTACCGCCAGATGATACCCTGGGAAAGGATCCATTTCTTCTGGGGCGATGAGCGGGTGGTGCCTTTTGACGATGAGCGCAACAATGCACGCATGGCGTATGAAACCCTGCTAACCCCGCTGGGCGTGCCGGAAGAGAATATCCATGTGATGCGTACAGACCTGCTGCCGGAAGCATCTGCAGAAGAATATGAGAAGCTCCTGAAAGAATATTTCGACAACTTCAAAGTTACCTTCGACCTGGTATTGCTGGGCATGGGTGATGACGGGCATACCTTGTCACTGTTTCCCGGTTTGCCGATCGTACAGGAACAAAAGGCCTGGGTAAAATCATTTTTCCTGCCGGCCCAGCATATGTACCGTGTTACCCTCACTGCACCGGTAGTGAACCGTGCCGCCTGCGTGGTGTTTATGGCCACAGGAGCAGGGAAGGCGCTTACCCTCAAGAATGTGATAGAAGGTACTTTCAATGCGGAACAATTCCCCTCTCAACTGATCCGCCCGCAGGATGGCGAGCTGCACTGGTTTGTAGACGAAGCGGCCGCCAGCGCACTGGAATAAGCGCAGCTACTGACAGCGCTATTGAAGCAGGAAATGATTGCAGGTGGCGGGAATATTCATTATTTTACCACCTGTTAATATTCCACTTCATGAAGAGAACCTCGTCATTGTTATTGTTACTGGTACTGTTTTCGCTGCAGTCTTGCATGGCACAGCAATATGCTTCCAACTGGGAATCGCTGAACACAAGGAAAATACCCGGCTGGTTCCATGATTCAAAGTTTGGCATCTTCATACACTGGGGCGTGTATGCCGTACCTTCTTATGCGGTAGTAGGCCCCGGCGGATATTCAGAATGGTACTGGTATAACCTGATGGCGAAAGATGCAGGATCGCACAAACAGGTGCAGGCCTTTCATGAAAAGAATTTCGGCAAAGATTTTCCTTACGCAAAGTTTGAACCACAGTTCACAGCTTCACTGTTCGACCCTGATCAGTGGGCTGATATCTTCCGCCGCTCCGGCGCCCGTTATGTAGTGCTTACTTCCAAACATCATGAAGGATATTGTTTATGGAACAGTCCCTGGGCTGATAAGGCATGGGGCCGACCCTGGAATGCCGTGACCGGCACACCTAAACGCGATCTGCTGGGAGACCTTACCAATTCCGTGCGTAAAGCAGGTTTGCGTATGGGATATTATTATTCCCTGTATGAATGGTACAACCCTTTATGGCTCTCTGATAAACAACAATACATCAAGCAGGTGATGGAGCCGGAGTTTAAGGACCTGGTCACCCGTTACAAGCCCAGCGTGATCTTCTCAGACGGCGAATGGGACCTGGCGGATTCCGTATGGAACTCTCCGGCCTTGCTGTCCTGGTTGTACAATGAATCTCCGGTGAAAGAAGAGATCGTAGTGAATGACCGATGGGGCAGCAATACCCGCGGGCACAATGCTGCCAGCACTTATCTTACCTCAGAATACGGCAGCGGTATGGAGCCGGGCGTGATCTGGGAAGAAAGCAGGGGCATTGGGCAGTCATACGGATACAACCGTATGGAGAATGTGAATGATTATAAAAGCAGCCACGATCTGCTGCTGGCGCTGATCGATATTGTTTCCCGAGGTGGTAACCTTTTACTGGATATCGGGCCTACTGCCGATGGCCGCATTCCTGTGATCATGCAGCAAAGGCTGGTGGATATGGGAGACTGGCTGCAGGTGAACGGAGAGGCCATTTATGAGACGACTGCCTGGAAAGCTACGCGCCAGTGGAGCCCGGGCAAACAGCCTACCGTAAAGCAAGCCTCGTACATGGCGGAATATGATGTAGTGAAGATGGTACAGCCGTCTAGAGAACATGCCAATATTGAAATGTTCTTTACACAAAAAAATAATGACCTTTATTGTATCGTACCTGCTTATACATCCCAGCTGCTGATACGCGATTATACAGCGCCAGGTGGCGCCAGTGCCAGTATCCTGGGCAGCAAAACAGGTGTCCGCTTAAAGCAGCAGGGGAAGGATTGTGTGATTGACCTGAGTGCCCTGCATCCTGGTGATATACCCTATAAAATATTTGTGGTAAAAATAGCCAGATCATGATCTTTGATGCTCACTTTCATATTATCGACCCTCGTTATCCGCTGGTGCCTAACCAGGGATATTTGCCGCCGCCTTTTTCTGCGGAAGACTACCTGGCCAGGGTACGGCAGCTGAACATTACAGGGGGAGCAGTGGTGTCTGGATCTTTCCAGGCATTTGACCAGCAGTATCTCATAGCGGCGCTGCAGACCCTGGGCCCCGGCTTTGTGGGTGTTACCCAGATACCGGCAGATATAACAGATAGAGAGATACAGCATTTGCATGAAGCAGGGGTAAGGGCGGTACGGTTTAATGTGCAGCGGGGAGGATCGGAAGGGGTGGAGCACCTGGAGCGCCTTGCCCGTCATGTGTTTGACCTGGTGGGATGGCATACGGAGCTGTATATAAATTCAGTCATGCTGAAGGAGCTGCTGCCTGTGCTGAAGCAATTGCCCGGGGTGAGCATAGATCACCTGGGATTGTCGAAAGAAGGTTTGCCGTATTTGCTGGAGCTGGTGTCGTATGGCGCTAAGGTAAAAGCTACCGGGTTTAGCCGTTGTAATTTCAATGTGGTGGAAGCGATGCAGCAGATCATGGATGTAAATCCTGCGGCGTTGATGTTTGGTACGGATCTGCCGTCTACCAGGGCCCCTGAGCCGTTTAAAGATGAGGATATGCAGTTGATAAAAGATAATTTTCCGAGAGAGAGTGCGAGGAGGATACTTTATCAGAACGGGATGGATTTTTATAGGTTGTAAGATCGTTTTATATGTCCGCGCTACCTTAGCCCCGTCATTGCGAGGAGCAGCGGAGGGAAGTGCGTGGGGCGACGAAGCAATCTCCCGACACAATCGTATAATACAATCTTCGCGAAGATTACGTCAGGAGATTGCTTCGTCGCCCCGCACACAAAAGGCTTAACTGCTCCTCGCAATGACGGGGAGGAAGATCCGTATACGCTCTGCGTTGTTAATTCCACCTGTCCTCACTCACTATATCCAATTCCTTTTTCAGTGTTTCTGTCACTTGCCCATTCAAATAAAGGCCGGCGGCTACACTGGGATATATTTCTTCAAAGCTCCTTACCTGGTTCATGAACACACGGCGGAAAATATGGCCGCGGGTAATATGATGCGGATCTGTTAAGCCTGCCGCTGCGGTCAGCTCCATGGCGCTTTCTATGGTATCGCGATGGTAGTTGGCAACGCGGTGTTTTTTATCATCAACTACCAGTCCACCGGCGAGCCATTTATCCTGCGTAGCTACCCCGGTTGGGCATTTATTGGTATTGCACTGCAAGGCCTGTATACAGCCGATAGCCATCATCATGGCGCGGGCGCTGTTGCAGGCATCGGCCCCCAATGCCATTGCTCTCAGTATATGATAGCCGGTCAGTATTTTCCCGGAAGCAATGATCTTTACTTTGTGGCGTATATTAAATCCCGTTAGTGTGTCGTGCACAAAAGAGAGGGCATCCATCAGGGGCATGCCTACAGAGTTGGAGAACTCGGGAGGCGCTGCACCGGTACCGCCTTCGCCGCCATCTACCGTGATGAAATCAGGATAGATGTTGGTAGCGATCATGGCTTTGCATATAGCAAAGAATTCCCTGGGTTGTCCTATACAAAGCTTGAAACCTACCGGCTTCCCCTTGCTCAGCATGCGCATGTGCGCCAGGAACTGCATCATTTCACGGGGAGAGCTAAAGGCCGTATGATAAGGGGGAGAAAAAACAGTTGTATAAGGTTTCACACGGCGGATGGCGGCAATCTCAGGCGTATTCTTGGCAGCAGGTAAGATCCCGCCATGGCCTGGCTTAGCGCCCTGTGAGATCTTCAGCTCTATCATTTTTATCTGCGGCAATGCAGTTTTCTCCGCAAAGGAAGCATCGTCAAAATTTCCCTGTTCATTGCGGCATCCGAAATAGCCGGTGCCAATTTGCCAGATGATGTCGCCGCCCTGGTTCAGGTGATGGGGGCTGATACCGCCTTCGCCGGTATTGTGTGCAAAATTGCCTAAATGTGCACCACCATTCAGTGCTTCTACGGCATTGGCGCTCAGGGAGCCGTAGCTCATAGCAGATACGTTCAGGATGCTGGCCGCGTAAGGCTGTGTGCATTCGCTGCCGCCGATGACCACACGCGGATCCTTCTCCATCTTTTCAAAATCCTGCGGTTGTATGGAATGCGCCATCCATTCATACCCTTCCGCATATACGTTAAACTGGGTGCCGAAAGGTTGGGTGTCCAGTTCCCGTTTGGCACGTTGGTAGATGGTAGACCGGTCTATCCTGTTTACCGGGCTGCCGTCGGTATCACTTTCTACAAAGTACTGGTATATTTTCGGGCGCAGATCTTCCATCCAGTAGCGCATGCGGCCGAAGATGGGATAGTTGCGCATGATAGCGTGTCTGGTCTGCAGCATGTCTACTATCCCCATGATAATCAGCGGCATTACTACTAACAGCAGCCACCATACCCAATGAAAAAAATAACCTGTTACGCCAATGAGCAGTACGCTGCTCACTGCAAATACCAGAAATCTTTTTGCCATAACTGATTGTTTGGGCGTAAAGGTAACAACAATAAAGAATGAATAATTAGAGACGGAGAAAACTATCAGTTGGCCTGTGGGTTTCCGTTGCTGGTAATGCGTTGTATTTTTTCCCTGATCAGCTGTTGTTCTGCATGTGAGACAGTTAGTTGCCGGGCCTGTGTGAGGTATTTACAGGCATTGGCCATATCGCCGTTTTGCAGGTACAGATCACCAAGTACGGCGCTGTAAATGTAATGGGAAGACAATAGCTTTTCTATGTCGGGAATGGTGATGATCTCGTTGATAGCTTCGTTTTTGTGTCCCAGCTGTGAAAGTACAATGGCCCTGTTAAGGCATACCACGGGCATTGGTTTTTCTTCCAGCAGCAGATCGTACAGCTGCAGCATGCGGCGCCAGTTGGTTTCTTCAAAAGAAGGAGCGAGGCAATGTTCTGCGGCAATGGCTGATTCGATGTGATATACGGTAAGGAGATCGCCCTGAGAAGATTGTCCGAGGTAGCGATATCCCAGGTTGATCAGGTCGCGGTTCCAGGTATTGCGATCCTGGTGTTGCAGTAGTACAATGGCGTTGTTCTCGTCTACCCGGCTATCAAAACGGGAGGCCTGGAAGCACATGAGGGATAACAGCGCGAAGGTTGCAGGTTGTTTACCTACTTTATGTTCCGTGAGCAGCAGGCAAAGCCGCATGGCTTCCATGCAAAGGTCTTCGCGTATCAGCTCGTCTGCTTTCAGCGAATTGTAGCCTTCATTGAAGAGGAGGTACAGTACTGTGTAGACGGTTTCGAGGCGTGGTACCAGTTCCTGTCCGCTGGGGATCTCCAGCTGTATGTCATGATCCCTAATGAATTGTCTGGCCCTGTACAGGCGTTTCTGTACTACTGCTTCGTTAGTGACAAGCGCACGTGCAATTTCGGCTGTGCCGAAACCGGAAACAGTTTTCAGGGTGAGTGCTATCTGGTCTTCCTCTTTGAGCGCGGGATGGCAGCAGGCGAAGATCATACGCAGCTGGCTGTCGGTAATTTCCGTATCCAGGAAGAGCTGCCGTACGGTACTTTCTGTAGTATGCTGGAGGTGGTAGGCCAGCTCGCCGGAGAGGTGCTGGAAATGCTGCTGGCGGCGGATAATATCCAGCGCCTTGTTGCGGGCTACCGTCATCAGCCAGGCAGAAGGGTTTTCCGGCACTTTGTCGAAAGCCCAGGTTTGTACAGCTTTTAAAAAAGCTTCCTGCACTACGTCTTCGGCCAGGCTAAGGTTGTGCATACCAAAGATGCGTGTCAATACAGCGATCATCTTTCCCGACTCGTGCCGGAAAAGATGATCTACAATTTGTTGCGGAGAGGAGGGGCTGGATGGCATAATGCCCTGTTTACATGTTGTCGAATTTCATTACCTCTCTTACTTCCACATTGCCGTTCAGCGGCAGGTCGGGACAATCTTTTGCGATCTCGGTAGCTTCCTCGATGGAGGCTGCCCTGATGATGAAGTAGCCGCCTACCAGTTCCTTGCTTTCTGCAAAGGGACCGTCTGTTACTACTCCTTTGGGGCCTTTTACGGTTTTACCGGCAGGTAGCAAAGCTTCTCCTGACACGTAGATATTATTTGCTTTTAGCTTTTCTATCCATGCAAACCATTGCTGCATATTGTCCTGCATCTGTTCTGGGGATAATTGTCCGGAGCTGCTACCGTTGCTGAAAATGAACATGAAGTCTTTCATGACTTAATTGTTTGTAGGTTATTAATGCTGTTAACAGTGTAATGACGGGCGGAAAATCCTGTGCAGGACAAAAATCCAGAAAATTTTTCAGAAGGGGTGTTTTTTTGTGGCTAGACCAGTTTGTTTTCCTTTAGTACGGCTATTACGTCTTTGATAATGGCGTGCATGGTTTCGTCATAGATATCTACATTCTCATTGTTCACCCAACAGGAGACAGTTATTTTAACATTGGCGCCGTCTATATTGGAAAACAGTACATTACAGGGTTTATGGGTAGCAATATGGGGCAGATCAGCCAGTTCGCGCTGGATCAGGTCGCGGGCATGACCGGTTTGCTCGTTGTTAATAGGTGCATTGAAAGTAAGGCTTACCCGGCGTTCGGGGGTAAGGGAGTGGTTGATGATGGGTTTCTGGAAAATATCCTTATTGGGGATTATTACGTGCAGGCCGTCTATCGTACGTAGGGTGGTAGAGCGCAGCTGTATATTCTCAACGGTGCCGGTAAAGCCGTTGGTCTCGATCTGGTGGCCTACTTCAAAAGGTTTCCGGAAGGTGATGAAGATCCCGGAAATGAAGTTGGCCGTGAGGTCCTGGAAGGCAAAGCCCAGGGCCAGGCCTATAATACCTGCGCCAGCCAGGAGGGAGGAAACGGTTTTGTCCAGCTTCAGCACATCCAGTGCAATAAAGAGGCCTATGAACAGGATGAGGAAGTAGGTAACGCTGGAAAACAGGCCGGCGAGGGCAGGAGAGTCAGATAAGCGAGATACCAGCTTGAATACCAGTTTTTTCACCAGCCGGGCCAGTAAAACGAATAGTACCAGTACGATGGCGGCCACTACCAGGTTTGGCAGCATGGCGATGGCTATCTTTACCCAGGCGTAGATTTTGTCATATATCAGTTTTCCCCATTGCATATACCGCATAGAATTGAACATCTCCCGCGTACTGAGGCACGAATAATTGTGCCGTTTTTAACAGCGGGAGGCATTAAAATTCACTTAAACTTAAACTGGTAGCGGCTGGCCGACAGAACTTAGCTGTAGCTTTGTGTGTTACTAAATTGGAGGCAACCCGTTATGCCCTTGAAGCATCCCTTACAAATAACACCTTTACTACGAAAGCTGCATCTGAAGGAACTGTTGTCGGTGCTGTTCCTGCTGCTTGCTATTTATTTTTTCAGGCAGGAAAGACATGAATTAAGAGCACTGGTACCGGCCATTGAGCAGGCCAACCGGGTGTGGATGTTGTTGGGCATAGTGCTTACTTTAATATACATCTGTTTGCAGGCAATGATGTATCAATACAGTTTTAAAGCCGTTGGGGCGCGTTTAAGTTTAGGTATGGGTATAGAGCTGTTCCTGAAACGTAATTTATTATCTGTGTTCCTGCCTGCAGGCGGAGTGAGCTCACTGGCTTATCTGCCGCCGCGTTTGCGGGGAGCTGATGTTAATAAGCAGCAGGTGCACCAGGCTTCGGGGATCTATGGCTACGTGGGGATATTATCTGTATTCCTGGTGGGTATTCCTGTGGTAGTGATCGCTATACTGCGTAATCCGGCCATGGGGCGGGCTATACCGGCCCTGTCGGCTATCTGTGTGCTGCTGGCGGGCGTGGTGTGGGCGGTACGCTCTATGCAAGGGCAGGGGCTGGTATATAAAATGCTGTTGCGGTATTTCCCTTCTTTTATACAACAGCTGCAGGAGATCTTTGCCTTTAATGTACAACGCAAGGCATTTGTGCAGACCGTGCTGGTTTCTTCGGCTATTGAGCTGGCAGGTATCGGGCATTTATACCTCGCGATGCTGGCCATTGGCGCGCCCCCTTCTATTGAGGCCGCCTGTGTGGGATATATTATAGCCACCATCTTCCTGATCATATCACCTTTTTTACGCGGCCTTGGCGCCATAGAGTTATCACTGGCCTGGTTGCTGGGTAGTTATGGCTATACCCCGGTACAGGCAGTAGAAATAACACTATTGTACAGGTTGTTCGAGTTCTGGCTGCCGCTATCGGGCGGATTGCTGGCCTTTGCACTGAAAGGGCGTGAGCTGGCCCTGCGCCTGGTGCCGCCGGTATTGATCTTTTTGCTGGGGATGGTGAATATTTTCTCGGTGCTTACTCCGCCGCTAGCCTATCGTTTACGGCTGCTGCACACGTATATTCCCGGAGAGTCTATACATGCTTCCAACCTTTTTGTGATCTTCCTCGGGCTGGTATTGCTGGTAACAGCCACCTTCCTGTTCCGCGGTTTACGTGGCGCCTGGGTAGTGGCATTGATAGTATCATTGTTGTCGGTAATAGGGCACCTGAGTAAGGCGCTGGATTACGAAGAGGCATCGCTGGCGCTGATCACGGCTGTGATATTATTGATCACCGCCGGACAGTACCGGGTAAGAAGCAATCCGCAGCTGATCAACATCGGGATGATGACGGCACTGGCCACCTTTGCCGTGGTACTGGTATTTGGCGCTACCGGCTTTTACTTTCTGAAGGCCCGTCATTTTGGTATTGATTTTACCTGGCAGCATTCATTACGTGCTGCCTTTCATGGTTTTTTATTACTGAATGAGGAAGATCTGCATCCGGTTACACGTTTCGGGCGGGAGTTCCTGAGTGCAATACACGTGTTGGGTGTAAGCGCCTGGGCTTTCCTGTTCTATACTATTATCCGCCCTTATCTCCATATCCAGCAAAGTAATACAGCGCTGGAGAAGGCCCGTTTCTACCTGAGCCAGTACGGCGACTCTGCAATGGATTATTTTAAAGTAGGAGAAGATAAACTGTTGTATGTATCAGATGTGCACCAGGGTTTCATTGCCTACCGGGTGGCCAATGGTTTTGCCATTGTGCTGGAGGAGCCGGTATGCAGTGAAGAAGATAAGCTATCGCTCCTGCAGGAATTTGAGATGCAATGCAGGAAGATGGGATTGAAGCCCGCTTTCTACCGGGTGGATGAAGACAGCGTATACTACTTTAACCGCCTGAAGAAAAAGAAGCTGCTGATAGGGCAGGAGGCGATATTAGATATCAGCACTTTCACCCTTAGCGGAAAGGATAAGAAATCTTTGCGTAATGGATTGAACAGTCTTAACGCCAAAGGCTATACCACGGCCATTCACCGGGCGCCGCTTCCTGCGGCGCTGGTACAGGAACTGAAAGTAGTGTCTGACGAGTGGCTGCAGCAATATGAAGTAAAAGAGATGACCTTTTCGCAGGGCTTGTTTGATGAAGCGGTGATACAAGGGCAGGATGTGATCACGGTAAGCAATGGTGAAAAACAGGTGCTTGCCTTTCTGAACATTATACCGGATTATGCGCCGGGAGAGTGTACCTACGACCTGATCCGCAAGCGTACGGATGCGCCTGGCGGATGTATGGATGCGCTGATCATTGCGTTGATACAGGATGCGCAGCAGCGCAACATGCAGTTCCTGAACCTGGGCATGGTGCCCATGTCGGGCATCGTACAGCCCAGCAATACGGCGGAGCAGGTGGTGAAGTTTGCCTATGAGAAGATCCGCGCATTCCGCCATTATCATGGTTTGCGGGAGTTCAAGGAGAAATACGCCACTATGTGGACCAACAAATACCTGGTATATGAACATGATTTTGACCTGATACAGTTGCCCACCGCGTTAAGCAAGGTGATGCAACCTTAATGGAATAATAAAGCGGGATTTATGCATATACGATCTATCTGTTTAATGGTCTTCCTCCAATTGTTGTTAACTAAGGGATTTGCACAGGGCAGGGCGATAGACCAGTTGCCGGTTACGGTAATGGCGCCGGCTGGCAGCGAACATCGTCCCCTGGTGTTGTTCATTACCGGAGATGGGGGGATGAAAAAATTCAGTGTTAACATGGTGGATGCGTTCACCGACAAAGGATATGCGGTGGTGGCCCTGAATGCATTAAAGTATTTCTGGAAAAAGAAAACACCGGAAGAGGCTGGCGCCGATGTGGCCGCCCTTCTGCAATATTACGGCAGGCAATGGAAGCACCAGACCTTTTTACTGGTAGGTTATTCTATGGGGGCGGATGTGCTGCCATTCATCTTTAATAATCTGCCTGCCAACCTGCGGGCACAGGCAAAGCAGCTGGTGTTCATGTCGCCTTCCCGTTTTACAGATATGGAGGTACATGTGTCCGAAATGCTGGGTAAAACCATCAGGAATGGTTTGAGTGTGCCGGAGGCGATCAACAGGATCACCGATCATCCTTTATTATTACTATTCGGAGAGGGAGAGAAAGATTTTGATCTCAGGGAGCTGCATATTTCCAACTATCAGCACATGGTGCTGCCGGGGGGACATCATTATGACAATGAGGCCGGCAATGTAGTACAGACCATTGTTTCGCACTTCTTACTGCAATGAGCGCACGATTTTTTGGGTAGGGATTAACTTTCAATTAACCGCTGAAAAAATAAACCAATGTATAATTGCAGGAAGTACGATTTAATTGTACTAAAGGAAGGTAGGGCAGTGCTGTAGTCCTTTCCTGCTTTTATGCTATCAGCGTCTGTTCCCGATCCTTTCAAGGGTTCTGCTCCTTGCTGGTCTTTATGGCTGGCAAGGTTTTTTATTTCTTCGTTAACGTGCAATTAACTGTTAAAACTAAATAAAGCCCTAACATTGTTGCAATGATTTAATCAGTGTTAAAAATTACTATTTGTTGCACGAAGGGAGATCGGATATATCTTTTTGACCAGGGCTAAGGGGCCCGGTAAAAATTATAGTTCAATCTCTGCGCGCCCGGTCTTCACCGGGGGCTTCCTATAATTAGTTAAGACCTCCTTGTTTTGCGGCATTTAAAACGCCCTGTCCTCCTGTTTGCGGGGCTGTAAAAACCTGATACTAAATGCCGTTTTTATCTTATACATATTAACTGCGACCCTATTGCAGTAGAGGATGCTAAATTGCAGCTAGCGAACGCTGACCGGTATATTGAAGCTGTTTTATTTTACCCTCGAAAAACCCATGTATTATGAACAGAGAAAATCCGTTTATTATCAACCTATTACCAACGCCTGCATGTGACATAGCTGCGGTATATGAAAATATTTTGGTATAATGCTATGTATACTGTAAATTCCCATTAATCGTTAAACCCCCTATGCCACATGCCCAAGCGTTATTTTGAAAGGTTACAAACGATCGATTACCTCATTCGCATTAAAGGTACCGGCAAACCCGCCCAGTTAGCCAAAAGGCTCCGCATTTCCGAACGAACCCTGTATGAGTTTCTCAAAATGATGAAGGATCTGGGAGCGCCCATTGAATATGACAGGTATAAAGAAAGCTATTTCTACACAGAAAAGGGCGGCTTTAATATCCGTTTTGTAAAGAACCTGGCCACTGCCGGGACAATGGTGTTCTCCCTTTTCATTGACTGGTGGTAGACCGCCGGAGCATCTCTGTAAGAACGTATATCCGCATGAGCGATAAAGATCCAACCCCATAACAGGTACTATCCTGCTATCGTAGCTATCGTGCCCTGGCTACTCTATTTAGTTAACCCCGTATTAACTTCCTCTTTAACGGCATATTAACTAATAAGAAAATTTAAAGCCTGAATTTCATGCGTGAATATTAACGGATATTCAATTCTCACACTGAATATAAAAGACGGTTTAGATTACAAACTAGCAACGCAGGTTTCTTTTAAGTTACCTGCTGTTTTTTTTACAGCTATTCCATGCCCTGCCTTAAAATATTCAATAGCAAATAGTTAATACATGATGCAGTAAATCCGGACGGGAAGATCGGGGAAGAACATAAAACCGCCGGAGTAGACACTCAGGCGTTAGATATAACGATAGGAAAAAGAATGCGTTTTGCTGAATTACGTTGCACAATGTTACAACAGTATTTATCGTCAACAGTTAATTAGCGGTTAATGCCTGAATTTTCGCGTCTTAAGCTTGTTTACCTGGCGTATGCATGAGGCAGGGAATTGAAAACCAGGTGATTAGTAAGCTGATACAAGGGTGGGCCCGTTACTCCAGTATCATCATTCGCTAATTCACTATTATAAAAAACCGATAAATTCCACGAACTTGAACTGCATCATGAAACCCGTGAATTCCACGATCAGACAGCGCTACACTGCCTGTTTTTCACATAACATAAACTGAACAAAATGAATAAACGTACGCTACTCTTACTGTGCAGCCTTTTCCTGTTAATAAAGCTCCCCGCGCAGGATAAGAAGATCTTCAATGAAACACCTGAGCAAAAAGAAAAACGCCTGTCATGGTGGGTGAATGACCGCTTTGGTATGTTCATCCACTGGGGCCTGTATGCATTGCCAGCACGCCATGAATGGGTGAAGAACAGGGAACGGCTTACCGATGCGGACTACCAGCAATACTTTGATAATTTCAACCCGGATCTTTACAACCCGCGGGAATGGGCACGTATGGCCAAGGCTGCAGGTATGAAGTATGCCGTGATCACCAGTAAGCATCATGAGGGCTTCTGTCTCTTCGATTCGCGTTATACAGATTATAAAGCCACCAAAACCCCTTACGGGAAAGACATTATTAAGGAATGGGTAGACGCTTTCAGGGCCGAGGGCCTGAAAGTAGGGTTCTACTACTCGTTGATAGACTGGCACCATCCGGAGTATACCATAGACCGTGTGCATCCGCAACGCCCCAACGATACGGCTGAATACGCCAAATTGAACCGGGGACGGGATATGGCCAAGTACCGGGAGTACCTGTTTAACCAGGTGAAAGAGATCCTTACCAACTATGGTAAAATTGATATTCTCTGGACCGACTTCTCATTCCCGGGTAATCATGGAAAAGACCATAACGACTGGAATTCTGTTGAGCTGATTAAAATGATACGGAAGCTGCAGCCGGATATTATCATCAATGACCGGCTGGATCTTGGCGAGTATGAAGACGGCGGCGATTTTGTTACGCCCGAGCAATATAAAGTATCGGAATGGCCTACACGTAATGGTAGGAAAGTGCATTGGGAAACCTGCCAGACCTTTTCCGGTTCATGGGGTTACTACCGTGACGAAACTTCCTGGAAAGATACCAAGCAGCTCTTAGGACTACTGATAGAATCAGTGAGCAAGGGCGGTAATCTCTTACTGAACGTGGGCCCTACTGCACGCGGCGCCTTTGACCTGCGGGCCCAGCAGGCATTAAAGGCCATGGGAGATTGGATGCAGGTGAACGGCCGGTCCATTTACGGATGTACGCAGGCCCCGGCGGAATTTGCCAAGCCGGATAACTGTCTGTTGACCTATAATCCTGCTACCAAACGCCTGTATGTTCATCTGCTGGATTATCCGCTGCAGAATTTTACTTTGCCCGGTTATAAAGGGAAGATAAAATATGCGCAGTTCCTGCATGATGCTTCAGAGATAAAGATGAGCGAGCCCACTATGCATCATAGCATGGGTAAGAACCAGGAAGAGAATGACATTAACCTGAGCCTCCCTGTCAGGAAACCGGATGTAGAGATACCAGTGATAGAGCTTATTTTAAACTAATATTAATTTCCGATATTGACGCAGTGGTCCATTGCCGTTTTTTTCATAACTTGTACCAAACGGTAATGGACCGCTTATCCTATGCACAACAAAGACCCGATATATCCCAATGAAAAAATGACAGATCCTATGCAGAACTAATCCTGAGAGTGTATTATGCCATATTATGATCCTATGTCAAATTAGAGAAAAAAAGGGCCATCAAAAGTTCCACTTTATGCGATTACCAACAATAAATTGTCCACTTTAGCTATTTGATCGCAAAGGTATCCACGTATTGCTTATATAAATAATATAAACTAATTTGTTTATTAATAATTTTATAAAAACCATATATATATCCGATTGACTGCTGAGGGTATTTGTTTCAAATTTGTTTCGTTATAGAGAATTGTGTCCTCTTAATTTTTACGATAGCGCCTTACGTCATTGAGAGAACTTGCAGTACTGTGCGAAGATTTCACAAAATAATAAACCCAAAAGAAATATTATGAAAAAAGTGCGGCGTGACAGCGCAGGTCACTTAAATGGAGCGGATACGCTTGAAGTTGCCAACGTACATATCGACTCCCAGGAGATGTTACAACAACTTGCTAAGGACATATGCAATATTGTTTTTATGGATTTTGATATCCCTGGCCTAACTGCCATAGAGGCAGCAAGTATTGTTAAAGCCGCTTATCCTGAAATAAATGTGCTGCTGCTCACTGTGCAAAAGGATAAGAAATCCATTACAAGTATAGCTCCCCGTTTGAATGCTATTGATGGCATCCCTGGTCTTGCTCCCAGCTCATTAACAGATTTCATTAGCCAGGTGTACGAAGCAGCGATTGAAACCAATATAGCTGCTGTACAGAAAGTATTGGCCTTTTTCAACCGCCGTTCGCAGACCGATATAACACAGTATGGCCTTTCTCCGCGCGAACAGGAGGTGCTTGACCGTTTGGTGGACGGGCATACCTATAAGAAGATTGCAGAGCTCTGCCATATCAGTGTAGGCACCGTACGTTCTCACATCATGAACATTTACCGCAAGCTGGAAGTTAATTCACGAAGCGCTGCTATCGTGAAGGCAATGCGCGGATGACCCTGTCGCATACACGCCGGTTCCAAATAAATTCCTATCTTGCCGCATGGCCTTACATTCCAGGGAGGGGGATGCTGCTACATGGCAGCAATTTCTGGAAGGCAGCAGGGAAGCATTTGCAACGTTATATGCCAGCTTTGCACCGTTACTTTATAATTACGGATGTAAACAATGCGCAGACCCGCGCCTTGTAGAAGATTGTATACAGGATGTATTTGAATACCTCCTGGCACACCGTGCCCAACTATCGCCTGTTTCTAACGTCCGTGCTTATCTTGTAAAAGCCTACCGCCGCGCCTTGTTGCGAAAAATAAGCAATGTGCGTAAAAATATACCCGTTGAGTTAACGGATGAGGCCAGCTTTGAAATTGTTATCTCTCCTGAAAGCCGGCTCATAGCCCGGCAAAGCAGTCTGCACCGCCGCGAACAGGTGAAGGTAGCGGTAAACACGCTGCCGCCCCGCATGAAAGAGGCGCTGTTCCTGCGTTTCTACGAGAACCTCTCTTTTGAAGATATTGCCGCTGTGATGGATATCGATCAGAAGTCGGTGTATAAAATGATCTACAAAGCTTTTGACAAGCTGCGGCAAAAACTGGCCGACTTCCCGTTCTGGCTGCTGTTCTGCTACCTCGCTATGAAAGCTTAACCTTTACTTTGTTTTGTTTGTTATATCTCCAGGAAACCATCCACCATCTTTTACAGCAAGCAGAAAAAATATTTTTTTCCTGAGAAGGGATAAAACCCGGAAACCGCTCCTCTATGTATTAAACCACCTGATTAAACCAGCGCTGTTGCTATGGAATGGAAAGATTATGCAGATTTTACCGCGGCCGATTTCCTGGCTGATGATTTTTTTATGGAGTGGGTACTGCGCCCTGATCCAGAGAATCAGGCTTTCTGGGAGGCCTGGCAACAGCATTATCCTGAAAAGCAGGCGGTAATAGCGGAGGCGCGGACGATGCTATTATCATTGGAATATGAGCGGCATAACATGCCGCAGGAAAGTTATGATCGTATATGGCTCGCGCTCCATGAAAAGATGGACGAGGGCATGCCGGAAACCATGCGCTATGAGCGTACTGATCATCGCCGGAGATGGCGCCGCGCCGCCATTCTTACCGGCGTATTGGGAGCGATGGCATTGGGTGCATACTGGCTGTTAAAGCCTGCAGACAAGCGGGATCTCTATACCAGCCAGTTTGGAGAGAACCGGCGCCTGGTATTGCCAGACAGCTCGATCGTGATACTGGGACCACACTCTTCCTTGCGGGCCACCTCGTTCCGGAAAGATGTACACACAAGAGAAGTATGGCTGGATGGAGAGGCCTATTTTATTGTGAAGCAGGATCCCGCCATGGCAAAACCTTTTACAGTACATGCCGGAGAGCTTGATATAGAGGTGCTGGGCACGGAATTTAATGTAAATAATTACAATGGCCATTCACAGGTAGTGCTGCATAGTGGTAAAGTTGCCTTGCGGGATAATACCCGTAAAGCAGCACGCATTGTAATGAAGCCGGGAGAACTGGTAGAATACCGTCCGGATGATAATCGCTATATACGTCGTAAAGTAGCAACAGAAAAATATGTGGCATGGGTTGATCATACGCTGGTGTTTGAAAATACACGACTGGATGAAGTAGCCCTTCAATTGTATAATAAATACGGAATACATGTGCTTTTTGCAGATAGTCTTTCACAGGAACAATTCAGCGCCACCTTACAGCAAGCAGATTATAAAGTAGTGCTGAAAGCCTTACAGGAGGCTTTTAGCGCGCAGTTACAACAACAGGATGATAGTACATTTTTATTAAGTCGTTAGTAGTTGCATTACTAATCACTAACGACTTAAGTTTCAATTTCACGCTCGTAAACAAAACAAATCGTTATGAAAGTAACAGGTACTTACAAGGGCAATACCTTGCTGGTGCTGTTCCTGGCTGCCGCCTTTACTGTGCAGGCACAGGATCTTGCTTACCAACACCCTCGGTCCGCCAGTTCAGACACACCGCTTCCCTCATCAAGATCAGCTACGATTCCATTGCGGTCTGCATTGCAGAAACTGGAGAAAGCTTACCGCATCAGCTTTGCTTTTAATGCAAGGCTGGTAGCCAATAAGGAAGTACCGGCACTGGTACTGGAGAACAGCGAACATGCATCACTGCAGGAACTGCTGCAAACCTTACTAACGCCGCTGGAGCTGCAGTTCAAGCAAATTGAAGGCAATGTCTATGTTATAAAAGCTGCAGATACGCCGCAGGAGATGAACGGTAACGAAGGAACGGGTATAGCCGCTGCCGTTATGCAGACTGCTCCCATTAAGGGAAAAGTAACCGATCAAAGCGGTACACCGCTGATAGGCGTTACCATACGTGTGAAAGGTACTGCGGTAGGAGGCACCACCGGTGCGGATGGTACCTTCAGTATTAATGTACCGGAAGGAAAAGACTCGCTGCAGATATCCTACCTGGGTTATCAGTCGCAGGAGATTGCCATTGCCGGGCGCGCCACTATAGACATTGTTATGCAATCGGGAGACCAGCTGCTGGAACAGGTAGTAGTAGTGGGTTACGGCACCCAGCGTAAAAGAGACCTCACTGGCTCTATCTCTTCTGTAAAAGGAGAGGAGCTGGCCAGGCAACCTGTGCTGACAGCCACACAGGCAGCGCAGGGCAAGATCGCCGGTGTGCAGATCATCAGCTCCGGCCAGCCAAATACACAACCGCAGATCAGGGTACGTGGTACCGGCTCTGTAATGGCAGGCGCCAACCCGCTGTATGTGGTGGACGGTGTGCTCACGGATGATATCCGTAATATCAACAGCGCAGACATTGTGAGCATGGATGTATTGAAAGACGCCTCTGCTGCTATTTACGGTGTGCGCGCGGCCAACGGTGTGATCATCATCACCACCCGCAAAGGCAAGGCAGGTAAGGCAGAAGTGCGCTATGACGCCAACGCGGGTTTCCGCGAAGCCTCTAACCTCGTTAAGATGGCAGACAGGAACCAGTACATAGATTACCTGAAAGATGCGGCTCCCGGAAGAGATCCCATCAATGACCCGGTGGCCTATCCCGGTTCTACCAACTGGTATGACGCCACATTACGTAAAGCTTTTCAGATGAATCACAACCTCTCTGTTTCCGGCGGCACAGAGAAACATACGTACTTCTTCAGTGGCGGGTATATACAGGATGATGGTATCATCAAGACCAATACTTTCCGCCGTTTTACATTGCGCGCCAACAACGAAGTGAATATATCTGATCAGTGGAAGTTCAGCACGCAGTTGTCTTATTCAAGAGGCGACGGCCGTAATGTGGACCTGAATGGGATCTATGGTAATATCTACCGTGCAGCGCCCATAGTTATCCCCGAAGAGGGAGGCCGCTATGGTAATACTTCTGCCTGGGGTAACGTTGCCAATCCTTTACTCTCACTGGATAAAAAGAATTACCGCCAGCAGGATAGCCGCTTGCAGGGAAATGTGGCGCTGGAGTTTACACCGGTAAAGTTCCTGCGCTTCCGTTCTGCGTTTAATGCAGACCTGCGGTGGAGCAATGACCGTATTTACCAATACAAATTCTTTAATGATGACAAAACCTTCCTGGTATCAGGCGGTAATCAGCGCGTTGATAACAGTCAGCTGACCACTGATAACTCCCGCTCACAGGGATGGGTATGGGATAATACCGTAACATTTGACCAAACCTTTGGCAAACACAGCCTGACCTTATTGGGCGGTGCTGTTACAGAAGGTTTTTATAGCACTTTCCTGACCGGTTCCCGTATCAATGTACCGGAAAGCGAAGACCTGTGGTACCTGGACCTGGGTAACCCGGATGTACAATCCAAAGTTTACAATGGTGGAGATAAATATGCCCGGCAATCATTTGTAGGCCGCGTGAATTACGGTTATGACAACCGTTATCTCTTAAGCGCTTCCATTCGTGCAGACGGTAGTTCCAAGTTTCGTGAAAGGTGGGGCTATTTCCCGACGGTGGGAGTAGGCTGGGTGATCTCGCAGGAACCATTTATGCAGGATCAGAAAACCTTCAGCTTCCTGAAACTGAGAGGTAGCTGGGGCATACTGGGAAATGATAACATTCCCACCAATGCCTATATCAACACTGCCACTGTGAACCTGCCGTATTTCTTTGACAATACGATCTCGCTGGGTACTGCTTTGCAGGATACAAAAGACGCAAACCTTAAATGGGAGACCACCCATCAATTTGATTTTGGCGTGGAATTCACCCTGCTGAATGATCGTTTGAGCGGTGAAGTGGATTATTATAATAAGAAGACCAAAGATGCATTGGTAGTAGTGAATATACCCAGCATCCTGGGCGACCCGAACAATGCTTACATCACTAATGCAGCTTCCTTCAAGAACACCGGTTACGAAGTATCATTGAACTGGAAGGATAACATCACAAAAGACCTGAGCTATAGCGTAGGCGGTAACATCACCTTTAATAAAAATGAGATCACCAACCTCGCTGGAGGGCAGGCATTGCTGGGCGGCAATGTAGGCCAGCAGAGCTTTGTTACACGCACTGATAACGGACAGCCGGTGGCCAGTTTCTATGTGCTGAAGTCCCTGGGCGTTTTCCAGAACCAGTCTGAGATAGATAGCTATAAGAATAAAGACGGTAAAGTGATACAGCCCGGCGCTAAACCAGGCGAGCTGAAATACGAAGATACCAATGGCGATGGTGTGATCGATAATAACGACAAGCAATATGTAGGTTCTTATCAGCCCAAGTTCTACTATGGTTTTAACCTGGGGCTGAACTATAAGGGCTTTGATCTGACCGCCGATTTTTACGGCAGTGGCGGTAACAAGATCTATAACGGTAAGAAAGCATTCCGCTATGAGACCACTGATAACATAGAGTCCGATTTTGCAGATAGCCGCTGGAGGCCTGACCGTCCATCTGCTACAGATCCTCAGCTGTTGACGTCTTCCATGCCTGCATCCACTTACTTTGTGGAGTCAGGTGCATTCCTGCGCTGTAATAACCTTACTGTTGGTTATTCCATCCCCTCGCAGAAGCTGAAAGCTATTGGCATCAGCCGTTTCCGGGTATACCTGACCTCACAGAACCTGTTCACGCTGAAAAAATTCAGCGGCTTTAGTCCTGAATTGCCCGGCGGTACTATTGATTTCGACAACAGTATAAATAACAGGGTCAACAACAGATCTGGCACCGGTAGCAGCAGCAATTCCAACAATACTAATAATACCAGCGGGATATTAGATGCCGGTATTGAGCTGAACGCGTATCCCACCACCCGTACGTTTGCCTTTGGTGTAAATGTCTCATTCTAAAAAAAGAGTTATGAAGAACATACATAAAAGTATCGTGTTTAAAACCGTCTGCCTGGGATTTGTGCTTTCTGCTGCCCTGATAGCCTGTAATAACTACCTGGATGTAAAGCCGCAGGGACAGATAAATGAAGACGCGGCTATCAGTGATCCGGAAGCTGCGCAGAACCTGGTGACCGGTATCTATAATAATCTCTGGCAGGGTAACATACATGGGTTTCCGTATATAGGGGTTACCAATATCGCATCTGATGATGCCGACAAAGGAAGTAACCCGGATGATGCTGCTGCTACACAGGGCGCATTGGATAAGCTTACGATGGATCCCAACACCAGCTCGCTGAATGATATATGGTCTGGCTATTACCAGGCAATTGCACGCGCCAATAAAGCGCTGCAGGTATTGGGCCCTGCTACTATCGACGAAACAGCGAAGGCCCGCCTGCAGGGTGAGGCGCGTTTCCTCAGGGCTTATCTTTACTTTAACCTGGTGCGCCTGTTTGGCGGCGTTCCTTTGGTGGATAAGATCCTGACACCTACAGAGGCCAGCAGCGATCAATACCAGACGAAAGCCAGCAAAGATGCCGTGTACCAATTCATCATTGCTGACCTGGATTATGCGCTGGCCAATCTGCCGGCCAAAGGCGAAGCGGGCAGCCAATCTGGCCGTGCTACAAAAGGCGCTGCTGCCGGTATGCTGGCTAAGGTTTCTTTGTACCGTCAGAACTGGCAGCGTGCATACAGCCTTTCTGATTCTATTATTACCGGTAAAGTAGGCGCTTATTCGTTACTGCCCAATTATGCGGATATTTGGAGAGAAACAGGGGAAAACGGTAACGAATCCCTGTTTGAGGTGCAGACGGGTATCAACGCCTCCTGTGATGCTGCTATTGAAGTATACAGTGTTTGCCAGGGCCCGCGTGCCGGTGGCAAACGTGGCTGGGCCGATCTGGGCTGGGGCTTTGGCACCCCTTCTCAAAGCCTGTTGAATGCCTACGAAGCAGGCGACAAACGCAGGGACGCCACTATTATATTCGTTAATCCGGGTGGCACCGTGCTATGGGATGGTTTCCGTGTTCCCAGCCGTGACAGTGTGGAGAACGACCGTTATAACTATAAAGCTTACCACAGCCGTACCCGTGAGCAGTATTGTGGTAATGCAGACCGTTTGCCTAAGAACCTGCGTATCCTGCGTTACGGGGAGATCCTGCTGATACATGCAGAAGCGGCACTGGCCCTGGGCAATGAAGGCGCTGCGGTTACCGATATTACCGCCCTGCGTCAGCGCGCGGGTCTGTTGCCGAAAGCCACGCTTACCCGCCAGGATATCTGGCATGAAAGAAGGGTGGAGCTGGCCATGGAGCATGACCGTTTCTTTGAGCTGGTAAGAGAGGATGCACTGGTGCCAGGTACGGCAGCAGCCGCTTTCCAGGCACATGGTAAAACATTTGTAAGGGGAAAGAATGAAGTGTTCCCCATACCAGCCACCCAGATACAATTCAGCCAGAATAAGCTGCAACAGAATCCCGGTTATTGATAATCAACAAAAGTTCAAAGAAGAAGATGAGATTGATCACCATCACAGCATTGTTGCTCCTGTTTGCCTTCGGGCCGGTACAGGCGCAGCAGAAGAAGAGCGAAAAGAGGGAACAGCTGAGCGATTCGGCATTACTGACCCTGGTACAGCAACGTACGTTCAATTATTTCTGGAAGTTTGCCCACCCGGTATCCGGCCTGGCGCCGGAGCGTACCACTACGCCTGATACCGTTACCATCGGTGGTTCCGGTTTTGGGGTGATGAGCATCCTGGTAGGCATTGAAAGAAAGTTCATTACCCGGGAAGAGGGGCTGGGTCGCCTGCTGAAGATCGTGAACTTCCTTTGGACGGCTAATCATTATCATGGTATCTGGCCGCACTGGATGAACGGAGCTACCGGCCAGACCGTTCCTTTTGGCCGTAAAGACGATGGAGGTGACCTGGTAGAATCCGCCTTTATGTTCCAGGGCCTGTTATGTGTTCGCCAGTATTTTACCGGTAATAACGCCAAAGAAACGGAACTGCGTAACAAGATCACCTGGATGTGGAACGATGCGGAATGGAACTGGTATACACGCGAGGGCCAGGATATATTATACTGGCACTGGTCGCCCAATAACGGCTGGGCCATGAATCACCAGATACGGGGCTGGAACGAGTGCCTGATCACCTATATACTGGCCGCGGCATCTCCCAATTATCCGATATCGCCTAAGGTATATCACAATGGCTGGGCAGAGAGCAACCACTTTTTGAACGGCAAGGAATATTATGGCATTAAACTACCCCTGGGCTTTGAATACGGCGGTCCGCTGTTCTTTACCCATTATTCTTTCCTGGGACTGGATCCCCGGGGCTTAAAGGACCGCTATGCGGATTACTGGGAGCAGAACAGGAACCATACCTTAATTAACAGGGAGTACTGTATAAAGAACCCCAAGCGGTATAAGGGCTATGGGCCGGATTGCTGGGGACTGACCGCCAGCGACAACCATGAGTTCTATAATGCCCATTCTCCCACTAACGACCTGGGAGTGATCACGCCTTCTGCTGCGCTGTCATCTTTCCCCTATACGCCGGAGTATTCAATGCAGGCATTAAAGTACTTCTATTATAAGGTAGGCGACCGTTTGTGGGGAGAATATGGTTTTTATGACGCTTTCAGCGAAACACATAACTGGTTTGATTACCAGTACCTGGCTATAGACCAGGGGCCGATTGTGGTAATGATAGAGAATTATCGCAGCGGGCTTTTGTGGAAACTATTTATGTCTGTTCCTGAAATACAGGCAGCCCTTAGGAAACTGGAGTTTACAAGTCCGGCTATTCCAAAGGGGTAGCAGCTTACAAGGTTACAATAAATAGCCGGGAGGCTGGTCAATTTTTGGCCAGCCTCTTTCTTTTACTGGTATTATTTTAACAAAAAGCCCCGGAGCAAGGATGACACATAGAGAACACATAGAGAACACATATAAAGCACATGGAGAAGGCTGGTAAAATACTATCAAGGCCTTCCAGGTAAAATCCTATCTGTCTTTGATAAAATAACGTGTATTATTCTGCAATCGATTGCCTAATTTCGGAACAGATTCCGGTTATGAAAAAAAATTATCTCACAACGTTCACTGTTCTATACTGTAAAGGATAAGACGAAGGTTACAATTCTTTAATCACCAAAAATGCGTACACTAAAATGCCAAAACTTTAACTCTTTTTATGCAATCGTTTGCGTGGATTAGGCAGACGTTATGACCACTGATACGCTATGATCTCCACAGACTTTGTTTCTGTATGCTAATTGTAGCACCACGTTCGGAAAACTAACAACAAGAGAAGGGACACCTGTCAACCAAAGCACGTTCTGCCACGCGCCATTGTTTCACATCAACAATCTTTTTCCTATGGGTCATTTTTTACAATGCCTTAAGGTGTTATGCCTGATGCTCCCCGTTTATTTAATGGGCATAACATCCGTTTACAGTCAAAGTGTAACGATTGGCGGCAGGGTATACACTGCCGACAATCAGCCTTTTCCGGGGGTAACAATACGGGTAAAAGGAACCAGTATTGGCGCTACCACAGATGGTGACGGGACTTTCAAGATCCCCGATGCGCCAAGAGGTTCCACACTGGTATTTTCAGCCATTGGCCACTTACCGCAGGAGCTGCCAACACCTGATCATAATGCTAAAAAGCTGACGGTCAACATGCAGCAGGACCGCAAACAACTGAAGGAGATAATAGCCATCGGCTATGGTAACATTGCCAAAAGGGACGTATCCGGGGCTATTACTTCCATCAACCGGGAAGCTCTTGAAAAGCGGCAGCCGGTAAACCTGATTGACGCCCTGCAAAGCCAGGCGGCCGGCGTACTGGTAATGAACGATGCGGGAGAACCGGGCGCGGAAGGCACCATCCGTATCCGTGGGTATTCCACTTTTTCCAGTGCAGGCAATAATCCATTGTATGTAATAGATGGTGTGCTGAGCGAAAGCGCAGGCAACATCAACCCCAATGATATCGAGTCTATCGAAGTATTGAAAGATGCTGCGTCTGCAGCCATTTACGGCTCCCGTTCCGCCAACGGCGTAGTGATCATTACCACTAAACGCGGAGTGGAAGGCAAGCCCCGTATTGATGTACGTTATTCCAGCACCTTCGGCAGGCTGGCGCATAAGCTCCGCCAGGCCAATGCGGATGAAGTAAAGCTCTTCCGGAAACTACAGAGCCCGGGCAGCAGCAATGCGGCTGATTCACTAAACCCCAGCTACAATGCCGATAATGATTACCAGGAGCTGGTAGGACAGAACGCATTGCGCCAGCAGGCAGACCTGAGCGTAAGCGGCGCCAGTAAAGCACTGAGTTACTATACCAGCCTGCAATACCTGGACGACAAGGGCCTTATTGTGAACAGCTGGGCAAAAACCGCCCGTGCCAGGATCAATATAGACTACACACCTTCTGCCAGGTTCAAATATGGTAACCGTATGCAATTCTATTACCAGAAAAAGAACGGTATTGACGAAGGCACTACTTTCAACCAGCTGTTCCAGCGGCCTACCAATTTTGCGGTATATTATCCTGACGGATCGCTGACAGGGTATGTAGGAGGCAGACGAAATCCATTAGCCAATGCATTGTACGACAAGAATGAAACGGAAACCTTTGGCACCAGCTTGTTCAATTTTATTGAAATAGGCCTGATGAAAGACCTGAAGCTTACCACCAGCTTTAACGTAGACCTTTCATTGCCGCATGGAACAGACTTCAATCCCAAGATCATCAGCGCTTCCAACCCTACCCGTAATGACGGCGGCGAAAGCTTTGACCTGAACATAGGATGGCAATACCAGGCTTATTTAAACTATACCAAAACTATCCACAAGGATCACAGTTTTAATCTGATGGCCGGTTTCAGTGCGGAAAGAGCCAAGACCAACACCTTTGATATCAAGGGCACTGATTATGTAAGTGAGACTGTATTCACTTCCAATGCTGCTGCCTTGCTGGTAAACAGCGGCACCCGAACGGGCGCTTCTGCGCACAGTATGGCTTCCTTCTTTGGCCGCATGGGCTACAGCTATAAAAGCAGGTATCTGCTGAATGCCACGCTGCGGCACGATGGGTCATCCCGCTTTGGTAAAGCCAATCTCTGGGGCGACTTCCCCTCTGTATCTGCAGCCTGGCGTTTAAGTGATGAAGCCTTCATGAGCTGGTCGCGCAGGTATCTTTCAGACGCCAAATTAAGGGTGAGCTACGGTGTAACCGGTAACGAGCGCATCGGCAACTACGATGCCATGCAGCGCATCACCTTTGGCAGCTCTTACTATAACGGCGTAACGGGCGCTGTGCCCACTGCCGATTTCGGCAACCCTACCCTGAGCTGGGAAAGCACCAAGCAGTTTGATGTAGGACTGGACCTGAGCCTGTTCAATGACCGCTTATTGTTTACAGCCGATTATTACGTAAAGACCACCAGCAATCTTTTGTACGAGCGTCCGCTGCCATCAGAGACCGGCTACGAGAGCGTACGCATTAACCTGGGCAGCATACAGAACAAAGGGCTGGAATTTTCTTTCAATACTACGCCCTACCGTACACGTAATTTTACCTGGAATACCATCTTCAACATATCCTTTGAGAAAGGTACGATACAACAGCTCTATAACGGGGAAACCTTTATCTCAGGCGATAAATGGCTGGTGCAGGAAGGCGGCCGCCTCGGTGATTTTTACGGGTACAAATATCTCGGAGTATATGCCTATGATCAATCCAATGCATATAATGATAACTGGGAACGCCTGACCCCCGTATTTGATAACAACACATTTGTAGGGTATACCTTCAACGGCCAGAAGTATGAAGGTACTGTGCACAGAATGTATGGCAACGGGCAGCTACTGAAAGGCGGTGATGTAGAATATGACAACCGGAGGAAGGACAGCGTGATAGATGATGCAGACCGTACCATTATCGGAAGAGCGCAGCCCAAGTTCTATGCGGGCTGGATCAACAATCTTAGCTATAAGAACTTCACGCTCTCTTTCACCTTCAATGTAAGCTGGGGCGCAGACATTTACAACAATGCGGCTGCTACCCTGAATAATTACAACACTACTCACATTATTCCGCAGCCATATGTGATCTACAACGCCTGGCAAAAGCCAGGGGATGTAACAGATGTGCCCAGGGTAAAATCCAACACCGCGTGGAACCACCGTATCAGCACACGTTACCTGGAAGACGGCTCATTTATACGCTTAAGTTATGTGAAGCTGATGTATGCGCTGAAAATGAACTGGCTGCAAAAGATAAAGGTGAAAGGGGCCGGCGTATATATATGGGGCAGCAACCTGGCCACGTGGACCAATTACAGCTGGTACGACCCTGAGTTCTCTTCCAGTAATGCGCTGCAGATGGGGCAGGACAACGGGCGCTATCCGCGCCGCCGCGAAGTGGGACTGGGTTTGAATATTAACTTTTAATGACGACTTTATGCAAAAGATATTGCTCATAATATTGATCGTTTGCGGGATGCTTTTTGCCGGATGCAACAAATTCCTGGATGAAAGACCGCAGAGCGAGCTTACCCCGAAAGAGTTCTGGAAAACCGAAGATGATATTAAAGCCGCGATGGCCGGCGTATATGATGGCGTACAGGGGGCCTTTGACGACAACTGGGTTTACTGGGGAGATGGCCGTACAGACAATATGGATGTAACACAATACGGCAACAAGCAGTATTCGCAGAACGGCTTAAGCGCCACCACGGCAGGTACAGACTGGGCGCCTTTCTACGTTACGATCTTACGGGCCAATACGGTGATGAAATATGCGCCTGGCGTAAAGAATGTAACACCGGCCAGCATGGACCAATACATAGCCCAGTGCCTTACTGTCCGGGCATATTGTTATTTCTGGCTGGTGCGCCTTTGGGGCGATGCGCCGGTATGGCTGGAACCATATGATGATCTTACGAAGAGCCCTTACAAGCCCAGAACAGCAGCAGACAGCATCTTTACAGGCATTATCATTCCTGACCTGGAGAAAGCCTGGAATATGCTCAATACCGATCATTCATCCGTTTACGCAGTAAATAAGGGCGCTGTGGCGGCCATGCTTACGGAGGTGTATATGTGGAGAAAGGATTATACCAATGCATTGGCCTGGTCTGATAAGCTGCTGGCTTTAAAATGGTATTCGCTGGCCGCTACTGCCGACTGGAAAAAGTTGTTCACCGATCCTTCCAACACGCCGGAAAATATCTGGAGCCTTACCTGGGATTACCTGGTGGACGGCGGCGCTAGTATCTCCGCCCAGATAGGCGCCAATGAGACCAACAGCGACTTCTCTGTTACAGATACTTTGTGGAACTATTTTGTAGCCACTCCGGCAGACATCAGGGGTGGTTTATCTGTTGACCTGACGATCGAAAACCGTGACAAGATGCATAAGTTCTTTGCCGTTAAGCTGAATAAGGATGGGCACCAGATCTTCCCCAGGAGCTCAGAAGCCAATGTGCAGTTTACGCTGTATCGCCTGGCGGATATTCTTCTGCTGAGGGCAGAAGCCTTTAACAAAAAAGGCGACAGGGCAAGCGCGCTTGCTGCGCTGAACCAGGTGCATACCCGTGCAGGGCTGCCTGCATTTACCGCCACAGATTTTGCAGATGAAGCAGGGATGGAGAACGGCATTCTGCGTGAACGTCAGCTGGAGCTGTTCCTGGAAGGACGTCGCTGGTTTGACCTGATCCGTACCGGTAAGCTGATAACAGTAATGGACCCGATCCTGAAACAGCGTGTGCCTGGCGGTCCCGGGTTCAATGACATCAGGCTGGCCCTGTTCCCGATCCATAGGAATAATCTTAACAGTAATCTATTGCTCAGACAGAATCCTCCCTATTCTGAGTAAACAAAAATTGCCGTGTTATGAGAACAATACTAACTAACCGATATAGATTATGGCTGCTGTTGTGCATCGGCCTCAGCTGGCTAAACGCCTGCACTATCGCAGGACTGGATATGCAGGAAGACTGGAACTTTGAACCACATGTGTCAGACCCGCATACCAATGTAACTGCCTGGCGTTTTATGATGGAACGGAACCAGCCGGGGCAGGATTCTGTTTTTAACCTGATGCTGCAGGCAATTGCTTATGCAGGGCTGGATTCTACAGCCTACACACAAACCGGGAAGACATTTATCCTGTTACATAAGGACGCAGTGCTGCGGATAGACAAGAATAAGACAACCAATGATTGCTACTTTGGCCGTTACCTGGTGCAGGACCGCGATGCGAATGGCAATCCTATTCCCGGTAAAACACGTGCTGCCAAAAGTTGGACGGAATATCCCCAGGAACAGGTAAAGAACTACCTGCTCTACCTGATTGCCCAGGGCGAACATTCCTTTGGTTCTATCGGTATAGAGAACGATACCGTGCATACGCTCATGCCCGAAGGGACCGACCCGCTGAACCCGCGGAGCATTATGACGCTGAAGATTGTGAACGACAGGGATTCCAAGCTCAAGATCAACGATTTTCTTAACTCTGTAAGGGCGACCACAGTGCGTACTGCAGGACTGTTAAATACGAATGGTCCGGCCCATGTGGTAGACCGTGTGGTGGAATATGGCGTGAAGTAATAACGCTATTGCGTCTTATATTAGAATCAACAATACGGAATAAATAATGATGAGGAACCTGCTTTTGACAGTACTGACAATTGGTGTATTACAATCGGCCGAAGCGCAGCAGCAAAGCCGGCTTACACAACCATGGGAGTTTATCCGGGAAGACCTGGGTAGTGCATGGGAGGCGGTGCGGCCTGTTACCGATGGTAGCCCGGAATCTGTGCCGCTATGGGAAAAGGTGAGCCTGCCGCATTGCTTTAATGCCAGGGATGCCGTAGACCCGGATCAGAATTACTATGAAGGCCCTGGCTGGTACAGAACCGTGCTTGAGCTGCAGAACCCCTATGCACAGGGTCGTACCCTGCTGCATTTTGAAGGGGCAGGGCAAAAGACCGATGTGTATATATACACCATTAAAGCAGGCAGTCATACGGGCGGCTACGATGAGTGGACGGTGGATATTACAGACGCTGTACAGCAGTTTCTTCAAAGTCCGGCGGCTAAACGCTACAAAGGCAAAGTGCCGCTGGAGATACGTTGCAGTAATGCGAGGGATGCAGAGATGATCCCTTCCACCATGTCTGATTTCAATGTATATGGCGGATTGTACCGTAACGTAAACCTCGTATACACGCCCGCGTTATCATTTGACCAATTCCATATACAGGCGCGTACGGATGCGCAGGGTAAGGAAGGGCAGGTAGACCTCAGCGCTGTTTTCAGGAACCCTCAACATATGAAGGAGGCCAGCCTGGAGATCAGCATACAGGATCCTGCGGGGAAAACAGTCCATCAATGGTCGCAACAGATCAGCACAGCAGATGATGAGCAGGCGCTCCATCATCTTACTATTAAAAAGCCGGCGCTTTGGTCGCCGGCTTTGCCGCAATTGTATACCGTGGAGGCGCGCATTAAAAGCGCTGCCGGTGAAGCCGTGTGGAACGGGCGTTTTGGTTTCCGTTCTTTTACATTTACAGATCATGGTCCTTTCCTGCTGAATGGCAAGCGCCTGTTGCTGCAGGGCACACACCGGCACGAAGACGGGGCCGGTGTGGCCGCTGCGCTTACGGATGATATGATACGGCGCGAAATGCAGCTGATAAAAGATATGGGCGCCAATTTTATTCGCCTGGGCCACTATCAGCAATCACGTTTGGTGCTGGACCTTTGCGACAGCCTGGGCATACTGGTATGGGAAGAGATTCCCTGGTGCCGTGGCGGATTGGGAGGCGAAGTATATAAGGAGCAGGCCCGCCGTATGCTCAGCAATATGATCAGCCAGCATCGCAATCATCCTGCTGTGATATTGTGGGGCCTCGGTAATGAGAACGATTGGCCGGGAGATTTCCCGGAATTTGACAAGCAACAGATACGCGCTTTTATGAGCGAGCTGAATACACTGGCGCATACGCTGGATAGTACCCGCAAGACCACTATCCGGCGTTGCGATTTCTGCAAGGATATTGTAGATGTTTATTCTCCTTCCATCTGGGCAGGCTGGTACCGCGGCCGTTATACAGAATACAAACAGGAAACATTGAAGGCCATTGCAGATGTGCCCCATTTCTTTCATGCAGAATGGGGAGCTGATAGTCACCAGGGGCGTCATGCCGAAGAGCCGGAAGCCTTTATGAAGGCGGTGGCCACCGGTAAGGGAGCAGATGAGCGGACAGGCGATTTCGCCTTGAAAGGCGGTGATGCCCGCGCCTCCAAAGATGGAGACTGGTCTGAAACCTATGCCTGCCGGCTGATAGACTGGCACCTGAAAGAACAGGAAACATTACCGCAGCTCACAGGCAGCGCCTACTGGATCTTCAAGGATTTTTCCACGCCCTTGCGCCCGGATAACCCGGTGCCTTACATGAATCAGAAAGGGGTGGTAGGGCGTGATCTCATACCCAAAGAAAGCTATTATGTATTCCAGTCTTACTGGGCTGAAACACCCATGGCACATATCTATGGTCACAGCTGGCGGGTGCGTTGGGGTAAAGAGGGAGAAATGAAAACTATCTGGGTATACTCTAATTGTACGGAAGCTGAGCTCTTTGTGAACGGCAAAAGCTATGGTGTGAAAAGGCGTAACAGCCAGGATTTTCCGGCAGCTGGCCTTCGCTGGGAGCTGCCTTTGCATAAAGGCGCCTACCAGGTAAAAGTAGTAGCCCGTAAAGGAAAGCAGACCGTAACAGATGAAACAGCCTTTGAATACCAGAGCGCACAATGGGCAAAGCCTGCAATGCTGCTGCTGGAAAAGACGATATCAGGTGATACCGCGCTGATAAAGGTAAAGCTGGTAGATGCGCAGCACCTGCTTTGCCTGGATGCCAATGATTATGTGCACTTCTCTGTTGCCGGTGATGGCGAATTGATAGATGATCTTGGAACATCCACCGGTTCACGTAAAGTGCAGCTGGCGAATGGACAGGCACAGATCAGCGTGCACCTGAACAAAGGCCAGGGCGTGGCCGGCGCCAGTGTAAAAGGAATACCATCTGCTTTCATCACATTATAGCCGAATATGAGACCTTATAATATTGTTACATTCTTGCTGTTGTCATCTCTGTCTGTGTTAGGTGGAACGCCTCCTGATTCGCTGTTGAAGCTGTGGTACAGACAGCCTGCCGCACGATGGACAGCTGCTTTGCCTTTAGGCAACGGACGTATAGGCGCCATGGTATTTGGCGGGATAGCACAGGAACAGCTGCAGCTGAATGAAGGGTACCTGTGGTCTGGCGGTCCGCGTGACGGCAATAACCCGGCAGCAAAGGAAATCTTACCGCAGGTACGGCAGCTCTTGTCCGAAGAGAAATATATGGAGGCCGATAAGGCTGCCCGTAAAATGATGGGGTTATACAGCGCCCGTTACCTTACGCTGGGCAGCCTGTTCTTTGATAACAGCATCAGCGGAACACCTGAGCAGTATCATCGTGAGCTGGATATGAACAATGCCGTTTCAACTGTTACTTTCACAGCAGGCGGTGTAAGATATACCCGTGAAGCGTTCATCAGCTATCCTGCACAGCTGCTGGTGATCCGTTTCAGCGCCAGCCGCAGCGGCGCCATCACCTTCCATACAAGATTTGAAAATCCTATGCCGCATCACACACAAGCCGTAACTGCGCGGTATTGGGTGATGAAGGGAAAGGCGCCGGAGTATGTGGCCAACAGACCTGCGGAGCCCAGGCAGATTGTATATGCAAAGGATGAAAAGGGAGAGGGTATGAACTATGAAGTGCATTTGCGGGCCCGCGTAAAAGATGGGATGGTGAAGGCGGATACCGCAGGGTTGAAAGTGGAGGGCGCTTCAGAAGTAGTATTGCTGTTGTCTATAGGCACCAGCTATAACGGTCCGGATAAATCTCCCGGCAAAGAAGGAAAAGACCCGGGCGCGGAAGCTTCGCGTTATCTGCAGGCTGCATTACAGCAAAGCTATGAACAGCTATTGGAGGAACATACAAAAGATTACGCGGCGCTTTTCAGCAAGGCATCATTGGACCTGGGTAAAGACAGCGCAGCGTCCCAGCCTACAGACGTAAGGCTCAAAGTATATACCGCCGCCGGTGGTCATCGCGATCCGCAGCTGACCACCCTATTGTACCAGTATGGCAGGTACCTGATGATAGCGGGCTCCCGTAAAGGCGGACCGGCCATGACCCTGCAGGGTTTGTGGAATAACGCCATGCAGCCGCCATGGGGATCCAATTATACTATCAACATTAACACGCAGATGAACTATTGGCCTTCTGAAACAGCCAACCTGTCTGACTGCGGCTTGCCATTGTTCAACTTTATTACTCAGCTGGCCCAAAAAGGCCGTATAACCGCCGCCGTTAACTACGGCGCAAAAGGGTGGACGGCTCATCATAACGCAGACATATGGGCCATGACCAATCCGGCCGGCGGTATTGATTTCAATGATCCGCGTGGTACTCCGCGCTGGGCCATCTGGCCAATGGGCGGCGCCTGGCTTACCCGGCATTTATGGGAGCACTATCAATATACCGGTAATCGGGCTTTCCTGGCAGATACTGCCTGGCCAATTATGCGGTCTGCCGCGGAATTTATGCTGGACTGGCTGATAAGAAATGACCAGGGATACTGGGTGACCAGTCCGGCTACTTCTCCGGAGAATAGTTTCCTGGTGAACGGCAAAAGGGAAGGGTCTGTAAGTATTGCTACCACTATGGACCTTTCTATTATCCGTGATCTGTTCAACAATATTATACTTGCCAACCGGGTGTTGAAGAAGGATGATGTATTTGCAGCACAGCTGGCCTCCACCCTGGAAAAACTGTATCCATTCCATGCTGGGCAGTATGGGCAGCTGCAGGAGTGGTATAAAGATTGGGATGACCCGGAGGATCATCACCGGCATCTGTCTCATTTATACGGATTGTTTCCCGGCTATTTTATTACACCGCGTCATACGCCGGAACTGGCAGCAGCAGCAAAACGCAGTTTGCTGATGCGGGGTGATGGCGGCACCGGCTGGTCAAAAGCCTGGAAGATCAACTGGTGGGCCAGGCTGGAAGATGGTGACCATGCTTATACAATGCTGAACAAGCAATTGTTCCTGGCTACTACAGACAGTGTGAGCGTGGCGGATGATGCAGGCGGCTCTTATCTCAACCTGTTTGACGCGCATCCGCCTTTCCAGATAGACGGCAATTTCGGCGTTACTTCGGGCATTACGGAAATGCTCCTGCAAAGTCATGACGGTGCTATATTCCTGCTGCCTGCATTACCGGCTGCCTGGCCTAGAGGTAATGTAAAAGGGCTGAGGGCCAGGGGCGGTTTTATAGTAGATATGTCATGGGAGAACGGAGTGCTGGTGAGTGCCGATATTTACAGTACGCAGGGAGGTAACTGCCGTGTACGGGTACGTCAGCCCATCCACTCTTCCAGTTATATTTACGCACCTGCCAAAGGTGCTAATCCAAATCCTTTCTACCCGGTTCCACTACCGGCAAAGCTGGAAATAAAAGATAAAAGCAAGCTACCGGAGCTGCCACTGCGGCAAGTGTATGATTACGATATCAGCACAAAAGCAGGCGGACATTATCGCCTGGAGAATTCCTAAAACAACGTTATGAAAAGACTTTCGATCACTTTGCTATTGGCGGCTGTATACTTTGTTTCACGCGGGCAGGGCAGTTTGCCTGCCGCTGATAAAGGAGATGAGCAGGGTTTGGCTGCGCAGAAAGGTGCAGCGCGCGATCAGGCGGCTATTGATGATGCATTGAACGGCTGGTGGAAGCGCAGCATGGAAACGCATGAAAGCCGTATCAGCTGGTGGAGGGAAGCAAAGTTTGGCTGCTTTATACACTGGGGCGTGTACGCTGCTCCGGGTGGAGAATGGAATGGTAAAGAAGTAGGGGGTTATGCAGAGCACCTGATGCGGAAGGAGCAAATCCCGCGAAGCGTTTATATCGAAAAAGTAGTGAAGCCATTTAATCCAATGGCATTTGATGCAGATGCCTGGGTAAAAACTATAAAAGCTGCAGGGATGCGTTACCTGGTGATCACGGCCAAGCATCATGATGGGGTGGCCATGTACCCTTCTGCGGTGAGTAATGTGAGCATCAGCGCTTCTGCTTTTAAACGCGACCCCATGGCGGAGTTATCTGCGGCCTGCAAGAAGTACGGCATCAAGTTCGGGTTCTATTACTCACATGCTTTTGACTGGGAGCATCCGGATGCGCCGGGCAACGACTGGGATTACGATAATCCTGGTGGAGATAAACAACTGCACGGAGGTATCAATTGGTTTAACATACACCCTGAGCTGCTGCCCAAAGCCGTTAAATATGTAAATGAAAAATCGATCCCGCAGATACAGGAGCTGATACGTAAATATCATCCGGATATACTTTGGTTTGATACACCCAGCAAACTGCCTTTGAGCGAGAATATCCGTATCCTGAAAGCGATTCGTGAAATAGACAATAAGGTGGTAGTGAACGGGCGCCTGGCACGTTCTGCTGAAATATCATTCGGTGACTATAAGAATACCGCTGACCGTCCGGCGGAATTTTTCCCGGTAACAGGGGATTGGGAAGCTATTCCTACTACCAATGAATCTTATGGTTATTCAAAGTATGATAACAGCCATAAACCGGCCGCATTCTTTATCAGATTGCTGGCTAAAGCGGCTGCAAGAGGCGGCAACTTGCTGATGAATATTGGCCCTATGGGCAATGGGTTGATCGACCCGCGTGATACGGTGATCTTACATAGCATCGGCATGTGGATGCAGCAGAATGGTGAAAGCATTTATGGTACTACTGCTTCTCCTTTACCCTTGCAGGCCTGGGGTGAAAGCACCCGTAAAGGCAATCGTCTGTACCTGCATGTTTTTCAGTGGCCTGAAAAAGCGCCCTTGTATGTAGGTGGATTAATGGGCAATGTAAGCAAAGCCTGGTTGCTGACTGACGCGCGTCAGCAAGCCTTACCGGTGACACGCGTTAATGAAAAAGATATCACTATTCAGCTGCCAGCAAATGCGCCCGATACTATGAATAGCGTGATTATACTGGAGATGGAAAAAATGCTGACCGACAGTATCCGCGTATTAGGCGCTACCCGGAATGTATTGCTGGCCTTTGACGGAACCTTGCATGGCGGAGGGTTTAAGTATGGCGATGGAAAAGCGCCGAGGTACTATGTATTTGACTGGACAAAACCTGAACAATATGTTAGCTGGACCTTCAGGGAACCTTCAGCAGGAACACGTTACAAGGCAGCAATAAAATATGCTGCGGATGCTGGTACGGGTACTAATACTTTTACGGTAATGGCAAACGGGCAAACGCTGAAAGGGACAACACAGCCCGTAAATGTCAAAGGAGAGACGATTATCAGCCAGGAACTGGGCGTATTGCAATTTACACCCGGTGTACACACGCTGGAGATACGGCCGGAAAACATCAGCGGCAAAGAATTGATGAAACTATTTGAGATCACGCTGACACCCATCAGCGATAAAGAATAAATGTATGCATATGAGCCAAGGCATAAAAAAGACATTGACCTGTTTGTTGGCAGCCTGGCTGCCGGCTGCTGTTGTACAGGCCGGGCCTGCAGACCAGTTCCAGCAGGCATTGAAAAACAGCAAAGCAATTGTGTATGCTGCCAATGGGCAGCCTGCTCCCGCGTCTATACAGATCAGCCGCAGCTGGGACGGCGATTTTTGTAATACCCGTATCATCAACACGGGCAGTACGCCGCTTCGCTTAAAGGAGGCCGTACTGGCTCAGGCAGGGAAGATACTACCGCGTACTACACCTTTCTATGCAGAAGGTTTCCAGATGCTGACACAAACAGCCGGAACGCTGGAGAAACCACAAACACTGGGTAATTACAGCGATGCCGGACACTATAAGATACCGCAGCCAGATGGCTATCTGGCCGTTTATAATTTACTGCGCCTTTATCCTGCGGGCAACCCGCAACTATTGCTGGGCTTTACCAGCTCCCGTCGTTTCGTAGGCAAGTTCTACCTGAGCGCGGATACAATCAAGGTGGTGATGGATCTTGAAAACCTTTCTTTACAACCCGGCGCCAGTTTCGAGCTGGAAGAATGGGCACTGATGGACGGGACAGCAGGAAATGCATTACTGGACAAATTTGCCGGTCGTATAGACCGGCATCATCCCCGCCTGGCATTTAAACAGCCGCCTACCGGATGGTGTAGCTGGTATTGCTTTGGCCCCAGGGTGACGGCGCAGAACATTTATGATAACCTGGATTATATCAAAACCAATGTGCCGGCGCTACGGTACATCCAGTTAGACGACGGGTATCAGCCGCATATGGGCGACTGGTTATCTGTAGGAAAATCATTTGGGGGGAATGTGCAGCAGGTGCTGCAAACCATCAGGGACAAAGGTTTTGAGCCTGCCATTTGGGTAGCGCCTTTTATCTGCGACAGTAATTCAACGGTTTATAAGGAACACCCTGACTGGCTGGTAAAAGATGCCAGTGGTAAGCCGCTGCGCAGCGACCTGGTGACCTTTGGCGGCTGGCGCCTGAAGCCCTGGTATGTGCTGGATGGTACCAATCCTGCGGTGCAGCAGCACCTGGAACAGATCTTCCGCACTATGCGGCAGCAATGGGGATGCACCTACTTTAAGCTGGACGCCAATTTCTGGGGCGCTATACACGGCGGTTATTTTTATGATAAACAGGCTACCCGTGTGGAAGCATACCGCCGCGGTATGGAAGCAATACTGAAAGGTACCGGCGATGCATTTATACTGGGTTGTAATCATCCTTTATGGCCTTCACTGGGCTTGATACATGGCTCGCGCAGCTCGATGGACATCAAACGGCAATGGTCTACTTTTGAGCGTTCCGGCAGGGAGAACCTATATCGCGCCTGGCAGAACGGACGCCTGTGGTGGAATGATCCGGACTGCCTGGTGCTGACCGGTAAGATGCCGGATAATGAATACCGTTTTCATTCCGCGCTGATATATGCCACCGGTGGTATGCTATTGAGCGGCGATGATCTTACTACCATCTCTCCCGAACGGCTGAATATCCTGAGAAAAACCGTGCCGCCAACTGCGCAGGCAGCGGCGTTTGAGAACAGCAAATTTGAAGTAGGAAGAATGTCGGGCCCGCAGGGCAAATACCTGGTGCTACTGAATTGGGACAGTACTGCTAAGACAATCTCCGCTACGCTGGATGCTCCCTGCGAGGTAGTGGATTACTGGACCGGCAAAAGCCTGGGCAAATTTTCCGGTAAATACACTGTTCAATTACAGGGGCATGATGGTACCGTAGTAGAACTAAGACAAGCTGCAGGTAATGGACAAGCCTGGTTGCAGCAAATAATAAAAGATCAAAAGAAGGATGTATTGGCGAGGGTAAGCTGGGCAAAACAACAAAAGCCCCTTACAGTAACTGCGTATAGCTGCAGCCGTAGTGCAGGCGGCAAACATGATTTCTATTCTGAAGGTGACTACTGGTGGCCTAACCCGGTGAGTGCAGACAGTCCGTACATTCAGCGGGACGGGCAAACCAACCCGGAGAATTTTGTAGATCACCGTCGCGCAATGGTACGCTTTAGTCGCGTAATGGGGGCGCTGGCGGCAGCATATGTAGTGAGCCAGGATAAAGCTTATCTGAACCAGGCGCTGGTGCATGCGCGCGCCTGGTTTGTGGATACCGCTACCATGATGAATCCGAACCTGCAGTATGCCCAGGCCATTAAAGGACGCGCTACGGGCAGAGGCATTGGCATTATAGATACCATTCACTTCCTGGAAGTAGTGCAGGCGCTTCGCATCATGGAAAAGGCCGGCGTTATTCCGCCTGCAGACCTGGCAGCGATAAAAGATTGGTTTTCCCGTTACCTGCACTGGATGACTACGCATCCTTACGGATTGGATGAAATGAATGCCACCAACAATCATGGCACCTGTTGGGTAATGCAGGTGGCGGAGTTTGCCAAATGGGTTGGTGATCAACGCTGGATGGACTTCTGCAGGGAGCGTTACAGAACTGTATTGTTACCTAAGCAAATGGCGGCAGACGGCAGCTTTCCACGTGAGCTGGGACGTACCAAGCCTTACGGCTATTCATTGTTCAACCTGGATGCCATGACGATGATATGCCAGATACTTAGTGACAGTAACAACAATCTCTGGGCATATACAACACCGGATGGAAAAAATATGCGTAAAGGGATGGCCTATCTTACGCCTTATGTAAACGATAAGAACAGCTGGCCGCTTGCAAAAGATGTGATGTACTGGGATAACTGGCCGGTAGCACAACCGTATCTGCTGTTTGGCGCCGTGGCTTATAATGACCAGGATTATTACCGTAGCTGGCTGAAGCTGGATCATGACCCGCAGGTAGAGGAGGTGTTGCGCAATTTGCCTGTGCGTAACCCCCTGATCTGGCTGGAATAATTTTTTTTGAAAACTCTTTGTTATTTTAAATATTATGAATATTTTTATATATATCTATCCTATGAAATTGTTTTTATATGAGCTGGATGAAAGACCTGTACACGATTTATCAGAAACTTGATGAAATCGGCGTCGACGACGTAAAAAAAGAAATTGTAAAGGCACACCTGTATGGTTGCAGTGTAAACGGAGCAGAGGCCTACTTCCTGGTACTGCAACAGCTGGTGCTGATCAAGAAAGACAAGGTTCAGATCTATGAGGTGATCAAAAGAGAGGTGGAGAGCATTATACAGTATAGCAGACTAAATTAAGACGGGACAATTCCTAACTATCTCAGTTCCTCCATCAGTTTTTGAGCTTTTGCATAAACAGCCGCTTGTGGCGGTATTTTTAGGAGCCACTCCAGGGCTTGCTGTTTATCCCTTTCTTTCAGAAAACTAAGTGCCATGTAAAAAGCCGCATCGTAGCGGAAGGGTTCGTTGCTGTCGTACACTGCCTGCAGATCTGCCCGGGCCTGTGTTTGCTGGTTTATTTCAACCAGGGATACACCACGGTAGTAGCGTGCAAAGGTATTGGACGGATCGAGTTCCACTACGCGGTTCAGTTGCTGAATGGCGGTGGCAAAGCGCCGTCTGTTAAAGTTGCGCGATGCTTCGTGCAGCAGTCTCGACGTATCGTTATTGGGAACATGGTGGTGCACCATTTCGGTAGGAGCAAACTGCCGGTATACGTCTTTGCTCCAGGGGCTGATGAATAGCAGTCCGGCCATTAGTATGGCGAATACGGTGATGCCCATTACGTACCAGCCCATGCGGTTGGTATCTCTTTCTTTGCCGTAAAACCAGCGCTGGCGCATGTCGGCAAGGATCTGCATCAGTTCCCGTTTGGTGTTGTCGGGCGTTAAGGTCCGGCGCAGCCATTCTATTGCTTCGCGTCCCTGTGCTACAATTTCCTGCAGGGCGGGCTGTTCGTTCAATTGCTGTTCAAATACCTGTTTCTCAGATTCGGGCAGCTCGTTCATTACATAGAGGGCTGCCTGTTCAATATTGCCTGGGTAGAGCTCTTTGCCGCTGCGTTGGGTAAGGCTGCTTTTGATAAGGGTGGCCATACAGGGAGCGGAAAGCTCGGGTGGCAGGCCTGCATCAGGCTGTGGATTAGTGCCTGCACCATCGGCTATAGGGCGGATCAGGGCTTTCTGAAGGGCGCCCTGGCAGGCAGGCGTTAACTGATAGTAAAGCTGGACCCAGCATCTCTTTTTATTGCCATTCTCCACAATCTCCCGTACGTATTTGAGGTGGGTATTATCCAGTGCGGCGATCTCGGCTTCGGCTTCCTCCCGCAGGTCCATACCCCGCCTTTGCAGCTCTTTACGCCAGGCTATTTTACAGATAAGCATTAAGAAGGGCTCAAAGCGGGCTGTCAGCTCTATGGCATGCCGGCGGGCATAAGAGTAGATATCGGTAAGGGCGACCTCAAAAATATGTGCTGCATCTTTCCTGTTCCCTCCATGTTGCAGAATGTAAGAGCTGATCTTTTTTGCAAAATGCCGGTATATAGCATCTATAATGGCCGGGGAGCTTTCCAATAAGCCGTCTATATACTCATCGTCGTTATATAAAAGCCGTGTGGAGGTCATACGTTCGCCGCTTGTTCTGATTTTGGGCTGCTCTCTTATAAAAGTATTAAACCTTGGTCAATACGCGAAAAAATTTTGAACAGCTGGTAGGTACATACAGTTTACGTGCCAGATTCAGCATTACAGGCCCGGATATACAAAATCTACTAGTCTTATTAGTACGTCTTTTGCTTCACCGAGGTCATTTTCTCCTACCAGGCCGGCGTAATAGCGTTCTATTTCGAGCACGCTTTCTGTAGCGGCAATCACCAGTTCTTTTCCCTTATCGCTGAGAAATATCACTGTAGCGCGGTTATCATTCTCATGTTTGCGGGTAACAATATACCCGGAGGCTTCCAGGTTCTTCACCACCTTGCTCATGGCCTGCTTGGTGATATGTGCCTTTTTAGCCAGCTCATTATTGATAATACCTTCCGGGGCGATATTGGCGATCAGCACCATATCTCCCATTTTAAAGTCGGCATATCCCTTTTGCTGTAAACTTTCTGTCAGGCGATTGTCCATTTCCTTTTTCAGCAGGTTCACTGCCCGTATCAGCAGGTTCCGTCTCTGTGCAATACATTCCTGTAATTTTTCGTCCAGCGGACTGGTCATAACGCAGGTTTTTTAGGGCCAAATATATATTTATTATCTTGGTTGCAGGCAATGCAAGTAATCGACAATATACTATATTATATTCAACAACACTTTGACCGGGAGCTTTCATTGGAAGTACTGGCCCGGGAAGCGCATTATTCGCCTTACCATTTTCACCGTCTTTTTAAGCAGCAGGTAGGCGAAGCACCCAAGCAGTACCTGTTACGACTGCGGTTGGAGAAAGCTACCAAAGAGCTGCTCTTTTATCCGGAAAAATCCGTTTATGCAATAGCAATGGATTGCGGCTTTAGCTCGCAGCCTGTTTTTTCCAGGGCATTCAAAGCCAGGTACCGGTTGAGCGCAGAACAATACCGCGAGCAGGCCTTACAGGCTATCCGTGAAAGAACGGATGCCATTACGCCGGATGTGCAGCAGTACCCGGTTACCACCACCCGTATGGAGCGGGTGAATATTGCCTGCGAGATAACCTTCCTTTCAGAAGAATCAGGTATCCTTCCCATATTCAGAAAACTGCATCAATGGGCAGCAGCCAGGGAATTGCTGGGCGCCCATCCGGAATATTACGGCGTTTTTCTGGACACGCCACATACTACCGCCTGGAACCAGTGCCGTTACCTGGCAGGGATCCGTATTCTGCAACCGTTCAGTGGCAGAGCATCTTATTCCTTAGGAGGGGCTACTATCGCCCGGATACCGGTAATGGGTGGTTTTGATGTAACAATGGATTATGCGCTTTATGTAAAGCAGCGCTGGCTGCCTGACAGCGGCTATGAGATGATACAGGGAACACCCGGGTTCGAATATTTCTCCGAAATAGATTTCAATAAACCTTACTCCCAACATTACCGCACTATCTGCATCGGCATACAGCCAGCATAGCAAGAAATGCAAAACGGTTCGCAAGAACCGGGAAAAGCCAGCGATTGGAGTCATCTACTTTTGAGTTATCAAATAAATCACTCAAAAGATGTCAAAGATGAAAGTAATAATTGCAGGAGGCACTTCGGGCATAGGTCTGGCTACAGCGGCGCTCCTGGCCAACAATGGAGCGGAAGTGATCATTACGGGCCGTAAGCGGGAAAAGATGGAACAGGCGCTGGCCACCTTGCCGGCTGCCGTAAAAGGACAGCTGACAGACGCCGCAGATGTTGCCGCGCTGAAGGCATGCATGGCGGCTGCAGGTCAGATCGATCACCTGGTGCTGGCGCTGAGCGGCGCCAAAGGCGGCGGCTTATTCAGAGACCTTGACCTGGCGCAGTTAAGGGCCGGGTTTGAAGAAAAGTTCTTTCCCCAGCTGCAGGCCTTGCAGGCCGCTTTGCCTTATATGACTGCCAATGGCAGCGTTACCTTTATTACAGCTGTCAGCGCACGGGCTAAAGCACCGGGCGTATCTGGTTTGGGCGCTATTAACGGAGCGCTGGAGCTGATGGTGCCTGTGCTTGCAAAAGAATTAAAGCCGCTCCGAGTAAACGCGGTTTCTCCAGGCGTGATAGACACTCCGTGGTGGGGATTCCTGCCTGAGGAGGCCCGCCGGGAAACATTCAGTCAGTATGCGCAGGCAGCGCCTGCAGGACGGGTAGGTAAGCCGGAAGATATCGCAGCGGCTATTGCCCAGTTGATCAGCAATACCTTTATTACAGGGCAGGTGTTAACGGTAGATGGAGGACTGGGATTGTAGGGGCTATAACCAGAACAGGTTCCGGTTTACGAAATTTAGCGTAAAGCGGAACCTGTGTCTTATTAAGCAAATATTCTGCTGCTTACTTTATAACCATTCAGTCATTTATTCCCGGTGGATCTTGCAATACCCAGTTCGAGGCCGCGCAGCTCTGCAAGACCGCGGAGGCGGCCAATGGCGCTGTAACCGGGATTGGTCTTTTTGTGAAGGTCATCCAGCATCTGGTGCCCGTGATCGGGGCGCATGGGAATGGATATATTACGTTTGTTCATCACCGATAGTATGTTCTTTATAACGGCGTACATATCTACATCGCCTTCCAGGTGGTTGGCCTCATGGAAGTTGCCCAGGCTGTCGCGCTGGGTGCTGCGGAGGTGAATGAAATGAATATGTTCTCCCAGGCGTTCTACCATTCCCGGCAGGTCGTTATCGGCTCGTACGCCATAAGAGCCGGTGCAGAAACACAAACCGTTGGAGGCGTAGGGCGCGGCAGCCAGCAGCTCACGGGCATCCTGTTCGGTGCTCACTACGCGTGGGAGGCCCAGTATCGGGAAGGGAGGATCGTCTGGATGGATGGCCAGTTTAATGCCTGCTTCTTCTGCAACCGGAGCGATCTGCTGGAGGAAATAGAAGAGGTGCAGCTTCAGCTGGGTGGCATCGATGCCTTTATACTTATCCAATGCCTCCTGGAACTGCTGAATGCTAAAGCTTTCTTCTGATCCCGGCAGGCCGGCGATAATGTTGCGCTGGAGGGTTTGTTTCTCAGCATCTGTCATGCTGTCGAAACGCTCTTTGGCACGGGATATATCCATCTCGTCATAATCATTCTCTGCACCCGGTCTTTGAAGTATGAAAAGATCAAAAGCGATGAAGGCTGCCTTTTCAAAACGGAGGGCCCTGGAACCGTCTTCCACGGTGTAGGCCAGATCAGTGCGGGTCCAGTCCAGTACCGGCATAAAGTTATAGGTAACTGTATAGATACCGGCTGCGGCCAGGTTGCGAAGGCTTTGCTGGTAGTTACGTATATATTCCTTGAAACGTCCGCTTTGCGTTTTAATGTCCTCATGCACGGGTACGCTTTCCACCACAGACCAGGTAAGTCCGGCGGCTTCTATGAGGGCCTTGCGTTCAAGTATTTCTTCCTTTGTCCATACTGTCCCGTTCGGGATATGATGCAACGCCGTTACGATTCCGGTTGCCCCTGCCTGTTTGATGTCCTGCAGGCTTACAGGATCTTTGGGGCCAAACCATCGCCATGTCTGTTCCATTCTCGGCATATCTATAGGTTTAAAAGAATTAAAAATGTTTTAGTACAAACCCCAAAAATAGAATGTCTCAGGAGATATGCAAATTTTTACTTTATTCAATATTTATTCAATAATTGCGAGCATAATGTCCATCACATTGGTTTGTGTGGGCCCTGTTTTAATCAGGCCGCCGGTTTGCTCAAAGAAGTGGTAAGCATCGTTGTTCTCCAGGTATTTAAAGGGATCAAGGTTCATTGCTGCTGCCTGTTGCATAATGGCGGCGTTTACTACGGCGCCTGCTGCATCGGTAGGTCCGTCTGTACCATCGGTGCCTGCACTGAGGATGGTGATATGGGGATGCGATTGCAGGGTAATACCGGCAGACAGGGCAAATTGTTGGTTACGTCCGCCAAGACCCTTGCCTGTCACCACAACGGTACTTTCGCCACCCATGAGGAGGCAGGCAGGGCGGGGGCCTGTCCAGCGGATGGCCTGCTGCGCCAGCGCCTGTGCCAGCGTGTGGGCGTTGCCGCTTACGCTGCTGCTCAGCAGGGTGGTATGGAAACCCTGTTCTTCTGCAAAGCGGGCGGCTGTTTCCAGGGCAATAGCGTTGCTGCCGATCAGGTAATTATAGGTATTGTTAAAGCCGGGATGGCCTGGTTTAGGCGTATCCGCAATTTGTCCGATCAATCCCTGACGCAGGTATTTTTGAATGGCCAGCGGGATCAGGCGGGAGAGCTTATATTTTTCCAGGATGGCATGTGTATCTGCAAAAGTGCTGCGGTCTGGTACGGTGGGGCCGGAACCTATGACATCCAGGTCATCGCCTACCACATCACTCAGTATAAGCGTGCAAAGGGTGGCGGGGTAGATCTGCAGGGCCAGCTGGCCGCCTTTGATGGCAGAGATGTGCTTGCGAACCGTGTTCATTTCATGGATGGAGGCCCCGCTTTTCAGCAGCAGATCAAATAGCGCCTGTACATCTGCAAGGCTGGCGCCGGGAGGGTAGTCTGCCAGCAGGGCAGAGGCGCCGCCTGAGAGCAGGAAGAGCACCAGGTCGCGGGTTTTTACGCCGGAGAGGAGCTCCATCATTTGATGGGTAGCATGCACGCCGTTGTTGTCTGGGACGGGGGTGCCCTGCTTCCATCACCTGTATCTGCTGTAAGGGTAATGTGTGTCCGTATTTGGTGATCACCAGGCCTTCCAGTGGATAAGGAAGCCTGCAGTTTTCAAGGGCAAGAGCCATGGCGGCGGCGGCCTTACCGGCTCCGGCCACGAAAATGCGGCTATCTTTCTGCAAATGAAATAACTTACCGGCTATACGTAAACCTTCCGGTTCTATCTGTATGTGTTGGGGAATTAGGTGTTGTGGTTGCACGGCTGCCACGGCCTGCCGGAAAACAGCAGTAGCTATGGAAACGGTATTCATCGATCCTGCTTCGCCATTTTCCGTTCCTGCCTTTTATCCATTTTGGCCTCCAGCTGCTCCCGCTTCTTCATCTCCCAGTCGTTCCACTTTTTATATTGTGCAGGTGACAATACTGTTTTAAATCGCTGGCAACGTTCTTCGCTCAGGGCTTTCAGTTGCTGCATACGGTCTTTTGCAGGCAGGGTCTTATCGGCTTTAATAGCATCTCTGCGGCGTATAATATCTTCGTTGATGGTATAGATCTGTTCGTCCTGTGTATGGCTAAGGTTCAGTTCACGGTATAGCTTGTCGCTCATCTTATCGGCCTTTTTCTCTGCGCTCCAACGGCCTTTTTTAGGTGTACTGCTGCTGTCTTTTACCTGTGCATAGCTATTTCCCTGAAATACAAGCATCAGGCAAAAGAGTAAAGCCCCGGTAACCGTCATCAATTTTTTCATATAGTAAGGAGTTGTGTCCTGGAATTAAAATTGGCCTGCAACTAAGGTACTGAAAGTAACCGTTCATAAAAAATATAATGAAATATTTATAGCTATATTAAATTTAAGCTTTCGCCAAGATCTGAATCTAAACCGCTAACCAATTAAAAGCCACATTAAAACACGACGTATGGAGCAACCCTCGGTACCAATACCCACCGTTCTACGTAGTAGACGTATCAAGATCATTTATTTATTATTTGCCTGGCTGCTGGCCGGGGCCTATGCAAAAGCCCAGGAAACTTTTCCTGTGAACGGCGTGAATGATCCGCGCGAAGGCTGTTTTGCGTTTACGCATGCCACTATTGTAAAAGACGCCGCTACCACGCTGCAGGATGCCACCCTGGTAATACGCGACGGCCGTATCATCAGCGCAGGCCCCGGAGCCGCTATTCCTAAAGATGCGGTAGTGATAGACTGCAAGGGCAAATACATTTATCCTTCTTTCGTGGATATCTATAGTGATTACGGCACCCAGGCTGTTAAGAAAAGCGCTGCGGGCTACAGGGCGCCGCCTCAGTTCCTGTCAGACACCAAAGGCGCTTTTGGCTGGAACGAAGCTATTAAAAGCGAGGTGCAGGCGGCCAATATTTTCAAGACAGACGAGGCCAAAGCAAAAACATTGCGCCAGGCCGGTTTCGGTACTGTGTTGAGCCATCAGCAGGATGGTATTGCCCGCGGCACCGGCGTGCTGGTAACGCTGGCGGATGAAAGGGAGAATAAGGTAGTGATCCGTGAAAGGGCTTCTGCGCAGTATTCCTTTGACAAAGGCAGCTCTACCCAGAATTATCCCAGCTCTCTCATGGGATCTATTGCCTTGCTGCGGCAAACTTACCTGGATGCGCAGTGGTATAAGAACCGGCCTGCAAAAGAGGGCGTTAATCTGAGCCTCCAGGCCTGGAACGATGTGCAAACCCTGCCGCAGATATTTGAGGCCAGCGATAAATGGGATGTATTGCGCGCTGATAAAATAGGCGATGAATTTGGCGTACAGTATATCATCAAAGCTTCCGGTAATGAATATCAGCGGATACCCGAAATAGCTGCTACAAAAGCATCTTTCATATTGCCGTTGAATTTCCCCCAGGCTATGGATGTGGAAGATCCTAACGATGCGCGCTTTGTAGCGCTCAGCGATCTGAAACAATGGGAGCTGGCCCCTACAGAACCTGCTGCCTTTGAAAAGGCAGGAATTCCCTTCTGCCTCAGCGCTGCAGGAATAAAAGATCTGAAGCAGTTCCTGGCGAACGTACGCAAGGCCATTGAGTACGGACTGACCGAACAGAAAGCGCTGGACGCACTGACCAAGGTACCCGCCGCATTTATAAAGGCGGATGATAAGGTGGGCTCGCTGGAAGCTGGAAAGCTGGCTAATTTCCTGATCACTTCAGGCCCCCTGTTCAAGGAAAATACGGTGTTGTTCCAGAACTGGGTACAGGGCGAACGCTATGTAATAAACGAAGACGGCTGGACGGATATACGGGGCACTTATACCCTGACCCTTAGTCCGGGCGCCACCTATACTATATTGGTAAAAGGCACGCCTGCGTCGCCGGCGCTGTCCATGCTGCAGCAACAGGATACCCTGGCTGGCACTATTGCGCTGGACGGCAAACTGGTAAGGCTGACATTCCCGCTGGCTAAACGCAGCAGCCGCACTTTGCGCCTCAGCGGTGTACTGGCAGATCACAACTGGAGCGGCAACGGGCAGGATACCAGCGGCAATGCCGTAAAATGGTCCGCTGTCTTTGCAAAAGCTTTTGTACCTCCGGCTGATACTACAAAGAAAAAGACCAGCCCGGACATCGGTAAAATATACTACCCCTTCAATGGCTATGGCTGGGAAACACAACCGCAGCAAAAGGATGTCCTGATCAAAAATGCAACGGTATGGACCAACGAGCAGCAAGGCAAACTGGAGAATACGGATGTGCTGATCAAAGCAGGCAAGATAGCCCAGATCGGTAAGGACCTGCCAGCCGGCAATGCCCTTGTGATAGATGGTACCGGCAAGCACCTGACGCCTGGCGTAATAGACGAGCATTCTCATATTGCCATCACCAGGGGGGTAAATGAAGGGACACAGTCTGTTACCTCAGAGGTACGCATTGGCGATGTGCTGAACCCCGATGATATCAATATTTACCGTCAGCTGAGCGGCGGCGTTACTTCCAGCCATCTGCTGCACGGTTCTGCCAATACCATTGGCGGACAAACACAGCTCATAAAGCTGCGCTGGGGCGCAGATGCCGAAGCGCTGAAATTTGCGGGATGGGATCCCTTCATCAAATTCGCCCTGGGAGAGAACGTAAAGCAATCCAACTGGGGAGAAAGCCAGCGTTCACGTTTTCCGCAAACACGTATGGGCGTTGAGCAGGTGCTGACCAATGCGTTTACCCGTGCACGTGACTACGAGCACCAGGCTGCCGGCAAACGTCGCGACCTGGAGCTGGATGCCCTGGCGGAGATCCTGAACAAAAAACGTTTCATCACCTGCCACTCCTACGTACAGAGCGAGATCAATATGCTGATCCATGTGGCTGATACTTTCGGTTTTACTGTAAATACGTTCACGCATATACTGGAAGGATATAAGGTAGCAGACAAAATGAAACAACACGGCGCAGGCGCCTCTACCTTTGCTGACTGGTGGGCCTATAAAATGGAAGTGCAGGATGCCATCGCCTATAACGCCAGCATCATGAGCGGCGTAGGACTTACCGTAGCCATTAATTCAGACGATGCAGAAATGGCCCGCCGCCTTAACCAGGAAGCCGCCAAGAGCATCACTTACGGTGGGATGGCAGAAGAAGATGCGCTGAAGATGGTAACCCTTAACCCGGCCAAGCTGCTGCATATAGCAGACAGGGTAGGCAGCATCAAGCCCGGTAAAGATGCCGACGTAGTACTGTGGTCTGATCATCCGCTCAGCATCTATGCAAAAGCAGATAAGACTATCGTAGACGGTATCGTTTATTTTGACCGGGAACGCGACCTGGAGCTGCGCAAGCGTATTGCTGAAGAGCGCAACCGCCTGATCCAGAAAATGCTGGGAGAGAAAAAGAAAGGCGCACCGGTACAAAAGGCCACGCCTACCAAAGACGATCTCTGGAATTGTGAAGATATGGAAAGCGGGCACCAGCACGGTATAATCAATGGCGATGACGAACAATAAAATAACAACCATGGTAAAGAAGAACTTCATATATATAGCATGCCTGGCTGCATTGAGCGGTACCAATGCCTTTGCGCAGGAAACCATTTACCCGGCAGTAGCGCAAAAGCAAGCGGTGTTGCTGACCAATGCCACTATACATGTAGGCAACGGGCAGGTAATAGAGCATGGCAGTATTGCGTTTGCCAACGGAAAGATCACTGCGATAGGAGCCAATGCACAAGGCGCTGCAGGCGCACAGGTAATAGACGTCCAGGGCCAGCACATATACCCCGGCATTATTGCACCGGCCAGTGACCTGGGCCTGACGGAAGTAGAAGCGGTACGCTCTACCAATGACTACAGCGAAGTAGGGGAGATAAACCCCTCTGTACGTGCGCTGGTGGCTTACAATACCGATTCAAAAGTGATCAACACACTGCGCGCCAACGGTATACTGCTGGCGCAAACCGTGCCGGAAGGCGGTCTGTTGTCTGGCACCTCTTCTGTAGTACAGCTGGATGCCTGGAACTGGGAAGATGCCGCCTACAAGGCAGATGATGGCCAGCACCTGTACATGCCGCAGTTACTGCCTTCTTCCAATCCTTTCCAGGCTGCACAGCAAACGCCTGCCAGAGACAGGGTAAAAGAGGCGCTGGAAAAAATAGAACAGCTGCGCGCCTTTTTACGTGAAGCGCAGGCATATGCACAGGAAAGCAAACATGCGGAAACCAACCTGAAGTTTGAATCACTGCGTAAGCTTTTTACTAAAGAGCAGAAGCTGTACATACATTGTAACCTGGTAAAGGAAATCCTGCTCGGGATCGATATTGCCAAAGAATTCGGGTTTGAGGCCGTGATCGTAGGTGGTGCTGATTCCTGGCTGGTAGCAGATATCCTGAAACAGCAGAACATACCCGTGATACTGGTGCAGCCTCACAGCCTGCCCATCACGCAGGACGATGATGTGGACCAGCCCTATAAAACCGCCGCACAGCTGCAGAAAGCCGGTGTGCTCTTCTGCATCAGCAATGAAGGTTTCTGGCAACAGCGCAACCTGATGTTTGAAGCCGGTACCGCCAGCGCCTATGGTCTGAGCAGAGAAGAAGCATTGAGCGCCGTTACGCTGAACACCGCTAAGATCCTGGGTATTGACAAAGTAACAGGCTCACTGGAAGTAGGTAAGGACGCCAACATTGCGGTAAGCGCGGGTGATATTCTGGATATGAAATCGAACAAGGTGACACATGCGTTTATACAGGGACGTGAAGTGAACCTGGATAATAAGCAGAAACAGCTGTACGAAAGATATAAGTATAAATATGGGTTAAAGTAAGTAAAAAGTAAAAGGCGCGAATGATCTTCGCGCCTTTTTATTTTGTGTTTGATATGTGCTTATATTGCTTTTATCAGGAAGTAATTATTCTTTCCCTTCTGCACTAAAAGATACTGATCGCGCAGCAACAGGGTGGAATTCACTACCAGCTCCTGGCTTTCTACTTTATTCTTATTGATGCTGATGCCTCCATTCTGCAGCATCTTACGGGCTTCTCCCTTGCTGGGCAGTATTTTCGTATCTGCAAGAAAGCTGATGATATCTTTACCGGTTTCCAGTTCTGTCCGGGCTACATCTACCTGGGGAACACCGCTCATTACTTCCAGCAGCTGTTCTTCGGTAAGCGACTGCAGAATAGCTGCTGTATCGTTACGGAACAGCATTTCAGAAGCCTGCACGGCAAATTCGTATTCTTTTTCACCGTGAACAAAGATGGTCACTTCCTTCGCCAGTCTTTTCTGCAGCTGGCGCAGGCCGGGATTCTGCCGGTGCTCAGCAATCAAAGTATCAATGGTAGGCTGGTCCAGGAAGGTGAACATGCGGATATAGCTCTCTGCATCTTCATCTGTGGTCTTTATCCAGAACTGGTAGAAGAGGTAGGGAGAGGTTCGCTTAGGATCCAGCCAGACATTACCTGATTCGGTTTTGCCGAACTTGGTGCCATCCGCCTTTTTTACCAGCGGGCAGGTAAAGGCGAATGCTTCACCACCTGCCATACGGCGGACCAGCTCGGTGCCCGTCACGATATTGCCCCATTGGTCGGAGCCACCCATCTGCAGTTTACAGTTCTTTGCCTTGTACAGATGGTAGAAATCATACCCCTGTATGAGCTGATAGCTGAATTCTGTAAAAGACATGCCGCTGTCGCCTTCCAGTCTTTTCTTTACAGAATCTTTGGCCATCATATAGTTAACGGTGATGTGCTTGCCTACATCCCGGATAAAATGCAGGAAAGAGATATCCTTGAACCAATCGTAGTTATTTACCATTTCGGCGGCATTGGGTCTTGCCGGGTCGAAATCCAGGAATTTTTCCAGCTGGGCTTTGATGCCACGCTGGTTATGCTGGAGGGTATCCAGGTCCAGCATTTTACGTTCTTCGGCTTTAAATGAGGGGTCGCCCACCATGCCTGTGGCCCCGCCTACCAGCGCCAGGGGTTTATGACCGGCTTTCTGCAGGTGCACCAGCAGCAGGATGGGCACCAGGCTGCCAATGTGCAGGGAATCTGCCGTGGGGTCAAAGCCCACATAGGCGGTGGTCATTTCTTTTTGTAACTGCTCTTCCGTACCGGGCATAATATCCTGTAACATGCCACGCCAGCGCAATTCTTCTATCAGGTTCATTGGTGCTGTTGATATTAAAATTTGTGCAAACCTAATAAATAATTAGCTATTAGCTGTTGGCTATTGGCTGCCAGCGCTTGGCCCGCTCTTTGATGATTGATCTACAGCTAATAGTTATTTTTGGGTATGGTAAAGGAAGGCGCACAACAACAGGAAATGATACTCGGTATTGATCTGGGCACTACGAACAGCCTGGTAGCCATTATACATCCTGCGCTCAGGCAGCCCGTGACCCTCCGGGAATATAACAGCAGCGCGCTGGTGCCTTCGGTGGTGCATTTCACGGAAGAAAGCTCCATTATAGTGGGAGACAATGCCCGGGAACTGCTGATCACCCATCCACGCCAAACCATCTACAGCGCCAAGCGCCTGATGGGAAAGTCTTACAACGACATACGGGAAAAGGCAGAATATTTCTCTTACCGCATCCATGACGATAATACGGAAAGCCTGGTGAAGGTACAGGTAGGCAACCGGTTCTATTCTCCTATTGAGCTATCCGGCTACATCCTGAAGGAGTTAAAGGCCCGGGCCGAGCATATACTGAAAACACCGGTCACCAAGGCGGTTATTACAGTACCAGCCTATTTTAATGATGCCCAGCGGCAGGCCACGCGCGATGCCGGCAAGCTGGCGGGCCTGGATGTGCTGCGTATTGTAAACGAGCCTACTGCTGCCAGCCTGGCCTATGGGCTGGGATTAGGGCCGGATGAGGACAAGACCATTGCCGTATACGACCTGGGGGGCGGCACTTTTGATATTTCCATCCTGAAAATATCCAACGGTATCTTTGAAGTGCTGGCCACCAACGGGGATACTTATCTTGGCGGGGATGATCTGGACAGGGCTATTATGGAGCACTGGGCCTGGCTGCACGAAATATCCCCTGAGGCGCTGGGCAGCAATAAGGGCCTGGCGCAGGCCCTTCGCCTGAAAGCGGAAGAGGCCAAGAAACAGCTGTCTGTAACGGACTACTATGATGCCCGCTTACACAATTACGAGCTGCAGCTTACCCGGGAACAGTTTGAAGAACTGATCCGGCCGCTGGTGGAGAAGACCATGGAGAGCTGCCGCAAAGCTCTGGCAGATGCTAATCTTACCGTAAAGGACATTGACACCGTGATCATGGTGGGAGGCTCTACCCGGGTGCCGCTGGTGAAAGCAACCGTTGCTGCATTCTTTGGGAAACCGGTCAATGACAGCCTGAACCCCGATGAGGTAGTGGCGCTGGGCGCAGCCGTACAGGCAGACATACTGGCCGGCAATAACAAAGATTTCCTGCTGCTGGATGTAACGCCGCTGTCCCTGGGCATTGAAACCATGGGCGGCCTGATGGACGTATTGATACCCCGTAATTCTAAAATACCTTGCAGCATTGGCCGTAACTATACCACCCAGAAAGACGGGCAGGCAGGGATGAAAATAGCCGTATACCAGGGAGAACGCGACCTGGTAAAAGATAACCGTAAGCTGGCGGAATTCAATCTTACCGGTATACCTGCCATGCCGGCGGGCTTACCTAAAGTGCAGATCTCTTTCCTGCTTAATGCCGATGGCATCCTGGTGGTAAAAGCCAAAGAACTGCGCAGTGGGGTGGAACAAAGCATTGAGGTGAAACCACAATACGGCCTTACCGATGAGGAAGTAGAAAAGATGCTGCTGGCCTCCATTACCTATGCAAAGGAAGATATAGAGACCCGCGCCCTGGTGGAAGCCCAGACAGAAGCCCAGCAATTGCTGGACGTAACGGTCACTTTCCTGGAAAAGAACAGTGAAATGATCACGGAAGAGGAATTGCAACGCACCCGGGAAGCTATGAATGCGCTGCAGGATATTATTGGCGCCGGCGACCGGGACGCTATCCACGAAAAGATCACCCATCTCAACGATGTAAGCCGTCCCTTTGCGGAAAGGCTGGCGGACAAGGCCCTGAAAGCAGCCATGACAGGGAAGAAAATCTGATCGATCACAGGTGGCAAAAAGTAAGCAGGTTTCTGCGTACAACTACGTATTTTCTCAAATTCAGCTTTACTACTGTCTCTTAGCCCTTTTTACAGGCGCATCTTTGCACCCGTTACCAGATTATTTAATAATAACACCCCCAAAAGTGATGATAGGTAAACTTTGTGCAGGACATATCTTCCCGGTGAACAGGTCTTCAAATGTGGCCACCACCAATTACCGGACCACTTCAAAGCCGGCATTCAAGCGCCCCGCGCCGGCCGTGAACATTGTTTTCAGTAACGGATCTTTTTATGTGCGGTCTGCAGACATACTGGATATTTTTTACGGTGGCTGGGGAAATGCGGATGTGGAAGAAGATCAGAGTAGTACTTTTTAGTGATTTGTACGTTTTAATAGCAGCTAACCTGTTTTAGTTTTCACATATATAGTCTAGCCCCAAAAAAGAAACGGCCGCTCTGTATCATCAGAGCGGCTGTTCTATTGTAATGATATGGCGGGCTTACAGCTGTTTCAGGCACTGCTGCAGGCTATCTCTCCAATAAGGAATTTTGATGCCGAATGTTTCCCGGATCTTTTGTTTGTTCAATACGCTGTATGCCGGGCGTTGAGCCGGTGTAGGGTATTGGTCGGAAGTAATAGGTGATACTTCGCAGGCAGAACCGGTTAATTCTTTTATAGTCACTGCAAAATCATACCAGCTGGTAACCCCTTCATTGCTGTAGTGATAAACGCCGCCTACAGCCGCTTCCGGGTTGTCCTGGCGATGCACCAGCACCTGCAGGATCACCTGGGCCAGGTCTACTGCATAGGTGGGTGAGCCTACCTGGTCAAATACCACGTTCAGGGACGGGCGTTCCTGCATCAGCTCCTTCATGCGCTTTACGAAGTTTACGCCAAACTGCGAGTATAGCCAGGAGGTGCGTATCACTACTGTATCAGGGTTGGCGCCCAGGGCGGCCGCCTCTCCGCGAAGCTTGGAAGCGCCATAAATGCTTTGGGGGCTGGCCTCGTCGCTTTCGGAATAGGGACGATAATAACGTCCGTCAAATACATAATCTGTAGAGATATGCACAAGCTGGGCGCTATGCTGCAGGCATGCTTCGGCCAGGTTCAGCGCAGCTTCAAAGTTGAGTTGAAAAGCTTTTTCCTCTTCTGCTTCTGCCTTGTCTACTGCTGTATAGGCAGCGCAATTAATGCAGGCATGGATCGTTTGCTGAGAGAAAAATTCAGCAATAGCGGAGGCATTGGTAATATCCAGTTCCTGATAGTCGGTATAGATGAAGTTGAAGGCAGGATAGTTGCCTGCTATTAACTTAATGGCCTGTCCGAGCTGACCGTTAGCGCCTGTTACCAGAATATTTTGCATGTGCATTAGGAATTATAGACGAAATTATGTTGACTTTCCGCCAATGTTGGCAATACCTGGTCTTTATCAGAAACGACGGCGTCTTTCAGATCAAAGCCCCAGTCTATGTTCAGTGCCGGGTCGTTATAAATGATACCGCCTTCGCTTGCCTTGTTGTAAAAGTTGTCGCACTTATACATTACTTCTGCGGTTTCGCTCAATACGGCATAGCCGTGGGCAAAGCCTTTGGGTACCAGCAGCTGCAGCTTATTCTCTGCGCTCAGTTCTATGGAGAAAACCTTTCCATAGGTGGGCGATCCTTTCCGAATGTCTACCACGACGTCGAGTATGCGACCTTCCAAAGCCCTTATCAGTTTTGTCTGGGCATAGGGTTCCAACTGGAAATGCAGGCCCCGCAATACGCCGTAGGTAGAGCGCGCCTGGTTATCCTGTACGAAAGGAAAGCGCAGGCCTTCCTGTTCAAAGGTGTTTGCATTATAGCTTTCGAAGAAATATCCCCGGCTATCTGCAAAAACTCTGGGCTCGTATATAAGCAGATCCGGGATCCCTGTTTCCGTAAAAGGCATGGCTTTGTTATCTTTTTTGATATTGGTCTTCGTAATACTGTTGATAGGCCCCGCTGGTAACATGGTCCAGCCAGGCTTCATTGGCGAGGTACCAGTCGACCGTTTTTTCCAGTCCTTCTTCAAACTGCAGGGATGGTTGCCAGCCCAGCTCTTTATTAAGCTTGGTGGCATCAATAGCATAGCGAAGATCATGGCCGGCCCTGTCTTTCACGAAGGTGATCAGCTGGGCGGAAGTGCCGGGCGCGCGGCCCAGTTTCTTGTCCATGATCATGCACAGCAGATTGATGAGGTCTATGTTCTTCCATTCGTTGATGCCACCTATGTTATAGGTTTCGCCGATGCGTCCCTTGTGGAAGATAGTGTCGATAGCCCTTGCGTGATCTTCTACCCACAGCCAGTCGCGCACATTCTCGCCTTTACCATACACCGGTACGGGCTTATTCTGCCTGATGTTGCTGATGGCCAGCGGTATCAGCTTTTCCGGAAAATGGTGGGAACCGTAATTATTGGAACAGTTGCTGATGATCACAGGCATGTGATAGGTATGATGGTATGCCATCACAAAGTGATCAGAGCTGGCTTTGGAAGCGGAGTACGGAGAACGCGGATCGTAAGCCGTTTCTTCTGTGAAGAAGCCTTCAGCGCCCAGGGTGCCATACACTTCATCTGTAGATACATGGTAGAACAGCTTGCCTTCCATATTTCCCTGCCAGTATTTGCGGCTGGCGTTCAGCAGGATGGCGGTGCCCAGTACGTTGGTCTTGATAAAGGCCAGCGGATCCATGATAGAACGGTCTACATGGCTTTCTGCTGCCAGGTGTACCACCCCGTCAAACTGGTAAGTGGCGAAGAGCTGGTCTACAAAGGCTTCGTCTGTTATATCACCTTTCTCAAAAATATAATTCGGCTTGTCCTTTATATCCACCAGATTTTCCAGGTTCCCGGCGTAGGTAAGCGCGTCCAGGTTAACGATCCTGTACTCAGGATATTTGGTAACAAATAACCGCACTACATGCGATCCGATAAAACCTGCACCTCCGGTAATCAATAAAGTACGTTGCATAGTATTATAATTATTTATTTAAGGCCTCCTTAAAATATTCGTAGGTGATCTTTAACCCGTCTTTCCGGCTTACTTTAGGTTCCCAGCCCAGCAGCTGTTTGGCTTTGGTAATATCCGGCTTGCGTTGTTTGGGATCATCCTTGGGAAGCGGCATATATACGATCTGTTGTTTGGTGCCTGTCAATGCAATGATCTCTTCTGCAAACTGCTTCAGGGTGATCTCTTCCGGGTTGCCGATATTCACCGGCAGGTGGTAATCGCTGAGCAGGAGGCGGTAAATGCCGTCTACCAGGTCATCTACATAACAGAAAGAGCGGGTTTGCATGCCGTCGCCAAACAAGGTAAGATCCTGGCCGGTAAGCGCCTGGCTCATAAAAGCAGGCAGTGCACGACCATCATCGAGCCGCATACGGGGACCGTAGGTATTGAATATCCTTACGATCCTGGTTTCCACCCCATGAAAGTTATGGTAGGCCATTGTGATGGACTCCATGAACCTTTTGGCTTCGTCGTATACGCCACGCGGCCCTACGGGGTTCACATTGCCCCAGTATTCTTCTGTTTGGGGGTGCACCGTAGGATCGCCGTATACTTCGGAGGTAGATGCTACCAATATGCGTGCCTTTTTTTCTTTGGCGAGGCCCAGCAGGTTATGTGTACCGAGGGAACCCACTTTCAGGGTCTGGATCGGTTTTTTCAGATAATCTATCGGGCTGGCCGGAGATGCAAAATGCAGGATATAATCGAGATTGCCCGGCACATGCACGAATTTGGTGACATCGTGATGGTAATATTCAAACTCAGGTAAGGGGAAAAGATGCTCAATATTCTTGATATTGCCGGTCAGCAGGTTATCCATGCCTATTACATGAAATCCTTCCTTAATGAACCTGTCACAAAGATGTGATCCCAGGAATCCGGCAGCACCGGTTATCAATACGCGCTTTTTACTCATAACAGTTTAAGGTTTAGGGTTTTGCCACTGCACGGCCCACGCTTTCGTAATGAAATCCAAGCTCCTGCATACGTTGTACGTCAAACAGGTTTCTGCCGTCGAAGATAACTTTATGTTTCAGTATCTCTTTGATCTTATCAAAATCGGGAGTTCTGAACACGCTCCATTCTGTGGCGATCACCAATGCGTCTGCATTTTCGAGGCAGTCATACTGATGATCTGCATATTGGATCTTGTTGCCAATCACCTGTTTTACGTTGGGCATCGCCTCAGGGTCGAACACGGATACTTCGGCGCCTTCGGCCAGCAGCGCATTAATAATATACAATGCCGGGGCTTCCCTGATATCGTCTGTGTTGGGTTTGAATGCCAGTCCCCACAGTGCAAAGCGCTTGCCTTTGAGACTGCCATTGTAGTGCGCTTTTATTTTGGGCATCAGGAATACCTTTTGCTTTTCATTTACGTCCATTACCGCGTTCAGGATCTTGAAATCGTAGCTCACTTCCTGGGAAGATTTTACCAGGGCCTGTACATCTTTTGGGAAGCAGCTGCCTCCATACCCGATGCCGGGGAAGAGGAACCGTTTTCCGATACGGTCATCGCTGCCTATGCCCCTGCGTACCATATCCACATCGGCGCCCAGTTTTTCGCAGAGGATGGCCACTTCGTTCATGAAAGAGATCTTGGTGGCGAGGAAAGAGTTAGCGGCGTATTTGGTAAGCTCAGCGGATCTCTCGTCCATATATAATATGGGATTGCCCTGTCGTACAAAGGGGGCGTACAGATCGCCCATTACCTTGCGTGCCCTTTCGGAAGTGGTGCCGATCACCACACGGTCAGGCTTCATGAAGTCTTCTACTGCAACACCTTCGCGCAGGAACTCGGGGTTAGATACCACGTCAAACTCTACTTTGCTGTTTTTAGCGATAGCGGCATGTACCTTTTCTGCGGTGCCTACCGGTACGGTGCTTTTGTCTACAATTACCTTGTAATCTGTCAACAGTTTGCCCAGCTGTTCTGCCACCTTCAGTACAAATGACAGGTCTGCTGCGCCGTCTGCACCGGGAGGGGTGGGCAGGGCCAGGAAGATGACCTGCGCATCGCGGATGCCTTCTTCCAGGTTGGTAGTAAACTGTAAGCGTTCCTCTTTGAGGTTACGCTCAAATAACTTTTCCAGTCCGGGCTCATAGATGGTGATCTGCCCGGAGGACAATTTTTTTACTTTGTTCTCGTCGATATCCACACACGTGACATTGTTCCCTGTTTCTGCAAAACAGGTGCCGGTAACTAAGCCTACATAACCGGTTCCTACTACGGTGATTCTCATTGGGGAAGTTTAGTTTAAGAATGATTTGACTGAATTAATAATGTACTCAAGTTGATCCTGATCCATTTCAGTGTGTATCGGTAAGGAGATGACCTTGGTGGTCAGTGCGTCGGTGACAGGTAAATTAAATGCAGCTCCCCCGAAGTCTGCAAACATTTTTTGCCGGTGAGCGGGCACCGGGTAATAGATCATAGAGGGGACATTGCGGTCCTGCAGGTACTTTTGCAGCTCATCCCTGCTGGCGCCGTTCAATTGTAAAGTATATTGATGGTAAACGTGATAGCTGTAAGGAACACGGCCGGGCGTGGTGATCTGCGGCACATTTGCAAAGGCAGCATCGTAGGCGTCTGCTACGGCGCGGCGGGCATTGATGTACTCATCCAGCAGGGGCAGCTTTATACGCAGCACGGCTGCCTGTACGGTGTCCAGGCGGGAATTCAGGCCTACTACATCGTGGTAGTAGCGTGCAGACTGGCCATGGTTGGCCACCATCCTCATTTGTGCCGCCAGCGTGTCGTCATTGGTAAAGATGGCGCCACCATCTCCATAGCATCCCAGGTTTTTGGAAGGGAAGAAGGAAGTACAGCCGATATGGCCGATGGTGCCTACTTTTTTAACGGTTCCGTTCTTAAAAGTGTAGGTACCGCCTATGGCCTGGGCGTTGTCTTCTATGACGGGGATGTTATATTTCTCAGAAATAGCCATCAGCGGTTCCATATCAGCGCTTTGTCCGTACAGGTGTACCGGTACGATCGCTTTGGTTTTAGGAGTGATTGCTTTTTCAACGGCAACAGGGTCCAGGCAGTAAGTTACCGGGTCTATATCAACAAACACCGGTTTCAGTTGCAGCAGTGCAATGACTTCTGCGGTGGCGATAAATGTAAAGGAAGGGGTGATCACTTCATCACCGGGTTGTAAGCCTAAGGCCATCATGGCTATTTGCAGCGCGTCTGTACCGTTGGCACAGGGTATTACGTGTTTAATATCCAGGTATTGCTGCAGTTCCTGCGCAAACTGCTGAACAGGGGCGCCATTTATAAAGGCGGCATTCTCTAACACCTCACGGATAGCAACGTCAACCTGCGGTTTGATCTTTGCGTACTGACGTTTCAAATCCACCATTTGAATAGGAACCATGCGGAATAGGTATTTTAAATTGTTTTAAAGTGTGCAAATTTACAAAAATTGGCGTTGGAAGGCGATTATCTTTGTCGAACAATAAAATATAGATAAAACTGTAGATCAGCATGGTGGAAAGCTTCATATATAACCTCGGTATCCGGCTATACCAGGCCGGGGTAAACATCGCCGCGGCAACCGGCAACCGTAAAGCCCGCCTCTGGCTGGGTGGCCGCAAAGGCTGGGCTGCCAGGATGAAGAAAGACCTGGAAGGTGAAGCCGGGCCTTTGATATGGGTACACGCCGCTTCGCTGGGGGAGTTTGAGCAGGGAAGACCGGTAATGGAAGGGCTCCGGAAGGAGTATCCGGGTTGCCGTCTGTTGCTGACCTTTTTCTCGCCATCCGGTTATGAGGTAAGAAAGGATTATAAAGGGGCTGATCATGTTTACTATCTTCCCCTGGATACCCCGGGAAATGCCAGGCGTTTCCTGGATATTGCCCGGCCCAGCCTGGCTATCTTCATCAAATATGAATTCTGGTACCATTTTATGACGGCCCTGTATAAACGGCAGGTACCATCTATCCTGATCTCGGGGATCTTCCGTAAGGAGCAGGCCTTTTTTAAATGGCACGGGGGCCTGTTCAGACGTTTGCTGCGCCGGCTTTCCCATATTTTTGTGCAGAATGAGGCCTCCCGGCAGCTACTGCAGCAAATTGGTATTGAGCATGTTACGGTGAACGGCGATACCCGGTTTGACAGGGTCTGGGCCCTGGCGCAGGAGGCGGTAGAATTGCCCCTGGTAAAGCAGTTTATTGGCAACAAACGGACAATCGTGGCCGGCAGCACCTGGGAGAGCGACGAAAGCGCCCTTTCTGCCTGGTGGGCAGGTCATTATGAGCCAGACAGGCGCCTGATCATTGCTCCGCATGAAGTGAACGAACAGCATATCAAAAAGCTGCTGGAACTGTTTCCCGGTGCGGTGCGTTATTCAGAACTGGCTGGCGCCAGGGTGGAACATAATGGCTATGAAGGAGAGCACCCGGGTATGGTGCTCATTATTGATAATGTGGGGATGCTATCTTCCCTGTACCGTTACGCCTGCGTAACGTTTATAGGAGGAGGCTTTGATCCCGGCGGTATCCATAATATACTGGAGCCTGCCACTTACGGCAAGCCGGTGGTGTTTGGCCCTGTGTACGATAAATATGCGGAGGCGGTGGATCTGCTGGCATCAGGCGGCGCGTTTACCGTACCTAACGATCCTGCTTTGGCGCAGCAAATGGAGCACTTACTGCTCAATGACGAACTGTGTACGCAAACCGGCTATGTAGCCAGCAGGTATGTTGCTGACAACAAGGGGGCTACCGCCAGGATCCTGGCTTATATTCAGGAAAAGCGCTTTTTAACCAAAGAATAGAAATGTTGTACCGGCCGGGTATCATCCAGCCATCCCTGCCGGATCTTTAGTTCCCTTTCTATCCAGTATTCTGCTTCCTGCAGGGTGTGGCATTCGTTGATCGTTTTGATAGAACGCTCGTACATGTCTACATCGCCGCGGAACAGTTCCTGGATGAACAGGAATTTGTCGTTGATCCCAATGGCCTGCCTAAGGTCTTTCACCGGCATATCGCCCAGCCTGTCGGCTACTTCGGTTTTGCTTTGTTTGAGCCTGTCGTTCAGCGAGGTGTTGTTCTGGGATACCAGTTCATTGATCTCCCGGCGCAAGGTATTGGCTTCTTTTGCCTTAGGCGCTGCGGCAGGTTTCTCTACATCAAACAAGGTAGCGGCCACTGGTTTGCGCTCCGGAACGGGCGGAGGCGGTGGTGGCAGAGGAGGTGGTGCAACTTCAACAGGTGCAGCCTGTACCGGTTCAATGCTTTGTACCGGTTCGGGCTGTATACGTTCGGGCGCAGGTAAGCTGCGTTTTTCAGGAGCGACGGTAGCAGTATGAAGGTGTTTTGTATTCGTATGTCCGTTGGAGTGGTGAAGGCCATTTGTTGCAGCTGCTGCGGTAACAACCTGGGCCGGTTGGGCCGGCATGATCACCGCTATGGTGCGCTGTGACGGTCTTTGCGTTTGTTCCTCTGCTTTCTGCAGGGTACGGGCATGCAACACCTCTACCTGCAAAAGTTGCGCATAATAGGATATGGTTTGCAGGTCTGCGTTGGAATTCTTCAATTCCTGTAATCTGTCAATTAATGCATTGATCTTTTCCATAGTGTCAGGTAGTGCACAAATCATGCTTTAATTATTGATAGTGAATCACATCTTATTGAAGGTAATTACAACCAATCTGTAATTGGTTAACGCTGTGTAGCAGAATTTATTTTATTTGCATAAAGTTAGCGTTTTTAGCGCATTTACTAATAAAAACTGATGATATGTTTATTGAACCTTCCCTGGCCGGAGAACGCAGAGGGTGGATTGAAGTGATATGTGGTTCCATGTTTTCCGGGAAAACGGAAGAGCTTATCAGGCGATTGAAAAGGGCCAGGATAGCTAACCTGAGGATTGAGATATTTAAACCGGGTATAGATGTGCGTTATGATGAGCAGAACATTGTATCGCATGATGAGAATAAGGTAATGTCTACTCCGATCGATAATTCCCAGCAAATATTGTTGCTGGCACAGGAGGTGGATGTGGTGGGAATAGACGAAGCGCAGTTCTTTGATGCAGAGCTGCCCTATGTTTGCGACCAGCTGGCGCTACGCGGTATACGCGTGATAGTGGCCGGGTTGGATATGGATTTTAAAGGACGTCCTTTTGGCGTGATGCCTGATCTGCTGGCTAAAGCCGATTACATTACCAAGCTGCACGCTATCTGTGTGAAGTGTGGCAATATCGCCAGCTTCTCCTATCGTAAGGCTGCCAGTAAAGAAACGGTACTGCTGGGCGAGCAGGATAAATATGAGCCCCGCTGCAGGTATTGCTACTATGAAATGGAGTAAATTTTAGAAAACTTTTAACTTTTCAGACTTCACCTTAAACGTAAATTTCTTCTGTGTCAGGTAGCTGAAGCATACTACGAAGAATGTGGTGATGATCTTCGAAATGGTAGGATAGATGTGGAGATACTCAACAAAGAGTTTCATGAACAGGTAGTTGAGCAGCAGACAAGCGGCCACCTGCATAAAGTAGCGGAACAGCTGAATACGTCCGCGCAGGTTGGATTCTGAGAATACGATGTATTTACTGAGCAGGAAACCGGTGGGAAAGGTGATAGACATGGCCATGAACAGCGCTGCAATAGGCGAGCTAATGGTCAGGGAAGGCAGATGTACATCCTGTTGGTGCAGCACAAAATTGTACATAATGTAATAAAGGATGATATCCAGCAAGGTGTTACCCCCACCGCAGGCCAGATAGCGGAATGTCTGCAAGGGCATCAGCCTGGCGAAGGGCCGGTAGAAGAAATCGATTACTTGAAGGATAAGGTTCTTCATATTACAAAATTACGACAAATTTAAAGCTTTTTGCCTGTAAGCCAACTGCAGGGTATTATCTTAATGTTCTTCTTTTTTTCCAGTTGTGGTCCGGGGCCGCTGTGTTAACCGGTAACTGAGCGGCTTTGCTCTCCTGCCAGATCTGTGCAGCTAAAATGGCTGCAGCCCTTATGCTTGCTTCGTCAGGTTTCCTGAGCAGGGAGGGGGCAAAATACTTGCCAATAAAATGGGTGTCGAATTTACCTTCAATAAAAGCGGGATGTTGCAGGGCCCAGCGGCCAAAGGGCAGAGTGGTGTGAATACCTTTCACCTGGTACTCGTCTATTGCGCGTATGAGGCGCAGACGGGCTTCTTCACGGTCGCTGCCCCAGGCTATGAGTTTTGCGATCATAGGATCGTAGTAGATAGGGATATCCATACCTTGCTCATAGCCGTCATCTACCCGTACGCCGTAGCCCTGCGGGCGGATATAGGTATCCAGCGTACCGGTATCGGGCAAAAAGTTATTGGAGGGGTCTTCTGCGCAGAGGCGTAGCTCTATTGCATGACCATTGATCTGCAGGCTTTCCTGTGTGAAGCTTAATTTTTCTCCCCTGGCGATACGGATCTGTTCTTTTACCAGATCCAGCCCGGTGATCATTTCCGTTACGGGATGCTCTACCTGCAGGCGGGTGTTCATCTCGAGGAAATAAAAGTTCAGGGATTCATCCACCAGGAACTCTACGGTACCGGCGCCGTAATAGTTACAGGCGCGGGCCACATCCAGTGCGCACTTTCCCATGGCGGCCCGTATGGCGGGCGTTAAGCAGGAGGAGGGCGCTTCTTCTATCAGCTTCTGATGCCGGCGTTGTATACTGCACTCGCGCTCAAACAGGTACACGTAGTTACCATGCTGATCGCCCAGGATCTGGATCTCTATATGGCGGGGCGCTCCCACGTATTTTTCTATGAACACGGCATCATCCCCGAAGGCGTTCATAGCCTCGCTTTTGGCCAGCCTGATCTGCTCAGGCAGTTCTGTTTCATTCTCTACCACGCGCATACCTTTACCGCCGCCACCGGCAGAAGCCTTGATCAGGATGGGAAATCCTGTTTTACGTACCACCTGCTGCGCTTCTTCCAGGTCTCGCAGGGGTGTTTCCGTACCAGGCACCATCGGGACGCCAAATTGCTGGGCGGCCTGTTTGGCAGCCAGCTTGCTACCCATTACTTCGATGGAGGGAGCGCTGGGGCCGATAAAAATAAGGCCGGCGTCCTTTACGGCCTGGGCAAAACGTGCATTTTCGCTTAAAAAGCCATAGCCGGGATGGATAGCATCGGCGCCGGTCTGGCGGGCCACTTCAATGATCTTATCACCCAGCAGGTAAGACTGGCTGGAAGGAGCCGGTCCGATACAGATGGCTTCATCTGCATATTGTACAAAGGGCATGGTACGGTCTGCCTCAGAAAAGACAGCCACTGTTTTGATCCCCATTTCCCTTGCAGAACGCATTACCCGCAAAGCGATCTCTCCGCGGTTCGCCACCAGTATTTTTTGCATGCTGTTGTGATTGTTAGGGAGCGAATATAGGTACAAATCACAAATACTTGTTACTTAGGCGTTAAGTACTATGGCAGTCAGCTATCACCAAGCTTCCACTAAGCTTCTACTAAGCTGGTACTAAATTAACACTAAAGGCATTCGGCGTGTAGACGGCCAGTAAAACCTATGTAGAAGCGGAGGTAAGGTGGACATAAGGTGGGCCTGAGGTGGACTTGATCCGGGGTAAAATTGTATCAGGGATAGCCATCCCCTTTTAGGGAAGTATAGGTGAAACACTTCGGGTATTATCCTATTTTTGCCACCGAAATGGCACAACACTCTTCTGCTTTCCATCAAACGCTTACCTTAATAAAGAAGGATCTGGTACTGGAACTTCGCCAGAAATATGCTTTTTACGGCGTACTTCTTTATATTATCTCTACCGTTTTCGTTATTAATATGATGATGGGCCACCCCGAAGAGCAGATCTGGAATGCCCAGTTCTGGGTGGTGCAGCTGTTTGTGTCTGTTAACGCTATTGCCAAGAGCTTTCTGCAGGAAAGCCGGGGCCGGCTGCTGTACTTTTATTCCCTGGTGCATCCGCGTAGCTTTATTGCCGCCAAGTTGCTGTATAACATATTGTTAATGGCGCTCATGAGCATTATAGCGCTGGTAAGCTGTATCATATTTTTGGGCAACCCCATTATTAACGTATGGTATTTTGTGGGTGTGGTGATGTTGGGAGGGATCAGCCTCTCACTGTTATTTACCATGCTGGCGGCCATTGCTGCCCAGGCCAACCAGAATGCGGCACTGATGGCGATTATGGGCTTCCCGATCATGATGCCCCTGCTGATGCTGCTGGCCAATGTAGCCCGCTCTGCTTTTGTGCCTGTTTTTCAGCCCGGGCTGCCCAATATGTTCATGCTGCTGGTAGGGATGGATGTATTGATCGTAGGGCTGGCCATGATCCTCTTCCCGTTCTTGTGGAAGGATTGAAAACAGTTATCCACACTGATAACTTGCCATTGTAATATTTTGTGATTAGTGATAAAACCTGTAGGTTTGCCCCCAATATAGATGACAAAAAAATGGCAAAACATTGGTGGAAAGCGCTGGCGGTACTATTGCTTTTATTTACAATCATAGCCGGGTTCCTGGTGAAGATACCAGCGATCGAGAATAACGAACAATCTACGCGTAATCTTTTCTTTCATGTGCCGATGTGGATAAGCATGTATACGCTGTTCACCATGTCCGTAATCAATTCCGTTCTTTACCTCACTAAATACGATCTGAAGAAAGACATACTGGCCAGTTCGGCGGCAAATGTGGGTGTATTGTTTGGCGTGATGGGCTTTGTTACAGGATCGGTATGGGCCACCTACACCTGGGGCAGTACGATCACCAATGATCCCAAGCAGATCGCTACCGCGGTGGCGCTGATGATCTACCTGGCATACCTGGTGCTGCGCCTGTCTATTCATGATATCGACAAAAGGGCCAGGGTATCGGCCATTTACAACATATTCGCCTTTGCAATGTTAATACCTTTGACCTACATCATCCCCCGCATGGTAGATTCCCTGCATCCGGGCAGTGCAAGCAGTCCGGGCTTTCGCTCCAAAGACACCGCCGGCACGCTGATGATGGTATTCTATCCCGCTTTTACCGGCTGGACATTGCTGGGCGTATGGATTTACACCTTGCTGGTTCGCTATAAGAGACTAGAGTTAAAAAATATTTTTAAATGATCAACAGAGCGTCTTACTTTTTCTTCACCCTTTTTTTACTGTGCACTTCCCTACTGGCGCAGGCGCAACAGCAAAATACAGAGACAGGTCCCGTTAACCAGATGCTGCGCAGCAACGGAAAAATTTATGTGGTAGTGACCGTACTGGTGATCATCTTCATCTTTATCATACTGTACCTGGTCCGGCTGGACCGTAAGATCAGTAAACTGGAACATCAACAACAGTCTAAACCATAATCACAAGCTGTGATTTACTATCAATAACCAAAACAATAGATCTCCAAAACAATTTTTTATGTCGCAAGAACAGCATTATAACTTTTTTGAGAGTGTTGAGAGGAGCTTTGACAAAGCTGCTCAGTACACCAAATGGGAAAGGGGTATCCTGGAGCAGATCAAAGCCTGCAACGCCGTATACCGCATAAAATTCCCGGTAAGGGTAGGAGACAAGATCGAAGTGATCGAGGCTTACCGTGTACAGCACTCTCACCACAAGCTGCCCTGTAAAGGTGGTATCCGCTTCAGCGAAGAAGTGAACCAGGATGAGGTGATGGCCCTCGCTGCGCTGATGACTTACAAATGCGCTATCGTGAATGTGCCTTTTGGCGGCGCCAAAGGCGGTATCAAGATCAATCCCCGCAATTATACGCCTTTCCAGCTGGAGAATATTACCCGCCGTTATACAGCGGAACTGGTGAAGAAGAACTTCATCGGCCCCGGTGTGGACGTGCCTGCGCCTGACTACGGCACCGGCGAAAGGGAAATGAGCTGGATCCTGGATACCTACATGAGCCTTCGTCCCGGAGAAATAGACGGTTATGGTTGTGTAACCGGTAAGCCTGTTTCTCAGGGCGGTGTACGCGGCCGTAAGGAAGCTACCGGCCTGGGTGTGTTCTATGGTCTGCGCGAACTGTGCAACATCAAGGAAGATATGAAGAAGCTGGGACTGGAACCTGGCCTGGAAGGCAAAAAAGTGATTGTGCAGGGTATGGGTAACGTGGGTTACCATGCCGCCAAATATTTCCATGAAGCAGGCGCTGTTGTAGTTTGCCTGATAGAGTGGGACGGCGCCATTTACAATGAGAAGGGCCTGGACCCTGATGCCGTGCTGAGACACCGGAATGAAACAGGATCTATCGTTAACTTCCCCGGCGCTACTAACCTGAAGAAAAATACAGACGGCCTTGAAATGGAATGCGACATCCTGATACCGGCCGCGCTGGAAAGCGTTATTCATAAAGATAATGCACCCAATATCAAGGCAAAGATCATCGGCGAAGCCGCCAACGGACCGATAACGGCTGATGCAGATGTAATCCTGAACAAGAAAGGCGTGATCGTAGTGCCTGACATGTTCCTGAATGCCGGCGGTGTAACCGTTTCTTACTTTGAATGGTTAAAGAACCTGAGCCACGTGCGTTACGGCCGTTTGGGCAAACGTTTTGACGAAAATATGAACATACATATCCTGAGCACCATAGAAGACCTTACAGGTAAGAAGGTGTCAGATCAGGAAAGAAAATTCATTGCTCATGGTGCTGATGAAGTAGACCTGGTATATTCCGGCCTGGAAGAGACCATGCATGCAGCTTTACATGAGGTGCGAGAGATCATGGTATCCAACAGCAAGATCCATGACATGCGTACTGCCGCTTATGTTTGCGCTATTGATAAAGTAGGCGCGGCTTATGAGCAATTAGGCATTTTCCCGTGATTATCCTTTGTCCTATCCGCCTCCAGGCGGATAGGACCTTTCATAATAAGTTAATCTCCATACCCCGGTATCTGCTCCACAAACTCCCATTCCTCTTTTTCGGGCCTATACAGGCTGCACCAGGTGTGCACTCCGTTGGTGATCACCAGGTACACCGCCCGCAGCACCATATGGTAACGGATGATCTGTTCTACCGTTAACAGGCTTAGTGGTACGTTCATTTCTTTACATTCCACTATCATCCAGGGTTGCATATTGCGGTTGTATACGACAATGTCACAGCGTTTTTTCAGTTCTCCCAGGTAGATCTCCTTTTCAATGCCTATGAGAGAGGCCGGGTATTGCAGGCTTTTAACCAGGTATTGCAGAAAGTTTTGTCTTACCCATTCTTCCGGTGTAAGCGTTACATATTTTTTACGGTAGCGGTCAAAGATCAGGTCTTTATTGTCTTCCCGTACCACTTTAAAATCGGGAGCAGGGAACTCGATGGCGATCATAACACAAAGCTAACGCAAAATGTCGCCAAAAAGGTGTACATTTGCGTGTCAAAAGGCTATGAAGACAAAAGAAGACATTGTAGCTAATTGGCTTCCCCGCTACACAGGAGAAAAGCTTGAAAATTTCGGCTCTCACATCCTCCTCACCAATTTCAGTAATTATGTGACCTCTTTTGCAGAATGGAATGACGCTGAGATAGTAGGCGCCGGCCGCCCCATGCAATGCGCCACTGCAGAAGACATTACCATTATCAACTTCGGGATGGGCAGCCCCGGCGCCGCCACGGTGATGGACCTGCTCAGCGCTATCCACCCCAAAGCGGTACTGTTCCTGGGCAAATGCGGTGGTCTGAAGAAAAAGAACAGCATCGGAGACCTGATCCTGCCCATTGCGGCGATACGCGGTGAAGGTACCTCCAATGACTACTTCCCGCCGGAAGTGCCTGCACTGCCTGCATTCGCACTGCAAAAGGCCATCTCTACCAGTATCCGCGAATATGGATGTGATTACTGGACAGGCACCTGCTACAGCACCAACCGCCGGGTATGGGAGCATGATCTGGAGTTCAAACGCTACCTTGAAAGGATCCGGGCAATGGCGGTGGATATGGAAACAGCCACCATCTTCTCCGTTGGTTTTTACAATAAGATACCCACCGGAGCCCTGCTGCTGGTAAGTGATCAGCCCATGGTACCGGAAGGGGTAAAAACAGAGGAAAGCGATAAGAAGGTGACCTCGGAGTATGTAGACCGGCACCTGAGGATCGGGATAGACTCCCTGAAGAACCTGATCAACAGCCACCAAACGGTAAAGCATCTACGATTTTAGAATTATGATTTTAGATCGTAGATTTATCTAAAATCGTGTATGCCCGATAAGCTGATCTCCATTCAGGATCTCACCGTGACCTTCTCTGTAGAGCAGGAAATGGTGACAGCGGTGGACAATATCTCACTGGATATTCCCCGCGGCAGTATTACGGGCATAGTAGGAGAGTCGGGCTCGGGCAAATCTGTAACCGCATTATCCCTGATGCGCCTGGTGCAGTCGCCAGGCAGGATAGCCGGGGGCCGCATCCTTTACGAGTCTTCCCAACAGGCGCCGGTAGACATCTTACAGTTAGCTCCCCGGCAAATGCAGGACTGGCGGGGTAATGAGATAGCGATGATCTTCCAGGAACCTATGACTTCCCTGAACCCTCTTCATACCTGCGGTAGGCAGGTGGCGGAAGCCATCCGGCGGCACAAAAAAGTCTCCCGGGCAGTTGCCAGACAGCAAACTATTGATCTTTTCCGGCAGGTAAAGCTCCCTGATCCGGAAAAGCTGCTGCATCGTTATCCCCATGAACTTTCCGGCGGGCAGAAACAGCGGGTGATGATCGCCATGGCGATTTCCTGTCAGCCCAAGCTGCTGATAGCAGACGAGCCAACAACTGCATTGGACGTAACCGTACAGAAGGCCATTCTTGAATTGCTGAAAGAATTACAGCAGCAAACCGGTATGAGCATTGTATTTATTACCCACGACCTTGGCGTGATAGCAGAAATAGCCGACGAGGTGGTGGTGATGTACAAAGGCCGTATCGTAGAGCAGGGTAAGGTGGCGGAGATATTCCGTCAGCCCCGGCATCCCTATACGAAAGGGCTGCTGGCCTGTCGTCCGCCGCTGGATAAACAGTTGTACCGCTTGCCGGTGACGCCGGATTTTATGGAAGTGGATGCTGCCGGTAACATCAGTGAAAAGCCTTTTGCTGTAAAAGAGCTGGTGAACAGCCTGGCGGTATTGCCTGAACAGGTGACCGCCCGTGAGCATCAGTTGCAGCAAAGCCCGCCCTTGTTGCAGGTAGAGCAGTTGCAGACCTGGTTCCCGGCTTCGCGCAGCCTTTTTGGTAAAGTACGGGGATGGATAAAGGCGGTAGATGGTGTAAGCTTTACCGTGCGTCAGGGTGAAACTATGGGACTGGTGGGCGAATCGGGTTGCGGAAAGACCACCCTGGGCCGTACATTATTGCGGCTGGTAGAACCAACAGGTGGTAATATTGTTTATAAAGGGAAAGCATTGAGCAGTTTGCCGGCTTCCGAGTTACGCGACCTTCGTAAGGATATGCAGATCATCTTCCAGGATCCTTATTCATCTCTTAACCCGCGGTTAACGGTGGGAGAGGCTATTAGGGAGCCGATGCAGGTACATGGCCTGTACGATACGGAGCGGAGCCATAAGGAAAAGGCGCTGGAGCTGTTGGAAAAGGTAAACCTCCGTCCGGAGCATTTTTACCGGTATCCGCATGAGTTTTCCGGGGGGCAACGGCAGCGTATTGTGATTGCCAGGGCACTGGCTGTGCATCCTTCCTTTATTATTTGCGATGAATCAGTGGCGGCTTTGGATGTAAGTATACAGGCGCAGGTGCTGAACCTGCTGATCAGGCTGCGGGAAGAATATGGCTTTACCTACATTTTTATTTCTCATGACCTTTCCGTGGTACGGTTTATGAGTGATCGTATAATGGTGATGAACAAGGGTAAAATCGAGGAAAGCGGTCCGGCAGGGCAGATCTACGAGCATCCGTCCAGTCCGTACACCCGGCAGCTGATATCCGCTATTCCGAAAAATATATATACATAAGGTACTGTTTACTATGTTCAGGAATGTTTTTTTGGTATCCTAATGAGATATCAGTACCTTTGCAACCTTTAAATTCATTCATACCGTAATATGAAATTATCGCAATTCAAATTCGATCTCCCTTTAAATCTGATCGCGCAGCACCCTTCCAAAACAAGAGATGAGTCACGTTTAATGGTCGTGAACCGTGCCACCGGAAAGATTGAGCACAAAGTATTCAAAGACATTATCGGTTACTTCAATGATAAGGACGTAATGGTCGTGAACAATACGAAGGTGTTCCCTGCAAGGCTGTATGGGCGTAAGGAGAAGACAGGCGCCAAGATTGAAGTATTCCTGCTGCGTGAGCTGAACAAGCAGAACCGCCTGTGGGACGTGATAGTAGACCCTGCACGTAAAATAAGGGTAGGTAACAAGCTGTATTTCGGGGATGACGAATCGCTGGTAGCAGAGGTGATTGACAACACGACCTCCAGGGGCCGTACCATCCGTTTCCTGTTTGAGGGTAACGACGATGAGTTCAAGGCTGTGCTGGATACGCTGGGTGAAACTCCTTTACCGAAGTATATCAAGCGTAAGCCGGAAGACGAGGACAAAGAGCGTTACCAGACCGTTTATGCAAAGTTTGAAGGCGCAGTAGCGGCTCCTACGGCAGGGTTGCACTTTAGCCGTGAGCTGATCAAACGTCTTGAAATAAAGGGTATCAAGTTTGCCGAAGTGACCCTGCACACCGGTTTAGGTACATTCAGGCCTATTGAAGTGGAAGATCTCAGCAAACATAAAATGGATGCCGAGTATTTCCATATAGATGAATATGCCGTTAAGATCGTGAACAAGGCGAAAGACGAGAACCGCAAGATCTGCGCTATCGGCACCACTACCGTAAGGGCTGTGGAATCTTCCGTAACTGCACAGAATCATCTGAAGGCAGCAGAAGGATGGACCAACACCTTCATTCACCCGCCTTATGATTTTTCGATCCCGAATGCGCTGGTGACCAATTTCCACCTGCCTAAGACCAGCCTGTTGATCATGGTTTGCGCTTTTGCCGGTTATGACCTGATCATGGAAGCATACCAGCAGGCTATTAAGGAGAAATACCGTTTCTTCAGCTATGGCGACGCCATGCTGATCCTGTAAGCATATTTTAGACTTGTTGTGATTTACTTTCACATTTAAATCTTTAAAAAGGTCTCACTGCGGTGAGACTTTTTTATTTTTGGGACCGCATGGAACAACTCAAAAAGATAGCCATCATTGTGGCGGGCGGCTCAGGCACCCGTATGGGCAGCACAGTGCCCAAACAGTTCCTGGAGCTGGCCGGCAAACCTGTATTATACCATACCATTGCCGCTTTTATAAACGCCTATGAAGATATGCAGGTGGTGCTGGTAGTGCCTGAAGCGCATTTTGCCCCGGCGCAGCAGGTACTGGCATGTTTTAGCACGCCGCCGGCGGTCAGGCTGGTAAAGGGAGGGGAAACCCGCTTTCATTCGGTAAAGAACGGCTTAGCGCAGGTGCAGGAAAAGTCGGTGGTGTTTGTGCATGACGGTGTACGTCCCCTGTTGTCTGCTGCGTTGATACATGCCTGTTATGAGGAAACGCTGGTGCACGGCAACGCTATTCCTGTAACGGATATGAAAGACAGTATCCGGGAGCTGAACGGGGAAGCTAACAAGGCGGTGAACCGGGAATTGTTCAAGATCATACAGACGCCGCAGACATTTTTATCTGAACAGCTCTTGCCTGCATTTGAACTGCCTTATGATCCATTATTCACGGACGAGGCTACAGTAGTAGAAAGGCTGGGCCACCGGATTCACCTGGTGGCAGGAGAGGAGCGTAATATCAAGATCACCCGTCCGCTGGACCTGGTGATTGCGCATGCATTACTGAACGGTTAGGATGCGGTAGGAGTAGACTGGTTGCGGCCTATCTTCTGGAGGATCTGATGGGCTACATCCAGGGCCTGCAATCCATCGATCACGTTCACGGCTACCGGTTTGTTCTGCAGGATGCTGTCGCGGAACAGTTCCAGCTCCATACGGATGGCGTTTGATTGTTTTACCTCCGGGTTCTCGATAGCGATTGTTTTTCTACCGGCATTGGTTTCTATATCCAGTGTAAAAAGTCCGGCGTCGTCCGGTGTTTTCAGCTTAATGATCTCTGTTTTCTTATCCAGGAAGTCGATGCCGATGTAGGCGTCTTTCTGGAACAGGCGCATTTTGCGCATCTTTTTCAGGGAGATGCGGCTGCTGGTCAGGTTGGCTACGCAACCGTTGTGAAACTCGATGCGTACGTTGGCAATATCAGGCGTATCGCTCATTACTGCCACACCACTTGCCGAAATACGGCTGATGGTGGATTGTACGATGCTTAGCACGATATCGATGTCATGGATCATCAGATCCAGTATTACGCTTACATCTGTACCGCGCGGGTTAAACTCGGCCAGGCGGTGCACTTCGATGAACATGGGCTTCAGGTGGTAACCACGCAGGGCGAGGAAAGCCGGGTTGAAGCGTTCCACATGACCTACCTGGAATTTGACATTGGCCTCTTCCACCAGTTTTACCAGTGTTTTGGCTTCGTCCATGGTATTGGTCATGGGTTTCTCCACGAAGATGTGCTTACCGTTGCGGAGCGCTATTTCGCAGAGTTTAAAGTGCTGTGTGGTGGGAGCTACTATATCGATGGCGTCTACAGCCTGGATCAGTTCTTCAGCAATGGTATACCGCGGAATCTGGTATTGCTCTGTCACGCTCGCAGCATTGGCATTACTTGGATCGTAAAACCCCACTACTTCTACATCCTTCATCGTCATGAGCTGGGAGAGGTGAATCCTGCCTAAATGTCCAACACCAAAAATTCCAATTTTCAGCATAGCAGATTTTAATGAAATAATTGCGAATGTAAGGAAAAAGGCAATTATTATATCCAAAAGTTTAGCTATATAACTCCTTCTTCTACCATGCTGTAATAACCAGCCTCTGATACGATGATATGATCTATGACTTCTATGTCGAAAAGGCGGCCTGCTTCTTTGATCTTGCGGGTGAGCCCGATATCGGCAAAGCTGGGAGAGAGGCTGCCGGATGGATGATTATGGCAAAGCAGCAGGCGGGCGGCGCCTGTTTCGAGGGCTTCTTTGAAGATAAGCCTGGAATCTACGACGGTGCTGCTAATGCCGCCGGAGCTGATACAACGGTAATGCAGCACGCGGCAATTATGGGTAAGGTACAGAACGTAAAAGGCTTCGTGGGAATTATCGGCGAGCAAAGGCTTAAAGAACAGGGCTGCATCTGCACCCCGGCTTATCACCTGTTTTTCGCGCATGTACCCGGCCTGTTTGCGCCTGGCTAGTTCCATGGCGGCCACGATGGTGACTGCTTTGGCATCGCCGATGCCACGCAACTTTTTGAGCTGCCGTACATTTAGCTTGCCCAGCTCAGGGAGATTATTGGAGGCCGCCCGGAGTACTTCTCTGCCCAGCTCTATGGCAGATTTTTGTTTAGTGCCATTATTGAGCAGAATGGCCAGCAGCTCGGCATCGCTGAGGGCGGCAGGGCCTTTGCGCATGAGCTTTTCCCGGGGCTTATCATCTGTGGGCAGCTTTTTCAGGGAAACATAGCCTTCGGAAAGGCAGGCCGGGGAGAGGTTAACTTTTGCTTGCATCATCTTTTGAGTATCTGGTACATAAAATAAGGGGTTTAGCGCCGTTGCAGCAAATATTTTAATGCACATGCCGCCGGGGCAGGCTAAAAGCCTTGATATTGCTGCATTTATTTATAGGGAGAAAAGAGAAAGTGTACCCTATGGCCGGGGCTGGCAAAAAAAAGAATGCAGAACGAAGCAAAAGTTATAGTTTTGCAAACTCTTTTCCACAGTCATGCAACCATCAGTAAAAATCTTTACGGGCAACAGCAACCCTGGATTGGCCGAGAAAATTGCCAAACGCTATGGCAATGGCCTGGGTAAATTACAGATCCAGAAATTCAGCGACGGCGAGTTTCAGCCGGTGTACATGGAAAGTATCCGTGGCGACTATGTTTTCCTGGTACAAAGCACGAACGCTCCGGCAGATAACCTGATGGAGCTATTGCTAATGATCGATGCTGCAAAGAGGGCTTCTGCCGGGTATATTACCGCTGTGATCCCCTATTTCGGCTTCGCCAGGCAGGACAGGAAGGATAAGCCCAGGGTGGCCATCGCTTCCAAGCTGGTAGCCAACCTGCTTACTTCGGCAGGCGCTAACAGGGTGATTACTATGGATTTACACGCTCCTCAGATCCAGGGATTCTTTGATATACCGGTGGATCACCTGGACAGCTCCGCAATTTTCATCCCGTATATTGAGAATTTGAAACTGGAAAACCTTACCTTTGCGTCCCCTGACGTGGGTAGCACTAACCGGGTAAGGGAAGTAGCGTCTTATTTCAATGCGGAAATGGTGATCTGCGACAAGCACCGTAAACGCGCTAACGAGATCGCTTCTATGGTAGTAATAGGTGATGTGGCGAATAAGGATATTGTGCTGATAGACGACATCATCGATACGGCAGGTACCCTTACCAAAGCAGCCAACCTGCTGATGGAGAAGGGAGCCAAAAGCGTCCGGGCTTTTTGCACACACCCGGTACTGAGCGGCAAGGCATTTGAGAACATTGAGAATTCGGTGCTGAAGGAACTGGTTGTATGTGATACAATGCCGCTGAGGCAGGAATGCTCCAAGATCAAGGTGATCAGCGTAGCAGAGCTTTTTGCAGTGGCCATCCGGAACATGTACGAGAACAAGTCAATTACCAGCCTGTTTGTACACAGCCACCGGAGAGGATTATAAGGATTTTATCAATTAATATAAATGTTTAAACAATGAAGACAATAACCATCGAAGGACAACTCAGGAGCGACTCAGGCAAAAAAGCCACCCGCCAACTTCGTTCTGAGGAGCAAGTGCCTTGCGTTATTTATGGGGGTGCCGATACTATCAGCTTTTCTGCTCCTTTAAAGGCTTTCCAGGAACTGGTGTACACTCCGGATTTCCAGCTGGCCGAGATCAAAGTAGGCGGCAAAACTTACAATTGCATCCTGAAAGACATGCAGTTTGACGTGGTGACCGATGAACTGGCACACATCGACTTCATGGAGCTGGTTGAGGACAAGAAAGTAGTAGCTACCCTGCCGCTGAAAATGGTAGGCCAGTCTGTTGGTGTAAAAGCCGGTGGTAAACTGGTAGTGAAAATGAAAGCACTGAAGGTAAAGACCCTGCCTAAGTACCTGCGTGAGAACATCGAAGTGAACATCGATAACCTGGACCTGAACCAGAACATCCGTGTTGAAGACGTAAAAGACGAGAACTTCGAGATCCTGAACTCCCCCCGTATTCCCATCGCATCTGTGGTAATGACCCGTCAGCTGCGCCAGGAAGAAGCATCAGGTGATAAAGACGCTAAAAAGAAATAAAAGCTTCTTACAGATATTCACAGGAACCCTGGTCCCGTACGGCGGCCAGGGTTTTTTTATGAGCCGGCCCTTGCTTTATAGGCGCATGCGGATTAAATTTCTATTTTTGACTGAATTTTAGAAGCCGAACATTAACGGATGAAATATTTAATAGCCGGACTGGGAAATATAGGCGAAGAATACAAACATACCCGCCACAATATAGGCTTTGACGTGGCAGAGGCCTTTGTGGCCAAGCATGGCGGTGTTTTCCGCAGCGACCGGCTGGCAGATGTAGCGGAGTGCAAATGGAAAGGAAAGGTATTTGTGGTGATAAAGCCCACTACCTATATGAACCTCAGCGGAAAAGCAGTAAAGTACTGGGTAGACAAGGAGAAAGTGCCGGTGGAGAACCTGCTGGTGATCATGGACGAGCTGGCCCTGCCCCTGAATGTGCTGCGTTTACGGCCCGGAGGCAGCGATGCCGGGCATAACGGGCTTAAGAGCATACAGGAACTGCTGGGCACTAATCAATACCCCCGCCTGCGCTTTGGCATCGGCAATAATTTCCCCAAAGGGCGGCAGGTAGATTATGTGCTGGGCAAATGGGCAGACAAAGAATTGCCGTTAGTAAAACAAAAAATTGAAAAATCTGTAGAGATCATAGAGGCTATTGCGTCTATTGGTATTGAAAGAACAATGAATAATTATAATAACTTGACATTCCCTGCCGCTGAGTAACTTTGAGTGCAGGAACGGAGCCATTTTTATTTAACCTTTTAAATGCACGCATTATGAAAATTATCTGCGTTGGAAGAAACTATGCCGAACATGCAAAAGAACTGAACAATGAGCTGCCAACGGAACCAGTCTTATTTATGAAACCTAAAAATGCACTGCTGCAGAACAATCATCCATTCTACTATCCTGACTTTACTGACAATCTGCATTATGAATGTGAGCTGGTATTGCGTGTATGTAAAAACGGAAAGCATATACAGGAGAAATTTGCAGACAAGTACTATGACGCCATATCAGTAGGAATTGATTTTACAGCACGGGATTTGCAGGATAAGCAGAAAGCAAAAGGGCTGCCCTGGGAGATCGCGAAGTCATTCGATAACTCTGCAGTGGTAGGCAAGTTCGTACCCGTTACTCCGGAGCTGGACAAAAAGGATATTAATTTTTGCCTTTATAAAAACAAGGAAATAGCACAGCAAGGCAGTACAAAGGATCTCATTTTCACTTTTGATTTCCTGCTGTCCTATATTTCAAAATTCTTTACACTGAACATCGGCGACCTCATTTTTACCGGAACGCCTGCAGGGGTAGGGCCTGTAGAGATAGGGGATACATTGGAGGCCTTTATTGAGAACGACAGCCTGCTGGAGTTTATGGTAAAGTAAGCTCCATGCTGAGCGCTTAATGCCGCACTGTGCGTTAAGCGTTCAGCTTAAGGGATATTGTGATAAATCACATCGAGTATTCTGGTTAATTCCAAAAAGTCCTTTTCTGTTAGGTCTTTCCAGCCCGCTTTGCGCATTTCCAGCACCAGGGGCCTTACTTCTTTATACTTTTCAATACCCGGCGGGGTGAGCTGTAAATACACTTTACGCCGGTCTGTAACAGCGCCTTCCCGCTGTACCAGGCCTTTTTTGACCATCAGTTCAATAATACGCGATACGGTGGTGATATCCTTGGAGGTATAGCGGGCCAGCTCGTTATGCGTGATCTTCTTGTGCTTATACAGGTTTTCAAGCAACAGCCATTGGTCTACAGTAATATCTTTCTGGTGGGCATCAAAGGTCTGCTGCCAGTAATTGCGGATTTTTTTAAGGGTAGCATCCAGCTTAAAAAAAGATGGGTTCGTGACGTAAGTATCGGGCATAATTCGTAATTTGCAATAGCAATAGTTGTATTAGCAACTATTATGGAATAGCTAAAGACCAAAACATTTTTACGTGTTTAAAGATAATACAAGCGTTCCAACTTTAAAAACCCCCAACACCAGCCAGGAACGCCTAACAAACAGGGAGCAATTATTACAGGAGGCATACCGCTTAATGTGCCAGGCCCGTCATATGGCCTCCACGTATGAGGCTAACCGCTCCATATGCAAATATGTGCACTCCGCCTCCAGTGGCCACGAAGCCATACAGATAGCCGTAGGCCTGCAATTACGGCCCTGGGATTACGCCTGTCCCTATTACCGGGACGACAGCATGCTGATGGCCATGGGATTTAGCCCTCTTGAGCTCATGCTGCAGTTGCTGGCCAGGGCAGAGGACCCGTTCTCAGGAGGGCGCTCGTATTACTGTCATCCCAGCAGCCGCCGGGCAGACAGACCGCTTATACCGCACCAGAGCAGCGCTACCGGCATGCAGGTAATACCGGCCACCGGTATGGCGCAGGGCATCCGCTACCTGGAGCAAATAGGAGCGGAAACGCTGCGAAAAGGCCCGGACGGGGAAGCGCCGGTTGTATTATGTTCCCTGGGCGACGGCAGCGTTACGGAGGGAGAGGTAAGCGAAGCCTGGCAGTTTGCCGTATTGTGGCAGCTGCCGGTAATCTACCTGGTACAGGATAATGAATGGGGCATTTCAGCTACCGGTGCAGAAACACGGGCAATGGACGCTTATGAGTATGCTGCAGGCTTTAAAGGATTGGAGCGTATGCGTGTGGACGGCAGCGATTTTGAGAAATGCTACCAGGCCATGCAGGCAGCCATTCACTTTGTACGTACTGAAAGAAAGCCCATCATGGTACAGGCGAAAGTGCCATTACTGGGGCACCATACTTCCGGCGTACGGAAAGAATGGTACCGTACAGCAGAAGACCTTGCGGCACATGCCCGCCGCGACCCCATGCCTTTGCTGCGGCAGTTGCTGCTGGCAGATGGCATTAGCGAAACAGCTATCATTGCAATAGAAGAATCAGCTGCCCGTACTGTAGCTGCCGCATTTGAAACAGCGGTGAAAGCGGCGGAACCGGATCCACGGACGGTAACGGAGCATGTGTTTGCAGCTACGCCTGTTACCAGTGAAACCGGTACCCGTACCCCAGCTGCCGGCAACAAGGTGGTGATGGTGGATGCTGCACTACACGCAGTTGAAGAGATATTACAACAATACCCCGAAGCCATCTTTTACGGACAGGATGTTGGCCGGCGCCTGGGTGGCGTGTTCAGAGAGGCGGCAACCCTGGCGGACAAATTTGGAGATCATCGTGTATATAATACCGCTATACAGGAAGCATACATTATTGGTGCTACTGCGGGGCTTTCCGCTGTGGGCGTTAAGCCCATTGTTGAAGTGCAGTTTGCCGATTATATCTATACCGGTTTTAACCAGCTGGTAACGGAGATATCGAAATCCTGTTACCTCAGTGCGGGCAAGTTCCCCGTACAAACGCTGATACGGGTGCCGATAGGCGCTTATGGAGGAGGCGGCCCTTATCATTCAGGCAGTATAGAAACCACCTTGCTGAGCATCAAAGGCATCAAAGTGGTATATCCTTCCAACGGGGCGGATATGAAAGGGCTCATGAAAGCAGCCTTCCTGGATCCCAACCCCGTAGTGATGCTGGAGCATAAAGGGCTTTACTGGAGCAAGGTGCCCGGCACACAGGAAGCCATGACCGTGGAACCGTCCCGCGACTATGTGGTGCCGTTGGGGAAGGGCCGGGTAGTGCTGGCAGCACATCCCAAAGATGTACAGCGGGGCAACAGTATATGCATCATCACGTATGGCATGGGCGTTTACTGGGCACTGGCTGCAGCAAAGGCTTTCCCGGGTTGTGTGGAGATCGTGGACCTGCGTACCTTATACCCGCTGGATGAAGCGTTGGTGTTTGAGACCGTGAGCAGGCATGGGAAATGCCTGGTGCTGACGGAAGAGCAATTGAACAATTCCTTTGTACAGGCTTTGGCAGCGCGTATACAGCAGCAATGCTTCAGCCGCCTGGATGCTCCCGTATACACCTCCGGCGCAATGAATCTGCCCGCAGTGCCCATTAATATGGAACTGGAAAAGGCGATGTTACCGACTCCTGAGAAGGTCATTGCCGAGATCCGGGAATTGCTGGCTTACTAAAGCACACAAAAAAGAAGTAAATTCGGATAGCAGATTTCATTGAGCGAAATAATTCTCACACTAAAAATTATTGCATCATGAAAGTCGCTGTATTACTTGGCCGTGTTCTTTTTTCATTAATCTTTCTGTTTACCATACCCGGGCATTTTTCCCCACAGATGATTGGTTATGCTGCTTCCCAGGGTGTACCTGCTGCCTCATTCCTGGTACCACTTTCAGGAATCATTGCATTTGCAGGCGGATTAAGCATTGTATTTGGCTACAAAGCGAGGCTGGGCGCTTTACTGATCATTATCTTCCTGGTACCCGTAACGTTTTGGATGCACGCTTTCTGGAAAATTACCGATCCCATGGCACAGCAAATGCAAATAGCGATGTTCATGAAGAATGTGTCTATGACAGGCGCGGCCTTACTGATCACCTATTTTGGCGCAGGACCGCTGAGCGTAGATGAGAAGATGACGAAGAAAAGGAGATAGCTGCCTACTTACTGAACTTTTCCCGCTGGGCCAGGTATAGTCCTCCTATCACCAGGGCCGTTCCGGCAAAAGTATATGTGGTAATGGGCTCATGCAACAACAGGGAAGAGTAGATGAAGCCGAAGATAGGGCAGAGGAATAACCAGAACGAGGCACGTACGGTATCCAGTTTTACCAGGTAGAACCATAGCTGCAATGCTACAATTGACACGGGTACGATCAGCCAGAACACCGCTCCCCAAAAGGCAAGTGTGAGATGCGTGGCGCCTGAGCGGGCAGTGAGCACGGTGAACGGCAATAGCATGAACCCACCCAGCAACACCTGCCATCCGTTGAATACAAGGTTAGGCACCTGCCATTTTACCCGGCTGTAATATACCGTAGCTACTGAAACGGATATCATCCCTGTGAGCAGGATAGCCAGTCCCCTGATAGTAGCATGACTGTCCTGCAAAAGCGGGTAGGTGGCCAGTCCTACACCGGCCAGGCCCAGGATCACCCCTGTTATTTCATACCAGCGTAGTTTTCTTTTAAGCCATACGGCGGATATCAGCATAATGAACAGCGGGCTGGTAGCGGTAGACAGACTACCTATACCTGCAGAAACCTCTTTCATGGCCAGCACAAAACATCCAAGGTAAATAGTGGTATTAAGCAGCGCAAATATTGCCAGCTGACGCCATTCGGCGCCTTTGGGCAATGCATATCGCTTTCTTCTCAGCACCACATAAGCGAAGATTAGCATGAACGTACCGGCCAGCAAAAAGCGTACGTTGGCCAGTACCAGCGGATCGGCAGCTTTAATGCCTATCTTGGTAGCCACGGCGGCTGATGCCCATAAGGCCGCAAAAAGGAATCCGGCTAATAGCTGTTTCATAAAAACCGTGCAAGTTACAATTCCCTGATGATAATTATTGTAGTGGTCAGGCAGACAACCACTGGCGGATGGTCAATATGCTCAGCCAGGCCATCACCAGCGCTACTATCCAGCCGGCCAGCTGCATCCATAAGGGATGGCGGTAATCTCCCATCAGCCGTTTACGGGAAGCGGCGATCAGTATTATTATCAACGCCACCGGCAGGATAAGCCCATTGAGCGCCCCTGCTATGAGCAACAGGCGCACGGGTTGTCCTACAGCAATAAAGATCAGCGTGGAGCATACGATGAAAAAAGAGATAAGCCAGCGTTCATATAAAGCGATGAAGGGATGGAAGGTTTTCATGAAAGAAACGGAGGTATATGCGGCTCCTACTACAGAGGTGATAGCCGCGCTCCACATTACAACGCCAAAGAAGCGGTACCCGATCTCTCCGGCGGCGAAGTGGAATACGGATGCAGGTGGATTGTTGCTGGCCAGTGTAGCGCCCTGCATAACTACGCCCAGAGCTGCCAGGAATAGTACGGTTCGCATAATACCGGTGATAATGATACCGCTTACAGCGCTCTTGTTAACATATTTTACCTGTGAGGGGCCGCTGATACCGGCATCCAGCAGGCGGTGGGCGCCTGCAAAACTGATATAGCCGCCTACAGTGCCACCAACCAGGGTAACAATGGTCTTGGTATCTATTACGTCGGGCCATATACTTTGCTGCAGCGCCAATCCCAATGGTGGGTTGGAGCTCATGGCCACGTATAATGTAAGCAGTACCATCAGGATGCCCAGCCATCTTGCAAATTGGTCCATGGCCTTACCGGCTTCCTTCATCCAGAAAATGAACAGGGCAATACCGCAGCTGAGCAGCGCCCCGTAGGTAGTGCTCATGCCGCTTAATACCTCTAAACCCAGTCCGCAGCCGGCAATATTTCCGATGTTGAATGCCAGTCCACCCAGCGCTATCAGTGCGGCTAATAAATATCCCATACCGGGCAATAGCTCATTGGCCAGGTCTTGTGCACGGCGGTTGGTTACGGTAAGGATGCGCCAGATGTTCAGCTGTGCGCCAATGTCCAGCAGTATGGATACCAGTATCACGAAGCCGAAGGCGGCAGACAGCTGCCGGGTAAATACGGTGGTTTGTGTAAGAAAGCCGGGACCGATGGCAGAAGTGGCCATCAGGAAAGCGGCGCCCAGCAGGGCAGAAGATCGTTGTTGGTTCAAGGGCGGCGGATGGTTAAATGGTGATCCTGTAAGGCGGTATGAATAGCACGGGCAAATGTAACTGCATGCGGGCCATCGCCATGAAGACAAATGGTGTCTGCGGTGAGCGGTATCGTTTGGCCGTTAAGGGTAGTTACTTTTTGTTGGGTTACCATCTGCAGCACCTGTTGAATGGCCTTCTCTTCTGTTTCTATCAGGGCATTGGGCTGGTTTCTGGGCGTGAGCGAACCGTCGTCCTGGTAGGTTCTGTCTGCAAATACTTCGCTGGCCGTTTTCAGCCCGGCTTCCTGTGCCGCCCGTATCAGCCAGCTGTTGCTAAGTCCGAAGAGGCAGAGCTGTTTATCAACATCATACACGGCTTTGGCAATCACCCTGGCCATGGCTGGTGTTCTGGCAGCCATGTTATACAATGCGCCGTGCGGTTTTACATGTACCAGGGAGGTATGCAGCGAGCGGCATATTACCTGCAGGGCAAAGATCTGTGTGGTGACAAGATCGTACAATGCATTATCTGACAACTGCTGTTCCGTTCTGCCGAAGTTTTGTTTATCTGCAAAGCCGGGATGTGCGCCTATGGCCACTTTGTGCTGTATGGCCAGGGTAGCGGTATGCTGCATGATGTCCGGACTGCCGGCATGGTAGCCGCATGCAATATTGGCGCTGCTGATGAAGGGCATGATCGCTTCATCTGTGTCCAGTCCTTCACCCATGTCGCAGTTTAGGTCAATGTAAGCCATAGTGGGATTGCCATTCTTCCAAGCGTAATTTACAGGCATTTTGCATAAAGTGCAAACGCTGTTCCTGCTGCCAGAGGAGTTCTTCTGCTGCTTCGTCGGGGATCATCCGGAAGCGCAGCTCGTCGCGGGGCTTTAGCTGGGAGAGGGCGGGCTGGTCGGCAGTGATCACGTGCGCCAGCCGTGGATAACCGCCGGTAGTTTGATGGTCGGCCATCAGAACAATGAGGTGACCATTGGGCAAGAGCTGAATGGTGCCCCTGGTAACTCCGGCGGATATCTGTTCGCGGTATTCCGTCATTTTCAGGGAAGGCCCGCGAAGGCGGAAGCCCATACGGTCACTTTGGGGAGCTATATCAAATGTGGTGCTTGTTAACTGTTGTTGCGCATGAGCATCCAGCAAAGCAAACCCGCTGCCTTCGGTAATGTGGAACTGACCCGGTAGACCGTATAGCTCGGCAACGCCGGCTGTCCAGGGCAATTCCATTACGTCCTGCCGCCCCAGTACAATGGTGTAGGAGGTGGCCGTGCAGAAAGGCACTACATCATTCTTTTGCAGGGCCCTGCCATTGAAGCCGCCCGCAGCGGCTTTAAGATGCGTACTGTAGCTATTGAGCCAGGGCTCCAGCGACAGGCCATGGCGAATGGCGAGGTAGCAGCTGGCGCCGCTAACGGGTTTGGTAAAACGAAGTACGGTCTGACCGGATACCAGTAGCGGTTTGTTAATAGGAACCGGCTGGTCATTGATCATGGCGCCCAGGTCTGCACCAGACAAAGCGATCATAGCATGCGCCTCGAAGAGGAAAGCAGCGGCAGGAAAATGCAGCTCTATGACAGCTTCTCCGGGCGGATTACCTACCAGGCTGTTGGCCACCTGCATGGCAATACGGTCCATTACACCGCCGGGGTTAATACCCAGATGCTGGTAACCAGGACGTCCGGCATCCTGCACTGTATCCAGCAGGCCTGGTTGCAATACGCGTATGCTCATGAAGGTTGTTGCATTTGATAGAATGTTTCAAGTGTGACGGGTACAAACTGCACCTGGTCACCAGGCCTGCAATAGCAGGGATCTTTGGCGGCAGGATCAAACAGGCGGATGGGCGTTTGCCCGATAATATTCCAGCCACCGGGGGAAGACAGCGGGTAAATACCGGTTTGTTCACCGGCAATACCTACGCTACCGGCCGGTACCTGAGTACGGGGCTGTTTAAGCCGCGGGCTGGCCAGTTGATCATCTACCTTGCCCATATAGGGAAAACCCGGCAGAAAGCCGAGCATATACACTGTATAGGTTTGCGCGGTATGTAAAGTAATGAGATCTGTTTCGGAGATCCCTTTTTGCTGCGCCATCGCGCTAAGGTCTGGCGCCAGGGAAGGGTGGTAGCACACGGGGATCTGCAGGCTGCGCGATGCAGAGGCTACAGTATCCGGTGTTTGCTGCAGTGTTCTTGTGATAAAAGCACTGATCCATGCCCTGGCCGGCCGTTTTATCTTTTGCCTGATGCCTGCTGCGTCATACAGAACGGCAAGAGAGGCATAAGCGGGGATCAGATCTGTGATGTAGGAAAGCTTTAACGACTGCAGATAATGAAATGCTTTCATTACCTGTTCATGGATGTTGGGGTCTATCCGTTGTTCCCATTCGATCATGACGGCGTTGTCGCCCAGCGGAGTTATGCTAAAAGTTGTGTTCATGATATCCCTGCAGGGAAAGATACGGAATCTTTCCGGACGGGGATGGATTGTGGTGCAGGAGTTTTATTGTCTTTGGAAGCAGGTTTCTTTTTCTTCCTGCGGTTTAGCCAGATGTAAAGACCCGTTACCGGGAGGGAGGCTGCAACCAGGGCCGCTATCAGGGCAAGCAGCTTGGTGGGCCAGCCCAGCAGGCTGCCGGTGTGAATGGGGTACACCAGCCTTCTTACTTTCATGCCGCGGCTCTCATTTTCGTAGAGGCGGGCCTGTACCAGGCTACCGGTACCGGGCTCGAAGTATAATGTGCTGGCAATATTATCGATGGCCGCATCATCGTTACGCTTGATAACGGTGATGGCCTGATTTTTCTTTTCAGCGAAGTTCTTCTTTTCGGCGAAGCGGATCCTTACCGGCCCGGTATAGTTCAGAATGCTGTCGGTGCTGTGCAGGATGCGGGTCAGGCAGGCAGTAGGCGCCGTATTCACAGCAGGTGTTTGCGGTGCCGTCATTTTTTTCATAGGCTTTCCGTCGAAAGCATAGAAAATAAGGTTATTGGCCCACTGGTAGGCCCAGGTAAGACCGGTAAGCGCTATGAGAAAAATGATGATGTGCACATAGAAACCCAGTACTGCGTGGAGGTCCCAGTTCAGCCTTTTCCAGGAAGCGTCCCATTTTACGCGCATACGTTGTTTGCGGGAATTGCGCTTGGGCCACCACAACACAATGCCGGTGATGACCATGATGAGGAAGATGGAGCAGGAGACACCGGTGATTGCCTTTCCGGTGGTACCCATGCAGAGGTAGCGGTGGAGGTTGAGCACTACCGCAAAGAAGCGGCCGTCTTCATCAACGGCTTTGATGATCTGTCCGGTGTACTGGTTTACGGCAACAGACAGCGCGTCTTTTTTGCCTTTATTGATATTGAAGATGATACTGCGGCTGGCTGCAGGTTCGATGATGATCTCCCGTAATTTGTACTCCTTATAGCGGGTAAGTACGGTATTGGTCAGTGTTTCCAGGGGCAGCGCCTTGGCGTTTGCGGGTACGGCTACATAACTGAAGGTGGGGCTGAGGCGGGGCTCCAGCTCCTTTTCGAACACCAGGATACTGCCCGTGAGCGCTACGGTGAGCACTACCAGACCGGAACCGATCCCTAACCATAAATGCAGCCAGCCGATGATCTTCTTCATATTGATCAGAAAGTATAAGATACGGTGGCTTGCCAGTTACGGGGCGCACCCGGGAAGAGGCGAAGATAATCATATCCGCCCACCCAATAAATTTTGTTCGTCAGGTTATTCATGTTGAACTGTACCTGAACGCGGTTCACTTTGTAATACAGTGCGGCGTTCAGCAGGGCATAGCCGGGAAGCGTTTGTGTTTTACTTAAGCTCACATTTCTTTCTGTAACGAAGTTGCCTCCGGCGCCTATACCGAATCCTTTAACGGGACCGGAAGGAAAAGTGTATTTGGTCCAGATGCTGCCCTGGTTTTTGGGCGCATTGGGTTTTTGCTGACCTATCAGGTCGAGGTCTGTTTTGCCTGCAGACTTAATCACTGCATCGTTGTAGGCATAGGTTACCACCACATCCCAGTGCGGCATGATCTGACCGGTAACATCCAGTTCTACGCCTTTGGCTTCTTCCTCACCGATCTGGATCATCAGATCAGGGTTGCCGGGGGCGGAGGCATTATACAGTGTACCTTTCTGACGGATGCGGTATACTGCCAGGTTAGCTGTCAGGCGGCCGCTGAGCCATTCTGTTTTCAGGCCTCCTTCTATGAGGTTGCTTGTAATAGGATCGAAGGGGCCTCCAGCCAGGGGATTGGCTTGAGTGGCAGCATCCTGGGGATTGTATCCTTCAGTATACACGCCATATACGTTGATGTTCCTGTTAATGGTATATACCGCGCCTATACGTGGCAACAGTTTATGCTGGCTCACGTTCTTTGTGCTGTCGGTCTTATAATACAGTTTATTGGTAAAGGTTTCGTACCGTAATCCGGCTAAGAGCTGTACCGGGCCCAATTTTACCTGATCCTGGATGTAGAAGCCGTTCAGACCGGAGAAGACGGGCAGGGTAGCAGAGTTGGATGCGGTAACGAAAGTGTATTTGGAAACATCCTCCAGCTGGTTGTTCCGCAGGATCAGATCGTAAGAAGGTACGTTCGGTTTAGGGATGTTAATGGAAGAATCCTTACCCGCCGCATTTTTGAGTGGATTACCCCTGTTGTCTCTTACGGTGTATTTGGTATAAATGTAGTTACCTGGATTTGCCGGATTATAGGCGAGTGCATTGCCGCCGTTCTTGGCCTGATAGTTAGAGGCCGTTTGCTGTGAGGCGCCCGGAGGCAGCACATCCTGCGCATAGTCATAGCCAGCCAGTAGTTTGTGAGATACTTTGCCGGTGTTCAGCTCGTAGGTGAAATAGGCGGATACGTTATCAACAAACTCTTTTGATTTGCGGATAAACACCTGCCTGGCCACGAGGTTAGGAATAGGATTACCGAACGAATCCACTGCATATGCATTGGAACTTCTATGCTCCAGCAGATCCTGAGAATAGCCGGTGCGCAGATAAGACAGGTTAAATGCCAGTTTGCTCGAGAACTCATGCGTTAAGGAAGTCATTACGGTGTAAGTCTCCTCGTTGAGGTAGTCGTTTACCGCGGCTAATGACAGGGATATCGGCGTAGTATAGAGCGCTTTTTGATCTGTACCGGCGAATACGGATTGACCGCGGTCCAGCCGGCTGTTGGATTTGTTATATACCGCGTCAAAGTTCAGCCTGGTCTTGGGAGTAGGCAGGAAAGAGATAGACGGCGCTATCACCAGGTTCTTATCAAACTGCAGGTCACGGAAGGATTGTGCATTCTCGTAACCCAGGTTAAGGCGGTAGAGGATGGTCTTTTCATCGTTCAGCGGGCCGGTGAAGTCGGCAAGGCCGCGGGTGGTGTTGAAGCTGCCCGTGGTAAAGCTCAGCGACTTACGGGATTCTGCCAGCGGTTTCTTGGTTACCCGGTTTACGGTGCCACCGGGAGAGGCATTACCGAAGAGGGCAGAGGCAGGGCCCTTGATCACTTCTACTCTTTCGAGGTAGTTCACCATAGGCTGTTTCCAGAAACCGGAGAAGGTACGCATGCCATTGAGGAGCTGGGTAGTGCTGCCGCCGTTGATGCGGAAACCGCGGATGGTAAGGTCGTCGTAGAAGGTGAACTGGTTCACCCCGCTGAAGTTCTTTACCACATCACCTACGCGCACGGCAGACTGGTCCTGCATCAGCTCCTTGGTGACGTATGAAATGGCCTGCGGCACTTCCCGTAAGGGGGTAGCGGTTTTAGAGCCGATGAAAGAGTTCGTGTTCTTGTAGCCTGATTCTTTACGGCCGGTGATCTCTACGGTCTGTAACTGTTCTGTAGAGGGTACCATTACCACGTCTACCACACGGGTTTCGCCATTGGCGAGGGTAAGGGTTTTCTGATCGGCTTCAAAACCGGTATGGGAGAAGCGGATGATATATTTGCCAGCCGGCAGGCCGGTAAAGCTGAATTCACCGCTGGTATCGGTAGCGGTGGTGTGTTGTTTATTGGCGAGTTGAATACTTACTTTTTGCAGGGGAGTGTTGTTAATGTCCCTTACTGTTCCCCTGATGGTTTGCCCCAAAACATTGATAGACAATAAAATAAATGATGCGGTCAAAGCCTGCCTGCTCGTAAAAATTGACATGGTACTCGAAGTGTGCTTGATTTGATGGCGCAAAGGAACGACGGGATATTAGTTGTTAGCACTCCAATCGGGAAATTCTTTTGCGCAAAAGGGAAAAACCGCGAATGATACTATTTTACCAAAAAGCTTCGGGGCAACGATATTGCAAGGAGAACACAAGGAGAAGACAAGGTGAGCACTAGGAGAAACCTGTTAAAATAATACAAAAGCCGGAACAGGACTATTCCGGCTTATTGCCTAAACCTACAACTGTTACACTGTTTGTAACAGCAATTATATACTGTGAAAAATTAGAATATTATCGTTTTTTGGTCGATTATCAGTTAAAAAAATTCAGGATTTCCGGATGCCGTTCATCAGCACGGAGATGAGGAAATCCATTTTTTCCCCGATCTCATCCAGCTTTTTATCCATAATAAGGGCGGCTTCCACCCCGCGTTGAGCGTTAGCAAGCAGGAAGGCCAGGATATCCAGTTCCTGTTGGTCATAGTTCGGGAACTCCCCGGTAATGACCCCGTATTGGAGAATGCTTTTCAGAATTTCGGTTTCTGTGCAGTCGTAATTTCTACGGATGCTGATTTCCAGTTCGTTACAGGCTTTTAGATCGCTTACCACCACCTGGTACAGGGTGGTCATCCGTTTGATCTCCCGCATCTTGCTGCGGGTAAAGGCTTCCAGCTTTTTAACCGCGCTGTCTTCCTTGCTCACGGCTTCCTGGATATTACGAAAGATGATGTTCTTCTCCTTACGGATCACTGCGTCAAAGATCTCTTCTTTGTTCTTATAGTAGTAATAAAGCGTGCTTTTCCCTTTCCCTACAGCTTTGGCAATATCTTCCATCGTAGTTTTCTGTAAACCATAGTGCCGGAAAAGCTTCGCCGCTTCATCCAGTATATCGGATTTGATCACCTCGTCTTTAGCCAGTGTTGTCATTGTAGGTTTGAAGTCGTTCTGCTCAAAACTAGAGAGAAAAAGTGAGAAGGCCCAATTTTTTCCGGACTTTCAGACTAAAACTCTTCAATAGTCGAAAAAAGCGGCTGCCTGTTTTTTCCTGTATTCATGTGAAGTTAACATAAAAATATTTGTTGGAACAAATATTTCCAGTTACATTTGCTAACAGTGTTAGGTTTTCTAAGAGGTGTTTGACTCAGTGCAGATAGCTAAGCAAACATGTTAACAGAATATTACAACAGTGGGAATAACGGAGCGTAAACAACGGCAGCGGGAAGAGGTGAGGACCGGGATACTGGAAGCGGCCTGGAAGCTGGTCAACGAAGAGGGCTGGCACGCGCTTTCCATCCGGAAGATTGCGGATGCGATAGAATACAGCGTTCCGGTTGTTTATGACCATTTTGAGAACAAAGACGCCATTATAGCAGAGTTCAATAAAAAAGGATTTGAGGCGCTGGGCAACGAACTGAGAGACGTAAGATCACGATATAAGGAGCCGGAAGAACAGCTGGAGGCGATTGGAACGGGGTACTGGGGCTTTGCTTTCCGCAACAGGCAATATTACCAGCTGATGTTCAGCCTGGGAGTTCCTACCTGTGAGAGCGCCCGCAAGATACCGGAGGTAAGCGCCTGTATGGACGTGATCCAGTGCACTATCCGCCAGATCATTGAAAAATACCAGAACCGGCTGGCAGATCCTTATTTAAAGTTCCATGCCTTTCTTTCCATGATCCACGGACTGGTATCCATTAACATGATAGGCCCGGCCAATAAGGAAGACCTTAACCGGCTGGTATTGAAAGACCTGATAACGGGCTTTATCAAAGGATGTATCGCATGAGCCATTATTCATTAAAAACCAAAAATAAAAATCAACAACAATGAAAAAGACCGCCTTACTCTTTGCAGTATGCTCTGTTTTATCCCTGGCAGGTTTTGCACAAACTACCTGGTCACTGGATCCGGCGCACTCTAAACTGGGTTTTACCGTAACACACATGATGATCTCTGACGTGGACGGCCAATTCTCAAAATTTGACGCCAAGATCACTTCTTCCAAAGATGATTTCAGCGATGCAGTAGTAGAACTGAGTGCCGACGTGAACAGCGTGAACACCGACAATGAAAAACGCGATGGCCATCTGAAAGGAGAAGATTTCTTTGATGCTGCCAAATACAACACCATCACTTTCAAAAGCAAGTCTTTCCAGAAAGTAGGTGAGAACAAATACAAAGTAGCCGGCGATCTGACCCTGCATGGCGTTACCAAGCCTGTTACCCTGGATGCTACCCTGAGGGGCACCACCGTAAACCCAATGAGCAAGAAAACGGTAGCCGGCTTTAAAGTAACCGGTGCTATCAAACGTGCAGATTTCTCCTTCGGAACCAAGTTCCCGAACGCGATGCTGAGCGATGAAGTGACCATTACGGCCAATACAGAGTTTATAAAAGGTTGATTTTCAGCTTAAAATGCTTTGTGGATAACTACTACAACGAATTACACTATTGTGTAACAACAATTTGTGTAATTCGTTTTTATTTTTGTGATTATTTTTATCCGTGATTCAGCCAGAAAACATTTCTTTATTCGGATAATTATTAATATATATGTACCCGGATCGGGGCTTGTCAAAATAATTAAAAAAAATATTTAACCTATTGAAAATGAGCTATATCCCTATGATAAAAGCAATCCGGGCACAAAATTTTTTGTTAAGAAATGTTTAAGAATTGTATTTTTGGACATTAAAACTTTTTCGGTCGAACAGACTGGAAGTCTTTACGGCAAGCGATAAAGCAAAAATACGCGTACGATTTTCACAGCATAAGCATAAAAATTAATGTACAAGAGGCTACCTGTAAAAGAGGCAGTTATTGCCAAGGAAAAAGGTATATATCCATATTTTCGGCCGATATCATCTGCGCAAGACACAGAGGTGATAATTGATGGGAAAAGGGTGCTCATGTTTGGGTCCAACTCCTATCTGGGGCTTACCAATCACCCCAAGATCAAGGAGGCGGCAAAGCAGGCGATTGACACCTATGGAACAGGCTGCGCCGGTTCCAGATTCCTGAACGGCACGCTTGATCTTCACATTGAGTTGGAAGACAGGCTGGCGCGGTATGTAGGCAAGGAGAAGGCGATACTGTTCAGCACTGGCTTCCAGGCTAACCTGGGCGCACTGTCGTGTTTGACCGGTCGTAACGACTATATCATACTGGATGAGTATGATCATGCTTCTATTCTGGATGGCAGTCGTTTATCCTACTCCAAGGTGATCAAGTACCGCCACAACAATATGGAAGATCTGGAGGCTAAGCTGAAAGGCCTGCCGCCTGAGGTGAACAAGCTGATCGTAGTAGACGGTGTGTTCAGCATGGAAGGCGACCTGGCCAAGCTGCCCGAGATCGTGGATATTGCAGAGAAGTACAATACCGGTATCATGGTAGATGATGCGCACGGTCTTGGCGTGGTAGGCGAGAAAGGCGCTGGTACTGCTTCCCATTTCGGTCTTACCGATAAGGTAGATGTGATCATGGGTACCTTCAGTAAATCATTTGCTTCCCTCGGTGGTTTCCTTGCCAGCGATGCGGATACCATCGAATACCTGAAACACAGTGCACGTTCCCTGATCTTCAGCGCCAGCATGACACCGGCTTCTGTGGCCAGTGTGATGGCAGCGCTCGAGATCATCGAAACAGAACCTGAGCACATCGAGAAGCTGTGGGCAAATACCAATTACGCCAAAGGCCTGCTGACAGAAGCAGGTTTTGAACTGGGCCCCACTGCATCCCCGATCATTCCGGTGTTTGTAAGGGATCATGAAAAAACCTTCGCAATAGCAAAACTGCTGCAGGACAACGGGCTGTTCGTAAACCCTGTAGTGCCTCCTGCTGTTCCTGCTGAAGCTACCATGCTGCGATTCTCCCTGATGGCTACACATACCTTCGAGCAGATTGAAGAAGCAGTAGAAAAAATGCAGCGTGCATTCAGAAAACTGAACATCGTAACAATAAAAGAAAAAATATGATGGAGGCAACGCCGGTGCAGCAGCGCAAGCCGCTTACACCAGACGAGATGGTGGAGGTAAAGCCGGTGCAGTCAAAGAAGGAAATGGGGCAGTTCATTGACTTCCCGCATGACCTTTACAAGGACGATCCCTGTTATGTACCTGAGCTTTTTATAGCACAACGCGATCTGCTTACGCCCGGTAAGCATCCTTTTCATAAACATTCTACATTACAGCTGTTCCTTGCCTGGAGAAAAGGCAAGATAGTAGGCCGGATAGCTGCTATCCAGAACAACAGCCATAATTCGTTCAACAACACACAGGACGGTTTCTTTGGTTTCTTCGACAGCATTAATGACCAGGTAGTGGCCGATGCTTTATTCAGCACGGCGGAAGCCTGGGTGAAACAGAAGGGCGCCAAAACCATGATTGGGCCGGTGAACTTCTCTACCAATGAAACCTGTGCGTTGCTGATAGAAGGCTTTGATACGCCCCCCATGGCGATGATGACCTATAACAAGCCTTACTACCTGGACCTGATCACACAAGCAGGTTTTGTGAAGAAGGTGGACACTTTCGCCCACAAGATCACATCGGATACCGTGAGCGATAAGCCGAGAAAAATGATGGAGCTGCTGCGCAAACGTCTTGAGCAGCGTAACATCACTATCCGGAAGATCAACATGAAAAAGTTCAAGGAAGATGCTGACAAGATCCGGGAAGTGTATAACGCTGCCTGGGATAAGAACCTTGGATTTGTGCCGATGAACAATGAGGAGTTTGATTATACGGCTAAGGACCTGAAGATGATCGTGGACCCTGATTTTGTGCTGCTGGCAGAACATGAGGGCAAAGTAATTGGCATTACCATCTGTATTCCTGATATTAACCAGATACTGATCAATGTAAAAAGAGGCAGGCTGCTGCCTACGGGCATTTTCAAGCTGCTGTTCGGCAAGAAAAAGATCAATGCGCTCAGGATCATGGTGCTGGGCGTGCTGGAAGAATACCGCAAGCTGGGTATCGAAGCTGTGTTTTACGGTACGGTAATGGAAAACGGTCTGAAAAAAGGCATGAAGTGGGGAGAAGCAAGCTGGGTGCTGGAAACTAATGAGATGATGAACAAAGGGATTGAGAACAGCGTGAATGGTAAAGTATACAAGAAGTACAGGATCTTCGAAAAGGCGATTTGAACGTTAGGTTATTAAAGTGATATTTAACATTGCTTTATGATTGCTATCTAAGCGTCAAACGTTCAACCCCGGACAAATAATTGAAAGTGAAACAAAAAGTTCTTATCACAGGCGCCAGTGGGTTTGTGGGGTTTCATCTGATCGAGGCGGCGCTGAAAGCAGGGCTGGAAGTGCATGCAGCCGTAAGGTCATCCAGCCGTATCGAGCATCTGCAGGGATACGATGTGCAGTATGTTTCCCCGGATTTTAGCAATGCAGCTTCCATCAGGGAAGTATTGGAAGATAAACAGTTTGATTATGTGATACATGCGGCCGGTATCACCAAAGCGTTTTCAGATGATGAATACAATGCGGTAAACGCCGGTTATACTAAAGAACTGGCGATGGCCGTTAAAAGTGCAAAAGCCCCGCTGAGCAAATTTGTTTTTATCAGCAGCTTGGCGGCTTTGGGTCCCATCGCCTACGATGCGCAGGCGCCCATCTTTGAAAACAATGATCCAAAGCCGGTTACAGGATACGGAAGAAGTAAACTACTAGCCGAACAATATTTACAGCAGATCGAAGGGCTTCCGCTGATCACACTACGCCCTACTGCTGTTTACGGTCCCCGCGATAAGGACATTTTCATCATGTTCAAACTGATCAGCCGCGGATTTGAACCATATATCGGCAGAAAGCAGCAACGCTTCAGCTTTCTGTACGTGAAAGACCTGGCAAAAGCCACCATAGAAGCGCTTACATCGCCTAGTACAGGCACCTACAACTTGTCAGACGGAAATGTGTATGACCGCTATGCCCTTGCAGACTTTGCAAAACGATTGCTGGGCAAGCACACCTGGAAAGTGCATATTCCATTCGGAATTGTGCAGGTAATCGCCAGCACGCTGGAGAAGATGCCATCCAGGGGTAAAACGGCGCCCGCGCTCAACAGGGAAAAACTGAATGAGCTGACTGCGCCGAACTGGTACTGTAGCATTGAAAAAAGCAGGACAGAACTGCATTTTTCACCGGACTATGACCTTGAAAAAGGTCTGGCCGAGACACTGCAATGGTACAGGGAGAACAAATGGTTATAGCAACAACATCTAAAAAAAAGACAAGCACCCGTATGGATCTTTACTTACAGAAGGATTGTAAGCGCAAGTTCCGTCCGGTAATTAAAAACAAACAAATGTTAATCGGATGAAACAACAAGTTCAAGAAGCAAAGGGGAAACTGGGTATCCTCATACCAGGCCTCGGCGCTGTAGCTACTACCGTAATAGCCGGTGTGGAGGCCGTAAAAAAAGGCCTGGCCCAACCTACCGGCTCTCTTACTCAAACAGGCAGTATCCGCCTTGGAAAAAGAACCGAGAACAGAAGCCCCAAGATCAAGGATTTTGTACCCCTCACAGACCTGAATGACATCGTATTTGGCGGCTGGGATGTATACGAAGACAATGTGTACGAAGCTGCCGTAAAGGCAGGCGTGCTGGATCCCTACCTGTTAAAAGCCATTCAGCCTGAGCTCGAAGCCCTGGTTCCTATGAAAGCGGCTTTCGATAAAAACTACGTAAAGAACCTGGATGGTACCAACATCAAGGAGTACGATACCAAATATAACCTGGCCAAGGCCGTTATGAAGGATATCGAGACCTTCAAGGCTAAGCACAACTGCGATCGTATCGTAATGGTATGGTGCGGTTCTACAGAGATCTTCCATGAAGCTTCCGATGTGCATGACAGTCTGGCAAGCTTTGAGCAGGGGCTGAAAGATAATGACAGCCGTATTGCTCCCAGTATGATCTACGCTTATGCGGCGCTCAAACTGGGCGTACCCTACTGCAATGGCGCGCCCAACCTGACTGTAGACATTCCGGCCCTGGTGGAACTGTCAAGAGAAACAGAAACTCCCATTGGCGGAAAGGACTTCAAAACCGGACAAACGCTCATGAAGACCATTCTGGCACCAGGTTTGCATGCAAGGGCCCTCGGTGTGCAGGGGTGGTTCTCTACCAATATTTTAGGTAACCGCGACGGATGGGTACTGGATGATCCGGATAATTTTAAGACGAAAGAAGTATCCAAACTAGGGGTATTAGAGGATATTTTCCGTCCTGATCTTAACCCGGAGCTGTATGGCGAACTGTACCACAAGATCAGGATCAATTATTATCCGCCCCGTGGCGACAATAAGGAGAGCTGGGATAACATTGACATTTTTGGATGGCTGGGCTATCCGATGCAGATAAAGATCAATTTCCTATGCCGTGATTCAATCCTGGCAGCGCCTATTGTGCTTGACCTGGCATTATTCGTAGACCTGGCCAAAAGGGCTGGTATGTCTGGCATACAGGAATGGTTGTCTTTCTACTTCAAATCGCCGCAAACTGCGCCTGGTTTGAGACCGGAACACGATATTTTCAAACAGCTGATCAAACTCGAGAATACCCTGCGCCATATGATGGGTGAAGACCTTATCACTCACCTGGGCCTGGATTATTACGAGGACACAGTAGAACAAGCATGATCAGATTTCATCAGTTGATCTCTACCAGCCTGGGGATAGGGTACATCGGCAAAGGAGCGGGTACGGTAGCTGCGGTAGTAACGGCATTTGCCTGGTACATGCTGCAGGCTGGAGAGATCTCCAATATTTCCATGCAATGGGGGATTACCCTCCTGATCGTGGTACTGGGCACCTGGAGTGCCAGTGAAGTAGAAAAGAATTGGGGAAAAGACAATCAGAAAGTGGTGATAGACGAAGTGGCAGGCATGTGCATTAGCCTGCTGATGTTGCCGCCGAGTTTACCATATATAGCGGCAGGCCTGGTACTGTTCCGCTTTTTTGATGTCGCTAAACCGTTGTATATCCGGAAAGCAGAGCTCCTGCCCGGTGGCTGGGGCGTAATGCTGGATGATATAGTGGCAGGGGTGTATGCTAACCTGCTTTTACAGATCGTATTCCGGTCTAAACTGTTTTAGAATAAATGGCGACCTTTATAAAAGCGACCTTTATCAAAGCGCAGGCCGCCTCTTTGGCTGCCACAGGTTTCGACTTTTTGACCACAATCGTTTTGGTGAATGTATTCGGTTGGTGGTATCTGGCAGGTAGTATAACGGGAACTATCGCCGGCGGTTTGCTCAATTTTATGATGGGCAGACTGTGGGCCTTCAATGCCGGGGAAGGGAAAATGGAATGGCAGTTCATTAAATATGTGCTGGTTTGGACCGGCAACCTCCTGCTAAATGCAGCGGGGGTATTCATTATCACGCAATACATAGGCCTTAACCCTGTGCTATCCAAGGTAATTACATCAGTTGTGGTAGGCATAGGATATAACTATGTGTTGCAAAAGAAATTTGTTTTCAGATGAAGAAGCGTATGGATCATAGCTTGGAAAAGATAAGCCTGATCTTTTTATTTTTATTAACTGTTTGCTCGGTAAGATTAGCTGCGCAAACCACTACTGTTAGCGGAACCATTACAGACGCAAAACAGAAGGCCCCTATGCCCTTTGTAAACGTATTTATTCCGGGTACCAACATTGGTACGCAAACGGATGTAAACGGAAAATTCAGCCTTCAGTTCACCGGTACCCGCGACAGCCTGCATTTTGCCAGCCTGGGTTACAAGACCTTCAGGATGAAGATCAACAATGGCAGCACCCAGGTGATCAATGTAAGGCTGGAAACTACTTCCCGCATGCTGGGAGAAGTGGTTGTTAAGAGCGGTAAACGCGAACGCTACCGTAATAAAGACAACCCGGCAGTAGAGCTGATCCGCCTGGTGATCGATAACAGGGACAAGAACCGCATCGAGCATTACAACTACACACAGTTTAACCAGTACGAAAAACTGGAATTTGCTTTAAGTAACAGTATCGATAAGATCCAGAAGAACCGCTTCCTCAAGAAGTATAAGTTCATCTTCGATAACAGGGATACCACCAAGGTGGAAGGCAAGGCGTTGTTGCCTATCTACCTGGAGGAGATCTCTTCGGATGTATACTTCCGGAAAGACCCTGAGAAAAAGAAAGAGATCGTAAAGGGCGAGAAAAAGGTAAGCTTCGAGGATTATATAGATAGCCAGGGACTTAGCCAGTACCTGAATCACATCTACCAGGACTTTGACATTTATGACAACAACCTGATGTTGTTCACCAACCAGTTCCTGAGCCCCATCGCCAATGCCGGACCTACTTTTTATAAATACTTTATTACCGATACCATTGTTAACGAGGAAGGAACCAAACTGGTGGAGATGGAATTTGTGCCAAGGAACCAGACAGACCTCCTGTTACAGGGTAAATTGTACGTAACGCTGGACGGAAACTATGCTATCCGCAAAGCAGACATGACCGGTAATAAACGTCAGAACATTAACTGGGTAAAGGATTTTCGTGCTATCCAGGAATTTGATAAGGCGCCTGATGGCAGGTTCTTTACCAGTAAGAAAACATTGCTGGCTGATTTTAGCCTCTTTGCCAACAGTAAAGGCGGTGTTTACGGAGAACGCACGGTATCTGTCAAAGACTTTCAGATAAACAAAGAACTGCCAGACGATTTTTATAAAGGCCCTGCTCAGGTGAAACCAGATAGTGTAACCCAGGTACCGGAGTCTTTCTGGGTAGAGAACCGGCACGATACGCTGAGTGGTCCGGAGTCAAAGGTATATGCCAATATTGACAGCCTGCAGCACATGCGTTCCTTCAGGCGAACGATGGACATCATTACCCTGTTACTGGCCGGTTACAAGCAGTTTGGACCTATTGAGGTAGGACCGGTGAACACCTTTTACAGCTTTAACCCGGTAGAAGGATTCCGTTTGCGTTTGGGCGGCCGTACCACTCCCAAGTTCAACAAGAGCATTTACCTGGAATCATACGGCGCTTACGGTTTCAAGGATAAAAAGTGGAAGTATTATTTCGGAGGTACTTATTCCTTCACCCACCGTTCTATCTGGGAGTTCCCGGTGCGCTCACTGTCTGCCAATTATCAGCACGACATGAAGATACCCGGTCAGGATCTGCAATTTGTGCAGGAGGACAACTTCCTGTTATCATTCAAGCGGGGTAATAACGACAAATGGTTATATAACGACATTTATAATATTACCTACCTGCATGAGCTGCGTAATCACACCTCATTCAGACTGGGTTTCAAGAACTGGCGCCAGCAGCCGGCCGGCAGCCTGGCCTATATTAAAGGGCAGCCGATCGGTCAGGACAGTGTTCACCGGATCACTACCCAGGAGTTTTCATTGCAGTTCAGGTGGGCGCCGCACGAACAATTCTACTCAGGTAAAAATTTCCGGGTGCCTATCCCGAACAAATACCCGATCGTGTCTTTGACAGGTACTATGGGCGTAAAAGGGATGTTTGGCGGACAGTACAACTACCAGAACCTGCAGCTGAACATCTATAAAATGATGTACCTGTCGCCCATCGGTTATAGCGAAGTGGTGCTGGAAGGCGGTTATACTTTTGGAAAGGTGCCTTTCCCGCTGCTGACCATCCACCACGCGAACCAGACCTACGCTTACCAGCTGGAGTCTTATAACCTGATGAACTTCCTTGAGTTTGTGAGCGATCACTATGCGAGCCTGAATATAGACCACCATTTTAACGGCTTTATCTTCAATAAGATACCGCTGATGAAACGGCTGAAACTGCGTGAAGTGGCTGCCGTGAAGGTACTGGTTGGCGGAGTGAGGAACGAGAACAAGCCGGAGAATGATCCCTCCCTGTTCAATTTCCCGGTGGGTAAGAATGGCGTTCCGGCCACTTACACCCTCAGTGAAGGACCTTATGTAGAAGGTAGTGTGGGTATTGCCAATATATTCAGATTAATTAGGGTGGACTTCGTGAAACGGTTTACCTACCTGGATCATCCTGATATTTCCACCTGGGGTATAAGAACCAGAGTACGATTTGATTTTTAGAACGCATATATTATCAGGATATTTGTGTAATTAATGATGATCAACTTTATGCGTATTATGTATGAAAAAGAGCACATTCAGAGATAAACTACAGCAGGGCATCTATGTGATCATCAATCCTTTGGTAAAAGGGTTGATAAAAATAGGCCTTACTCCTAACGCTGTGACAACCATCGGTTTGATCCTGAATATCGGAGTAGCCGCCATTTTTATAGTAGGAGCAGAGAAGAGCAACCGCGGGGAGCTGGGCTATGTAGGCTGGGCAGGCGCCCTGATCCTGTTTGCGGGATTATTTGACATGCTGGACGGACAGGTGGCCCGTATGGGCAAGATGAGCTCAAAATTCGGAGCGCTATATGATTCGGTACTGGACCGTTACAGCGAGCTGGTGTTGTTCCTGGGTATTTGTTATTACCTGGTGGCCCACCATTATTTTCTCAGTTCATTATTTGCTTTTATAGCGATGATCGGCTCTATGATGGTAAGCTATACCAGGGCCCGTGCAGAAGGATTGGGTATTGAGTGTAAAGGCGGGCTGATGCAACGGCCGGAGCGGGTGGTGCTGATAGCGCTGTCTGCTATTGGCTGTGGAGTGGCCAGCCATTATATAGGAGGGGATTATAAACTGTTTATTCCCGGAATACCCTTTCATGTGTTCGAAACCATGTCTATCTTTACGATCCCAATCACTATTCTGGCAATTATGAGCAATATTACCGCTATCAACCGCCTGAGGGATGCCAAAAGGTCAATGGAGCAGCAGCAGGAAGAGCGTAAAAGCAAACCAGCCGGCAAACAACTGATTGCCTGGGTAGGTTTATTCATGATTCTGCTGACAGGAACAACTGCAGAGGCAGGCGGACCGGACAGACCGAAGTTCCCTGTTCCCAGCGGCATACCCAATATGTTGTTCTACCTGCAGCGTACGCCCAATTCCAATACCATTGTATATGATCTCAATGTAGACAAAGATGGTAAACTGGATGCGGATGATCCGGTTAACGTATATTGGATACGCTATACAGAGGGCGGTGTGAAAAAAGGACTCAATTTTATACAACGTAAATTTGCCTACGGAATAAAGGTGAAAAAGTTGTCGGACGAAAAATATGAGATCAAATCGGTGGCATATGACAAACATCCTATGTATCTGATGAAATCTGATAAAGGCAAATACCAGATATTCACCAAGATAGGCGATACCATGGCAGCCCTGAGCAGCATTTGGATCCAAATCGAGGGAGGCTCTTTCTGGGTGCCCAATGTGGTGTACATTGAGATGAAAGGGATTGATCCCGCTACAGGAGCTGAGAAACTGGAGCGTTTTAAACCATAAAAGAAGAAGCGAGCTATGCCTAAAAATTATATATCCAATTCCAGTGAATCTACGAGGATGTTCAAGAATGGCTTCCTGGAGAGCCTGTCTAAAGTGCACTTTTCAGTACCGCTGATCATTTATGTACCCGTTGTTCTGTATTTTTCCTGGAAGGGATTGTTCCAGATGGAAATGGGGATACTGCCTTTTATAGGCTGTTATGCCGGAGGATTGTTTTTATGGTCATTTACAGAATACATCTTGCACCGTTTTTTATTCCATTTTGTGCCTAAATCAAAATGGGGATTAAGATTGCATTTTATATTCCATGGGGTACATCATGATTACCCGAAAGACAGGTTACGCCTGGTAATGCCGCCTTCAGTAAGTATTCCGCTGGCTTTTGGTTTCTATTTCCTGTTTGCCGCATTGCTGGATCCACCTTACCTGTATGCGGTATTTCCCGGGTTTGTAACGGGATACCTGTTCTATGATATCATCCACTACGCTATACACCATGTAAATATCAATAGTGGTATCTGGCTGAAGATCAAAAAACACCACATGCTGCACCACTACCAGGATGCCGATAAGGGATACGGTGTAAGCTCTTCGTTCTGGGACAAGATCTTCAGATCGGATTTTTTAAAGAAATGATGATGGACACGCTCTCTACGGTAACTGGCACAACTTCTTTCTATAGTCGTAAAACAATACTGCTCACCAGCCTGATCAGCGTAGGCTATCTGCTGCTGTCGGCTTTGCTGGTAGGCTTTAAAACAGATCAGCTGGTACTGGTAGGACTGTTCAACGCGTTGTTCTATATTACCCGCGGCACGCGCAGGTTCATCATTGGTTTTTCCATTTTCATCGTTTACTGGATACTGTATGATTATATGAAGGCCTTCCCGAACTATGAGTTTGCGGATGTACATATTGCCAGCATCTATCATGCAGAAAGGAATATATTCGGCATTACCTCGCAAGGGGTTTTGTTAACGCCTAATGAATACTGGCACCTGCACAGCGCCACATTCCTGGATGTACTGTGCGGGTTCTTTTATCTCTGCTGGATACCGCTGCCGCTGGTGTTTGCGGTATACCTGTTCTACAGCAACAGGATGCAGTTCTTTCACTTTATGCTCATTTTCCTGTTGGTGAACCTGATCGGTTTTGTGATCTACTATATTTACCCGGCTGCTCCACCCTGGTATGTACAGCTGCATGGCTTTGAGCTGCAGCCACATACCCCGGGCAATACGGCAGGCCTGATCAGGTTTGACCAGTTCTTCCAGGTGAATATCTTCCAGGGCCTGTATGCCAAAGGCTCCAATGTATTTGCAGCCATGCCTTCGCTGCACTCCGCTTATCCGCTGATCGTGCTGGTGTTTGCGTTGCGAACCAGGAGCATGTTCTTTAAAGTGCTGGCAGCGATCGTAACACCGGGTATCTGGTTTGCAGCAGTATATACCAGTCACCATTATATCCTGGATGTGCTGGCGGGTATTTTATGCGCGGCAGCAGGCATCCTGCTGTATGAGAAGGTATTATGCAGAAGGTACTTCTTCCTGAGTTTTCTCCAGTACCTGTACAGGCATACTTCCTGATCATTTGTTTTCTTCCGGCGTTACCGGTGCTGTTTGCGGAAGGAATTCCGTATCCCCCTTGTTGTAATCATATGCCCAGCGATGTACTTCGGGCACTTCGCCCGGCCAGTTGCCATGCCCGGGGTGAATGGGTGTGGTCCATTCCAGCGTAGTGGCATTCCATGGATTGATATTGGTGAGTTTTCTTCCCTTGAATATGCTGTAAAAGAAATTGAACACAAATAGCAGCTGCGTAAAGAACACGATAATGGTTACGAAGCTGATGAAGTGGTTAAGGTCTGCAAACTGTTTGAAAGACTCCCAGTTGCTGAAATCATAATAGCGCCTTGGTACTCCTGCCAGGCCCATATAGTGCATGGGCCAGAAGATCAGATAGGCGCCAATCAGTGTGATCCAGAAATGAATGTATCCCATGGTGGTATTAAGGAAACGGCCATACATCTTGGGAAACCAGTGGTAAATACCTGCAAACATTCCCAGGATGGCAGACACGCCCATTACCAGGTGAAAGTGTGCAATAACGAAGTAAGTATCGTGCACATGAATGTCTATAGAGGAGTTCCCCAGCCATATACCGGTTAAGCCGCCTGAAATGAAAGTGCTCACAAATCCTATACTGAAGAGGGCAGCCGGTGTAAAATGCATATTGCCGCGCCAGATGGTGGCCAGCCAGTTAAATACTTTGATGGCAGAAGGAACGGCGATCAATAATGTTAGTAGTACGAAAAATGAACCCAGGAAAGGATTCAGGCCACTCACAAACATATGGTGCGCCCATACCAGGAAAGAAAGCGTAGCGATGGCAAACAGAGAGCCTACCATGGCCAGATAGCCAAAAACAGGTTTGCGTGCATTCACGGCCAGCACCTCAGACACGATGCCCATCGCCGGCAAGATCACGATATACACTTCCGGATGTCCAAGGAACCAGAACAGGTGCTGATAAAGAACAGCGCTACCGCCCTGGTTAGACAATGCTTTGCCCGCTACAAAAAGCTCATTCAGGTAAAAACTGGTGCCCGCATGGCGGTCCATCAACAACAGGATAAAGCCGGAGAGCAATACAGGGAATGATAACACACCCAGCACCGCTGTAAAGAAAAAAGCCCACATGGTAAGCGGCATGCGGCTCAGGCTCATGCCTTTTGTACGCATATTGAGGATGGTGGAGATGTAGTTCAGTCCGCCCAATAGCTGAGACACTACAAACAGGGCCATGCTGGCCAGCCACAGGTCCATACCGATCTTTGAGCCGATGGATGCATCACCCAGGGCGCTCAGGGGAGGATAGGAGGTCCATCCGCCTGAAGCAGGCCCTGTTTGAACGAACAGAGAGCTCATCATCACAATACTGGCCAGGAAGAAGAACCAGTAGCTCAGCATGTTCATAAAAGGAGAGGCCATATCACGCGCGCCCACCTGTAAAGGAATGAGCAGATTGGAGAAAGTGCCGCTTAAGCCCGCAGTGAGCACAAAAAAAATCAGGATGGTGCCGTGCATCGTTACCATCGCATAGTAAGCTTCCGGCGTAATACGCCCGTCTTTGGCCCAATGGCCCAGCACAGTTTCCAGCCAGGGAAAGGCCTGATCGCCATAACCGAGCTGCAGGCGGAAGATAACCGAAAAGCCGGCGCCTATGATCGCCCATATCATGCCCGTGATCAGGAATTGTTTGGCGATCATTTTATGATCCATGCTGAAAACATACTTAGAAAAGAAGTTTTCTTTTGGATGGTGCTCGTGTCCGTTGCCGTGCCCGTTTGTGGTGTTTGCATGCACGGCTTGTCCTTGTGTTTGCTGAGGCGTTGGCTCGGTCATAGCAGGTTCCGTTTAACGATAGAAACAATGAGAGTGAACGGTGAAGATCCTCATCTGCACCGTTCACTATTTATGGTTCAGCTGGTTTCTTTTCATATAATCCTAACAGCTTTCCTTCTCCCAGTATGTGGTCTTTCATTGCCTTTTCCACCGCTTTTTTGTCTGAACCGGGCGGCAGGTCCAGCATGCTATCCAATGCATAGATCTTAAAGAAATAGCGATGGGAGCCGGAGGGAGGACAGGGGCCCATATAGGCGTTCTTTCCGGTACTGTTGGCGCCCTGGACTCCCGGGGCGGTATTTTCTTCTATCAGTCCCACGGGACGTATGTTCCATACCACCCAATGATCAAAGGTGGCTCCCGGTGCATCCGGATCTTCAATGATCAGTACCAGCGATTTGGCGCCTTCCGGGATATCCTTTATTGCAAGTGGTGGGTTGACATTCTGTCCCTGGCAGGTATATCTTGCCGGAATGGGATCTTTATCCTTAAATGCAGGACTGGAAACATTCAGGCTGGCAATATGGGCTGCAGTGGCCATGATGGTCATTATTAGAAAGTTCATAATTAGCTCGTTGAATAAGAATGTAGGAATTGCCACAAAAACTACGCCCACATGATATCGCTCCCAACCAGGCGCAGCACAGTCCGGATGGGCCTGTATACTTATCTACACAGCATGGGTAAAAGAAGGTCAGATCTAATTCAAAAATGATTTTGTACTATTGAGTACAGTATATATCTTTGCAGAGTAAATCTTTTAATAATGGCAGGCAGGCCCAAGATATTTGACAAGAAAGAAGTGGTGGATAAAGCGGCAGATCTTTTCTGGAGCAAGGGGTATGAGGCGGCTTCTACTGACGAGCTGCTGGCTGCCATGGGGATTGGTAAAGGCAGTTTTTACCTGGCCTTCCCGGAGGGAAAAAGAGAGCTGTTTGAAAATGCGCTGGAGCAGTTCAATAATGATTCGCTTGCACGTTTGCAGCTTGCACTGGCAAAAACAAACAAACCTGCAGAGCAGGTGAGGAAGTTTTTCCGGGAGATTGCAGTGGCCCCGAAAGAAGAGCACGGGAAAGGCTGTTTTATGGGTAATACAGTAGCAGAGCTGTCTAATGTGGACAACCAGCTGAAGCTGAAAGCGGTAAAGCGTTTAAAACAGCTGGAGCAGCTTTTTTACGATGCTGTGAAGGCTGCCCAGGAAAGCGGGGAACTGGAGACAAAAGAAGACCCTGCGCTGATTGCGCGTTACCTGCTCACTATGTGGAACGGGTTGAACATTACCCGCAGAATGTATGCAGATCCTAAGGTATTAGGCGGGCTGATCGAATTACAACTGAAAATACTCCAATAATTTTTTTTAATCCATTTTGTACTATATGGTACATAATAAAACTGAGCAACATGAAAAACATTATTCCTGACCATGCGGATGGCGTAACATTCAGAACGGTTAATGTGCAGGGCCTGGAAATCTTCTATCGTGAAGCAGGGCCTGCCAATGCCCCCTTGATCCTGTTCCTGCATGGGTTTCCTTCTTCTTCTCATATGTACCGGGATATCCTCCGGGACCTGTCTTCCTCTTACCATGTAATAGCACCGGATTATCCCGGCTTCGGGCTAAGCAGCCGTCCTTCTCCTGCGTCCTTTGAATATACTTTTGAGAACATTGCAGGGGTAATGGAACAGTTCATAGACCAGCTGGGCCTGCAGGCTTTTACCCTATACATGCAGGATTACGGCGGCCCTGTAGGTTTCAGGATCATCAGCAAAAGACCGGAACTGGTAAAGGCGCTGATCATACAGAACGCCAACGCATATGTGGAAGGGCTTGGGCCTTATGTGCAGGAACTGGGCCGCTTGTACGAAGCAGGAGATGAGAAGGCGATAGATGAGGCCATTTATTATAAGCTTTCCCTGGAAGGTATCAAAGAAGAATACCTGCATGCGGTAGCCTTTCCGGAAAGAGTAAGCCCGGACGCATACCTGTCTGATCATTATTTTATGGAAAGGCCGGGTGTGAAAGACATACAGTATATACTGTTCAGGAACTACGGTACTAACTTTCCATTGTATCCGGAATGGCAGCAGTATCTGAAAGCACATCAGCCACCTGCGCTGATCGTATGGGGTAAAAGAGACCAGATCTTCACTGCGCCGGGTGCAGCGGCTTATACACGCGATCTGAAAAACACGGAGCTGCACATGCTGGATGGAGGCCATTTTGTGCTGGAAGAGCATCATGCGGCAGTAGCGGAATTAATAAAGAATTTTTTGCAACGACAGCTAAAATAATGTGCAGGTATCTCCACATTTATTACAGAAAATGCAACACTCTTTTTTAGCGGTTGTGCCTGCCCATGGTAATGATATCAGTTGATGCGATTGTTATTAGCGATTGATTTTCTGTGTTTAGTAGCCTGGTGTTAAGGCCCGTTCAGTAGCATGGCATGGTTATGTATTGTATTTGAATAACGTTAGAAAGGATATTACTGAAAGCTTAAAATTTTTTCTTATGGCAAATACACGTGCTAACCAGGCCGCTACTGCTGCGGATTCCAAACTACAGGAATTCTTTGAGGATCAGCTACAGGATATTTACTGGGCAGAAAAAAAGCTGGTGAAAACCTTGCCGAAAATGCAGGAAGCTGCTACCGGCAATGAGCTGAAAAATGCTATTGGCAATCACCTGGAACAAACGAGGACGCATGTAACAAGATTGGAAGACATATTTGGAATAATCGGAAAAGATGCGAAGTCGAAAAAATGTCAGGCCATGGCGGGTATTGTTGATGAAGGAGAAGATATTATAGACGAAACCGATGATGCATCTGCCCAGCGGGACGTTGGACTGATCTTTGCAGCACAGAAAGCGGAACATTATGAGATCGCCACTTATGGCGGATTACGCCAGCTGGCCCTTACACTGGGTTATGAACAGGTGGCAAACATATTAGGACAAACACTTGGTGAAGAGAAAGAAGCTGATGCCCTGCTTACGCAAATTGCCGAGAATAATGTGAACAAAAAGGCGAGAAGGGAACCGCAATCTGCATAATCAGGGGAACATGCTGAGTGTGTAGGAATGCAGAGATGCCGAACGCCTGACATGAGATGTGTCAGGCGTTCGGCTTTTTATATCCGCAGGATAGTATAGGACAGCTGAATGGGGCCGCTTGCTTATTTTTAGTATACACATTTATCCATGTTATGAAGCGAATTCCTCAACACATTGTTTTCTTTTGTTTATTACTGTTCCCTGCGCTCATATTTGCACAGCCCAAAGCCAACGATGTAACAGCGCCGCTGCATGCCATGCAGCCAGACTATCCCGTTAAATACGGCGCCCCTTCCACCGAAGGTGTGAAACAGGTGCTGGACAGGATCTTTCAATACCTGGATACCGTGACGCCCGCGCGCTTTATTGACCGCTCCTCCGGTAAGGTCATTGATAATATGGCTGCCATCAATGAGCAAACCGCCTGGCAGCAGGGTGATTTCCGGCTTACCAGCTATGAATGGGGTGTTACCTATTGCGGTATGTTACTGGCAGGCGAAGCTACCGGCGATCCTAAGTTTACCAATTATACCAGGAGCCGCCTGCAATTTATTGCTGATGCGCTGCCTGCTTTTAAACAGCTATATAAACAAGCTGGCAATGGCAATAATCCGCTGCGAGCTGTGATGTTCCCTCATGCGCTGGATGACGCGGGAGCTATGTGTGCTGCTGTTGTTAAAACATTGGGCGCCGGCGGGCAGTCTAACCTGCGCCTTATGGCAGGTAACTACATCTCCTATATTTCCTCAAAAGAATTCCGTCTGCCAGATGGTACCCTGGCCCGGAACCGGCCCCAGAAAAATACCCTCTGGCTGGATGATCTTTATATGAGTGTACCGGCCCTTGCCCAAATGGGAAAGCTCACCGGCAACCGGCAATATTTTGATGATGCCGTAAAACAGGTATTGCAGTTCTCCGCGCGGATGTTCAATAAGGAAAAAGGTCTTTATATGCATGGCTGGGTACAGGGAATGGATGTGCACCCGCAGTTCCACTGGGGACGGGCTAACGGCTGGGCCTTGCTGGCAATGACAGAATTGCTGGACGTGTTGCCGGATGCACACCCGGGCAGAAAGGCAGTATTGGCGCAGTTCCGGGCTTTGGCAAAAGGGCTGGCCGCTTACCAGTCAGGTCAGGGGCTTTGGCACCAGCTACTGGACCGTAATGATTCCTATCTCGAGACTTCTGCTACGGCCATTTATACCTACTGTTTTGCGAGAGGCGTGAACAGGGGCTGGCTGAATGCGATGGCCTATGCGCCGGCAGCATTGCTGGCATGGAATGCGGTGGCAGCGAAAGTGAATGCAGGTGGCCAGGTTGAGGGTACCTGTGTGGGTACAGGTATGGCCTTTGATCCGGCGTTCTATTACTACCGGCCGGTAAATGTATTTGCCGCGCATGGTTATGGACCCGTATTGCTGGCAGGAGCAGAAGTGATCAACCTGCTTAAGCAGCATGCATTTGGTATTAACGACAGCTCACTGCAGCTAAGCGAATAAGCGCGGTTGTATATATTATCCCAGCGCCAGCAGCACAATGCCTGCAAGTATTACAATTGCTGCAATGATGCGTTTTCTGGCATCTGCTTCTTTCAGCAGATTAGCGCCAAAGAATACACCTACTACAATGCTTAGCTCTCTGGCCGGCGCTACATAGGTAACCGGTGTGCTTTTGAGTGCGATGAGCACCAGCAGATAAGACAGTGGCTGGAATACCGCTACTGTGATCACCTGTTTCCAATGTGTGCGGATTTCCTGCTTTACTTCGTCCTGTCTTTTTAACATAACCGGGGCCAATATCAAGAGGGGAAACAGCATAGAGGCAAATGTGATGAGCAGTGCGGAAACGTGATGATCTACCACTGCTGCTTTATCCCAAAGTGTATATGCTGCAATGAACAGTCCCGTAAGCATTCCGTATTCCAGTCCCTTAGCCAGACGGGCATCTTTACTGACCCTGAATCCGGTCATTACAATTACACCTGCTATGATGAGACAAATACCTGTTATGGCCAGCCATCCTGGCTTTTCCTTGAAAAGCAGTACAGCACCGGCTACAGAGAACAGCGGTCCGGCGCCACGTGCTACCGGATAAACAATGGACAGGTCTGCCTTGCGGTATCCCGTTTGTAACAGCACGAAATACAGCAAATGCAGGATCGCGCTGACCACTGCAAAGCCGCTTACCATAAGATTCAGGGTGAGGTGTTCCCTGGAGGCCTGCAGGTACAGGAAAGGGAGACATATAACAGACGACGCCAGCGAAACCAGCCAGAAAAAAGGCAGTTTGCCGTTTACCTGTTTTGTGATCAGGTTCCAGGCAGCATGCAGCACGGCGGCTGCCACTACCAGTAATAAGGCATAGATGCTCATAAAAGCAGGAAAGCTACAATAATACTTATTACCAGTAAAATTTCAGCAATGATACGCCTTGCCGGGGTAACTGCATATGGATAACAGCAGTGCCCTTCTCTGTATGCACCCATTCCGGTGAAGACAACGGCTGCAGCTGCCCCGCTTTTTCAAGCTCGCTTACCTGCTGTGGAGTAGGCTGCCGGGGTGATCCCATTTTCTTCCACAGGGTATAGGCATTACTGTGTTCCTGGTCAATACGGAAATGCTGGAGTAAAGCTTTGGCAGCAGGGATGCCCCGGATGGTAATAGTAACCGGCTCGCCATCTGTAAGCTGGTTATCGTCATGATAATTCCATACCATGACGGCAGCGCTGCGGGTGTCCGTGGAGGCCAGCGCACTGATATCTGCCCGGGCGCCCCGTACGCTGGAATCGCGTATTTTCAGAAAGTCGTATGCCAGATCACCGCTTACCTCTACCCGGTTTCCCTGCATCATCCCGAACATCCGGAATACGTTCAGTACAGGCTTATCCACTCCGTTAGTAGCCAGGTCACGGAAGCCGGCAAACCAGGGCTGGTCTTCAAATTCGAAGGCCCAGGTAACCGCGCCGGCCAGGTTAACGCCGCGGGCCGCTGCCAGTTCATACTTCCGGGCAAAAGATGCGGCAGTATAGCTGGAATACATGGTGCCGTTACGGTAAGCATTCTGCGGGTGGAAGTTCTCTGAACAGGCAGCGCAGCCTTCCGGGTCTGACTCGCCAATGATGATAGGCAGGTGCTTCAGTGTAGGATAAGACGCCACTATTTCAAAACCTTTATCGATATCCCGCAACTGGGTGCCCATGTTCATCTGAACAATACCGTTCACCAGTTTGGGCGCTCCTTTAGCGTGAAAGGTGATCACATCCAGCGGGCTACCGGTTTTGCCAGTTACATAGTTAGTTCCGTTTACTACGTGATCGAGAAACGCTTTGAGGAAGTCGGCTGCATCGGTCCAGTTAGGGCCTGTTACTTCAGGGCCGCCGATACGTGCGGTGGGTAAGGCCCGCTTAACTGCATCGGCCACGTAATCGTACATTTTTATGTACTCTTCCGTAGTGCCTTTCCAGTAACCGATGTTAGGTTCGTTCCAGAGCTCCCAATACCAGCTTTCCACTTCTGCTTTACCATAGCGGGCTACGGAGTGTTTAACCCATTCATATACCAGCGTTGCAAATTTCGTATAGTCTTTAGGCGGGTAGGCCCAGCCGGTAAAGATATCGTTATACGCCTGATCGGGCCGCCAGTGATGCCGGTAGGGCTCCGGTTTTACAGATAGCGCCTGGGGCATGAATCCAATTTGTGCTACAGGTTTCATGCCCCGTTCTATAAAGGTGTCAAAGATCTTATCGATGATGGCCCAGTCGTATATGGGCTTACCATTAGCATCTTCTGTATAGGCATTGGTGGATCCCCACTTCAGGGCCGCCTTGCCATCCCCGGTAACGAGCAGGCTGTGTACGCGAACGTATACTGGTACATTACTTAGCCGGGAAATTTCCGTAAGCAGTTTTTTCCCATCCTTCATGTAGGTGTAGTTTGGCTCATCATAGCCAAACCATGCCCAGATGGGTTGCATCGGTCCTTTGCTTTTATCCAGGTTAACCTGGATCGCCACCGTATCCTGGCCGGCGCTGCCAAAGGGAAGTAGCAATGCTGCCAGTAATGCACTAAAGCAAACTGCATGTTTCCAGTTCATATGTTGCAGGGTTTATCGTGGTTGTATAATACATATGGCCCGCGTTAAGATCATTGGCCTGATCCTGGCGCGAGCCATTGAATGCGTGATATTTGTTACCAAATAAAGATATAGGTTTTGGAAGAGAATTTATAAGGGTTTATTTTTATCCACTAAACTAGTAGACTATACGATCATTATCCCATAAATAGCTCATCATGTTATATCGCAGTGCTTTTTTAGTTATAAGTTCATTTTTAACCTTTACCACGGTTAATGCGCAGACTGGGAAAGGCGCCATCGGCGCTATTCGCCAGGAAGATATAAAAAGAGATCTTTACACGATGGCGGATGACCATTTCCGCGGCAGGGAAGCCGGTACCCTGGATGAATTGAAGGCATCCGTATGGCTGGCGGAAGAGGCCAGAAAAGCCGGCCTGGAACCGGCGGGAGATGATGGTACCTATTTCCAGTTCTTCCCGCTGATAAGGGAACGGGTAAGTCTCAACAGCACCCTTTCAATAGGAGAGCGGTCTTTTGTATTGTGGAAAGATGCGATTGTATACGAGCCTTCTTTTGCAGACATACATGCGCCGCTGGTCTTCCTGAATGATCCGGAAACGGCAACAGCTGCAGATATTGCAGGCAAGGCGGTGGCTCTGCAGTTTTCAGACAAAGGGATTAAAGATCCGCGCGTGCATGCGCCCACCCGTTACGGAGGTATTGTAATTGCCGCCTGGGCCAGGAAATTGGCTGCGCTGGGTGCAAAAGCCATAGTTTTTGTCTCGGATGAGCTGGCAGACAAAGGTTGGGCGAGGGCAGCGCAATATGCCAACAGGGGCTCTTACCAGATAGAAGGCAGCCTTTTCCAGCGGCAGTTGTTAAATGGCATTCCAATCATCTGGCTGAAGAAAGAAGCCCTTGAACTGGTGCGTAAGCCCGGGCAGCAGTTAGCAGCACAGATCTATAGTGAGAAATTTACTTATCCGTCTGTGAATGTAGTGGCCAGGGTAAAAGGCAGCGATCCCAGGCTGGCCAACGAATATGTACTCTTCAGTGGCCATCAGGATCATGATGGGGTTCGCAATATTGAACCCGGTAAAGATTCGATATTCAACGGTGCAGACGATAACGCAACAGTAAGTGTGGCATTGCTGGCCATAGGCAGGGCTTTTCACCGCCAGCCCGGCCGCCGTTCTGCGCTGTTTGTATGGCATGGGTCGGAAGAGCGTGGTTTATTCGGGTCTACCTGGTTTGCAGATCATCCTACCGTTCCGCGGGAATCATTGGTGGCTGTACTGAATGGGGATATGATCGGCGCCAATGCGCCCGACAGCGCTGCGCTGCTGGGAGTGATCCCTCCTCACCGCAGCTCATCTGACCTGGTGAATATTGCCTTGAAAGAGAACGAAAGGGGCCCTGCATTCAAGCTGGATACCGCCTGGGATAACGCTGCTCATCCGGAGGGCTGGTATTTCCGGAGCGATCATTTTCCTTATGCTAAAAAGAATATCCCTGCCTTGTTCTTCAGCTCTCTTCCACACCCGCTTTATCATACACCAGGAGATGAACCTGCCGCTATGAACATTGAGAAGATCACAAAGTTTGCACGCTGGATGTATGCTACCGGCTTTGCCGTGGCAAATAGTGAGCAACGCCCGCGGCTGGAGCCGGGTTTCAAACTGGAGCGTTAATATTGTAATAAAAGTGGCGAAGAGGGCCTTCCCAGCTGGCGGATGCCCTCTTCGCCACTTTTAGCATAGGAATCCGTTAAAGATTTATATCGCATTAATATTCTTTTTTAAAGGTATTAGTAGTTTACTTGTTGATAAGCCGCTTGTATAGAGAGACAGATGATAAACTGCTCAATTACCGATAACATACCGGATATATACCGGGAGAATAGGAGTTCGATATGAATTCGATATGAGTTTGGAATAGTAGTGCGTTCCAGCCGAATCAGGTACAAAAGAATACTCACCCTTGCTTTTCTAACAGATCATAAGCCGCGCCTGTAACTTTTATTCTCCTCCGCCGTTTAAAAATCAGAGCGTTTTGATACACGATAAGGATCCCGGAACCTATATGCAGGGGGAAGCTGTCTGAGGGACAATCATCAATCATTTCTCTTTTCATCTTAAAAACCTAAAGAATGAAACTGTCAAAATCTCTACTCAGCGCCATCCTGATCGGCATTGCTGTACAAACAACTGTTATTTCCTGCGGAAAGGACGATCAGCCCCAGCCGACAGAAAAGAAAGAGCCCAAGAAAGATCAGCCCCTGGGAAATTGCCCTGCCTGTGGTATGGGTTGATAACAGAAATCTGAAACTTAAGCTGTAATTCCAAAAAGGTGCCCAAAATATTATCAGCCGTTGCCTGTAATCTGGACGCAAACATCCTCGCAGCATGTTTGCCTTTGATGGAGGAATCCAGGGTAGAAGCCATAGAATGGTCTTTTGATGCATTATACAAGGTAAAAGAAGTGCCTTCCTGGTTCCGGGATTTACTGATGGCCTTTAGTAATGAGCAGCGGTTAATTGGCCATGGCGTCTTCTTTTCTCTCTTTTCAGGTAAATGGCTGCCCGAACAGGAAGCCTGGTTGAAACGTCTTCAACAGACCTGTGCCGAATTCCGGTTTGATCATATAACAGAACATTTCGGGTTCATGACCGGCAAAGATTTCCACCATGGCGCCCCGCTGAATATCCCCTATACCAGTACTACCCTTAATATTGGCAGGGATCGGTTGAAACGGATCCACGAAGCCTGCAGGCTCCCGGTAGGACTGGAAAACCTGGCCTTTTCTTATTCCCTGGATGAAGTAAAACGACATGGCGCCTTTTTGGAACAGCTGCTTGAACCGGTAAACGGCTTCATCATACTGGACCTGCACAACCTATACTGTCAGCTCCGGAATTTTGATCTTGCATTTGATGAGATGATCTCACTGTACCCATTAGAGCGGGTACGCGAGATCCATATTTCCGGAGGCAGCTGGGATGAATCTGCTGCAAATCCCTCCCGCATTGTAAGAAGGGATACACATGATGATAGTGTACCACCGGATGTGTTCCACTTGCTCGAAATGACCATCGCGCGATGCCCTCATCTCAAATATGTAGTGCTGGAACAGCTTGGGAACGGCCTGGAAACAGCAGCGAGCAGGTCTTCCTTTTACAAGGATTTTTTGCAAATGGAACAAATCGTTCGCGAAAATAACAGCGAAGGCAATGTTGATCCCGTAAAGACCTTTCTACCCTCATCTCCGTTATTGACCGGGACAACAGTAGAAGATACGGCGCTTTACGAACAACAGCTGGAGCTTTCCTCCATCCTCGAATCATCTGCCTCTTATGAGGAGGCTATGCATTTACTGGAGCGTTCCTCCCTCGCCCGGTCCGCCTGGCGCATAGAACAATGGGAGCCATATATGATAGAAACAGCAGTAAAGATTGCGCAGAAATGGAAGAAATGAACTCCTTCCCGGTCAGGGATATAAGAGATACTTCCTGCGCATAGCTTTATATGCAGACAGCTTAGGCTCCCAGCTTTTACGGATCTCCGCTTCCGGCTTGCCGGCTATGATCTGTTGTTTGAAGAGGGTGGTACCAGACAGCTTATCTATATCGCCCATTTGCTTACTCTGTGACCTATCAAAAAACTTATCCTTTGCCGGATAAGCTTTATATAACTCTATCATCCACTTAATATTAATGCGGCCATTGTGGCGAAGCGCCGTCATATCATATTGCCGGAGATCCAGCCCATAGCAGGTTTGGTCCTGGTGTAAAGGCGTTTCAGACATGCCAGGTATGCTTACCGGAGTAAAAGAGAACTGGTAGATCCCTTTCAGCGCAGGGCTGCCTAATACCGTGAATGGCATATGAGTGCCCCTTCCCTGGCTGACGATGGTACCTTCAAACAGGCACAGTGAAGGGTACAGCAGGATGGATTGTTGCGTATTGAGGTTGGGAGAGGGGGCAACCGGTAAGGTATAGTTCATGTTATGCGCATAATGCTGCAGGGTAATTATTTTGGTCTTGCACTGTTGTTTTCCTGGCAGCCATCCTTCACCGTTTATCATCCTGGCAAATTCACCGATGGTCAGGCCATGCGTAATGGGGATTGGAAACTTGCCTATTCCGGACTTCAGTTTCATGTCCAGTACAGGGCCATCAACATATCCGTTTGGATTGGGCCGGTCAAGGATCAGCAGCTCTTTACCGGATTCGGCGCAGGCTTCCATGATGTCTGCCAGTTTGTTAATATAGGTGTAGAACCTGCAGCCTACATCCTGTATATCAAAGATCATGATGTCGATCGCCTTCATTTCCTCCGCAGAAGGTTTTCTTTTATTGCCATACAGGGAGATGACCCGGATGCCCGTGGCAGGGTCTGTTTCATCCCCTACATGAGCGCCATTACTGGCGTTGCCGCGAAAGCCGTGCTCGGGGCCAAATATCATCCTAATGTCTACCCCCAGTGCTTTTAAACTGTCGGCTATGGATTTATTGCCAATGACAGAAGTATTGTTGGCCAGCAATCCCACTCGTTTCCCTTTTAAATAAGGCAAATAGCGTGCTACCTGGTCTGCACCGGTCAGCAATGTTTTTTCATCGTTATCATCTGCCGGGCGTGAAGAAGAAAGAAAAATGAGTGGTATAAAAACCAGGGTCAGAAGTTTCCACATATGATGCTATTGTACAGGTGTTCTCTTAAAGGTATATATTTATTTAGCGAAAGAATTGACTATTTTTACTTCAGATTGGTAATACATATCTACATATATATCATTAAAATCTATTCCCCATGTCAACAACCGGGCAAGGAAAGGCTAAAGAGGCAGGAGTACTGAATATTGCGCCTATTGTAAGTATGAACATGGCAGACCAGGTGGAAGAACGGCTGCGGAACTATTTTTTGCAACAGGGATACAAGCCCGGAGATGCTTTGCCGAAGGAACAAGACCTTGCCCTTGCCTTGAATGTAAGCCGTGCTGTGGTAAGAGAAGCGCTCAGCCGCCTGAGGATGCTGGGAATGGTAGACTCCCGCAAACGCCGTGGAATGGTGCTTACGGAACCTGATATATTAAGTGGTATGGACAGGATGATGGACCCTCGTTTACTGGGCGCCGAATCTATGAAGGAGTTGTTTGAATTGCGCCTGATCGTCGAAATGGGGGTAAGCGATCTGTTGTTCATGCGCCGGAATAAAGATGATCTGGCCAAGCTGGATAAGATCGTGGAAGAGGAAGAGAAGTATGCAAAGACCCTGGCCGATCATGCCAAATATGACATCGAATTTCACAGCACCCTTTATCATATGGCCGGTAACCATACGCTCTACAGGTTTCAGGGTATGCTGGGGTTTGTATTTGAATACGCCCGCGAATTAACCGAGGCCCTGGAAGGAGACGCCCGTGTAGGGTCTGTATCCCACCGCGACCTGGTACAGATACTCCGCAAAGGGTCTCCTGAATCTTTCCGCAAAGCCATGCGCAAACACCTGGAACCATACTATAAGATCCTCTAAGCCCCCTGTTTCCTCTTATTATAATATCTAAGCAACCGGCGCCCTTCCGGCCGGAAACTCCCATGTCAAAAAAATTAAGCCCAAAGCTTGGAAGTAATAAATATAAATGTCTACATTTACATTATGTAATACATATTAACATATCGTCCCCTAGCAACCAAGATTTATTCTGTACAAAATTCTCGTTATGAAACAGTATTTACCTATTGTTCTGCTCAAAGGACTATTGGCAGTCCTTATACTGTTCCTTTCCACAGCGGCTATTGCCCAGGAAAGGACATCCCCTCCCGCCGGTATAGCCGGTAAAATCACAATAAAAGGAACTGTAACAGATGCCAGCAACACCCCGCTGCCGGGCGTAACAGTGGCAGAAAAAGGCGCTGGCAAGGGTACTATTACCAATGAACGGGGTAACTATCTGCTGGATGCTGCAGATAATGCCACCCTGGTATTCAGCCTGATCGGGATGGAAAAACAGGAAGTACCTGTGGCCGGTAGCAGCGTGATCAATATTCGTTTAACAGAAGGCGCTGTACGCCTCAGCGAAGTAGTAGCCATTGGCTATGGTAACCAGTCCAGGGCAACCGTAACCAGTTCCATTTCCAAAGTAGGTCAGGCAGAATTTGCGCATGCACCGGCAGCTAATCCGCTCAATCAGCTGCAGGGCAAAGTAGCAGGCGTTTCCCTGCAGATCTCTGACGGTCAGCCGGGAGCTAATCCGCAGATATTTATCAGGGGCGGTAGCTCTACCTCTCCGCAGGACGATGCACCGCTGATCATTGTGGATGGTATCGTTGGCGTGATGAGAAATATCAGCGACCTCAATCCGGATGATATCGAATCCCTGCAGGTGTTGAAAGATGCAGCATCCACGGCCATATACGGTGCAAGAGCCGCCAACGGCATCATCATTGTTAAAACAAAATCCGGCCGCGCCGGAAAGCCTGTCGTTAATTTCCGGTATACACACGGCATTGATGAGCAGAGCAGGAAACATCCCTTTACCAGTGCAAAGGATTATATCTATATCAGCCGTAAGAACATCCATGACTACAATACCACCAATCCTGACTTCTTCCTTACCGGCGGGCGTTATGGCATGTCTACCGGCAATCCGCGTAACAGCAGGAATACGCTGGAATTTCTCGATACCTACGTGCAAAATTACGGACAAGGATATGTGGACCAGCTCCTGAACAAAGAAGGATGGCAAACGATGGAAGATCCTGTTACCGGCAAACAGCTGATCTTTAAAGAAACGAACTATCAGGATGTAACCTTCCAGACTGCGTACAAACATGAATATGATTTTAATGTAGGCGGCGGAACAGACAAGGCCACCTATTATCTTGGCCTGGGATACCTTAACCAGGATGGTATTGTATCCGGTACTTTCTATAAGAACTATACCGGCCTTTTTAATGGCACCTATAAACTCAGCGACCGGCTAAGCATCAATACCAACATCGGCTATCAGATACGTAATGCCAACGCGCCCAATAACTATCAGAATGTACTTGCCCGCTCCGTGACCATGCCCTTCACTTACCGGCTGAACTACGAGGACGGTAAACCTGCGCCCGGAGAAGGGAAGGCAGATTACCGCAACAGGAATCACGAGGTATATTATAAAGAGCAGTATACAGATATCAAGGTATACCGCACTACATTCAGGCTGGGAGCCGACTGGAGCATCCTGCCGGGGCTTACATTTTCACCGGCTTTCTACTGGTTCACAACAGAAGGCATGGAGAACCGCTTCGAAGCAGCCAACGAGGTCAATGCCCGTCGCGATGCTGCTGCAGATCATGAGCAGCTGAGAGAAGCGCAGGTAGACGGTCTCCTCACCTATGATAAACAGCTGGCAGGTAAACATCACATCAATGCCGTGCTGGGCACCAGTTATATCAATCATTACAGCAACGAGTTTCATGGCGAAGGATACGGAGCAGCGACCGATAATATCAAAACGCTGAACGCTACAAAACCGGAAACGCAAAGAACATCCACTACCATTTCTGAAGATGTGGTACTGAGCTTCTTTGGGCGTATGAACTATGATTTTGATGCAAAATACCTGTTCTCCGCCAGCTTGCGCCGTGACGGTTCTTCCCGTTTTGCGGAGAACAACCGATGGGCCTTGTTTCCAGGTGTGTCTGCAGGCTGGAACGTTCACCGGGAAGATTTCTGGCAGCCGCTGAACCGTACGGTGTCCAACCTGAAGCTGCGCGCCAGCTGGGGTAAATCAGGTAATAACGATCTTACATTCTCTGATTCGCAGGGTTCCTACAGCACCGGTTATAACTATATGGGAGAAGTAGGTTTGCAGAATACCACTCTGCCTAATCGGAACCTTTTGTGGGAAACCACCACCTCTTCCGATATAGGTCTGGATATAGGTTTGTTCAAAGACCGCATCACACTGCTGCTGGACTTTTACAACAAAGAAACCAGTGACCGTCTTTTTGATAAACCTATTCCTTCTTATTCCGGTTTTGGCGCTATCAAGAGTAACTACGGTACTATCCGTAACAGGGGCTTCGAAGTGGAACTGGCCGCTACACCAGTGAGAACAAAGAATTTCTCCTGGGATGTGAATTTCACTTTTGCCTTCAACAGGTCGACTGTTGTAAAGCTCCCGGTCAATGGTGAAGATAAGAACCGCATTGGCGGCAATTATATATTCGACCCTGCAAGCGGTCAAACCAGGAAGGTAGGCGGATTTGCAGAAGGAGAACGCTTTGGCCAGCGCTGGGCCTATTCTATGACAGGCGTATATGCAACGGATGAAGATGCCAAAAATGCACCCTTTGACGAGAATGCCAAAGGACGTCAGAAGAAAGGTGGCGATGCTATCTGGGCCGACCTGGATAAGGATGGCCGTATCACCAATAAGGACATGATCTTTATGGGATATATGCGCCCTGACAGAACCGGTGGCATGGCCAACACTTTCCGTTATAAAGGATTCACCCTGCGTGCCGTGGTGGACTACGCCATGGGGCACGTGATCGATAACGGTTTCCGCGCCCGCTCCAATGCCAGCGGCCGTAATAATAACATGACCATTACCGACCAGCTGAGCGATAAAACCTGGAAGAAACAGGGCGATATCGCCACCATTCCCAGGTATACGGTACAAAGCGATGTTGACTATGATTTCCGCAATCACCTTCGTTGGGATAACCAGATAGGCAGCACGGGCTATGCCAGCAACAACAGTTTGTATTTCTCAAAGGGAGATTTCCTGGCCTTCAGGGAAGTATCGTTTAGCTATCAGCTGAATGCCGGTTTCCTGAAAAATACTTTTATACGTGGTGTAGAGCTGTTTGCCGGTGTGTATAACATTGGCTACATCACTGGCTATGATGGACTGATGCCGGAAATATACGAGGGTTTTGACCGGGGATCCTATCCGCGTCCCCGCCAGTTCAATTTCAGCATTAAAGGCACTTTTTAGTGAACACACAAAATCATCCACATGAAAGAACGTATCATCATCATATTTACCTGTATAAGCGGCATGATCTTGTACACAGGATGTAACAGCCTGCTGGACGTTGACCCGGTTTCTTCCATCACCAGCGCCAACTACTGGAAAACAGAAGGGGATGTGGCTGGCTATCTGACCGGCACCTATGAATCTTACCGGGATGCCATTAACACCACTTACTACATGGAAGACCGCGGAGATGCCTTTGAGCCCGGCCTGGAAGCAGGACTGTCTGCTCCCTGGACACAGAACTTAACAGAGAGTGGCGCGCCTAACTGGGATAAGATGTATAAAGTGATCCACAGCTGTAACCTGCTGTTGAAATATGGTGAAGGCATCTCTTTTTCAGAGCAGGCTAATAAGAGCCGTATAATGGCAGAGTCGCGTTTCCTGCGCGCCAGCGCATACTTTTTCCTGATCAGGATATGGGGGAAAGCGCCGCTGATAACAGCGCCGACAGAGAACGATCAGGTGCCGATGCCAGCCCGTGCTCCGCTGAATGATGTAATGGCCCTGATACTCGCTGATATAGACGCTGCCATGACGCTCTTCCCGGAAGAAGGATATAAGAACAAAGGCAGAGCCTCCAAGCCTGCTACATTTGCCCTGAAGGCAGATGTGCTGCTGTGGAAAGCAAAAGTGCTGAAAGGCGGTAATGCAGACCTGGAAGCTGCACTGGATGCGGCTGATAAAGCAAGCGCCGGACTGGCATTGGAAGAAACTTTCTGGAAAATATATGCCACTGACAACCGGAAAGGCAAAGAAGTAATATTTGCCATTCACTTTAATAAAGATGAAAAAGCAGGTAGCGACAATTCTGTGAGGAGCCACTACAGCAGCCAGCTAAAGCCACGCGATCTCTTTGTGCAGAATGCCACCAATAAGAACAGCATCGCTTTTTCCAGGAAGTATGCGAGAAGCTCTTACTCACCCAGCGTTAAGCTGGAAAATCTTTATCTGAAGAACCCCGATGATAAACGATTGAATGAAGCGATCATCAAAGCCCTGGCGCCGGATGGTACCGTAATGGGTAGGTTTGATAACAAGATGAGAGGCACTAACTACACCGGTGATGACCGTTATTACGACAGCGACATTATTGTATACCGTCTTGCAGAAATGATCCTTTTTAAGGCAGAAGCGCTGGCCGCATTGAACCGCGTGTCAGCAGCTGTTGTTGAGCTCAACAAGGTCCGTGCAAGAGCAGGTATCGCGGCTTACGCGGGCGCCCAGGACAAAATAACGGTAGAAAAAGAAATACTGGACGAGCGTTTCCGTGAGCTCTACCTGGAACTGAAACGCTGGCCCGACCTGTTCCGCTTCCACGCTGGCGGCAGCATTAACGTATACCAGGAGGTGCCTAACCTGGCAGGCAAACAAACGCCACTGTATTTCCCGATCCCGCGGCCACAGATCGATCTCAATCCTAACCTCGAGCAAACAGATGGTTATTAATCAAAACAGGAAAGCTTATGAAATGGATATTATGATCACCGTATGGGATAATGGCGCCCATACCTGTGGTACAGGTTCCTCGGCCTATTCTGATATGTTGATGATCGCCGGAAATAAAGTGGCGATCTTGTACGAAGTAGGGGATCAAGGCCTTATGAGGGTATTGCATATAAGATCATTTCACTGGATGACTTTAAATAACAACGACCAGGGCCGTGTGTGTAAAATACTGCCTGAATTTTGTATGTACATTAAAGATTAACCGATCCTTATGAAGAGAAGACTGGCATATTTACTACTGTTACTGATAAAATTTTTAGCTGCGCTGACAGCCTGCAGATCGGGCAGGATCACGTCCCGGCTGCAGGCGCCGCAAACTTTTTCTGTATTTGAACCTGTTAGCGGAGCATATACTTCTATGCGGATACCTGCTTTGGTATTAACAAAGAAAGGTACCCTGCTGGCATTTTGTGAAGGGAGAGTGAACAGCGCCAGCGACTGGGCAGATATAGACCTGTTAATGCGCCGTAGCACAGATGGAGGCGCTACCTGGGAACCGCAGACGGTGATCGCCGCACGGCAGGCAGGGCAGCCTACCAGCAATCCTACTCCCATTGCAGACCAGAATGGAACTATCCATCTGTTGTATCAGCGCAACTATGCGGCAGCGTACTATACCCGGTCGTTAGATGATGGAAAAACATGGTCGGCGCCCGTAGATATTACTTATGCTTTTGAAGCCTTCAGGCCGGTATACGACTGGAAAGTCCTGGCGCCAGGCCCGGGACACGCTATTCAATTAAAGAGCAAACGTTTAGTGGTACCAGTATGGTTGTCGCTCAACAAAAGTCATCATCCTTCCTGCATCGCCACTATCTACAGTGATGATCTCGGTAAGACCTGGAAACCGGGAGAGATCGTTGCAAATGCTTCACCGGAATTTAAAGACCCGAGCGAAACTATGGCGGTTGAGCTACCCGATGGAAGGGTCATGTTGAATATCCGGAATGAAAGCCCGCTACGCCGCAGGGCGGTAAGTTATAGTGCCGACGGGGCAGAGGCCTGGTCTAAACCGGTATTTGACACAGCATTGTTCGAGCCTGTTTGCATGGCCAGCATTATCAGTGCAGGCAAGAGACGCCTGCTATTTGTAAACCCTGACTCCAGGGATCTGCAAAAGCCGCTGCGCCGTAACCTGACAATAAAACTGAGCTATGACGAAGGGCAGCATTGGACGGTACAGAAAGTGCTGGATACGGGTGGATCCGGTTATTCAGACCTGGCCATAGGACCGGATGGAACCGTTTACTGTCTGTATGAATCAAATGAGCCGGGCAAGCATTACCGTTTGCTGCTGAAACGCTTTAACCTGCGCTGGCTCACTGTTAACCGCGAAAAATAGTATTCACCATTTAATAAAGTACAATAATGATGAGAATTAAAGGATTGGTTGCTGCGATGTTCGCTCCGTTCAAAGAAGATGGTTCACTGAATTTGTCACTGGTTCCCGGACTGGTGGATAAGCTGATCGAGGATGGTTTGACCGGTGTGTTTGTTTGCGGCACCAATGGAGAGGGCCCTAATTTAACCATTGAAGAACGGATGGCGATGGCAGAAGCATTTGTGAAAGCTGCCGGAAAACGGATATTGGTCATCGTCCATGTCGGGCATAGTTCTATTGCTGAATCCCGCAGACTGGCGGAGCATGCAGCGCATATAGGCGCTGATGCTATTTCTTCTGTGGCGGCATTTTATTTTAAACCGCAGTCTGTACAGAACCTGGTGAATTGTATGGCAGAAATTGCGTCTGCTGCTCCTGTAATGCCGTTCTATTATTACCATATTCCCGTGCTTACCGGTGTGGGCATGGATATGGAAGAATTCCTGCGATTAAGTAATGCCGCCATCCCCAACCTGGCAGGTATTAAATACACGGCACCCACTTTACACGAATACCAGGCCTGTCTGAATTTTGAAGGCGGCCGTTATGATATTCTCTATGGCACCGATGAAATGTTGTTAAGCGCGCTGGCTGTTGGCGCCAAAGGAGCTATTGGCAGCACTTACTCTTTTGCCGCTCCGCTATATATAAAAGTAATGGAGCACTTCAAGGCCGGGCAGTTAAAAGAAGCCAGGCAAATGCAGCTGGCGCTGGTACAGATGGTCCGCTGTTTTGTAAAGTATCCTCCCATTCCTGCACAGCGGGCAATTATGAAAATGTTAGGCTGGGACCTGGGCCCCTGCAGACTGCCGCTCAGCAGCTTAAGTGCACAGGATGCTGCCAACCTGCAATCTGCACTCGAAGCATTGGGCTTTTTCAGATTGCTGGATGAACCTGTAACTGGATCAAAATAAACTACTGGTTTGCATGAAAAAACGCATCCTTTACTGGCTGTTAAGTACAGTACTGACTATAGTTTCCAACGCTGTCATTGCAGACAATGGTCCGCAAACCTACTTCCTCTGGACTGAGCTGCCGTCTGTTCCGGATACTACAGGCCTGGCAGGTTCCTTTGCAGGTGTGTCTAACGGCGCATTGATAGTGGCAGGAGGGAGTAACTTTCCTGGTGGTAAAGCGCCCTGGTCGGGCGGTACAAAAACCTGGTATGACAATATCTATGTGCTGGAACAGCCGGGCGGGCAGTGGAAAGAGGCCGGCAGGCTTTCCCATCCCCTGGCTTATGGCGTTTCCCTCAGCTGGAAAGATGCTTTGATCTGTTTGGGCGGTAACGACGCTAAGGGATATTACGCCAGCGCATTTCTCATGCGCTACATAAATGGGAACATTCATACCGAAAAGCTGCCGGATATGCCGCGGCCCAATGCCAACGCCAGCGGTGTGTTGATAGGTGATGTGGTGTATATAGCCGGTGGCGTAAGTGATGCTGCCGGGCAGTCTGAAAAATTCTTCTGGTCTTTAGATCTCTCGCAGCCGGCAGATAAAAGAGCCTGGAAAGAGCTAGAGACCTGGCCCGGAGCTTCGCGTATGTTGGGGGTAGCGGGCACAATGAACGGCGCTTTCTACCTGTTCAGCGGCGTGCATGTGGAAGGGGCAGACAATCAGCGTCAATACCTGAAAGATGCCTACCGTTACACACCTGGTTCCGGCTGGACAAGGCTCGCTGACATGCCGTATGCTACAGCGGCCGCGCCAGGTCCTGCTTTTAGTGCAGGGCAATCGCATCTCCTTATATTTGGTGGCGATGATGGCCGTTACTTTGCGCGTAACATGGAGCTGAAAGATCAGCATCCCGGTTTTACCAGTGGCATTATAGGATATAATGTGATTACAGACAGCTGGGCTTCATTTGGAAAGCTCCCTGCCCGGCCCCCGGTTACCACGCCCGCAGTACTGTGGCAGGGGAAGCTGGTGCTTCCGGGGGGAGAGGCGCGGCCCGCAGTGAGAACACCCCGTGTGCTGGCGGCCGCTCCCACACAGCCTTCCGGCGCTTTCAGGCTCACTGACTGGATGGTGGTAGGATTATATTTCCTGCTGGTAGCAGGCATCAGTGTGATCGTATCCCGTAGGATGGAAAGCACTACCAATGATTTCTTCCTGGGCGGAGGTAAAATTCCCTGGTGGGCGGCAGGCCTTAGTATCTTCGGGTCAAAGCTGAGTGCCCTCACTTTCATCGCTATCCCGGCCAAGGCTTACGCTACAGATTGGGTATACTTCCTGAACAACATGATGATAGTAGCAGTGGCGCCTATCATTGTATATTTCTACCTTCCTTATTTCAGGAAGATGAAGCTAACCAGCGTGTACCAATACCTGGAGATACGCTTCAGCCCCAACGTGAAATTGTTAGGCAGTCTCACTTTCATAGTCTTCCAGGTAAGCCGGCTTGGTATCGTTATCTATCTTCCCGCGCTCGTGCTCAGTGCCGTAACCGGAGTCAATATACTGATCTGCATTCTTGCCATTACCGTGATCACTACCGCCTATAGCGTATCCGGCGGTATAGAGGCCGTGATCTGGACGGAAGTGATGCAGGTGGCGGTATTGCTGGGCGGCGCCCTGCTCAGCCTTGTGTTCATTGCCCAATCGGTAGATGGCGGTATGGCCAGGGTAGTAACAGAAGCTATGCAGCATGACAAATTCAGACTGGCTGTTCTGCGATGGGATATTACAGAGCCAGTGCTTTGGGTAGTGTTTGTAGGCGGCTTCCTGACTCAGCTGGTTACTTACTCTTCAGACCAGGTGGTGGTGCAACGTTATCTTACTACCGCTACAGAGAAAGAGGCGCGGAGATCTATATATACCAACGCCCTGCTGGTGATTCCTGCTTCCCTGATATTTTTTGCAGTGGGCACTGCACTCTGGGTATATTTCCGGCATCATCCCGCCTCATTAAATCCAAACGGCAATACAGACGATGTTTTCCCCTGGTACATCTCGCAGCAATTGCCTGCCGGCTTATCGGGTCTGGTGATCGCCGGTTTATTTGCTGCCACCATGTCTACTATCAGCTCCAGCATGAACGCTATTGCTACGGTGATCACTACTGATTTTTACCAGCGGTTTAAACCGGGCACTTCAGACAGGCAGCGTTTCATATTTGCCCGCCGGGCTACCTTGTTGTTGGGAGTCTTGGGCTGCATCATTGCGCTTTATCTCGTGTCGCTGCATAACACGTCCATCTGGGATCAGTATCTGAAGGTGATCGGGCTCTTTGGAGGTTGCCTGGCCGGTATGTTCCTGGCTGGTATCTTTTTCCCGCGTATCAATGCAGGCGGCGTGATTTCTGGCTTTATAGTGAGTGCGGTAGCATTGTACTTTGTGCAGGCAGCCGGAAAGGTGAATTTCTTCCTGTATCCTGCAATTGCCATATTGATCTGCGTGATAGCAGGATATGTAAGCAGCAGCTTTTTCAGGGAAAGCGCAAAGACGGAAATAGTAGAATAGAGATGACCTATATACTGTATGATGACTGGCTGCCCGTGCGTAATGTACGGGCAGTTTTGTTTAATCTATGTATTTTACCGGTTCATTTCAAGCACTACATATGGAACAGCAGGAGGATAAGTATGTTAAGGTCCTATTCCGTTTTCACAGTAACGTATTGGATGAGGAAACTGTGGAAACAATATGGGCTACCACAATAGATCCGGAAAAAGGGCACTATAGAATTGACAATATACCTTTTTACGTTCCGGAGCTGGCATGTGGGGATATCGTCTTCGCGGAATATGATGATGACGAAGGGCGGCTTACCTATCGGGAAACAGTGGAATATTCCGGAAATTCGACTGTTCAGGTTGTTATCATGGATCATTCAAAGAACCCTGAAGAAATCCGTAAGCTTTTTGAGGAAATGGGCTGTGAGTCGGAGGGCACTGGCAGTAGCTATTTTGTGATGGATATTCCGGCTGATCTTGACTATTACCCGGTAAAACTCAAACTGCAGCAGCTTTCAGATGCCGGGGTACTGGATTATGCGGAGCCTTGCCTTTCAGCGCATCATCAGTATTAATATTCCTGATGGTTGTGGCACAACGCTTGCAGTAGTTTCATAAAATCCACAAATATGAAAGTATTAGGCATTATCCTCATCGTTGCCGGTATCGCCATGATCCTCATTCGTGGCTTTTCTGTTCAAACTGAGAAAAAAGTGCTGGATGTTGGTCCGGTAGAAGTGAATAAAAAAGAGAATAAGTGGATAGGTTGGCCCACCTATGCAGGAGGCATCGTAGCAGTGGTAGGTGTGGTGCTGGTTTTGAGCGGTAATAAAAAGAACGCGTAAGGGTCAAAGCAACAGCCTGAAACCAAAAACGGGGAAGCCCTGCTGGGAGAAGTCAAGGTCTTCAGACCGTTTGAACCCCATTTGCTCATACATTTCCAGGCTGTCTGCATGGCCATGGTAGTGTGGATGATCACTTGGCCGAGCTTATTTTCCCTGGCTTTGTTGATACACTCGTTTGCCAGCAGCCTGCCAATGCCTTCCCCTCTTATTGCCGGATCTACTGCCAATAACCTGAAACCTGCAGCATTTTCCTCCCTATATTCCTGTTTAGCCATCAGATACAAATTATACGTAAACTACTGTAAAAAAGGCTGAATTCCATAGAGCCATAAATAATTCCGGTAAGGAAGTATACTTTGATGCATATATTTGTTAAATTGACAATTAATATTGATTGGATGGAATACGGATGCGGGTGATAGCAATTACGTTATGAAAATTTATTTAACTTATGCTTCGTTTTTTAAGGCAATTGCCTGGCTTCCTTTTATGTGCCACGTTGCTACAGTCGCCGGTAGCTATTGCGCAGCAAACATCTTCGGCACAATCTGATTTTCTTAACAGTCCCACATGGACTTCTGATAACGGCAATGGCACATTTACCAACCCGCTTTTCTTCGACGAGTTCTCAGACCCGGATATGATCAGGGTAGGCGATGACTATTACCTTACAGGAACCACCATGCATACAATGCCAGGTCTGCCTATACTGCACTCCCGCGATCTGGTGAACTGGGAATTCCTGACTTACGCAATTGACCGGCTGGATCTGGGACCGGAGTTTCGCCTTGAGAATGGCGGCGATATTTATGGTCAGGGTATCTGGGCGCCCAGCTTCCGCTATCACAATGGTACCTATTATATTTTTAGCAACGTGAACCGTTTCAATACGCATTTGTTCACTGCTACAGATCCGAAGGGGCCCTGGAAGCATACGAAAATGAATAAGAGCTTCCACGATCTTTCTGTACTGTTCGACGATGATGGAAAGGTCTACGTGGTATGGGGATATGACGAAGTACGCCTTGCAGAGCTGAACGACTCACTTACCGACATTAAGCCAGGCAGCGAACAGGTGATCGTTCAACGTGGAAGCGGCGCCGGTGAGGGCTCACATTTTTATAAGATCAATGGAAAATATTACATCACCAGCACCAACTACGATCCTGTTTGTTACCAGGTATGTCTTCGTGCTGAGCATCCCCGTGGACCATATGAAGTAAATGTGATGAGCGCAGAAGAAAGCCTGGGCATCGGAACCGGATGGGGCATGGTAAATAACCGTAAAGGCCCTCCCTTTGAGCTGGTGCCGCCTGTAGAGAACTTCGTTGGACGTATCCCCCTTCATCAGGGCGGCATTGTTCAGATCCAGTCTGGTGAATGGTGGGGATGGTCGATGATGGATCATAACTCCGTTGGAAGGCTCACCTGCCTTTCGCCGGTTACCTGGCAGGATGGCTGGCCTTATTTCGGGTTACCGGGTAACCTCACCCGTAGCCCGCAGACCTGGATAAAGCCGAATACCGGCTTTAGCTCGGCGCCTCATGCACCTTACCGTAGAAGCGACGATTTTTCTGCCGCCGCATTGCAACCGGTATGGCAATGGAATCATGTGCCGGTCGATAAAAAATGGTCGCTGAAAGCCAGGAAGGGGTTCCTTCGCTTACATGCGCTTCCGGCAGCAGACTTTTGGGAAGCGAAAAATACACTCACCCAACGGGCAGTTGGCCCGGAGTCGAAAGTATCCACGGTTGTAGACCTGGATGCAATGAAGCCCGGAGACCTGGCAGGCCTTGGATTGTTAAACCTGCCTTACGCCTGGATAGGTGTAGCCAGGAATGCAAACGGTTACGAAGTTCAGCAATTTGATCAGCAAACAGGAAAGCTTGCCACGGCACAGTTAAACAGCACACATGTCTGGTTGCGGGCAGATTGTAACTTCGAAACAGAGAAGGCTTTGTTCAGCTACAGTCCGGACGGAACAAAATTTAGTCCCCTGGGTGGCGAATATACCATGGTGTTCCAGCTCAGGACCTTCCAGGGCGTACGGTATAGCCTCTTTAACTATAACGCCAAGGGAAAGGAGGGCGGCTATGCCGATTTTGATTCCTTTATAGTGGATGAACCAAGGCCGCGTGGTTTAACAAAGCCCATCCCTTACGGCAAGGTCATTGCACTCACCAGCCTTGCCGACAGTACAGTGCTGGTTAACTGGAAAGGTTTTTTAAGGCCGGTTGCCGCCAATGATAAATTAGCTCAGGGAGACAAGCGGAAGTTCAGAGTGGTGGATAAAGGAAATGGAAGGATCGCTTTACAATCTGTTAGCGACAGCGGTTGGGTAACAATAAAGGGAGCAGGAGGCATGGCAGAAGTACGTATTGAGCAAACGGAAAAAGGGGAGGCGTCCATATTTCAATGGCAGGATATGCTCCGCGGTGATCTGATGCTGATGTCACTTGCCACACACAGATACGTGTTTGCAGACCCGGATGCAAAGAGCCTCTGTGCTGCCAATGCGCCGGGCACAAGACCAGACCGGAAAGATGGAGCTTGTTTTGCATGGGAAGTAGTAGAGTAGTAAGCCAGCATTTTCCTATATTTGACGGACTATGGTCTGGTAACAGGGCTGATCCCGCATATGCCGTCCGAAACAATAAATGTCAAACTATTGCAGAAATGGGTGATATTCCTTTTTTATATTGCCCTCTCTTTTCTTACGATCTCACGCCATGAGATATGGGGAGATGAATTGCATAGCTGGAACATAGCAAAGTCTGGCGCAACCTTTGCAGACGTGATTTCCAATTCCCGGTATGAGGGCCATCCGCCGGTATGGTATATCGTACTCTGGTCCATTTCCAGGTTTACTGCAGATATTGTATGGATGCAGGTTGCTCATTGGATGATCATCACCCTGGCCGTCTTTATCTTGCTTTTTTTCTCGCCATTCCCCTTTTTAACGAGAATACTGATCCCGTTCGGCTATTTCTTTTTGTTTGAATATGCTGCTTTAAGCAGGAACTATGCAATAGCGTTACTGCTGGTCTTTTGTATCCTCCTTGTAATACGAAGCAGGTCCAGGTACAAGATCCCCCTGTATTATATGCTGCTTTTTGTTTTGGCTAATACACATTTGCTGGCATTAATATTAGCGGGGAGCCTGCATTTATATTTTTTATTGTTGAACCGTGAGAAAGGAGCCAAGCCGAAGGAATTGCTGCTGCAAGGTTTATTTGGACTGATAGTCTTATTACCGACCTTATATTTCATTTTCCCACCAACAGACAGCGCACTTGATTTTAGTGCTTTTTGGGGCAGGGTGCATTTAAAGGATCAACTAGCTATCATGTTGGTGGCGCCGTTCAAATCCTTTATTCCGGTGCCTGCCTGGTGGAAGTATAATTTCTGGAATACGCAGTTTTTACTGGAAGCGGCGCTGCAATACCGCCTGTTGAAAGGTGTGATTGTACTGATGTCAATAGGCTTGCCTTTGCTGGCGTTTTATATTTTGAAAGGCAACAGGAAGAGCCTGGTCCTTTTTACGAGCAACCTGGTAGTAACACTGGTAATGGCCGCTGTTTTTCCTTTAACAACGGTGAGATACACCGGCTTTATCTTTATTGGTTTTATAGCTGCCTATTGGTTGTATACCGCTGAAACCTCTCCGGACAGGAAGACCGGCTATCTTGTTAATATACTGTTGGCTATTCAAATAATAGGATGTACAATCGCCGTGACTAAGGATATTCGCTACCCGTTTTCGATGGCATACAAAGCTGGCGAAGTATTGAAAGAGGTGCCTGCCGGCGGAAAGATTGTAACTGATTTCTGGTGTGTTGACATGCTTTCTACCTATACAGGTAAGGCATTCTATTGCATAGATATACAAAGAGAGTTTTCTTTTCTTCAGTGGAAAGTTGAATATAGAATGCTCTTAGAGGCGCATGATTCTTATTACAATGGTATGAAGGAATTATTTGAAAGAGAGCATCTGAAAGAAGTTTATTTCATCACAGCCCGGTCAAGGGAATATATAAAAAGGAGATACAGCCCTTTACTGCAGGCGTTTCAGCTGGACCTGATTGATAAACGAGACCATGCAATAGAGGAATCTAGTAACTTGTATCTGTACAGGGTAACAGCAATGCATGACTGATCAGTGAATGGGTATAATTAACCCCAATTCGTAACTTCCAAAATCTCACAATCCACATTTTTGTACGTACTTGATATGGTTGATCGCGTTAGTTTGTTTAACCTTGCCTATAGAACGCCCCGGGGGTATAGTTTTTGTAGCGCTCTTTTTATTAACTGCTCTTATGACCCAACTATCCTTTACCACTATCATGCGGCTTACCCTGCTGCTCGTTGTATTGCGCTTCGTCCCCTTAAATATCTTTACGCTGCAGGCGCAGGCACAGGGCATTGTTTTTAACGGTGTTACTCCTAACCAGACAACAGTGGCCAAATGGGATCTGTACGAAGCGGCCATCAGCCTTACTGCTACCTACACAAACCCGTATGACTATAGTGATATAGCCGTTCAGGCTACCTTTACTTCGCCAACTGGCATACAGCGCACTGTAGACGCCTTTTGGATGGATGACTACGCCATAAATGTATCAACAGGTGACCTGACAGCTACAGGTACACCCGGCTTCCGGGTACGGTTTACGCCGAATGAACAGGGCCAATGGACTTACGTGCTCTCCGGCCGACTGCAGGGAGGTGCAGTCACAACCAGCCCTGCTTATACCTTTACCTGCTCGGGCACATCCCCGACAGGTAAGGGCTATATCCGGAGAACCAATACCAACTACCTGAGATGGGACAACGGTTCGCAATATATCCCCCTGGGAGAGAATATCGCTTTCCCTTCATATAACATGGTGCCCAATTATGAATACTATTTCAATAAGCTAAAGCCGGTCGGCGTTAACTTTCTCCGTATCTGGATGGCTACGTGGAGTATTGGTTTAGAATGGACCAACGGACCAGGCCTGTACGGTTTCAATGGACTAAAACAATACAAGCAAACAGCGGCAAAGGTATTGGACTATTGGCTGGAACGGGGAAAGTCTGATGGTTTTGCCATTATGCTTTGTCTCAACTATCATGATCAGTTCCGGCTGAGCAGTGAAAATGGCCAGTGGAATGAAAATCCATATAATACCGCGCTGAATGGTCCCTGCGATAGTCCCCAGGTTTTTTTCACCAGCCCGGTGGCGAAAGATATCTTCAAAAACCGCCTGCGCTACATGGTGGCAAGATGGGGATATGCCGGTTCTCTGCAAAGCTGGGAACTATTTAATGAAGTAAACAACGTGCATGGCGGTTACGCCGCTGACTCCGCCAACATTAATCAATGGCACAATGAGATGGCTGCCTACGTGAAGTCTATTGATCCTAATCATCTTGTCACCAGCTCTTTTGGTGATGAACGGGAAGGAGAGGGTACCTGGATTAGCACCAGCATCGATTTTACGCAATCTCATAAATATAAGCCTGACCCTAACATGCCGCGGCTATTGTCCGACCTGAACCAGCAACGGGTGCTAAGCTATCAGAAGCCAACCATTAATGGGGAGTTTGGTCTTTCCTACGATAATACGGTGGAAGTGCCAGATGATCCCAATGGTATCACCCTCCATAATACTATTTGGGCTACCTTATTCAGCGGGGCCATGGGCAGTGCCGCTCCCTGGTGGTGGGATAGTTGGGTTGACCCCCAAAATCTTTATGGTCATTTTTCGCCCGTTGCCGCCTTTAAAGATATAGTACCTTTTGAGAGTGGTAATTATAAGAAGACTGCCGCCATGTATCTGAATACGAATCCATCAGATGTTACCATCATACCTGAAGGCCGCTGGCCGGACGATTCCCTGAAGCCACCGCCTGTGTTTGATTTTATACTGGATAATGAAGGCCAGCTAACGCCAGGTGTGAGTGATCTATGCCAGTTTATTTACGGTAGCCGGGCCAATACCAAATTCCGCAGGCCGCCTACCTTTCATGTCAATTACCTGAAAGACGGAAGCTTTGGGCTGCTCACAGGCTCACAGTTGGGCACTGACGCCAGGATCAGTATCTATGTGGATGGCGTACTCGTGCTGGATCAGGTGGCACAGTTAACTACTGCTTATTCGGTACCAATTAGCGCAGGGCCACATACCATAAAAGTAGATAACCTGGGAGGTGACTGGGCCTGGGTGATCCGCTTCCAGTTCCTGAACGCTGTGGGGCCTTTCAATAATTATGTACTAAAAAGCGCTGCCAATAATCAATCAGCAGGATATATTTCATACAGATTGTACAACTACCAGTATTTTAAGGACAATAATCATACTGCACCTCCGGTGGTGCCTGCAGGGGCTATTGTAAGAATTCCAGGTATGGGAAATGGTGTATATGATGTTAACTTCTATAGCTGTGCGCCTACTGCTGCTACTGCTCCGGCGCAGCCTACCGGCACACGAACCGCCACCGCTGTCAATGATACTTTAACTTTCAGCCTCCCTGAAGTAGCATGGGATCTTGCTTTTACCGCGAATGCAGGTAGTGGCGCTCCCGGGGCGCTGACCACTCCTGTATCGGTGTCGCCGGCGGCAGGGTGGGGCGGGGCCACCTCCCGCAGCTTCATCATCAATAATGCAGGCATGGTACCGGATGCTTCCAGCCTGGGAATGTTTGTTTATGGAAGCCAGGCTAACACCCAGTACCGCAATCCGCCTACCTTCGTTGTGAACTATTCGCAAACCGGCTATTTTGAGGTGTACACCGGTAGCACTATGTCGCAGGGTTTTCCCAGGGTCACCGTTTATGTAGATGGCGTGAAGATGCTGGATCAGGCTACTGCCGTTAGTACATCCTATCTTGTTACCATCCCGCCTGGCCTGCATAGTATTATGGTAGACAATAGCGGTGGTGACTGGACATTGGTCGATCACTATTCGTTCTTCCCAACGCTTGCTCCGCTGCCGTCAACTGCGAAGGCGGGAACGTTTAAGCCCTGGCATGGCCTGGTGATGCGGTATTAATAGTGTAATGTTGACATAAATTTAATATGCATCCGCTCTCCTGATCTTCTAACTTCGCAGTCCACAACATCACTGCGATTATGTTCAGCAATCACCGGAAACCATTGCTCGCCGTACTATTGGCGGGCATCACAACTTGTATTGGCCATACTGCATTGTGCCAGTCCAATCACATCAATCCCTGGCTGCCCGGGGAGATCAATACAATACCACCTGTGGCCAACCTTAGCAACGGCGTATGGCTGAAAGGGGAGTTGCACATGCACTCAAGGCACAGCAAGGAATCGTCCAACAATCCTATTGCCAGGATCCTTGCCTTTTCCAGGTCTGTTGGTATTGATTATATATGCATTACCGATCATGATAATCATGTGGACGGTGATGTAGCGCACAATACCTGGGCAGATCCTGAGTTTAAGTCCGATTCCATATTACTGCTCTATGGCGCAGAGTGGACAACCACCCGCGGACACGGCAATGTATTCTCCGCCAAACCATACGATCATCAGCGGCTTTACGATGTGCGGGATCAGCGAGACGTAGTGGTAGGCACTGTAAAAAAACAGCTCGGCGTTCACCTGTCAGCTAATCATCCCAGCGGGAAAGACCATTTCGGCTATTCTTATGACATGATCGAATCTATCGAAGTATGGAACTCTGTGATCTGGTCTAAGAATGCCAATGCAATGATGATCTGGGATGATATGCTTTCGTCTGGCCGCAAGCTAACGGGCAGAGGTGGCAGCGATGCGCATCATGGGGCGCCTGATAGTCCTGACAAGGCAACAAAGAATAGCGAGCAGGTAAAGGCCAATTATGTTGGTACACCCACCACCTGGGTGTTTGCCACTGCGCGTACTTCACAGGCTGTTGTGGATGCGCTTACAAACGGGCGTGTTTCTATTAGCTCAAATCCCTTCGGTCCTCGTGTTGAACTGTATGCAGATCTTGACCAGGATGGTAAGATGGATATGATGATGGGAGACAATGTGAAGGCAAGCGGAAAGCCGGTTAAGTTCCGTGTGCAATTAACAGGAAGTATCGCGCCCGATGCGGCTTATACTGTCAGCATAGTAAAGAATGGTAACCGGTTCGATTCCCTGCAGATAAGTGGTAAAATGCCTGTTGCTGAATTTATAGATACGCCGGTAGCAATTGGCCGCACTTATTACCGGGTTGAGGTCGAAGGTCCACAGACACCTTATCCGCAGGTGCCTGCGGCAATGTCGTTAAGCGGCAAGATGGTGGCATTGTCTAACCCCGTCTATTTCAATTTTGATCCGAACTTCTGAGTGTATATTTCTAAAGAGGCCGTCTCCTGAATTGAACAGGAGGCGGCCCTCACAGAAATGCTCTATAGCGTTTAGCTTTGTAAAAAGTTATCAATCTTCTGTTTGGTGCGTTCGGGGAGATCGCTGTTGAGTATTGTCGATTTCCTCACCTTCATTTCAGAAAACCATTTCTCCATTATTTTACTAATAATATCCTCGTCATTTTTGTGGTTAGGAGCCGGGGATATCTCCAGCACCAATACTTCAAGTTGGTCAAGATCTGATCGTTTGCTGATCAGGCCAAAGTCCAGTTTATCCATTTGTTCTAACCAGTTCTTGTTGTTCCTCAGTTGGTACCTGTCAAAGAGCTTAGGAAGGATATAAGCATACCGGTTTCCATATTCGTCTTTTGAGTCATCATGGTAAATGTATCCGTCTGTGAAAATTACCAGTATATTTCTGTAGCTGGAATCTTTGTCAATAGCAACTTCTTTTACATCGTTTTTAAAAAAGCGCCAGATGTCTGATCCCGGCCATTTTTCCTGACTGATGGTTGACCTGTAAATATTACCGATATTTTCGGCAACTATATGTCCAAGTGAGTCATACACTGTTTTTTTGCCCTTGGTATCCATTTTTGACAGATCAATATTTAATTTCTCTGCAGCCTCATTAATGCTGGGATCTGGTGGATTGGGGTGGAATATTAACCGCATTTTCCCCTTTGCCATGTAGTTACCTTTCGAATTCATTTCACGAAGAAAATGACCTGTCAGATAGCAGATTAACGCACTGTCTTTTTGAAAGTGTTGGGGATTATCCGGACTTGTTCTTGGATCAATCCGGTCCGATAGATCAAGTAATATGGTAAGGTTGATCTGCTTATCTGTTTTTGGCGCTGCGGCTACAGCTGCATAAACGGTTTTATCTGATGCAGGCGAGGTCTCATTGGAGCCGCAGCTCCACAGGATAATAGCTAAGATTACAATGTATTTCATTGGGTATTGGCTTTAGGGTAATTGTATATGGCAACATTCACAAATTCCTGGACAGCAGATTCTGCAGATTCAAGTTCGGTATGGGGTTTCCCGCTTCCTTTCATCCATGCCAGCCATCCAGCCATGAAATTGAAAACGTCCTGCTCAAATTCACGTGGTATGATAGTACAGTTCAATGTTTCATTGAGCTTTTTTATTTGTGTTTTTGAGATATCGATCTGATGGCTCATGTTGTCTATATCCTGCGTTAGCTCATTCAGCCGTTTTAATGAATCATCGATCTGCCGGTCCTTTTCTTTCAGCGCTACCTTTACTTTATCGATCTTACCAAATGCCTCCAGCACAAAGTCGAAAACAAATCCCCATATAAGGTATACGATGAACCCGGAAAAGATGATCAGCCAGAAGTTAACTGACTCCATGGCCAGTGAAATAGAGAAGTCAGGTGAATTACCAAAGCTGTTCCCCTTTTTTATATTATAGATCTTTTCAGTGATCTCATAGGCCAGGATAGCATCAAAAATGAAAGTAACAAGCACAAGGACGGCTATCTTGATAAATTTCATCAGCCCTTTAAGCTCCTGCATTTTATGGATCAGGTATCCTAAGCCAAGAAATACGAAGGGGATGGTAAGGATCAATACCAGTTCCGTCACGCCATCCTTCATCGCTTTTGATATGGCCTGTGCATCAAAAATGGAATTGGCCACGCCGATCTCATTTAAGGAGAATTCTTTAAAGAATGCTGAATAGGAAGCAGAACTGTAGAACACAAAAAGATATAAGGTAAGAAATACCAGAATGACAGCGCCAATGTAAAAGCTGGGCTTACCAGTCAGGTCGCCGATGACTTCCTGCGGGTTTTTCCGGATCTGCGCCTTTTCTTCCCTCAGTGTTTCAATCCTTTGCTTTACCGCCGGAATATCTTCTTCCCGTATTTTTTTGATCTTGTTTTCCCAACGGTCGATATGGCCTTTATGCTCTTCCACTGCAATGCGGCCCGGCCTTTTTAATTCCTCCTGTTTGTCGTGGTCGTCTTTTATCCGTTCTTTGAAATTGAAATAAAGTTTTTGAAGGCATACCCTGAGGCCAGGGATGCTACCTCCCAGCGCATAGGCCTGGTGATGGCCATACTCCTGGTAGCTTATTTTTTCTTCCTCCTTTTTAACAGGTGGCGCGGGTGGCGGTTCATTTACGGCAAACAAGCCTTTGGTGATTTTCAGAATTCCCATACATTAAAGGTTTTGAGAGACAGTGGATAATATTTGTTCTTTAGGAGTATTCCTGGAGGCTTCATCAAGCAGATATTCACAGATACCGGAAATATTTTCATCCCGGAACCCGAATCGTGCACAGAAGAGCGCCAGTGTCTTTTTTTCATCGGGATCAACCGTCCCGTCTGCCCAGGCGATCAGGCTGAGATCGTACAGGCAGTCGATCTTTTCCAGCACTGTTTCAGGCGGTGAGAAGCCTTCCTGGTCAGCGTTCATAAGCAGGGCGTCAATCTCTGCGCGGCTGATCCCCCTGGCTTCCCCGATGCGGTACAGGGTTTCCAGCTCCTTTATGTCTATTTGGGAATCAGAAAGCGCCATGTGGTACAGATTGAGGAAGTGACTTTTTAGTTCAGTTGTTAATGACATACTGGTTTTGCTTTGAGGTGGTTAAATTATTTGAGTAGAAAAAGTTGGAGGGGAAGAACAAACTTCCCCTCATGTTTCAGGACTGATCATCAATGGGCGCAGTAGGTGCGTCATCTTTTACTGCCTGGATACCATTGTCACGGGAGGCTGCAGTGGTGTAGCTTTCACTGCGGCCAATAATTTTATAGTTGGCTGCCTGCAGGTTGAACGAATAGCTGCTACCGTTTTTCCGTTCATACCGGTGATCATGAGGGGCATTCTCCTTGACAGAGTAGATGCCATTCAAACATGATTGTTTGGTAGTGTAGGTCTCGCTGGCTGTTAATATAATTTCACCGTTGCGAGCTCTCAGATTAAAGTGGAATTGGCCGTTTTGAGCGGTCTTAATGATAAATTTGGGATTGTTCATATTATTGGATTTAAATTATTTTTTGTCCCATACAACCCTGAAGCCGATGTAGGGCGATCTGGCGCCGGGTTGTTCTTTGCTGCGATAAGCGATCGCGAGCTCATTCACGGGGTTTATTTTGCTATTGTAGGCGCCTCCTCTTACGGATTTTAGCGTAAAGGAGCTGTCATACCAGTCACTGCACCATTCTGCCACATTACCGGTCATATCATATATACCAAATGCATTTGCTGCTTTGCTGGCGACAGGTCTTGGCTTTTGCCGGTCATAAACAGCCACTTTAATTGCATTATTCCCTCCGCTGTAAGTACTGGAAAGGCCCCCAGAAGCCGCGCACTCCCACTCGGCTTCTGTTGGAAGCCTTCCCTGCAACCATATACAGTAGGCAACTGCCTCATCCCAGCTTATATTAACTACGGGGCTGTTTTCAGCGGATAGGGGCGGTTGGGGCGGGAAATCTCTTTTTTGAGCATCACAGAATTTCCTGTATTGCGCTATCGTTACTTCTGTACTACTGATGTAAAAAGAGTTGGAGGAGTTGCGGTAGAATACTTGGACCTTGTTTTTGCTGTCACTGGTTGAGAAGAAAGGACCTGCATCCAGTACTTTTTGAATTTCCCGGGCAGGTCCTCGTGTCCCTCCCTCGTCGCCTTTTGGGGTTAACACAACATATGCCAACATAGTTACAATTAATACGAATGCTCCAATGGAATATTTTCCTAACTGCTGTGCCGCTGCTTGTTGCTGTTTTCTGATCTTTTGTACCAGGAGATCACTGATCTCTTCAGGATTGTTATCCCAGTCAAGATAAACCTTATGCTGGGAGAGTCCCTCTACCTGCGTGTTGTCCAGTCTTAATTGAAGGATATCCGATTTGCCTGGTATAGAACGGGTGAAAGCCATTTGTCGCTCTATACTTGACCAGTACTTTTGTATAAACATTTTGCTGGTGATCATTAGTACGTATCGGGTGTGTTTTCCAAATGCAACCATAGTGAGATTAATGAGGTGCTCTCCCCAGCTTTCGGCGATCCGCTCGTCATAGTAATAATAACGTACCCGCTTTTCTTTCAATGCTGCCGCTATCTGCTGTGCAATGGGCTTGTCTTCTTCAGCTACGGAAATGGCGATATCATATTTAAACCATAATTTCATTGTCCCGGAATTGATAGGTGATGGATTACAGTCTGCCGCTTGTAAGTAATTTCCAATAGTAAATTCCCAATGAGGTTAGGCGGCAGCTTTTCCTGTTAATGGCAGCCCAATACATATACTCCTCATCCACTGGTTCAATCAGGCCTATGAGTTGCATTTTTCGAAGCAACTTGAATGTATTGATGTGGTCTGTATCCGGTTCTTCAGTGGTGTATTCATAGCTGGGGTCCAGCGGCATTTCACTTTCAGCCTTGGGGAAATAGGTTGTCAGCTTTCGCAGCTCCGGTAATGGCACTACGGGGTTGACTTTGCGCAAGCTGATGGACCGCATAATGTTAGCTTTGAAAACGGGCCGTTGTTTCCATGCGCCCAGTGCTTTATCGATGTAACTATAGATGTTGCCGGGAGTAACTTCGCCTGCAATGTCTGCCGCGCCACCTTCCAGCGCATCCACCAGCAAGCTGGTGAACACTCCCTGGCCACTTATTTCCACTGCCGCTTCAGTACTACGGCTGGAGGCAAGAATAATAACACCCTTTTCCAGGAATGCGGCCGTATTAGTGGACAAACCTGGCGTCCCCATCGTTCCGGAATAACAACAATCGAGTATAACCACCTTATTATTCGCAGGGGAAAGGCTTACCATTTTTAATATTTCATCCATAGAAATGCCTTCATCATAACGGGTGAAGTCGGGTGTCATAATATAGCCGCCGGTATCTGTGATACAACCGTGGCCGGAAAAGTAGAACAGGCTGATTTCATCATCATCTTTAAAAACATCCAGTATTAAGGATCTGAGCGTTGCCTTTGACTTTATATCGGAGCTGATCATTACATCGAAGTTGGGCGATCCATCGGCATTGGTACTTAATAGCCCGGCAATTCGTGTGGCGTCATTAATACAACCTCTTAACCGGGCAGTTCCGGGGTAATCATTAATGCCCACAACCAGTGCTTTTTTCATGTTAATGGCTTATTTGAGTATAGAGAAATATTCGGTTAGCAAGCCAAAGTTTATAATGTATGGCGAAGGAAAAAACCTGTGGAGCAGGGGAAAAATCCCCTTTTTGACAGAAACGGGGTAAAACCCTCCGGATAGAGAGGATTTTTCCTGTATCTGATCCGCGCTGTTCTTTTTAAGCAGATGTGGGCATAGCTTAGCAGTGTAAACTGTTTACAACTCACCACTTTCTTATTTAACCAATTAACCAAAAAACTTACTTATGGAACGTTATGTTACAGTCAAGCCCCTTCCTTTCTTTTACGTAGGACAACAGGTAACCATAGACCGTATTGCCCGCTATCAAAGCCAGAAACTTAACCTCTTAAGCAACGCCCTGGGCAAGCCAGACACACAGTCGATCTGGTATTCAAAAGAACATTTTCAAAAGCTGGTGGAAGAAATAGAGTTTGCCGGTGGAGATGGGATCCGTATTCACCTGGGAATGTATGAAGAAGGCCATGAATTTGAAGGGCAGTTGTGCCTTCTGTTCACCACAACCCGGGAGAACGTAGCGGGCGACACTATCATTCACAGTAATGTGGTGCTGGAGAACGAACCTGATTTTCCGGAACGTTCATCCATGCCGAGGGAGGTGATCATATTCCCCGGAGGAGGGAATACAGTAGATATCAGAGACTTCAATCTGGGCTCTCCCTGTCCGCCCCGTTGCTGATAATTATGGTCAAGATTATGTAACTTCAGTGAATGCCGGTTTTCCTGAAATATGAGTATCTGTACCTTTTATCTCTATCGCTTAGCGCCATTTTTAGCCTGAGAAGTTTCAGGCAAAAATGGCCTAAGCCTTATAGATTATTTGCCGTACTGGTAATGGTATTCTTACTGACGGAGGTACTGGCAATCGTATGGAGATGGCGCCTGCATAGCATGTTTGGCTGGAATTACCCGCCGAACAATTTTTGGATCTACAACATGTTTATAACAATTCGCCTTGGCATGTTATTGGGCATTTTTTACCAGGTGTTTAATTCAACCGGAATAAAGAAAGCAATGCTGTATATAGGTCCGGCCCTGGTGCTGTTTAACCTGGTGAATTATTTTGTTATCCAGGGGCCATACCAGTATAATACGTACAGCCTGATCTTTGCCCATATACCGATTATCATTCTGTGTCTTTATTATTTCAGGCAATTGCTGGAGGATTCCAGGATCATTGTATTACATAAGGAGCCGTTGATCTGGATGACATTGGGCACGTTTATATACCACGTGGCCTCACTTCCATTTCTGATAATGCTTGGTTTTCTCAATATACAGCAATCAGATCTGGTGCTGCTATACCTGCCCATCAATGATACCCTCAATCTACTCATGTGCTCCTTTTATTTAATAAGCTTTTTATGCAAACCTCAACAGATGCAATTGTGTTAACGATCACGATATCTACTGTGGTGATGCTGTCGCTCAGCATTGCTATCATTTATTTTCTGTTCCTTTATCAGCGAAAAAGGTTTCGACACCAACAGGAATTAATAGAGATACGGGAAGCATTCGGACAGACCCTGTTGCAGTCTAAGCTGGCTATACAGGAACAAACCCTTGATCATATCGCTAAAGAACTGCATGCCAATGTTAGCCACCTGGTATCCCTGATCAATATCAACCTTTCTGAGATACTGCCACAGAGCCCGGAGCACCAACGGGAAAATATTATTGAAACAAAATCACTCACAAAGCAGTTGATGAGCGAGCTAAAGGCGCTTAGCGCCAATCTGAATACTGACCATATTGTTCATATAGGGTTTGTAAAAGCCCTGGAGAATGAGTTAAATCGCCTCGCCAGAACCAGGAGATATGAAGTGGCAGTTACCAAAACAGGTGAAGTATACCGCATGCCTGCTGAGCACGAGACCATCCTTTTTCGCCTTTGCCAGGAAATATTGAATAATGTAGTCAAGTATGCAGCCGCTTCCAGGGTTGATACGACTATGGCCTTCTCGCCCGAACATTTTACCTTAAGCATCTCAGATAACGGATCCGGGTTTAATGTAGAGGAAGCTTTAAGGTTAAGCGCGGAGAAAGAAAGTACGGGACTGCTCAATATGAAGAAAAGGGCGGGACTTATCAATGCCACGCTGAATATTGAGAGTCATAACGGACATGGTACAATAGTGACAATAGATATCCCCCATCCCGAAAAATCCAAACTATCCACGATATGAAAACTACTACGCCTTCGCTGAACATTGCGCTTGTTGACGATCATAACCTTTTCCGTAAAGGCCTTATCAAACTTATTAACCTGGGAGATACGCAGAACAAGTATAATATCCTCTTTGAGGCAGAAAATGGACGCGATCTTAAGGAGAAGATGACACAACCACCTTTTCCGGATATTATCCTGATGGACATCGACATGCCGGATATAAATGGTTTTGAATCTGTAGAGTGGCTGCAACGCACACATCCTTCGGTAAAAGTGCTGGTGATATCCATGGTCGATTCGGAGCTGGAAATTTTACGCATGCTGCGCCTGGGGGTGAAAGGGTATCTCTCAAAGGATATTGAAGTGGAGGATATGCACAGGGCTTTGGAAGCTATCGCGGGCAATGGTTTTTATTATTCTGATGTAGCGGCGGAGGTATTGAACCTTAGTTTAAACGGCGGAACCCGCCAGCATGATGCTTCGCTAAATTTATCAGAGAATGAAAGAGAATTTCTTAAACTGGTCACGACAGAGATGACCTATGACCAGATTGCCGATAAGATGCATTTAAGCCCAAAGACGATTGATGGATACAGGGACGCGTTGTTTAAAAGACTGAATGTAAAGACAAGGGTTACCCTGGCCTTGTATGCCGTAAGGCAAGGGATTGTTGCCTTGTGAATATGTTACTAAGGCATAAGACGACGACGATGATGACAAATAATTCAGGAAAAAGGTATTTTTGCCCTCTCTTTACCTGGTATGAATAAATGGATCGTCGTTCTTCTACTGCTGGCACATGTGACTGTCTATGCACAGCAAGACATACCCTTGTCTACGATTGAAAAGTTTTCTAAAACAGATTGCTCAACTGTACGGAACAGTAAAGACCTGGCAGATGCCATATCTGCATCAACAAAAGACCCGCAGGAACAGCTTCAGATGCTGTTGTTATGGGTGGATAAATTTTTACACGTAGATACCAGTCGTTTTTTTTCAGGAGGCTATCCCCTCACAACGGAGGAGAGTATTCAGAAAAGAATAGGATTATGTGATGAATATGCTAATATAGTGACTGAGTTTTGTAAACTGAATAATATACCATGTATACGCATTGAAGGATATGTTAAATATGCAGGTTTCAAATCTACAGATGTGCTGGACGATGCCAATCATGCCTGGAATGCGGTATACATTGATTCTTCCTGGTTGCTGTGTGATCTGTTTTGGTCTACCTGTGAGTTGATAAATAAGAGAGATGCTTCCCGCTTTATTAAAAAGATCAACACCGCATACTACCTGGTACCACCTGCTCAGCTTATATCCACTCATTTACCTTTAGACCCGGTATTCCAGTTTAGTAATTACCCCATCAGCATACAGACGTTTTATACAGCTGTCTCGCGCACTGATAGCACGAGCTACATTAACTATTGTGATTCACTTAACGCTTACCTCAAATTGAATGAACAGGAGCAAAAGATCAAAGTGGGGGAAAACAGCTACCTGTTCAATAAGGATAACCCTAATGCCAGGATCGCCGCCTACTATAATTATGCCGTCGCTGTCGTCAACAATAAAAAAGCAACCCTGCCCGAATTAAAAAGGGCGGGGCACTTCCTGGATACGGCAATGGACCTCATAAAGCGCTCTTCAAAACCCGACATCCGGGAGCTTTTGCCTGCCTGCCGGCAAGGCAAGCTAAGGATAGAAAAGCGGATCTCAGTGTTATAGAACTAAAGAAGAAATTATTACCAACATATAAACTGCACAATCACTAACAAGATGAAAAATTGTTTACTCATTCTCTGTAATCTCTTTTTGTTAATCCTGCCCGCCGTCGCTCAGAAAACCGATGCTCAGCTATTCACAGGTACTATTGACGGAAAAATAGCGATCACCATGTTCTTATACGCGGAAGAACATCCTTGTGAACAGAAAATGGTATATAAGGGTATTTATAAGTACGACAAAAGCAAGGCGAATGATAAATGGCTTTGGTTAAATGTTGACTACAATGAAGCAAAGCAATTCGTAATGGTAGAAGAGCGCTTTTCAGGCGTACTGATCCTCCGGAAAGAAAATAACGGCTTCTCAGGCCTGTGGATACATCCGAATGGTGTTACGCAGCTGAAAGTGGTGCTCACACAACAGCAGCTTTCCCCCGCAGCGCTTGAAATATACAGGGAGAAGTTTGATGAGACGAATCATCTTTATCATGACTGTTAATACGGAGTTTATTAATTGATTTTCAAGGTTATATAGGAGGTTGAAAATGTCTGCAAATAAATCTATATATTTGACCCATATATAAGTTGCTATTTATTAGTATATTAGAATCTATTCCTGCTACCTATGTTGTATTATAAGCGCCTGTTGCTGGCTGCGTTGTTTGTATTTTATTGTCATTGCTCTTACGCCCAGACTAAAGAGTTATACCGTTACCAGGATCTCTCGCATCTTTATTATCAGAAACAGCTGGATTCCTTAAAAAAGGCGTGGGCCTGTCCCGCTCTTTACAAGGAAAAGGAAACCCAAAAGCAATATAAAGAACTTTGGGACGGCCGGACAGAATTCCTCACCGAGGCGCTCAAAGATGATAACTACGTATATGACAAGGAGCTGCTCAGCTATATAGACGGCATTATTGACCAGATCATCAAGGCTAATAAGCAGCTGATCCCTGTTAAACCCTTTGTGCTGATAGACAGAAGCGCTTCGGTAAATGCCTATGCCGTAGGTGGTAATATACTGGCTATCAATCTTGGATTGATCACCTTTGCTCAGTCCAAAGAGGATATTGCGTTCACAATTGCTCACGAGCTATCCCATAACGTCCTGCTTCATCCGGAAACAGCTATTAAGCAACAGGCAGAGTGGCTGACTTCCCCTGAGTATAAAAAATCGATGAATGCCATTTTGGATTCAAAATATGAAAGGCTTACGCGCCTTAAAAAAGTATTCGAAGGCTATTCATTCAGCAGAAGCAGACACCAGCGTTATCATGAAAGCGACGCAGATTCATTGGCGATCGCCATGTTGAAGAAAAGTAATATTGCCTTTGACCCATCCTTCTTCCTGCGGTTGGATAGCGTAGACATCATCTACAAACAACCCCTGAAACAGCCTTTGCTACAGTACCTTTCCGCCTATAACCTAACGATAGAGCGGGCATGGACACAGAAGCGTTCCAAAGGGCTTTCCACCAGGATGTATAATTTTAAGGATACTACCCATATACAGGATTCGCTGAAAACCCATCCTGACTGTATAGAGCGTTACAACAGAACCCTGGCAGACGGTAATACAAATGCAGTATTCACTCCGGTACCGGCAGCCATGCGGGAGAAAGCCCGTAAGATGGAGATATGGAACTTGTATAACAATATGAGCCTGACTGCTTGCCTGTATATGATCCTGCTGGAAAAGGACAAAGGGGATAAAGATCCCTGGTACGATTTTATGGCCACAAACGTAATCACAGGACTTTATTATGCCGACCGGGAACTGGATCGTTTCAATGCGATCGGAGTTACCCCCAAAGAGTATATTTCCAAAGATTACTACGAGCTGCAAACCATGTTTGAGCAGATTCCCCGGGAGAACCTTGAACAGTACTGTAGAACATTACTGAATGCCAGCCAATGGCCCGACAGTAAAAAGGACGAAGCAGCATTCCGCCGGCTGATGAGTGGCCTAACCCTGGATCCCGACTTTTCGGAAGCGCATAAAACCGCAGTAGCCAAAGCTTTCCTTAATGGCAACGAGAGCAGTCTGTATGCCGAATTTGCCCACCGATTTGACAAGCAATAACACTTTTTATCCCTTATACAATGAAACAATTATTTCTGATCAGCATCCTTTTTTTGCTATTTACAAGCAATCCCTTTGCCCAAACCAAAGTCTTTAAAGAAGTAAGTAATGGTATTTCTACGGAAGTAAAAGCCATTATTCAGGACGGCAATCTTATCGGTTATCTCGCTTTTACAGAATTGGAGCGCGCAAACGCAGACTCCTTCCATTACCGGGTAACTATTATGGATGAGAACCTGAATGACATCGGCGTCTTGAATTTTACAGAATTAAAGCTGGACCTGGAAGCAGTCGCTTTTGAACAGGATGTTCTCTGCCTGGCTTACCTGAAAAGTAATTTCATCGGCTATGGCGATAAGAAAAGAAGGGATCGCAAATCACAGGCCACCAGCGGCTTCGTTGCAGTTCTTACCCAGTTTGTAAGCCTGGACGGAAAGATCATCAATTCCAATACAGTCAAAGCTAATATAAAAGTACTGGATGTCTATGCCCGCAGCTGGGATCACAATACAATAGGCGACGGCGGCCTGAAACACGCCGTACGGCTAAAGAATATGACCGGCAAAGGCTTTGTGTGCTTTTACGGTGATGAAGGCAAGAATTATCTTACGCTGTATAGTCCTGAAGGTAAAGATATCTGGCATAAGGATTTTATGCAGGCGGCGGACAACTTCGTCATGTTGCCCTCGGAGCATGATATTTACCTGCTTTATAAAAAAACTGAGAAGTTGCTGGAAGGTGGTTATTGGCTGATGGGCTTCAACGTGGATAATAACAATGCTTTTGCGAAATATAACCTGAGCGACGAAAAAGGACGCCCGTTCAGCGTACATACATTTGAAAATGATCCTGTAACCGGCAAGCCTTATATTGCAGGCCTTGTGTTGCACCCACGCAGGGGAAATGCAACCTTAACCGTGAAACAGCTGGCGAAAGGACCTTATACGGGCGTTTTCACTGTTCAGGCAAAAGGACCCGGCACCAGTAAAATGGAAAGAGTAATCTCTGACTGGTCTTCCGGCTCACAGGCGGCATTCTCTACCAAAGGCCGTTACCAGGCTAACAAGACCTTTGTGATGTTTCAGCCTGTTTTCAAAGATTACCAGGGCAATACTTATTTCGCAGGCACTTCCTATGGAAGGAAGCCCAAATGGGGAGCCATCAGTGCATCTGTTATAACTATGCCGCTGATTATACCGCCGTTATGGATCCTGGGTATGGCAGGCACACAAAAAGCTCAACCAAGGGATGCAATGTTGTTCAAACAGAATGAGAAAGGCGTTTTATCTTATGTAAATGCCATTCCTACTTACCATGGCCGTTACTATAACGGCAGAATACCGTTATACCTGTATACATCCTCTAACGATTATTACACGGTAACTAATTCCGAAACAAAAACGAACTACCTGGTAGTAAGTGATAAAAACAATGTGCACGTTTATAACGTGAACCAGCAGAAGGTGATCCGCACCATTCCCCGCAAGGAAGGGGATATAGTGACAACTATATATCCGGCCAAGGAAGGGCATATCATGGTTTCTGAATATAATAAGCAGGAGCGGTCCAGGAAGGTGTCTATAGAATCATTATAATTAAGTATCAGGCAATAAATTAAAGGCCGAACTTTTCTGTTCGGCCTTTGTTATTTAAGACTTAGAATACTGCTGCCTCACACGGCTAAGCGTTTCACGGGAGACGCCAAGGAATGAAGCAACCATGTGCAGCGGTACCCGGTCATAGATCTTAGGATAAGTTTTAATAAAATTCAGGTATTTCTCTTCGGCAGTTTCACTGATATTGCTCAGTATTCTCCTTTGACTGGCATCATAACTTCTGGCTTCCAGTTTTTCTCTAAACAGCCGGAACTTAGTAATTGTATTTGTCAGCGTATCGAAATCCTGCTTTTTGATAAGCAATAATTCGCAATCTTCAAGGGCATCGATGTGGCCTTTTGAGGGGTCGCCGGAATTATAGCTCTCATAGTCACTCATCCACCAATTTTCAATCGCGAATCTTAGGATATGCTCTGCGCCGTCTTTACCAATACGGTACAGCCGCAGGCATCCCTTAGCGACAAAGCAGTTGTAAAAGGATACATCACCTTCCTGGAGCAGGTATTGACGCTTACGTAGTTTTTTTTCAATTGTAACCTGCTTCACAAGTTGTAGTTCTTCATCGCTCAGGCCAGCTCCTTCTCTCAGATAAACGGCTAATGCCTCAAACATAATTTGATAGCTTTTGACAAAGCTATACAAAATCCGGTCTTTTAACTATTTCATCAGGCTGATGTTCGTCATGCCCCCATCTGCAAGGATCTCGGAACCGAGAATGAACGATGATTCGTCCGAAGCGAGGAATACGGCGGTTTTTCCAATATCAGCGGGTTGTCCGATCCTTCCGGCCGGTATAAGATTCACCCAGCGTTGTTTAACATGATCCACCTGCCCTTCCGGCACAAATTTGTCAAATACCGGGGTATCAATAGTACCGGGCGAAAGTACATTCACCCTGATCTTTCTCTCCAGTAAATCCAGTGAAAGTCCCTTGGCGAGTGATATTACAGCAGCCTTAGCTGCACTGTATATTGCCATTCCCGTTGCAGCACGATGCCCGGCACTGGAACCGATTAGTACAATGGAGCTCCCGTCATTCAGGTATGGAAGTGCTTTTTGAACCGTAAAGTAGACGCTTTTCAGGTTCAGGTCCATATACTGATCATAACTTTCCTCTTCAATGGCGGTAATAGGTCCCATTTGGCTACCGTCAACAATTCCTCCGGCATTCACCACAAGGGCGTCAATCCTGCCAAATTTTTCAAACGTTGCTTTGAAGATGTTATCGAGGTCGTCCATGTTGGTCACATCGCCTTTTAATCCGATGAAGCCGCCACCCAGCTGTTGAACTGAAGCGTCAATCGTGTTTTGCTTTCTGCCAGTGATGGCGCCCTTTGCACCTTCATTTTTGAAAGCCTCGGCAATACCAAACCCTATACCGCTGTTGCCGCCGGTTATCACGGTTACCTTGTTCTTTAATCTCATTTCGTTAATTGTGATTTATTATAGTTCAAAGGTCAGCCAGCTTTGCCCTATGGTACAAGGAGATTTGCTAAGAAATTTATGTGATGAATGTCACGGTCCGGTTAGGAGTTATATGCCGGGACAGTATTAGATTGGAAACCCTATAAAACAGAAAAGGCCTTGAGAGTGATTCTCAAAGTCTTTGTCAATTTCGATGAGCGTTTTCATCGTACATTTTCTTTTCTTTCGCGTTCAAAGATGATTTTGTTTTGATATTCACCGGTGATCACGCGTCCGTACACCATCCGGGTCCATCCGTTCTCATGGCCGTGGTTATTGGCAATGAGAAAACCTTTATTGCTGTCCTTCTTGATGATCTTATGTGCATCGATATACCTGCCTTTTACTTTGCAGAAAACGATATCGCCGATCTCATATTCCGGTACCCGTTCAAAAGTGAGCAGCGTACCATTTTTTAGAATGGGCAACATGGAGCTGCCGAAGGCTTTCATCTTTCCCGTTCCGCTTGTTTCAAGCCCGAGCTTAAGCCTTTCAAATTTGTTCATGTCTTAGGTTCTTTTGTTCATGTCCTTTCTTTTTGATATGCCTTCCTTTATCAACAGGCGCTGCCTGTAGTTCAAGAAAGGAAATGATGGTTAGTGTTTAAATATCCTTGGATCTTTATGCAGGATCCGGTGCAAAGATGATATTACAAGTGCGCAGCATACCTGCGCAGTTAAATGTTTATTTTTATGACGAAGCCTATGGGTTGATTATTAAGTAATTAAGTTGATAGTATGGTTGGCAGACATCTTTTTGAAGGAAGGTAATGGATTGATAGCAAAGGTGTAATAATAAAAATGCTGCCAATTTATGGTAACCTTTTCAATCACGTGTAGTATGTAGCCAGAAATGGAGAATTATAATTTTTAATAATGCACCGGACTGATATTTGGATGGTCAATAGATTTATTATAAACTGACATCAGACATCTCTGAAAAACGAGTTGAGTAGTTTTCCCTTTTCTTATTAATTTATATCCCTTAAGGTTCCTATCAAACTCCAGGGATAAATCTTTTCTCCCAATAAATTTTTCCAAATTTTTGTTAAATCCATCTGCACTACAGCTTCATTAAGCGATATAGCTTCGAGAGTGGAAGTTTTTTCCTTTAACTTGACAATCTCTACTTCTTTTTGATCTAGATTGTCCTTTCTTTCTTTAATTCCCTTTTCTATTTCAAAATATCTTTCTGTCAGTAAGATATCACTGACAAAGTGTAATTCTAATGCAACTGTGATTTTCTAATTGTCTCTTCAGATCCTTGATTTCGACCCCAAAGCGTTTTTCTTGTGTTATCCGAAATTGCCATGTTGTTCCTGTTAAAATGTGTTTCTTGCATGCTTCTTTAATACTCCTCGATTGAATCAACATCATAGAGAATGATTTTTCCCGATCGGGTGAAACGGATTTCCCTCGCCCTGAACTTCTGCAATGGTCTTGAGACTGTTGATGTTGAGCATCCTCATGGCTTCTTCGTTTGTTTCATATATCTCGTTTTATCAAATTAAATTTTTCCATAGCCTCTCGAAATGTATAAGTTTCATCGTAGTTGCCTTCAAAAAGACTTTTGTCGTTATTTTCTAGTAGGACTATTTCTGCTAAATGGTGAATAGCATCTGCTTTTCCCAAACCAGAATAACCTTCTAGAGTTGTAGGATAATAAGAAAGAAGAAGTTTTGAGTATTTAGTGAGCGCATTAATTAAATCTTTTATGGTGGTTATACCATAATTCCTGAATATGTTAATTGGAATAGATAAATCACCATAGTCGCCGGTTACCGGCAATTTACTTAGAGACTTGATTTTTTCTTCTATACTCTTAAACAAGTTATTAGAGGAAATAAATTCCAGTAACGTATCTTGATCAAGGCTAACCAGATTTGGGGTCTCAGCTATGTGACTTTTGATTTCTTCTTTATAGGTAGCAAGAAGGTTTTTTAAATTAACAAATTCGATATCAGCTATTTCTAGAAGGGCGGATATTCTAGAAAAACTTCTCTTTGCTATATTGGGAATGACTGATTTGCTTTTGTAACCCAAATCATGTTCAATTTCAGCCCATGAGTGTTGCAAGATTGACCGAATTTGAATTTCGGCTTTGATCTGGTTGAATTTTTTGTATTCTAATAATTTATTCCTGGGATCAGACAATCTTACCACGTAATGTAGGGATTTATAGCCAAATCTATCAAGTTCTAAATTCCTTTTGTCAACTGAATTGTCGTAGTCAATATCGAATTCTTGTTGGAGAATCTTTGCTACAGAATCAACTTCATCTTCAAAATAGGTTATGATCCTTATTCCAACTATGTCGGTTATATCGGAAAGGGTTGAATATTTGCCTTGTTTGCTTTCAACTTTTCTTTTTAGCGAGTCATAATCTTTAACTCTCATTGTAATCTGATGTGGTTTAATTCCCTCTGATTCTAAAATTGACTGAATTAAATGAGTTAACTTATTGCAAAACTCATTGTATTTATTTTCGTTTTGGGTAAATTGTTCTAGAATTGTCATTTTATAAAAGTATAAGAAAATACGTGTATTGACACTTACACAGTGTGCATGCCAGTTAAGGACAGGGCATAAAATACGGAGCGACCTATCGATAAAATTATGGAAAAAGTAAGCAAAAATTATTTAATCTCCAGATCATCACTAAAGGATGATGGGTATATTTAGAATTATTAAGTAGCACTTCGGACTTATTAAAAAGTTCCATAGTGAAATTTTGCAGTGCAAGAAAAGGAAGAAGTATCTCTCACTTTTAGAAGGAATCGCCAGTTTCTGTAAACTATCGGGGTGAAATTCTATCACTGGCTTGTTCTGGATGTACCTCGAGAGCTTTTAAAACCGTTACATCTGCATGGTAATTAGTCTCTTTCAAATAACTAATCCATAGTCTAAGAAGCTCTATGTCGTACGCTTTGGCTTTTTTTAAAGCTCTAAAGAAGTCTTTGAATTTTTGATCATGTTTGCTTCGAGTTGTTTTAGCAACTTTTTTTAGATCATCAAAATTAGATGGCAAACCAAAAGTTTCAATAGAAATGCCACAACTTTGAGCATTATTAAGCATAAAGCGCTCTATAGCTGGCCGAATCTGAATGATGTAATGATGTTTGGTTTTATGCTTATGTAAACAGAGATTGCCTTTTACAATTATCTCATCGAAACTCTTCAGATAATCAAGTTCTTTTTTGTCTTTATCAATTATCCCTAGAGCAAATCCATCTGCAAGATTTTTCTGCATTTTACTTGCGACAGTGCCACATCCCATTTGGTGGTTATATCCTTTAACTGGCGGTACTAATGTTTCAATAAGATTTGTGTCCACAAAACATTCAGGTAGTATATAATAATCCATTTATACAAAACTTTCGCTATTAGTAAAAAGATCTACGCCATTTTGATATATGTCATGCAATTCTTCACGGCTCAGCAGTCGGGTAACAGTTTCGTTATTCTGATAGCTCACAACGAAAACGGCTAATTCGTCCATTCCATTTTCAAGTAAATCATTCAAGATAAAAGGACTGTGAGTAGCGACGAAATATTGGTTATCCCTTTTGTGAATCATTTCTTGCGTAATATGAGTCATATAGGGAGGGAAAGAATGGGCTTCTGGTTCTTCAAGTATGATGATACTGTTATCATTTGACGCGATAGCTGCCTTATAAAATATAATTCGCTGCAATGTATCCGCAATGGAATCATATGGAATAAGAAAAATACTATTATTACTAATATTTCCCTTTTGTAATATTTGCAGGGTTTGACTTGATACGTCAAATACTAATTGAAGACTGTACTCAGAGAACAGTTCTTCTATTTCTTTTCTTAATGTGGAAAAGTTCTCTAAAATTCCTAATAGATTTTGACCAAAAGGTGGAGCTAAGAATTTGGAGTGGGACTTTCTAAAATGTATGTTAGATCTAAAACTATATTTCTTTATAGGAAGGTCTTCGTTAAAATTAGCTTTCGTATTTTCAATTACCAATTCATTACTTACTTTAAATTGGGATTGTTTAAGATCTCCATAGTGTAAGTTAATATTAAGGCCTTCTTTTGGGTTAAAGTCCATGTCCCAGTCGCCTATCTGCGATCTAAATGCCGGTGCCGAGTTTAAGTCTCCATTAAAATAAAGTTCAGCTGGATTTTTTACTCTGATTAAAGCTGAGAGTTTTGCTTTATGTCCCATATACGGCAAAGTGAATATTGATAGCGCCTCCAGTATATTAGACTTACCTACATTGGGTTTCCCAATAAAAAGATTGATTCTTCTACAATCACTAAAAGAACAATGTTTTATTGATTTGAAGTTTAGAATCTCTATGTTAGATATAAAATTCCGCATCAAGTTATATGTTTGAATATCTCGCCTGAAATTTGGTGTCTGTATCAATATTTAATGATGCTACAGACGTTCAACCAGTACTTCAAAAATAAGATTATTTCGATTAAGGAATATTACGAGAAATCGAGATGTGCTTTAGTCGCGTAATTTACTAGCTTCTATATAAAGAAGATAAGATAAGTTGTATTATTATTACGGCAGTCATCCCAAAATTGAAATTTGAGTCAACTAAAAAGGTCAAAATCAACAGTAATGCTGATTTTGACCTTTAAATGTAGCGAGAAAGGGAGTTGAACCCTTGACCTCAGGGTTATGAATCCTGCGCTCTAACCGCCTGAGCTACCTCGCCATGTTTCCTATTTTGATCAGGGGAGTGCAAAGATAATGGTCGTCCCCGAAATATCAAAAACTAATCTAAATATTATTTCCCAAATAATATATAACCCGCCTAATACACACCCGGTAACAATCGATACGTCTCCTTTCTATACCGCTCATATTCCCCTCCGAAAGACGCCACCAGCATCTCTTCCTCCAACTTAATCCTATACAAGAACGCCGCCGTCACCGGTATCACCACCACTGCCAAACTTACCCAGTTATTCAGCGAAACCCCAAAACCCAGGAAAGACAACAATGAACCCGTATAAGCGGGATGCCGTACATATCTATACATACCGTCCTTTTTCAGCATATGCCCCTGCCGTATCGCCACATCCACCGTAAAAAAACGCCCCAGAGAGATGATCGCTATGAACCGGATCGTCATTCCCAACAAGATCAGCCCTATGCCCAGCCAACCAATACCTACCCAGTCCGTTATTGGAAATCTCGTATATGTTGCAATATTCCCCGCGGCAACAGTAGCGGCTATCGCCGCTATCCAGATGATAGTCAGCGACTGTTTGCCCTTTAGAGGCTGGTCGCCCCTGCGCGACCGCAATACCCTGTTCAGTATGATCTCTGAAAGCAGCCAGCAGATATAAATGATATTGAAAAACAGGTTCATAAGACAGGTATTATCACCAAAGATAAGAGGAAATTCCACCGCAGTAAGCGGTGCTATCTTTAATACACCGGTATTCAAACAACCATTGCACCAGCAAACCTAAGCCCCTTGAAATTAACCATATGGAACAGCTACACCTGCCACAAATCCTTTGCCCATTCCCCGCGGGCATCAGTCGCTTTGTTGATGAGGTAAGCGCACATAATGTATACTGGGTGCAGAAATTTGACCTCACTCCAGGCCCCGCATTATTCGATGCCTACCGTAAAGCGGAATTCCCACGCTTCGTATCCAGGATCTACCACCAGGCCGACTTTACAGAGCTCTGCCTGATCTGCGACTTTTGCACCTGGCTCTTCATCGTCGACGATCTGCTGGAAAAAATAGCGGGCAACAAAAAAGAACATACCCGGGTCATGAAAGACCTCATGTGTGTACTGGATGGCCACGAAGCACCCATATCCGGCAATTATGTAAAGCTCGCCGCAGGGTTGAAAGACATATGGGACCGCCTCCAGGAGCTTACCCTCCCTTCCTGGCAACGCCGCTTCTCCGCCAATATGGAAGACCTTTTTGAAGCTACGGAATGGGAAGTAAATAACCGGGCTTCCGAATACCGTCTCGGCATTGCAGACTATATCAAAATGCGTCCCTACACCAGCGCCATGTTCCCCTGCATCGATCTGATAGAGATCATCGGCCAATCCTGGCTGCCTGAATATGTACGTCGGCACGAGCTCCTGCAGAAACTGGTGCTCACCTGCATAGAAGCCGTTTGCTGGGTAAACGACCTCGTCTCCTTTAACAAGGAACAACGCATCAATGAACCGCATAACCTCGTGCTCTTACTCCAGGTAGAGCAGGGCTTCAGCCCTTACGACGCCATCCGCGAAGTAACCGAAGTATGTAATGAAACCATCCGTCATTTTATCTTCCTGGAAAGAAAAGTGCTGGCCTCCATGGAGCCGGATGAAAGCCTGTATCTTTTTACGAAGGGACTGCGCTCCTGGATAAGAGGCAACCTGGACTGGTGCCTGTTTGATACAGAACGCTATGGCGTGAAGCTGGTGAAAAACGAAGAGGGGAGCCTTTTATTCAGTAAGATCTTCCTGGATGAATGACGCATAAAATAAGGAGGGACCGCCCACAGGGCAGCCCCTTTTTCAATCGTCCAATGCTAGCTCCATTTGTATGTTTGCTCTTTCGTAAGGAGAGGGTGGACCAGTGATCTTCCTGAACCCCAGCTTGTGATACAGGTTAATGGCCGGCTTCAGAATAGTATTACTTTCCAGGTAAACGCGCTTGGCGCCATTGTCCCTGGCTCTCTCTATAGCCGCCTTGCCCAGTAAAAAGCCGATGCTCTTGCCCCGCACTTCCGGCGATACAGCCATCTTGGCCAGCTCATAGCCGCTGCCATCTTTCATTTTGATCAGCGCACAGGTGCCCACGGGCTGGTCATCATAGATAGCCATCAGGATATGTCCGCCCTTCTTCAGGATATAATCCTTTGGATGGTCCAGCGCCTTCAGGTCCTCCGGCTCTATTTTGAAGTAAGTGGAGATCCACTCTACATTCAGCGCCTTGAAGGCTGCTGCATGCTCCGGGCTATAATCTACGATCTGTACCGTACTGCCTTCCCGCTCCTTCTTTTCTTCCTGCACACGTCGCAGCAGGCTTTTCTGTTCCAGCAGGAATTCCCATTCTGCAATGGCTTTCCAGAGGTCGTACTGCGTTTCTTTCATGGCGTTCTCCACAGCAGCGCCTACATCGGCAAACTGGGCCTGCATTTTTTCGCGAACGGCTTCCCCTGCGGGGGATAAGGTCACGAAGTTCTTGCGGCCGTCCTTTTTCCCTTTCTTTTCTTTTACATATCCCTTTTTAGCCATTTCCCGCACAATCTGGCTGACAGACGGATGGGTATGCCCGATCTCCTGGGCAATGGCTGTAATGGCCTTTTCCTCCCCGCGTGACAGCACATAGAACACCGGGAACCATTTGGGCTGCATGTCTATGCCGTAAAGGGCATAGATCTGAGACGCCTCTTCGGTAAGCAGGTCACTCAGCCGGCGCAGCCTGCTGCCAAGTGCCATTTTCCCTACCTGATCATAAAATTCCATAAAGTTGACGGTTAATTACGTAAGTGGTTACGTAAATTTATACATAATATTTATCCCCACCAAAAAAATGTGCAGGATACCCACCACCGTACCGGACATTAGAAACCTTTTTGCATGGTAATTGTTGTACCAGCAGGATAATCTGATTTATTCACCTGAAAAACCTTTTCCCCATGTCAGTAGTAAAAGTTATTGAGCTCATTTCCTCTTCTGAAAAAAGCATAGATGATGCTATCCGTAATGCTGTTGCAGAAGCGTCCAAAACGATCCACAACATCGATTCTGTTTTTGTAAAAGACATCAAGGCCCACGTAAAGGATGGGAAGATCACCACCTTCGGCGTGATCTGTAAGGTTTCTTTCAGGCTGGATGAAAAACAATAACCGGCTTAGCGGTTCTTTTTCCTTCCATGCAAACGTGTATGCCCTGCTTCCAGCAGCAGGGTGATCATGTGTGCGCTTAACCCGTTTGAACGCTTGTAGAATGCATAGCGTAAGGCAATCTCATTGAAGGAATAGTTCCCGAGAAAAGGCTTTAGAAAAACATAACGCGCGCCCAACCCGGCCTTGTAGCTGTTAAAGGAAGAAAGGTCGTAATCAGAAGTGAAATAGGTTTCGCTCAGCTCATGTGCCATATAAGGCCTGAAATACTTTGACCTTGTTTGTGTATAGAAGCGGGCCAGTGGCGAAAGTGTGAGCCGTGGTGTTATCTTCACAGGCGCTTCCAGCTGGAAGGTATGTGCGTTCACGCCAAAATTGTCATGGTAAAAACGATAGTAGGAGCGGAGAACGGCCCGGTTGCCCACAAAGCTGTTCAGCTGTATGCCCAGTGGGATCTTCCAGCGCTCGCGTGGCAGGCGTTCCACCTGCAGGCTCTTGTCTGTAAAATACACGCGGTGAAATGGGGTGGATAACAAACCTTTCTGGTACACCAGCCCGGGAAAGATGGCAAGCTGCATGCGTTCATTGATCACCTGGTATAGCGAAAGATCCAGGTTGTAAGAGGTACGCCGGTATTCATCAAACCATTCTTTATAACGCAGCTCTTCCGGGTAGATCAGCTTCTCCGGCGAGTAATGGTCAGGGTCCAGCCGGCCCCATCGCAGGTCGTCAAAGTAGGCCTGCAGCGAAGCGCTGATCTCCCGCGAACCATCAGCGTTTACATGCGAGGCGGAAACGCCTACCGGAACAGAAAAGTAATCAGATTCTATGGAGAAGCCTGTTTCAATTCCCGCCCGTATGCGGGAGCGTTTCAGCAGGCGGCTGTAGCCTAAGCTGAGGTGCGTCCTTGCATCCACCCTGGATGCAGAAGAAACCACGAAATCAATCTTATCTGTAGAAGCAGAAGTGATCACATCCACACCGGTGTTGATGCGAAAAGTATTTAGTGAATCCCGTTGATGCGTAATAGTGATATCCGGCGCATATACCTGCAAGGCCTCCGTGCCTTCACCTCCTGTAACGGCAGAATGATTGCCCTGCTGTGTGTAATAAGAGAACAGCACCTGCACATCCGTCTTTGAAACCCTTTGTTTGCTGTATGCCGTGTCCCTGGTCCGCTGGGCAGATGCAGACAGCGAGGCTGCTAATAGTCCGAATACTAAATATCTCTTTTTCATGCCTGATCAGTTACAGCCGCAACCTCCGCTCGCTTTCCCGCTTCCGCCACCACTGCCACCTTCGCGGTAGGTATGAACGTTCTCTTCAAATTTCTCTATAGGCCTTTTCCCCGCCTGCATATTATCGTCATTCAGGTGGGCCCGCTGGTAAGGTTTTACGGCAACACAGGCCTGCATGGCAACCACAATGGTTAGCGCTGCAAGCATTAGCCATTTTACGCTGATATTATGCTTTTGCATGAATGTTAATATGCCGTGATTGAAATACCTGGTTCTTTTCGTCAATGATAATGCAATGTACCTGCGGCAGCTGCTCAATGAGGTACATACCAGCTTCCCTGCCCATAACCGTCACTGCGGTGGCCAGCGCATCAGAAAGTTCCGCGCTCGGACTTACGATCGTTACGCTCTTGATAAAGGGCACAGGCCGCCCGCTCACCGGATCTATGTTATGGGAATACCGCAGGCCCTTGTGCTCAAAGTATTGTATATAGTTGCCCGAAGTAGCTACCGATGCATGCTCAACAGGCAGCCAGAAAAGTATCCTGGAAGGATCGTCCGGATCGGCGATGCCTATCTTCCATGGCGATCCGTCCGGCTGATGGCCCCAGGCGCTAAGGTCACCGCTGGCATTGATTACACCGCTTTTTACACCCGCCGCCATCCACAAGGCCTTTACCCGGTCTGCCGCATATCCTTTGCCTACCGCTCCAAAGCCGATGCGCATGCCCTTCTTTTGCAGGAACACCTGGCGTTTACTCAGCAGCGTTATATGCTTATAGCCCGTTCTTCGCAATGCTTCCGAGATGGCCGCTTCATCCGGTAGTTTAAACGCTTCGTGCCTGAAATTGTAGAGCGCTTTCAGCGCGCCTGCGCTAATATCAAATGCCCCCTGTGTCAATGCGGAAAGACGGATGCAGCGTTGTATGAGCAGATACACTTCCTCATCCACTGTTACGGGGGCTATACCAGCTTGTTTGTTGAGCAGTGCAGTTTGTGAAGTATCGCTGAATTCCGTGAGCAGCTGTTCGATATGTTGTATGGCGGCAATACCTTCGTGCAAGCGTTGCTGTGAGGCAGCTTCATCTTCCTCCACTACGATCAGTTCAAAATCAGAACCCATCAATCGCTGCTGTACCTTACTTTTAAAGGGCATCTTGCTTATTTTAACATTCGCTGCACTTCGGTAATGAAGTCTGCCGCCGTTTGCTGTCTGAAAGGTACCTGGGCTACCAGCCGCTTAGCCGGTGTAAGCAGCACGATCTGCGGAAAAGCGCCATTGGGATTAAACTCATCCGCCAGCGATTCATACTGTGTTTTCAACCTGGCAGGGATCCGTTTGCGTTGGGGAAAATCCGCTTCCAGCAGTACCAGCTTGTCCTGTGCAAAACGTTGAAAAGTACTGTCGGCTAATATTTTCTTGTTGAATTGTATACAGGGGATACACCAGTCAGAACCTGAAAAGATCAATAATACTTCCTTCCCGGATCTTTGCGCCTGTGAGAAAGCCTCTTCCGGGTTATCATGCAACTGTGCCTGTGCATAGCTTGCACTTGATAATATTAGCAACAGCATGGTTTTGATCATAGGGACACTGTTCATTAGATATAACACTACAAAAGTAGGTATGTTGTAACGTAAAAGCCAATATTAAATTTTTGTTCCCTGTGAAGCTGCACTGTCTTCAGGTGGTTTCCCAGGTTTCCATTGCTGCAGTATTTCAGGGTCTACAGAGCGGATATGCAGATCGCGTTGCGGATAGGGGAAACCAATGCCTGCTTTTTGCAGATTCTCATAGATGGCCGCCAGCACATCATGCTGCAACTGCCCTGCCAGGGCCAGATCAGTTAGCCAGAAGAATACGCGGAAGTTGACTGAATTATCGCCGAACTGGAAAAGGAACACCACCGGCTCCGGGTTTTCCATCACGCCTTCCCGGCCTACTACGGCTTGTTTCAGGATCTCTGTGACCGTCTTTATATCAGCCCCGTAATCCACGCCGATGATCAGTTCAACGCGGCGGGTCCGGTTGCTTAGTGTCCAGTTGATCAGTTGTTGCGATATCAGGTCGCCATTGGGCACGATCACTTCCGATCCGTCATAAGCCGAGATCTTGCTGGAGCGGATGCCGATCTCCTTCACCACGCCGGAACGGGTGCCCATTTCTATTACATCGCCTACTTCAATCGGTTTCTCAAAGGCGAGGATCACACCGGATACCAGGTTGTTCACGATGTTCTGCAGACCAAAACCGATACCTACGCCTAAAGCGCCGATCACAATCGCCAGCTTGTCCATCGGGATGCCTGATGCGGCAAACGCTAACAGGATGCCCACTGCCAGCACGGCCAGCCTTACCAGCAGCATGGCAGAGCCCAGCCTGTTCTTTTTACCGGGTGCGGCGTTTTGCGGGTCGCCGAACATATAGGCGATCATCTGTGAGATCACCGTAGAGACCCAGATCACCAAAAGGAATACAATGACGCTGCCAAAGGTAAAACCCGTATTACCGATCTTGCGCTCCGTTCCCAGAAAGCTGGCAACAGCATCGTAGATATTATCGTACACATACAGGTTACGGGCAATCAGCATCAGCCAGGCCAGGGTTGCAAACAGGTAGAGCAGTACTTTCAGGCGCGCCTGTATATTCTGGAAATCGATGAAGGAGATGAAGGTGCTGGAACTTTTATTGGCCTCTACCTGCAGGTAAACAGATTCCATGAGCAGATCTGCAAAGAACAGCAGGTTCACGGCCATGGTAACACCCGTTGCGGCGGTAGACCCGATAATCTTGGCCGCGGTGATACGCCCGCTGATCACCAGCAGCATGGAGAAAGCACTCATCAGGATGAACAGGACAAGCACCCTGCGTGAATGTTTGGGCATGGCCAGTGTACTTTGTTTAGTGATCTTCAGCAGCCGGAAGCCCAGCGCGATAGAAACAATGGTCACAAAGAAAAGTCCCCACTGCTCTGCATTGGTGGCCTGGATGGTGAGGTTGTTGATGAAATAAAGAAAAAGGATGGCCATCAATAATAGCCAGTGGCGGAATATATGCCGGGGTATGAAATGTTCCAGAATGTAGGTGAGTGCTATTATCGTAATCACCCAGTTCAATTGCAGGTACAACACAGGATACTGCACCGATACCAGTCCAGACACCGTAAAGACGAACACCAGCATACCAGCCACCGGGAAACGATACAGCAGGCGGGAATGCTGCAAAATGGCTTCGGCTTCTGTGTCGGGGTGGTTGTTTCGCACCCTCTTGATATTGTTATGCACCCAGAAGGCAAACAGTGCGCCCAGCAATGCCCACACGACCAGTATTGGCCACTGCAAGGCAAAGAAGATGATCAGCACGCGTATATTCTTGGAAAGGGAGTTTCTTAGCACCGTAAAAAAGCCAGGTTCGTTCACCTGTTTCTTGGGCTGCCATAAATAGGTGTAGTCCTTTATGAACATCCGCCGGTTGTAGTTATCCAGCGCAAATTCCATATCTCCCAGCAGATTGCTAACGGCAATGTAACGCATGGCTACCTCGTTTTGCAACAGGCCCATTTGCAGCAATGCTTGTTTATTAGCTTTATCTGTCTGCCTGAACTTCAGGATCAGGCTGGTCAGCTGGCTTACATAAAATTCCCGCAGCTCATCTTCCGCAGGCACCACCCGCATCGAGGTGTCTTTTCTTACCTGCTGTAAAGTATCGTTAATGCTCACCAGCACGTCGTAATGACGGAACAGGTCATTCTGCCACATCTCCAGGATGCGGCTCAGCTGCACCAGCATCACTTTGTTAGTGTACAGGTCATGAATATTGGGCGTGGCGCCCAGGGCGGCAATATTCCCTTTGATCACATGCAGCGAGGAGTCTATCAGCGGCAACCTTTCGGCAATGCCCGAGGTATCGTAACCCCGCTTGAGGGTGCTGCCCAGCTCATTCAGCATCAGGGTATACCCCTCAATACGGTTAATGATCACGGCCGTGGCAGTGTCTGAAGCTTTTGATTTACTGGTGTCTTTGGCAAAACGGGAGATATCACGGCTGGTGGCGGCACTGTCTTTTTCCGGTGCTGCCTGTTGCTGGTCCTTTTTAGATTGGGCATGGGCGCTGCCCGCAAGCAGCAATAACAAAACAAGCCCGGACAGCCAGCACCGGAGGTCTTTAAAGACAGGTTTCTGCATGGTTAACTGAATGATTACCACGGCAATTTAGTGCATTAATACGATTTTAGCAGTCTTCACCTTGTCTTCTCCTAGGCTTCTCCTTGTGTTCACCTTGCAATATCGTTGCTCCGAAGCATTTTGTTAAAATAGTATCATTTACCATTTCTCTGATACCATTTTAGCTCTCTTATCCTTGCTTTATCCTTCCAGTATCCTTGCTCTATCCTTGCTGTATCCATACTCCCAGGCATTTTGGTTAAAATAGTATCGTTGGGAATTCCTGTGTTTATTGAGTATATTCATTCATTACCAGCCTTATAGCATGAAAAGGGAAGCCATTATCGCAAACGTACAGCAGCGCACCCAGCCCTGGGATGTGGTGGTGATCGGGGGAGGGGCCACTGGCCTGGGCGCCGCCCTGGAAGCAGTCACCCGTGGTTACCGCACCCTGCTGCTGGAACAGGCAGATTTTGCCAAATCCACCTCCGGCAAAAGCACTAAACTCGTACACGGCGGCGTACGTTACCTGGCAGAAGGAGACGTTGCCCTGGTAAGGGAAGCAAGTATAGAAAGAGGCCGCCTGCTCAGGAATGCGCCTCACCTGGTCAGGAACCTGTCTTTTGTGATCCCCGTTTTCAGCTGGTGGGAATCGCTTAAATACACTATCGGGCTCAAACTGTATGACCGTATGGCCGGCCGCCTCAGCCTGGGGCCTTCGCAGCATATCTCTAAACGGGAAACCCTGCAGCGCCTTGCTACCCTGGAATCCAAGGGACTGAACGGAGGGGTATTGTATCACGACGGACAATTCGACGACACCCGGCTGGCCATCAACCTGGCACAAACCATCCGCGAAAAGGGCGGGACTGTGCTGAACTACGTGAGGGTGACAGCCCTGTGCAAAGATGCTAAAGGACACATCACCGGCATCCGGGCACAGGATACCATCGGTGGAATGCCCCTGCAAGTAGAGGCCCGGGCGGTGATCAATGCTACCGGTGTGTTTACTGATGACATCCTCCAGCTCGATAACCCGGGCGCCCGCAAGTCAGTGGTGGCCAGCCAGGGTGTGCACCTGGTGCTGGACGCTTCCTTTCTCCCTGGTCAACATGCGCTCATGATACCGAAGACGAGCGATGGCCGCGTACTCTTCATCGTGCCCTGGCATGATAAAGTAGTAGCGGGTACCACCGATACGCTCGTGAATTATATTACCCTGGAGCCGCATGCTCTGGAGCAGGAGATCAGCTTTATATTGAACACGGCAGGGCAGTACCTGCAGCGCCGTCCTGACCGTAAGGATGTATTGAGCGTATGGGCAGGCTTACGGCCCCTTGCTGCTCCTGAAGAAGAAGGGCAGAAAACAAAGGAAATATCCCGCAATCATAAGATCATGGTGTCGCCTTCCCGGCTGGTGACCATCATCGGTGGCAAATGGACCACCTATCGCCGTATGGCCGAAGACGTTATACGGCAAATGGAAAAGGCCCTCGGCTGGACAAGCACCGCATCTGTTACCCATGATATGCCCCTGCACGGCGCCAGCCAGGCAGACTGGAACGATCCCTGGTACTATTATGGCAGCGATGCCGCCGCCATCCGTAACCTGATCTCCGCACAACCCCTGCTGCAGGAAGTGCTCAGCGCTTCCCTGCATATCCGCAGGGCGCAGGTGGTATGGGCGGTGCATCATGAAATGGCCTGCAATGTAGAAGACTTCCTGGCCCGCCGCACCCGTGCACTTTTCCTCGATGCGCGCGAAGCCCTGCGTATAGCGCCCGTAGTGGCGGCTATTATGGCCCGGGAATTGCAGCAGGATAACAGCTGGGAACAGCGGCAGCTGGAAAGCTTTACGGCACTGGCTAAATCATATATGTTAAGTTAAAGTCGTTAGTGGTTAGTCACTAGTCGTTAGTGTTTAAACCACTATATTAAGATTATGTTAGCTTCCTTCACTGACGACTAACGACTGGCAACTGACGACTATTTTTATGGCTATGACAAAATTATCTGTACTCTTAAGCGTATTACTACTATCCGTGTTGGATATGAAAGCGCAGGACTCATTCCCAATCTTTGATAAAGAAGGCCATCGCGGCTGCAGAGGCCTCATGCCGGAGAATACAATTCCTGCCATGAAGAAAGCGATAGACCTGGGCGTTAATACCCTTGAGATGGATGTGGTCATCACAAAAGATAAACAGGTTGTGCTGTCTCATGATGCCTATCTGAACCACCTGTTCTCTTTGACGCCGGAAGGAAAGGAATTCACGAAAGAAGATGAACAGCGTTATATCCTTTACCAGATGGATTATGCCGAGATCCGCCAATTTGATGTAGGTTCCAAAGGTAATCCCGGTTTTCCGCGGCAAGCGCGTATTAAAACATATAAGCCCTTGCTGGAAGAGCTGATAGATTCGGTAGAACAATATGCCGCACAGAAAAAGGCGGAAGCTCCCAGATACAATATCGAAACTAAATCAGTAGAAGGGCATGATGATGAATGGCAGCCGGCTCCTGAAGAATTTGTAGACCTGCTGGTGGCCGTGCTCAGAAAGAAGCAGATCACAGAAAGAGTAGTGATTCAGTCTTTTGATAAAAGAACGCTGCAGGTGCTGCATAAAAAGTATCCTGATATCAGAACTGCTTACCTGATTGGAGAGGACAAGCTGGGTTTGGACAACAACCTGACTACACTGGGCTTTACTCCTTTTATATACAGCCCTTACTATAAACTGGTGAATGCGCAGCTGGTGCAAAGCTGCAAGGAGAAGGGAGTTAAACTGATCCCCTGGACTCCCAACACTTCCACTGAAATAGCGCAGCTGAAAGCATTGGGAGTAGATGGGATCATTACAGATTATCCTGACCTGTTTTAATTATCTCAGATCCATTTTACTTTTTCTGTTAAAGGCTTGATCCTTCTGCCTTCGGGAATACCGCCATCGGCATATCCCAGGTAGAAGAAACCCAGTACCTTATCCTGGTCGCGCAGGCCTAAATAGTCCTGCATGGCAGGGGTGTAGGTCATACCGCCTGAGCCCCAGTAGGCAACCAGGCCAAGCGCCGTAGCGCCCAGCCACATGTTCTGCACCGCGCAGGAAACAGCGGCTATTTCTTCAATCTCCGGTATTTTGGGATTATCACCCCGTTTCATACAGATGGCGATAATATGAGAGGCCAGGTCACCCTGGTGCTGCAGTTTTTCGTAGTTGCCGGGAATAAACTGTGCCAGGGGGGTATTGCGCTTATACAGCTCCGCGTGATCTGCGCAGAATTGCTTTACTGCATCGCCGCTGTATACCACAAAATACCAGGGTTCGGTATATCCATGTGTAGGCGCCCAGTCGGCCAGCGACAGTAATTGCCTGATCATATCGTCCGGTATCTTTTGGCCATTCATGCCAGTGGGCTTTACCGTGCGCCTCTTCGTGATGATCTGTTCTAAATGCTGATCCATTGCTTAGTGATTTTATTCCTTATGCCAGTTGTGTTTTCCATGTCTCAGGCAAACGGCTTACTTTATGTTGCTGATAATCGAAACACACCATGCCTGTCTTTGCTTCTGCTATGGGATGGGTAGCATCGCCGCGGCGGGCGCTGATGCGGTAATAGAGATCAAAGCCGGAAGAGGTGTATTCATCTGCGCTGATCTCCACTTCAAATATATCCCCGTGAAAGCCTTCTCCTTTGTATACAACAGCTACATCCGACATAATGAGGCCGGGGCCCTGCTCTGGTAATTCTTTCAGTCCGGCGGCATTCAGGTATTGCATGCGGGCTTCGTGCATAATGGAAAGAATGGCATCGTTGCCCACATGGTTGCCATAGTTAAGGTCCTGTATGCGCACCGGTATCTGTGTCTTAAATCCGAATGCTGCTGGTAATGTTAATTTTATTCTTGCCATTATATTAGTTAAGATTACGGTGATGAACGATTAGTGTTGGCCTTCCGTTTTTTTCAGGTAGGCGATCAATCCGGCAAAAGCCCTGGCGCGGTGGCTGTACTTATTCTTTTCAGCCAACCCCATTACTGCAAAGCTGCGGTCTTCTCCATCCGGTACAAATATGGGATCGTACCCGAATCCTTCGTTGCCCTGTGGCTGTTCAAGGATACGGCCCTGGCATACGCCTTCAAACTGGTGTTCCTGTCCGTCAATGATCAGGGAGATCACGGTACGGAAACGGGCGCTGCGGTCTGTTTTACCTTTCAGCTCCTGCAGCAGTTTCACGATATTGTCTGCCGCTGATTTCTGCTCGCCTGCGTACCTGGCGGAAAGCACGCCCGGAGCGCCGCCTAATGCGTTCACTTCCAGCCCGGTATCTTCAGAAAAACAGGAATGGCCTGTCATCTTATAAATGACGGATGATTTTTCCCTGGCGTTTTCTTCCAGTGTATCGTGTGGTTCGGGAATATCTATATCAATGCCGGCCTCTTGCAGGGTGATGATCTCGAAAAGATCACCCAGCATGGACCGTATTTCTTTTACCTTGTTCTCGTTGTTAGTGGCAAATACCAGTTGCATGTGTTATAAGAATAGTTGTTTTAATCCGTTCCAGAGTTTTCCTTTCAGTAGTTTGTCTGCGGCGATCAGTTCCAGCGGGTCGGAGAACAGCAGCTGTATTCCGCCTGCGCTATGTATCTGATAATTAGGCAATGGCTCCAGGCCGAGGCTGTCCGGTGTGATGCCGAATACAACACATTGCCGCATACTGACGGCTTGCTGCCACATTGTGAGCGCGGTATTGGGGGCCTGAGCCGTATTTACCAGCGCCACATCCTGCATACCCAGTTTACAGGCATTTAAAATATTTGTAAGCAGGTTGAATAATTCATCATTTAAGTATGCACCGTTTTCATTTTGTATGAAGAGTGCGATGTTTTTTTGATTTTCTCCTAAATATTTGATTTTCGGCAGCGGCTTCTGCTCCTTTACAACAGGTGCGCTTTTCCCCGGAATGATAGGCTGGTTGTATATCCTGGCCAGTAAGTACGGATCGAGCTGCAGTTGATCAAAAGACATAAATATTGTTTTTAGTATCCATGTGATAATTCCCGCTTGGGGAAAAATCAGTTTATTTGCGTAAAAATATCGAGATAAAATTGATAAACCATGATGGTAGTAGATTATAAAGGCGTAAATGCTCCGGCAATGGAAGAAGCTTCAAAACAGATCAAGGTTACCAAAACTACACAGAGCCGTATTGGCGAGGTGGATTTCAATAACCTGGTATTTGGAAAGAAGTATGCCGACCATATGCTGGTGGCTGATTTTGATGGTAAGGAATGGCATGACGCCCAGATACTGCCTTTTCAGAATCTTTCTATAAGCCCTTCCAATGCTGCCTGGCATTACGGGCAGGCTATTTTTGAGGGTATCAAGGCCTATAAGGACCAGGAAGGACACCCGATGATCTTCCGCCCCTATGATAATTATGACCGTTTTAATCTTTCAGCAGAAAGGATGGGCATGCCTGCTGTACCGGAATGGCTGTTTATTGGCGGTATGGCGCAGCTGATCAGCCTGGACCGCGACTGGGTGCCTACGGGCGAAGGTTGCTCCCTGTACCTGCGTCCTTTCATGATCGCTGCGGATGAATTTATCGGGGTACGTCCTTCCGATACTTATAAGTTCGTGATCATCAACTCTCCATCCGGCGCTTATTTTAACAAGCCTATCAAACTGCTGGTGCAGGATAAATATATACGCGCTTTTCCCGGCGGTGTGGGATACGCCAAAGCGGCAGGCAACTACGGCGGTGCAATGTACCCCACCATGCAGGCCCGCAAACAGGGTTTTGACCAGATCCTGTGGGTAGACGGCATGGAGCATAAATACCTGCAGGAGTGCGGCACCATGAACGTATTTGCCATTATCGGCAATAAAGCGCTCACACCTGATCTTACGCAGGGCACTATCCTGGCCGGTGTTACCCGTGTCAGCGTAATGTCGTTGCTGGAAGATATGGGCCTTACTGTAGAGGAGCGTCCGGTATCTATTGACGAGATCGTAGCTGCCTGGAAAGATGGTACCCTGCGCGAAGTGTTCGGTACGGGTACTGCCGCCAGCGTGGCCTATGTGGAGCAGCTGGATTATAAAGAGCATTCCATCAGGCTGGATACTTCCAGATATGATGTGGGGGCCGAGGTGATCAAACGCCTGGATGCCATACGCACCGGTAAAGCGGAAGATACCCGCGGCTGGAACTTTAAGATTGATGGTTAATCAGTCGGGAAGTCTGCAAACTGGTTTTAGTTGTGTTATAATATAATAACAGGCTGTTTCCTAGCGAAACGGCCTGTTTTATTTTGATGATAAATTGTCAATGGTTTTCTAACAAGGGGTCGCTGCTTAATTTATGCTGCAGGTCGTTCACATTCAATGTCTGCACTGCAGTGTTGGCGTCAATGGCCATGGCGGCGGCTGCGCCGCATACTTCGCCGGTGCCCATGAATACCGGTTCGGTACGAATGGAGGCATAGCCGATATGGGAGGCAGATAAACAAACCGGTACCAGAAGGTTGGTACATTCGGTCCGTTTGGGTGTAAGCGCGTGATAGGCAATGGAGTAGGGGGGAAGCCCTTTCACCTGTACATCTCCTTCATTTTTTACCATACCGTTCTCTACCAGGCGTTCGCAATTATGTGAATCTATGGGGTAAGATGCCTGGGTAACACCGTCTGCTACGCTGACCTGCCCCCGGCAGTTATGTTCTGTCATCACATATTCCCCGATCATGCGCCGCGATTCCCGTACATATAGCTGCCAGGGAAAGCCGCCATTATCCCTGAACTCGTTCTTCGCCCATCCCAATTGCAGCATTTCAGTCCGCAGCCAGGCGGGTACCCCGGAATCATGCCCCAGGAAATAGAGCAGGCCTTTGGTATAATCTACATGGGCCTGGATGATGGCGGCCCGGGTAGTATTATCTGCTTCGGGGTAGTTCCAGCTGCCGCCGATAAAGTCGGTAGAGAAGGGGCCTTTGTTATTGGCGTCTATCTCTCCATCGGGCAGTTCACTCAGTTCAAGATATTGATCCAGGTGATTTTTTTCGCCGAGCTGTTCGCTCCGGGCGATGATCCGTCTCAGCAATTCGTAGCGGGAGGAATCATAGTTTTCCGGGCGGGTAATGGGTAGCTGCTGGCTGGCATTGCGGGTAAGGCAGAGGCGGAAATTGTAGGCCTGGATCTTTTTGTCGCCACTACCTGTGGGAGGCAATTGTCCGCTGCTGACGCCGTATACCAGCCCGCTGGAGGCTTTGCCCGGGATCACGTAGGGGTTAATACCGTCTTCAAATTGATGTCCATCAGCTGCTTGTATCCCGTTAAGGGTTTCCCCGTACTGTCCGTTATCCTCCCTGCCTATAGTATAGGATACCCCGGCCTGGGCCATCAGATCGCCTTCGTAGGAGCAGTCAATAAATATCTTAGCGCTGATCGTGTACTGCAGGGAACTGTTTGCTCCCGGTACGGCGGGCGTAATGGTAATGGAGTTGATCTGTGTGCCGGTTTTCATGGTGGCGGCCAGCCGGTAGCCTGTCATCACTTTTACGCCAGCCTGGTTAATATAATCATTGAATAGCTGCTCCGCCACATGCGGTTCTACCAGCCATTGTACGGCAAGGCCGTAGCGCTGCCCGTTCCGTTGGTAAAAGTCCCGTGCCAGGCCTGTAATGGCAGCCGGATTGCCTACATCCGTATTCCCTAATCCGCTGGCAGTCATGCCACCCAGGTGCAGGGCCGGCTCTATCAGCAATACCTGTTTGCCCATGCGGCTGGCGGCCACTGCTGCCATTACGCCGGAGGCATTGCCGCCATAAATTACTACATCGTATTGTGGGCCGGGGGAATAGAGCGCTGGTGTTGGGGCCGTTTTTTTGCATCCGGTAAATATGAATACCAGTAGCGTGCCCAATAAGAAAGGATATTTCATTTTTAAAGCATGGTTAAGACTCTCATCCGAAATTCGTAATTTCGCGTCCCGCCTTTTCAGAAATTCGGTGTTTTTGCCATTTGAATCGGTGATTGGTATGACTTTAATCGGTAAATGGGATGACTTTATCTGCCTTTATAGCTAGCCTGGAACAACCTGCGCCGCCGCAGGGACTTTCCGCTCCCCTGCAGGCCATGTGGTGGGACGGTAAAGGCAACTGGGACCGGGCACATGATATAGCGCAGGATATTGAAAACGGTACCGGCTCCTGGATCCACGCCTACCTGCACCGCAAGGAAGGCGACCGCTCCAATGCCGCCTACTGGTACTCCAGAGCGGGTAAAAGTATGCCTTTCAGCACCCTGCAAGAGGAATGGGAACACATTACATCATCCTTGCTGTAATTTTATTTTGGTATTTAGGGACCTGGAATTTGGAATTTAATTGAGTTCGTTTTACCTTTGCCCTCCCAAATTCCTGTTTTGGACTTTGGAATGTCATTATAAACCGACAGCATAAAAATTAGGTTAAGAATGCCTACTATACAACAATTAGTAAGAAAAGGAAGAGAAATTATCCGGGCTAAATCAAAGTCCAGGGCATTAGATAGCTGCCCCCAGCGCCGTGGTGTATGTACCCGTGTGTACACTACCACGCCTAAAAAACCTAACTCTGCCCTCCGTAAGGTGGCTAAAGTGAAGCTGACCAATAAAATAGAGGTGATCGCATATATACCCGGTGAGGGTCATAACCTGCAGGAGCACTCTATCGTATTGATCCGTGGTGGTAGGGTAAAGGATCTGCCGGGTGTACGTTATCATATCGTGCGCGGTTCCCTGGATACTGCCGGTGTGAAGGACAGAAAACAGAGCCGTTCCAAGTATGGTACCAAAAAGGAAAAGGCTAAGAAATAATTTTAATCTTCAAGTGAAATTTTTCAGATAAATGAGAAAGCAAGCTGCTAAAAAATTACCGTTGGCTCCCGATCCCCGGTTCAACGACAAGCTGGTGACCCGCTTCGTGAATAACGTAATGGAGCAGGGAAAGAAGAGCATAGCCTACAAAATATTCTATGACGCGGTAGATAAGGTAAGCCAGATAACCGGCGAAAACGGTTACGAGGTGTGGAGGAAAGCGCTGAATAACGTTACCCCTGCTGTAGAAGTTAGAAGCCGCCGTATCGGTGGTGCTACCTTCCAGATCCCTTCTGAGGTACGTCCTGACAGGAAAGTATCTCTGAGCATCAAATGGCTGGTACGTTACGCTGGTGAAAGGAATGGTAAGAGCATGGCTGAGAAACTGGCTAATGAGATCGTAGCTGCGAGCAAAGGTGAAGGTGCTGCTTTCAAGAAGAAAGAAGATACGCACCGTATGGCTGAAGCCAACAAGGCATTCTCCCACTTCAGGGTATAGTAATACGCTCACAAGCATATTTAAGATATATACGGCAGAAAGCATGCAGGATCATACCGCGTGCTTTCTGCTTTTTTGTATAAGCGGCATTCCAGCTTAATTAATACGGAAACAGGCTTGAGTATAAACAGCAGGGCCGGGATGTGCATCACATCCCGGCCCTGCGTTCTTCCGCCTGAGCTATTGCCCTGGGCTATTTTACGCTCACCAGTACCCTTATTTTTCCATTGCCTTGTCCGTCAAAACTTTCCAGCGCCTTACCAATGATCTGGCCCGGTTTTACTTTGTCCGGATCAGCTTTCATGGCATGGCCTGGCTGGCTGGAGGTTACCAGCAGGTCGCCTCTGCGGATGGGACCATTCTCACCGCATACCTTAGTGGGTATTACGCCGATCACGCCCATAGGCACTTTATCTGAAAGGTCTGCATCGATGTGCTCTTCTGTTAAGAGCACGCCCGGCCTGGTGGCATAAACCCCGGCTACCAGGGTAGAGTAGGCTTCAGCAGATCTTTCCACAGTGCGGTCTGCATCAACGGATATTACCAGTACATCGCCTGGCTCGTATTGCCGGATGGAACCGCTTACATCAAAGACTTCCGCTACATCAGCGCCGCTGTTCTGGGTACCGCCGTTAAAGAAGCCTCTGCCTGCTGAGTTGATTCTGGCTACATTCACTGCGCCGGGATTGCCGGACCTGAACACTGCAATGCTGCCGTTGCTGTGTTGTTCTGCCGTCAGGACAGGATTGGTATTGGCGGTATTATAGTTAACAAAACGGGCTGCCCTGCCCTGGCCAAAGTTGGGCACCCAGGCAAAGATGGCGCTACCGGTACCGTCTGCTGTTGTTTCCACACCGTCGCCGGTATTGCTGGCGTTGGCGGTAATACCGTTGCCATTGCCATCGGCAATGGCGATCAACGCGGGGCCATTACCAGCCGGGTTGGAGGCATGGAAGAGACCTGCGTAACCGCCTGTACCGGAAGAGATACCATAAATACCTGCCGTACCAAAATTGGCAAACTGGGAGTTTACCTCGCCCCTTACGGCAGCAGAGGTGCCGGTAACCTTGTCTACTTTGAAGTTGCCGGCGATACCATTACCAATAGTGGTCACCGTGATCACATCACTTGTATTGGACTCGTTAAAGATATTGAAGCGTCCGGCGCGGCCTGTTGCAAAAGAGGGAACCCAGGCGTACAGGGCATTACCGGCTCCATCTATATTCGCTTCTACTGCGTTACCGTCCTTGCTTGCATTGGCAGTAATGGCATTGCCATTACCATCCTGGATAGCTACCAGTGCAGGGCCGTTACCGCTGGTGTTGGAAGAATGGAACAGGCCTGCAAAGCCGCCTGTACCGGAGGAGATGCCGAAGATACCAGCTGCGCCGAAGTTGCCGAAGATGGTTTTCACCTCGCCTCTTACTGCTGCGGCTACGCTATTGGTATTATTTACCAGGAAGGAGGCGGCATTACCCTGGGTGTTGTCAGGGATGTTGCCGTTACCATTGGTCTCTACTTCCAGCGTGTTGCCGGTAGTGTTAGTGTTATTGAAGTTCTCAAAGCGTCCCGCGCGGCCGGTACTGTTGTTCAGGCCTACCTGGCCCAATACACCAACGGCTGTGCCGCTGGTATTGGTAGCAATAAAGCCACGCACCCCGTAGCCACCGCCATCGTTGCGGCCTACTACTGCACCTGCAATATCGCTGGTGGTCCGGCCTACCACGGCTTCGCCGTTGCCGTTGTTATCGCCCACCACACCGGCTGAAGTTTGTGAGCTGGTAATGCCATGAAGGCCAAAGCCTGCACCGGTGCTGCTTCGTACACCGGCGCCATTACCGGTGGTGGTTACATTTACAACGGTACCATTACCCACGGTGTTAGCTACTACTACGTTATTGCTGTTGGCGTTGTTATAAATAGAGAAATTGGCCGGGATACCGTTGTTGGAGGTGGCATTTAAGCCGGTACCGGTATTACTGTTGGCATATACGCCATAACCGTTTGCACTGGCGTTACCATATACGCCCAGGCCGTTGGGGGTTACACCGTACACGCCCCAGCCGCTGCCGTTCTGTGAACCGTATACACCCACGCCCAGGCCGCCGGTACCATTGTTGATGCCTCTCACACCGGCGGAGAAGCCGCCGGGAGCAGTAGAGGAAACAATCCCACGGATCGAGGCGATGTTGGAAGTGGCCGTGTTATTCACACCTTCCAGGGAAGTGCCGTCGCCGTTATTGGTGATGCTGAAGAGGGTAGCGGCATTATTTTCAATAGCGGTGTAAGGCAGGGTGAAACCGCCTCCGCCGCCACCGGTGTTATCTGCGCCAGGCGCCCAGTTGACGCCGTCAAACTTCAGTACCTGTCCGGCTGCCGGTGCAGTTACCGATACCGGGATGGTCTGAATTTTGGCTACGGCAGGGTCTGGGTAGGTGCCGCTCAGATCGCCGCCCGCGGGGGCGCTGGCAATGCTTCCGGCAGGGCCTTGTGGTCCGGCAGGCCCTACAGGTCCGGCAGGTCCAACAGGTCCCGCAGGCCCTGCAGGTCCGGCTGCACCGGTTGCGCCCGCTGGTCCGGCAGGTCCCACGGGGCCGGCCGGTCCTTGTGCTCCTGTAGCGCCGGTAGCGCCCACTGGGCCAGGTATACCTTGCGGCCCGGGCAGGCCGGGATCGCCTTCGGGTCCTTCAGGCCCTGCGGGTCCGGCTGGTCCAACCGGTCCAACAGCTCCGGCAGGCCCCACGGGTCCGGCTGCTCCCACCGGTCCGGCAGGCCCCACTGGTCCGGCTGGGCCTTGTGCCCCTGCAGGTCCGGTTGGTCCGGCTGGCCCGGCAGGACCCTGAGGGCCAGGAGAGCCATTGGCGGCATATAATGCAAAGGGAACGCTTTTCAGCGGGGTGGTGCCCAGGGTTTCAAAACTGCCACCGCCGGATGCTGCCTCTACTTTCAGGTATTGGTTGGCACTGGCCCAGGGAACAGCGGCAAAGGTGCCGGTTACCGGGGTGCCGTTACCGATCTGTAAGGTGAAGAGCCCTAACTGATTGGTGGTAACGCTGTGTGTTTCCTGGTACTGCACCGGTCCGTTGGCAGCGCCTCCCAGGATGGATATACGCACGTTAAGGGGCTGGTTCGATAAGAGGCTGCCGCTGGTATTGCGGGCTACCGCCTGGTAATTAATGCCGTTCAACCCGCTTTGGGCCTGAACGCTGCCCGCCAGGCAGATAAATAACAGTATAGTAAGTATAAATAGCTTTTGCATGTGTATCGGATTTTTATTGTTGGGGAACTGGGGCCTTCAGGATCTTTGCTGGCGGCGCTTTTGTGGCCGCCTCGGTTGCGGGGATGTCGGAAGGTAATGATTGTCTGCCGGCCGTTGTTGCGGAGCGGGGAGCCGCCCTGCGAATGCTGCCGGCGTTGTTAGCGCCTGGCTGATAGTTGGTAAAAATGAGGCTCCTGGTAGAGGTAGCCGTTGCACGCGGATCCACTTTCACATCTTTTTTCTGTGAAGAAAGATCCTGCTGGAAATTAGGGAACAGCTTATCCCTGGTCCGCTGGCTTTGCGCGCTGGCGCCCACACAGAACGCCATGGTGAGGATCAGGGTAAGGGTAGCATTGGTGAAGCTCCTTTTCATATAGTTTGATTTGAGATGATTAACTATTTAGGATGTGTATATACCAGTGAGAATTTGAAGGTGTTACGCTGCCAGATACCCGAAGTAGGCATGAGGTAGGCGGCATCCAGCTCCAGGAAATTGATGCGTACCCCCAGGCCGGTGCTGAAATGCTGGCGATAGCCCTTACCGGGGCTTTCATGAAAGTAGCCGGTACGTACAAAGAACTGGTGCTGGTAAGTGTATTCCAGGCCTGCTGCGATGGTAAATTCCCGCAGCTCCTCGCCAAAACCGCCGGGGGCGTCTGTAAAAGAGCTGAAGATGGCGGATGCCACTCCCCGGTTGGGGTCTTTCCCTTTTTCGATCACATCGGTAGGCTGCCCGTTTGCGTCCAGCTGGTAGATGGGCGGTGTGGGTACCAGCAGCTTATTGACGTCTGCCAGTATTGTGAACTGGTGATAGCCTGTGTTTACGAAGGAATAGCCGCCGCCTATACGCAGGTTCATGGGCAGAAAGGTTTTGCGGGTGTTATCATCCGTATACTGCAGCTTTGAACCGATGTTGGTAAAGCTGATGCCCCAGCAATAGCGGTTGCCAAAATCCAGGTTGTCAGCCTTGTTTTGGTAGTACAGGCTAACATCACCGGCAAAGGCGGAGGCGGGTTTCTGCTGGAGGCCGTTATAAGTGCCCTGTCCAAGCTGGCTGCGGATGTAACGGGCAGAAACGGCCAGGGAGAAACGCTGACCCAGCTTGCGGGCATAAGCCGCGTCAATGGCGTATTCAATGGCACGGTACTGTTGCAGCATCATGCCATTTTCGTCCCGGAAAGTAATATTGCCGTGATTGAAATACTTGAGGGAGGCGCCCACGCCTTCATTTTCATTGAAGTTCTTGAAGGCGGCCATGTGGCCCATATGGGTCTTGTGGTTGTTCACCTCCCACATCCAGGGCGAATAGGATGCACTGAGGCCCCAGTCCCCGGCAAAAACGATCTTGGCCGCATTGCCAAAGAGGTCATTAGCGTCCGGTTCCAGTCCGGTCACTGCGTCGCCCAGGGCGCCGCTGCGGGCGTCGGGGTTAATAAGCAGGAAAGAAGCTCCTGCGTTCACCGGCTTATCCTGCGTTTTCTGGGCTGCCAGCGGTAGCGCCGCTAAGAGCAGGCAGGCAGGGAGTAGAGTAAATCGGTATTGCATAGTGAGCTGTTTATTGAATGATCAGTTTTTCGAAGTACACTTTTCCATTGATGTTCAGCATAACGGTATAGATACCTGCGGGGAAACGGTTCACCGGGATGGGAATGATCACCTGTCCCGGCCCGTAGTGCTGGAACTGCTGGTACATCTGCTGTCCGGCGGGGTTGATCAGCCTGAAAAGCACGGCTGTTTCCGTTAGCAGGTCAAACTGCACCTTCACCGTGGTAGAGGCAGGGTTGGGGTACAGTATATAATTCTTGATGGCGTCCTCGCCTGGGGGTAATGCAGGCAGTTCAGGCTGCTGGAAGCCCTCAGTCAGCAAAAGGTTGCCTGTTAACAGTGTACTTACGGCGGGTTCGCCTACGGTATACTGGATCAGGATGTTGCCTATCAGGCCACTGCCCCCGGTACTGGCCGTTACCTGTCTTTTCAGGGTAAGCTGGGCATTTGCGGGGAGTGACCATAACAGGCTCATGAAGGTGATTGTGCATAATAAGTAGATCAATTTCATGTAGTTATGTTTTATGAAGTAGTTTGGTAATGGACAAAAACAAGGCTATGCCCCTCGAAGCGCCTTGCGGCCCTGGGCATTAGGTTTACCATAAAAAATATTTGCGGCGATGCTACCGGGGGAGCCGGACGGCTGCCCTTAAACAAATAGCATTACATAGGCGGTGTGTTCAGTATTGTCATTCAGTAGCAGTTTGGAGGTTATAAACTAATAGGTACACGTTTCATGCTCAACAGAACCTGGGGAAACACGGAACAAAAATTGTTCAATTAGAGGAGGTGGTCAACCAGTACTTCCTGTTTGGCTAAAATAGGGCTATAGTTGGTCGTATGAATGCCATATTTGGTTTTGACATGATTACTTATGAATCAATTTATTAATCCGTAAACGCCTCATATTTGTTAAAAGGGAAATAACATTTTGGCAATATGGAGTAGTTTTATTTATTACCAAAAAAGGATTACCTTTGCCCCCCAAATTGCATTTAATTATACAGTCATTTATATTTTATGGCAGACTTAAGATTTCAAAGGAACTTTGGTATCGCGGCGCACATTGATGCTGGTAAGACGACTACCACAGAACGTATCCTGTACTATACAGGTAAAACCCACAAGATAGGGGAGGTGCATGAAGGTGCTGCCACCATGGACTGGATGGCGCAAGAGCAGGAGAGAGGTATTACCATTACATCTGCTGCAACCACCTGTTTCTGGAATTTCCCTACCCTGCAAGGCAAAAACCAGCCCGATACTAAGCAATATAAATTCAATATCATCGACACCCCGGGTCACGTGGACTTTACCGTAGAGGTGGAGCGTTCACTGCGTGTACTGGACGGTCTGGTAGCCCTGTTCTGCGCCGTATCCGGTGTAGAGCCTCAGTCTGAGACTGTTTGGCGCCAGGCTAACCGCTACCGTGTACCCCGTATCGGTTTCGTAAACAAAATGGACCGCTCCGGTGCAGACTTCCTAAACGTGGTAAAACAGGTGAAGGAAATGCTGGGAGCTAACCCTGTGCCCCTGATGCTGCCTATCGGTGCTGAAGATTCTTTCAAAGGTGTAGTTGACCTGATCACCATGAAAGGTATCATCTGGGACGAAGAAGGTAAAGGTGCTACTTACCAGGAGATCGAGATCCCTGCAGACATGAAGGATGAAGCAGAAGAGTGGAGGGCTAAACTGGTTGAGGCCGTTGCTGAATATGATGACAAGCTGATGGAGAAATTCTTCGAAGATCCGAATTCCATCTCTGAAGGTGAAATTCACGAAGCTATCCGTAAAGCTACCATCGATATCGCTATCATCCCGATGCTGTGCGGCTCTTCTTTCAAGAACAAAGGCGTACAGAAAATGCTGGATGCTGTTTGCCGCTACCTGCCTTCTCCGGTAGATATCGAAGCAGTAAAAGGTACCGACCCTGACAACGGTGAAGAGATCGAACGTAAACCGGATGCAAAGGAACCTTTTGCAGCCCTGGCGTTCAAGATCGCAACCGATCCGTTCGTAGGCCGTCTGGCGTTCTTCCGGGCTTACTCCGGCCGTCTGGATGCTGGTTCTTATGTACTGAACACCCGTACCGGTAAGAACGAGCGTATCAGCCGTATCATGCAGATGCACGCTAACAAGCAGAACCCGATCGATTTCATTGAAGCTGGTGATATCGGTGCTGCTGTTGGTTTTAAAGATATCAAAACAGGGGATACCCTCTGCTCTGAAGATCATCCGATCGTACTCGAATCTATGACTTTCCCTGAGCCGGTGATCCACATCGCCATCGAGCCTAAAACTCAGGCAGACGTGGACAAGATGGGTATGGCGATCGCCAAACTGGTAGAAGAAGATCCTACCCTGAAGGCAAAAACTGACGAAGATACCGGTCAGACCATCCTCAGTGGTATGGGTGAGCTGCACCTGGAGATCATCGTTGACCGTATGAAACGCGAGTTCAAGGTTGAAGTAAACCAGGGTGCGCCTCAGGTGGCTTACAAAGAAGCGTTCACCGCTACTATCGAACACCGCGAAGTGTATAAGAAACAAACCGGTGGTCGTGGTAAGTTCGCTGACATCCAGGTAGAGATCGGCCCTGCCGATGCAGAATGGCTGAAAGAGAACGATGGCAAAAGCTTCCAGTTCATCAATGATATCTTCGGTGGTTCTATTCCGAAGGAGTTTATCCCTGCGGTAATGAAAGGTTTCGAAGCATCTATGGGCAGTGGTGTACTGGCTAACTACCCGCTGGACAACCTGAAGATCCGCCTGTTTGATGGTTCATTCCACGCAGTGGACTCTGATGCTATGTCATTCGAGCTTTGCGCCAAGTCTGCTTTCCGTGAAGCCGGCCGTAAATGTAAACCCGTACTGCTGGAGCCCATCATGAAGGTGGAAGTAACCACTCCTGATCAGTACATGGGTGACGTTACCGGTGACCTGAACCGTCGTCGCGGTATGCTGGAAGGTATGGAGTCAAGGGCTGGTGCACAGGTTATTAAAGCCAAAGTGCCCCTGAGCGAAATGTTCGGTTACGTAACCCAGCTGCGTTCACTGTCTTCTGGCCGTGCAACTTCCATCATGGAGTTCTCTCACTATTCTCCTGCTCCTAACAACATTGCTGCTGAAGTAATGGCTAAGGTAAAGGGTAAAGTGAATGCTGACTGATAAGTAAACTTAAGAAAGAAAAATAAAAAGGGCGTGGAGATCATCCGCGCCCTTTTCTTTTATGCCGGTTTCGTTTACTCCAAAGCGCTGATCTCGATCACCTTGTCGTTGTTCCCGTTGCTGGTGCAGAGATACACCCTTCCGGCCGGGGAAATGCATACATCCCTTAAGCGGCCAAAGGCATTGTTGAACCAGGTACGTGCGCTGGCAACCCGCTGCCTGTCAGACGAAAGCTGCAGCTGGTAGAGGCGTTGTGATTTAAGGGTGGTCAGCAGCAGGGAATTGGACCATTGCGGGATACGGTCGTTATTGTAATAGTCCATACCCGAGGTGGCCACGGTACTGTTCCCTGAAGACCAGATCGGTGTTTTCACATTGTGCTGGGAGCAAAAGGTGTTTTCCCCTCCTTCGTCGCAGGGGCCGTTCACTTCAGGCCATCCGTAGTTGCGTTGTTTCTCTATGATGTTCACCTCGTCTTCAATATTGGGCCCATGCTCTGAAGTGTACATTTTGTCATTTACCAGTACCAGGCCCTGAGGGTTCCGGTGACCGTAGCTCCATACAGGGTTATTGGGAAAGGGATTGTCTGCGGGAATGCTGCCATCCAGGTTGATGCGCAATACTTTCCCGTTTGGAATGCCGGTATTCTGGGCATCCTGGGAATTGGACGCATCGCCGGTGGTGATCCATAGTTTGCTGTCTGGACTGATCAGCAGCCGGGAGCCATTGTGAATACTGGATGCGTTGATGTTATCCAGCAATACCTGCGGGCTGGAAAGGGTGTTGTTCCCATAAGTGTAGCGCACTACCTTTTCCCGGTAATCCCCGTTCCGGTTATAATTGTACACAAGGTAAACGTAGGGCTGTTGTGAAAAGGAGGGGTGCAGGGCCATGCCCAGGAGGCCGCCTTCTCCATTGCTCTGTACTTCGCTGATGGTCAGCAGTTCCTGTACATCACCACTTTTAGGCTCGATACGGCTGATACGCCCGCCCCGTTCGGTCATCCAGATATGGTTGTCGGGGCCCCAGATGATCTCCCAGGGAAAGCTCAATTGGGCGGCCACTACTCTCACGCTGTCTGCTGGCCAGTCTTCATCACCGTTAGAGGGTTTTGAGTCTTTTTTGCAGGACATGCCGGTGGTGCAGAGGGCGAGCAGGCATGCCAGCAAGAATAAAGGTCTTTGCATAAAACAAGTTTTAAGTGTCGGCTGTTATATAACGAAATAAAATACCGGGAAAGTGTTGGCGTATAATTTGTTGACGGTTCTCTTACCGTGTTAACTCACATTTTTTGATGGCAAGTATTTCTTAACCAAAACTCCGGACATGAACAGATTGAAACATGTAACCCTGGCCTTTGTAGCCTTCTTATTCAGTACTGCAGCCATGGCGCAGACCCAAAAAGGAAACCTGATGGTAGGCGGCGACATTTCTAACTTTAACCTGAATTTCCTGGGAGGAGGAGGTGGTACCGCTTTCACCATGGACCTGACCCCCAAAATAGCGTATTTCTTCAGGGATAACCTGGCATTGGGGGGATACGGCCGCTTTAGCCTGGCTACCGCCAAGGATCAGGGTACTAATACCACTTACGGCATTGGTGCGCTGGGCAGGTATTTTATTGAGGATAAGCGCGTGCGGCAGATGGAATTCTCCCAGCGGAGCCGGTTCTTCCTGGAGGCTACCGCCGGTTTTGGAGGAAATAACTATTCCAAAACGGGTGTGAATAACAATGGCCTGGACATTGGCTTTGGGCCTGGTTTAGCCTATTTTATCACGCCGAATGTGGCGCTGGAAGCTTTGCTGAAATATGAACTGACGGTAGGTTTTGGCAGCGCTACCACTTCCAACCGTCTGAACCTTGGGATTGGTTTCCAGGTATACCTTCCAACGGCGAAGGCCAGGGAGATCATCCGGGAAGAGAGTAAATAGTTAAGTTGATCATACACAATGGGTATAAGCCTCTGTTTCGTCTTATGTACAAGACGGGCAGGGGCTTATGCTGTTTAGCTACCTTTACGGCAGTTACTTGAACCAGTAATACTGAACAGGATGATAGAACCCCTTGAAAATGAACGGAAATGAACGATAATTCCTGGGGAATAGCGTTTAATTTACACTATGCAGTTTCCAGCGCTGCATTTGGGATTGCCGAAAACCAACGGACAGAGTAGGCGTGAACTTCCAATTTTGATCATGCTTATGGTAAATTTTCTTGTTGACCTGATCAAAGCCCTTATGGATCTGCTGACCGGTTTACTGAACTCCCTGTAAGGCAGGGTATGCAGAGATTTCTGGGATTGCCGAAAACCAGCGAAGAGAGTAGGCATTAATGGATGAAAACCCTTTTTATGGATTTACTCAGTGCACTAATTAAATTTATTTTGGATTTGCTCCAATCATTGCTGGGCGGGGCTTAATCTGATCCGCCGCCTTCATTTCGAAGCAATTACAGTATTTTTGCAGGGTCCCGTTTTAGTCCAGCCAGGCTGGTATTAGGATGGGGCCCTATTTTTATCACTGATTTTTTGCAAAATAATTTGTCATTTGTCAAAAAACGGGTTACCTTTGCCCTCCCAAATTGTAAAGGGTAAAAAAGAAGAAGTTCATTGCATATGTCTCAGAGAATTAGAATCAAGCTGAAGTCCTACGATCACAATCTGGTAGATAAATCTGCTGAGAAGATCGTAAAAACCGTGCGTAATACGGGTGCCGTGGTAACTGGTCCTATTCCGTTGCCTACTGAAAAGAAGATCTTTACGGTACTGCGTTCTCCGCACGTTAACAAGAAGGCTAGAGAGCAATTCCAGCTGTGCACGCACAAGCGTTTGCTGGATATTTACACATCTTCCTCCAGGACAGTAGATGCCCTGAGTAAGCTGGATCTGCCTTCTGGTGTTGAAGTAGAGATCAAGGCGTAGGACAGCCTTTGAAGAGATATAAACCAGCAAGGCAAAAGGCCGGGCCTGGTTTTGAAAAGACATACGGTTGTATTGCGATGGTTACAGTGCTGAGGCGCTGATAGCCAGCTAGTTGACAATGCAATAATATTAATAAAAAATATCAGGTCACGCCTTCCGGGTGGCCGCCCAATAAAGTATTTAAACCGCCCATCCTGGGGAAAGCACGAACACCCCCAGGCGCTGGGTAAAATATATATAACATGAAAGGTATTATTGGTAAAAAGATTGGCATGACCAGCATCTTCGAATCCAATGGTAAGCAGACAGCCTGCACCATTATCGAAGCCGGTCCCTGCGTGGTTACCCAGGTTAAGTCACAGGACACAGACGGGTATACCGCCATCCAGGTAGCATATGGCGACAAAAAAGAAAAGCACGCTACTAAAGCAGAAACAAATCACTTCGCGAAAGCAAGCACCTCTCCCAAACGTTTTGTAAAAGAATTCCGTAACCCTGATGTACAGAAAGCCCTCGGTGAAACCATCACCTGCGAGATCTTTGCAGAAGGTGAAAAGGTTGACGTTGTAGGCACTTCCAAAGGTAAAGGCTTCCAGGGTGTTGTTAAACGCCACGGTTTTAGCGGTGTGGGTGAAGCTACCCACGGCCAGCACGACAGAAGCAGGGCTCCTGGTTCTGTTGGTGGTTCATCTTATCCTTCCCGCGTTTTCAAGGGTATGCGTATGGCGGGCCAAACCGGCAACGAACAAGTGAAAGTGAAAGGCCTGAAAATTCTGAAGATATTCCCTGATAAGAATTATATCCTGGTAAGTGGATCCGTTCCCGGCCACATTGGTTCAATCGTTTTAATCCAGAAGTAATATGCAACTCGATATTTTAAATATAGAAGGTAAGAAAACCGGAAGAACTATTGAACTTCCTGAAGAGATCTTTGGCGTGGAACCTAACAACCATGTTATTTACCTGGCTGTAAAACAATACCTGGCCGCTCAACGTCAGGGTACACACAAGGTAAAGACCAGAGCAGAAGTGAAAGGTGCTTCCCGTAAACTGCACAAACAAAAAGGTACCGGCGGTTCCCGTAAAGGTAACATCCGTAACCCGTTATATAAAGGTGGTGGTACCATCTTCGGTCCCAAGCCTCATGGTTATGACTTCAAGCTGAACAGGAAAGTGAAAGATCTGGCTAAGATCTCTGCCCTGTCTGTTAAGGCTAAAGAGAACAGCATCATCGTGCTGGAAGACATTAACATCGAAGCTCCCAAGACCAAACAGCTGGTAGGTATCCTGAATAAGCTGAGCATTAACGTTGATGGCAAGAAAACCCTGGTGGTGCTGCCTGAGTACAATGATAATGTGTACCTGTCTTTAAGGAACATCCCCAGCGTGGACGGTGTAGTACTGGCTGATATCAACACCTATGATATCATGAACAGCAACTACCTGGTGTTCACTGAGAGCGCAGCAAAGATCTTCACCGAAGAACCGGCAGAAGTAGAAGCGTAAACCAAATAAATAACAACAGCGAGCAGCTAAGGCTGTGCAGCTAAAAGCGATATAAAATGAAACTTTCAGATGTTTTGATCAAACCGGTGGTAACAGAAAAGGTGAACAAGGCCACTGATAAATTCAACCGCTACTACTTCATTGTTGACAAAAAAGCCAACAAGCTGGAGATCAAAAAAGCAGTGGAAGATTTTTACGGTGTGTCCGTAGCAGGGGTGAATACTGCGGTAATGCCCGGTAAGAGCAAATTCCGCTTTACTAAAGCAGGTTTCATCGCCGGCAAGAAGCCTTCCTTCAAAAAGGCGATCGTTACACTGGCAGACGGAGAATCTATAGATCTGTATGCTAACATATAGTGCCCTGTTCCCGGCATAACACCCGGGACAATGGTTGTATATACAGATCACTTTATAAATAATAACTAGCAATAAGAAACTAGACAATGGCACTGAAGAAGTACAAACCGATCACAGCCGGTACCCGTTGGAAAATAGGCAATGCATTTGCCGAGCTGACTTCGGATACCCCTGAAAAGAGCCTGCTGGCGCCTGCAAAGAGAACCGGCGGCCGTAACGCGCAGGGTAGAAGGTCTATGAGGTACATTGGTGGCGGCCACAAAAAGCACTACCGTATCATAGATTTCAAACGCGATAAACAAAACATACCCGCTACTGTTAAAACCATCGAATACGATCCTAACCGTAGCGCATTTATCGCATTGCTGAACTATGCAGATGGCGAAAAACGTTACATCCTGGCTCCCCAGGGACTGCAGGTAGGCGCTACCGTAATAAGCGGCGCTGAAGTAGCTCCTGAAGTAGGTAACGCCCTGCTGCTGAAAAATATGCCCCTGGGTACTGTGGTACACAACATTGAGCTGCAGCCTGGTAGAGGTGGCGCTATTGCCCGCAGCGCAGGTACATATGCTCAGCTGAACGCTAAAGAAGAGAGATATGCTTCTCTGAAAATGCCTTCCGGCGAGCTGCGTAAAGTGCTGATCACTTGCATGGCTACCGTAGGTACTGTTTCCAACTCCGATCACGGTCTGCAATCTATCGGTAAAGCAGGTGCTAACCGCTGGAGAGGCATCCGCCCCCGCAACCGTGGTGTGGCCATGAACCCTGTAGATCACCCGATGGGTGGTGGTGAAGGTAAGGCGTCAGGTGGTCACCCGAGGTCCAGAACAGGCAAATATGCGAAAGGCCTGAAAACCAGGAAGCCGCATAAGAGCTCTGATAAGCTGATCGTCACCAGGAAAAACGGCAAGAAATTATAATCGGAATCAGGATTTAAATAAATAAACATGGGTCGTTCCATTAAAAAAGGTCCTTATGTGGACTTCAAATTAGAGCAGAAAGTTGAGAAGATGAATGAAGGCACCAAGCGTTCCGTGATCAAAACATGGAGCCGCCGTTCTACCATCACTCCTGACTTTGTGGGCCATACATTTGCGGTACACAACGGTAATAAGTTCATCCCTGTATATGTTACAGAGTTTATGGTAGGCCATAAGCTGGGTGAATTTGCTCCTACCCGCAACTTTAAAGGACACGCTAACAAGAAAATGTAACTAATATAGCTTGATGTCTGAAGTAGGGATACTTCTTACTTCAGGCATCAAACATCAAATATCAAATATTTAAAAATGGAAGCAGTAGCTAAGCTGAATAATAATCCGACATCAACCCGCAAAATGAGGTTGCTGGCAGACCTGATCCGTGGTCTGGATGCGGAGAAGGCTTTGAATATTTTGAAATTCCATCCCAAACATCCCAGCGTTCCACTGGAGAAGCTGTTGGTATCTGCTATCGCCAACTGGAAAGTGAAGAACGAGGGTCAACGGGTAGAAGATGCTAACCTGTTTGTGAAGACTGTTTTCGTAGATGGTGGCCGCATCCTGAAAAGAATGCGTCCTGCTCCGCAAGGCAGAGGTTACCGCGTGCGCAAAAGAAGTAACCACGTTACTATTGTTGTGGACAGCCGTAACGAGGGAGCAAAGAACTAAAAACTATTCAACTAATAGATAAATAAACCAGGAACATGGGTCAGAAAACAAATCCTATTGGTAACAGGTTAGGTATCATCAGAGGATGGGACTCTAATTGGTATGGTAGCAAAAAAGACTATGCTACCAAACTGATCGAAGATAACAAGATCAGGACTTACCTGAATGCCCGTATCAACAAAGGCGGCATTTCACGCGTAGTGATCGAAAGAACACTGGGTAAGCTGATCATTACCATCCATACTTCCAAACCTGGTATCATTATAGGTAAAGGTGGTAACGAGGTAGACCGCATTAAAGAAGAGCTGAAGAAACTGACCGGCAAGGAGGATGTACAGATCAACATTCTGGAGATCCGCCGTCCGGAAGTGGATGCGAATATCGTTGCTGAAACAATTGCCAAACAGATTGAAAGCCGCATCAACTACAAGCGCGCTACCAAGATGGCTATTGCTACCGCATTAAGAATGGGTGCTGAAGGTATCAAAGTAAAACTGAGTGGTCGTCTGGGTGGTGCGGAAATAGCCCGTTCAGAAGAAATGAAACAAGGCCGTACGCCGCTGCATACTTTCCGTATGGATATCGATTATGCATCCTTGTTCGCCATGACCGTATACGGTAAAATTGGTATCAAGGTGTGGATCTGTAAAGGTGAAGTGCTGGGCAAACGCGATCTGAACCCGAACACGCTGAGCGGCAAAGAGAATGAAGGCCGTACCGGTGGTGGTGGCCGTCCTGAAAGAGGCGGTGGCGATCATCGTGGTGGTGAAAGAAGAGATAACCGCGGTGGTGGTGACAGAAGAGGTGGCGGCGACAGGGGTGGTCGCAGATAGGCAATTAACAATATCGATTAACAATTAATAACATATAACAATGTTACAGCCCAAGAGAACGAAACACAGGAAAATGCATAAAGGCCGCATCAAAGGTAACGCTAAGCGTGGTGCTGCCCTTTCCTTTGGTACGTTCGGACTTAAAGCATTAGAGCCGAAATGGATCACCGACAGGCAGATCGAAGCTGCCCGTGTGGCCCTGACAAGGCATATGAAACGTGAAGGTAACGTGTGGATCCGTATTTTCCCTGACAAGCCTATCACCGCTAAACCACTGGAAGTGAGGATGGGTAAGGGTAAAGGTGCTCCCGATCACTGGGCAGCTGTGGTAAAACCCGGCCGTATCCTGTTCGAAGCAGACGGAGTTCCCTTGCAGGTAGCTAAAGAGGCCATGGAACTGGCTGCACAGAAACTGCCTATCAAGGTAAAATTTGTAGTACGCCACGATTATGTTGCGTAAGTGAGAACCGCCTTCTAGTTACAAGTAATAAATAAAATAAAACTTAAACCAATGGCAAAAGTAAAGCTGGATCTGAAGGGCCTGAGCGAGCAGGATCTGAAAGACAAGATCTCTGAAGAGCAACTGCGCTTGAAGAAGATCACGTTTAGTCATGCCATCACGCCGATCGAGAATCCAATGAGCATCCGCTCACTGAGAAGGGAGATCGCAAGGATGAAAACTGAACTGCATAAAAGAGAGTTGGGCTTTTAAATCCAAACGGGCACCGGTAATTCAATCCAGCGCCCGTCAGATCATAAATATTAATTAACTCTTCCGCAGCAATGGAGGAGTTTGAAGGGAAAAATACTTTCAACAATGACCGAAGTAAGAAATTTAAGAAAGACCAGGACTGGTGTGGTATCCAGCAATAAAATGGATAAAACCATCACTGTAAGCGTGGAGCGTAAAGTGAAGCACCCGATCTATGGTAAATTCGTTAAGAAAACTACCAAGTTCATGGCACACGACGAGAAGAACGAGTGCAGCATCGGCGATACCGTTAGGATCATGGAATCCCGTCCGCTGAGCAAGAACAAGTGCTGGAGATTGGTAGAGATTATCGAGAAGGTAAAATAATTTAATGATTGTTTCAAGCTGCACGCCGGCGTTCCCGGGTGTAGCCGCTGACTAAACAAATAGCAAAACTTACTAAGATGATACAACAAGAATCAAGGCTGAACGTAGCTGATAACAGCGGTGCCAAAGAGGTACTGTGTATAAGGGTATTGGGCAACTCCGGCCAGGACTATGCAAAAGTAGGCGACAAGATCGTGGTGACTGTGAAGGATGCAATTCCCGCTGGTGGCGTGAAAAAAGGTATGGTGACCAAAGCTGTTATCGTAAGAACAAAGAAAAAGCTGCGCCGTAAAGACGGATCCTACATCCGCTTTGACGATAATGCCGTTGTATTGCTGAACAACTCTGACGAGCCGCGCGGTACCCGTATTTTCGGTCCGGTTGCCCGTGAGCTGCGTGATAAGGGATACATGAAAATCATCTCCCTGGCGCCTGAAGTACTGTAAACAGGAAAAAATATAAAGTTTTTCCTTTTTTACGTATCTTTGCAGCCCGTTTACAAAAACGAGTCAATATTTATCAAGCGAAACGAGGGTTTCGCTTGGCGTTTATAAATAAACAAAAATGAAAACTAGATTCAAGCCTAAGTTCAACATTAAGAAGGGCGACATGGTAGTGGTGATTGCCGGCGACGACAAGGACAGGACTAAGCCCCGCAAAGTGCTGGAAGTGCTCATCGACAAAGCCCGTGTTTTGGTTGAAGGCGTAAATATCATCACCAAGCACACCAAGCCCACTGCTCAGAATACCAAGGGTGGTATTGTAAAGCAGGAGGCTCCTATCGCCATTTCCAATGTAATGTTGTGGGATGCTAAGGCTGGTAAACCTACCAGGGTGAACAGGCAGCGTGAAAACGGTAAATTAGTTCGTATAGCTAAAAAATCAGGGGAGGTAATTAAATAATGGCAAACACTACATATATCCCGAGGCTGCAGACGAAGTACCGCGAAGAAGTGGTAGCTGCACTTATGAAGAAATTCAACTATAAGAGTGTAATGCAGGTACCCCGCCTGGTGAAGATCTGCCTGAACCAGGGTATCAATGGTGCAGTAAGCGACAAAAAGCTGGTTGATATTGCTGTTGACGAAATGACCCGCATCGCTGGTCAGAAAGCAATCCCGACCATGTCTAAAAAAGATATATCCAACTTCAAACTCAGGAAGAACATGCCGATCGGCGCCCGCGTTACCCTGCGTGGTACCAATATGTATGATTTCCTGGATCGCCTGGTGGCTGTATCCCTGCCCCGCGTGCGTGACTTCAAAGGTATTAATGAGAAAGCTTTCGATGGCCGCGGTAACTATACCCTGGGTATCACTGAGCAGATCATTTTCCCTGAGATCGATATTGACAAAGTGACTAAGATCGGCGGTATGGATATCACTTTTGTTACAACGGCTACTACCAACGAAGAAGCATATGAACTGCTGAAAGAGCTGGGCATGCCGTTCAAGAACATGAAAAAGGACTAATTAATTATATTATAACAACACTATGGCAAAAGAATCCGTAAAAGCCAGGGAAAGAAAAAGAGAAGCGCTGGTAGCCAAGTTTGCAGAAAAGCGTGCTGCCCTGAAAGCAGAAGGCAACTATGCAGATCTGGACAAACTGCCTAAAAATGCTTCTCCTGTTCGCTTAAAGAACAGGTGCCAGTTAACAGGTCGTCCCAGAGGTTACATGCGTCACTTCGGCATCTGCCGTAACATGTTCCGCGATCTGGCTCTGGCTGGTAAAATCCCCGGCGTTAGAAAAGCTAGCTGGTAAGATCCGGTTTACGGAGGCCCTGCTGTAACGGCATCGGGCCTATTGCCGTAACTGATCGTATTTGAATTGAATTTTTGATTTTCCTATCTATTACTGATTGGATATCGCATTGTAAACATTATTAACTTTTACAAACAATGGTTACTGATCCAATAGCAGACTTCCTGACCAGAATCCGGAATGCTCAAATGGCTAACCACAGGATCGTGGAAATTCCGGCCTCCAAGCTGAAAAAACGTATCACAGAGATACTGTACGACAAAGGTTATATCCTGAAGTACAAATTTGAGGAAGATAACAAACAAGGCCTTATCAAGATAGCGCTGAAGTATGATCCTCAAACCAAAGTACCCGCTATTAATGACATTCAGCGTATCAGCCGTCCGGGTTTACGTCAGTACTCTAAACCTGGTGATTTCCGCCGCATAAAAAATGGTTTGGGCATAGCTATCATTTCCACCTCTAAAGGTGTGATGACCGACAAGGAAGCTAAAGCTCAGAACGTTGGCGGCGAAGTGGTTTGCTACGTTTATTAATATATCCATGCGGTGCATCTGACAATTAAGCTTTCTATACGGGGCTGAACACGGAACACCGGTACTTTTAACAGCATAAAATATAACAACATGTCACGTATAGGGAAAAGTCCCATAAAGTTAGCAAGCGGTGTTACTGTAACTGTTTCTCCGGCTAATGAAGTTACAGTGAAAGGTCCTAAAGGTGAACTGAAGAAGAGCATTGACAGGGATATTAAGGTGGAAGTGAAAGATGGCGTAGTAACAATTACCCGTCCTACCGACCAGATCCGCCACCGTGCACTGCATGGTTTGTACCGCGCTTTGCTGGCCAACATGGTAAAAGGTGTAACTGATGGTTTCAAGAAACAGCTGGAGCTGGTAGGTGTGGGTTACAAAGCCGCCAACCAGGGTCAACTGCTGGATCTGGCCTTAGGTTATTCTCACAATATTATCTTTGAAGTACCTAAAGAACTGAAGGTGAGCACTTTGACTGAGAAAGGTGCTAACCCGAAGATCATGCTGGAAGGTATCGACAACCAGCTGTTAGGGCAGGTTGCCGCTAAACTGCGCAGCCTTCGTAAGCCTGAGCCGTACAAAGGTAAAGGTGTTCGCTACAGCGATGAAGTGGTACGTAAGAAAGCAGGTAAGTCTGCAGGTAAATAATTAGTTTGCAGCTAGCAGTTGACGGTTTGCAATGATTGTCAACTGCTAGCTGCAAATTGCAAATCTTAGAATGACCCGGCAGCATCGGGCATTAAAACTTGAAATAATGAACACGAAACAAATTAAGAGACAGAAGATCCGTTACCGCATCCGTAAAAAGGTGACTGGTACGGCACAGAAGCCCAGGTTGTCTGTATTTCGCAGCAACAGCGATATCTACGTACAGTTGATCGACGATACCAATGGCACTACCCTGGCTGCTGCCTCTTCACGCGATAAGGACATTGTGGCGCAGAAGGGCACCAAAAGCGAGAAATCCAAGCTGGTTGGTGCTGCCCTGGCTGCCAAAGCCAAAGCAGTAGGTGTTACAACCTGTGTGTTTGACCGTGGCGGTTACCTGTACCATGGCCGTGTTAAAAGTGCAGCAGATGGCGCAAGAGAAGGTGGCCTGGTGTTCTAAAAATAATCGTAAATCTGAAATCGTAATTCGCAATTAATAAAATGGCAAAGAATTCATTCAATAAAGTAAAGGCCGGTGACCTGGAGTTGAAGGAGAAGGTGGTGGCCATTAACCGTGTTACCAAAACTACCAAAGGCGGCCGCACATTCAGCTTTTCCGCGCTGGTGGTTGTAGGTAATGAGAACGGTGTTGTTGGCCATGGTTTGGGTAAAGCCAAGGAAGTGCAGGAAGCTATCACTAAAGGTATTGACGATGCCAAGAAGAATCTGATCAAGATACCTGTAATGAAAGGCACTATTCCTCATGACCAGTTTGCCAAAGAAGGCGCTGCCAAGGTGCTGATCAAGCCTGCTGCCCATGGTACCGGTGTGATCGCCGGTGGTTCTATGCGTGCAGTACTGGAAAGCGCCGGAATTACGGACGTATTGGCTAAATCCCTGGGATCTGCCAATCCGCACAACGTGGTAAAAGCTACCTTTAAAGCCCTGGGCCTGCTCCGTGAGCCGATACAGGTGGCCAAAACCAGAAGCGTGTCCCTGAAAAAGGTGTTTAACGGATAAGCATCCCATCGTGGGAAACAAATTTCAGCATTGCTGGGATTTGGAATTCAGAATTTGGAAATTCTTAATATTATGGCAAAGATCAAGATCACTCAGGTTAAAAGTGGTATAGACCGTCCTGAAAGGCAAAAGCTGACCTTAAAGGCGTTGGGCCTTACCAAAATGCACGCTACTGTTGAAGTAGAAGCTACTCCCCAGATCGTAGGGATGGTGCGCAAGGTGAACCACCTGGTAAAAGTAGAAGACGTAAAAGGTTAATCGCTGTGTTCAGCCTTCACCAAATAATCGTACTTTTACACTGGTATTATAGAAATACATATTATATTTAAGCGAGCGGCTAATTTCCGCGTAAGTAAAAAGAATTAATCATGAATCTGCATTCACTGAAACCTGCAAAAGGTTCTGTACATAAAGAGAAACGCCTGGGTCGTGGGGAAGCTTCCGGTAAAGGTGGTACTTCTACCAAAGGTAACAAAGGTCATCAGTCCCGTAACGGCTACTCCCAGAAGATAGGTCACGAAGGTGGCCAGATGCCGATCCAGCGTCGTTTGCCCAAGCGTGGTTTTAAGGCCATTAACCCGGAAGAAGTTACAGTATTCAACGTAGGCCAGTTAGATCACCTGGTAGAGAAATACGGTCTGCAGGAGTTTTCTCTTGACAACCTGTATGCCAATGGTCTGATCAACAGAACTGCTAAAGTTAAACTGTTAGGACAGGGAGAACTGAAAGCTAAAGTAACCGTAAAGGTGAACGCCATCAGTGAAAAAGCCAAGCAGCTTGTTGAAAAAGCAGGTGGGTCAGTAGAACTGGTATAAGACTTTACGACTGAGGAGACGCCTACGGAGTAGTGCGTCTTTTCGTATTTAATAGCGCTATTAAACCTTTATCTTCCTGTGAAGAAGTTTATTGAAACAATAAAGAACATCTGGAGTATAGAAGATCTGCGTAACCGCATTCTGACCACGTTGCTCCTTGTCCTCGTTTACCGCGTAGGATCCTACATCGTGTTACCCGGTATTGATGCCAATGCCCTGCACCAGTTTTCGGAGAAATCCAATCAGGGTATCTTAGGACTGTTCAATATGTTTGCGGGGGGCTCTTTCTCGAGGGCTTCCATTTTTGCATTAGGGATCATGCCCTATATCTCCGCATCTATCGCGATTCAGCTGCTGACCATAGCGGTGCCTTATTTCCAGAAACTGCAGAAAGAAGGCGAGAGCGGCAGGAAGAAGATCAACCAGTATACCCGTATTTTGACCGTGTTTGTAACCGGTTTTCAGGCAAGTGCATACGTGGCTTACCTGAAAAATCAGTCTGCCGGCGCTATCATCCCCCAATACAGTGCTTTCCTGTTCTGGCTGTCCACTACAGTAGTGCTTACGGCAGGTACCCTGTTCGTAATGTGGCTGGGTGAGAAAGTAACAGATAAAGGCATCGGTAATGGTACTTCCCTGATCATCATGGTGGGCATCCTTGCCCGTCTGCCCCAGGCGTTGATACAGGAGTTCACTTCCAAAACCACAGGTGGCGGCGGTGGTCTGCTGGTATTCCTGATAGAGCTGGCTGTATTTATCCTGATCACTATCGGATTGATACTACTGGTACAGGGTACCCGAAAGATCCCGGTCAACTATGCCAAGCGTATCGTTGGTAACAAGCAATATGGCGGCGTACGTCAGTTCATTCCTCTGAAGGTGAATGCTGCAGGTGTAATGCCGATCATCTTTGCACAGGCGATCATGTTCATCCCTGCTACTGCTATCGGCTTTGCTACTTCTTCTGAGAGCGCTTCAGGATTTATCCGCATATTCAGCGACCATACCAATGGTTACTATAACCTGATCTATGCTGTACTGGTAATAGTATTCACTTATTTTTACACTGCTTTGATCTTCAACCCCAATCAGATGGCGGAAGAAATGAAGCGGAACAACGGGTTCATTCCCGGTGTAAAACCCGGTAAAGCCACAGCTGATTATATCGGTGCTGTAATGGACCGTATTACCCTGCCTGGCGCCTTTTTCCTGGCAATGGTAGGTATATTACCGGGTGTAGCAGCTGCGCTGCGTATAAACAGTAATTTCGCCTCATTCTTCGGCGGCACCTCCCTCCTGATCATGGTAGGGGTGATACTGGATACCCTGCAGCAGATCGAAAGCCAGCTGCTGATGCGCCATTACGACGGTCTGATGAGCTCCGGCCGTATCAAGGGCAGAACGGCTCCGGCTAATGTGTAGGCTAATCATTTAATTACATAAAGGCACAAGGTCAGAAGGTCTTACCAATTTAGAGAGGCCTTTTGACCTTGTGACATTGTGACCTTTTGGAGAAGATATCATGATCCATTATAAGAACAGAGAGGAAATTGAGTTAATGCGCAAAAGTGCATTGCTGGTGAGCGCTACACTGGAAGAAGTGGCAAAGACGCTCAAACCCGGGATGACCACCCTGGATGTGGACAGGCTGGCGGATCAGTTCATTCGTGATAACGGGGCAGTTCCTTCCTTTAAAGACTACCGCGGGTATCCCAAGAGCACCTGTATTTCTGTAAACGATGAGGTGGTGCACGGCATTCCCAATGCTTATGTGCTGCAGGAAGGAGATATCGTATCGGTGGATGTAGGCGTATACCTGAATGGTTTTCATGGAGACAGCGCTTACACCTTTGCCATAGGAAACGTGAAGGCCGAGGTGCTGCAGTTAATGGCTGCTACCAAAGCTGCCTTATACCGAGGCATTGAGAAGGCGGTAGCCGGCAACAGGATAGGGGATATTGCTTTCGCTATCCAGGAATATGCTGAGAAAGAGCGCGGATATGGCATAGTAAGGGAGCTGGTAGGGCACGGAGTAGGAAAGCACCTGCATGAGGATCCTCAGGTGCCGAATTACGGCAAAAGAGGTAGCGGGCCTATTATGAAGGAAGGCCTGGTGATCGCTATTGAGCCCATGGTAAACCTCGGTTCCAAGGATGTTGCGTATATGGATGATGGTTGGACGGTAGCGACCCGCGACGAACAGCCTTCTGTGCACTATGAGCATACGGTGGCGGTGATGAAGGGAAAGGCGGATGTACTTTCCAGCTTCGCCGGTATCGAGCAAGCTGAAAAGCAGAATACATCATTGAATGCTAGCTATTAATAAATAGAAGATTATTGGTAATTAATGGCGGTTGAGGACTTGTGAAGGACGAAAAAGAGGGGTTTTTCCGCGGAAAATATCGATTATTCATCACTATTATTAATTAATTTTGGGAAATTTTTCGATTTCAAAAGATTTTGGCTATCTTTGCAGTCCTAAAAATTTTTATGGCAAAACAGGCACTCATTAAACAGGATGGAATTATACTGGAAGCCTTGTCTAACGCTATGTTCCGTGTAAAATTGGAGAATGGGCATGAGATATTGGCGACTATTTCCGGAAAAATGAGAATGCACTACATACGTATTTTGCCTGGAGATAAGGTAGGAGTTGAGATGAGCCCGTATGATCTGTCGAGAGGAAGGATAATATTCCGTTATAAATAACACAACATAATTTTTAACATATGAAGGTAAGAGCTTCCATCAAGAAGAGAAGTGCAGATTGCAAGATAGTGCGTAGAAAGGGCAAATTGTTGGTGATCAACAAAAAGAACCCTCGCTTCAAACAACGCCAGGGGTAATCAGATTAAATCTAACAACGTAAATTTTAAAATAGCAATATGGCACGTATAGCCGGTATAGATCTTCCTAAAAATAAAAGAGGAGAAATAGGCCTCACCTATATCTATGGTATAGGCCGTTCTACCGCTCAATACATCCTGACTAAATCAGGTATTGACTTTAACAAGAAAGTAAAGGATTGGAATGATGATGAGCAGGCAGCTATCCGTAACGTCATCAACAATGAGTTTAAGGTAGAAGGCCAGCTGCGTTCTGAGGTACAGATGAATATCAAGCGTTTGCTGGATATTGCCTGCTACCGCGGTCTGCGTCATAGAAAAGGCTTACCGGTTAGAGGCCAGCGTACCCGTACCAACAGCCGTACCCGTAAAGGTAAGCGTAAGACAGTTGCTGGTAAGAAAAAGGCGACTAAGAAATAATCTTGAAATTATAAATAACCAGTTCCAGTTTCCCAGGATAATATGCATGGTAAGTGGAACAGGGAAATTGGAATCCGGAATTTTAAATAGTTATGGCAAAAGCAACCAATACAAAAACTGCTGCTAGTAAAAAAAGGGTAGTAAAAGTAGATAACTACGGAGATGTGCACATTTCCGCCAGTTTTAACAATATCATTGTAAGCATTACCAACAAGCAGGGTCAGGTGATCTCCTGGTCTTCTGCAGGTAAGATGGGCTTCAAGGGTTCTAAAAAGAACACTCCTTATGCTGCCCAGCTGGCTGCTTCCGATGCTGCTAAGACTGCCTTTGATGCTGGTCTGAAAAGAGCAGACGTATTTGTAAAAGGCCCCGGCGCCGGACGTGAGAGCGCTATCCGTGCTATCTCAAACTCTGGTATCGAAGTGAGCATGATCAAGGACGTAACGCCCTTACCGCATAACGGTTGCCGTCCTCCCAAGAAAAGAAGAGTATAGGAATCACAATATCCAAATTCCAAATGCCAAATTCCCGTCCGGAGTTTGGTATTTGGAATTTGGGATTTATATTTTAATAAACAATGGGTGTATGATCGGGTTTAAGATTTTTTAAGGATCATACATCGTAATTAAAAAATCTAACGAAAACAACATGGCAAGGTACACAGGTCCAAAGACCAAGATCTCCAGGATTTTTGGAGAGCCGATTTTAGGCAATGGCAAGTATTTAGGTAAGAACAGCAATCCTCCGGGTCAGCATGGTGTAACCCGTAAGCGTAAACAGCTGGGTGAGTACGCGTTGCAGCTGCGTGAAAAACAGAAGGCAAAGTACACATACGGTGTACTGGAGCGCCAGTTTGCCAACCTGTTCGATGAGGCTAACCGCCGTAAAGGTGTTACCGGTGAAGTATTGATCAAATTGCTGGAAGCACGTCTGGACAACACCGTATTCCGTTTAGGCATTGCGCCTTCCCGCCCTGCTGCCCGTCAGCTGGTTTCTCATAAACACATCACTGTTAACGGACATGTAGTGAACATCCCTTCTTATCAGCTGAAACCAGGTGATATCATCGGATTAAAAGGTAAAACTGCTGCTAACACCGCCCTGACCAGCGTTATTCGCGGTAAGAACCCCAAATTCAGCTGGCTGGACTGGAATGAGAAGGATATGAAAGGTACTTTCATCGCCTATCCTGAAAGAGAGAGCGTTCCTGAAAACATCAAGGAACAACTGATAGTGGAATTGTACTCTAAATAATAACTTATAAACTACAAATAGCAATGGCAATTCTTAATTTCCAAAAGCCTGATAAGATCGTTTTGCAGAAGTCAACCGACTTTGAAGCACAATTCGAATTCCGGCCATTAGAACCAGGTTATGGTGTGACCATCGGTAATGCGCTCCGTCGCGTACTGTTGTCGTCATTGGAGGGCTATGCCATTGTAGGAATAAAAATAGAAGGCGCCGATCACGAGTTTGCTACGCTGAAAGGTGTTACCGAAGATGTTACTGAGATCATCCTGAACCTGAAACAGGTGCGTTTCAAGAAGATCGTGGAGAATGAAGTGAATAACGAAAAGATCCAGATCTCCATCAAAGGTAAAACCGAGTTCAAGGCGGATATGATCGAGAAGGCCACCAGCGCTTTCCAGATCATGAACCCTGAGCTGCTGATCTGTACACTCGATCCTTCTGCCAAGCTGGATATAGAACTGACCATCGGTAAAGGCCGTGGTTACGTGCCGGCTGAGGAGAACAAACCGAAGGATGCTGTGTTTGGCTATATCGCCATCGATTCTGTTTTTACCCCTATCAAAAACGTAAAGTACAGCATTGAAAATACCCGTGTGGAACAAAAGACCGACTATGAGAAGTTGATCATGGAAGTAGTTACCGACGGTACTATCCACCCGGAAGAGGCTGTAAAACAGGCTTCCCGTATTCTGATCCAGCACCTGATGATCATTACTGATGAAAACATCAGCTTTGATACCAAGGACACTGAGAAAGAAGATGTGGTAGACGAACAAACGCTGCAGCTGCGGAAGATACTGAAAACGCCGCTTGAAGACCTGGACCTGAGCGTTCGTGCTTTCAACTGCTTAAAAGCCGCCAAGATCAACTCCCTGAGTGAACTGGTACAATACGAGCAGGAAGAGCTGATGAAGTTCAGGAACTTTGGTCAGAAATCGCTGAGCGAGATCGAGCAAGTGCTGAATGAAAGGGGCCTGCATTTTGGTATGGATCTGTCCAAACTGAAACTGGAAGAAGAATAATTCTTAAGAATGTTAGCGGTTAGCATTAGGTATATTGCCTATAGCTAACCGCTAAAAGTTTAATAACAATCATAAGTACCCTGTAATTCCTGACACGGTACAGGGGAATAAAAACAAACGTCATGCGTCACGGAGTAAAATTGAATAAACTGAGCAGAACTGCTGCTCACCGTAAAAGCCTGTTATCTAACCTGGCTTGTGAACTGATCAGCCACAAACGTATCACTACGACCCTGGCTAAAGCAAAATCCCTGCGTGTATACGTAGAGCCGCTGCTGACCAGGTCTAAAGAAGATAACACTCACAACCGCAGGATCGTGTTCAGCTACCTGCAGGATAAAGAGGCTATCAAAGAACTGTTTGGTGCTATCAGCGAGAAGATCGCCAGCCGTCCCGGAGGTTATACCCGCATCATCAAGCTGGGTAAACGTATGGGTGATAATGCTGAAACAGCGCTGATAGAACTGGTTGACTTTAACGAGATCTATGGCAAGACAACTGAGAAAGCGCCTGCCAAGAAGACCCGTCGTGCCGGTGGTGCTAAGAAGAAAGCCGGAGAAGCTGGTGCTGAACAAGCTCCTGCTGCTGAAGGCAAAACAGAAGAAAAAGCAGCTGAGTAAAATACAGTTGCTTAATATCATACAGCGGACAAGGCACATGCCTTGTCCGTTTTTTTTAGAATGATACTTTCATTGGGTTGACATAGATTGTATTTTTTTGTAATATAGCGGCCTGAAAATCCCTAATATCCGTCCTATGAATTACCTGAGTTGCCAGCACTGCGGGCACTACAATGCATTAAGATCCGAATTCCTTACCTTTTGTGAAAGCTGCGGTAAGAAACTACCTAATACATTTGCTGAGTGGAAACAGAAAAACCCGGAGGGGAGTTTTGAGGCCTTTCAACGGGAAGTTTCGATATATGTAGAAGAAGAGGTTCCCTCCAAACCCGGATGGATGCAACAATACCTGTGGCCGGCCGGCAGAAGGGGATTGATACTCGGCGTGGTCCTGGTTTTCGCATTTGTGGCGGTAGCAGGAACCTATTTTGGCAAACAGGCAATGGTTACCTGGGCTTATCCTAAAATGGAAAAATCCTGGCGGTATACCAGCTGGCAGACCGTTACAATTGGCCGTCAGGCCATTGAGATCAGCACACCTGTACATTTAAGCGTAAGTGACAAGGTGCTGCCCCAGGAGCTGAGGAACATGCTTGATTATGCGAAGAACTACCGGAACAGGGAGGACAAAGGAATGCAAATAACCGTGGATATGTACAGCTACCGGGAAAGCGTATCCAACAGCCTGGAGGAAGCGACCACAGGCGCGGCCAAGGAAATACAGGCAGAAGAAGGTATTTCAGATCTCCAATATACCTCTAATCCCCTACCTCAGACAAATATACAGGGCGTATTGCAGGAAGGCAGCATGCTCTATAAGGGAGCCGTTAAGCTGTCATTCTATAACCTGGTAATGGTACGCGGGCAGCATCGCTGGCTGGTGAACATCCGCTACCGTTCAGACGACGCCAATGGCCAGGAAGTGGCTAAACGGATATTCAACTCTGTAAAGGTGAAGTAAATTCAGGGAATTGATATAGTGAATAATGCTTATATCACTTAAAATAGTGGTAGTGATACTGCTTTGTGATTAATGCATCATTATTCATTATTAATACCTAACTTTGCACGATTTTTTAAAAGAGTCTGAATAATACAATGCCTCACACAAGACCCAGCCAACCGGCCATCTTATTACTGGATGATGGCACGGTTTATCAAGGAAAAGCTTTTGGTAAGATTGGTACCGCTGCCGGTGAGCTCTGCTTTAATACCGGTATGACTGGTTACCAGGAAGTGTTTACTGATCCTTCCTATAAGGGTCAGGTGCTGATCATGAACAACTGTTATGTGGGTAACTATGGTACCAAGAAAGATGATGTGGAGAGCAGCAGTGTGAAGATTAGCGGCCTTATCTGTAAGAACATTGCCCAGAATTATTCCCGCAAAATGGCAGATAGCTCTTTGGAGCAATTCCTGTTGGAGAATAATCTGGTAGCGATCTATGATGTGGATACCCGTGCGCTGGTATCTCATATCCGCAGTAAAGGAGCGATGAACTGCATTATTTCCTCTGAAACGCTGGACGTAGAGCAACTGAAGGCGCAGCTGACCAAGGTACCTTCCATGGAAGGCCTGGCATTGTGTGCAGAAGTATCTACAAAGGAAGCCTACAACATAGGCGATCCTGCAGCTCCGATCCGCATAGCGGTGTTGGACAACGGGGTAAAACGCAACATGCTGAAATGTTTGTCAGAGAAGGGCGCCTACCTGCAGGTATTTCCTACCAATACTACTTTTGAAGAGTGTGAGCAGTTCAAGCCGCATGCATACTTTATATCCAATGGTCCTGGTGATCCGGCTCCGCTGACTTATGCAGTAGAAACAGTGAAAAAAGTATTAAATGCTGAGCGGCCGCTCTTTGGTATTTGCCTTGGGCATCAATTGCTGGCATTAGCTAATGATATTCCTACCTATAAAATGCACCACGGTCACCGCGGTTTGAACCATCCCGTAAAGAACCTTGCTACCGGCCGTTGTGAGATCACTACCCAGAATCACGGTTTTGCCGTAGATCCTAAAGCGATTGCCGCCAGCAAATCTGTGGAGGTAACGCACGTGAACCTGAATGACGGCTCCATAGAAGGCATCCGTATAAAGGACAAGCCAGCTTTTTCCGTGCAATATCACCCGGAATCTACTCCCGGACCTTATGACTCCAGGTACTTGTTTGACGACTTCTTTACTATGATCAAGGAGTATATGTCATAAAGTGGAAAACATATAAAATACTATAAGCAGTATAAAAGAAGACGGTCCCGATGAGTCGGGACCGTTTCTTTTTAATTCCACGTTATGAAAACAAGCGGATGGGGCTCTTGCTCTGCATAAGCAGAACAGGCGTCATCGCCGTTTCATTTTGGGAACAAAAATGCGGAAAAAAATCAGCTGGAAATTATTACAAGTGATGAAACACCTAATCTTCACGATAAATGGGGCATAATCAGGGATAAGGGCAAAAAAATACGGCTCTGTGAACAGAGCCGTTTGCCTTTATAAATTCCACGTTATGAAAAACTGATACAAAAATACGATATTTAGCTAAAACGTTTTAGTAGATTTTCGACTTTTTACACACCTCTGATAATTCATTTTCTCATCTACTAATTATGGGTCAAAGTTCGGACCAAAAAAACGTTTCTAAAAATTCTATTGGTTAAATTTTTCTTAAACAATTGGGATCTCTTTGTCTCTCGCATTTCTATATCTTTAATCTGTCTTCCGATCTTAACCCTCATCGTTTCGATAACAAATATACGATGAAAATTGATTTAAAAAATAGTTTCACTAAAAATTTTTGTGTTATTGATGTAAAAATGAAACATAGAATTAATTATAATATAATTACTCTTCCTAAATAGGAATTTTTATTCCATGCAAAGATCGGGCTTTTATAGATGTGCCCATGTTACTATATTATTAAAAATGAGTCGGTTATGTTAATTAATTGTTTACTCCAGCCTTCTTTTTCGCATAAACAGCGCTGTCATCGGTTCGGCCTGGGTAGATTTCCAAGGCTTTCTCTAAACACATGACAGATTTTTTAATATCTTCTTTGTTCAGGACATAAGCCATGCGAACCTCCTGTTTTCCGAGTCCGGGAGTAGCATAAAACCCTGTTCCTGGCGCCATCATGACTGTTTGCTGCTCATAGGAGAAGGATTCCAGTAACCATTGGCAGAATTTATCCGCGTCATCTATCGGCAAACTCGCCATGGCATAAAACGCGCCGCCCGGGTTGGGGCAGAACACACCGGGGATATTATTTAACCCTTCTACCAGGGTATCGCGGCGTGACATATATTCGGCTTTGATCCCGTCGAAATAGTCAAGAGGCAGATCTACAGCTGCTTCTCCGGCTATCTGGGCAAAGGAGGGAGGACTCAGACGGGCCTGTGCAAATTTCATCACTGCATCCAGTACCAGCTGGTTTTTTGTCACCAGGGCGCCTATGCGGCCTCCACAGGCGCTATAGCGTTTGGAGATCGTATCCATGATGATGGCATGGTTCTCCAGCCCCTCCAGGTTCATAGCGGAGAAATGCTGTCCTGTATAGCAGAACTCCCTGTAGGCTTCGTCAGAAAAGAGGTAGAGGTTGTGCTGCAGGCATAGTTGTTTCAGTAGCTCCAGCTCATCCTTACTATATAAATAACCGGTAGGATTGTTGGGATTGCAGATGAGTATGGCCCGGGTACGTGCTGTGATCGCTTTTTCAAAAGCTTCCAATGCGGGAAGCGCAAAACCGCTTTCAATACCTGAAGTAATGGTGCGGATCTTTACACCTGCCTCTACTGCAAAGCCATTGTAATTGGCATAGAATGGCTCGGGCACGATTACCTCGTCACCAGCATCCAGGCAGGCCATAAATGCAAACAGGATGGCTTCTGAACCACCGGTGGTCACTATGATCTGCTGATGGTTTACCTGGATATCGAACCTTGCGTAATATTCTACCAGCTTACGACGGTAGCTTTCATTCCCGGCGCTGTGGCTGTATTCCAGAATTTTGAAGGTGGAATGCCGAACTGCATCCAGCACTGGCTGGGGTGTTTCAATATCAGGCTGGCCAATGTTCAGGTGGTATACTTTAATGCCTCTTTTTTTGGCAGCTTCTGCATAAGGCACCAGTTTTCTGATCGGGGAGGGGGGCATTTGCTGTCCCCTGTTGCTAATTTCAGGCATTTTCTATTGCATTTGCGAATGCAAAGGTAGGCTAATGTGCCAATATGGAAACGTACCGCTATGTGTTTAAACAAAAAAACCTTACAGCAGGTAAGTACTGTAAGGTTTTATGCTGATATGCTTGATACTGCCTTAAAACAGCAGCATATTGATTTTTAGTTCCCTTCTACGGTGCCGGTCAGGTGTAATTCTTTATCCTGATCTACGCCTTTGAGCTTAACCCAGATGGTTTTGTTCTGCTGGCCAGGGCCGTTTGCGCTGTAAGTAGCAGTTACTTTACCTTTTTTACCAGGTAAAATCGGCTCTTTTGTCCAGTTAGGAGTAGTACATCCGCAGCTTGCGCGTGCAGCTTCGATCAGTACAGGCTCTTTGGAAATGTTAGTAAATTCAAAATCAACACTTACAGGTTTGTTGAGTTGTGTTTTACCGAAATCAATCGTTTCTTTCGCAAATTTCACTTTTGCATCTGCCGGGTTCCCTGTACCAGCTCCGTTTTGAGCCTGAGCCCAAATCGCTGTGGTAAACAGCATGCTCGCAAATAGGGATAAGATAAACTTTTTCATCATTATAGTTTGGTTTTTAAACGGTTTGGTTAAAAAACTGGTTTTTGCCCTGGAATAGTAACAAATTTACAGCCAAAAATCCTTCTACAGCCGGCAAATTATTAAAATCTTCTTAAAAAAATCATTTTAATTTAAGGACGGCATTTTCAGGCAATTAGCAACTATTTTTCACTTGTATAATTAACCTTACTTTTGCACTTTAACCAACAGGCATGATAGAAAATAATGAACTGACTATGAACATGGGCAGCCGGTTATCTTTTGAAGAGTTCCGCAAGGAAGTATTAAATGACTACCGGCTGGCTTGCGAAAGCAGGGAAGTTAGTCTGCTGGCCCGTAAGGAGGTGCTTACGGGTAAAGCCAAGTTCGGTATATTCGGCGATGGCAAGGAGGTGGCGCAGATAGCGATGGCCAAGTACTTTCTGCCAGGCGACTTTCGTTCAGGATATTACCGCGATCAGACTTTTGCATTTGCCAGTGGAATTGCCTCTATAGAGCAATTCTTTTCTCAGCTCTATGCCGATCCCGACCAGGAGAATGAACCTTTTTCAGCCGGCCGGCAAATGAACTCGCATTTTGCGACGCCTAATATAACCGAGGATGGTCAGTTCCGTGACCTTACCCAAATAAAGAATACTGCTACAGATATGGCGCCTACGGCGGCCCAGATGCCACGCGCCCTGGGGCTCGCCTTTGCCTCCAAACTGTTCCGCGAGGTAGACGTCTTAAAGCCGTTCACTAACTTATCACTCCATGGTAATGAAGTATGTTTCGCTACTATCGGCGATGCATCTACGTCAGAAGGACATTTCTGGGAAACCATGAACGCAGCAGGCGTTTTACAGGTGCCGCTGGCAGTGTTTGTATGGGATGATGGTTACGGTATTTCGGTACCGCGTAAATATCAAACCACCAAAGGCTCTATCAGCGCTGCAATGGAAGGCTTCCGCAAAACAGAAGATTCCAACGGATTTGATATATACAATGTAAAAGGCTGGGACTACGCAGGCATGTGCGAAGTATTTGAAAATGGCCTGCGTAAGGTACGGGAAACACATATTCCTGCGCTGTTCCATGTGGAAGAGATCACGCAGCCGCAGGGACACTCTACCAGCGGATCTCATGAGCGCTATAAGAGCAAGGAGCGCCTGGCCTGGGAAAAGGATTTTGATTGTAATGTGAAGATGCGCCAGTGGATCCTGGAGAATGCATTGGCTGATGACGCCACGCTTCACGAAATTGAGAGCCAGGCTAAGATCACCGCACAGACTGGCAGGAAAAGCGCCTGGGAAAAATATATCACTCCGATCAAACAGCATGTAAAAACATTGCTGTCGCATGGAGAAGCTTTGATTGCTGAGGGCATTGCAAATGCTGACATGGTAAACCGTGTGATGCAGGAATTGCAAGCTAACCGTGAGCCTTTGCGCCGCGATGTATTAAAGGCCGCGGCGGGCATACTGTTCCAGCACAAAAAAGTACATAGCCCTGCATTGCAGGCCCTGCAACAATATTACGACCAGCTGCTTGCCCAGGAAAGGGAAAATTATAACACCAATCTTTACGCCACCGGTGCTAATTCTGCAATGAATGTACCGGCTGTTTCTCCCTCCTTTACGGATGACACGCACCTGGTGAATGGTTATGAAGTGCTGAATAAATACTTTGACCAGCTGTTCACTGAGAACCCCAAGGTCTTTGCATTTGGAGAAGATGTAGGTAAGATAGGCGACGTGAACCAGGGATTTGCCGGCTTACAGCAGAAACATGGCAAACAACGTATATTCGATACTGGTATACGTGAGCTCACCATCATGGGACAGGCAATAGGCATGGCTTTGCGTGGCCTGCGCCCTATCGCGGAGATCCAGTACCTGGATTACCTTTTATATGGTTTGCAGCCGCTGAGCGATGACGTAGCCAGCCTGCAGTACCGTACCAAAGGTATACAGGCATGCCCGCTGATCGTTCGTACCCGTGGCCACCGGCTGGAAGGCATATGGCACTCCGGCTCTCCGATGGGAATGATCATTCACAGTTTGCGCGGTATGCATGTTTGTGTGCCGCGTAACATGGTACAGGCGGCAGGTATGTACAATACTCTGCTTAGCGCTAACGAGCCGGCCATTGTTATTGAGTCGCTGAACGGTTATCGCCTGAAAGAGAAATTACCGGCCAACCTTACGGAATTCACCGTTCCCTTAGGTATACCGGAAGTATTGCATGAAGGAACTGATATTACCTTAGTGTCTTACGGTTCAACACTGCGTATTGTTGAAGAAGCAATGCATACACTGGCGCAGATGGGTATCTCCTGTGAGCTGATAGACGTTCAGACTTTATTACCTTTCGATATTCATCATAGCATTCTCGAATCACTGAAAAAGACCAACCGCATCTTATTTATTGACGAGGATGTACCCGGTGGCGGCACGGCCTACATGTTCCAGCAGGTAATGGAAGAACAGGGAGGATATCGCTGGCTGGATGTAGCTCCCCGTACACTCGCTGCACAGGCGCATCGTCCTGCTTATGGTTCTGATGGAGATTATTTCTCCAAGCCTAACACAGAAGATGTGATCAAGACGGTGATGTCAATGATGGCAGAATAATAACAGTACTAAATAAAACACTACGTCCCGTGTAGCAATGCTCACACGGGACGTTTTCTTTTTCAGTGTAACAGTTGTAGGTTCGGGCAGATGACAAGCAGTAGTATTACAAATATTAGAAATTATATCCATACTAATATGCCATGGCCGTGTTATTTAACGATTATTTCAACAGATCATTTTATCTCTACTTAGTACATAATCGTGCCAAAACTCCCTATATTAATGGCGGTAAAAAGAATTGCAGATGAAAAATATTGTAGTGTTAGACGGCTATGCTTTGAATCCCGGTGATCTTGACTGGGGCCCTTTATATGCGCTGGGTAATGTTACCGTATACGACAGGACAAAGGAAAGCGAAGTGGCCTCGCGTGCAAAAGATGCTGACATCATACTGACCAATAAAGCCATTGTGAATGCTGCCTCCATAGCGCAGTTGCCTAAACTTCAATACATCGGTGTAATGGCCACCGGTTACAATATTGTAGACGTAAAAGCAGCTACTGCGCAGCAGATAAAAGTGACCAACGTTCCTGCATATGGTACTGCGGCAGTAGCACAGTTCACGTTTGCGTTGATACTTGAGCTCTGCAATCATGTTGGACAGCATGCTGACAGTGTGCGGGCCGGCGATTGGAGCCGCAGCGATGATTTCAGTTACTGGAAAACGCCTTTGTACGAACTGGATGGCAAGACATTGGGCATTGTAGGACTTGGTCAGATAGGACAGGCGGTGGCGCGTATCGCCCTGGCTTTTGGCATGCGTGTAATAGCTCATCATAAATATCCTGAACGGGATAAGATGGAAGGCGTTGGGTTTGTAACACTGGAAGATTGTTTTGCGCAGGCCGATATCGTTACCTTACATTGCCCGCTGAATGAGCAGAACCGGGGTTTTGTAAACAAGGCTTTACTGCACTCCATGAAACCGGATGCTTTTCTGATCAATACCAGCCGTGGTCCATTGATCCATGAGCAGGATCTGGCCGATGCCCTGAACAATGAACGTATAGCCGGCGCCGCGCTGGATGTGCTGTCGGTAGAGCCACCGGCAGCTGATCATCCGTTGGTACGGGCCAAAAATAGTCTTGTAACGCCTCATATCGCCTGGGCCGCCCGGGAGGCAAGGACCCGCTTGCTGCATACGGCAATTGAAAATGTTCGGGCCTTTCTGTCAGGTCAGGCCAGGAACCTGCTAAATTAAGCTATCATTTAGCAAACGTCGATGTGCCTTCTAAAAGATCTACTAATATTGGTAATAATAATTATTTATTATTGATTGTCTGTTATTTAAGATTGAATTGTGATTATTGGCAATATCAATAATGAACAAAATGAACAGCAGGTTCCCCTAAAAAACTTCCCTTGATTTTTCATGAATTAGCAAGAATTAGCTAAATTGGAAAAGATTATAACCCCCGCGGTTACTATTAAAGACATGATGAAAATTCATTAATCAAGGTACCCTTAGACTCTTATCAAAAAACTACCCTGTATGAAAGCAGGAATTCTACTGGTAGAAGACGATCACTTTTTCGCAAAAGTAATTAAGAGACATCTGGAAAAAGAAGGCTACAGTGTTGTGCACTGCCAAGATGGAGAAGAAGCCTGGCGTACATTCCAGGAGCGGGCTTTTGACATCTGCCTGCTGGATATTATCATGCCCGGAAGGGATGGTTTTACACTGGCGAAAGATATCCGGAGCAGAGATACCAATATTCCAATCATCTTTACCTCGTCGCGCTATATGGAGCAGGACCGCCTCAGTGGCTTCGAAGCAGGAGGGGATGATTACCTGGTAAAGCCTTTTAATATCGAAGAATTACAATTCCGGATAGATGTTTTCCTGAAAAGAAGCCGGTTGCTGCAAAGCAGAAAAGTGATGGTCTATCAGCTGGGAGCCCTGGAGTTCAATTATACAGAGTTGAAGATCTATCATGAGGCTACGGGTAGCACCATTAACCTGCCGCCCAAAGAAGCGGAATTGTTAAAGTTCCTCTGCGAGAACCCTAACCGGCGTTTAAGAAGGGAAAATATTCTGCTGAGCGTATGGGGAAGCGACGACTTTTTTGCAGGGCGTACCATGGATGTTTACCTTACACGACTGAGAAAGCACTTCCGCCTTGATCCGGCTGTGAAACTGGAAACATTCCACGGTAAAGGGCTGCGGCTTGTTACAGATCCTAAAGCATGTATGGCGGATGCCTGAAAATATTATCGACTAATCACAAACACCACACACCACACACTAAAACGAACCGTCCCGCATTTGCAGGACGGTTCTCGTTTTTAATATCTTGTGCCCTACCGCTTATCTCAGGTTATGGAACACCTGCTGCACATCATCATCCTGCTCCAGGCGGTCGATCAGCTCCAGTACTTCTTTAGCTTGCTCCTCATTCAGCTCCACTGTAGTAGTGGGAATGCGCTGTAATTCGGCGGTGATAGCGTTAATTCCCCTTTCTTCCAGGGCTTTGGCCATATTACCGAATTCAGTAAAAGGAGTCCGGATGATGATATTATTCTCGCTGTCTTCCCCCACTTCTTCCAGTCCAGCATCAATCAGCTCCAGCTCCAGTTCTTCCAGGTTCTGGCCTTCATTTTTGATCTTGAACACACCCATGCGGTTAAACAGGAAACCTACAGAACCGCTGGTGCCCAGGCTACCGCCTTCTTTATTGAAATGCATACGCACGTTGGCTACCGTACGGGTAGGGTTATCGGTAGCGGTTTCCACCATTACTGCTACACCATGGGGGGCATAACCTTCATATACAACTTCCTCATAATCCGTTTTGTCCTTACCCATAGCGCGTTTGATCGCAGCTTCCACCCTGTCTTTGGGCATGTTCACACCCTTGGCGTTTGCAAAACAGCGGCGCAGAGCGGGGTTGTTGTCCGGATCAGGGCCACCCTGTTTCACAGCAATGGCGATTTCCTTACCTATCCTGGTGAATTGTTTGGCCATCCGGTCCCAACGGGCAAACATAGTGG